>VOFJ01003388.1_pt1 | contig 464403 bp, 634 predicted proteins | sample 5384081 | NCBI WGS metagenome assembly VOFJ01 (sample SAMN12384729, study PRJNA508395) | human gut metagenome | isolation source: healthy gut I | host: Homo sapiens | reverse complement strand
ATTCCAGGACCTCTTCCACGCCTAACTGGGCAGAATTACCGACTGAAAATACACTCGAAAATTTTACACCTTTCTGCATACCGGCATCCATAATGAAAAGTGCCGTTGCTCCCGAGCCCGATACGAAATCTACTCCTTTCGGATCCAATTTCGGTATAGGGGTCGTGAATACCCCCCATTGTAGTTCGTTGTCAATACGCCGATACAATTCCGGGCCGATCAAAAGCTCCCCGACAGAATCGATCGTTTCTACAATTTGTTTTTCCAATGCTTTCCCTTCTGCATTCTCTTCACTAAATCCGGCAGACAGAATGATAAATGCCCGGGTATTTTTTGTTTCGCCAGCATCTCTACCGTCGACGGACAGAATTTGGCAGCGATGGCCAGGATAGCGCAATCCACTTCCGGCAAATCTTTCACGTCCCGGTAGGATTTGATACCTTGTACTTCATCCATTTTCGGATTCACCACATATAAACTCCCTTTAAAATGTCCATCGATCAAATTCTTCAATACCTACCACCCGGTTTCTGAATATCGTCCGATCCTCCAACCACCACAATGCTGGAAGGATTTAGCAATTGTTTATTAATCATATCTTCCGAATTTTACTATAAAATTCACTATTCAATTTTATCAATTATATATTATTGAAAAAAACTTCAAAAAATTCCCCTACTTTAGTGACCATATTTTTTGAGCCGGTATAAAAAGGTATCCGTTGGTGGATATTTTCAGGGGTCATGTCCAATATCCGGTTTCCGCCATCCGTAGCCAATCCTCCGGCTTGCTCGTCAATAAACGCAATCGGATTACATTCGTACAACAGACGCAGTTTTCCTGTCGGATGGCTATTGGTTTCGGGATAAATAAAAATACATCCCTTCAATAAATTCCGGTGGAAATCGGCCACCAGAGAACCGATATAACGCGAAGTATAAGGACGCTTGGTTTTCTTATCGGTTTCCTGGCAATACTTTATATATTTTTTTCACTCCCACCGGAAATTTCTCATAATTTCCTTCGTTTATAGAATAAATAAAACCATTTTCCGGTGTTTTAATATTCGGATGTGAAAGACAGAACTCCCCGATAGAAGGGTCCAGCGTAAAACCGTTCACTCCGTTGCCGGCCGTATATACCAACATCGTAGAAGAGCCATAAATAACGTAACCGGCAGCAACCTGGTCACAACCTTGCTGTAAAAAGTCATCGATATTCGCAACTTCGCCCAGCGGAGATTTGCGGCGGTAAACAGAAAAAATAGTACCGATAGAGACATTCACGTCGATATTCGAAGAGCCATCCAGCGGATCCATACAAAAGATATATTTCGCATCACGGCTCAATCCATCGTCAAAAACAATGATATCCTGATTTTCTTCTGAAGCAACACCGCAACATTCACCACTGGCTTTCAGTTCCGACAAAAAGTCTCATTGGCATAAATGTCCAGTTTTTGCTGGTCTTCACCTTGTACATTCTCGGAGCCGGCACGCCCCAGAATATCCACTAAACCAGCCTTATTCACCTCCCGGTTGACTTTTTTTTGGCTGCAATACCTACGTGATGTAACAAACAAGAAAAACCCCCTGTTGCCTGAGGTACTCCTGCCTGCTGTTCGATAATAAACTGATTTAAGGTTGTAACTTTATTCATTGATTCTGATTCTATTTGTTATTAGATGCAAATATAAAATGATAAATCGTAATACACAAACGTTTTTCATGAAATTAGTATTCCCTCAGAATCACAGATTTTTTGAAAATCAAATAAGTTTTCATTCAATCCGAATTGATGCCACATTATTATTCAATTTTAATATCTAAATTAGCGCCATGAATTAATTATCGTGTTTAAATTTAAACGCAATGAACGTATATAAGTTTGGTGGCGCTTCCGTTAAAGATGCCGAAGGTGTAAAAAATTTATTTAAAATCATCAATACCCAGCGGGAAAATTTAATCATTGTCGTATCGGCGATGGGAAAAATGACCGATGCCCTGGAAGTTTTGTGTAATTCTTATTTCGGGAAAACCGGTAATATTGCAGAGGTTTTTCAGCGCATTCAAGATTTCCATCAGCAGATTATCCGGGATCTTTTCGGTTCTGCCGACAGTGAAGTAAATGCCCGGGTAGAAGCCCTGTATCAGGAATTGGACACTATCCTAAAAAAGTGATCCTTCCCTCTGTTACGATTATGAATACGACCGGATCATCTGTTTCGGTGAATTGCTCTCGACAACAATCATTGCCTCCTATCTCGAGAAACAAGGGCGAAAAGCCAAGTTTACCGATATCCGTAAATGTCTGATTACCGACCAAAACTACCGGAATGCTTGTGTAAATATCGAATTATCGGCTCAGTTGTGCCGGAAGACATTCAATTTTCAGGATACATTTATGTATATCACGCAGGGATTCATTGCCGGAACGACGACCAATCAAACGACCACTCTGGGACGTGAAGGTTCGGACTATACCGCAGCCCTTTTGGCCAATTTGCTGGATGCCGAAGATGTTACCATTTGGAAAGACGTGCCCGGTATTATGAATGCCGATCCCAAAATATATGAAAATACAGAAATTATCAGTAAGCTATCCTATAAAGAAGCGATCGAACTATCGAACTGCGGAGCGAAAGTAATTCATCCGAAAACCATCAAACCGTTGCAAAATAAAGGGATTCCGTTATTCGTAAGATCTTTCCTTTACCCGGAAAGTCATGGTTCGGTGATCCGGGAATTGGACGAGAAATTGAAATTACCTCCGATTTATATCAATAAAGGAGATCAGTTATTACTGACTCTTTCCCCCGGATTTTTCTTTTATAGCAGAAGAAAAACAATGAGCCGTATTTTCGCTACGTTAGCCAAATACAGACTCCGCCTTAACCTGATGCAAAATTCAGCAATCACATTCTCTTTTTGCATCGACTATAATGAAGCGATTTTTGAAAGTTTCATCGATGAACTCCATGACGAATACGAAGTACTCTACAACAAAAATGTGCGCTTGCTGACGATTCGCCATTACAATGAAGACATCATCCAACAGCTGACCAGCCATAAAAATGTGTTGGTAGAACAACGCAGCCGTTTAACAGCCCGTTTTGTCGTAGCCGACAATTAAAAAACGATCCTGCCAATGAAAAAAACTATCTATCATCATACCTGCTTATAATGAGGAACGTTCGATTTCCCAAATTCTCGGAAAAATACACCAGACCCGATTGATTGAGAAACAGAAAAAGAGATCCTCATTATCGACGACGGTTCAAAAGACAGTACAGCTGAAAAATGCCGGCAATTCATGCAGGCCCACCCCGATCTGGATATACATTATCACCTCCAGCCTTTCAATCAGGGGAAAGGAGCAGCGTTGAGAACAGGCATAGCATTAGCGACAGGAGATTGGATCATCATTCAGGATGCAGACCTGGAATATGACCCCGAAGATTATAATCCTTTATTACAGTGGGTGATCGAAAACAATGCCAAAGTAGTCTGTGGTTCCCGTTTCCTGAAACCTTCGAACAAACATTCTTACCTGCGTTTTTATTTAGGCGGGAGATTAGTCACTTTTGTCACGAATCTCTTATACAGCCAACATCTGACAGACGAACCGACCTGTTATAAATTCTTCGATGCACAATTTTTAAAATCCATTCCATTAAAATGCCAGGGCTTTGAATTTTGTCCGGAAGTAACGGCAAAAGTTTGTAAAGAAAGGAATCAAAAATCCACGAAATACCGATCAATTACTACCCGCGTAGCATCGCCGAAGGGAAAAAATAAATTGGAAAGATGGCCTGGAAGCCATCTGGACTCTGTTAAAATATCGTTTTAAAAACTAACAGGATGGAGAAAAAAACAAATTATTCAATTCAGACGTTACTAGAGAGCCGTTCCTTTTTATATGTCTTATTACTCATCGTTACGATCTGTTTTGTGAGTACCTACACTAAGATTTACGATGTAAAACTGGATATGAACGGAGATAATATCCATTATTATGCTTTGGGAAAAGCGCTGGCAGAAGGCAAAGGATTTACCAATACCATTTCTTTTTCCGAAACTCCACATACTCATTTCCCACCGGGATATCCGGTTTTTTGTCGCCGGAGTGATGAAATTCTTTCCGGATAATATCAATGCCGTAAAGATAGCAAACGGTATCTTGCTCTATGCCGCTATCTTGCTGCTTTTCTTTTTTATTGAAAAAAAATATCGGGAAGTATCATCGTTGCTTTTCCTGACTTGTGTATTTTGTTCTATTCATGCAGAGATATTGCGGTATGCCACGATCATGATGAGTGAAATGCTTTTTCCTGTTTTGTAGCGTGGCAGCAATCTTCCTGATGCTAAGCATAAAACCGGAACAACTTTTTTACCAAAAAGGGGGTACGGGATACGATCTTACTCGTTCTTCTTCTGTTCCTGGTCAACTATATCTATTTTGTCCGGACTATGGGCACTTCGCTCATTCTGGCAATTATCATTTATAGCGGTATACTCTTTCTCAAACCGTGTTATGCCCTGTACAAAAATAGAAAAGCCCTGGAAGAATCCCCGTCCCGGAAAACTTCTTTCCAACAGCTACTGAGATACGGATTATTGTTCGTATTACTCGCCGGTTCGTTCTGGGGTACGAAAACGGCCTGGGACATACGGAACAAAAACGTCGGCAAAACAAGCAACGATTACATCAGTGACTTTATGAAAAAAACCGAATGGACAAACGATGGCCAATTGGGACGACTGGAAAAACCGGATTACCGATAATTTCGGATCCTATCTGAACAAATGGCTGCCCAACGCCATTTTGAATACCCCTATAATCTGAATGCCAAATCTTCCGGGGAGAAATTTTCCGGGGGATGCTAATCGCATTTCTGATCATTTTCGGTCTCATCAAATTGCCCAAAGGCGGATTGCTCCTGTTTCTCTATTTGGGTGCAACCATGGCAGTCCTGCTCGTGTGGCCGGAACAATACGGCGGTCTTCGCTATTTCATCGCCGCTATTCCTTTTTTCATCTTCCTGTTTTTCTACGGTATAAATGCGGTGATTCTTTATCCGGGTAAACGCCGGAGAAAAAATATTCCGGTATTCTTACCGGCTGCCTGCATGATTATCTTTGCCCTGATTTTCATGTTTCCTGCCTATTCCCAGGCTTTGGTCGAAAAAAAAGCAGCTGGCGAAATACAAAACCTGGAGTCCTGAAAAATTGCCGGAAATGCTTTTTGCAGAATTTACGGCTGCCATGCAATGGTGCGGGAAAAATCTTCCCGATAGCGCACGGGTGATTTGCCGGAAACCGGAAATATTCTTTATGTACTCGGGAGGGAAAAAAATGCGGTAGTTTTTCCCAATACGGAAAACCGGAAGATATCCTGCAACAGCTGATCGGTCAAAAAGCCACCCATGTCAGCATCGACCATTGGTTTCGGCATGCCTACTATACGTTGTATCCGCTGATCTCGACACATTATCCGGAAAAATTCAAATTCGTCGGTAAGTTTGAAAGCCGGGGAGCCCAACAGGAACCCCCCGACCCTCATTTTCGAATTTCATCCCGACTGGACTAAGCCTGAGACAAATGCACAATAATTTTATCTGATTATAAAAGAGAACTGTATCAATTTCCATTCAAAAATGATATATTTGCACTTTGTTTTTATAAAAGTGCACAACAAGGTGTGTCATTTACTATTGCAAATATAAAAAAAATCACCTATAATGAACGAGAAATTTCCTGAATACAAAGGCCTGGATCTTTCTGAGGTAAACAAAGAGATATTAAAAACCTGGGAAGAAAACAAGACTTTCGAAATGAGTTTGAAGACACGGGAAGGTCACCCCTTCATTCGTTTTCTATGAAGGTCCTCCTTCAGCGAACGGCATGCCCGAATCCATCATGTGATGGCCAGAACCATTAAGGATGTCATTTGCCGTTATAAAACTCTGCAAGGATTTTTAGTAGAACGTAAAGCAGGCTGGGATACGCATGGTCTCCCTGTAGAACTCGGTGTAGAAAAAAAATTAGGAATCACCAAAGAGGCTATCGGTAAAACGATCAGCGTCGTGGAATATAACAAAGAATGTCGTGCAGATGTCATGAAATTCACTAAAGAATGGGAAGATCTGACAAAGCAAATGGGATATTGGGTGAACATGAAAAATCCCTATATCACTTATGACAACCGATATATCGAAACGTTATGGTACATCTATTGAAGAAATTGTATGAAAAAGGATTTCTTTATAAAGGATATACCATTCAGCCTTATTCTCCGGCTGCGGGTACCGGTCTGAGTACACACGAACTGAACCAACCGGGATGTTACCGGGATGTAAAAGATACGACTTGTGTCGCCCAATTCAAGGTAATCCGGGACGAAAAATCCGAAAAAGCTGTTTGCTGACAGCGAACCGGTATATATTCTGGCGTGGACAACTACACCCTGGACTTTGCCTTCCAATACCGCCCTGGCTGTAGGACCCAATATCACTTATTATGTCGTAAAGACTTATAATCCTTATACCTATCTTCCGGTGACCGTCATTTTGGCCAAAGACCGGTTCAGTGCCTATTTCAATCCCAAAGCCGAAAGTTTGGCCCTGGAAGATTATCAGGCAGGAGACAAAATTGATTCCCTATCGGAAAGTCGGGGAATTCAAAGGTCCGGAACTCGAAGGTATCCGTTATGAACAGCTGATGCCCTGGATGCGTCCCGAAGGAGATGCGTTCCGGGTAATCCTCGGGGATTATGTGAGTACAGAAGACGGTACCGGGATCGTGCATATCGCGCCGACGTTCGGTGCCGACGACGACCGGGTGGCCAAACAAGCCGGAATCGCTCCGATGTTATTGGTCGACAAAGACGGTAATAAACAACCGATGGTCGATAAACGCGGACGTCTTTTCGTTTTGGAAGAAATCGATCCCGAATTTGTAAAGAGCCATGTCAATACCGAACTTTACAGTGAATATGCCGGCCGGTTTGTCAAAAACGCTTATGACCCTCAACTGACTGAAGAAGATGCCACCCTCGACATCGACCTGTCCGTCATGCTGAAAAAAGAAAATAAAGCATTCAAGGTCGAGAAACACGAACACAATTATCCGCATTGCTGGCGTACCGATAAACCGGTATTGTACTATCCTTTGGATTCGTGGTTTATCAAAACTACCGCTGTACGTGAACGGATGATCGAGCTCAACAAAGACTATCAACTGGAAACCGGCCAGTACGGGCGAAGGACGGTTTGGGAAGTGGCTGGAAAATCTGGTTGACTGGAACCTTTCGCGTTCACGTTACTGGGGCACTCCGCTCCCCATCTGGATAAGTGAAGACGGCACAGAAAAAAAAATGTATCGGTTCGGTAGCAGAACTAGTCGAAGAGATCGAAAAATCGATCCAGGCCGGCTTTATGCAGGAAAATCCTTATCAGGGATTTATTGCCGGTGATTATTCTAAAGAGAATTACGATAAAATAGATTTGCATCGTCCTTATGTCGACGACATCATTTTGGTGTCAGACAGCGGACAAAAAATGTACCGGGAAAAAGATCTGATCGACGTGTGGTTCGACTCAGGCGCTATGCCCTATGCTCAGCTTCATTATCCATTCGAACATCGCGAAGATATCGATCAGAAACTGCGCTTTCCGGCAGACTTTATCGCCGAAGGTGTCGATCAGACCCGGGGCTGGTTTTTCACCCTGCATGCCATCGCGACAATGGCTTTCGACTCGGTTGCCTTCAAGAACATCATTTCCAACGGGCTGGTATTAGATGCCAAGGGCAATAAAATGTCCAAACGGCTCGGGAATGCAGTAGATCCTTTTTCTACGATAGCCACTTATGGATCGGACCCATTGCGTTGGTATATGATTACTAACTCGCAGCCCTGGGATAACCTGAAGTTCGACATGGCAGGTATCGACGAGGTGAAACGTAAATTTTTCGGAACCCTCTACAATACCTACGGTTTCTTCGCTTTGTATGCCAATGTAGACCATTTCCGCTATGCAGAGGCAGAAGTCGCTATTGAAGAACGTCCCGAGATCGATCGTTGGATTCTGTCTTTACTGAATTCTCTGATCAAGGAAGTGACCGAAGCTTACGAAAAATACGAACCGACCAGGGCAGGCCGGGCTATTCAGGATTTCGTTATCGAAAATCTGTCCAACTGGTATGTACGTTTATCCCGGAAAAGATATTGGGGGAGGTGAATACTCCCAGGATAAGATTTCCGCTTATCAGACGTTATATACTTGTCTGGAAACGATCGCTATTCTTTCGGCTCCGATCGCTCCGTTCTATATGGAAAAACTATTCGGTGACGTGAATAAAGTGACCGGACGGCACAGCGGAAGCGTACATTTAGCCGATTTCCCGAAAGCCGACGAAAAATTGATCGATAATGAACTCGAAGAGAGGATGGAACTTGCCCAACAAATCTCTTCTATGGTACTGGGCTTGAGGAGAAAAGTTCAACTTCGCGTGCGCCAACCGCTAAGCAAACTCATCATACCGATTCTGAACGATCATATGATCCGGCAACTGGACGCTGTGAAAAAAATATTATCCTCTCGGAAGTCAATGTTAAGGAAATCGAATACATCACCGATACGACAGGTGTTTTAGTCAAGAAAATCAAACCGAATTTCAAGACTTTGGGACCGAAATACGGTAAATATATGAAGCAAATTTCCACTTTGATCGCCGCAATGGAACAAAGTGATATTTTCGAGTTCGAGAAAAATGGCCGCTATCAACTGAATATCGGTACCGAACCGATCGATTTGAGCCTGGAAGATGTCGAAATATTGTCGGAAGATATCCCGGGTTGGTTAGTCGCCAACGAAGGACGCCTGACGGTAGCTTTAGATATCAACGTAACCAAAGAATTGAAAGAAGAAGGAATTGCCCGGGAATTGATCAACCGGATTCAGAATCTTCGGAAAGAAAGTAATTTTGATGTTACGGATAAAATCACGTTAGCTATCGGCCGGCACAAAGAGATAAACGAAGCTGTCGAAAATTTCTCGCAATACATTGCCAGTCAGGTATTAGCCGAGCACATCGAACTAACGGACGAGAAGGATGATAAAGCCAGGGATATCGAGATCGACGACATTCACACCTTTATCAAAATTGAAAGAATAAACTGAATGCCGAAACCGGCGAACAATCCCGCCGGTATTTCGTATGAAGAAACATCCTGTAAAATTTTCAAATGTTGATGTTTTTTATTAATTTAGACAAAAACTTATAAGCTATGGCAGAGAAGACGAGATATTCGGATGAAGAGTTGCAGGAATTTAAGGAATTAATTCTGGAGAAACTCGATAAAGCAAGAAAAAGATTATGACTTGCTGAAAGGTGTCATCTCGGGAAGTGACGGGAACGACATTGCGGACACTTGTCCTACATTCAAGGTACTGGAAGAAGGAGCCTCTGTTCTTTCTAAAGAAGAGGCCGGCCGTTTAGCTCAGAGACAGGCTAAGTTTATCGCCCATTTGGAAGCAGCCTTAATTCGGATCGAAAATAAAACGTATGGTATTTGCCGGGTAACAGGTAAGCTGATTTCGAAAGAAAGATTACGTGCTGTTCCTCATGCCACGTTAAGCATCGAGGCCAAAGAAGGGAAAGAGAACTGATCCAGTCCGGTCAGCGGATTTTCAGGTCTGATCAGCGCGCCCCTTTCGAACACTCTGATTGGCAAACGACTTCCGGTGCTGATCAATAAATATGAATCAGGGTGTTCCGGTTATGCCAATCAGCTTTGTTCCAGTCAGTCTTTGAAAAAAGAATCTGATTATTTTTTCTCTTTTATTTACCGTTTCGGATTTGCAATTTTAAACTCTTAGTTCTTAATTCTAAACTCCTGGTTTTCATTATGAGTGTGCGGAATAAACTGGTGATTTTCATTATAGTCTTACTTGTTCTGGATCAAGCTGTAAAAATCTGGATCAAAACCCATATGATGATTGGGGAAGAATTCAGTGTCTTCGGAAACTGGTTCAAAATTCTTTTTATTGAAAATAACGGGATGGCTTTCGGAATGGAACTGGGAGATGGGAAATTCGGAAAGGCTGTGTTGAGTTTATTCCGCCTTGTGGCTGTTGCCGGTATCGGTTGGTATATCTTAAAAACTTATCCGTGAAAAAGCCCCTTTAGGCGTACTGTTTTCTTTTGCCTTGATTTTTGCGGGGCTATCGGAAATATTTTTTGACAGTCTTTTCTACGGTATGATCTTTAACGACAGTCACTATCAGATTGCCAGCCTATTCCCTGAAGGCGGTGGTTACTCTTCTTTCCTGCACGGACGGGTTGTCGATATGTTATATTTTCCTTTAATAGAAGGTACGATCCCCGGTTGGGTACCCGTTTGGGGCGGTGAAGATTTTCTTTTCTTCCGTCCGGTATTCAACCTGGCCGATTCATATATCACGATCGGTGTGTTGATGTTAATCCTTTTTTACCGGAAATTTTTCGCTACGAAAAAATAATTTATTTTAAATCATTTTTCAAAGCACACTGAATCTTTGACTTGCCGTACTGTCATGCCGGCGAACTTTATAATGTTTTGCCAGAAAACAGAATAGCTAAAATCGAAAAATGACACCGCTATGGGACAAGAAAAAACGAATAGTACTGTCCGTATAGATATGCTTCACGGCGGAATCTTCCGCAAATTACTGCTATTTGCCTTGCCTCTGATCGCCAGCGGTATCCTGCAACAATCGTTCAATTCAGTAGATGTTGCTGTTGTCGGACAATTTGCCAGCAGTCAGGCTTTGGCGGCCGTCGGTAGCAATGGATTGGTCATCAGTTTGATTATCAATCTTTTTATCGGCATATCGATAGGCGCTAATGTAGTCATCGCCCATTATATCGGACGGCAAGATGAGAAAGGCATTAAAAATGCTATCTCCACAACGGCTATCATTGCCGTAACAAGCGGCATTTTCCTGCTCATTACCGGTCTGCTGATAGCCAAACCCATTTTGGAAGCGTTAGACACACCGGAAGACGTCATCGACCTTGCCGTACTTTATCTTCGCATCTATTCCTTGGGAATGCCTTTCATGATGATATACAATTTCGGGGCGGCGATTCTCCGGAGCCTCGGCGATACCAAACGGCCGTTTTACAGTTTGGTGGTGGCCGGAGCCATTAATGTGGGACTGAATCTCCTTTTGGTCATCGAATTCGGGAAATGAGTGTGGCAGGTGTCGCCGTCGCGACCGTGATTTCCAACATCGTCAATGCCGGTATCATCGTTTTTTCCTGACCCATGAAAGGGCGTATTCCGCTTGGAACTGAAGCAATTGTCCATATCCAAGGCGGAATTGAAGAAAATATTACAAATCGGAGTTCCTGCCGGCATACAGGGAATGGTATTTTCCATTTCCAACGTCTTTGTACTGGCCACCATAAACTCGTTCGGTTCGGCAGCCGTAGCAGGCTCTTCAGCAGCCCTCAATTACGAATATTACTGTTACTTCGTAGTGAGTGCTTTTGCCCAAGCAACCGTAGCTTTCACCAGTCAAAATTACGGAGCCGGGCAAATTGAACGTTGCAAAACAATCTTCCGGCAAAGCATGTTGCCCGGACTTTTGGGATGTGCCGCATTAAATCTCCTGATTGTATGGCAAAAAAATTTTTCATCCGTTTTTTTACCACTGAACCCGAAATCATCCGGTATGCCGCCATCCGCATGGAATATGTGTTACTTTTCCAATTCATAGCAAGCAGTTATGAAATCAGCGGTGCCGCCCTGCGAGGCATAGGTTATTCCATGACCCCAACCGTACTGACCATATTCGGCACCTGCCTGTTGCGCTTGGTATGGATTTTCACAGTTGTCCCCCCTGTCGAAAAAGTTATGAAACCTTACTGGCTGTCTATCCTATTTCCTGGGTGATTACCGGCATCTCTGTCTGTACGGCATACGCCATCATCCGTCGTAAAAGGCTTTTTCTCTGGCAGTCCTCCAGCAACAAAAATAATGGTAGGTATAGTTTTTTCTTTCTATTCCGATTCCGGGTTTTATCCCGTCAGACCGGTTCGCCCGGACCGGTCCGCTAAGGCTTTCCTTCACTGACCGGCGGAACTCCTCACAAGCTCGTCAGACACCACCGGTCGGGCGTTCGGAAAACCTAACCGGATCCTCGTTCCCGCTCAATGGTCTTCCGGCATAAAACCCTGCATCTCACGGCAGAGCTAACCGGCAAAGAAAGTACAAGCAGAAATTTACGGCAATAGGAATCCAAACCATCCGGATTATTTCCAGGAAGAATGCTATTTCTCAAATCAAGATTGGTCTGCAATTCAGTGATAACGTTAGGCGGCGGTGATCGGGATTGGCGACCATTGGAGCTCTGTCGAGTGTCGTCTTGCTTTTTCTGAACGACCGACCGGTGGTGTCTGACGAACGGGTGAGGAGTTCCGCCGGTCAGTGAAAGAAAAAAAGGTAGACGACCGACAGAAGCGACCGGGTCGCCAATTCCGATCACCGAAGACGAATTAGTAACAAAATATACCTACTATATTAGTAAAAAGTGTGTAAGATTATAAAAATTCTATTGATAGCTATCCCTCACTTGGCCTGCTGCGCCAAATAAGCCTCATACATATCCAGCATCCACGTGCCGTCACCGTCCGCATCGGCCTCTTTTTTTACGTGCTTTACCCTCTTTGCCCTTAAACCAGTTTTTTACTGAATTCCTTCAAACCGGGTTTCTTGTCTTTCAGCAGGACACTATTCACCAACATTGGAATATAGACAATTTCTCCCTCCTTGCCTTCATCGTGGAAACGAATTCCATGATAGGTAACTAAGCGTCGTTTCATTCCCTGCTGATTGGTTGTGACATCCCAGTCTTTCCACCAGTACACAGAAGCGTGCTCTCCCGTATTTTCCAGACATACAAGGCGGCGTATCGTACGGTAACGATCGGCAATGGAAGGTGACGCCAACTCACGCGATTCCCAGCGGATACCGTCAGGATTATTCTCTGTCTTTTCCGTATAATCGATACATACGACTTCATCCGCCGTATATTTCAATACTTCCTTATCATCCGGTGTCGCAGTCATTTTGAAGGAATAATTGCTCTTTTTTTGAAAGCGGAGGCTTCGGCATGCCAGCCCCTCTTCACATATCCTTCCACTTTTTCACCGGATGTCAAGGTCACCACCACACGGCGAAACTCCCTGGTCTTTTTTCACTTTCTGCGCATTCGCCTGCGGTATGTACACACACAAGGCCAGTACTACTAAAAAAAAAGATTTTTCATAATTGTATGTTTAAAGGTTAATGTCCGATATGATATTCCTGTAACATCAACACGGTTTTATCACGCCACGTATCCAAACTACGGATGCGTCTGCACAATTCCGCATCGTCAGCCACGTAACGGCAAAAGCCGTTCCCGAAAAGCGTTTCCCGTCCGCGGCTTCATTTTTCCAGGAGAATAATAGAGGGTGTCACCCGATTTCCGCAGATAATAAATCACCCGCGAACGACTGAAGACCCCTCTCCGTTGCCAAACCTGGATTCCTCCGTTAGAAGCGATACCATAACCCCGTCCGGAGTAAACGTAAGCCTCGATATGCGGCGTAGCAAAATACTGCCAACACCAACCGATACCCTCTGCCAGTATGAATTTCCGCCGGAATTCCGGTGTCCGGGGATGCCAACAGACAATTGAATCGATTTCCTCCGCCGGATAAACCTCTTTCTGTTTGTCCCTGGTGAAAATGCCCCGGAATGCTTTAACATCTTTGCCTTTTTGGGAATACACACACGATGATCACCCGAAAATCCGACACTTTTTCCCTCCTTGAAATAAATAATACCCTCCACCGGAACGGCTGCCCGAACAGAGAAAAACTCCCACGCTCCACACACAAATCAAAAACAATTTTATACTCATTTAATTTTTTTTTGTGACAAAAATATGGTTAATAAAATAATTTAACTAACTAAATATCAAAATATTTTTTTGGACTTCGTCCCTATCGGCTGTTCCGGCAGCCGTTAATAACACGCCTAAATATATTCTATTACGATAAAATGAAAGATGCTGTGATTTTTTAATTTTTTTTTCGTAGGTTTGTAGCCGATTTCCAAAGGTTAATTTCGGTATGTAATGTACCTGCTATTTTGAAAGTATATGATTGAGAATTTAGTGATAGTGGAGTCTCCGGCAAAAAAGCCAAGACCATCGAGAAATTTTTAGGAAATGGTTATACCGTGAAGTCGAGTTTCGGACACATCCGCGATTTGGAAAAAAAAGATTTAGGAGTAGACATCGAACACAATTTTCAGCCTAAATATGAAATATCTTCCGACAAGAAAACAATCGTCAAAGAGCTGAAAACACTGGCCAAGGAAGCGAAGACCGTATGGCTGGCTTCCGATGAGGACCGTGAAGGAGAAGCCATCGCATGGCATTTATTCGAGGTGTTGAAATTAAAACCGGAGAACACCAAGCGAATAGTATTTCATGAGATTACCAAAGATGCCATTCTCCATGCGATTCAAAACCCAAGAAACATTGACAAAAATCTGGTGGATGCCCAACAGGCCCGGCGGGTATTGGACCGTTTGGTCGGATTCGAAATGTCGCCGGTGTTATGGAAAAAGGTAAAGCCTTCACTTTCTGCCGGCCGGGTGCAATCCGTTGCCGTAAAACTGATCGTTGAACGCGAACGCGAAATCAATGCTTTCAAAGAACAACAATATTACCGGGTTTGCGGAACTTTCGAAACCCAGCAACATGCTCAATTAAAAGCCGAAGTACAGACCCGTTTTACCGATAAAGAAACGACACTTACTTATCTGGAAGCCTGTAAAACAGCTATTTTCCATGTGGATAGTGTAGAGACCAAGCCGACGACCCGCAAGCCTGCTCCCCCGTTCACCACTTCCACATTACAACAGGAAGCTTCCAGAAAACTGGGTTTTTCGGTATCCCAGACCATGTCGGTAGCACAAAAGCTTTATGAACACGGGCTTATTACCTATATGCGTACCGACTCGGTCAATCTCTCCGATCTGGCCATCCGGACAGCCAAAGCTGTCATTTGCGAAACATTGGGAGAAAAATATTCCAAACCACGGAATTTCGCGACCAAGACCAAAGGAGCACAAGAAGCCCACGAAGCTATCCGGCCTACCTATATGAACAAAACAGCCATAGAAGGCGACCGGAACGAGCAACAATTATATGAACTGATTTATAAAGGACTCTGGCTTCGCAAATGGCGGACGCCCAACTGGAAAGAGACCAATATGATCATCGGTTTATCCAACCATTCCATCCCTTTTACGGCAACCGGTGAAGTGATTATTTTCGACGGTTTTCTGAAAGTATACATGGAATCACATGACGAAGAAACCGATGATGAACAGGCCGGTCTATTACCTGCTTTAGCTCCGGGAGACCAGTTACAACGTCAGCTCATTACAGCTATAGAACAATACACCCTTCATCCGCCGAGATACACCGAAGCCAGTCTGGTAAAGAAAATGGAAGCTTTGGGTATCGGACGTCCTTCTACCTATGCTCCGACGATCACAACCATACAAAACCGGGGCTACATCATCAAAGAATCCCGGAAGGCGTCGAGCGTAATATCGAACAGATCGAACTGAAGAAGGGCAACGATATTAAAATCAAAACCAACAAAAAGATATTCGGCGCAGAAAAAGAAAAAACTTTTCCCTTCCGATATGGGTATGGTAGTTACTGATTTTCTATCGGAGCATTTCACCAATATCATGGACTATAACTTCACCGCTGAAGCGGAAGAAGCCCTCGACGATATTGCCGAAGGGTCTGTCGAATGGCAAAAGATGATCGGAGAATTCTATCATCCTTTCCATGAAACTGTCGAATCTACCCTCAAAAATTCGGAACGGAATAGCGGGCAAAGAATTCTAGGTACGGATCCGGTAAGCGGCGAGATGGTGAGTGTTCGGATCGGCCGGTTCGGTCCGATGGCACAAATCGGGGAAGGAGAGCATGTACGTTATGCAGGCCTTTTTAAAAGGACAGCTCATGGAAACCATCACCCTGGAAGAGGCCTTGGGTTTATTCAAATTTCCACGTAAAATCGGCCAGTACGAAGATAAAGACGTCAGTATCGGGATCGGCCGGTTCGGACCTTATATCAAACACAACAATGTGTTCGTATCTTTGAAAAAAAAAGGAGAAGACGATCCGGGGACCATCACTCTCGAGACAGCCATTCAACGCATTGAAGAAAAAAAAGAAAGTGACCGGAATAAACTGATAAAAGCTTTCGATAATGGAGTGCAAATCCTGAACGGCCGGTTCGGACCTTACATCTCTTACAACAAAGCGAACTATAAAATCCCTAAAACATGTAAAGCAGACGAGCTTACATTAGAGAAATGTATGGAATTGATCGAGAAAGAAGGTAGCAAGAAAAAGCCAGGCGGAAGCAGCAAAAAAACGCCTGTCCGAAAAGCCCAAACGACCACGAAAAAGAAAAAATTAAACCATTTCCTTATTAAAAGGATGTGTGTCAGGAAATAAACCTGAAATAAAGTGAGGAAAAGCGAGCCCGAAAATTTGCACAACAATGCACTTTTATCTATCTTCGTAGCCTCTAAAAATAATGTAAACCGTAAAAAACATTAAATTTTTAACATAAATGGCAACATTACAAACAATCAGAAATCGCGGCGGACTACTTGTTAGTATTGTGATCGGTCTGGCCCTGATAGCATTCATTGTAGGAGATGCATTAAATTCAGGTTCAAGAATTTTCAATAGCCAACGGAATCAGATTGGCGAGATCGCAGGAGAGGGAGTATCTATCATAGATTTCCAAAACCGCGTCAGTAAAAATGAAGAAATGATCAAAGCGATGAACAATGTATCTTCACTGAATGAAGAACAGCAGACCATGTTGCGGGGAAAACACCTGGCAGCAAATGATCATGGAACAATTGATGCAAAGAGAATATGATGAAATCGGTATCGATGTCAGTGGTGATGAATTGTACGATGCATTACTCGGCGAAAATATGAGCCCGGCATTACGCCAGCTTTTTACAAATCCGAATACCGGCGAAATCGATTATGCCGGTGCCAGAGATTATGTAAAAAAAGTAATCTCCGCGCCCAATAATATTCCGCAGAAAGCGTATTGGCTGAACATGGAAAAAGAAGTTTCCGACAGCCGGAAAATGGCGAAATACAATGCAATTGTCGCCAAAGCGCTGTATATTACGGATGCCCAGGCACAAGAAGCAGCAGCCAACAGTGCTGATAAAGCCGACATCAGTTATATCGTCAAAAAACTATTCTACAATTGAAGATTCTACGATCAACGTAAGCAACGGGGAGATCAAAGAATATTACAACAAACATCAGAAGAGCTTCGAACAACCGGAATCGCGGAAAATTGTTTACGTCAATTTCGATATCGAACCTTCCGGAGAAGATTTCTCCGAAACTGAAGGGGCGGTGAACGACCTGGTAAAAGAATTTGAAGAAAGTGCAGACCCACTGGAGTTTGTAAACCTCTCTTCCGATAAAAAGCCGACCGAAACTATTTCAAACAAGATGAAATAGCAAACGACAGTATGGCTCAATTCCTATTTAATAATGAGAAAGCCGTATTCGGTCCTTATCTGGAAAATAACGCCTATAAAATCTCCAGAGTAGCTTCTGTCAAAATGTTGCCCGATTCTGTAAGAGCCCGCCACATTCTGATCGCTCCTCAAAATCAGGATTATGCACAAGCAAAAAATATAGCAGACAGCTTAGCCGGTCTGTTAAGAAAAAGGAGCTGATTTCGAAGAATTGGCTAAAACCAATTCCGTAGACCAAAATTCAGCAGTCAACGGAGGCGATCTGGGTTGGTTTACGTCGAGAACGATGGTACAGCCTTTCAGCGATTCTGCCTTCTTCGCCAAGAAAAAAAACGATATCAAGGTAGTCTTGACACAATATGGCGCACATGTGCTGCAGGTAACGGACATGGCTAAACCGGTGAAAAAAATCCAGATTGCAACGGTTGAAAAAGAAGTTTCTCCATCTGCTAAAACCACCAATCAGATTTACAACGATGCACGCACTTTTGCTATTGAAGTATCCAATCTCGACAACTTTAACAAAAAAGTCGAAGAAAGCGGTTTAACCAAACGTATCGCTACCATCGGCAAAAAAACGATAAAACAATCGCCGGTATGGAGAGTGCCCGTGAAATGATCCGCCAGGCTTATATGGCCGAAGAGGTGGACGAAGTTTTAAAAACAAACGACGGTTCGACCATCTTTGAAAACGGGAACAAATTCACCATCGCCGTACTGACAGAAATCGACGAAGAAGGTATCGCTCCGCTCAACAAGGTAGCCGGTAATATCAAACGGATCCTGATACAGAAGAAGAAAGCCGATTTGTTGAAAAAAGAACTGGCATCGGCTAAGAGCGGTAGTGAAAGTTTACTTTCCATTGCCCGGAAAGCCGGTTTGGAAGTCAAAGAAGCCAACGAAATTTCATTCAATTCTTTCCAAATTCCGGGAGCAGGAATCGAACCTAAAGTAATCGCAGCTTCCAGCATAACCGAACAAGGCAAGATTTCCGAACCGATCGCAGGAAATCAGGGGGTATATCTGATCCTGGTCAACAACCGGACAACCGAAGAGGTAACACCGGATATGGTCGCTCAGGGCAAACAAGCCTTACAACAAAGTAATATGTATCGTGCGAACTATCAGGCTATTCAAGCTATCTTGAAAAATGGCGAAATAGTTGACCAGAGATACAAATTCTATTGATAGAAAGCATAAATATGAAAAAAACAGGAGGAGTGAATACGACTCTTCCTGTTTTTTTCTCCTCCTCCCTTTCTCCCCATAGCGGCACGTACTTCACCGACAATCCTTCCGTCCTTATCAGACACCAATCGATAAAATATCAGGCAGGTAGGTGAAAATGTTTTTATTAATCTATTAAAGTTTACAAAGGACTCGAAAAGTTATCCGGCAGACAGGCGTTGGAAAATGCCTGTCTGCCGGACAATGCCCGTTATTCCTGCCGGAACGGTTATTTCGGCATGGCATTCACCCAATTAGGATTCTGCTGCGTACCGAAACCGGCATTGATCTCACCGGCAGGTATCGGAAATACAAAACTCCGGACATTGAAATTCTTATATTTTCCGTCTGCCACTTCGATCTTCTCACCTGTGCGGCGGGCATCGTACCAACGATGTCCTTCCTCGAACAACTCCCGTTGGCGTTCCTCTGCGATAAAGGCAAGAAGCGCCTCCTTCGTACCGGGAAGGTCATCCTCTGTCCGGATTGCCGGATTGCGTTTCGCCGTATTCAAGAGTTCCTTTCGGGCACCGGATACATCACCCGACTGTGCTGCCGCTTCTGCCATGATAAGGTACATCTCCGATACGCGGAACACCGGAATATTGTTCACCGCATCAGCTCCGGCAATACCGGGAAACTTCATAGGACGTCTCGGATTTTTTCCATCACCGACCAATTGTGCACGGATATCCCCTTTCGCAAACAGACCGACAGCCCGTTTCGTCAATGCGCCACCGTAACTTCCATACAACGTGTTCAGACTGTTTGCTGAAAGATTGTCATCCGAACTCTTGGCTATGGTAAAAATATCCTCGCCCGATATAGCGGTCGACTTCCACATGCCCACGTATGCCTCGTCTTCCACCGGAGCAGCATTCCGCAACTTCAACGCCTCGGCTGCAGCCTCTTTCGCTTTTCCGTATTTGCCCATGTACAGGTTCACCCTTGCCTCTAATGCCTTGACTGCTGCGCCATTAAAATATTTCTGCACATCCCTGCCCACCACATTCGGCGTCTTCACCGCTTTTTCAACATCACGCAAAATCCACTCGTACGTGGCTTTCACGGAACTGCGCGACACCTTGGCACGCAACTCTATCGGCTTCTCCTCCACGATAACCAGACCGCCATGTTCATCATTGTCCGTTCCGTAAGGAAGCCCAAAAATATTCACCAGTTGGAAAGCCGAAAATGCACGCAAGGCATAACACTGCGCCATCGCCTTATTGAGAGTCGCCACGTCCGCCTCTCCCAATCCGCCGGCAGCTAGCAACGCTTCTGTCCCGTTGATGCTACGGGTAGCCAGATCTATCACCTTGTAGCCGTATTGCCATACATCCCCCAAAACCCTTTCTGTTTCGGAAAACGTGTAAGTGTTGAGAGTCACGAAATGCCCTGATTTCGCATCTGCCACCGCCATATCGGCAGACATATCGCCAATCGCCACCGCATTGCGGCCCATGAAGCGGTAGCTGCCGAAAGCGTAATAAACTCCGTTGAGGGCATTCTCCACATCGGAAACGGTAGCATAGGCATTCTCTTGCGGGATATTCTGGTACAGGTCCTCGTTAAAATACGAATCACAACCTGCCGCCAACAGCCCCCTGCCACAATCAAACTATATATTCTTTTCATAATACATTCGATTTAAATGTTTAACTTTAAAAACCAATATTCAGCCCAAACATCACATTGCGCGGCGTAGGGTAATTCCACCACTGAACGCCGTTGGGTGCTATACCGGACGGATCAAAACCGCGGAAATCCTTTGCCACGAACGTATGCAAGTTGTCGGAACTTACATAGATACGGACATTGTTCAGGTGGATACGTTGCACCAGATCCTTCGGCAAGGTATAGCCGAGGGTAATATTGCGGATTTTCAGATAATCGCCTTTCATCAGAAAACGGGTAGAGGCGGAGTTTGCACCGGATTTGTCACCAAATACGAAACGTGGCACCAATGCCTCATCACCGGGCTTCTGCCAACGGTTTTCATACACATAGCGCGTCGTGTTCTGCACTCCGGCCGCACCGGTCTGCTCATCATAACGGAGGTTGTCACCGATTATCTTGCTGCCAAGCGAATAATTCAACTGGAAAGAAAAGTCAAAACCGTAAAGATTCAACGAAGAGGTTAAACCGCCCTGAATTTTGGCGACGCCTTACCGACATATTCCTTGGTAGCCTTATTGTAATTGGTGGTCTTCTCGCGAGAGATCTCCTTTCCGTTTTTGTCCCGGTTCACAATCCACCACATCGGACTGCCCGTATCAGGATCGACCCCCTGCCCATTCTTTCATCTTCCAGGTATAAATGTCACGTCCCGGTTCCACTATTTGTAATACTCGACTCGATCGGCAAGTCGGTACTCAGTTTCTTAATTTCATTCTTATTCGCGCTTCCCACGAAAGTCAATGTCCAATCCACCTTATCGGTACGCACCGGCGTGACACCAACAGAAAATTCAAAACCCTTGTTCTCCAATTCCCTACATTGGTGGGAATGGACGACATTCCGCTCGTTAACGACAGAGGAACATTGAACACCATATCTTTAGTCAGGTGACGGTAATAGTCAAACTCTACATTCACCCTACGCTCCCCACAATGCGAGATCCACACCGACATTGAACTTGGCGGTCTGCTCCCATTTCAGGTCGGGATTGCCTGCTTGTTGACGGTAGCTTCCCGGCTGGCTGTTATAGTTATACCCGAATCCGTAAAGCCCGCGTGACGCATACCACGAACCGCCCACATCCTGGTTTCCGGAAGTACCGTAGCTTACCCGCAACGTCAGTTCGTCCAGCCAATTGCTTGCCAACTGCATAAAACTTTCTCCCCGTCAGGCGATAGCGTGCACCCACGGAATAGAAAGTCGCCCAGCGGTTGTTGGAACCGAAACGGGAGGATCCGTCGGTACGGACCCTTGCCGACAAATAATATTTGTTGGCATAATCATACTGCCCGTTAAAGAAGAAGGACGCAAGAGCCACATTATCCAAAGAAAGTGGACGCACTCGTAGGCTTTGCCGCCAACTCGATTTGGCTGAGATATTCCACCGGATAATTGCTTCCTGCCAGATAGGAGGAATTTTCGCGGGTATGCTGCGCTTCCTGCCCCACCATCATATTCACGTGGTGGTCATCGAACGCCTTGACCCAGCTAAGGGTATTTGTGATGCTAAGCAGCGTACGTGTAGTGGTTCCCTGTTCGCCCATACCCCCGCAAACCCTTGCCTTGTGGCTGCAGGAAAGACCAATAGCCGAATTCTTTTATCGAATATAAATCCAAGCCTCCCCGTGACGTAAACGACCAGGCAGGAGAAAAGCGGATAGTCACATATAAGGCGAAAAGAATGGCGCGGTAAGTCTTCGCTTCGCTACGGTCACCGTCCTTACTACGTTGGGCCACAGGATTATATTGAGTATTTTCAAAATTCCATTCCCCCAATTTGTTCCTGACAGCAATAAGCGGATTCATCTTACCGTAGGCCAACGTAATCGGATCGCTGTAATAACCTCCGCCCGCGCCCATGTTCATGATCGAATAAGAGAACGAACTGTTCAAACCGTACTTCACCACCTTGCCCGGCTCCTGTTCAAGATTGAAACGTCCGGAAAAACGTTCCAGGTCCTTGCCGATAATGATAGCCTCATTCTTAAAGTAGTTGAACGAAAGGAAGTACTTCGCAGCGTTTTCCGAAACGCCACCGGAAGAAATGTCTAGATTTATAGTCCTGGATCTTGCCAACGCGGGTAACCTCGTCCATCCAGTCCGTATTGGCCCCCTCACCCGGCTTCAAACCGAACGTGTCATACAAATCAGCTAAAGCAGCATCTTTGGTTCTCATAATCGTCCGGATAAGCAGCCAACAAGCCGTCTACCATCAGATTTTCATATTGCTCCTGGTTCAGCAGGCGGTAGCGGCTTGTATAATTGGGCATCATTTCCAAAACCGAACTTAGCCGTCAGATTGACTTTCAATTTACCGCGCACACCTTTGCTTCGTAGTGATGACAATCACACCGTTTGCCGCCCTGGCTCCATAAATGGAAGTCGCCGTGGCATCCTTCAGTACGGTTATACTCACGATGTCTGCGGAATTCAGTGTAGCCAACGGAGACACCGACGCACCTTCGCGCGAGAGCGTATACCCATAGTACTGCTCTCGATAGGTATACCATCAATCACATACAAAGGTTGCGTACCGGAATTATAGGAATTGCGCCCGCGGATAAAAATGGTCGATGGCGCACCCGGCTGTCCGGATGCCGTATTGAGCTGGACTCCGGAAACGGCACCCTCAAGTGCCTTTACAGGATTTGCATCGGTTTTTTTGAAATATTGTCAGCTCCCAAAACCGCAGCCGAACCGGTAAACGACCCCTTGGTTGTCGTCCCGTAACCCGTCACAACCACTTCGTCAATACCGATCGATGCCAAACGCATGTTGACATTGACCACAGAACGGTTGTTTACCGGTATCTCCTGTGTCTGCATACCGATAAAGGTAAACACCAAAACAGCCTTTCCATCTATCCGAATGGAATATTTTCCCATCGCATCCGTAGCCGTTCCCAGGTGGGTACCCTTAATTACGACAGATACCCCGGGTAACGGCGAAACCGTCGTCCGCATCGGTGACAACACCCGTAATGGTCTTCTCCTGTGCCATTCCCACCTGTACGATACCGACAAGCAAGACAAGCAGTAAATAAAGTTTGTTTCTCATAAATATAAGTTTTAATAAAATACTGCGATTCCCCCCCTGACAGAAGTAAAATCAATCTTTTTCAAATAGAGACAATCGTCAAACTACTACTTATATCTGCTTGTTTTTCCTCCTAAAATCCAAGTCAACCAATTTAAACGTTCGATAAATTTGGAGAAGCGGAGAACGGAAAACGGAGAACGGAGAGTTGAAAAAAGATAGAATTAAAGTTTACTTTTTTTTCCAATAAAAACGAACGTTTTTATTGGTCAGATATTTTTGCTCCGTTTTTTCAGGAATTGCTCCAGTACAATATTAAAGAAAATTTTTTTATAATACAATAGTTATTTAAGAAAATTTTTTTAGACTTCCCTTGAAGCAGAAATACCAAATACCAGATATTTTATACACAAGTCCCAAACATACAATACATTAAAAACAATGTATAAAATTTAATAAATATAACATTTTGCCAGATGCAACGATACAAATAGCGATATTTTTCCTTATTCATTTCCGTAAATTTGGAAAACGGAGAATTGTATTTAGAGCCTTATGAAGAACTTATAGTCCGACACTCCATGCAATTGTGCTCTAAAAACGCTTGAGTTTGGAATTGAGTGATTCCGCCGCTGCATTAGTAGAGCGATTGTCGAAGTAATTCAAGATGTGCTCCTCTCTATACATAATCAAATCTCTTGCAGACTTAAGCTCTCTTAGAGTGCACTCTGCAACCTTCTTGTACCAACAGTGAAGTTTATCGCTGGCCACCTCCTTCGTCACTTTAGAGCGGAACACGGACCGCAGTGAGTCCGTCAGGTCATAGGCCTCCTTGATTTTAGGGCACAGTTCAAATAGCAACGCGGCACGTTCCTTCTGTTTGTCGCTCCACTTGTCCCTACTCATTGAGAGCAGATGCTTGCTGCTTGTTATGAGTTCTACCTTTGTCTCGCCGTTTGACTACTCATATATTTATATTATTTTTTTTATAATATTTCTCTTGCTATCAAGCACAGGCTTCTGCATCCGCCAATGCGTGGTGATGATTTTCCAACTGATAGCCGCAGGTAGCGGCTACGGTGTGCAGTTGATGGTTCTCCAACTCAGGGAAGGCTTGCCGAGAAGCACAAAGCGTATCATAGAACTCATAATCGGGATAGTCCATTTGATAGACACGAAAAAGACTGCTTTTAGGCAACTTTCATCAAAGGGCTTGTTATGCGCTACCAATGGCAGTCCCTTAATCAGAGGCTCTATTTGTTTCCAGACTTCGGGAAATATTGGGGCATCAGTTGTATCATTGCTGCACAAGCCATGTACCTGACTGCACCAATAATTATAGTATTCTGGTTCTGGCTTGATGAGAGAGTAAAATGTATCTACAATCTCTTCACCACGTACTATCACGATGCCTATCGAACAAACAGATGAACGCTCGTTGTTGGCAGTTTCAAAGTCTATTGCTGCAAAAATTCTGCATAGCCGTTAATTTATTGATTATCTTTGTTTATCAAGTTTACAACCACTTTCACCATTACATCTTTTTTTCCTCGGTACGGCTCTCTGCTATCATCAAAGTTAATGCGACAAGTGTGTTGTCAGCAATGCGTTTTCCGCCATTAGGTGAATAGAGTATGCCGTTTCTGTCTAAAAACCAAAGGAAGAGCATTGCTGCAATACGCTTGTTTCCGTCACTGAAGGAGTGATTCTTCACCACAAGATATAACAGCATAGCAGCTTTTTCCTCTACGGAAGGATAGAGTTCCACACCATCGAAGGTCTGGTAAATCTGCCCAACACTGCTTTTTGAAGGAATCGTCTTTTTTCATTGGCAAACCATTTGCTGCCGCCAAACTTGTTCTTCAGTTCGTTAATGGCTTGCATGGCTCCTTCGTAAGTAGCATGGAATTTTTTCTTCATTTGTGGTTCGCTCTATAGATAACTCTTGATAATCATATTTGTCCAATGTGTCAAGGGCGTATGTATAATCAGAAATCACTTCAACCAGATTGACAGCATCCTCTGACGATAATGTTTCTTGTGCCCTAATTGTTCTGCTTAATACGGCAACCAGTTGTTTTAATTCGGTATAGTGTCGCTCTGATATGGATTTGTTTACGGCATAACCTTTCACCAAATATTCTTTTAACACCTTATTTGCCCAACGGCGAAAATCGACTCCATTTTTGGACTTTACGCGATAGCCGACTGATATAATTACATCCAGGTTGTAGAAATTCACATCATGAGTCTGACTTTTTAGCTTCCATTGCACCATGTTGAGTGGTTGTCGCAAATTTTGCGACAACCACTTCTCCTGCCAGTTCTTCACGAATTGCATTATTGATGTGTTTACGGATGGTTTTTGAATCCCTTCCAAACAATTCTGCCATTTGGTTGGCATTTAACCATACCGTGTCTTTGTCTATCTCAACGCTCAATTGTGTTTCTCCATCAGCAGAACGATAGATTGCGACTTTATTGTTGTGGCGATATTCCTTTTCCATGATAATTTGTAATTAAGCAGTAAAGTCTTTCATAAAATAACCGAATTTTCATGTAAAACAGAGATGATGGATTTCAATTCTTTTATGATGCCATCGGATATGTCTGCAACATTTGTTCCAAACAACGAACGTAACTAAAAAGTTTACTCTTTTATTTATAGAAATTCCGCACGAACATGCCTTTCACCGGTCTTTTTCAATATCAAAGCTGCAAAAACGGCATGAATGAAACCTATTCCATAGGCAAATAACTGAATAAAAGCAGCCACAATCGACAAAAACGCGACCTTTATCCTTTTATTCAACCGCCAAGAATCGATAAAAAGACAAATATTAATAAGAGCAAAGGAAGCAGGCTATACCAAGAAAAAAAATATCCCTCCCAACAAGCACAACAAACAACCGATAACAAAACAAGCCGGCAGGAAATGCACCAATTTCAAAGAATGGGGGTGTAAAAGGTACAGATTGATCCGGGCCATACCCGAATTATACACCTGCTTGAAAAACTTTCGGAAAGAGGTGCGGCGTTTATGAAAACATAGGCCTCGGGCAACAGACAGGTTTTAAATCCGGCAGCCATGATGCGGATACTCATATCGATATCCTCCCCCAAAACGCAGACCGGAGAATCCCCGGTAGCTTTCAGCACCTCCTGGAAAAACCCATGTTAAAAACTCCGGGGATGAAATTTTTTCCATCGACTGTTTTTGTCCCCGTATCCCTCCCGTAGTAAAAAGGAGGTCATCGAATAATTAATGGCTTTCTGTATATTCGTAAAGAATCGTGTGCCGGTCGGGCCCTCCGAAAGCATCTACACCGGCCTCCTGGCAAGCTTGCCGTACCACCTGAGTATATTGCCGGGGAATAATACAATCCGAATCGAGAAAAGACCACATATTTCCCTTCGGCTCTTTCGGCACCATAATTCCGGCTCAGGCCAGGTCCGCTATTTTCTTTAAAAAAATACTTGATATCGATAGCAGACTTATACTGCTCCACGATCCGGTCACAACGTACTGTCGAACCATCTTCGACAATAATGACTTCAAAATCACGGTTATCCTGAGCCGCCAGACTTTCCAACAATTCCTGAACCTCTTGCGGACGATTATATACGGGTACGATCAATGACAAATAAGGCATAAATCCAATTCCTAATTTTCCAAAGGTAAAAGAATATTTTTTCATTTGGAAAATCAGGATTGTAAAGACAAAGAAATATGATATGTATTATTATTATTTTAACTTTGCTACGTCAATATAGAATCGACCCAATGTCTGAATTGAAAAAGTTTTAATTGTTACTTATTATTGGCCACCAGCTGGAGGACCGGCTATACAGAGGACTCTGAAATTCGTAAAATACATGAGGTTTTTTCGGTTGGGAACCTGTTATATTAACTGTTGAAAACGGGGAATATCCGGCTATCGATCCTTCACTGATCCAAGAAATTCCGGATAACATACAGGTATATAAAACAAAAAAGCTTTCCAACCCTTCCAACTTTTACCGGATGTTAACCGGTAAAAAAGGAAATACACATAATAATGCCAATGTTTTCGGCCAAAAGGATAAAACTTTCGTCGAACGTTTAGCCAAATGGATACGCCTGAATTTATTCATTCCCGATGCCCGGATCGGATGGTATGCCTATGCAGTTAAAGCAGCAAAAAAATCATCGAACAAGAGCACATCGATTTGATTTATTCTTCTTCTCCTCCACACAGTTTACAGCTTATAGCACAAAAAAATAGCTAAACAGAATAAGATTAAATGGGTTGCAGATTTCAGGGATCCCTGGTCTGAATTGGTTCATTATCAATCTTACAAACGTACCTGGTTGACAAGAAAAAAATCGACAGTCATTTTGAAAAATCGGTTTTCCGTTCTGCCGACCGACTTGTTGCTGCGGCCAACGACTACGCGACATGTATCAAAACACATGTCGACCGGAAAATCGAAGTCATCTATAACGGTTATGATCCGAGTGATTTCCCAAAGCCAAAAGTCCAGGAACACAGAGGATTTCCTGATCACTTACACGGGGAACTATCCGAGGACAGAATACCCCATGCTTTATTACGTGCTCTCAGCCGCTTAGAACATTCAATATAAAATTACAATTTATCGGGAATACATGCCCGGAATTGAAACAGGAAATACAGCGGCTGAACCTGGGCAACAAAGTGATGCTCAAACCTTATATGCCTCATATTGCTTCTATTGCAGAATTGCAACAATCCGATCTTTTGTTATTAGTGATCAATCAGGTCGCTAATGGCAAAGGTATTGTCCCCGGTAAAATTTTTGAATATTTAGGAACCCGTAAACCGATTCTTTGCTTAGGGGATCCCACAGGAGAAGCCGGTGAAATTATCAAAACCACGAATTCCGGGTTTTGTATCGCTCACCACAATGAAGAAGAAATTTTCACTTTATTGTCACGTCTTTCCTCAGGTGTTTTACCTGGCTTGAGCTTTCAAATCGAGCAATTCGAACGAAAAAAATGAAACCGGACAATTATGTGATATTTTCAATACGTTAGTAAATAAGCCATCCTGAACATATTTTTCATCAATAGAGTAATCGAACAAAAATAGAAATTATGCAGAAGTCAGTATTGTTTTATGGGTCTAGGATATATCGGTCTCCCGACAGCAGCACTCGTCGCCGATGCAGGCCTACAAGTGACCGGAGTCGATATCAATGAAAATGTGGTCAATAATATCAATAACTGTGACATCAGCAATCAGGAGCCAGGTTTACAGGAAATTGTAGAAAAAATATCCGGAACGGCCGTTTAAAAGCTTCTCTCACTCCCAGTCCGAGTGATGTGTTTCTGATCGTAGTTCCGACCCCGTTCAATGAACATCATCAGCCTGACATATCCTATGTCACTGCCGCAACACGTCAGATTATCCCCTACTTAAAGAAAGGAGACCTATATATTCTCGAATCGACCTCTCCCGTCGGTACCACTCAAAAAATGGCACAACTGATTTTCAGTGAACGTCCGGAGTTAGAAGATCAGATCTTTATCGCCTATTGTCCGGAACGCATTCTGCCCGGCAACGCTCTGTACGAACTCAAACACAATGACCGGGTCATCGGTGGTTATACGCCCGGAATCGACCCGCGAGGCTATGGCGTTCTATTCCCATTTTGTCAGCGGCTCCTTACATTCCACTAATTCCCCTACAGCAGAAATGTGTAAGTTAGTGGAAAATTCCTCCCGGGATGTACAGATTGCTTTTTGCAAACGAGCTCTCTATTATATGCGACAAAGCAGGGATTAATGTATGGGAATTGATCCAACTGGCCAACAAACATCCTCGTGTCAATATTCTTCAACCCGGCGCCGGAGTAGGTGGTCACTGTATTGCAGTCGATCCTTATTTCATCACCTCCGATTTTCCTTTAGAGTCGCAATTGATCGGAAAAGCCCGGGAAATCAATAATTACAAAGCATTCTGGTGCGCCGAAAAAAAATTAAAAATACGATTCTTACTTACCAGCTTGAAAATAAAAAGAAAGCCGAAAGTAGCTTTGATGGGACTTGCTTTCAAGGCAGATATCGATGATTTACGGGAAAGTCCGGCAAAATATATCGCAGAAAAAAATAGTGTCTGAATTTCCCGAAGCCTGTCTGATTGTCGAACCTAATATTTCGCAACACCCACAATTTCAATTGTCGGAAACCGGATACGCTTACCGACAGGCCGATATTATCGCTTTTCTGGTTGCTCATAAAGAGTTTAAAACACTTCCTTATGACAACAGTAAGCTTATCCTTGATTTCTGTGGAATATTCAAAAAATAAATTGGATGAAAAAAATCTTATTCATTTTCGGAACGCGTCCTGAAGCGATAAAGATGGCGCCATTAATCAAAGAAACCGGGCAAAGCCGTTCGCTCGGAATCGAAATCTGTGTAACAGGGCAACACCGGGAAATGTTAGATCAGGTTTTAAAACTTTTCGATATATGTCCTGATTACGATTTGAATATCATGCAACCGGGCCAGGATTTATATGATATTACGAGTAGAATTCTTATAAATTTACGGGATATATTGCAGCAGTCCAAGCCGGATCTGGTATTAGTACACGGAGATACGACAACCTCTATGGCTGCCGCTCTGGCTGCTTTTTATCAACAGATTCCTGTCGGACACATCGAAGCGGGCCTTCGGACACATCAGCCTTATAATCCCTGGCCGGAAGAAATGAACCGGCAGATCACCGGCCGGATTGCCGACTGGCATTTTGCCCCGACACAGAAAGCCCGGGCAAATCTATTGGCAGAAAACTGTCGGCCCGATCACATCTTTGTCACCGGCAATACGGTTATCGATGCCCTATTGTGGATTAACCGAAAAATAGAACAGGACAAAACCACACAAGAAAGTTTAAGGGAACAATTCAACAAGCTGGAGATTCCATCAGAAAAATTAGAAAACTGGAAACAACAAAAAAGAAGATTAGTACTCATTACAGGGCACAGACGTGAAAACTTCGGTGAGGGTTTCATGCATATCTGTCAAGCGATCAAACAGCTGGCCAGCCAATATCCTGAAGTAGATTTCGTCTACCCTGTGCATTTGAACCCGAATGTACGCCAGCCGGTGACTGAAATACTGGGTAATTCTCATTCCACCCCCCAATATTTACCTGATTCCCCCTTTAGAATATCTGCCCTTTGTCTTCCTGATGGGAATCGCTTATTTTTTATTGACCGATAGTGGAGGTATACAGGAAGAAGCTCCCGGTTTAGGAAAACCGGTACTCGTTATGCGTGAAACGACAGAACGCCCTGAAGCCTTGGAAGCAGGTACAGCCAAACTCACAGGAACCCGTTCCGAAGAGATTATCCGGCTAGCCTCTTCTCTGTTGGACAATCCTGAGGAATACACCCGCATGAGCCAAGCCGTAAACCCTTACGGAGACGGTAAGGCAGCCAGGTATATCACCGGTATTCTGGAACAGATTTTATAAATTCTAATCCCTATGCCCGGAATGAAACAACTCATTTTTTTTCACTGAAAGTTTTCCATACGGAAAAGGAGAAAGCTTTATAGAAAATGAAATCGAATATTTATCACGGGAATTCGACCGGATTTACATTCTGCCCAAAACCAGTTCCACCCAGGAGCAACGTTCTCTACCTGCAAATTGTATCGTTTTCCCTCCGATATTCCGAAGTTCGGGGAACTTGTATTCAAAGGATTATTTTGTTTCAGTCCACTCTTTTATTTTTTTCAAAAAATTGATATCGGAAAAAAGCCTATACTTCTCTGTATAAATTCAAAAAGTATATCGCTACCGCCATTACCTGCCGGTGTATCCTTGCCGATAAAAACTTCAAACGGCTAAACCGGCAGTCCACGGAAAGTACTGTCTATTTTTATTGGGGCATCGGTATGGCCTACATCCTGCCTTTCATCCACAATAAAGACAAAAAAATAGTCCGTTTTCACAGAACTGATTTATATGCGGATTTACGTCCACATCAATATATCCCTTTCAGAAAGGAAGTATTCGAAAGCCTGAATAAGGCTGTTTTCATCTCAAACAAGGTTTGGAATATGCGAAAAAAGAATTTTGGACAATATAAATTCAGTGCCTATTGCAGTTATTTAGGTACTAAAGACCATGGGATTTCCAAAATAAAAAACGAGGATGGAGTTATTCATATCCTCAGTTGTTCTAATGTTGTCCCGGTAAAACGGGTTTCTTTGATCCTAAAATCCTTACTTTTGATTCCTGACCGTCCTATTCAATGGACACACATCGGAGGAGGAAAAGGATTCAATGCTTTTTACAACAACAGCTCCAACAACTACCAGCCAATCTGACCGTACACCTGACAGGAGCTATTACAAATCGGGAAGTGATCGGACATTATCTTCACCATCCAGTAGATATATTTGTCAATGTCAGTGCCAGTGAAGGTCTTCCCGTCAGTATTATGGAAGCCATTTCATTCAATATCCCTGTTATAGCGACTAATGTAGGAGGAACGAACGAAATCGTGACTTCCGAATCAGGAGTATTACTTGATCCTCACTTTTCCGCTCAGGAATTGGCCAACCAGATTGTCCGGGTATATGAACATAAAAAGACCGTTTCCATCCTCGCCGGTTATGGGAAGAAAAAATTTAACGCGGGAAAAAATTATCCCCGATTTATCAGTCAGATATTGAATGATTAACAGGCTATTCAGGCTTTTAACTTTTGCATCTTAACCTTTCTTTTGTATTGTATATATGGACGTAGAACGAAGAGGGCTACATAACGGCAACAGACCGGAAAGACAGCCCATGACCATATTTTATATTTAAAAGGTAAGGATAATTTCATGGAGATATACTTTTCCTTATCTCTATAATACCAGCTTAACAACGTTTTGAAATCCTCAGCATTCCCAAGCAACAATACATCCCATAAGAATTTAATATACCGTTCTCTTATTGATATTTTCAAACACTCCAGGTAATACTCCGACTCAGCATGCTGAATCTCTATCCAATTATATATTCGTTTCAATACATCGAGAATCTGATTCATAACAGATAAAGGCAAAACCATCAGGTCTTGATAAGATAAAGAGTTTTTTCTCTCAAAACATAATAAGACAAATATTCCGGAACATAAGTAATCCGTTGATTAGTAGCTCTAAATAATAATTTGACAAAGAACTCTAAATCTTCCATGTAGTGACATCCTTCTGTAAAAGTAATATGCTCAGCGGAAAGAAATTTACGATCGATGAGCCAACAGTCTGTAGAAACCCGAAACGAACCGACCCTCAACTTCTCCTTCAATACGTCTACCGCTCCAAAATGGCCGGGATACCTCGTGATGGTATCCCCTCTTTTTTTTCAATATAACCACAAAAACAGGCTAATTCCCCTCCAGCCACTAATTTATGATACATCGACTCGAGAAAACGTCTATCCCAAAGATCGTCACTATCCAAAAAAAGACACGAAATCACCGGTAGCCTTTTGAAGTCCTAGATTCCGGGCCGAAGATACTCCTCCATTCTCTTTATAAAAATACTTTATTCGCGCATCTTTGCATTGGTAATCTTTAATAATCTCACGTGTACGATCCGTAAGCTTCCGTCATCGATCAAGATCAATTCAAAATCAGAATAGGTTTGATTCAAAACACTTTCGATTGTCTGCGCCAGATAATCAGCAGCATTATATGCAGGTATAATAATTGAAATCATATCACTCATCTTGAGAGGCTAAAGTTATAAATAAATTTTCCCATTTCTTCATAACCGATGGCAAAGCAAAACGAATAATATTCCGGCGGGCTTCATTTCCCACTTTCTGCCTCAGTGAAGAATCTGCCATTAACTGGCTCAATCGCTTTACAAATTCGTTCTCATCGCCTTCCTCTATCAAGAAACCATCCTGCCGGTCCTGAATAATATCCCGGGGACCGCATTTACAGGTATAAGCCACTACAGGTAATCCACATGCCATCGCTTCATGTAATACCATAGGAAAACCTTCATGCCGGGATGTCAACACATAAACCGAACTACCTAAATATTCCCGAATGATTTCTGCCCGTGGTGGACATATTTCTACCGATTTTAACTTCAATAACCCGATTTGCCGTTCCAAAGTATCTTGTAATTCCCCGGAGCCGATAATAGTTAATTTCCAATCCGGAAAATAAGGTTCTATTTCAGCCCAAACAGCGATTAAACGATCAAATCCTTTTTTGTGCTGACAGACGTCCCACTGCAATAACTCTGGGAATAGACAAATCGGCAGATTCCTTAGGATAAAAAAGTCAATGCATTCGGTATAACCACGATATTATCCTTTCTTCCCCAATCTTTTCGGTCTTCTTCCGTCAAAACCACCAGACGATCATAGTATTTTATCTTGTTTAAAAATCTTTTAATCTTATATCGGTTAATTATTCCTTTGACATTTTGATAACTAAAATAAGAAAAATGACATTCCAGTATTTTTTTACTTCCATCTTTCAATCGATACAACCATTCCCGCTCTCGTCCGGTCATCATGGAAATCGTAATATCAGGCTTTTCTTTCAATAATATTTCCTCTAACCGCCTTTGATGGCGTTTCGTATAAATTATTCTGCGTATCTTATTCCAAAAAATATTTTTTTCCCCTACATGCTGCATAATCGATATCCAAATCATAAAACCGGATTTTATCCGAAAAATCAAAAAGCCAAGGGTAGATTTTTTTTGTTCATAGGTTATAATCACAACTTCCAGTCCGGTCAATCCGGCCAAATAATTTGCTTTAATTGCCAGTATACGCTCCATACCGGCCATTCGAATTATATTTGGAATATTGTAAATTATTTTCATATAAATATAATTTTAAAATAGGCGAAAATAACCGAACTTTCTCTCAAATGCAAATGCCTTTGTTGTATTTAAACTCACAATATTATCCGTACCTTTGTCAAAATCTATATAAACAGGTATATGACACCCAAAAGTAAAGTATCATCGTCCCCATTTATAATGCCGGCAAATTCCTGGAAAAATGCCTGGATACACTTGTTAATCAAACATTAAAGGATATCGAAATCATTTTGGTTCTAGACTGTCCCACCGACGGTAGCGACCGGATCGCCCGGGAGTATGCCGAAAAGATCCACGCATCCGGCTGATAGTCAACGAACAAAATCTGAATATCGGTTTAAGCCGCAATGAAGGACTTAAAATCGCCCGGGGAGAATACATCGGTTTTTCGGACCACGATGACTGGAGGGAATTGAATATGTACGAAAAATTATACCAAAAGGCCAGGGAAGATCAGGCCGATATTGCCATCTCCAATTTCGACAGCATTTATCCGGATCGGATCATTCCTCATCCATATTACCCTGACTGTCCTAACCAAGAACAATTGAAACAAGAAATCTTCTCCCACCTCATCGGTGACTGGAAAAAAGGAGCAGGAGTGGAGACCTTTTACCCATTGGGGGTATATGTGGCACATCCTCTACAAAAGAGAAATCTTGGAAAACCACAACATATGGTTTTCAGATAACAGAGAAATTACATACGAAGACCTGCTTTTTTTGATTCAGGTCTTTCATGCAGCCAACCGAACCGAATCACTTGTATTCCCCTGATACTCTATCATCATGTTTTTCACCAAAAAAACCAGGCAAGCAGTTATATCTACAATTCAACCCGACTGGTGATCAACCATTTAATGTACTTGGATCACTTCCTCACTACCCATCACCTCAGAGATGAACACCTATGGGACTATTTCTTTTCAACTTTACATGTTTTATGGCGTACCCTGAAAAATGAAATACATCAAAATCCTGTTATCAGGCTTTTATCCAATTAGTTACCATACGCAAAAAATCCAACCATACGGCAATTGGTCCGAGGTCCCCTTTTCGGTCCGGATGGCCCGAAAATTGAAAATCCAAAAACCGCTTTATGGCTTTTTACTTCGGCTCTAACGACTATTTAAGAATCAAATCATTCCGGCAATTTCATATACCAAATAATTCTTTATCTTTGTTTGTTCATTATTCAAAAGTACAGTCATGACAAAAATCAATTTCAGATCTTGTTTGCCTTACGCCATTGCGCTTATTTATATTTATCCTGATCGCTTATATTTATGCTTCACCTGTTTTGGAAGGGAAAATCATCAATCAAGCGGATATTTCCTCTTACCAGGGGAGCTGCAAAAGAAAAGAGACGATTATAAAAAACAGACAGGAGAAGAATCTTTCTGGACCAATTCGATGTTCAGTGGCATGCCGACAACCATGATCGGAGCTCATTACAAAGGAAACTATCTTGAAACTATCTACAATCATTTATTTTGGGGTCCACGCCCTGCTTCTTATCTGATCTTGACTTTTGTCAGTTTCTTTTTTTGCTGTTGCTTGCGATGGGAATCAATGTCCGGCTCTCTATTGTCGGAGCTTTGGCCTTCGGTTTATGTGCCTATAACTTTCAAATCCTGCAAGTGGGGCACAATTCGAAAATGGTAGCTATCGCTCTTATGCCGATGGTATTAGCCGGAGTGGTCTATGCTTATCGTAAAAAGCATTTTTAGGGGCGGTTCTTTTCGGATTTGCCCTGTCTTTTTTGAAATTGCAGCCAACCATCCCCAAATCACTTTTTATCTGGGTATGATCATTCTGGCTTATGTTATCGCTCAATTGGTCTCTGCTATTAAAAACAAGACTTTACCTGCTTTCATCAAAACATCTTGTTTTGTGTTGTTGTCGGCCACGATATTGGCAGCAGGTACGAACGTCAACCGACTTTGGCCCAACTGGGAATACAGTAAATACACGATGCGGGGCGGTTCTGAATTACAAATGGCTCATGCCCAAGGGAATCAGACCCAGGGTGGATTGAATAAAGAATATGCAACAGCCTGGAGTTACGGTATAGAAGAAACGCCGAATCTGCTTATTCCTAATTTTAACGGAGGAGCTTCAGCCAGTGAACTCAGTAAAAAATCCAAAACATATGAAATCTTAAAACAAGGAGGGGTTCCGAATGCTGAACAAGTCATCAAACAAATGCCGACCTATTGGGGACCTCAAGCCTTTACTGCCGGCCCGATGTATATGGGAGCGATTTCGGTGTTTTTGTTCGTATTGGGTTTAGTTGTTCTCCAAGGCACAACCAAATGGTGGATCGCCGGGATATCACTGTTAGCCTTACTATTGGGATGGGGAAAACATTTTATGTGGCTCTCCAGCTTGTTTTTCGATTACGTACCTCTATATAACAAATTCCGGGTACCTTCTATGATTCTAACCATCCTGCAGTTAACTATTCCTCTGTTGGGATTTTATAGTCTTCATCAGATTTTCTCGGATAAAATCGAGAAGAAAAGAGTCATTAAAGGACTGAAACTAGCCTTGGGGATTACAGGTGGTTTTTGTTTGTTATTCGCTCTTCTTCCAAGCCTTGCCGGTAGTTTTACTTCCCCGGCAGACAGCCAATTCCCGGATTGGCTACAACAAGCCCTACCCGAAGATCGCCAAAGTATGCTACGAAGTGATGCCTTCCGTTCATTACTTTTTATTCTGGCAGGTGCAGCTACCATTTGGGCCGGTTATATGAAAAAAAAATAAAATTATCCTCGTCCATAACCCTTCTCGGACTACTTATTATCTTAGATATGTGGAGTGTAGACAAACGGTATCTAAATAACGACCATTTCGTTACACCACGTGAATTTACTAACAATTTTAATTTACGGCCTGTCGATAAAGAGATATTGAAAGATACCGATATCCATTACCGGGTTTTGGATTTGGCCGTAAATACTTTTAACGACTCACATTCCAGTTTTTCATCATAAAACAATCGGAGCATATATTGCTGCTAAACTACAGCGTTATCAGGATATAATCGATTATCATCTGGTTCCTGAAATTCAGTCTTTAGCCAATGATTTGCAAAGAGGACAAACACGGGCAGATATAGATTCGAGCTTACAAAAGCTATCTGTCATCAACATGCTAAATACCAAATATATCATTCTATCAGCCAACAGCACACCGATCGAAAACACCGCCAGATCAGGAAATGCCTGGTTTGTCGAAAATTATCAACTCGTCGACACTCTCCTGATGAAGAAATTTTAAGCCTGAAAGCTATCGATCCTGAAAAGACAGCTATTATCGGCCGCGATTTTGCCCAGGCTGTAGCAGGTAAGAACATCCGGTTCGATTCAACCGCAACGATTCAACTGACTTCCTACGCTCCTAATAAACTGACTTATAAAACAAAAAGCCTCCCAGGAACAACTGGCTGTATTCAGTGAAGTATATTATCCCGAAGGCTGGCAAGCTTACATCGACGACCAACCCGGTGAACTATTCCGTACCGATTATATTTTTACGAGGCCTGTCTGTTCCGGCAGGGGAACATACTATTACTTTAGTGTATAATCCAAGATCTGCTTATCAGGGAGCTCTGATCTCACAAATCAGTTCCATTTTATTAATTTTAGCTCTTCTGGGAAGTATTATCGGGTATATCAGAAAAAATCGGAAGTGTTCCTCGGATCAGGCCTAACAAAGTATTTTCACCATTTACCGTAAAAAAGTAATGGAAATTCATATCACCAAAAAAGATGTTTTGTGGGGATACATTGCCCAATTCTTTAACATCGGAGCAGGAATACTTTTACTCCCGGTGATATTAAAACTTCTCCCGGCAGATATATTGGGAGTCTGGTACATTTTCCTGACTATTTCGAGTCTGGTACAAATGATCGACTTCGGTTTTCAGCCGACTTTCACCCGAAATGTCGCCTATGTATTCAGTGGTGCTGTAAAACTTCAGGCCAAAGGTCTGGATAAAGGCCAAACTCATCTGGATCATCCCAACTACCCGCTTCTCAAAAACATGATTTCCGTGATGAAACGTTTTTACGGAGGTATTTCGCTTTTGGTCATTTTTTCTCCTCCTGACTGCAGGTAGTTGGTATATCGATGATCGAACAAACCACATCGCAGCTAATGAAGAAATCATGATTTCATGGTTTATATACACCACTTCCACCGTTTTAAATCTTTATTATTCCTATTATAATGCATTACTAGTGGGTAGAGGCCTTGTAAAAAGAAAACAACCAACTCATCATTATCACCCGTTCCACCTATCTCGTTTTAGCCGCCTTGGGTCTGATTGCAGGCTATGGCTTAATTGCAGTAGCCACAGCCAACTTTCTATCTATTATTATCAATCGGTTGGTGGCGATTCATTTTTTCTACCGAAACGGTCTCCGCAAAATCCTCCGGAATACCCAAGCAACAAAAGAAAAATTATTACCTATTTTATGGGTAAATGCCAAAAAAAATGGATTAAGCAGTTTGGGTGGATATTTTGTCCAAAAAGGCAATTTGCTTTTCATATCTATGTTTTTACCTCTGGAAACAGTTGCCAGTTATGGTCTAACCGTTAATCTTATAAATATTCTGTCAGGGGTATCCCCACTTTATTTAGGCACTCATATTCCTGAAATCTACAAGGATAGGATCGACAATAACCTCCCGGATATCCGCAGAATATTCGGAGAAGGTATTTTGTATTCTACCTTCTATATATCCTCGAGCCTTATGCCTGGTCCTATTAGGTCCCTGGGCTTTGGAACTATTTCACAGTAAAACCCAACTTTTACCTCCAGGTCCTCTTTTACTGATGTTGTTTGTACAATTTTTTAGAATCCAACCATGGTATGGCAGCCACTTTAATTACTACCCGTAATGAAGTTCCTTACCTGAAAGCTGCCTTGATTTCCGGCTTTTTTATCGCCCTGTTTTTCCCTGACTTCTCTCTATTATACCGATTGGGGAATCTGCGGTGTCGTTGCTTTGACCGGTTTGGTACAAATCAGCTACAATAACTGGAAATGGCCTCTGATGGTCAGCCAGGAATTGGAAAAAAGTTATCCGCAATTAGTGAAGATCGGGTTCCTTTCTTTACGGACCTGGTTAAAACAATATCTGGTAAAGAAAGGAATCCGGTACTAGAAGACATATCCGAACCCGAAGTTCAGATAAACATTATACATCTTAAAGCTGATACTTTCAAAATCACCGGGAAAAATAGAATTCCAATCCCCAGGTCAGATCTGCATAAACACTCAAATGTTTATATGCCCGCCATTCAGCTCCGGCATCCAATCCCCACTGAAATTTACGCAAGTCGCCCGAAAAATCGTAAGTTGCTTCCGTGACATTCGCTTTGGTACCGGTCGGATCTCCTTCACGGATATATCCGTCATAGGCTACCCGGAAAAATCTCCGTTAGTCAGAATAGAAATATACGGGCCGAATTTCAAATCCCAACGGGGTGACACTTTATAAATAACCTGAAAAGGCAGGGTGATATATGAATTTTTTTACATTCGTCTTTACATTTCCTGTCCAATTGCCTTCGACATGCCCCAGCACTTCCCCATCATACGAATCCATCACCATGTAATAATTTTTCACCCTGGCATCGGTTTTCATCCCTTTGTTCTCGAGGCGGATTCCGAACAACCCTCCCCATTTCCGGTTCCGGTCGAACCATTTAATGATATTTCCTTCGATAGCAAGCTGAGCACCCGGCCGGTAACTATTGATTTCCCGGATTTCTGCCGGCAAGGGTAATGGAGAAGTTCCTCCGATATTGACTCCTGCTTTAATCCGATACTCCAATCCTTTCAAGGTAGAGCGAACCAAAAGCACCCGGTTTCTTGTTTTCAGCAAAAACAGCTCCTGTTACCAGTAAAAAAACAATCAGGTATATACTCTTTATCGTTTTCATTGTCTCAATTCTTATTTTTCACAAACGATCTCTACTTTATCGATACACAAGGTACTCCCTACAGAACCGGCAAAATATGCCCCATATTTGCTGGAAGTGAAAACAACTGCCAGATTATACTCGTAATTCTTCATTTTTTCTTCGCTGAAACGCAGATACTTACCCGTTCCATCATCCGACGGATCCCGATAGATAAATTGCGGCCAGCTGATCTCTTTCCGCTCTCCGTATTGAAAAGAAGTCTCGAATTCAATGTACCGATCAGTTTTTTTCTACCTCTACCCGGGCCAATGCAACAATATTTCTTACTGGTTAGTACATTATTTCCATCCAATACTTTACCATCGAGTCCTGCCGCTTCATATAAAACAGCATAGATATCTCCCTCATCTTCCTGCCGGGAAATCGTGACGGTATTTCCATTTTTATCTTTTGCTTTGAAAGACTGAGTACCGGGAACGTACTTGTAATATCCTTTAAATTTCAACGGTTTTTTTTCCGAATGGCAACCCGAACAAGGTAGCTTTCAATGGTTTTTGTACGGCATTATTTACATCAAAGCTTCCCAGAAATAAGTTCCCGGCAGCAATAGGCATTTTAACCGTCTCACCGAACTGCCCTGTGCTCTTTGTCTCCAACTTGATGGCTCTGCTTCCATCTATTCCATTCTCGATAGAAACCGTAGGGTATTCCTGCGGATTCCGGCCGACACCTGTCAAGGCAAACCCTGAATTTCCTGAAGCCCAAATATATTGTTTAAACAGGGCTGTGCCTTGTGTTTCCTCGAAAAACACCTGATATTTTCCCCGTTTCATTCAGCTCGTAATGTTCAAAATCATATTGAAACGGCAAATCGAATGTATCGATAATCACCGAATATTCTTTATGCCAATTTCCATCCTGAGAAGTCACGGTAAATTTCCGGGTCTGTGAATAATCCATTACTTTGGAAGGATCAGGTGAAATACTCGCCCCTTCTGTCAAGGTCACTTGTAAAGCCAAATTCGTCAAATCGATTTTAGGATTGGCCTGGGCCAATACCTGAGCGTTGTTAATGATAATATTTCCTTTAATATTTGTTTCCGGTGATCCCTTTGCATTTAAAATCTTACATGCCATAATATCTGCTTCTGCATTTAAAGGCTCGCTTTGAATACAAGCTCCCAATCCTCCAACCATCAACAGATACAAAAAACATTTTTTCATACTTCTCTTGCTTTAATTTCAATAAATCAGGCTACAAAGGTAGAATAAATTAGTCAAAGTCCATACAGCCGGTACAATTTATCGAGTATCTCAGCCTGGTAACAAGCTATTCTTTTTATCCAAAATGGTCGTCATTGCATCAATTCCGGAGTCGTATCTACCCATTTATATAATTTATCACCACGCCGGATTTTTCCAGGCACCTGAACCGAAAACAATATTCCTTTTTCCACCTTTTCCACTGGCTGTAAATCGACCCTTATCTCAGGTACTTTCATTTGAATCGTTCCGGTTGTAGGACCTTGTATCAATATTTCGTCCCCAACTTTCAAGTCGAAAGATTCCAGTTTAAACTCTGCGACCTGCAAATTGGTAAAATAATTGGTCACTTTGCCAAGCAGAATTTTCTTTTTCGTCGCTTTCGAGCCATATACCTCGCTCCATTCCCCCTAAGCGTTGCCCCAAATAATATCCATTCCAGAATCCACGGTTGAAGACTGTCGCCAAGCGTTTTTTCCAAATCCGGATCTTATCCGCTGAATAGGTATCGTCGAGATAAGCATTTATCGCTTCGTTATAACACTCACAAACCGTACGTAACATATTCGGCGGAACGGGCACGCCCCTCGATCTTGAAAACCCGCACACCGGCGTCGATCATTTTATTGATAAAACCAATTGTGCAAAGGTCTTTGGGCGACATGATGTATTCATTTTCAATATCGAGTTCGACTTCATTTTCGCGATCTTTGACCGTATAGGCTCTCCGGCAAATCTGATTACAGGCTCCCCGGTTAGCAGAAGCGTTTTTCTCGTGCAAACTCAAATAACATTTCCCTGAAACAGCCATACAAAGAGCCCCATGAGCAAACATTTCAATTTTGATCAGCCCTCCATTCGGTCCCCGTAAATCCTCCCCGACGATGCGACGATGGATTTCCATGACTTGCTCCAATACCACTTCGCGGGCCAAAACGATCACATCGGCATATTGGGCGAAGAAACGAACTACTTCGAAATTAGTGACATTACACTGAGTACTGATATGCACTTCGACTCCTACAGAACGTGCATACAAAATAGCGGCCAAATCGGATGGCAATGATAGCAGTGACTCCGGCTTCACCGGCACAATCGATCACTTGCCGCATTTTCTCTAACTCTTGATTATAAATTACGGTATTGACAGTCAGATAGGTTTTCACCCCTTTCTCCGAACAAACCGATACGATATTTTTCAAATCCTCCAGCGTGAAATTTGCTGACGAACGTGCCCGCATATTCAATCCTTCCACACCGAAATAAACCGAATCCGCACCTCCCTGCAAAGCAGCATATAAAGATTCATAAGAACCTACAGGCGCCATCACTTCAAAATCTTTTCTGGTCATAACCTCATCCATTTGAAATACAAAGGTAAAATAAATAAATCGCAAAATTTATCCCGGATTTTTATTTTTGGCACAAACAAATCTATACCCCAAAAGTATAACTACAAAACCGACTTATTTCCCGCAAAATGAAAACTCAGACCAAAGTCCCTTCACTGATACAAGCAATTCTTCCATTGATTGTTCTGATCGCCCTACTCGTTTAAATGTCAGTTATTTCGACGATCCTTTGGGGGGGCTCTAATCAAATAGCCTTAATCATCGCAGCAAGTATCTGTAGCATCCTGGCCCTTTTCAATCATGTCAGCTGGCATGAAATCCAACGAAAAAATATTGCAGACCATTGATTCGGCTATGACGGCGATACTTATTCTGTTATTGATCGGTTCGCTAAGTGGTTCCTGGATGCTGAGCGGAGTCATTCCAGCTATGATTTACTATGGAGTAGATATCATGCACCCGTCCTACTTCCTGGTGGCCTCTGTCGTCCTTTGTGCTATTGTATCTCTGGCAACAGGCAGTTCCCTGGTCGACGATCGCCACTGTAGGTGTAGCTATCGTGGGAGTCGGTAATGCTTTCGGACTTCATCAGGGGCTTGTAGCAGGTGCCGTCATCTCAGGAGCCTATTTCGGCGATAAAATGTCCCCCCGCTCTCAGACACGACAAACCTGGCTCCTACAATTGCAGGAACGGATCTTTTCACTCATATCCGCTACATGGTATACACCACTTTCCCAACTTTAATTCTCACGTTGATCATATTCGGAATCATCGGCCTATATCAATTAAATACAGATACTGCCATAGATACCGGCTTTATAAAAAGGGCCTGGAAAGTAGTTTCCACATTACCCCTGGTTATTATCGGTCCCTGTTTTACTCATTATTATTATTATAAAAAAGTTCCCCCCATACCTGCCATGCTGGGTGGAGTTGTTCTCGGAGTTATTTTTTCGCCCTCATTTTTTCAACCTGATCTCCTCGATCAGCTGATCGCTCAAGAAAAGTTCCACAACACCTATCAGTTGATCATCCAAGCTGTCGGAAGTAGAATGACACTGAGCACAGGGGTATCCGAAGTCGACGAATTGTTGACAACAGGAGGAATGGAAGGTATGCTCGATACAGTTTGGCTAATTATTGCAGCTCTTACTTTCGGAGGAGTGATGGAAGCCAGCGGATCCTTAAAAAGAGTGGGTGAAGCTTTTATGCATTTTATTTATAACGACACTTCGCTGGTCAGCACGACCATACTGACTTGTATCTTCTTCAATATCACAGCCTGCGATCAATATCTTTCTATAGTCGTACCCGGTAAAATGATGCAAAAAAATTTACGAACAAAGAGGCTTGAAACCCGAAGTCCTCAGTCGGGCTCTGGAAGATTCTGCGACAGTCACTTCCGTATTGGTCCCCTGGAATACTTGTGGAGCTACCCAATCACGGGTACTCGGCGTACCTACGATCGAATACCTCCCTTTATTGTTTCTTTAATTTAATTTCCCCGCTGATGAATATTTTTTCATCACGATCATCCATTATAAAATACGAAGAATTAAAGTAAAAGCATAAGTAAATGACCGATAAATAATGATTTCTTTGAAAATAGAATCAAAACCTAAGTTTATTTTGTTACTTATTCGTCTTCGGTGTTCGTGTTTGGAGACCCGGTCGCTTCTGTCGGTCGTCTATCTTTTTCTTTTCACTCACTGACCGGCGGTGTCTGACGAACGTAGTGAGGAGTTCCGCCGGTCAGTGAAGGAAAGCCTTAACGGACCGTTCCAGGCGAACCGGTCCTCCGGTATAAAGCCCGGAATCGGAATAGAAAGAAAAAAAATTAAACCTACCATTCTTTAGTGATAACGGTTATACAAACCACAATGGTTAGACCAGACTTCCGTAACTATTTATAAACTAATTTTATTTTAGAATTATATTTTACAACTAAAAAATTAGTTATACATTTGTCTGTAAAAAGAAATTCAATAAAAACAACTATGAAAGAATTAACAAGAGCAGAAGAACAAATTATGCAAGTGCTTTGGGATTTAGGAAAAGGTTTTGTGAAAGATATTATAGATAAACTTCCGGAGCCCAGGCCAGCTTACAACACAGTCTCTACCATCGTTCGGATTTTGCAGGATAAAGGATTTGTCGGTCACGAAACTTTTGGGAAAAGTCATTGTTATTATCCTTTGGTAGCCAAAGATACTTATACCAAAAAAGTTTTTAAAGAATTTCATCGGTAACTATTTTGGAAATTCATTCAGCCAAATGGTTTCTTTTTTTTTTGCCAAAGAGGAAAACATTGATTTGAAGGAATTGGAAGAAATTCTAAAACGTGCAGACGAAGCACGACGATCAGAAAACTAACTCTTTAAAATCTATCCTCCATGCAAACTTTCCTCCTTTACATGATCAAATCTTCAACAATTCTGATCGTATTATTGACCTATTATCAATTTTTCCTGAAAAGACAGACTTTCTTTAATCTGAACCGGATTTTTTTGCTAGGCGTATTGATCCTATCGGCATTGCTTCCCTTTATTTCCATTGAAATAAACCGGAACGATATGATCGGTTTTCCCACTCTCGCCTCAGTCAGTGAATTGTTGGAGGAAAACCAGATAGGGAAAAAGCAGTCAAAGCACGCTTATTACAGCCACAGAACAGCCGATCCCTATGATTCCCCTACTTTATGGGATCGGAGATTGTGTTTTTTTTTCCTTCGTTATTTAACCACTCTATGCCGGCTATGCTTATTCGTTCATCGAAATCCACGCAAACGATTACATGGATTGTATATGATCCAAATTCAGGAAGTCCTACCTACTTTCTCCTTCTTTAATTATCTGTTTATCAACCCCCACTCTTTGAGTCAGGAAAACAGACGGAAAATATTTGCACACGAAAAAATTCACATACAACAATGCCACAGTCTGGATTTGTGTATAGCCGAGATCATCTGCATCGCCAATTGGTTCAATCCTTTTTGTGTGGTTAATAAAACAGCTTATTCTCGAAAACCACGAATATATCGCCGATCAACAGGTTATCCGTAAATATAAAATCAGCGGATACCTTGAATTACTCATTCAGCAAAGTCTGAAAGGAGCCTTTTTTTTTACGAACTATTTTTCGTGTTCGAATCTAAAAAAAAAGAACCATTATGTTGACCAAAAAACAATCCCGCAAATTCCAGATGATCAATTATATTCCGGCATTTTTATTAGCCGGAATGCTATTTTATCTCTTCTCTTGTAAAAACATGTGCGAAGAACCGGAGTCGCCGGAGCTTCAAGTTTTTCAGATTGTAGAGAATATGCCTCAATTTTCAGGCGATCTCTCCAAGTGGGCGACACAAAATATCAAATACCCTTCAAAAGCGATCGAAGCAGGAATCGAGGGAAAGTGTATGTCAATTTTATTATCGACTCGACAGGTCGGGTCGGACATGCTGAAATACAACGAAGTACCCAGTCACTATTGAATGCCGAAGCCTTAAAAGGAATCGAGGCCATGCCCGATTGGATTCCGGGAAAACAAAGAGGAAAAGCGGTGCGAGTAATTTATACCCTGCCTGTTACTTTCAGTCTCAAAGACCAAGCCGGCAACTTCGCTCCGAAGGTTACCATAATTCCTCCCCATAACGAGGCCAAAACACCGACATTAGTGAAAGATTCTTCTGAAACAGAAAACAGTACGGAGGTTTGTGCATATTTCAGGTAGTTGAAGAGATGCCCGAATTTGCAGAGGGAAACGTGGCGGAATGGATCATGAAAAATATCAAATATCCGAAAGAAGCAATAGAAGCAAATATTACAGGTAAAGTCTTTGTTCAGTTCGTTATTGAAAAAGACGGAAGCATTACAAATGCTAAGATCGCCAGAAGTGCATCTACTCTGCTGGATGCAGAAGCTTTACGAATTGTAAATAATATGCCCCAATGGATCCCGGGAAAACAAAGAGGTAAAGCGGTCAGAGTCGCTTACACTTTACCCATAAGCTTTTCATTGAGTAAGATAGAAAGCGTATTATTTTTTTCCTATCTTTGCTTTATAATTGTAAAAATTAATAGAGTAAGCATATGAACGAGGAAGTAAAATGTACATGGACGAGGCCAAAGAACAAATGCAAAATGCATTGGTCCACCTCGAAAATGAATTGGCGAAAATCAGAGCCGGCAAAGCAAACCCCAAAAATTCTGAACGATGTTCTGGTAGATTATTACGGATCACCGACTCCATTGTCACAAGTAGCCAATATCACGGCTCCGGATCCACGTACAATTGCAGTTCAGCCTTTGGGAAAAAAAAATATGCTTGGCCCTATCCAAAAGCCATTATGAATGCCAATCTGGGATTTAACCCGGATAATAACGGAGAAGTTGTCCGGATCAATGTACCGCCCTTGACTGCCGAGAGAAGAAAAAAAGAACTGGTGAAACAATCGAAAGGGGTCGGTGAAACCGCCAAGGTAAGTATCCGGAATGCCCGTCGCGATGCTATCGACGAATTCAAAAAAATGGTGAAGAGTGGTCTGCCCGAAGATGAAGCTAAAGATGCCGAAGATGAAGTTCAAAAGATCACAGACAGCTATAACAAAAAAGATAGATGAAATCCTGACCGCAAAGGAAAAGGATATTATGACCATCTAAGATTTTCTGTCAAAGACAGAAAATAGATTAGCGGAACTACGTTCCGGATTGGTGTCAAGACCTTCGGTTTTTCCGATCAGTGCATCTTCGATGCTGATTAACGAACCCTCGGTTCTGACTGAATATTCGATCCGAAACGTAGTTTTTCAATCAGTATTTCGCAGACCAGAGATCAGAGGTTTCACTGATCTTTCTCGCTCTCTCCAAATCCTCGGGCGTATCGATTCCTACCGATTCGTGATCGGTGAACCTTACCGCAATCTTATAACCGTTCTCAAGCCAACGCAATTGTTCCAGAGATTCTGCCTTTTCCAGTTTTCCCCTGAGGCAAAGCTGTAATCTCTCGTAATACTTCAGGCCGGTAAGCATACATGCCCACATGTTTGTAAAAAGGAATCACAGCACTCCATTCTCCTTGCTCTTTTCCCCGGCAATAAGGAATGGCAGAACGGGAAAAATAAAGAGCGGTCTGCAGAGACGAACATACCACCTTAACCTTATTGGGATCGAAAATATCCGCATTCGTGTCGAATTGTTTTGCCAAGGTAGCGATCTGAATCCGGGGATCTTCAAAACAAGCGATCAAAGCGCGTACCTGATCGGGTTGAATAAAGGGTTCGTCTCCCTGTATGTTGACAACAACATCATAAGTTTTTCGGTAATCAGCCACAATATGCCGGTAGGCTTCGCAACAACGGTCGGTTCCGCTCTTGTGGTCGGCAGAAGTCATCACTACTTTACCTCCGAACCCTACAACCCGGTCGTATATCCGCTGATCGTCCGTTGCGACAAAAGCGTCTTGTGAAACCAACTGTGCTTTTTCTACCACATGCTGGATCATCGGTTTACCACCGATCTCAGCCAAAGGTTTACCGGAAAACGAGTCGATGCATAACGCGCCGGAATCAAAATTAAAACATTCATTCAATTATTCTTTAGCCGGTTCACGCCCCTCTTTTTTTTTGTCATTTGGCAATTGCCATTGAATATCACTCCCGGTTCGATCGAGAGTACAGATGAAACAATATTTCCAATCACTTTGGCGGACGATTTCAGTGAAAACCGTCCCGGAAGCTTGTATATCACCAAGTACAACACCCAATACGTCTACATTGCAGCAATCGATCTTGCCTTCAATCTTGGCCGTATTACCAACCACTAATCTCCCTGAAGTAATGATCTTACCTTTTATGATTCCGTCGATCCGGATATCGTTCTTTGTTTTTATATCACCTACAATAACCGTACCTTCGCACAACAAATTGACAGCATTTCCAGGATTCTCTTTACCCATAATAATCACCTTAATTTATTTCGACGCTTTTTTTAATTTCAATCCTTTCCTGATGGTTGCACCAAGCGTTATTTCGAGTGTATCTGTAATCAAGCCACCTTCGATCACAGCATCTCCTCCCATAACAGTTTTACAGGCCACACATACATTACCTGTAATAGTGCCGTTGATATATAATTCATCGCAATCCACATCTCCGTCGACCTTCCCCTTTGTTTATGATCACCAGTTTTCCGGCATGTACATTTCCTTGAATCATACCATCCAGGTATACACTCTTATCGGTCTTCAAATTACCGTCAATTCTGGTATTTTCCAGTATCCGGTTCCCCTCATATTCAATATCAAAACGTTCCTGATTCATAAACTATAAATTCACATCGAAGATATAACAAGTAATTGAAATATAAAAGCGACTTACACGGCTTTTTTTAGCTCCCCCAAAAATTCGTTTTTCTGTAGTTACAAGGGGTACAGGAGTTAAGTCTACACTTCGTCCGATCAACTGCCGGCATTAAAAGGTTTTAATTATGGACTTTATAAACTTCTTTGGCTATAAAAAAACCGGCTTGAAAAATTCAAACCGGTTTTCCATATCCTTTTCCAACTTTACTTCTTGGGATCGTAAGCCCATTTCAGCCAGATAGCTCCCCAGGTAAATCCCGCACCGAACGCTGCGAGAATCAGATTATCTCCCTTTGTGTAACTGATTTTCCCATTCGTACAGGCACAATGGAATCGTTGCAGAAGTGGTATTTCCGTATTTTCTGGATATTCACCATAACTTTAGAAGGATCGAGTCCCATACGATCGCCGGTAGCAGAGATAATACGCAGATTTGCCTGATGGGGCACCAACCATGCGATATCGTCGGCGGTCAGGTGATTTTTTTCCATAATTTCTGCTGCGGTATCGGCCATTTTCGTTACGGCATGTTTAAATACGAACTGGCCATCCTGAAAAATAAAATGTTCACGGTTAGTAACCGTTTCTATGGAAGGAGGATTCAGCGATCCACCGGCTTTCATATACAAATGGTCGCGTCCCATACCATCCGAGCGCAGGATGTGATCCATCACACCAAGCTCTTCTGCTGTCGGTTCGAGCAATACAGCTGCAGCAGCATCACCAAACAACGGACAAGTCTTACGATCCGTATAATCGGTGATCACGGACATTTTCTCACATCCGACAAATACCACTTTTTTATATCTACCACTTTCTACATACTGAGTAGCAGTAACCAAGCCAAAAAAGGAATCCGGAAACAACCTGCATTCAAATCAAATCCGAAAGCATTCTTCACTCCAACCATATCGGCAATAATCTGCGCATTAGCAGGGAAATGCATATCCGGTGTCACTGTAGCACAAATCAACAAATCTACTTCTTCCGGTTTTGGTTCCGGTTTTCTCGAACAGATCTTTTACGGCTTGTGCACCCAGCCAGGCACTTCCTTTCGTCGGATCTTTTAAAATTCGTCTTTCTTTGATCCCTACCCGGGTCATGATCCATTCATCAGAGGTATCCACCATCTGGCTCAATTCCTCATTGTCGAGGATATAGTCGGGATAATATGCCCCTACTCCGGTTATTATGGCTCTCAGCCTATTCGTTTGCATAACTATAAATTTAAATCAGAGATTACCCCCACACGCAAGGGTAAGTTTCATGAATTATATAAACAACCATAGCCCCCTAGGGCTTAGGAGGCTGGCTGTGTATGATTCTAAAACAATCCTTTTTTCGTGTCAAGATTATGCTACTACTGCTTTCTCAATAGCCAACTTTCCTCTGTAATATCCACATTCAGGACATACTGTATGATACTGTACAGCAGCACCACAGTTAGAACACTTAGCAATAGCGGTTACCGTAATCGCATCATGCGTTCTTCTCTTATTTCTTCTCTGTTTTGAGGTTCGATGTTTCGGATGTGCCATTTCTTTATTATTTATTTAGTTATTAATTAATTTTTTTTCAATTCATTCCATCTCGGATCTATTGGTTTATCATCTTCTTCTATCACATATTCATGCAACACTTCCTGCATATCTTCGTCGCATTCTCCTTCGGGATGCACTACCCGCATCGGGTAATTCAACATATAAGTTTCATAAAGATACGAACTTACATCCAAATAGTCATCCTCCGGCGACAATATTATATAATCATCTTCGTTCCCTTCTTCCCGTCCGTTTTGTTTTTACATACAAATTCATAACACCGGACACCGGAAGATTTACTTCTCCTAAACATCTGTCGGCAGGTTGCTTTTACCATTCCTTCGATCGTTATACGTACTTCCATTAAAAGTGAACTCTTCACGATCAGGACGGTAGCTTTGACTTCTCCCCGGGTTCCTTTCGTTGCTTCAAAACAATCGAAGAATCCCTCATCCATGATGAACTCAAAAAGTGTTTTCCCCTCCTAATCCTCTGAATGCTATCTTATATTCTCTCAATCTATCCACAAAGCCTTGACGTAAAACGGCGCAAAGATAATACAAAAACTAAAAACAAAAAACGAAAGGCTAAAAAAGACAGAGTTAACTAAATTAACATTGAGCTGTTCGAAAATACATTATCTATATTTCCCGCTTTCTTCCATCATACTCAGATAGCTCACATAACGGCTCTCACTGATTTCGTCTTGCTCCACAGCTTCCAACACAGCACAACCGGGTTCATGGGTATGGGTGCAATTATAAAAGCGGCATTCTCCGGACTTCGCGAATATTTCCGGGAAAAAATGCGACAACTCCTCCTTTTTTTCAAATCGATAATTCCAAAACTTCGTAATCCCGGAGTATCGATAATGAAACCGCCCTGTTTCAATGGAAACATTTCAGCAAAAGTGGTGGTATGCTTCCCCGAATCGTGGGCATCCGAAATTCCTGCAGTTTTTCAGGTCCAAGCCAGGCTCAATGCAATTGACTAAAGAAGATTTCCCCACTCCCGACAAGCCGGAAAGCACGGTGATCTTGTCTTTCAGTAAACTCCGGATTTCATCGACGTGTTCACCGGTTTCCGCCGATACGGCATAACAAGGATACCCGATTTTACGGTAAATCACCGTCAATCCCCCTAACATTGCCTGATCTTCGGCATCATACAGATCCGTTTTATTAAAAACAAGTACGGCAGGAATATTATAAGCTTCTGCAGTTACCAAAAACGATCGATAAATACGGTAGAAGTCACCGGATGATTAACAGTCACCACCAACAAAGCCAAATCGACATTTGCTGCAATAATATGCGACTCTTTGGACAAATTCGTCGATCTACGGATAATATAATTACGTCTCTTTCCTATTGCCGTAATAACATAGCCTTCACTTCCTTCTTCCAATTCCACCTCATCTCCGACAGCTAACGGATTGGTCGTTCGGATTCCTTCCATCCGGAATTTCCCCGAATACGGCACTGCACCATATTCCCTTCCTCCAATCTTACCCAATACCAACTACCGGTCGATTTTACGACAATTCCTCTTTTCATCTTTTTCGTCCAAAATTATCATTTTATACCTGCAAAGCTATAAAAAATAAACCTATTTTTGCGTCGACAAACGAATCAATTGTTATCGCTCTATGAAATTAGTATTTGCAACGAACAACAAGCATAAGCTGGAAGAGATCAGCCATTTATTAGAAGGCGAAGCCGAAATCGGCTCGCTTGCGGAAATCGGTTGCCAGGAGGATATCCCGGAAGATCACGACACTCTGGAAGAAAATGCCTTTGCAAAAAGCCCGATACATCAAAGAACATTACGGGTACGACTGTTTTGCGGATGATACGGGGCTTGAAATCGAAGCACTGGATAAGCGTCCCGGTGTATATTCTGCCCGCTATGCCGGTCCTGCAAAAGATTCTGTCGAAAACATGAAGAAAGTACTTCGCGAAATGGAGGGGATATCCGATCGGAAAGCTTGTTTCCGTACGGTTATCGCTTTAATTCAAGGAAAAGAAGAGCACCTGTTCGAAGGAAGGGTAGACGGCAAAATATTAACCGCCCAACAAGGAGAAGCCGGTTTCGGATATGACCCGATTTTTTCAACCCGAAGGGTTCGACCTCAGTTTTGCTGAAATGCCTATGGACGAAAAAAAAATAAAAATCAGCCATCGGGGAAGAGCTATTCAGCAATTAATCGCATTTTTGAAAGAGCAACACAACAAGTGAAAACTCAAAAATGGAAATTGTTCAGGGAATCATATTAAAAACCAGCCCTTACTCGGAAACTCAGAAAATTATCCGAATCTATACGAAAAAGAAAAGGGGTATCTGTCCATGATATCCCCTTCTGTCGTATTCAAAAGAAAAACCAAAACTGTCCATCTCCTGCAAATCAGCGAGATCGAATTTTTCGAGAATGAAAAGAGCGATTTGCACAAACTCCGTCAAATCTCTCCGATCATCAACCTGCCCGAGTTATATTTCGATATTTTCAAGATGAATATCCTTTTGTTGTGGGGAGAAATTCTGAACCTGATTTTAAAAAAATGAAGGGAAAAATGAAGAGTTGTTCGATTACCTGACCCATTCCATCGAATACCTGAACTCGACCCATAACGACATCGGAAACTTTAACCTTTATTTTTCTCTATCGTCTGGCCGGTTTTATCGGTTTTCGGATCAACACTTCTTCATGGCAGGAGAATTACGTTTTCAATATCAACGACGGGAGCTTTTATCCTTCCGATCCGGCCACTCCGTATATTTTCGGGACCGAATACCGCTAAAATCATTTACCAGCTATGTACTTGTCCTCTGGCCGAAATAAAAAGCCATTCCTCTCAACCGGCAATCGCGCAATATTCTATTGATGTTATCCTGCTTTTTTTACAGCATCCATCTGAATATCAATTTCAATATTAAAAGTATACAGGTTATCCGGGAAGTTTTTGCCTGAACATTCCCGATATTTCCCCAACAGTCGATAGAAAAAAATACCCTTCGTCCATAATATTTGGTCAAATAAAAAAAAAAGAAATAAACTTTGAAGTTGAGAAATTGTCTTAAAGTTCAGAGTGTTGTTAAAAAAAAAATGTTATTTCCCCGTCTGATTGGAAAGAATATTTTAAATATTTTATAAAATGAGAATATTGCAGTAGTACAAAGTTAACATCTTTTATTATATTTATAGTCAAGATTTGCAAGTAGAACTTTAAAAAACAGGAATATGAATATCAAAATCCAAGATTTGACCAAGGTTTACCCGGATGGTCATAAGGCGTTAAACGGCTTGAACCTGAATATAGAACCCGGCATGTTCGGTTTACTGGGGCCTAACGGAGCAGGTAAAACGACGTTGATGCGGATTATGACTCTTTTGCAAAATCCCTCTTCAGGTACTATTTTTTTTCGATGATTACGATATTTTGCGCGATCGTAAGGCTATTCGTTCTGTTTTAGGCTATCTACCTCAGGATTTCCGTTTTTCGAAAAACTAAAAACCTGGGAATTTCTAGACTACGGGGCAGGACTGGCGGGAATAAAAGGCACCCGGAAAAGGTCGGAAATCGTCGATGAGATGCTGAGAAAGGTCGGTTTGTATGAAGTCAGGGACCGTTGGGCTAACCGGTTGTCGGGTGGTATGAAAAGACGTCTTGGGATTGCACAGGCGATCATCGGTAATCCGAAAGTCATCATCGTCGATGAACCGACGACAGGTCTGGACCCGGAAGAACGAATCCGGTTCAGAAATATCCTTTCGGAAGTCAGTGATAAAGATGTCATCATTATCTTATCCACTCACATTGTGGGGATATATCCAGCACCTGCAAAAACTGGCCTTACTGAACAAGGGAGAATTGAAATTCGAAGGTTCTCCGGACGATATGATTGAATTAGTCCGGGGAAAGTATGGGAAATCTTCGTTACCGACCCTGAATTGCAGCAAATCAAGGAAAAATATCCGATCATTTCTACTATTCCTTCGGAAGGAGGCTGGGAGATCCAAATCGTAACCGAAAAATTGGAAGGTTTCGACGGCAAAGCCATTATCCCCAATATCGAACATGCTTACGTCTATTTTATGGACTATCTGCTAAAGGATAAAATGGAAATGTATAGCGAAAAAATCGGTGGAGACCTATTTAATTAATAATGTATTAATGTTTTGATATGAATTTAAACCATATAAATGTTATTGCCCGATACGAAGTAAAACTGGTGAAACGAAGCTGGTTGTTTCGTATTTTTGCCATACTCGCGCTGCTATTCATCTCTGCCATTATGTTGGGTTATCAAACCGGTATCGTCAACCGGATGGATAATCTTTGCCGAGAATCGCCGTTTCTTCACTGATGCCATTCTGTAACACTTATTTTTTATAATATCGCTCAATCGGTCATCGTCGTATTTCTGGCCGGCAGCTTCCTGAAAAGAGACAAAAAACTCGATACCGCCGAAGTCATCTATGTCCGGCCGATGAGTAATGCCGACTATATTGTCGGTAAGACCTGGGGGTATTGTAAAGGTTTTTCATTACACTGAACATTATCACCTTATTATTTACGGCTTTTTAAACATACTGATCAATAAATCTCCGTTCGATCTGTTTCCATATCTATTCTATTTATTGACGATTTCGGTACCTTCCCTGTTGTTTGTCCTGGGTTTATCCTTTACGGCCATGTGCATCCTTAAAAATCAGGCGGTCACTTTCATCGTAATGCTGGGAATTATCGGCACTGTTTTCTTTTACCTGACCGATACGTTATATGGGGTATTCGATTTCTTCGGGTAGATATCCCGGCCATATTTTCAGATGTCACGGGACATGCCGATCTCCGGCTTTTTTACTCCAGCGGTTTTCTTATCTACTGGCAGGAATCGGCCTGATCAGCATGACCATCGCTCTGGTGAAACGTCTGCCTCACAAACCGTGGAAAATAGCTGTCGTATATACTTTTAGCTCACTATTTCTATTGGCAGCCTGTCTCGGAGGATTGTTATACATCCTGCATTATAATCATCAGCTCGATCTCCGTCATCAGTACATCATGACATTCGATAAATATGCAGATGTGTCCTGCATGTCGACTTGCTGGTCAACGATATTTCGGTTACTCCTCAAGGATACAGACTAGCAGGAAAGAGTACGGTAAAAGTAGCCAATAACAATGCAAAGCCTCTGGATAAAATTATTTTTTTACCTTAATCCGGAGCTAACGGTTACCTCTGTAGAAATGGCCGGGAAAAACCTGCTCTTCCGAAGAGATCACCAGGTTATCGAAGTAGATCAACCCATCCAGCAGCAAGAAGAGCTTACGTTGACGATCAACTATGAAGGGAAAATCAGTGAAAATATTTGTTATACCGATGTCCTGACAGAAGATTACCTGGATACTAAAGTCCCGCAGGTATTCTGGCGTTTCGGTAAACGTTATGCATGGCTGAGTAATACCTTTACCCTATTGACTCCCGAATGTATCTGGTATCCGGTAACCATCGCCCCCGTTAATCCGGGAGCTCCGTACAATGTCAGGAAGAATTTCACAGACTATACACTTACCGTTCATTATGAAGGCGACAAGACCGTTTTGTCACAAGGCAAAAAGTAAGATCGACGGTTCGGTCATCACCTTTACGAACGCCACCGCCTTGCCCGGAATCAGTCTAACCATCGCCGACTATGATAAAAAGGCTTTTTACGGGTAGATTCCACGGATTACGAGATCTATTACTTTAAAGGCCACGATTATTTTTCAAAATACTTCGAACCCTTATCCGATACCTTGCCCGGAGTCATTCGGGAAGTAAAAAAACAGCCTGGAAATAGAGAAAGACCGGGATTATCCTTTCGGAAAATTTGTCTTAGCCGAAACCCCGGTACAATTTGCCACTTATGCCCGTAACTGGAAAGGTTATACCGAATATGTCATGCCTGAAATCCTCTTCGTCCCGGAACGAGGAATTTCTCTAGGCCAGGATTTTGAGGCAGAAAGAAGACGGATGAATGAATGGGGACGGCATGGGGGCCCTATGGACGAGATGGAACAAAATATTTCCCTCTTCAATCGTTTCGTGAGCTCTTTAACCTCCGAAAACAGCCAAAATGGCTGGAATCCGGACAATAAACTGATCAATAAATCCAATATCACTCCGATGTTGTTCGGACATACGAACTACATCAGCTCTCCCGAATATCCGGTAATCGACATCGCAGTCAACAACATGATGAATACTTCTTCCGATCAGGGCTTCCGTTTCTGGGGAGGTATCATCAACGACAAACAGCGAGCCAACCTCTATCTGGAATCACACATAGTTTCGAGACAGCGATCGGAGATACCGAACTGAAGCCGGAAATTTTCTATGAATTGCTGAAATTGAAAAGTGCAGCATTGAATAACTATATCACTTCCCGGATCACACAGGAAGATTTCAATCAATTCCTAAAGGCATTTTTACCAGCCGTCAGTTCCAGAATATACCGTTCGATACACTCCGATACGAAATAGAGAAGAGGTTCGGGATTCGGTTGTCCGATTTTATCGACACCTGGTATACGGCCTCCCATACCCCCGACCATCTATATCAAGGATGTGGATGCCAATCAAATTGTGTTGGATGAGTTTACCAAATACCAAATTAAATTCAAGGTCAACAATCCCTCCGACATAGATGCTATCATCAGTACGGAAGTCATGCAAGGCGGAGGAGGCGGTATGCGGCGGGGGAGGCGGTATGAGTTTTTGAAACGGAGAAGAAAAATTACATTATTCCGGCCGGAGAAGCCCGGGAAATCAAGATTATCAGTGACGAGCGTCCGGCCAATATTTCGATAAATACCAATATTTCACACAACCTACCGACATCGCATAATTTCAATTTTTCTAAAATCGACAATACGATCAGCGATACTACTTCGGGAATTTATCCGATAAACCCGGATGTCTTCAAGCCGAATCGAATGAAATCATTATCGACAATGAGGATCCGGGATTCAGGACGATCGCCTCGAATAACCGGCATAAACTGAAGGATCTTTTCAAGAAAAAAGATGACGAAAAGTATAAGAATTTTATGCCCTGGTGGATGCCTTCCCAATGGACGGCCATAGCCGCCGACTATTGCTACGGTGAAACGATAAACTCTGCGGTTTATAAAAATAAAGGCAGTGGGGCCAATGCCGTAGAATGGAAAAACGGAAATCCCTAAAGACGGTTACTACGAGGTGTCCATCTGGAATGCAAAAATGTCGGGCAGAATATTTTTTTTTATGGACAGACGCCGCGGTCGTCACAAAGAGGAACGTAATCAGACTTATACCATCAATACGATAAAGAGAAAGAATCGGTGACACTGGACCTGGATGAAGAAACCGAAGGATGGGTTTCGATCGGGAATTTCTATCTACCTCAAGGAGAAGTCATCATCACTTTGACAGATAAAGTTTCCGGAGATTACGTCATTGCGACGCCGTTAAATTTACAGCCACAGAAGAATAATAAACGAATAACCCGATAAACGCAGACAATATGCTTAAACAAACTTTGGTCCTCGGTCTTTTAACCCTCAGCGGGTTATATAGTGCGCATGCACAGGAAGTACTTACACTCGAAAAAGCATTGAACACGGCTTTCGAACACAGTCCTTCACTGATTCAAAGCAAACTCAGCCTCGAGCAACGTCAATTGAATCTAAAAAGCTCAGGATGCTTCCCTGAAATCACAATTTTCATTGGATGTCACTCCTTTCAGGTATACCCGTAACAACCAATACGATAATTTCAACAGTAAATGGTATGCCAACGAGACCAAAATGTCATCGGCTTCATTCGGTATCACGCAACCCATAAAATGGACAGACGGAACCATCTCTCTATATAATGACTTTTCCTGGCAGGACGCTTCCAACAGGACTTCCGGTGGCAACAATACCTCCTTCAACCATAATCTGTCTTTACGTATTTCGCAGCCTTTGTTCACTTATAACAGGACAAAGATGCAGCTCAAAGAACTGGAATATGCACTCGAAAATGCCAAAATCAGTTATGCCCTCCAACAATTAAGTATCGAAAAAACGTCACCAGCCAATTTTACGATGTATATCAAAAACAAAAGGATCTGAACATCTCCCGGGATGAATACAACAACCAGAAACAAAACTACGATATCATCAAAAAATAAGGTCGAAGCCGGGCTGTTAGCCAAAGAAGAACTTTATCAGGCGGAAGTCAATCTGGCGAACAGTGAATCCACTGTATATTCGAAAGAGATCAGTTTTGAAAAATGCGAAAGACAATTTCAAGCTTTTTTACTGGGAATGTCGCTGGATGAAGATATCGCGATACTGTTCGACAATAATATTCCGACAGTCGATGTCAATATTAACGATGCAGTTAAATACGCCCTGGATCAACGCATGGAAATCCGCCAAAAACAGATTACCCTGGAACAGGATGTATTTTCGATTATCCGGACAAAAGCAGAAAGCGAATTCAAAGGTGATTTAAGTGTCCGGGTAGGTATGGATGCCCTGGCTGGAAAAGTAAAAAATATGACGACAAGCCCACCGACAACGAAGAGATTGGCGTAACCCTCACCATTCCGATCTTCGATTGGGGGCTAAAAGGCAAAAGTAAAATCCAGCCAACTGGCTATGGAATCGGACGAAATCAGCCTCGAAGAACAGAAAAAAGATTGTCATCGATGTCCGCCAAATTTGCCGTAACCTGCCGACGCTGATCCGTCAAATCGAAATCAAAAAGAAAAGCATTGAAAATGCGGAACGTACCTATGAAATCAATCTGGAAAAAATATCGCAACGGTAATCTGACCGGTATGGACTTACAACAGTTCCAAAACCAGTTGACTACTGCCAAACAAGATTATACGAGCGCTATTATCAGCTACAAAATCGAGCTCTTGAACCTGAAAAATCCAAACCCTTTGGGATTTTGAAACCCATAAAAAGTTATTTACCTGTAGATCTATTGAAATAAAATAACCCTATAAGTCCGTTAACAAGTAAAATCACGATAATCATGAATAAGAATTTTAAAATCCTGGGAGCTGTTATGTTAGGATTCATGTCGTTTTCCTGTAATAACAATCAGGGAAATAACTCTTCTGAAGCCACTACCCCAGTATGGGTCGAGGACGTACAACTCAGAAACATTGAGGAATATATTACAACAACCGGAACAGCAAAGGCAGCTAAAACGATAGAAATAAAATCGGAAACCAACGGAGCTTACTACTTACAGAAAAATCCGAAAACCGGTCGTCCTTATCAGCTGGGTGACATCGTCGAAAGCCGGAGCCGTCATCATCCGTCTGGAAAATAAGGAATATGAAAACAACGTGCAGTTGGAAAGTAAGAAATTACAAATCCAGATCACCGAGAAGGAATGGGAAGGTCAGAAAATCCTGCTCGAGAAAGGCGGAGCAACCGAAAAAGACGTAAACAACGCTGAAAACTCTTATATCAATGCGAAGTTAGCCTTGGAAAACGGTTATATCACTTTAGAAAAACTGAGTATCAAAGCTCCGTTCAAAGGAGTTATCGTCAATCTTCCCTACTATACTCCGGGGTAGAAGTCGCTTCCGGTAGTGTGATGGTCGGCCTGATGGATTATAGTAAAATGTATGTAGAAACCCAATTCCCTGAAAACACATTGACCAAACTGAGAATCGGACAGCAAGTACATATCACCAATTACAATATCAAATCGGATACTTTAAGAGGCATACTGACTCAGTTATCTCCGGCCATCAACGAAGAAACCCGTACCTTCTCGGGGTATATCGAAATCGATAACCCGGATTTAAAAACTTCGTCCGGGTATGTTCGCCAAAAGCAGATATCGTCACAGTACGGAAAGACTCTGTCATCTCTATTCCCAAAGATATCATTAAAAACCGCCGGGGAGGTAAATTAGTATAAACGGTCGACAGAAACAGTGCCGAAGAAAAAGTCATCCATACCGGTATCAGTGACGATAAATACATCGAAGTAGAAAAAGGACTCAAAGCCGGGGACAAGATCGTCGTGAAAGGTTACGAATGGTTACGTAACCGGAGCAAAGTAAAAGTGATGAAGTAACTGTATTCACGACAGTCTGAAAAATTCTTTGTCGGTAAACGTCCAAATTGGTAAACGATTAAATTATGGGAATTACAAAATTTGCAGTAAAATACCCGGTCAGTGTATTAATGATCACACTGGGGGTATGTCTGCTAGAATCATATCATACAATAAATTGGGAACAGATTTATTTCCCGATTTAAAAAAATCCGGCTTTATATATCGATTTTGCAAGCCGGTGAGCGTCCACCTGAAGAGATCGAAAAACAGTTTGTAGAAAAAAAAAGAAGCTATGGCAGCACGCCAGGAAGGTGTGAAAGACGTCAGTAGCAGCAGTCAGGTAGGAGGACCCACGATTACGGTGGAATACGACTGGGATCAGGATATGGATGCCGCCTTTTTGGATTTGCAACGCAGCATGTCTCAAATCGCTCAGGACGAAGAAATCACTTCCCTGAATGTTTCCCGCTACGATGCCAATGCCACGCCGGTCATGATCATTTCCATGAGCCATAAAGAAATCAAGGATATGAACGAACTCCGGAAAATAGCAGAAAACTATATGCGGAGCGAACTGGTCAGACTGGAAGGTGTGGCCGATATCCGACTCAACGGCCAGGAAAATGCTTTTGTGGAGGTCAAAACCGACTCTTATATGCTGGAAGCTTTCAACCTGACTGCCGAAACGATCGCGTCGAAAATAGAAAGTATGAACCGGAATGTTTCGGGGAGGTACCATTGTAAACGACGACATCCAATATACGGTAAAAGGGGTGAATTTATTAAAAGACCTGGAAGACATCGGGAATATTATCGTTGCTTTCAAAACCCCCGGTAGTACCGACACCGAGTCGGGGAACAGCTCTACCGTGAAAGCTCCGGTATACCTGAAAGATGTTGCCAAAATCGAACTAAAAAATAAAGATCCTGAAAATCTGGTGCGCTACGATGCCGAACGTAGTCTGAGTATCAGTGTCTACAAAGAGAATAAATACAATACGGTGAAGGCAGTTGAAAATATCACTGCCAAACTGGAAGAATTGCAGAAAAGTATGCCCGGTTATGAATTTCACGTCATCAGTAACCAGGGAGATTTTATCGGAGCTTCGATCGGAGAGGCCAAGGATTCTGCCGTTATGGGTATTTTATTGGCCATGCTGGTATTGTACGTTTTCCTGCGCCGCATCAATACAACCTTGATCGTCAGTGTTTCTATTCCGGTGTCCATCATCGCTACGTTCAATTTGATGTACTTCAACGGATTGACGATCAATATCATGACACTGGGGGATTAGCCCTGGGAGCCGGTATGTTGATCGATAATGCCATTGTTGTCATGGAGAATATTTTCCGGAATCTGGAAAACGGCCTTTCCCCAAGGAAGCGGCTATCAAAGGAGCTTCGGAAGTTTCAGGGCTATCACGTCTTCAACCCTCACGACCATAGTGGTATTCTTACCTATCGTTTACATCCAGGGAGCTGCCGGAGAACTTTTTAAAGAACAGGCCTGGACCGTTTCGTTCTCTCTATTGTCTTCTTTTTTTTGTTGCGGTATTGTTAATCCCGATGTTAGCTTCACAATATGTGAAAGCACCTGCCAAAAATCAGGCTTCGTTAAAAAATCAAAGGATACGGTCAGTTTGTCGGTAAACTTTTGAAACACCGGTACGCTGTCGTCCTGACCGCGTTAGTGGTCATGATCGGAAGTTACCTGCTGCTCCCGTTGATCGATAAAGAATTTATGCCTAAAGCAGATTCCCGGGAATTTTCGACTTACATCACTCTGGAGCCGGGAACCCGTCTGCAAAGCACGGATAATGCGGCCGCTACCATCGAAAATATGATTATAGAGTTGGCAGGAGACGATCTGGAATGGATTTTTACTCAGGTTGGACCTTCGACAACAACCGAAAGCCAAACGACTAGCGGGAAACTCGAAGGCGAAAATCAGGCAGAGGTAAAAGTCAAATTGAAAAACAAAGCCAAAGCCGATGCAGATTATATTATCAGTAATCTGAGTCATAATTACACGATTCCCGAGGGCGTGGAAATATCGTTCGAAAAGGAACAATCTGCCTTACAAAGCATCCTCGGAACGGAAGGAGCTCCTGTAATTATCGAGATTAAAGGGGAGGAACTGGAAATGATCGACGAACTCAGCACGGAGGTGAAGGAGAAAATAGCCTCTATCCCCGGACTCTACGATATCAAAACTTCTATGGAACAAGGGAGCTCCGAAGTCAACATCTCTATCGACCGGTTGAAAAGCGGGATTTACGGGTAGATATCGCTTCGGTGGCCAGTCAGATAAAAAGAAAAGCTGAACGGGAAGACGGCCAGCAATTTCGAATCCGAAGGTGAACCGATCGATATCGAAATCAAAGTACCGGAAGTATCGCTCGATGAATTGCAAAATGTTGAAATCGTACAAGGAGAAAAAAAAATATCGTCTGGGTGAGATTGCAGAGGTTTCGATTACGACAGCTCCGAAAGAAATCAACCGTAGCAACCAAAACCGGATCGGTAAAGTCACCGCAATGCTCGAAAAGGGCTATACATTAGGCAGTGTCACTCCGGAAATCAAAGCACAGTTGAAAGATATCCAATTCCCTGCTAAATATTCAGCACAAATTACCGGAGAAGAAGAGAAACGGGCCGAATCGTTTCAAGGTTTGTCCTTTGCTCTGATACTATCTATCGTATTGGTATATATGGTGATGGCTTCTCAATTCGAATCCTTGCGTCATCCGTTTACGATCTTGCTGACGATCCCGTTGGCCGGAGTAGGCTGTATTTACGCATTTTTGCTAGCCGGAGCCTCTTTGAATATGATGGCTTTTATCGGTATCATCATGCTGGCAGGTATAGCCGTCAACAACTCCATCTTACTGGTAGATGCAGCCAACAGGCTCAAGGCAGAAGGATTCGCTCTGACAGAGGCCATAAAAGGAGCTGCCCAACAGCGTATCCGCCCGATCATCATGACCAGTCTGACTACTATCCTGGCTTTATTGCCGATGTGTTTCGGATTCGGAGAGGGTGCTTCACTGCGATCCCCTATGGCTTTGGCGGTGATCGGCGGTCTGTTCACTTCTACCCTGATGACATTAGTAGTGATCCCGTGTGTTTACTACATTTTTTGACAAAAAAGTCAAAAACGTAGAGAAGATTTGAAAGGCATTTTCGAGCTTTTGACATTTTTGATTCTAAATAAGAAAAAAATGAACAAAACTAATAAATCGTAAAGTACTGATTTCGATGATCTTCATCGGTTTGACCATGATGGGGTTGTTTTCGTACAGGTACTTACTGATGGAATTATATCCGGATGCGGAGTTCCCCTCCCTGAATGTAACTATTTCCACCAAGACCGAGCTGGATCCGAAGTACATCGAGAGTCAGGCAGCTATTCCGGTAGAAGGCGTAATCAGCGGCCTGGAAGGCGTCGAGGATATAACGACATTGATTTCCAATAGGAACGCCCGTATCACTGTTTCCTTTACCAAAAATACAAATGTCAAATATGCTTACCTGAAGCTGGAAGAAAAAATCAAAGCGATCACCAAAAGTATTCCGGAAGACTTCACCATCCAGGTCAATAAAGCCGGTAGCGGAATGGCCAGTGATCAGTTTATGACTCTACAGATTCTGGGGAGACGACGATGTCGATTATGTCCGGAATATCACCGATATCGACATTGCTCCCATCCTTGAAAGTACGGATGGAATAGCCTCGGTCACGGTCATGGGCGGACGTCAGAAGAGCATCGAAATCCTTCTCGACGATGAAAAATGCAAAGCGCTCAATATCACCGCATCACAAGTCAGCTCACTGATCGGCAAGAATATGTCTGAAAAGACCTTCGCCGGTTCGGTATTTCAGGATAACAAACGTTTTTTTGTCAACGTTACGGCAGAATATCTCGCGACAGAAGACCTGGGAAACATCGTTGTATCCGAAGGTCCGGTATTGTTGAAAGACATCGCCGACATCAATTTCGGCATTAAAGAAGAAGAATCCTATTCGCGGGTGAATGGGAAAGAAGTTATCACCTGTGTTATTTCCAAATCTCCGCTGGTCAATATCATCGATCTTTCACAACGGGTACAGAAAGAAATCGCCCAGTTGAATGAAGAACTGGCTACCAAAGAAGTTTCTATCAAAGTCGATACGGACACAGCCGAAACGATGAGTGAAAACATCAACACCATCATCAATCTGGGTTTGACCGGAGCGATTCTGGCTATTTTCATTCTCTACCTGTTTTTGCGAAACTTCAAGATCGTCACTTTCATTGCCGTGGCAATCCCCATTTCGGTATTCTCTGCTTTTTATTTCTTTTACTTTTCGGTATCAGTATCAATACACTGACTTTAACGGGTATAGCCCTCGCTGTGGGCATGTTGTTGGATAATTCGGTCGTCGTCATGGAGAATATCTTCCGGTTGCGTGCGATCGGAGTCAATAGTCAGGAAGCAGCGGTAAGGGGCACTCAGGAGGTGGCCAAAGCGGTTATCGCCGCCACTCTGACTACGATCACTGTATTTCTTCCTTTCCTGTTTTCAGACGATTTTATCCTGAAGCTGATCGGTGAACATATCGGCGTGTCGATCATCACGACTCTTATCCTGTCGTTGGCCGTGGCTTTGCTACTGATTCCTATGGCCGTCAATCAATTCATGAAAGGCCAGGGCGACCGGGTAAATTTCAGTACATTATCGATTCATAGCCGGCCGGGACAGATTTATATCGCTTTACTGAAAATGTGCCTGCGCAAACCGGCAGCAGTCGTATTTACTGCGATATTGGTATTGATCGTCACGGTAGCTTTATCTTTGACACTGACCATGAATACGTTAAAAGAAATCGAAGCCGATACGTTCAATGTCTATATGACTTTTCCCCAATGGGAATACCCTCAACCGGACAGACGAAACGATAAAAGCTTATGAAGAACGCTTGAACGATATCCAGGAAATCGAACAATACAGTACAAAGATCTATTCCACGGATGCCAGTGTCACCATCAAACTAAAAGAGGACTTCGAAAAGATCAACAAAAAACACTGAACGAACTCAAGAGTACGATTCTATCCCTCTCCGATGGGTTAAGAGTCAGCGATATCAGCCTCGAAGCTATCGAGAGCAGCGAGAACTTCCGGGGTGGTGGCAGTTCACTCATGGGAGGTGCCGACCAACTGATGAAAAAAATGGGTATGGGTACCCAAACGGAAAAAATTGTCATCAAGGGCCAGGATTTCGAAAAAAATGGCTAACCTGGCCGAGTTGCTCAAATTCAATTGGAAGAATTGGACAATATCAGCTATTCATCGGTCAGCTCATCCCGGGGAAAACCCGAAGCCAGGATCATGTTCGACCAATATCTGATGGGAATCAATGATGTAACTCCGAATAATGTCGTCACCGAGCTCAATAATTTCGCCCCCAAAATACGACTTCGATCAAATACAAAGCGGGAGATCAGGAGTACGATATCATCATCAAAGACAAACGGCTAGCCGAGAAAAAAGAAAGAAGAAAACCAGGATCCGGTACGTACGCTGGAAGACTTGCGCAATATGCAAGTCACCAACACGAATAATTCCCTTACCGAATTACGTAGCTTCAGTAATATCAACCTTACCCGGGACAAGGAAACATAAACCGGGTCAACCAGGATAAAGAAATCACGGTGAACTACCGGTTCAATTCCGATGTAAACGAATCGAAGAATATTCTGGAAGCCGCAAGGACAGAGATAGACGAACTGGTGCAGAATACCGATATTCCTACCGGCATCGCTGTCGAGGTGGTACATGAAGAGGACGAAACCAGCGAATTCACTTTTCTGATTCTGGCTGCTTTTGTGATCATTTACATGATCCTGGCGTCTGTTTTCGAATCACTTACAGCCCCGATCGTATTGATGTTCGCTATTCCCCTGGCTGCCATCGGTTCCTTACTGGCCTTATTGTTTACCAGCAATTCGTTGATGAATGCCAATGTATTGATCGGTGTCATTATCCTGATCGGTATCGTCGTCAACAACAGTATCATCCTGATCGACTACACTTCGCAATTGCGGCGACAGGGTAACCGTAAACCGCGAGCCCCTCATCATCGCCGGAATCTCGAGGGTACGTCCTATCCTGATCACAGCCATCACCACCATCGTGGCCATGTTCCCGTTAGCCATGGGACAAGGAGAATTTGTATCAGGACTCCGGAGCTCCTTTCGCCATCACGGTGATCGGAGGATTGACCATGAGTACATTATTGACCCTGGTGATTATCCCCACCCTATATTCCGGTTTGGAAGAAGCACTTCATCGGCTGCGTACCCAGAGTTTAACCCTGAAGATTATTCAACTCACCCTTTTGATCCTGGCAGTCATCGGTATAGTGATGATAACCGACTCGCTGATATGGCAATTGGGTTACTTTGTCGGAGCCATTATACTGATACCGGCAGCCACCTGGTTTATGGAGACTAGTCTGCGTCAGGCCAACAGCCGGATTATCCCTCCGGATCAGGAAATCCATATTTCAATCCGTAATCTGGTGAAGATCTACGGCCGTCCCAATGAATTTCAACGGGAATGGCAATCCGGCCAACGTGTACGGGAACGGCTGGGATTAAAGGAAGAATACCGGCAATGGTCGGATTTAAAACCTTTGGTATGGATGTTACCTATCACCGGCTTCCTGATTTATTTCACCTATTTCTATCAAACATTGACCTTCTGGGCCATCATTTTTTTTGCCGTCTGCACCTGGATGTTGCTGACAAAATTGATTGCCATCGGAGGTGAATATTTTAAAGCTCATAAAATCAAAAGCTTGAGCTGGTGTATACGGGTATGCGGAATCTTCATTTATTACTTTTCGCCCTTGTTTACGCTCATATGGGCTTCTATAAAATTCTCGGATTCCGGCATGGCTATTTTACTCGGTCTCCTTTGGTATGTCGCTATAGTTGCCCGCTATTTATCGGACCGGATCCATAAATACAATATCAACATCGATATGATCGACGGTCGGTTCAGGGAATTGAAAAAAAAGGAGTATATAAGATCGCCACAAAAATTCCGATGATCGGATATAAGAAAAAACCGTTCAAAAGCCTTGAACGCCGTCTCAATGGAGATCCATACCGGTATGTTCGGGTTTGTTAGGGACCGAACGGAGCAGGTAAGTCCACCCTGATGCGTATCATCTGCGGCATATTCGAGCAGAGCTATGGAAAAATATTCATCAATGGCATCGATACCCAGAAAAAACGGGAAGAATTGCAGGGATTGATCGGTTATCTGCCTCAGGAATTCGGTACTTACGAAAACCTGACCTCCTGGGAGTTTTTGGAATATCAGGCTCTCCTGAAAGGAATTTATAATCCCAAAACCCGGAGCAAACGAATCACAGAAGTGCTCGAAGCGGTTCATATGTATGAAAACAAAGATAAAAAAGATCGGAGGTTTCTCAGGAGGTATGAAACAACGGATCGGAATTGCACAGACTTTGCTGAACCTGCCCCGCATTCTGGTTGTCGATGAACCGACTGCCGGATTGGACCCCGGGAAAGAATCCGTTTCAGAAATCTTTTGGTAGAATTGTCGCGCAACCGGATCGTTATTTTCTCTACCCACATTATCGAGGATATCGCCAGTTCCTGTAACCAGGTGGGTGTTATCAACAAAGGGTCGTTGAAATATCACGGAACTCCTTCCGAAATGGTGGAAATTGCTAAAGATGTGACATGGACTTTCGAAATTCCGGCCCGGGAATTTGTAAAATTGCCTTCCGACCTGTTATTGGTACATCATATCCGGAACGGAGAGAATATCAAAGTCAGGTGTCTGTCGGAGACCCAACCGGTTCCCAATGCCGTACATACTTCTCCTCTACTGGAAGACTCGTATCTGTGGTTGTTGAGGAATGTAAAATTAGCTAATCATGAAAATATCATCACTCAATAGACTTGTAAAGCCATGAAATATTACATCACTCCTATAGCAAAACTCGCCCGGTATAATATAAAGATTATCTTCGGCAATAAGTTTATGTATTTTATTCTCAGTGCCGTCGGTTTTTATATCCTGACGGTGGGGTTAAATCTTATTTCGGATTCGGAGATTACGACGGCTACCGGATACAGTATGTTATTAGTGCCTTCTATCCTATCGATCTTCTATCCGACCTGTTTCGGTATACAGAACGACCAGGATGCCAAAATCATAGAAATCATTTTCGGTATTCCGAACTATCGGTATAAAATCTGGCTATTCCGGCTTTTGATCGCCTATATGATTTGTTTTATCATCACTTTGCTTTTAGCTGCCGTCACCGACTGGCTGGTTGTAGAGGTACCTCCCCCTGCAACTCGCTTTGCAAAGTATGGTACCTGCGCTTTTCATCGGTTTACTGTGTTTTATGCTCAGTACACTCATCCGGAATGGCAACGGTACGGCAGTAATGATTATCATTATCGGTTTATTGCTGTTCGCATCGAGTAAAATTCTGGACGTCAGCAAATGGAATGTATTTTTGAACCCCTTTGACGTCCCCTTGGATAAAAATCCGCAAATTTTTTTATAACACCCTGTTCGTCAACCGATTGATTATCTTACTCTCTTCCTTCATATTCTTATTGGTAGGACTTTACAAGACACAAAACCGGGAAAAGTTCATCTGACTCACCGAGTCCGCCCAGGAGAAATATCCACCCGTATCCGAGATATATTTCTCCCACCCCCCAAAGGGGCATATCCAGCGCCTCCCGGTTCGTCAACCGCCATTCCCCATCCCCAACCCTTCTCATTTTTCCGTTAACTGAGGATATTCAGTAAATGTCCCTAAATATTTAGGCAGTTATATACATATTAACACGTTATAAACGTAGGTTTATTTTTTCTTTCTATTCCGATTCCGGGTTTTGTGCCGTCAGACCGGTTCGCCAGGACCGGTCCGGTAAGGCTTTCCTTCACTGACCGGCGGAACTCCTCACTATGTTCGTCAGACACCACCGGTCGGGCGTTCGGAAAACCTAACCGGACACTCGTTCCTGCTCCAATGGTCTTCCGCCACAAAACCCTCCATCTTCCGTCAGCACTACAGGGCAAAGAAGGAAAGTTTTATTGAATGAAAGGGCAGGCCACCCTGACCGGAGTACGAATACCTGGATTATTAGATCGGATTATTTCTATAAAATACTGATTATTAAATTAATCTCTAATGCATAAAGTATCAGAAAAACATCTGTTTGATAGAAGTTTATACTTTTTAGGTCACAGTTCGTTTTCCATGCAGTGATAACACGAACACCGGAGACGAATAAGTAACGAACTATATTAATCTGCAAGTAAAATGAGAGAAAAAAACTCCACCATAAGCTATTTTGTTTGCCGGGTAGATACAAATCCATCCACATAAGGAGAGTCTGATTTGATTACGGCAAATGCTTGCCTGACGAGCTTGTTTGCAACAGTAATAAGAGCCACCTTGGAAGGTTTCCGTTGGCTTTCAATCGTGTGTAGCACTCTTTACAGGTTGTGTTACCACGTAATGCCGACCACGAGGCGACATATAGCAGTGAACGCAGGCTCACATCCCCGTTACGGTTTATCCCACCTTTGATGTGCACGGATGTTCCGGATTGCTGGTATGTCGGGCATATTCCGATAAAACGGGAAATTTGCTTTGCGTTATCGAAATAGGAGAATCCTCCGGTAGCGACAATCAAGGCCGTAGCCAAAGTGATACCAATTTCTTTGATGGATGTAAGAAGTTTAATCTGCCTGTCAAACTCTGACGAAGCCAGGTCTGCAAGTTCAGATTCCAAAGACTCTATTTGACTGGCCAAAAAGAATATGTTAAAGCAATAAATAACAAGCTTATCTTTACAAAAAATAACTGTTTTGCTATAGATTCATTAAAAGTATGCCAGGAAGCCTACGAAGATTTATTGGCAAATCTCATAGATGTAAATAAAGTTATAGAGCAAGCAGAAAATGATTCACTTGAAATAAATTTGCAATATCCATTCCCAACTACATATTCAGCTTCTCACACAAGTTATATCTTCACAAAACATAATACGACAAATAATTTAAATATTCTTTCCCCACGTTTAAAAACTTCAAGCGAAGATGGAGGAACAACAGAAAGAAATGTATTGTTAGCTTCAATGGCAGCTAATAGTCATTGTTATTTCAAAGTGGCACTGCTAACATAAAATCTATAACACATGTAAATATTTCCATTTTCTTTTTGGTCTTTTATGATTTATGATGAGGTATGGGGACACCATAATGGTGCAAATGGATTAGGTGTAATTGGAGAAAATAATGGTAATTATGAATATGATTGGTTATATGCTTTAGATAATCACACAGGAGAATTTAATTGGGAATTTCGTAACGTATCTTCCAGTACAGATGGCGTTTCTATTAATCATAATTTTTTTTTGGTAAAAAAGTAAATCGATAGATCGGGATATTCAGTAAATATCCCTACCTAAAGATAAAAAAAGTCAACTAATTCGCAATAATTTACACATGAATCAGTCGACTAATTTCCTAATATTTTAGGAATGTCCCTGGATCAACCACAGTTGTTTTGCTAAATCGTCCTTTTCAATTTCTCATTGATTCTGGAGCGGACTTTAATCATAGCATTCTTTTTCTTAATCCATTCGACAAGCCGTTCCATATCGCCTGCATTTTTTGAAATTCCAGAATCTTCTCGTCAGCCTCGCGGCAAAGGATTTCTACCCGGCGCATCTTATAATTATCTACAATTTTAGGCAATAGTTCGTCGAGCATCATCTCTTCGGTCCGCATCGAGGAATCTTTCAGGGTCCAAAGTTTACTCAATTCATAGGGTTCGCTCAGAATATCCGCGACAAGTTCACAAATCGACACATCCGGGTTGCCGATAAAATACTTAGAAGGGATAAATCCGGGATTCCGATAATTCTTCCGGTATTCATTCTGAATTTCTCTCAAACGGGGATTCAACATTTCCAGTTCGTCCTCAGCCAGTTCGTGAATGATATATTCCCCGACAGTAACCGAATAAGGCATCCCGTCACGCTCTTCTTCGTAAAGCTCCTGTCCTCCGAAGAGCAACAAATAACGCACCAACACCATTTCTTCGGTGTCGCAAGGCGTCACCTGAACAGTCTTGGCCGGAGTCAGAGTCACCCGAGGGGGGCTGTTGAGTGGGGCGATTTATAGGGCAAAGGGGTCGGATCGCCGACTTTTTCTTTCCGGATACGGGCGATCTCATTGTAAAGGAGCTTTTCTTCCACCTTCATTTGGTTCGCAGTCTCCTGAACATATACCGAACGGGTGATCGTATCGGGAATCAACGAAATACTCCTGACGATATCTGTAATCAACTTCGCTCTTTCTATCGGATCACTACCCGCTTGTGTCAACAATAATTTTGTCTTGAAATGAATAAAAATCCGTTTCATGCCCGGAGATATACTCCAACACTTCTTCGGCAGTATGCGCCTGCGCATAGGAATCGGGGTCCTCGCCGTCGGGCAAGGACACGACACGGACATTCAATCCCTCTTCGAGTACCAGGTCGATCCCGCGTAGAGACGCTTTTATTCCCGCAGCATCACCGTCATAGATGATCGTTACATTCGGGGTCAAACGGCGGATCAGACGGATTTGTTCGATCGTCAGAGAAGTACCCGAAGAAGCCACGGTATTTTTCTATCCCCTTTTTGGTGAAAAGAGATCACATCGAGATATCCCTCTACCAAATAACAACGATTGTGCTGTACAATACTTTTCTTGGCAAAATAGATCCCGTACAGCGTACGGCTCTTGTGGTAAATCTCAGACTCCGGAGAGTTGAGGTATTTGGCACTTTTCTTATCGTTGGTCATAATCCGGCCACCGAAAGCAATGATCTTACCGGCCAAATCACGAATCGGGAACATCACCCCTGGCACGGAAACGATCGAACAGTCCGCGTTCCGATTCTATTGTCAGTCCCGTTTTTACCAAAAAAACTCTTTTTATATCCTTTTTCTAAAGCTGCTTTCGTGAAACCGTCCCAAGCTTCGGGACAATACCCCAGACCGAATTTCTCGATCGTCCGATCATCCAATCCCCGACGACGAAAATACCCCAACCCCACCGATTTCCCTTCATCGGTATGCAACAATTGCTGTACGAAAAATTCTTCGGCATAATTGGTCACGATCAGCATACTTTCCCGCTCGCTCTTCTCTTGCTTTTCGTGTTCCGAAAGCTCTTTTTTCTTCGATGATAATATTATATTTAGCCGCCAGCCAACGCAGAGCCTCGACATAAGACAATTGTTCGTGTTCCATAATGAAATTCACCGCATTCCCCGCCTTTCCCGCATCCGAAGCATTTATAAATACCCTTCGACGGGGGGGACCGTAAAAAGAACCTGTTTTTTCATTATGAAAAGGACAACAGCCCACATAATTCACCCCTCTCTTCTTCAGACTTACAAAGTCGGAAATCACTTCGTAAATATCTGCAGCATCGAAAATCTTCTGTATCGTCGCTTGATCAATCATAGTACAAAGGTAAGAGGTAAAAAGGAAAAAGATAAAAGGTAAAAGGTAAAAAGTAAAAAGGTTTTTCTATTTATTATATTTCACAGTATTTTAACTACATTACAATCACGCTTTGGCACAATATTTGTACTTTTTGCGTCCCATGGAAACGATATATATTCAAAACGTTTTCATGTGCAAATTTAATTTTATCATGACAGAAAGCGAATTTAATCGGGCAAGAGAAGAACTATTAGAAAATATTTCTGAGTTATTTTTAAAATATGGCTTAAGAAGTACTTCAATGGACGATATCTGTTCGCATCTCAAGATCTCGAAAAAAACTTTATACCAATATTTCAGTAATAAAGACGATCTTGTCGAACAGATCATGATGCACCGTAGAAATAATTACCGTACACAGAAGGATATCGAAGAACTGAAACAACATAATTCTGTAGAGATCATGTTGACGATCAGAGACCATATCATCCGGAGCTTCAACAGCAGGATGCCGGCGAATTTATTCGATTTAAAGAAATACCATCCGGATGTTTATCAACGAGTAAATAACAAAGATCAGATTTTTATCCAAAATTTATTTAACGAAGTGATCGACAAAGGGATACGGGATGGTTATTTCCGGTCTGATATCAATCGTGAGATCCAGGTCTACCTGTTTGTAAAGCAAATGTCTCTCATCGGTGAGCCGGAAATGATCAGTGAATTGAAATATCCGATTTCTACGATCGTCTCTACGATTGTAGAAAATATTATCCGCAGTTTCGCGACTCCCCAAGGGATGCATGAATTGGAACATTTACTTTATAATAAACCTCATGAAAAAACAACGAAGCCATGAAAAAGAACAGATCTAACTTTCCCAGGAGCTATGCTGTTTAGCTGAATTTCGGGATATAAACGTGTATAATCAAAATCAAAAATCTAATAATTAAAGAGAATGAAAAAAGAGGACTATTAATCATTTTTGTTGCGATTCTCATTCCGTGTTTGCTGCAACCCCAGACCACACCGAATGATCCCCAGCGTCTGACGCTAGAACAAGCGGTAAATTTTGCCGTAGAGCACAACAAAAGAACTACAGGCATCCCAAATGAATATCGAATTGAGAAATAAAATGGTGACAGAAGCCATTTCTCAAGGTTTGCCTCAAATCAACGGCGATCTGAACTATAGCACCAATTTCAGATATAAGATGAGTTTCCCTGGATCGGAATCGTCTACCGTACTGAAAGACCAGTCGAGCGTCGGGGTTACCGTTAACCAACTGCTATTCAGTGGTGAATGGATATTGGGAATACAAACCAGTAAGATTGCTAAACTGATTGCTTCTCAGCAAGTGGATGTAACCGAATTGGATATTAAAGAAACGGTTTATAATTCGTATTATACCATCCTGGTGAGCGAACGCCTGATGGAAATCGTAAAAGCAGAACCTGGAAAATATGAGCCAGATACAGCGTCATACCGAAAATATGCTGGCAGCAGGTACTGCCGAGCCGACAGACGTCGATCAGATCCGCATCACTGTCGGACAGTTGAAAAACAGCCTTCTGGCTATGCAACGGACAGTAGACGTAAACTATAATTTATTGCGCCTGCAACTGGGTTTACAAGCCGGGACTCCGATCACCCTGGCCGATCAACTGGATAATTTTTCTGGAAGTCGGTAATTTCCTGAAACTGGCCGGCCAGGAATTCGATATCAACCAGAATGCCCAATACAAACTGATGGAGACCCAGGAGGAATTACAAAAAAGAAAATGGTAGGATTGAAAAAAATGGGCTTATTCACCGACGATCTCTGCAAACTACGGTTACACCTATAAAATCCTGAAACCTAGCTTGGATTTCAGTCCGAAACATTCAGCTACCATTACGATGAGTATTCCTATTTTTTCAGGTCTGCAACGTAAAAAGCGCAGCTCGATCAGGAGAAAATCACGCTGGAACAAACCACGCTGAACAAGAGTTTATTGGCGGATCAATTGAACTTACAGGAAGAGCAATATAAATTCGCCCTGAAAAATGCTTTGGAAGATTATAACCTGCAAAGTGAGAATATTCAGGTTGCCCGGAAAGTGCTGGAAAATTACCAGTATAAATACAATGCCGGAGCCGTATCCAGTTTAGATCTGACCCAGGCCAACAATAAATTTACCTGACCGCAGAAAACAACTATACTTCGGCTTGTTTAACATTATTACAGGCACAAACTCAACTGGAGAAACTGTATAACGAGCTAAAATAATCAGGAGTGAATAGTCGGAAAGCGATCTTTTAGCTCTGTAATTGAAAAAAAAATTAAAATTAAATATTGAAAACAATGATAAAGAACGTAATTTTATCTACCCTCGCGATTGCTGTATTAGCCGGTTGTTCAGGAAAGAAAGATTCTGACAAAGATACCAGCGTAGTTGAAGCTATCCCGGTGAAAGTTCAAAAACTGGAAAAAGAAAACATTGCCCGTACCCTGGACTACACAGCAAATTTACAGGCAGACGAGCAAGTGTATTATGCACCTGCAGCTACCGGACGTATTGAAAAAAAATCTATGTAGAAGTTGGGGACCGGATTAAAAAGGACAATTATTAGTCGAAATGGACCGGACGAATCTGCAACAAGCCGAAGTCCAGTTAAAAAATCTGGAAACCGAATACAACCGGGCTAAAATGCTGAATGAAACTCAGAGTATCAGTAAGCAAGCCTACGATGCTGCAGTGACCCAATATGAGGTAGCTAAATCGAACGTAGACTTCCTGAAAGAAAATACCCGGATGTTGGCTCCTTTCAACGGAGTAGTGACCGGAAAATATTTCGAAAACGGAGAAGTATATACAGGAGCTGCTTTCGGTGGTGCTTCCAAACCATCGATCATTGCAATTGAAAAAAATCAATCCCCTGAAAGCCTACGTAAATCTTTCGGAACAATATTTCTTATCGGTAAAGAAAGGCACGAAAGTAGAATTGAAAAGTAGCCTTTACCCCGACCGGATATTCGAAGGACAGGTAAGTATCGTTTATCCGACGATCGATCCGGCTTCGAGAACTTTCACCGTTGAAGTGAAGATTCCGAACGATGACGAAGCATTACGTCCCGGTATGTACGGAACCATCAATTTCTTTATCGGAAATACCGAAACCGTTGTTGTTCCTGGCTATCGCTGTGTTGAAACTTCAGGGTGCGAATGACCGCTACGTATTCATCAACAAAGACGGTAAAGCCAAAAAGAGTATCCGTGAATTTAGGGAAGCGTTTTGAAGATAAGATCGAATTGATCAGCGACGAAATCCAGGAAGGAGACGAATTGATCGTTGTCGGTCAGGGACGTGTTATCGACGGTTCACCCATTACTATCACTCAATAAGATAAATACATCAAATAAATAGTAAGAATATGAGTATATACAATACAGCGGTCAACAAGCCTATTTCCACATTAATGGTATTTATCGCCATTATGGTATTAGGTGTTGCCTCTTATATACAGTTGCCGGTGGACCAATACCTAAGATGGACCCGCCCTACCTCACAGTGATGGCAACTTATCCGGGAGCGAATGCTTCGGATATTGAGGAAAATGTAACCAAAATCCTGGAAGATCAATTGAACTCCGTAGATAATCTGAAAGAGATGACCTCTACGTCCTATGACAACTTAGGGTAATCTCTCTGGAGTTCGAATGGGAAGCCAATCTGGACGAAGCATCCAACGACGTACGTGACGCTGTCGATAAAGCAATGCAAAATTTGCCGGACGATATCGACCGACCGACCATTATGCGTTTCAACACGTCTATGATGCCGATCTGATTTATGCCGTCACGGCCGACCAATCTTATCCCGGTATAGACAAGATTCTGGATGACAAACTGATCACCCGTTTGAACCGGGTAGACGGTGTAGCTTCTGTGATCGTTGCCGGAGCACCGGAACGTGTGGTTTATGTCGATTTAGACCCGAATAAACTGGATGCTTACAACCTGACTCTCGAACAGATCGGTAACAAAAAATTCTGGCAGAGAACAAGGATGTTTCTTCCGGTAATGTGAAAATGGGGCTGATGGACTATGCCTTGCGTGTAGAAGGGGAGTTCGCAGAAAGCGACCAGATCAAAAATATCGTACTCGGCACTCAAAATAATAAAACCATCTATTTGCATGATGATGTTGCTGTCGTGCGGGATACGATCAAAGACATCACACTGGAACAAACGATCAACCGGGGACGCGGCGGTGTACTGATGATCACCAAACAAACCGACGCCAATGCCGTTGCCGTAGCTAAAGAAGCGAAAAAGCAACTGGAATTGGCGATGAAAGAATTGCCTTCGGACATCAACTTCCAAATCATTTCGGATAACTCGGACTTTATCGTAAAGTCGATCAACAACCTGCAGGAAACATTGATGTACGCTTCGATCTTTGTGGTATTGGTCGTATTTCTGTTCTTAGGACGATGGAGGGCCACCTTTATCATTGCTCTGACCATCCCGATCTCACTGATTGTCGCCTTCATCTATTTGTTTGCAACGGGTGAGTCTCTGAACGTAATTTCACTGTCCTCCCTCTCTATTGCAATCGGTATGGTGGTAGACGATGCCATCGTTGTGTTGGAAAACGTAACGAAACATATCGACCGGGGAAGCCGGCCACGTGAAGCAGGCCAAATACGGAACGAATGAAGTATGGTTGTCTGTAATCGTCACCACACTGGTAACCGTAGCTGTGTTCTTCCCGCTGACCCTGGTAACCGGAATGACCGGAATCTTGTTCAAACAGTTGGGATGGATCGTTTGTATCACCGTATGTACCTCGACACTGACGGCTATTTCTCTGACTCCTATGCTTTGTTCACAATTAATGCGGATACAGGAAAAGACCAGTAACAGCAAGTTCAGCTTTTACAATTTCGTATCCCGGCAATTGGATAGGCTGGATTCAGGTTATGAAAGACTGATCCGTTGGGTACTGCATCATAAAACATTCGTCATTTGTTTCATGACTGCCATCTTCCTGGGGTCTTGCAGCCTTACGCGTTTTATCAAAACCGACTTTATGCCGCAGAACGACCAGAGCAATATGACTGTATATGCAAAAATGCAATCCGGTCAACGGGTAGAAGAGACGAAAAGAGTCGCTTTACAGATCGACTCAATGATCCCGGGCAGATATACCGGAAATTACGATCATCAACTTGTCGTACGGTAGTGAAGAAGAAGCTTCCTTCGCTTCTATGATGAACAGTACCGGTAACAATATCCTGAATATGCGTTTACGTACCGTAGATATTAAAGACCGTGAACGGAGTATTTTCGTCAGTGCCGACCAGGTTCGTTCTATCTTGAAGAGTTTCCCGGATGTACTGCAATATACAGTCAGTACCTCATCCAGCGGTGGTTCTATGGGTAGCAACTCTGTCGATATCGAAATTATGGGTCACGATTTCAACACAACCACCCGTTTGGCTCAGGATATCGCAGTGAAAGCCCGTCAGATCCCGGGAGCCGAAGATATCAAAATCAGCCGGGACGACGATAAAGCCGAACTCCAGATTGCTTTAGATCAGGATAAACTGGCTCGTCATGGTTTGACCACTTCAGAAGTCGGTTCTTATGTCCGTAACCGGATCTACGGTTTCCGTAACAGTAAATTCAAAGAAGACGGAGAAGAATACGACATCATCGTCCGCCTGGATGAGAAATACCGTTCTTCTCTGACGGAGATCGAAAATATCCTGATCATAGACGGCCACGGTGAAAAAAAGTACGTCTGAAAGAATTAGGTGAAATCAAAGAGTATTTCTCACCACCAAATATCGAGCGTAAAAGCAAACAGCGTATCCTGAAAGTGTCTATCACTCCGGCAGCTGGCGTAGCTTTTAGGAGATATCGCACAGGCATCACAACAGATTATCGACAATCTGGAAGATGTACCTCAGGATGTCAGTCTTTACATCGGTGGTAACTACGAAGACCAGCAGGAATCCTTCAGTTCTTGGATCTGGCTGTTACTGTTGTCCCTGATGTTGGTATACATTGTGATGGCCGCTCAGTTCGAATCTTTCAAGATGCCGTTCATTATCATGTTGGCCATTCCGTTTGCATTCACAGGAGTAATTCTGGCCCTGTTGCTCACGAACACCACCTTGAGTATCGTGGCTGCCTTAGGTGCTATTATGTTGGTCGGTATCGTGACGAAGAACGGTATTGTGTTGATCGACTTTATCAACCTGATGCGTGAAAGAGGTATTCGCTTGTACGATGCTATTGCACAAGCTTGTCGTTCCCGTTTGCGTCCGGTATTGATGACCTCGTTAACCACCATCTTAGGTATGGTACCAATGGCAATTAGTGCTGGTGAGGGTTCTGAAACCTGGAGACCGATGGGTATCGCCGTAATCGGTGGTATGATCTTCTCCACCATCATTACGATGATCATCGTCCCGGCCGTATACGCTGCTATGGACAAGAGTGGTAGCCGTGACAAGAAAAAGGCACTGGCCAAAGAATTTAAATTTATGAAAGACTTCGATCCTGAAAAAGATCTACCCAAAAAGTAATCGATAATGCAGATTTACAGTTTCAGACCGATATTAAAGTCTGAAATTGTAAATCAAAAATCAAAATCAAATATGAAGAAAGCAGTATTCATAACATACAACCAAGCCCTGACAGAGCGAGTAGCTTTTCTCCTCGATCAATTACAGATCAAAGGATTTACACAATGGCCTCTGGTTAACGGAGCAGGAACAGAAACCGGAGAACCTCGTATGGGATCTCATACCTGGCCGGAAATGAACTCCGCCACCATTACCATCGTCGAAGAAGAAATGGTGCCCCTGATTCTGAAATACGTCAAAGCGTTGGATGAAGTAAACAAAGAAAACGGTATCCGGGCTTTTGTCTGGGATATTACCGATATGTATTAATCCGAAAACTCAATAGGGTCTGCGCAAAAGCAACTGCACAGACCCTATTCAAAAATTCTCTTCCTTAACCACAACCGACAATCTGCCTAAGTGGTGGTGAGATAGTTTCAACTTTCTTTCAGCGGTTTAAAGCCGCGTCCCAGAATTTCTTTCGAATCGATTACATTGATAAAGGCTTCGGGGTCGATTTCTGCAATCCGATGCCGTAAAATCATCATTTCACGGCGTGTGTGAGGATGGTGTAGATCATATTGCGGCTTTCTCCCCCCGATACATACCGACATCCGGCAATAAGGTTGCTCCCCGGTTGATATCCTTGATAATGACATCCTTCACCGGATCTAACTTATCAGTGACAATCATCAGGGTCTTATGTACAGCAGCACCGTCGATTACCAGATCGATCACTTTTCCTTCGATAAATACGATAATCCAGGAATACATCGGTAAACGCCAGTCACCGAAAGCAACAACCGTCGACAACGTAATGGTACAGTCGACAATAATCACCAAAGTTCCAAGCGATATGTGGGTATATTTATTCAAAATCATAGAAATGATATCGGATCCTCCGGAAGTTGCCCGTGCCTTAAAGATCATACCGATCCCGATACCATAAACAATTCCTCCGAAAATAGCGGACAACAACTGTTCGTTCAGTAACGTACGATCCGTAATACCGGGCTCCAACAAGGCATCATAGCCGTATAAATAGTGGATGAGACGCATAAATGCCGGAATAGCGAACGTACAGATAATGGTTTTTACCCCGAACATACCTCCCAAAAAGTAAATTCCCAACAAGAGTAAAGGAACGTCCATACACAGGGCTGCAATTTCAGTCTCCCACCCCCACAAATGGTGAAATACCATAGACAATCCGTAAGTTCCTCCGGGAGCAAACCCATAAGGCTCAGCAAACATCACCGCCCCCAGGGCAAAAACAAAACATCCGCCCAACAACCAGGCATAGGTTATAAAAAAAAATCTTTAGAGAGAAATTTCTCTTTCGTAACAAATCCCATATTGACTTTAGATTTATGATTTTGATTTATGATTTAACGCTGCCAAAATTACGAATTGTTTTCGGCATTTTCTTGGCATAAAATATTTTCAACATGTTTTGTTTATATCTGTATATCAATCTATTAAACAACAAGACACAGGCATATTTATACAAGAAAGAGCATATTTATACAAAAACAGGAAATCGCATTGAAAACGATTGAAGCGCCCCTATACGGCAATAACAGGATAAGGTGAGTAATCGTAAAGTTGTATTTTCCCTTTCAAGAGGGATTCAGGAACATCGATCAGCCGTTGATTGCTACTTCCCCTGAAAAGCAAATCGGTATCCCGCAAATGCTGATTAAAACGTCCATCTACCAAAACATCGATATAAGGCAAGATTTGTGCCAACCGGGCAGACCGGCACACCTCTTCGTAGCGATAACCGGTATAACACCAAATATTCTTTTTTGCTTTTGTTTTTAATCAACTTAGCCAATTCAGTAAATGCTTCGACTTGCTCCAAAGGGTCTCCCCCACTAAAAAAGTAATATTTGAAAAAGGATCGGTCAGCAAGCGTTCGGCCACCTCTTCTACTCCGACCGCATGCCCATGCTCACGTTCCCAGGATTGGGGATTATGACAACCGGGGCAATGATGCCGGCATCCTGCCGCATAGAGAGAGGTCCGGAATCCCGGACCATCTACCACGGTATCTTCGATAATATCCAATAAAAACAGGTTCATCGCTAAACTAATTATGTCTGACCCGATCATTCAATTCAGCCAGTTTCGCCTGATTCCAGCGATTTGTCGTACCGACCAGATATCCGGTAATCCGTTGCAGGCGATCGATATGATGTCCTCCGCAATTGGGGCATTCTTCCAAACCGTCGGTCGCGTCTTCATGTCCACAATCCATACAGCGGTTACGGTTGTGATTGACAGAACAATACCCCATATTATAGCGGTCCATCATGTCTACCACCGACATAATCGCATCCGGATTGTGGGTTGCATCTCCATCGATCTCTACATAGAAGATATGCCCTCCGCGGGTCAGATCATGGTAAGGGAGCTTCTATTTCTGCTTTATGCCGGGCACTGCATCGATAATAGACAGGCACATGATTCGAGTTCGTGTAATATTCCCGGTCGGTCACTCCCGGGATGATTCCGAAAACTCTTTTTTATCCTTCTGAGTGAATCTCCCGCTCAATCCTTCGGCAGGAGTAGCCAATACACTATAATTGTGCTGCCAGCGCTCCGAAAATTCATTCGCTTTATCCCGGAAACGGGTTATAATTCGGATCCCTAACTGCTGTGCAGCCGGATCTTCTGCATGGTGCTTACCTGTCAACGCGACCAAACATTCGGCCAAACCGATAAAACCGATCCCCAGTGTCCCTTGATTTATAACACTCTCTATCGTATCTTCAGGTTTCAACTTCTCCGCTCCTACCCACAGAGAACTCATTAAGAGAGGGAATTGCTTTGCCCGGGCAGTTTTCTGAAACTCAAACCGACGATGTAATTGCAAAGCCGTCAACTCAAGGAGTTCGTCCAATTTCGAGAAAAAATGTCCGGATTCTTTCTTCCCGTTCGGAAATATCCATACATTCGATAGCCAGACGTACAATGTTTATCGTCGAGAAAGAAAGATTTCCCCCTACCGATGGAAGTCTTCTCTCCGAAGCGGTTTTCAAAAACCCGGGTCCGGCATCCCATGTGGTAGCCGTCTCATAGCGAAAACGCTCCGGATCGTCGGCTTTCCACAATTCATGCCGGTTAAAAAGTAGCGTCCAGGTTGATGAAGTTGGGAAAAAAACGCCGGGCACTGACTTTACAAGCAAAAACATATAAGTCGTAATTGGGATCCTGAGGTAAATAATTCACGCCCCGTTTCTTTTTCCAGATCTGAATCGGAAAGATAGCCGTACCTCCGCTTCCCACTCCCCGATAGGTAGAGGTCAGCATTTCCCGAATAATACAACGGCCTTCGGCAGAAGTATCCGTACCGTAATTGACAGAACTGAAAACAACCTGATTGCCTCCCCGGCTATGAATGGTATTCATATTATGGATAAAAGCCTCCATAGACTGATGTACACGACTTACCGTCCGGTTGATCGCATGTTGTAAAACCCGCTCATCCCCGCTCAAACCGTCCAGCTCAATCCGGACATAATCTTTGATGGGAAAATGGTACAGGTGTTTGTAATCTTCGCCGGTAATCTCTTCCAATACTTTCACCTCTTCGATAAAACTATTCCGCACATAAGGTGCCACATAAAAATCAAAAAGCCGGAATCGCCTGTCCGCCATGCATTTCATTCTGAGCCGTCTCGAGCGAAATGCAACCGAGGATGCTAGCCGTCTCGATCCGTTTTGCCGGACGGGATTCACCATGACCGACATAGAATCCGTTTTTCAGGATCTTATCCAAGGGATGCTGTACGCAGGTGAGACTTTTGGTCGGATAATAATCTTTATCGTGTATGTGCAGCTATCCTTGCCGAACGGCATTTTTTTACTTCTTCTACCAACAAATAATCGTCAACGAACGGTTTGGTCGTCTCACTGGAAAATTTCATCATCATACCTGCGGGGGTATCTGCGTTCATATTTGCATTTTCGCGGGTCACCTCATTCGATTTCGTCTCTATGATTTCCAAAAAAATATCCCGGGTTTTCGCTTTACGGGCCACACTACGCTGATTCCGGTAAGCAATATATAATTGAGCCACATCTTTACGGCGGCCCTTCATCAATTCGATTTCCACACAGTTTTGAATATCTTCGACACTCATCTGCTCCTGTCCCCGGCAAGCGATACGATCGGCAATTTCATGTGCCAATTGCATATCTTCTCCTTTATCGGTATGCAGCATCGCTCTTCTCACTGCAGCAACGATTTTCTCCTCATTAAAGCCAACTACACGGCCATCTCTTTTCAATACAGTCTGAATCATTATTTTACTTTTTAATCATAAACCGATAACTCATAAGGCAAGGAGAGGACAAAAAAAAGACAAGCGAATCCTTCTTTCCGGCCTTTCCTCGAAAGCCTCAGAAAACAATAATTACGGCAGGTCTTCTGACTTACTCCCGGTTTAAACAACCTTCCCGCCAATAACGGCAGTGGTTCTTCTCGGGTTTAAACCGCTCTACGGAGCTTACAGCAGCGGGACTGTCCGGGATTCTCACCCGATTCCCTTTTCATCTCATCCCTACGCTAGGATAAGAACCGAAATCAAGACAAAAATAGAAAGTTTTTTACGAAGAGAAAAATATTTTCAGAAACTTTTCTGACATTTTTTTCAAAGTAACAGATTATCAAAGTTTTCCAATACAAATCTTTTAATCTAGAATCCGGCACATTCAAACTATTGATAATCAACATATAACTACAAAACAAAATTCAAATCATCAAGCAATCAAACATTTAAAAGTTTTCCAAAATAAAAATCCAAAAATTAATCGAGTTAATATTTTTCAGCATTGATATTTTATTCTTCGTCTTTTACTTTTGATTTTTCATTTTGTAGATATTCCACCCAAATTCGGGCTGCTTCTTCCACTGTTTTGAGACAAGGACGTTTTTTTATAATATTCGGGTGTCCGGGCTTCAGGCACCGGATCGAACCCGATTCTTGGGAGTCACCCCAACAATTCACCGCAGATCAACGAACCGTTACGCTTCACAAATTTCTCTGCCAATTGTTGTACCAGTCTATAATTCGCTTCTTTCCCTTCCCTATCTTTTCCCTCTACACAACCTGTTTCGAGGCCTGCCAATATAAACATTCCGCAAGCAGCACCGCAAGTCATTCTCATCCGACCGATCCCTCCACCGAACGAAGCCGACATCCGTAATGCCTGTTCGAAAGTATAACCATACTCGTCTGCAAAAAAGCAGCACATACCGACTGTGAACAATTGTAGCCTTGCCGGAATAATTCGACGGCACGCTGTATCCGGTCTTCCATCATCCTATTTTTTAATGTCCGGCAAAAAGTAACGAAAGACCGTGAGAATAGGAAATCTATTTCTTCTATTGCGTAATAATATTCCCTTGCAAATCTATATCCAAAGCCATATCGAGTCCCGGTTGTTGTTTAGGGGTCAAAACAAAATGATACCGATCTCCCTGAGGGAATTGCCGATAGTCGACGCTCCGTACGGTATAGTTTTCATAAGCGGTACTATTCAGGACTTCTTTCACCCACCGCAGGGACTTCGGAAAACAATACCGGCCATTCTGTATACTGCCAGTTCATCGAGCGATCGAAATAGATTTGTTTAGCTTCGTTGCCGTCCAGCATATTCGCCTGATCTGCCCCGTCGGACCATTTCCCGACTTCAGTCAGTAAAGCCTGCCTATAATTTTGAGTAACAAAAGTAAGAATCGTCTGAGGAATATCGTTTCCACTATAATCTTCAACGACTGCCCGGTGCAGATAAGCTTCGGCATCAGCCCAAATCGTCACCTCATTCGCCCTGTTCTCCAATTCCACCGCATACCAAGCGGGATAATTTTTCCGTTCGAGCACTTCTGTAGCCGCATCCGGCGTCCATAAAGTAGGAGGATAATCAATGCTATTGGCAATAAAATCTTTTATCGCAGCAGGAACCGAGGTATAAGTGACCGCATATTCTGCCTGCAACCAGATCCCGGAGGTATTGAACCAGGCTTCATATTCACGTCCGTTCAAGGTAAAGTCGGCCTCCCGGAAAACTCCTTTAGATTCCCATTCTACACCGGTAGCACCCGGATATTTAGCCTGAAAAGCCAATTCTACCGCTTTCCCCGGCCTATCGTCATCTTTATCCGAAGCATCGTCCCGGCAAGCAACGAACATACCCGAACCCAAAAAATCCAAGTAATACAACTATTAATCTCGTTTTTCATATTCTTTCGTTTTTTCTATTCCTTACGAAAAAAAGAAAGAAAATGTTCGAGCTTATAAAATCCGATTCGAATACATGTCTTCGAAGTTAGAAAACTTTCCGTTTATTTTCTGTGCTTCTTCTCCTTCGGGATTCAGTTCGAGTGCTTTTTTCAAATCTTCGACAGAACCGTTTTTATCTCCTTTCATCAGTTTTGCCCGTCCCCGTTCACTGTAAGCACGCGCAAATTCCGGTTTCAATTCTATCGCTTCATCGAATAGTTCGATGGCCTTATCCGGTTGTTCACGGGCAATATAAAGCGTTCCCAGTTGCAGGAATACGCTTGTTCGTTAAAAAGGATTCAGCCCGGTCACCACTTCATAATCCTGCTCTGCAGCCTGATCGTCACCCAAAGCTTCATGCAGACGCCCCCGGATCAAAAAAGCGTTTTCTTCTTCGGGCATCAAACCGATCACCTTTTCGATATCCTGTAATCCATCTTTATAATCCCGAGTAGACAGCATCATCTCTGCCCTCAGCAACAATGCTTCGGCAAAATCCTCCTTTATCGTAATCGCCTGAGACAAAGAGACGATCGTTCCCAATACATCGCCAGCAGCTTTTTAGCCTTCGCAGCCAGATAATAAGCCGAAGCATTGGTTGCATCCAAAGCAATTACCCGGTTACAATCGGCAATGGCCGCTTCATATTTTTCAGCCATAAAATTCAGGTTGGCCCTCATTAACAAGACAGGAATATTATCAGGCTCGATATCGACCAAACGTCCTGCCGTTTCTATCGCTTCTTCCATCCGATCTTCGCGGTTATAGGCCCCGGACCAAATGTTCGAGTACTTCCACATCCTCTTTCAATTTCAATGCTTCATTGAAACAACGGATAGCATAAGTATTCTTACCGATCTTCAATGCTTTGATACCATCGTATTTCAATACATCGAAATTGCGGTTCAATTTAGTCTCTTCGGATTCATCTGTTTCTCCGAAGAATAAAGATTTCAGAAAATTAGCCATATCGATTCAGCGTTTAATCACCATTTCATCGACAAAATTAAGCATTTTTTATATTTCCTGCCAGCAAAAATAGATTTAATGACAGGGTTCCTTTTGACAAGGTTGTCCGGGCAGCTCCAATTCTAAAGTAGCATGTCCGATGCCGGCCTTCTGTAACCGGCATTTTAGTTCACTTTTTATCTGTTCCATTTCTACCATATCTGCAACGACGATATGCGCAGTCAGAGCAATTTCTGTCGTACTCAACCCCCCAGATATGCATGTGATGGAAACTATCCACCCCGGGAGTAGTTGAAATAATCTGCCCGATCCGGTCATAGCTGATTCCCTGAGGCACCCCGTCCAACGACAAACGAAGACTATCGCGCAATAATCCCCAGGTGGAATAGACGATAAAAAAGAGCGATCAGTATGCCGGTCAACGGGTCCATCATATACCAGCCGGTATGCTGAATAACAATTCCCGAGACAACTACCCCCGACAGAAACCAATGCGTCGGCAGCCATATGCAAATAGGCCCCTTTTACATTCAGATCTTTTTCTTTGTCTTTCACAAACAACCAGGCAGTCAGCGCATTGACCAACACTCCGACTCCGGCTACCCACGCCACGGCATCTCCATCTACCGGACGAGGATGGAATAATTTATCTATACTCTCCCCCAAAAATAAATCCTACAGCGACCAACAAAATAACTGCATTCAGCAGAGAAACCAGAATCGTACTTTTCTTATAACCGTAAGTATATCTCAAAGTCGGACTCACTTTAGCCAGACGAAAAGCCAGCATGGCCAATACCAAACTGAACACATCTCCCAGATTATGCCCGGCATCCGAAATCAATCCCAATGAATTATACCAAAAACCGGCAATAAATTCGGCAACGACAAATCCGGCATTTAAAACAATACCTATGACAAAAGCTTTATTCAGCGAAGTAATCCCAAGGGATCGGTGGTCATGATGGTCGTGTGACATATTTTTCGATTTAAATTTGTTTCTTCAAGCCGACTTTTTCCGATGCAAAAGGCGGGTCATCATAAAAGATTGTTTATAAAATATAAACAAGGGCAGCGAAAACTCCGATGACCAAAGCAAACAGTACGAATAAAGCCGTCAAGCCATTCCGGAAAATTTCTACGATCAACTGTTGCAACACCAGCGGGTCGTCATTTTTCATAAAACGAATCAGAGCTAAAATTGTTTTATAAGCATACATACCCGGAATCATAGGCAAGAGAGAAGGGAAAGAGAATACCTCGGCCGGACAATGAATCAATTTGGCGAACCACATGCTTCCCATCCCAATCGTAAAAGCAGCGATCAGGGTAGAAGAAGTAAGATCCAAAGGAGTCTGATGGAGAAGGTAGTAGCGACAAGCATGCCCAACCGCTGCCAATAAAGCTGCTATAAAGACCGCTTTTTTTTCGGAGGATTCGAAATCACAGCAAAACCGATAGCGGCAATTGCAGCTAAAAAACCGTCGAACAAGACCGACAACCCAAATTCAGTATTCATATTTATCATTTCTAAATTACAACACTTCTTTTCCCAGGATCAGCAAAGTCATCGACAACCCTAAGGCAATACATATAATCAAGATAGCGGCATTGATCGCCCTGGAAAAACCGATCAGGACATGCCCTTCCAGGATATCCAGGATAGAATTGATTAAAGGAACTCCGGGGATTAAAAAAAAAGTACACTCGTACCTAAAGCGACATCCTGAGTGGTACCCCAATCAGAATACACACCGAGCGCCGCAACCAGAGAAGCCACAAATGAACAAACAATAAATATCAACATATGATTGACCTTACGGACCGTCAATTCCTGCCTGACAAAAAAACCGGTCAAAGTAGCCATCCACACTAATCCCATAGCGATCCAGTCTCCACCGAACAAACGGCAAAAAGCAGCATTGGCAAAAGCCACCAAAATCAACACTACCCAACGCGACATACGGGGTTGCGTCGTAATTACGGCATAACGTTTTTTTTCAATTCGTCCAAAGGCAAATCATGATCATAGGCTTCCCAACTCAACGAGCTCAAATCGGATATCGTCCTGAAATTCAATGCCAAAGCCGGGATACGCCTTACATAAGTGCGCCGGATAGAATAATCGTCGGCATGTTTTACGGTCATGGTTATATTACGCTGAAAAATAGTCATATCCACCCCATAACCGAACGACTCGGCAATGCGATTTACATTCCTTACTACCCGCGAAGTATGGCTCCCCACACCCATCAAAGTCGTAGCGAAATCAAGTAAAAAATTAGAAAGTTCCTGAATATCGGTATATCAGCGTTCGTCATAAGGGAAGAATTAAATTTTGGAATGGCAAAATTAGAAAAACCCCCTTGTTTATGCAACCCGGAATCCGAACAATACATCCGATTGTAGCAAAATCGTAATCTGTTTGAAACAATTTTCGGGTAATCTTGCTGCAAATAAAATTCACATTTACTGTTATGAAAATAAAGTTTTTTTTATGGTTTGATCCTCATTCTCACTTCGCTGTCCCTCGGGGGCAGAACCGGCCGAATCTTCTCTTCCGCGTCCCAAATTAGTAGTAGGCATCGTAGTCGACCAAATGCGCTGGGATTACCTCTACCGTTATTACGACCGTTATGGAGACCGTGGATTCAAACGCTTGCTGAAAGAAGGGTTTACATGTGAAAACACTCAATTGAATTATTTACCGGCTTTCACAGCCGTCGGGCATACCTGCATTTACACCGGTTCTGTTCCCTCGGTGACCGGTATTGCAGCCAATGATTTCTATATTGAAAAGGAAAAGAAAAAGTTATACTGTACAGCCGATCCGACAGTCGAATGTGTCGGTAGCGACTCACAAGCCGGCCGGATGTCACCCCGGAATTTATGGGTAACGACAATCACCGACGAATTACGTCTGGGTACAAATTTCCATTCTAAAGTTATCGGGATCGCTCTCAAAGACCGGGCCGCTATTCTACCGGCAGGACACACGGCAAATGCCGCTTACTGGTTCGACTACGATTCCGGCAAATGGATTACAAGTAGTTATTACACCGATAAATTACCCCGCTGGGTCGAAGATTTCAATGCCCGGGACCGAGCCTCCCAACTATTGCAACAAGACTGGAATACGTTGTATCCTATCGGGACATATAAACAAAGTACAAAAGACGATACTCCTTATGAAGCCCCATTCATAAAAAGGAGAAAAACCTGTTTTTCCTATTCCGACTTCCAAATTATTGAAGACAAATGGATATAGTATGATCCGCCAAACTCCTTACGGAAATACCTTCCACTTTGGAAATGGCGAAAACAGCTGTCGAAAAAAAAGAGGAAATGGGCCAGCGTGAAGAAACCGATTTTCTTGCTGTCAGTCTTTCGGCTACAGATTATATCGGTCATCAATTCGGTACGAATGCCATCGAGACCGAAGACACCTATCTCCGGTTAGATCAGGATCTCGGTCTGTTCTTTGAGTTTCTCGACGAGAAAATCGGCCGGGATCATTATACCGTTTTTCTGACAGCCGATCATGCAGCAGCCCATAATGTCGGCTTTTTACAATCCCACCGGATCCCTTCCGACAGCTGGTTATATCAAAAGGTCTTACATCGGTTGGACAGTACCTTGAACAATCGCTTCGCCGTTCAAGGCCTGGTTTATAGCCTGGATAACTATCAGGTCCATCTGGACCGTCAGCTTATTTCCCGGTCCAGGCTAGCGTATGAAACCGTAAAGTCGGCCGTCCTGGATTATCTAAACAATCTGGAAGGCATAGCCTATGCCGTAGATATGGAAAAAAGTCGCAATTTCTACACTCCCTACAGGTATCAGAGAAAAAATCATCAACGGATATTGCCGGGAACGCAGCGGAGCAATACAAATCATCGTCAAACCAGGCTGGTATGAAAGCGGGACGCCTACCCCGCAGGGAACTACTCACGGGACATGGCATTCTTATGACACTCATGTTCCCCTGCTTTTCATGGGTTGGGGAATCCGGCAAGGAGCAACCCGGCGCCTTGTCGGGCTGACAGACATAGCCCCGACTATAGCAGCATTATTGCACATACAAGCCCCTAATGGTTGTATAGGCCAACCCATTCCGGAAATATTAAAATAATAAAAAAAACTTGGATTAGCATTTCATTTTTTTTGTTATCTTTGTTCCATACTGGTTTTCTTGTTATCATCCGGTACAAGAAATAAAAGGGAATCGGGTGAAAATCCCGACAGTCCCGCTGCTGTAAGCTTCATAACCAGATCCGGACAATACTCCTGCCACTGTCTGCAAATATGTACGACGGAAGGCGTCCGGAGAGAAGCAAGTCAGAAGACCTGCCAGTAACAGCAAACGTCTTTACTCTCGAGGATTTAGAGTGGGACACCTGCACATATATATTTACTGTACTGTTAAAAACACCGGAGATAAAAATGGTGTATGCGGAAGTATTGTATGATGTGGCCACAATACGAAAGATACAGGGTTTTTATTTGAAGGATCCGCCAGTCGCATCCTGCCGGTGTTTTTTTTATGTCTTTTCGGAGCGGAGCTTTTCTGGCAAAAAAGTCACAGGCCGGCTTTTTACCTGTGACTTTCGCAACTATTAATCAATAAAACGTGACAAAATTCTGATGACACAAAGATAGGCCGGCTAAATAGACCCGGAAATCCCCGATTCTAGGTATTCCGCCTGTTTTGGTATCCCTATATTAAGGTAAATCGTTATTTTGGGGCTTTCTGAAGGAGAATTCACACCCACAATATTGCTGATTATAAAAACCATTTTCGGCCAAAAGTATCTTACGGCGTTCGCTTAAACCACCTTTACGCCAGTTCTTTTCCCAAAATTCCAGACCTTCAAAGCGAGCCGCAGCCCATTTCCCGGCTTCGGTGATTTGTTGAAGGCTCTTCCATCGCGAAGAGGCCAGTGTAGTAGTAAACAAACGAAAGCCTCTTTCATCAGCCAATTTTGCCGTGGCCAGCAACCGTATTTTGAAACACTGCAGACATCGCTTTCCCCGTTCGGGTTCATCCTCCAAGCCCGCCACGTCACTCAACCAGGCTGTATGATCATAATCCCCGTCGATAATCTCCAAACCTAATTTTTGTGCATAACGACTGCATTCGGTTTCCGGATTTCGTATTCTTCCTGTGGAAAGATATTGGGGTTGAAATAATACAAAGTCGGACGGATATCCTGAGCTAGCATCCATTCGACGATAGCAGCCGAACAAGGGGCACAACAACTATGCAACAATACATTTTCCATTTTGATCTATCTTTGTCGTCTTTTGTTTTTTATATAAGCCATGTCTGATCACTGTACGTCCGGGATGTATCAGATAGGTCAAATCGAGTAAAGGAACATAAGTCCATCCGGATTTTTCATTTATCCTGATATAGGGAATTTTACAAACAGCTGAGAGCCCGAAGTGCCTTGACACATAATAAGTAAGACGCAAATTTCCTTCTACAGCATATGCTTTTGTGAAATCAACACTATAAAAAGGCCGTTTAAACTATAATGAAACCGGTGTCCCCAATAAGAATCAAACTGCAATCCTCCATAATAAAGCACTTTACCGTCGAGCAACTGAGTATGATACAAGGTGTGGGCATAATCGAACGGCATTACTTCGTTATTCCCGAACCCGACATAACCCTCTATGCCCGCATGCAGGGTCAGTATTTTTTCGGCCGAAGGATCGGGACATCCCCATACTTGCGGATTCAATAACCAGGAAAACAATATTTCATGCCGCATAGCCATCCCCTGGGCCACCTGTGTACCGAATCCGGAACCAGTTCTTTAAAACCGGTCGACTGCAATATCTTCAAACCGGGATAAGAATAATACAACGTATGTGCTGCTGTAGCCCAGGCAAAACGCCTGTTCCCCCCACCAACGGTGTTTCAACCCGATATTAGGTAAAAAAGGTTCCTCAGCTATCCGAAAAAAGATTTCCGTACGTTTTGAGAAACCGATCCGTGTGGGATTAAAAAGACTGATTTCTGCTGCATCCGAAGCGACAATACCTGCTGTCCCGGTATGCCAGGCAGAGATTTCCGGAAAACCTTTACTCTTTGAAGGTAATCGGCGGGGATCCCACCGCAACTCGGTATCTTTCTGCCGGAGAGAATTTTTCTTTCTTTTCTATCTGTTTTTCTGTTCTCTTCTGTTCTTTACTTTTTTTGCAGAAGCACCCGTTGTGCATAAACACCTGAAGAGATTGTCCCCCATAATAATAGACAAAACAGGATTTTCATTTTACGGAATAATAATTCAGGATCAAAGGCAAAGCCGGCTGAGGCACAGAAGGTGAAATATCCTGCCCTTCTCCGAGCATCTCCCGGATTTCCGTCGAAGAAACATCGGCAAGAGGTGCGTCTATCAGAAATAGATTTTCCCACATCGAAGCGGATACCCCCTCTCCTTTACGAGGATAAACCAATATACGGTAATTTTCCACAATTTCTTTAGCATTCCGCCATTTATGAAAATCTCTCAGGTTATCCTCTCCGATGATCAAAGCAAACTCTTCCTCCGGCCATTTTTTTTTTCAACAGCTGCAAAGTGGCATAAGTGTAGGAAGGCTTAGGCAAACCGAACTCGACATCACATGCCTGCATCCTTTCATCCCCACGGATCGCAGCTTTCACAATTTCCAATCTTTTTTGCTCATCCAATAAAGAACGATCGCTTTTCAACGGATTATGAGGCGAAACGACAAACCAAATCCGCTGACAATATCCTTTGTACAACAAATACTGTGCGATCTTCAGATGACCATTGTGAATCGGGTTAAAAGACCCGAAGAATAAGCCTGTCATTCCTTTCACTTTAATCTAACTTCAACACAGCCAGGAAAGCTTTTTGAGGAACTTCGACATTTCCGATCTGTTTCATCCGCTTCTTTCCTTTTTTCTGCTTTTCCAGCAATTTTCTTTTCCGGGAAATATCCCCCCATAACATTTGGCCGTCACGTCTTTACGCACTGCTTTGATTGTCTCCCGGGCGATGACTTTAGCTCCGATCGCTGCCTGTACGGCGATATCGAACTGTTGACGCGGTATCAGTTCTTTGAGCTTCTCACAAATGCGACGCCCGAAACCATAGGCATTATCGAAATGAATCAATGCCGACAGTGCATCGACGGACTCTCCGTTTAATAAAATATCCAGTTTCACCAGATTTGCCCGCCGATATCCGATCTGATAATAATCGAACGAAGCATATCCTTTCGTTATACTTTTCAATTTATCGTAAAAATCGAACACAATCTCTCTCTAAGGGCATTTCATAGGTGATCTCTATCCGGTTACCGGTATGATATTGCTGGTTGATCAAAATCCCCCGTTTCCCAAGACACAAGGTCATAATCGGACCGATATAATCGGCCGGAGTAATAATCTGGGCACGGATAAACGGTTCCTCTATAAAATCCAACGTGCTGGCAGAAGGCATATCCGAAGGATTGTGCATCTCATAGACCTCGCCTTTGGTGGTATGAGCGATATACATCACATTCGGAACCGTGGTAATCACATTCATATCGAATTCCCGGTCCAGACGTTCTGAACGATCTCCATATGGAGCATTCCCAAAAATCCGCAACGGAAACCGAATCCCAAGGCTGCCGAAGATTCAGGTTCGAAAGTCAGCGATGCATCGTTCAATTGCAATTTCTCTATCGAAGCCCTCAAATCTTCGTAATCTTCCGAATCAATAGGATAAATCCCGGCAAATACCATGGGTTTCACTTCTTCGAAACCATCGATGGCAACATCACAAGGTTCGTCGACATGAGTGATCGTATCTCCGACTTTTTACCTCGGAGGAAGTTTTGATACCTGAAATAATATATCCCACATCACCGGTCTCGAGCACTTGCCGTGGCTCGGGTTTTAAACGGAGTACACCGATCTCGTCGGCTGTATATTCTTTCCCGGTGTTAACGAATTTCACCACATCTCCGGTGCGCAAACTCCCGTTTACAATACGGCAATAAGTAATGATTCCCCGGAAAGAATTGAATTCGGAGTCGAAGATCAAAGCCTGTAAGGGCTGATTCGGAAAACCTTCGGGATGCGGTACCCGCTCGACAATCGCCTGCAAAATTTGCTCTACCCCCAACCCGGTCTTTCCACTGGCCTCGATAATATCCTCGCGTTTACATCCGATCAATTCCACAATCTGATCTTTCACCTCTTCCGGCATAGCATTCGGCATGTCCATCTTATTCAGTACAGGAATAATTTCGAGGTTGTTCTCTACGGCCAGGTAAAGATTGGAAATCGTCTGAGCCTGTATTCCCTGAGTAGCATCGACGATCAGTAAAGCTCCTTCACATGCTGCAATAGAACGCGATACTTCATACGAAAAATCGACATGTCCCGGGTATCGATCTGATTCAAAACGTATTTCTTCCCTTCAAAATGATAATCCATCTGAATGGCATGGCTCTTGATCGTGATCCCACGCTCCCTTTCGAGGTCCATATCATCGAGTACCTGCGCCTGTAAATCTTTACCGGTTACCGTCCCGGTATATTCCAACAAACGATCGGCCAATGTCCTCTTCCGTGATCAATATGCGCTATAATACAGAAATTGCGGATGTTTTCCATGAATCAATTCTTGATTTATGATTTTGCTATCTTTTCTCTTTTTATTATTTTGGGGTGTAAAGATACGAAGAAAAATGAAATAATCTGCAATAAGAATATTTACAAACAAATCGTTATTTTTGCAGAAGAATCAAAAATCAATATTATGGTAAAATCAATGACCGGTTTCGGAAAAATCACCATCGAAAACGGAAATAGGAAAGTCGTGATCGAAATTAAAAGTCTGAATTCAAAAACCCTGGACTTGAATCTGAAGATGCCTAATCTTTACAAAGAAAAAGAAATGGAAATCCGGAATATAGTAAAAAGAACAATTAGACCGGGGAAAGTAGAAATGTGTATCTACTTTGACAATACAGAAAGCGATAAGGATGTGACCATTAATAAGCCTGTAGTAACTCAATACTTCAATCAATTACTAGACATCGCCAACGAATTGGGCATCGAAGCCGACAAAAACAAGATTCTCCAAACCGTCATGCGTTTCCCCGATACCTTGCAAATCAAATCGGCAGAGTTGGAAGATACCGAATGGGAGGCTTTGGAAGCTGGAATAAAAAAGCTTTGGAAGAAATCAACAAATTCAGAATCCAGGAAGGAAAAAGCTTTAATCAAAGATATATGTCACCGCATCGAACTTATTCAGGAACTGTCTGCTCAGGTACCTCAATTTGAAGTAAAACGTGTAGAAGTCATCCGTCAGAAATTACAGGAAAAAAATCAATGAATGGACGGATATTCAAAATATCGATGAAAACCGGCTGGAACAGGAAATTATCTACTACCTGGAAAAATTGGATATCACAGAAGAGAAAAGTCAGGTTGGCCAATCACTGTAAATACTTTTTTGGAAACGATCGAACATGAAGATGCTCCGGGCCGGAAAATCGGTTTTATCGCTCAGGAAATCGGTCGGGAGATCAACACCATGGGCTCTAAAGCCAACGACCACGACATCCAGAAACTCGTCGTTAAAATGAAAGACGAACTGGAAAAAGATAAAAGAGCAAAGTTTGAATGTCCTATAAGTTTTTAAAGTCCGTAAAGTTTATAAGATTTTTAAAGTTCATGGACCCTGCAGGCGCTTGGTGTTAAACATAATAAGGATAAATCATGAAGATTGAACGTTTTGAAGATAGTCTGGCGTGGCAAAAGGCAAAAGAGTTGTGTATAGAAATCTATTTGCTATTCGATAAAAAAGCCATGATTTCGGTTTTAAAGACCAAATCGAAAGAGCAACTGCTTTGATTATGAATAACATCACCGAAGGCTATGAACGAAAATCAAACGTCGAACTCAGATACCGAAACAATACCTAAAATGTTATCGAACTTTATAAAAAAACTTTGATCCCACTTTATAAACTTTACAAACTTTATAAACCTTATAAACTATCATCGTATGGGAAAAGTAATTATTTTTTTCAGCACCGAGTGGAGCGGGTAAGAGTACAATTGTAAATTACTTATTGGAAAAGGGGTTAGGGTTGGAATTTTCTATTTCAGCAACCTGCCGGGCTCCCCAGGGAAAAAAATACATGGTAAAGAGTATTATTTCTTTACAGCAGATGAATTCAGGAAACGAATTGAAAATAAAGAATTTTTGGAATGGGAAGAGGTGTATCCGGGATGTTACTACGGTACGCTTCTCAGTGAAATCGACCGGATCTGGGCGAAAGGTCATACTGTATTGTTCGATGTCGATGTCGTAGGCGGCCTAAATATCAAAAAAAAGAAATTCGGAGACAATGCGTTATCGATCTTTATTCAGCCCCCATCTGTAGAAGTACTACGCCAACGCTTGACCGGCCGGGGGACCGATGCTCCTGAAAAAATCGAACAACGCCTGGCAAAAGCAGAATACGAAATGACTTTCGCAGACAAATTCGATACGATCATCGTCAACGATAAGCTGGAAGAGGCCTTCCGGGAAGCAGAAAAAAAAAGTGAGGGATTTTTTAAAATAATGCTACAATGAACTATTTTACGTCAAAAACTGCGGAACAATTAACTCTGGTATCTATTTCCCATGCCCGCGAAGGAAAGCCGGAGAATTAAAAAAGCCTGTCTCGACCTCATCGAAAAAAGACCCGTCAGGAAGAAGGAGCTATCAGTTACCATTTGTATGAAGATCGGGAAGACCCCTGTCAATTCATTTTTCATGAAATATGGGCAAACGAAGAACTTTGGAAAAAAACATACCCAAAGTGAACATCTGCAAGCTTTTCGGGCCCGCAGAGACGAACTGACAGACCGAAAACCGGTTTTACAACGCTGGGAACGTTCGGAAGCTCCGAATCCCGTGATAGTCCCGGATTCGTTGGTATTGTTCGCCTATAACCGGAACAAAGGAAATACTGAAAAAGAATGGCAAAAAATTCTCGAAGATCTGATTGCGCCTACATTAGCTGAAAAAGGGGCTTTGCATTATGAATTACATGTCAGTAAAGACGATCCGAAAGATTTCATGTTTCACGAAACCTGGCAGACTGTCGAAGATTGGAACGCTCACATGGCAGCCCCCCATTTGATCAGTTTAGTCGGGATCTTAGACCGGTATACAGAAAACGGCATTACCGTTATCAAAACCAAGCCGATCGATTAATGACTCCGATTATTGGTATCAGCACAAATCTCCATACCGTAGATAAAGTGGGTAAATTTCTGGGGATGGAAAGGATATACGTCAACAAAGACTATATCGATGCAGTCGTTAAGGCAGGGGGCATTCCCCTGCTTCTTCCCCGGTAGCCGATCGGGCTTCCATTGTCCGGTATGCCGAAGTCTGCGATGGTTTTATTCTCTCGGGCGGAGGAGATATCAACCCCATCTTATACGGAGACTTCCCTCATCCCTGCCTGGAGGAATTTCATACCGGACTCGATCGGGCACAATGGGCGTTGACCGAAGAAATCCTAAGGACAGACAAGCCTCTATTAGCCATTTGCCGGGGGAATACAATTATTGAATGTCGTATTGGGCGGTACGCTTTGGCAGGATATCACAGCCATCGGCCATCCGGTTATGCTACACAGCCAATACAGCCCACGGGAGGATATTTTCCACCCGGTAAGTATTGAAAAAAGATTCTATTTTAGGCCGACTTTGGGGAGAGCAACTGGAAGTCAACAGTTTTCATCACCAATGCCTGAACCATTTTAGGACGTCACCTGAAAATCACAGCGACAGCCCCCTGATGGAGTTATCGAAGCTGTCGAAATGCCCGATCACACTTTTGTTGTAGGTATCCAATGGCATCCCGAAATGCTCCTGGCCGGTTCGGACAAAATGTTACCCTTATTTCAGCAACTCATCGCTCACTGTCGGAGGGAATAACCGAACTTTCGGGTATCGTCGGCAAAAACGAAACCGACCTGTGGTATCGCCGGAATTTTATCATTCCATCCAACTGGAAAGGGAAACATATCCTTCTACATGCCGGAGCTGTAGACCGCTCCAAAGCCATGAAAAATACCGATCTGGTTCTACTTCCTGAGTCTCAAACTACTGATAACGGCCGAAACAACAGCGATAACGGCTCCAAAAATCAAAGCATATCGCATCCCATGTCCGGGAAACATAGCAAACAGGACTGCCACAAAAGCCGCACCGACAGTCTGTCCCAAGAGCCGGGCCATCCCCAGCATACCACTGGCTCCCCGCCGCTACGTTCTCTGGGAGCCGATGCAATAATCGTACTATTGTTGGGGGTAATAAAGAGACCGAAACCTATACCTCCTAAAAAACATACGCCAGATAATATCGATATGTGAAGGATGTGCAGGCATCATCGCCAACAACAAAAAGAGCCGTACCGAATATCATCAATCCGATCCCCCCCCAATAAACCGGCATTGTAACGATCCATCAAACGCCCGGCCAGCGGAGCTGTAATCATAGTGGCCAGTGGCCAGGGTGTCAGCAATAACCCCGTCGCAACTTCACTCAGGTGTAATACCCGTTGAAAAAAAAAAAGGAATAGACACCAAAGCCAGCATTTGTGCTATAAAAGAAAACACGGAAGTCAGCAAGGATAGGGAAAAGATCTTATTACGCAGCAAATCGACCGGAAGCAAAGGATAAGTCTGCATTTTCTGACGTTTGATAAAAAACCAGCCGATGATCAGCATGATAACAAAACCCGGAATCAGAATATACCAAATGAATATCGTGAGCAAATCCATCGATTACACATATCAGCAAACCAAAAGTCAGGGCATTCATTACCGCACTCGTTACATCAAAACGTTGTCCTTCTACTTTTACCGGATTCCGGGGTAAAAACTTCAAACTCAATACAAATGCAACCAGTCCTATGGGCACATTGATGGCAAACAACCAGGGCCAATCGGCAATAGCTAAAATACCGGCAGCAACAGTAGGGCCGGCAGCAGCAGCGACAGCAATGATCAACCCGTTGATTCCCATTCCACGGGCCAAAAAAACGGGCCGGAAAAATCACCCTCAGTAAAGCGGTATTGACACTCGTGATCGCTGCCGCACTGAAACCTTGTAAACCACGGGCTATAACCAAAGTAATAAACGAATCGGAAAGAGCACATATCAGCGAAGTCACTGTGAACATACTCAAGCCCAACACATACACCCGCTTATATCCCCAAAGATCACCCAAAGAGGAAAAAGCCAGTAAAGAGATGGTCATTTTGCTAACTGAAAAGCATTTACTACCCAGATAGAACTGGATGGATTGACATGTAAATCTCCGGCAATCGTAGGCAAAGCAACGTTCGCAATAGCCCCGTCCAACACGGCCATCGTCATCCCCAAAGCAATTACTGCCATGGCCCAATTCCGCCGTGGCAAAGGCAAACCGTCTTGTTGTATTTCACCCATAACAAGTTCATAAAGTACTGGATATAATACGAAAAGTCCTGAGTTTTGTTAGAACTCATCCTTCCTGTTCTACGTAAACCTGAGAAAAAGGCTATGAAAACAATAGACAAAAGCACTGTAAAAGAGTTCAATTTACAACGTTATCTTGGTAAATGGTATGAAATCGCCCGCTACGATCATCGTTTCGAACGGGGTCTGCATTATGTCACAGCAGAATATTCAAAACGCCCGGATGGGAAAATCAAAGTTCTGAATTGTGGTCATCAAGATGCTGTCGACGGTAAAGAAAAATGTAGTATCGGGAAAGCACTAGGCCTTCCCATAACGGTCAGCCCGGTCAATTGCAGGTCGCTTTCTTCCTGTCGTTTTACAGCGATTACAACATTCTCGAGTTGGACCCGGACTACCAATGGTCGCTGATCGGCAGTTCCACAGACAAATACCTGTGGATTTTAAGCCGTACTCCTCATCTCGACCAAAATACCCTAAACCAAATTCTGGAAAAGGCCCGGCAACGAGGATACGACACTTCCCGTCTGATTTTTCCCCAACAGCCCGAATCATAACTGCCGAACTCTTCTCATTATTCAGGGATCACTTTCGTGATCTCTTCTTTTTTTGAGTATAATAGAAGATACACCTCACTTCCTGTAAATCGGGATATAAGTTTATGCGCAAATATTCATATTGCGGGAGCTGCTTTAATGAAGCTTTGCGTTGGGCAGCATCCTTTGTAGTGTCGAGAATACGCAAGACGGCAGCTTTATCAGGCAATTTCGACTGTTCGACCAATTGCCGCAATCCGGCCCCAATTTTCACCGATATATTCGAGCTCGATCTCTTGGGCCTCCATCTGTTTCCGTTCGACTAAACGCTGTTTCATTTGTTCGGCCCGTTGTTCGGCTAACGAGGCATTGAAAGTCGCCGTACCTATAGGAGACGAACTTCCGGCAATGACTAGTTTTTCCAGGCGCATCGTTGAATCCGATCGAAATGAATCGACCAACTTCATCATTCGTTTCATGCTCGAAGCGTTGCCGTCATATTCCCGGTTGAAGATATATTGTCCTGAAGGAAAGAAAAATTCGAATTCCGATACTTTTTGTACCATCACTCTTTCTTTTGCGTACTTCACCCGAACCGGTCCCGGCCCCATAGGCAACCAGATCACTCCATCGGCCAGGGTTAAAACTTCAATATGTTTCTCCCGGTCACAAGCCTCTAACGTCACATCAGCCCTCAATTTAGCTTGTGCCATCCATAATTCGAAAGGCACTGTTTCCGACAAACGGACCTGCATTCCTTCTCCTTCCGATATAAGCCGAAGAGCTTCGGGATAATCCGGTTGTTTATCCGTCAAGGCAGTTAACCGCTTTTCTTGCCGAAGATTGTTTTTTTCCGCTAACGACCAAAGGAGTCAAATCATAGCGATGCCCGGCAGACAGAAAATAAGGTTGATAAACCATACGGGCACAGGAAGGGATAAACCCATGAGGTATATTCAATGTATAAACTATTTTTATCGTATATGGATCTGTATGTTGATCGACAAATAGTTGCAAGCGGGAAGGAGTAATAGTCAAAGCCGGTTTCTTCTCAATCCGTTTCACACCGCTCTCCAGCAACAATATGCATAAGCATCCCAATAATATTCCGATCGTTTTTTTCATTTCTGCCTGCTTTTAAAAAGATACATGAAACTAATACTTAATTTTGTCGGTCCCCAATAGTTGCGATGTCCGGTGTCTATAAATCGTCCGCATCGGTTACGTAAATATTTATCGTACTTCAAGTAAGCATACCCGATTCCAAGTTCTGTTTCCAAGTTCCAGTGTTTACCGATGATCCATTGGTAACCATAAGAAAAAAACCACCACCGACACCCCATCCGTCATAACGGTATTTTTTTAAACCACCGTTATATTTTCCTCCATGTGCATGTACTCCGATAAAATGCCCCATAAACCGGCGACAAGTCCAATAACGCCATTCCGGCTGAACCGCCCAATGCATAATCTTCTTATTCCCACGGAAATGAAAGGGATTATAATTTGCCGTCATATCTAATGTCATTCGCGGAGCTAAAGCGATTTCTCCACCGATATTCAAAGTCGTAGTCGCCCAATAGGCCAGATTTGTTTTTCACGGCATATTTCTGTGCAAAACCGACACTCGATGTAAACAAAAAAGTAAAATAAATCCTATTCGTTTCATTCGCTCTATAACTTTTACCTATTTCTGACGTTTTTGATATTAACGAATACCGCTATCCTAAAAGTTTTACTTATTTTTGTAAAAACAAAAGCTAATGAATAAAAAAAGATCATCCGGAACGCCCGTATTATCACGATGAATGAAAGGTTAGATATTCTCCCTAACGGAAATATCCTGATCGAAAATGGAAAAAATCAGTGCCATCACGACTCAATCTTTAGAAGATACCGATGCGGAAATCACAGACGCAGAAGGGATGTTCTTATTACCTGGGCTGATCAATACACATACTCATCTTCCTATGACTATGCTAAGGGGCTTTGCAGATGATCTTCCGCTGCATGAATGGCTTACCGGACACATCTTTCCGGCAGAAGCCCGGTTGGTGACTCCTGAAAATGTCAGAATCGCTACCCGGCTGGCTTTTATCGAAATGATCAAATCGGGTACGACCTGTTTCAACGACATGTATTTTTTCGAAGATATCATAGCCGAGGAGGCTAAAAATGCCGGTATCCGGGGAGTTATGGGAGAATCGATGATCGACTTTGCAACAGCGAGCTTTCAAACGGTAGACGAAGGTCTTGCCCGATGTGAAGCTTTGATCCGAAAATGGCAAGGAGACTCTATCATTCACCCTTCCGTTTGTGTACATGCCCCATATACCTGTTCCCAAGCCACTCTCCAACAATCCAAACAACTGGCAGACCGGTACGGTACTCTTCTTCAGATTCATGTCGCAGAAACCCGGCAAGAAGTCGAAGACATCACAGCCCGAACAGGCATGCCACCTGCCGAGTACCTCCATTCGATCGGGCTTCTCGACCGGAACGTGATTGCAGCCCATTGCGTATGGCTCAATCCGAAAGAGATCGAACTCCTGGCCCGAACCGGGACTTCGATCGGCCATTGTCCCAAAAGCAATCTAAAATTAGCCAGTGGCGTTGCAGATATAGACACTTACCTGAAAGCAGGAATTACTGTCGCTTTAGGAACAGACGGAACGGCGAGCAACAACACCCTCGATTTAGTAGAGGAAATGCGTTTTGCCGCATTGCTCGCTAAAGTCGTCCATTACAACCCGGAGGCTGTAAAAAGCCCAGACAGCCCTCCGGATGGCTACCATCAACGGAGCAAAAGCCTTGGGACTCGACACAATAACCGGTTCGATCGAAATAGGAAAAAAGAGCGGACCTGATATTGATACATGCAGATGCTTCCAATATGCTTCCTGTTTATGATGAATACTCAGCCATTGTCTATGCCATGAACAGTAAAAATGTACGCTCTTCTATGGTAAATGGGGACTGGATCATGCGCAACCGGATCGTATGCCATGTAGACAAAGAAAATACGTTGGAGGCAATCAAACAACTCTCCGGTCAAATCCGAAAAATGTAAGCGATTTTCAAAAATAATTTGTAAATTATTGTTGATAAAGTATAATTTTGTAGTTTAAAAATCAAAAACCAGAACTATGAAAAATTTAATATTTATCAGCGCATTTACCTTTTTATTCAATTGGACAGCAACAGCTGCCGGTCACATTAGCCGGGATTCAAGCTGGACATACGGAGGTAACGGAGGATTAAATTTATCTCAGGTTAGCTTAAACAATTGGGCCTCAGGAGGCGAGAATGCGGTCGGCTTCGATGTATTACTCAATTATAGTGCCGATTATAAAAAAGAATAAACATTTGTGGCAAAACCGGATCGAAATGGCTTATGGCTTGAATCAAACGGAAACAAGCGGAACGAAAAAAACGAATGACAAACTTTATTTTTTTCGTCGACCTATGGCTACGGAATGACCAAAAGCCTTTTATTTGAGTGCTCTGTTGAACTTCAACACGCAATTTGCGAAAGGGTATGATTATAAAACAGAACCCCGGACTTATATTTCACGTTTTATGTCTCCGGGATACCTGACTACCGGTCTAGGTTTGACCTGGAATCCAAAGAATTGGATAACAGCTACCTTTTCGGCCATTTCCTGGCGGGGAACTTTTGTCAGTAGTAAAATTCTTTCCGACGAAGGTTCATTCGGTGTTGATCCCGGCGAGCATCTTTTTTCAGAAATGGGTGGTAACTTAAAAAGGTAGAAGTAAAATACGAATTTCTGAAAAAATATGACGATCTATTCACGAGTCGATCTTTTCTCGAATTATCTGGAAGATCCGCAAAACGTGGATGTCCGTTGGGATGTACAATTAAATATGACCGTGAATAAATGGTTTTCGGCCAATATTTCCACAAACCTGATCTATGACAACGATACTAAAATCGTTCAAAAAAGATGGAAGTAAAGGGCCACGCTTACAATTTAAAGAAAGTCTGGGTGTCGGATTTCAGGTAACGTTCTGACTATTTTAAATATATTTCACATGTATAGCGCTTATTTCCCACAAAATAAATCTAGATTTGTAGTATAAACTATTTAGGTATGGATAAATTACTTTACGGAGACTTTGAAGAACAATACACCGATTACGAAACGGCGGAAATAGCTATTCTTCCTGTGCCTTACGATGGTACAAGTACTTGGCTGAAAGGAGCAGACAAGGGACCACGTGCCATACTCGAAGCTTCGCCCAACATGGAATTTTACGATATCGAAACCGATTCGGAAGTATATAAACACGGTATCGCCACTTTAGAACCCGTTACGGCCGATTCTTCTCCCCAAGCTATGGCTCAGGAAGTCGAACAGCGCGTGGAAGCTATCTTGAAAGATAAAAAGTTCCCGGTGTTATTGGGTGGAGAACACTCGGTCAGTATCGGTGCTTTCAAGGCTATAGCCAAATACTATGATACATTTTCTATCCTGCAACTGGATGCTCATTCGGATATGCGGGACGAATACGAAGGTTCGCCTTACAATCATGCCTGTGTTATGGCCCGGGGCAAAGAAATTACCCCAAGTGTCGTTCAGGTAGGTATTCGTAGCAGCGCCATCGAAGAAAAGCACAATATCGATCCGACCGTATTTTTTATGCCCATGAAATTAAAGAATCGGACGATTCTACCTGGATGTACGAGGTGTCTCAAAAACTCCACGATAATGTGTATGTCACAATCGACCTGGACGTAATTCGACCCCGCTTATATGCCGTCGACAGGTACCCCCGAACCCGACGGACTGACCTACCGGACAGTGTTGACTTTGCTCAAACTAATCAACGAACGCCATAATATCGTCGGTCTCGATGTTGTCGAACTTTGTCCGAACGATATCAACAAAGCCCCGGATTTCCTGGCCTCAAAACTGATGTATCAAATCCTGAGTATACGTTTCAAGCAATAACCCCGATCAATGATCACCTATCTCATTACCGGAATAACCGTTGTGGTCTCTTTTATTTGTTTCAACAACAGACTATTGTTCGATAAACTTTCACTCAAACCCTATCGGATTGTACATGCAAAGGAATGGTACCGTATCATTTCGCATGGTTTTGTTCATGCAGACTGGGTGCATTTATTCGTGAATATGTTTACTTTCTGGTCATTCGGCAAGTATATCGAAGAGACATTCCGTTATCTGGGATTCGGAGAAGGGGCTTTTTACTACTCTATTTCGGAGGGATGGTTTGTAGCTTCTGCCTCTGATGTGATCCGTTACCGTAATGCGGCATGGTACACTTCTATCGGAGCTTCCGGTGCGGTTTCTGCCGTTTTATTCACAGCCATATTCCTGAATCCGTGGGACAAAATTCTGCTTTTTGCCGCAATTCCCATTCCAGGTATTCTGTTCGGCCTTCTTTATTTAGCTTACTGCCAATATATGGCCCGCCAGGGAAGTGACAACATCAATCATAATGCCCATTTTTACGGGGCGATCTACGGTTTTTTTATTCCCGGGAATCTTAAATCCGACGCTTTTCCATTTGTTTTTCAAGCAATTGATTTGAATTTTATATTTTATTATTTTTGTGAGAAAATAAAAAAACAAGGAATGTATCCGTCCGCATCTGAAATTTTAACGGCTTTTACAAAAAATCCGGACGAGGGAGGAAAATTATTATTCGAACGATACTATAAACCGTTAGTATTGTTTGCAGATTCTTTTTGACGGACATTCATTTTTCGGAAGACATCGTACAGGATGTTTTCTATGATTTCATAAAACATCGTTCCTACCGCCAGATCGCCCCGGAAGCTCTCACCACTTATCTGTTCCGGTGTATACGGAATACCTGCCTGAACCGTCTGCGCAATCGCAAGCTTGTTATGGAAGCCGAATTGTTGAAATTCGAAGCTGCAGAAGAGGAAGCGATGACTATATCGCCCGAACTGATCGCTGCAATCCGGGAAACGATCAAACAATTACCTGACAAAACACGCCAAGTGATCGTTTCTATCCTGATTCAGGGGAAAAAATATAAAGAAACAGCCGAAGAATTAAATGTTTCTGTCAATACAGTGAAAACTCTACTCAACTACGGCGTAAAACAATTACGGAAACAATTCCCCGATACACTCCTGCTAATATTTTTTATTGCATCGAAAACGACTCCCTGACGTTATAATTTTTCAATTTTCTGAAAAAATAATTGAAAAAATCATTCACCCATTTTTAAAGTTGTGTTTATTAACTTATAACAAGTAACACTCTTTATGAACATATCTGATCCGAAACAACAAATACAGGACTACCTCGCAGGACAAATGAGTCCGGAGGAAGAAAAGCAGTTCGATTCATGGCTGAAACAAAATCCGGAAGGCCAAAAGCTGTTTAAGCAATCAGCCAAAGACTATCAGGCAATCCGTTGGGCAGGACAATGGGATAAACCGGATGAAAAACAAGCCTACGCCCAATTGCAGCAACGGCTGCACAAACACCGGCTGTATTCCGGTTTATGGAAATATGCCGCCTTATTCTTTCTCCCTGTTGGGTTGCGGTATTTTCTTCTGGCAACGACACATACCGCAACCGCTTCCTTTAGCTTCGGTAGAATCCCGGGCGAATCACAAGTTCCCTACGCTGACTCTTTCCAACGGACAACAGGTACTTTTAGCCGATACTCTGCAAATCATCAGCGGGTCGTCCTCCAAAGTGAATATCCTGCAACATGACTCCGGCAGTCCTGAGCTATACTCCGATCCGGGACACAGTTCCGATAAAGATCACATACCACACCCTCACCGTACCCAAAGGTTGTGAGTTTTCGCTCACTCTTTCAGACGGCAGCCGTGTTTGGCTCAATGCCGGAAGCAAACTGAAATACCCGGAAGTCTTTGCCGGTGATCACCGGGAGGTATACCTCGAAGGCGAAGCCTATTTCGAAGTTGCCCGTAACGAACAAGCTTTTTTCAGTCTATACCCGCGACATGAATCTACAGGTATTGGGGACCAGTTTCAATATCAAAGCCTACCCCGATGAGACGGAAACGGTAACTACGCTTCTCTCCGGCAGCATCGAACAGCATTACCCTTCCTCCCGGCAAACCCTAAAATTGTTGCCCTCACAACAATCCCATTTCGATTGTCACACCGGTAATTTACAAATTCTAGAAGCCGATCCCGAAGAAGTGCTGGCCTGGAAAAACGGAAAATTTATCGCCCGCGACAAAACTCTGGAAGAAATTTTCAGAGAGCTGACCCGGTGGTATGATTTCGAAGTAGTTTTTACCCGTCCGGCCCTCAGGCAGCTACGCTTTCATTTGCATACCAACCGTTATGCCAGCATCCGGGAAATTCTGGATAATCTGCAATCGACCAACGGTATTCATTTTTCCTATATCGGTAACAAAATATACATCAGCCAATAAAAACAGGAAGACGCCCTCACATCTTCCTGCAACAGCTTAGATAATCATCCTATTAATTAACCAAAGCTAAACAAAGTTATGAGAAAAAAACGAAGATTACAACAAATCCTGCGAAAGATGAAGCTTCTTGTTCTTCTAACGTTAGTGGGATTTTGTACCTGTCAGGCTGCCGTAAGCGCCCAGAACAGCAAAATCACACTCTCTGCCACCAACACGACTTTAGCATCCGTCTTCCGGCAAATCGAACAACTGACGGATTACATGTTCATTTACAAATCCGGTGATATCGCACCATTCACGGATATCACCATCGACCGCCGACAGACCGAAGTGAACCGTATCCTCGACGAATGTCTGAGCGGAACAGGGTTAAGTTATACCTTCAAGGATAACCTGATTATCATTCAAGGCGCAACACAACAAGCCGAAGAGAAAAAAGTGAACGGAAAAATAACCGACCGGCAAGGTCATCCGCTACCGGGTGTGACAGTAATGATCAAAGGCACCCAGATGGGAGTCGTTACAGACGCCAACGGAAAATACACCATTGCCTTGCCCGACGCAAAGGATATCTTTTTGCGTTTCACCTTTATCGGCATGAAACCGCAAGAAATAGCCTACACCGGACAAAAAGAAATCAATGTGACCCTGCACGAGGAAGCTACAGAGATGGATGAAGTGGTCGTTACCGGTTATCAAGTCATCGACAAAAGGAAAAACACCAGTGCAGTGACAACGGTGAAAGTAGACGACATCATGATTCCAGCAGCAACCTCCATCGACCAGATGCTGGAGGGCCGGGTTCCGGGAATTGATCTTGATGAGCAATTCCGGCGAGGTAGGCGTCGTACCCAAAATTCGTATCCGCGGTACTTCCACATTGATCGGTAACCGTGAACCATTATGGGTGGTGGACGGAATTATCGTACAGGATCCCGTACCGATTTCTCCCGAAGAATTGAACGACCCCGATTACATCAACCGTATCGGTAATGCCATCGCCGGCCTGAACCCACAGGATATCGAGCGCCTCGACATTCTGAAAGATGCTGCCGCTACAGCATTATACGGAGCCAAGGCATCCAACGGCGTGATTGTCGTGACCACGAAAAAGGACACGTCGGTGCGCCGATTGTCAATTACAACATGACCACCACGTTCCGGCAGCGTCCGCGTTATACCGACCGGAAAATCAACCTGATGAATTCCCGCGAAAGAATCCAGTTCTCGCGTGAACTTTTCGACAACCATTATCGGTATGATTATAATGCCAACATGGTGGGTTACGAAGGAGCATTGCTCGAACTTTACAGCGGAAAAATCAACGACAAGCAATTCGCAGAGAAAGTGGCGAAACTGGAAACCATGAACACCGACTGGTTTGATTTGCTGACCCAAGACACCTGCTCTCACCAACCCACTCTCAGCATATCGGGCGGTTCGGAACAGACACGCTACTATTCTTCACTGGGTTACACCCGTGACAATGATGTCATCAAGGGTAACTACAACGAACGTTATACAGCTGCCATGAACCTCGAAACCACCTTCAACAAGTGGTTTACCGCCGAATTGCAATTCCAGGGCAATCTCAGCAAAAAAAAATATAATCAGGATGAAATTTCTCCGATAGACTATGCTTACAATTCCAGCCGGGCGATTCCCGCATTCGATGAAGCAGGAGAATATGCCTACTATTTAAAATACAACAGTGCCGGATATAACCATTATTTAAACTACAATATCTTAAATGAATTGGAGAACAGCTACTCCAAACAAAACGCGTCAAGCATCACAGTCAATACGAATTTGAATTTCCGGTTCACCGATTGGTTGAATGCCCAGGCAATTCTTTCGTACACAAATTCCAATACGGAAATCGAAGGGTACTGGGGACCTGAAACCTGGCATGCAGCAGGTCTGCGCCAATCCAATTACGGCGACAAAGAGACGCCCTCCTATAGTCTGCTTCCTTTCGGCGGAGAATTATCTCAGAATCAAACGCGGCAGAACAGCTATACGGTACGTCTGCAAGCCAACCTGAACAAATATTTCGGAACGAACGAACAACACAACATCAGTGCCAGCGGCGGTTTCGAAATGAGTTCATCCCACTATAACGGATTGTCCGCTGTTTATCGTGGCTACTATCCGGACAGGGGAAAAATGTTCGTGAACAATATCAATGCGGAAGAGTGGCCCGATTACGCAGCATGGGCGGCGAACAATACTCCCACGATCAAGGATGACTTGAGCAATATGGTTTCAGGGTATCTAACCTTGGCATACAGTTACTACAATTATTTCACGCTGAATGTAAACGGACGTACCGACGGCTCCAATCGTTTCGGAGATAAAAGCAACGACAAATTTCTGCCCATTTGGTCGGTATCGGGAAATTACAATCTTTCGGAACACTCGTTCATCAAACAACGCAACTGGTTGAACTATTTGAGTCTGAAAGCCTCTTTTCGGTTATCAGGGGAATATGCTCTCCTCCGTATCTCCGGTATTGCTAATGAAGAAAAACCCGCTTGACCCTTATTATGGAGAAATGACGGCAACGGTCGACCAAATCCCCAACCCCAATTTAAAATGGGAAAAGACGAAATCATTCAATACCGGATTGACCTTCATTTTGTTGGACAAGCGGATTTCGGTGGAGACGGAATATTACTACAAACGGACGAAGGATGCTTTCATGACGAAAGAGGTTGCCAGCATGAACGGTGTCGATTCATATGCCATCAACGGCGGAGATATTGAAAACAAAAAGGCTTCGGCGTCGACGTGACACTCAATCCCATCCGCACGCACGAAAGACTGGCACTGGACATTGTCCACCTCCTTCTCCAAGGATTACAACAAAGTAAAGAACGATCCGGATGCCCAAACCTATGATTATCTGGATTTCCTCAACGGTACGGTCGTAGTGAAGAATAAGGCCGTCAATACGTTCTATTCCTATAAATTCGTAGGTTTGAGCCCATTGAGCGGAGGACCGGTATTCGACGATTACAAAGAATACCAGCACAAACTGGATGGCTTGAGCAAATACGACACTTTCAGAAAAGTACTGACTGCATCGGGACGCCGCGAACCCTATATGTCCGGCAGCCTGACAACAAACCTAAGGTACAAAAATATCCGGTTGAGCGGTACTTTCGCTTACAGCCTGGGAGCAAAAAGTCCGTCTGTTTCAAATGTACCGTTCCAACCTGATTGCTCCTGAAAGCAACCTGCGCCGCGAATTGTTGGACCGCTGGCAGAATCCCGGAGACGAAAAACATACGAACATTCCCGTAGTCATCGGACAATTTGAACCTTACTATCATACTTACAATGAGCATTGGTCACAAAACTCTTATTACAATGTGCAACCCTTTGCTTCCAGTCTATGGAAGATGTACGATTATTCGGACTTGCGAGTGGTTAGCGGCAATTACCTGAAATGCAACAATCTGATGGTGACCTACGAATTCGGAGAACGCATTCTGTCCCAATTGCGAATGACCCGTCTGGCGCTTTCCCTCTCGGGAACCAATCTGTTCACCATTTCTTCCAAGAAATTGAAAGGACAGACGCCGACCCAGGGATTCACGGAAGTCTCCCTGTCCGACCGTCCGACTTATTCCTTTAGTTTGAGTGTTTCATTTTAAAACAACCGGTTATGAGAAATATTTTATGCACAATAATCATCGCCTCATTTCTGACTGCTTGCTCCAATTTCCTCTCCGACTATTCGCAAGATTTGTCGAAGGTAGAGACGGCGGCGGATTTAAACGAACTGTTGCTGGGAGATGCCTATCTACCCGTCGGCTTCTATGAAGCTTACAATTACAGCGCGCCACAGCCATACAATACATTCATCCATACAATGTCGGACGAAATCCAACAAAACCATTCGACGAATACAAGAGCCATTAATTCCATGCTCAGCTCGGAAGATATATTCGGTTATTTCACCTGGCAACGTTCGGTAGGAATCAACTCCTTGGAAACGGCTATCGGGACGGAAAACGAATGCTGGAAAAAAGACGTACAAGTATATCAACACCACCAACATGGTTTTGGACGAGCTGGGAAACGTCACTGCCCGAAACAAACGCGAGGAGGCCGACAAAATCCGGATTGAAGGCGAAAGCCATTTCCTGCGCGCACTATACTATTTCACGCTGGTGAACCTGTATGCCGCCCCCTACGAACCGGCAAAAGCGGCAACAACGCCGGGCATACCGTTAAAACTGACCTCCTACATCGAAGACAAGGAGTACGAAATGAGTACCCTGGAGGAAGTGTACGGGCAGATTATCGACGATTTGGAAGAAGCGGAAGCCTGCCTCAAACAAACGGAAACGGTCTCCATTTACCATGCCGACCTGACAGCCACTTATTTGCTTATGAGTCGCGTGCACCTCTATATGCAGGATTACAAGAACGCCCGGAAATATGCCGAGGATGTTCTTAGCCGCAACAATGCATTGGGGGACTTGAATACATTCAATGACGAAGCGGGAAATTTCCTGAACAAATCCTTGCCCGAGGTCATCTTCTCCATGGGAGGCCACCAGTTGTCGACAGGCATGATGGGATCCGAAGGCAGAAGACACTATGATGACGAACGTCCCTTTTACATTTCGGACGATTTGATCGCTGCTTTCGATGACAACGATTTGCGGAAACAACATTACATCAAAAAAGAGGGAAGTTATTATATCCTTCAGAAAGTACGTTGGGACAGTAAAGACCACCCTAGTGCCAAATGCACGGTTTCGAGAACTTCCTCTTCCGGACAGCAGAGGCTTACCTGAACCTGTGGCAGAAGCCGCCGCATTGGACGAAGACGAAGAGAAAGCCCGGGAGATGATCGGATTGTTACAGGCGAAACGTTTTGCCGTTCCGCCTGTCGTGAGCGCTACCGGTAACGATTTGATCGATCTGATCCGTGAGGAACGCCAACGTGAGTTGTGTCTGGAAGGACACCGCTGGTACGACCTTCGCCGCTACACCGTATGCACGAAATACCCCTAGTCTAAAGTCATCCGGCACATTTATCGCGATTACAAATACGATAGAGACTTAGGAGAAGATATCGCATACAAACAACGGGTATATGAACTTAAAGAATACGACAAAGCCTATACCCTTGCCCTACCGCACGAAGTAACCGAATTTCAGAACACATTGAGTCGAAACGAACGTCCGGAACGGCAACCGGTAGAGACTATCGGAGGCGATGAAACGCCAGAGGAATAAAACATACACCATTAATTGAACAGAAGATGAACAAGATATATTACTTCTTATTTCTTTCCCTCCTTTTGGGAGCTTGTACGAAAGAAGACGCATTAGAGCCCACCGGGGCGAATGACGACTACTTTACGGTGCCGGCAACGGCCACCGACCCGGAATCGGTCATGAGACGTGAATTTTACGAAGAGACAGGGGTACATTTGCTCTTCAACGATACCCTGCGCCACGAGCAGAGGGGCACGTTTGAGGATGGGAATCCGCGCTGGTACACGGAAACCGTGGACCTCGGCTATTCGATGACTTCATTTGATGACGCTCCCGCATTGACCTATCTCCAAACTAAACAGGAAAAAGAAAAAAAGCTGTGGAATTTGTCAGCAAATACATCCTTCCGCACTTGGGACAGGCGGTACGTCCCTATTCGTTTCTGATGGTAAACACCATATACGGGAGGGATCCTGACACATATCGCAAGGGTATTTTGAAATATTATATCGGTATGCGGACAATGGCACTCAGCATGGAGCCGATTCTCAAACTGGAAACCGAAGAGGACTATGCCACGCATTGTATCGCTATTTTCCAGTCATATGTCAAAAAGTAAATTGAGTACGCTCAATGACGAGGCGACAGAACCCTTTGAGTTAATTAGCGATAAATGGTATTATAAAGTGTATGCGGATTTTGATGCAGATTTTTGGGACAAGTATAATGCACTTGAAGCAGAAGGCGATGAAGATGGTATCAACGCCTATTGTGAAGACATTGCCAACCAATGCGGTTTTATTCGGTTTGATAATTATTTTTGTGACTTTCCTTGGAGTGCAAGCTATGATTTGGAGGATTTCGTAAAAGCTGTATTAGGCACTCCGGAAGAAAAAATTCATGGAAATGTACGAAGACTATCCGTTAGTTCGTGAAAATACACAATTATGCAAAAAAAATCATTGCCGACATGGGATTCATATTTTAAATAAATAAGCGTATGAAAAAGATTATTTCCTATATATCGGTTGCTTTTACTCGTCGTAGCTATCGGGTGCAACGATGATGACAACAACTTTTGCCAGTCATAAAACCAGAAAAACAGGGATGGTAACCATCGGAGAAAACACGTACGAATGGGTACGTTATGCCGGATTGGATTGATGACCTCCAATTTCAAGGAAGGCACCCCTTTATTATGAATTGACTTATATCAACCAATATGGTTATACAGATGATTTAATTAAAGATTGTGAAGACTTGACTCCGGAGGAATGGGACAGATACGGGAATCTTTTATTCCTATGAGGAGGCAAAAGCCAATGCTCCGGAAGGCTGGCGCCTGCCTACCGACGAGGATTGGAAAAAACTGGAACGGGCAATGGGCATGTCGCAGGGAGATGCCGATGCCACGGGATTCCGCGGAACAGAGGAAGGCACTTTGCTGCAACAGGATATAACGGGGACGGGTATTGCATTGCCTTTCGGTGGATATGCCATTGTAACGGGTCGACCAGCCGCGCTACGCTTCCGGCACTGGAGAGAGTTCGGTTATTTCTGGACGGCTACGGAAGAGAAAAATGAAACTCCATTTCCGGATGCTTATTATCGTAAGATTTCTTTCCGCTCTTCCCAAATCGAACGAGGAATAACAAGAATCGTGGATTCAAATTACGAAACCAATTATCCGAAACACATGAGTGTGCGCTACGTCCGTGATGCCGTGGATTAATATCCGGATGATATGAACGAGAGGGTGTCCAAAAAGGCAAAAATACCCCCTTGTAGAATCGGATATTTGATTTCAGTCTCCAATAGGGATACGAATAAATCGAGGGTGCCAAATACTTTTTGGACACCCTCTTTATATGCTTTTAAAAACATCATAACATGAAATTTTACCTATCCATTTTACTTTGCCTAGTGTGCCTGAGTTGCGCCAACCAGGCAGATCAATACATCATCCGGGGCAGTTTTCCCGGATTACAGGACGGCATGACCGTCCGCCTGTTGAATGCCGAGACCCGTAATAAAGACGAGCAGCTGCTTGCCGCAGATACCGTGAAAAACGGCCGCTTTGAATTGATCGGAAACGTTGACGCACCGGTAATGTGCCATCTTTGGATCAGCAACAAGGACATCGTCAGTAACAAGAAACAGAGCCGCTCCCTCGGGACCCGCCTGTTCCTCGACCATTCCGCTATCGAAATCCGTACCCCGCATTTCGACAGCCTGTACTACATCAGCGAGTACGGCCCCGACGACCGGGAACTGCTGACGGAAGTAGTGGGCGGCACTCTCCAAAAAGATTACATGGACTACCGGCAGACCGTACATGCCAATGAACTGGAATATCATAAATACAACAGTGTTCTGAGCACACTGAATTGGGACAGGATGGCGACCCCGGACAAGTATACCCCGGAAGAATACCACCGCCTCTACACCGAATCCTATCGTTTAAGAAAAGAAGCGGCCGGACGGCTGCATGCCGACCGTATGGCCTTTATCCGCAGCCATCGGCAATCACCGCTTGCCCTGTACGTTGCCGGTGAAATGATTTCAAAATCGTTCTCCGTACCTGCCACGGATCTGGAAGAAATCCTCGCCCGGAACTGCCATATCAGCGACACCGCCCGCGCAGCCCGTTTCTGCCGGCAAGCCGAACAGGCCCGCTATTTCTGCAAGGACATCCATTATCCGGATGTTCCGCTCCATACACCCACTTTCGATACCACCCTCCTATCCGCACACATCCGCCCGGGACATGTCATGCTGATCGATTGCTGGGCTTCATGGTGCGGTCCCTGCCGTGCCGCCATCCCCGCCGTGAAAGCCCTTTATGACAAATATGACCGCGACCGGTTCGATGTGATCAGCATTTCGCTCGATTCGAAAAAAGAAGACTGGCAAAAAGCCCTCGAAGAGGAAAAAATGCCCTGGCCGCAATTCATCGCGGGCAACAGGGGATACGAACAACTGACCTTGCGCTACAACATCAACAGCATTCCTAACCTGATTCTCATCGACGGGAAAGGACAAGTCGTGTGCAACACCTTCTCGCCCGAGGAAATCAGTATCGAGTTGGAAGAAATACTAAGATAGTCCTCACAAACTTACAGGAAATTGTATCTATTCTTTAAAAATTAAAAACAATGAAACGAATTTATTCTATAATTATCCTCCCCTTACTGGCTGCCTGCAGCCACACCCCGGCAGATCATTTCGTATTACATGGCACTGTGCCGGGAGCTATGGACAGCACCGAAGTCGACCTGCAGGTGGACAACCGTACCATTGAGCCAATCGAAGGTTATATCATCAACGGCAAATTCGAACTAAAGGGGCAGTTGCCTATCGGTGCAGTTTACGCGCGGTTGAGCATGAACAATAACGGTATTGCCGAACGCAAGGGTATTCAGGAAGAAAATGCCGTAAAATATGTGGAAGCCAATATCTTTATTGAAAACGGGGACCTGACCTTCTCGACCCCTCATATCGACAACCTTCCGCAATCGTTTTGGCGCTACGACATCCGCCGCGAAAACAATTACACCCTGAAAGGCTCCGCCGCCCATGACGTTTTCGACCGTTACCGCCGTGCAACCCTGGATTTGCAATACCGCCTCCGCCGGGAAGAACGCGCTGCGTGGGAGGAAAAACGCGAACCGGACGCAAAAGCCATTGCCGCGATGCGCAGCGAACTGCGTCAGGCTACCCACGAATTTATCGCCGCCAACCGCCATTTAAGTGTCAACCTACATTTAGCCGAAATGTTAGAAATGGAACCGTTTACCTACACCCAAGCCGATCTTGACGCCGTGACAGCACTTTTTGCCGGCTATACCGACACATTGCCGGCCCTCCGGAAATTCCGCGAAGATTACCGTGCCGCTTCGGCTTACACACAAGGCAAACCGTTTGCCGGAGGAGAAGTATACAATCTCCAGGGCGATACCCTCCGTCTGGGAACTACCCCGGGACGCTACACCCTGATCGACTTCTGGGCATCATGGTGCGGTCCCTGCCGTGCCAGCTTCCCGCATTTGCGCAAGGTCTACGAAGCCAACCGGGAAAAAATAGAGTTCATCAGTGTCTCTCTCGATAAAAACGATAGCGACTGGCGCAAGGCTACGGATGAAGAGAAACTGCCCTGGCAGCAATATTGCGCTACGCCCTCTTTCTCCCGCGCCATCGGGAAAGCATACAAAATCACCTCCATCCCGACTTTCTTGCTTATCGGCCCGGACGGAGGTATCATCTTCTCCGGTCATGACAGTAATGACCTGGATGCACAGCTGGAAAAACTATAAACTCCGAACCCCTGAACCGATAAATACATGAAAACACATTTAAAACTGATTGCCGTACTCTTTCTCGCCGGCTTTGCCCTCCTGGGGCAAAGCTGCGCGGAGGAAGAATTCCCGCCGAGGCCTGGCCCTGCCTTTCCGGCGGATGTCACAAATCGTTATGCCTTGCTGTTACAGGAACAGCTGCAAGCCGACGGTGCTGCCTACGACCGCTATACCGAAGTCCTGTCCGACCGCACTCCCGTCTATGAGGAAGTGCGCTTCGCCACCCACTCGGCTTACGGTTTATGCTACATCATCCCGTATTGCTCCCCGTCCGGTCCGACCATCGAAGGTGCCGTTTACCTTCCTGCCGGAGCTACTTGTGCAGAAGACGGCACGGTCACCTTCGACGGCTCCCTCGGAACACCCATAGACATAGACGCCCCGACAATCAACCGTGACATACCCTTCACCGAACGCTACACCTACTCCATGCCCTTTAAACATTTACAGGACAAAGGATGGAACGTCGACCCCGAACTGCTCCTCTACGCCGAACTGCTGGACAACAAAATCCTCCCCCTTTCCCCCGAAGACTTTCCGGACGGCTTCATACACACGAAAGCAACCGTAAATATACTGGAAATTTGTATGCGCTATGAGTCCGAATATGTAGGAGGAAGGACAGATGCCGTTATAGGAATGCACCCTGATTTATTAATCAGGGTAATTGAAGAATCGCTTAAAAGACTTGGCATCAGAGACCTAGATAATCCATGCCAGCATAGATTTTTAACCATGATTATTTCCATTCCGGAAAATAAGTTGCCTTCATATAGCGTTAATGTTTTCATCGATCAATTGATGTTTGAGATAAGACAAGCTTTAATTGTACAGGGTTTTGAACTTTCCATTCAATACACTTTCGAATTCAAACCTTACACAGTAAGTGGCGGTAGTTCCACAGGAGAAAGCGGAGGAACAGGCGGTAGTAGCGGAGGAAGAGGTAGTGGAGCTTCTACTCCAACGCAGCCTTCTTCTTTCAAAGAACCGCTAAAAGACAATAGTGCGATGAGTAAGCAAATACAACAAGAAAGCGTGGAACTATGGGAAAGTCTGAGCTCCATTAAAGATACAACCCTTGGAATAAATACCTATATCTCTTTTAAAACTTATCTGGATGAAGTTGCCAAAGATCCGAAAGATGAGCATGCAACTTTATTGATCGATTATGAGGATGAAGACCATACCCGAGTTCTGACTGAAGTTTTCCATGGGTACGGAAGATAATGTCATACAAACTTATTCCTCTAACTATGTGGCAGCCCAGGTTCACAATCATCCCAACGGCTCACCTCCTTCTGCGCAGGACTTGTTATTTACGGCAGAAATGATGCGGGAAGAGAATAACTATCAGGCCACTTTTTGTTTATAATCATGAAGATAAATCCTATTATTCTTTATATGCTTACGAACCGGAGGCAGGAGGGAATTTATATCAAGCTCTTAAAAATGAAATCGATCCTGTGACACATGATTTTAAAAGTGGGGGAGAGTGTGATAAAATTTTAAAAACGATGGAATCCACTTATAAAAATTTCTCGTCTGAAATAATGCAAATTTACCGTTTATGTGCCGTTATTGAGGAATTCGGAAAAGGCATTGCGGTAACGAAATATAACCCGGAAACAAAAAAGAATGAAGTTTATCGGGTAGAAAAAGGAAAAGATAAAAAAGGGAATGTAGTTTATGCACCTTTAATATGTAAATAATTATGGATATGAAAAAGAATTTATTAGTCAGTTTTTTGTTCTTTCTTTTTTGTCACAGGAACATACGCACAGCATTTTGAATCCTTGTCCGAATGTAAAAGTATTGAGGATACTTTGAGATATTTGCAACATACCTTTCTGGAACCAAAGGATAAATTTGTAGGGAAACCGGCTAAAGAGGTTATTGAGGCATTTAGGAAAGTATTGCCGATAAAATCCGCTGTTCTTCATAGATCAAGTCCATGGATTGATAAAGAAGGATTATCTTATATAGATGGATTAGATCTTTTTTATGTCGAAGTATCTGGTATTCCAACAAGAGGAAAACAAATCTATTTTGATATTTATTTTGAAGACACCCATGCAGAGGTGGATAGCTTCAAAAAGAAAAATAGCAGAAGAAGATTGGGATAATTATGACCGGTATGTCAATTATTTCCAAGATTTTATAGTGAAAGAAATAGATATCCATCTTTGGGACTGGGGTACAAGGAAGAAGATTTGAGTAAAGTATTCAACCATGAAAACATTATTTTTCATTATCTCCTTTTTGGGCATCACAGATTTGACATGTATTATGTTTTCTATCACAGGAACATACGCACAGCATTTTGAATCCTTGTCCGAATGTAAAAGTATTGAGGATACTTTGCGATATCTGCAACATACCTTTCTGGAACCAAAGGATAAATTTGTCGGTAAACCGGCTAAAGAAGTCATTGAGGCATATAGGAAAATATTGCCGATAAAATGTGCAACCTCTCATAGCTCAAGTCCATGGATCGATGAAGAAGGATTGTCTTATATAGACAGACTAGGACTTTATTATTATGAATTATTTGGCCGTCCCCAAAAAGGAAAACAAATCTATTTTGATATTTATTTTGAAGACACCCATGCAGAGGTGGATAGCTTCAAAAAGAAAAAAATAGCAGAAGAAGATTGGGATAATTATGACCGGTATGTCAACTATTTCCAAGATTTTATAGTGAAAGAAATAGAATATCCATCTTTGGGACTGGGGTACAAGGAAGAAGATTGAGTAAAGTATTCAACTATGAAAACAAATGCAAAATATATGCAACATATCGATTATAGAGATTTGAAATAATAAGATACAAGATAAAAATAAATACCAAAGACATGAAACACATTTACACCTTGCTCCTTGGACTGTTGGCCTGGAGCGCATCGATGGCCCAGGAGGGCGTGAACTTTCGGGATATTACATTCGAAGAAGCTTTAAAACAGGCGAAAAGCGAAAATAAACTGGTTTTTATGGACTGTTACACCTCCTGGTGCGGTCCGTGTAAGAATATGGCGGATAAAGTGTTCCCGCAAAAAGCGGCAGGTGATTATTTCAATCCCCGCTTCGTATGCGTGAAATACGACATGGAAAAAGGTGCGGGCGTAGAACTGGCAAAAAAATTCGAAGTGCACGCCTATCCCACTTTCCTGATGATCCGCCCGGACGGTAGTATGCAACACCGCTTAGTCGGCGGGGGAGACGGTCTGGAAGCCTTTATTGCCCGTGTAGAACAAGGTTTCGACGAACAAAACAATCTTTCCGCCCTGCACAGCCGTTACGAAAAAGGGTGGGTTGTCTAAATCCGAACTCTTCCGCTATTGGGAAGTGTTGGAGGAGGCAGGCGAGGATGCCCGGGCGGAAAAAGTGTACGCCGAACTGCTGGCCCTGTTGACAGACGAAGAAAAAACACAGGCCGCCTACTGGAATCTTTATGAAACAAGGGGATGCACCATCGGCTCGCCGATGCACGACTTCATGCTAAGTCACCTCGACGTGTTGCGTGCCAATAACGGCAAGGAAAAAGTCGACCGCTATCTGACAGCCAAATACGAGGACGCACTGGGACTGTACATTATGGGCTACGCACGGAAAGAGGATGTACCTTTCGGCACACTGCAACGGAATGTACCGCTGTTGAAAGTGGCACAACAGAACGAACTGGACAAAATGCTGGAACTGGCGGAATTGGTATATCACCAAAAAAAAAGGCGGATGAACTGACAGAATTAATTGAAAAACGGTTACCGGAAATGAGCGTACAGGAATTGAAAATGTATGCTTTCGGATTCCGGGGTATGATTTGGGGAGCGAAAAGAAAGAAGCATCACCGCATATCACCGAACTAGGTACAAAATTGACGGAATCAGTAATCGCCAATATGGAAAAAAAGAGCCGGCAAACTAACGGCGGACGATCTTTTTACATACACCATCCTCATCGATTCCTTTTATGGAAAGATGACACCTCTGCTTTACAAACGTCTGGCCGATGCGGGTGAGAAAGCAATGTCTACCCTGCCCGACAACGAAGAAAAGAAAGAATGATCCGATATTATAAAGCATACCGCGAAAAAGGGAACAAATAAAAATTTATAAATACGGGGTTCAACCGGAAAATTTGTGTGTAAAAAATAACTTTTATACACAGATTTTCCGGTCGAGCCGTTTAGACATATCCGAGAACTGATTATCCTCCAAAGTCAACAGGCGGATTTCTATCTTATATTTTGACAGGATACGCGTCTTGACACACTCGATCTTTTCCATAAATTTCTTATGGTCATAGTTACGTCGCAGACGTTTCACTTCTGCAATCAATGCTTTCTTATCCCCGGCAAAAGGCCGATTATATCTATTTCATCCGTTTCCTTACCTTTCTTTCTTGCGTTCCCGCCACGAACCGATGGCTGAATACTGTTGACTCTCCATCATCTTTAAACGGAAATACTTTTCAAACAACGGTTCTTTATATCCCTCAAAGATCTTATACATCATTGAAAATACCGATCCCATTAAAATCAGATTGAGATGGGTCTGCTTCCTATATTGGTTCCATAGGTTCTGCACATCGCTATAGACCGATGGATTGACGTATTCAAATCCCTGAAACTCATCAATGATGAGATTAAATTTGCGTGTCTTTGCCAATTCCATCACCATCTGGAACAATGAACGAAAACTCTTAATCTCAGGTGGTACCTATAAGTTCCCAGCCCAGAAGAAATAAGTAGGCTGAACCCTTCACATAACGCGGTTTCATTTTTCCGGCTGACAAAAAGATATACAGTAGACGCCTCTCCCTTGGTAGCCTCAACTGCAAGGGAAGTCTTACCGATACGCCGCCGGCCAGTAATAACCGTCATTCTTGAATAACTATCAAACGAGAGCCTCTGTATACGTTGCAGCTTCTTTATTTCAGATGTCCGATTATAAAATTTCATAAGATTTAATTTTGTAACCATTGTAATAATTACGGGGGTTACAAAAACAGTGAATTTTGTCGAATTGTCAAAATCAGTACTTGTTGATTATAGATTCAATCTATATCGGATAACTTTTAACAAAGATTGCAAATAATGAAATTAAAATATATTTTTGCTTTGTTATTGACAAATATCTAATTTGTTAACTATGAAATAAACGGACGTTTTTTTTTTGTTAAAAATTTACAAAGTTCATAACGTTTATAAAATCCTTGTTTTCGGCAAATATTTTTCAGATTACCGATTGGTAATAACTTTTCGGATAAAGCAAATTTAAAATCACGGTCTTGTTTTAAGGTGCATATTATCAATATTTTAATTTATTCATCTCCTCCCATTTTTTTTTATTATTTAGGGCAATCATTTTTCACTTAAAACAAAGCCTTCAGTTATTTTTCATTTTTCATTTTTTTTCTTCTTCATTTTTTGACGATTTTATCGTCAAAAAAACGTCCGTTTTAATTGGAAATAAAAATTAAGAAATATGAGATTTCAGTTTAAGGGAAAAAAAAACATAAAGATTTATGGATTGTGATTATTATCATAACCATCCTGCTATTATATACCTATTATGAAGCGAACTTCGGAAAAAAAAAAGATTACAACAACGCGAATCCTTATCTTCATGTTTAGTAAATGCTCCCCTTCCAAACCAGACTTCCCTTTATCAGGCCAATTTCCGAATGATTCGGGCAGGACTTCCTCCTACCTCATTGAATCGTCGGGCACATCTTTAGTTACTACAGCCCCTGCTGCAACGATACAACGGTCCCCGATCGTCACCCCGGGACAAATCACAGCTCCTCCTCCTATCCAACAATCATCGCCGATTGTAATGGGCTCGCCATGTTCGGCTCCTGTTGCGCGTTCCCGATAATCGATCGGGTGCATCGGAGCATATAATTGTACATTCGGGCCGATCAGTATATTTTTCCCTAAATAAATCCGGGCCGTATCGAGAATCGTACAGTTATAATTAATAAAACCATTCTCACCTCCGTAAATATTGAATCCGAAATCACACCAAAAAAGGAGCCTGTATCACTAAAGAAGGATGGGCATTCGGTAAAAATTTACGAAGTAATTCACCTCCTTGAGTATAATCCCGGAAATAAGTCCGGTTATATTCTTCCACCCATTTCAAACAGTCACGGTGCAACTTCATTAACTCCGGATCGAAAGCATAATAAGTCTCCCCTGCCTGCATTTTCTCTTTTTCTGTCTTCATATTACGATTTAATTAAAAAGCCGCTGGAAAGCGGCTTATTATTATTCTAAATAAGTATATCCATACAAACCGGAGCGGTAATTGGATAAGAATTCCCTTCCCTCCTCAGGAGAAATGATCCCTTTTTTTGACAGAAGTCGTCGCCCATACTTCAACGGTACGAGCCATCCGTTTAGGAGTAAATTGCACATACTCGAGAACGTCAGCAACTGTTTCTCCTTCAATAATTTTATCGATCACATATTCACCGTTTTTCACTTTGATATGCACAGCATTGGTATCACCGAACAAATTATGCAAATCCCCTAAAATTTCCTGATAAGCTCCAACCAGGAATACTCCGAAATAATAGGGTTCTTTATTGCTCAATTCATGTACCGGCAGGTGATAGGAAAAATTACGGGTAGAAATAAAATTATTGATTTTCCCATCTGAATCACAGGTAATATCCTGAATTGTAGCCGACTTTGTAGGCTGTTCGTTCAACCGGGAAATCGGCATAATGGGAAAAAATCTGGTCGATCGCCCAGGAATCGGGTAAGGATTGGAAAAGTGAGAAATTACAAAAATATTTATCCGGTAACATCTTCGCAATCTTTTTTAACTCGTCGGGAGCATGTTTTGTCGCTTCGGCCATCTCGTATACTTCACGGGCAACGGACCAGAAAAGCCGTTCTACCTGTGCACGGGTACGCAAATCGATCAGGCCCAGATTAAATAAGTTCAAAGCATCTTCACGGCATTGCAAAGCATCGTGCCAAGTTTCCAACAAACGGGGCTGATTGAGATTTTCCCACAAATCATATAGTTCCTTCACCGGCTCGTGAGCATCTTCTGCCAAATCTTCATTTTCATCGAAAGCCGGAAGACTGGTACTGGCCAAGGCTTCAAAAACCAATACCGAATGATGGGCCGTCAAGGAACGTCCCGACTCGGTAATGATATTCGGCTGCGGCAATGCATTCTTTTCGCAAGCATCGACAATAGAAGAAACGGCATCATTGACATATTCCTGAATAGAATAATTCATACTATTCGATGTCGCTGAACGGGTACCGTCATAATCTACTCCCAATCCGCCTCCTATGTCTACAAAATTAATGTTATATCCCATCCGTTTCAACTCCACATAAAACTGAGAAGCTTCTTTCAGAGCTGTCTTTATACGACGGATATTGGTCACCTGACTGCCTATATGAAAATGAATCAGCTGAAGAGAATCGGCCATCTTATTTTTTTTCAAGAATATCGAGAGCGTCCAAAAGTTCACTGGAATTTACCCCGAACTTACTTACATCTCCTCCTGATTCTTCCCATTTACCACTCCCCTGAACTAGCCAGCTTGATCCGGATTCCGATATTCGGTTTCACATTCATTTTCTTAGCCAAACGAGCGATGGTTTTCAGCTCCATCAATTTCTCCACCACCAAAAAAAATCCGTTTCCCCATTTTTTGAGCCAGCAAAGCCAGTTCGATATAACTTTCATCTTTATATCCATTACAAATGATCATGGCCTCATCATCGATATCGATCGAAAGTACCGCATGCAACTCTGGCTTCGAGCCTGCTTCCAAACCGATATTGAATTTATTCCCATGACTGACAATCTCTTCAACGACAGGACTCATTTGATTGACCTTGATCGGATAGATAATGAAATTCTTAGCCGAATAGCCATATTCCCGAGCAGCAGCCTGAAAACAATTAGAAATTTTCTCGATCCGATTATCCAGGATATCCGGGAATCGCAAAAGTACCGGGGCTTCCACATCACGAACCTGTAACTCCTCCATCAATTCTTTCAGATCGATCGAAGGTCCATCCGTTTTAGGTGTTACAGCAACATGCCCTTTTTTCGTTAATCGAAAAATAGTTCAGCCCCCAACCGTTGATATTGTACAGTTCTGCTGAATCGTCAATACTCCATTTTCTCATTTCTATGCGTTGAAATCGATAATATTAGGTTTTTAAAAATTCGTGCAAATCTAAGTGAATTAATCGACAATTAAAAGGTGTGACTTAAAAATTATTACGATTTCACACACAGTAAGTTAACTCAATATCCGACAATCCGGCACAATAGCTTTAATTTTATCGTCTCATCGCATCACTTTTCATCCCGGACCATTGCCCGGTTTCATTCTATTTCTATAAATTTCGAACGACTTAAAAGCAGAATAATTATAGTTTCCCGTTGTTCAGCATTCCTCTTGCCTTGCTGAAAGAATCGGAAATTCTGTCGAGATAAGATCCTCCGGACCTTCTGGTTAGAATCCTAGTGCGAAAACGACCTCGGAAAAGAGTAAATACACCTCAAGCTTTGTTCAATCCGTAAATATAGAGCAATACCCCACCTTTGATAGTATCGATGACCTGCTTACTGATATCCGGTGGTAAGGCGGGACAACCCAGACTGCGACCGAGACGCTGCTGGCCTTTCAAGACAGCAGGATCTGCATAATTAGCCCCGTGCAACAACAATAGCACGTTCCCTCGCTTTATCGTTAATTCCTTTTTCCAAACCATCTAAAAATAAAGAGTAACCATTTTTTTCCCATATAAGTATCACCGGTACGAAAAAAAAAATCCCAGGGAACTTTGATACGAACCGGGCCTATTGGAAAAAGCCACGGCATAATTATCCCCACTTCCTCTGCCATGAGCCACATAAGTACTCAGTAAAAGTTTTTTTGCAAAAGATCTAAAATATAAAACCGCTTCTCCGTGGAAGGTTTGGTATAATCGATCAGTACCAACAAGCGGTCTTGTCCGGAAGCATATCGGGAAAATCCTTTGAGTGCCTGTTCGAATGCAGGAAAATTCACTTCTCCCCTCAACCCCAATTCCTGATACAACTGAAAACTAGAGGCCACCGTAGTTTCCGGTAAAGCTTCTACAGCTTTTCCGACTCTTACCCCACACACAGACTCAAAATTAGAATAACTACTTTATACATTTTTCCTATTTTAATCCAAATACAATCACCAATGCTTCACTTATAGGGGCCCAATCGTAAATGAATTTAGCATGAGAAGTGGCATTTCTCACACACATGTGCGAACGCGGAGTTGTCCCCAGCGTACCGCTATACTCCAAAACAACGGAGTCCGGATAATTTACCGGTACTCCATGCAGGTAGGCTCCTCCGGAAAAACGGCTGGCCCATGGAGCAAATCCTCCGGGCTCAATGGAACCGTCCCTTAAAAAGGCATCGCTTCCAGCTTACGGCGAATGACATAGACTCCCGGAGGCGTTTCTCTCTTATAGGGCGGTCTATGCAATCCTGTCGTTATCGGGTTCATACTCCTGACCAACCAGGTAGAATCCCCCTGCTCCAAAGTAGCCAGGTTTTGATTCGTCCGGTCGATAAATATCAACTTCCGAAAGTCGGCCCCACCCAAACGATCTACATATTTTTCAGGTACCCACCACTCACCACCGAAAGAAGAAGGTGTCACCAACAAAAAAACCGCACTATCACGGATGACCGATACTAACGCTCCATCACGCCCATATCGTTCGGGAACTTCCCAGTTCCCTGTTTTATAAAATGGAACGGATTGATCTCTTTTCACCCCGTATTTATCTTCGATAGCCCGATAAGCGTCTTTCCGACTCGAATCCGACAATGGAGCACGGCCGTTCCGGTTTTTATAATTACTCAAAGCTCCGAACTCTTTAGCCTGATTTTCAAAATTCAACAAAGAATCTATCATCCCTGCAATCTTATCCCACTGAAAACTCCGTTCCACCTTCCTGTATTCATAATTATCCTCCAAGGTATGCCGATCGTACAACAATTGTTTTTCAATCTTCACTCCCCCATTCTCCGAGAAAAAAAATGAAAACAGAAGAAATAAAAATGACATCTTTCCCATTCCTTAAAATATCAAAATATAAAACATGTCATTTGATACGTAAAAATAATTTTTTTTTTCCCAAACCTCACTCCTTCTTTTCGTACTATTTATTTATAAAAAGATTCACATTCAGGTGGTAAGAATTGGCTTTATTCAATAAATATTTTATATTTGTAGAAAGTTCATCCTCCAAAGGAGGAAGGAAATCGGAAAGCGGTAAATCGATGTATTTATCGCTTTTCGTCTCAATATACTTTTGCCAGCCGACGTTTCAATTTATGTTCAATTTTATACCGGTTTCTTCCCAAAAAGATAATAGGCAGTCAGTAAATAATACCGATTGTCTCCCCGGGGTTCCAGAACGATAACATAAGATTCCTGTACATCATAAAGGTAAGTACGAATGGCTACTTTGTCTTTTACGGAAAACACCTGCAAATGTTCAGGTTGTCTTTCCTCGAGATGATATTTAATCCAATGTAGCCTCACCGCCCGATTCCGGTCATAGATCCTCTCCCTATGCAAGCGATCTTCCATTGTAATCAAATGATTGAAAAAAATGGATAAAGTATTTTTCCCTTGTGACAATGTCGGTAATACCTTCTTTTGCCTGAAATAATTTCCCGAATCGACAAAATCCCTTTTAAAAATGCCCATTAACGATGCATTACGTTCCTCCTCATCGAACGCATCCAATTCCAAAAAAAGAGAATTATATGTCTTGATCAGATTAAGGGGCATATCAAATCTGAATTCTAAACAAGTTGAATTTTGAAATTCTTTTTTGAAGTTGTACTTTCCAGATCCGTCCGGGTACGGATTTTTAACTTTTCTATGAATCGAACTTTAGCTTCCGACGCTTTCTCTGTCTGATTCAGATTATAGGCAATAGCTCCGATAAATAAATCACACAGCTGTAATAAATCCAGTTCATGAGAACGCACATGCTGAATTTTTTCAATGATCTCCATCCTGACATTCAGTATGTCTTTCAGCTTTTCAGTCCGGTAAGAGCTGAGATTATCTTTAATATCCAAATAAATATTATAATGCCAAACCGGATCCAAAGTATGAAAAAAGCAACTGATAATACATCAGATAGTAAAATTTATTGTAAATCATGATCACATTTATCGGCAATATACCGGCTTTTTTATCTACGATAATCGCCCTGAATCGTATCCCTCCTTTTTTGAAAAACCAATCTACCAACTTCGTATAAAACGGATAATTCCACTCATTCAAATAAGTCCATTTCACTTCCAGTGTATTCTTATATTTCACCCGCAAGCTTTTCAGCTCCCCCTTCATCTGTTCTATTTTATGCAAGGGAGCCGCAATATACCCCAATACCATGAACCGTTTGCCATCTTTTTTTGAAGATGACAGCTCTCATCGCAATAATAATTATATACCCAAGACCCACGCATGATTTTAAAGATAAGAAGATTAAGGCTAATTTAAGCAATTTTTACCTGAAAACAAAACCCAAACACATTTTTTCCCTTTACATAACAAAATCTTTGATCTGGCGGTAAAACATCGGCATTGGAAGCATGTAAAAACCGGTGATTTACCGGAAAGTTGTCATCTGTCATTGCACTTACCTTTCACTATATTTGCTGTATGAAAAGGGAAATAATAGCATTCGGAGATTATTATGACAATCTCATGAAACCCTGTCAGCGACCGAGCCTAAGAAGGTTCATTATCTACTTGACCTTCTACAGATCAGAAATAGAATTAGTACGAAATTCGTCATATTTATCAGAGATAGCCTCTATGAAATAAGGACTATGTATCATGGAAATATCTACCGGGTATTTTTCATTTTCGATGAAGGCCGGATCGTAGTTTAAGGGGTAGATTTGTCAACTTTAAACAAAAAACGCACTGATAATCAGTGCGTCCTGTTTTTCGAGATGACTGGATTTTTGACGTCACTGGAAGCTTTTGATTTATATTGCTTTAGTTTTTGTCAATTTTATCAATAAAAAATGGATTTCTATTTTATACAATAAAAACTATAGACCTTATATTATTCTACGTCTTTTTCCCGGAGCTTGAACATATCTACAGGGAATAAAATCGTTGTCTTTAAAATCTTTCAATAAAAGATTTTTTTACATGATAAGTTTCCTCTATTACTTTTTTAGTAACAAAATCTGAGCCAGAAGTCGGTTGCTTACCATTTCGTAATTTTAATCCTAAGGATGCCAAAATATTTCCTGTAATGAAGTCGTCAGGATTATATCTACGCCGAACTTGTCCATGCGTTACCAATTTATTACCCGGCATATTTTCTAATAATGTTTCATCAACAACATAATGTGAAATTAATTCGTCTTTAGTTATACACATACTTCCTGATAAATGATCTTTCCCAGCCTTTAGTGGTAAATTCATTGTCCTAAGCTCATCACCTGTAATTAATTTTTTCATTTTCCATAGTTATTATTCTTAAAATTACCAACACCAATTTTGTTTTAACTACTCATTTTTGGACGTATTCATTATTTTCCTTAGTATTGCAACATGAAAACGATTCTCAATATATTGTCCATCGCTTCAGTCTTCATGATAGAATGGAGTATTGCTTATCTTTTTGTAGATATATACTGTTGGAAGTATTATCCTTTTCTTCAATAAAAATATGACAACAAAGCTTAGTATCATTCTCGCAATTCTTACTTTAGGACTTGTTATTGGATTGTGTCGTTTTTCTCCTTTGTATTAGCTTTATAGAATTCAAGTAATTTATCAACATCACGAATTGTGTCTACATCCATTTTCTTTAAAACTTTTTTGAAATACTTGAATCTTTTGTTGCCTATCAGCACTACTATTTCGATACTCATCCCAAGTTTTAAGGATTCCTGGATTAGTCATTTTAAAATCAAGCCCCCATGCACCTACTTCAAAATTACCTCCTACAACCGCATTAACTAATATTCCAAATCCCAAAATTCCTTTAAAAGTTTTTGAAATAATTTCAACTCGTCCTCGAGATTGAAGTCCTATTTTTATTTCCTGCTCTTCATCAGGAATTCCACCAAAATACCTCTCAAAGTCATCAATAAAAAAACTTGTATAGTTACAAAATGTATCAAAATCATTCCTCAGAATAGGATTGTCTGTCAGAATATTAATCACAAAATGTACTTTTTTCATCCTTGATATATAAATCTGATATTGTTGAGTCTATGTATGGTGCATATTTTGAAATATCTGTAATGATATGTCGGGAAGAAAATATTGGAAATAATTTGGGATTCAATCTATGTCTTGCTTCCTGATAAGTCCAATTTACATCCCAACGTTTTTGAAAAGGACATTTGTCTTCAGAGTTTTTACTCTTCATGTAAGGACTATCAGAAGTAATTATTCCGTATACTACTCTCCGAGAAGCATGATCAGGAACTATAACAACATCTCCTTTTTTCAGGCCATGGACAAATCGAATCATTTGAGAAGCTGCGTATCCAGATTTATCAGCTTTTCCACTGATAGACAATTTAGATTTTATATGAGTACTAACCGTCTTTTCATCAGCAAAAGTTAGATCTTTTATTGAAATTTCATTATAACCTATTCCAATAAAGTTATATTTTAAAAAAAATCGCTATAATAGGCACCACCTTGACTCCGAAAAAAACCAATATCCCCTCTCATCACTAATTTGAGAAATTGACATTGATAACTCTGATAGATTATCTGTTGACATATTTATTTGTTTTGATTTAGCAATATTTGTATGGTTCGTTCTTTCTCTGCCAGTAATTGCTGTAAATGTTCGATCTCTTTCGCTTGAGTTTCGATCATTATATTACCATCTCCGTGCTGTATTTTATTACCATTACCGGTAATTAATGGGCTTAGATCAGATATTTCAATGTTACGGTCAAAGAAATAATCAATAGGCAGTCGAAAGAAGTCTGCAATCTTTTCTAATGTATCTGCTCTGGGATTACCATCTTTAATAATAGCATCTAAACCTGATGGATATGTTTGCATATATTCTATCAACGATTTCTTCTTAAGATGTCGTTCTTCTAGTAATTTACTGATTTTATGACCATTAAACATTTTCCTATTTATAATTAGTCTAAAATGATAGCATATATAGTAATTTTAACACAATATACGCTATTTATATTATCTTGTTTTGTATGTTTGCAGTATAAATATAATTAAAAGATATGGAAGAAAAAACAGTAAAAAAGTATGAATCTGGCACTCGAACGCCCAACAGAGCGTCTTTATGTCTTGATTCCAACAGAAATGGAACGTTTGCTAAATGAAAAAAGCAAAAGAAATGAACACTAAAATAGCCCATGTAGTCAGACTGGCCATTGCAGAATTTATAACCAAGTAATTACTAACAAAAAAAATCCCACTGCTAATCTTGGCGGACTCACAGCGGGATAAAATCTTTCGATCATGGAAACAAATGTACAACACTTTGGCCAAAGCGCCAACATCCCGGCCGGGATATTTTCCGGAACGGAACTATTTGCCCACAACGGGGATATGTATGCTATTTACAACGGAACCAGTATTTTATTCCAGGATTTACCCAGTATGGAAAAACGCAATTTTGTAGAAATGTATATGCAGGATAAAGAAGCCCAGGAATTTATCCGGAAACAATTCGGAATCACCGGTTTTGAGTCCGGATTTAAACAATGGCTTTTCTGCAAGTTTGGTTCCCTGGACGGAGACCCGGACTCCATCAATGGACAGATCACCCCCTGACATCTATAATTCAGCATGTCAGCGGACAGATTGTTCTGGTCGCGGAAAAAATATGCGGCAGCAATATAGCTTTAAAAAAGGACACGATATCGAAACTCTTCGTGAATTAAAATCCGGCAAAACAGCCAAAGAGATTGCAGACTCTTTGTGTATCTCCGAACCTGCTGTCAAAAGCCGGATCGAAAAGTTAAAAGACAAGTTTAATGTAGCCAATGCCGTTGCGCTCATCGGAATAGTTACAGAATTAGGAATATAGTCTGTGTTGAGTGACCTCCGGATGCCGCACCGGAAACAAAAAGCGGTGAGTTCTTTCACAATGTCCCGGCATAGCGTCATGGCCGGGACATCCTCCGGAGAAGATCGCAGGTGCGTAAAATGTAAAGATAACGGCTATCGCGCGAACAGCTGACAGAAGGTTATCCGGGTTCGAATCCCCTCCGGTCAATTAATTCCCAACATCAAAACATGAAAAAAGAAAGAACAACACTACCGCGTTTCTGACTTTGAAAACGCAATCAAGAAATCGGATCTCAATATCCAGGTTTCAATCATCAACTATCTCCCTGATTCTCTCTATGTAAAAGAGATCGTCGGATTTGTCGAGCAACATGACCGGGGCATCCGGGTAACCTGGAATAATAAAGGAGAAGCATTTGTCGCGAACGAGAAAGCTCCGGAATTTGACATTAACCTCTAAAACTTTAACCATGAATAAAAACAGAAGAAAAAAGAATAGCAGATCTGCGTGAGCGGATTGATATCATAAAAAACGAGTTGGAGGAAGTAATGGAAGAAGAGCAGGACGCTCGGGATAACCTTCCCAATAATTTACAGGATTCTGAAAAAGCTGAAAAAATGGATGATACTATCGGTTCGATTGAATATGCGATTGGAAATTTAGAGGAAACTATCGAGAATCTGGATGAAGCAGTAAGTATTTAACTAATTGAATAAATATGAGCAGAAAAAAATAGCTATCTAACAGTTACTGATCAGTTCTGTGGTGCCGGCGGATCATCTCAGGGTGTCCGGAAGTTGTCCCGGAAAATTGGTGGTGGGTTTGAGGTGAAACTGGCAATGAATCATTGGCGATTGGCAATTGAAACACATAATACAAATTTTCCGGAAACGGAGCATGATTGTGCCGACATACAAGCAGTTGACCCTCGACGTTATCAGAGTACGGATATACTAATCACTTCTCCTGAATGTACAAATCATTCCTTAGCCAAAGGCGTGAAAAGGAAATATCAGCAAACCAATACGCTTTTTGGTGATCTGACAATCGACCCCGCAGCCGAAAGATCTCGTGCAACAATGTGGGATGTTCCCCGATTTGCAGAGATTCACAATTTTACAATTTAATCATTGTAGAAAATGTTGTTGAAGCTCGACTGTGGATTATGTGGGATGCCTGGCTACATGCTATGCACAATTTGGGATATAATCAAAAATGTGTATATTTAAATTCGATGCATGCTTTGCCGACTCCACAAAGCCGGGACAGAATGTATATTATTTTCTGGAAGAAAGGGAACAAAACACCTGATTTAGACTTTTGCCCAAAGGGTTATTGTTCTTGTTGCGGTAAAGAGGTTGAGTCTGTACAAAGTTGGAAGAATCCTAAAAAGAAATTTGGTAAGTACAGACAACAATATGTATATCGTTGTCCCAGATGCATGAATGAAGTGGAGCCCTACTATTATTCGGCATTTAATGTGATTGATTGGTCAAAGCCAGGAGAGCGAATCGGAGACAGGAAAAAAACCTTTGGCGGCAAATACAATAAAACGGATAGAATGGGGCTTAGAGAAATGTGCAGATTCAAGTTTTGTTATTTATACTGACAATTCTAGTAGTATGCTCAATCGCGCTTCCGGTATTACCGATCCGATGTATACACAAACTACTCGTCAGGTAGCCGCATTAATAACAAAAGGTTCTTATGGAGGAAGTGTTGAGCCGATAACTTCACCAGAATACACAATGACACCCCAGCATAATTTTGGAGTTGCAGGAATACCTATGCTGATTGACGAACACAACAAAAAAACGGCAAAAGTCGCCCTCTGTCAGAGCATGTATCGACCATCCTTTCAGGAGGTAATCATCACGGATTTGTAGGTATTCCGATGATAATAAAGAACTACGGAGGTGGTTTTGATCCAAAGAATGCACCAATTCCTGTTGAAAAAACATTAGGGACGCTTACAACAGTAGATTCTCATGCTCTATTGGGAATACCCTTTATAGTTGAAAACAGAGGTCAATCCAATACAAGAGATATCAACCAGGCAATGAGTACTCAAACTTCTATGATAACGCATGGAATTGCTTCTACAGAAGCCGTAAATGCTTTCCTGGCTTATTACTATGGAAATAATCAGGCATCAGGAATGTTTGATCCTGTTGGAACAATTCCAACAAAAAGATAGAATAGCCCTCGTTTTATCTGCCCCGAAAAATATAGATATAAACGATTGTACTTATCGCATGCTCTTTCCGCATGAGGTTCAGGCAGCAATGGCATTCGACTCTGACTATATTGTTTGTGGAAACGGGAAAGAGAAAGTAAAGCAACTAGGGAATGCGGTTACGCCTCCAGTGATGGAATTGCTCCTGGAAAGAGGTGTTGAAACGTTTTATTAAACCTCAACTATTTAACAATTTGAATGCAAGGTATATGAAATCCCAAAAAAAAAAGAAAGGCGATAAAATGGCTGAAATAGTTGGTGATGCTTACGATGAAAGATATGTGGACAAGGCAAATGTTATTGCGTCTGCACTTTGGTTGTTGGCAAAATCAACGAAATGGGAAGAAGATGTAAAACAGATTATTCTTGCTTGCTCTCCGCGATGCGATTTTTTAAAGAAGATATTTAACGATAACTTTAACGATTTGAAGTATGAAAAGACAAGTTTTAGAAATAGATAAAATGCAACACCTGAATGAATTAGGTGTCGACATAAATAAAGGCAAGTATGTGTTGGATTAGGGGAGCCAAATTCAGACAAATATCACGCGGTGCCTCACGATGAATTTTGTTATGAAATGTCCTGTCTGGCTCCGATAGCCACCTTCACCCTTCTGGATATTATAGAATTAATACCGCCACGCTTAAAGGAAAAATATGTTTTCCACATTCACAAAGTTGGTGATCATTATCATTTAGAATATAGTTATCCAGGGTGTGATGCAACACTTCATACCTCTTATTCCCACAATCTTTTTTGGACGCAGCTTATGATATGTATGTGTGGTATTTAACTAAGTATAAAACCTCTAATTTTTAACGATTTGAATGAAACGATATGAATAAAAAAAAAGAACTTACGAATACAATAAAACAGTTAGCCTTTCATTACGGAGAAAAGAGTTACCTGTGAATGGTTATCTCCAGATGGTTGTGATTGGATTGAATGGAAAAATGCAGAAATCAACACTCTTTTCCTGGTTGATTTAGAAAAAGGCTACATCCGCAATATACAGATTTCAGATCAGTATTCAGATATACTCGGAATGGTCGTAGCTAATTCTCAGAATATAGCAGAATTGGCAGAGAGGTTGACCCCCGGCAATGTTTCCCATGATGGGAGGACGATACTTGGGATTGCTCGGCGAAATGCCGAATATTTTAAGAATTTAACGATTTGAACGATGGACGATAAAACATTAAAAGAAAGCGAACGAGATTGCTCAAATGATAAGAGAGAATAAAAGTGCTTTATGTTGTTTTGAATGGGAGGAAGAGTATGGTGGAGGTTCTCGTAATCCTCAATTAATTATAGAATTTGATGATTCCGACGGAAGAGAACAACAAAAAAATTCCGATGGTATTAAGCGATATTCTTGTCGATATGAATAAAACAGGCAATAGATGCCAATTTATCTGTGCTAAAATCGGAATTTGAAAGTTTATAATTTAATTCTTTAACCTACTGAATTATGGAAAACATTGATCGCAACTGGTATTCTCCGGAAAGCCAAAAACAGGACCGGGGAATCTGCTCAGAAGGTTCTCGATAAAATGAAGGCATTAGAAATAAAATTCTCCTCTCTTCGGGAGAAAGTTATTGAACGTACAGATTTCGGAATCCGGATCAGGTATATAAAAAGGAGGAGACATGAATTTCAGTGAACATCGTTTAACCGATTGGGCCTGGCAGGAATTATACCGGGCACAATTAGGCGAGAACACCTATAACGAGTATTTCAACTCTGTTTGGATGGCTCTCGACCGATTACAAGAAAACGAGTATTACGATATAGCTAAACAGGTCAAGACGGAAAATCGTGACCTCTTTATAAAAATCTGTTGCCAGTACGTGATGACACATAAAGAATATGAATTTAGCAGTGATGTACACTAAAATAATCAGAAGAGAATGTTTTATACTAACCGAAAACACTGGACAACGGCAGAAGAAAACTTCGTAACAGAAAACGCTGATAAAATGACCACAGCCGAAATCGCCAGGAAGATAAACAGGACAGAAGTAGCTGTACAGCAATATATGCACAGAAAACGGATCAACCCGTATGAAAAGGTTGTCCGTAACCTGGTGCGTGAGATTTTGACAAAGAAGTTTACAAATCCGGAATATTTCAACCCGAACCGGTCATTTTATGATTCGGTGGGTATCACACAAAAAAAGATGGTGGGATCTGTACTACGGACGTAAACCCATTTCAGACAATGAATATAAAAAAAGCTATCATCACATTTCGGAATAGAACTGGATGCTATAATCGTGACCGAACAATTAAATCTATTCGATAATGCAGATTCCTCCGGAGATAATTGATAAGATCCGCCAGGCTGCCGATATCGTCGATATTATCGGCAGTTATATAACTTTGAAAAAAAAAGTGCAAATTACTGGGGACCTTGCCCTTTTCATTCCGAAAAAACAGCCTCTTTTAGTGTCAGTCCGGCAAAGCAAATTTTTAAATGCTTTGGTTGCGGCGAAGGTGGTAATGTATTTACTTTCCTGCAAAAATATGATGGTCTTAGTTTTCCGGAAGCTGTCCGGCAGCTCGGGAAAAAATATAATATTGAAATTCCTGAAAATGAACTGACCCAGGAAGAACTTGAAAAAATCCACCGCCGGGAATCTCTTCAGGTTGTTCTACGTGCAGCAACTCATTTTTTCCGACAACATCAGACTGACAAAACCGCTGAAAAATATCTTACCTCCAGAGGCTTTACCTCCGGAGATAAGATCCTGGAACAATATCACATTGGCTATGCTCCTGCCAGCAATAAGCTCCGGGATGAATTGCAACGGCAGGGGTACGACCTGCAATTACTTCAGGATAATTCCCTGATAAAAGACGGGAAAAACGGACCTGAAGATAAATTTCAGGACCGGATAATGTTCCCGATTTTTAATCTCACCGGAAATCCGATCGGATTTCAGAGCCGACGCATCAATGACGCTTTGACCAAGATACCGAAGTACTGCAACTCTGACAACAATGAGCTATTCTGTAAAGGTTCAATCATATTCGGCCTTTACCAAGCCAGAGGAGCTATCTCCCGGGAAGATAAAGTGTACTGGGTAGAAGGACAATTCGATGTACTGACATTTGTAAAGGCTGAAATTCCGAATACAGTTTGTGGCTCCGGCACAGCCATGACCGAAGAACAGATCCGGACACTGCTGCGTTTTACACGCAATATTACGTTGATCTATGACGGTGACAATGCCGGACAGGAAGCTGCACAGAAAAAATATTACTGCCTTAATCGAACAGGGCGCAATTGTCCGGTGTGTGAAATTACCTATTGGTGAAGATCCGGATCGTTTTGCCCGGAAAATGAATCCGGCCGACTTGAAAAAATACCTGAAAAAGCAGGGAAAAAGATTTCGCCAGTTTTCTGGCCGAATTAAACGAGCCTCATTTTCACGATCCGGAATTGAAAGAAAAATGCCTGGAGGAAATATGTAGGCTGATCGCATTTCTCCGGAAAGAATCCCTTCAGGCTTCATACATTAGAAATATCGCAAAAATATTCGATCTGGATGAAAGCATTATCTGGAGTAAAATCCGTGAAACGGTCAAATCTCTTCCGGCAGAAGCTTATATTAAAGATGGTTTCTACGGAATCGATGAATCCTTGGAAATGCTTCAGGACAACCCAGGTAACTGTATTCTAACCGGAAATTTCGAACTTTTCTCAAAACACTACGGGAATGATCCGGTCGTATATTTTTCAGGACAGGTCCCGACCGATCAGATACAGAATTTTCAGCGTTTTATCGACAATGTTGAATTTCAGGATAATTATGCCCTGACCTTTGACGACAAAAAAAAGAATCGAAATCTTTACTGTTATTGAAAGCCCTGTTTCGAGCATGGCGTTGCTGTTACTGTTCTCTCTCCGGAATCCGGTGCTGTCGGGTTTGCACAATATTATGTGAAAATGTACGGCAGCGTAATGGACAGTGCAAATGAAACACAACGGGCTGTTTATGTTGATCGGTGTGCTGAGCTGATATCATGTGCCGGAGAAACTGTCCGTACAGTCATGGCGAATTCATGGGCTTCCAGTCTTGGATTGAAAATCGCACAATATAAAGACATCCTGAAACCTTATCTGGAAAAACGCCGGAGTAAATCCGCTATAAACACCCAGCGGATTGATGTCGATGATTTCCTCATTGCTTACGATCCGGAAAAAATCCCGGAATACGTCGAGGAAAACGAGGAATACAAAAAGAATTTACCGTCGTTACGGCTTTTTTCCACTCCTGAACAAAAAAAAGCGAACCGGTATGTTATATGTTCCGCAACGAGAAAGGGGGACACATTCAGGTTTCTGATTTCTACATGACTCCCCTTTTTACATATTTACGATCCAGGATTCTGAGTTCAACAAACGGGTTATAAAAATTACCCGGCTATATTCTCAACAGCCTCTCTATATCGAGGTGAAAAGTAAAAGCCTTGCTAAACTTAGCAGCTTCGAAGAGATCCTTCTGAATGAGGAAAGCCTTGAATTTTGAAAATGGTAACGATACATATTTCAAAAAAGATCCGCCAGGCTATGAGCTACAATTATACCAAATGTACTGAGTTAAAAGTATTCGGGCAACAATCAGAAGGTTTCTTTGCCTTTGCCAATGCTATATTCCACAAAGTCGAAAAAAAGAATTCCGGATCGATTACGCCGACGATCTCGGAGTCATGACGCACGATGATGAAAACTATTATAGTCCTGCATACAGCAAAATCTACTCCGGTCTCCGGAAAGATTCCGACAAATATGAACAACACCGGTATTTCATTTTTTAAAGACATCCCGGTAGAAAAACAATGCTCCTTCCAGGAATGGGCCAGTCTGATGGACGAAGTATATATAAGATCAATCACAATGGCAAATGGGCCGTCATTTATGCAATTATGTGTACCTTCCGGTCAGATATCCACGCCATTGACCGATTATTTACCTCCTTATTTTTCGTCGGGCCAACCATGTCCGGGAAAACCCAGATCGCTATCTCCATCCGCTCCCTTTTCGTAGATCCCAAAGCTCCGTCCTTTAATTTAAACTCTGGTACCGATGCCGCCTTTTTCACTCTGATGGAAGGTTTCCGGGATATTCCTCAGGTTCTTGAAGAATACAACAATAAGAGCATTACGGATGCGAAATTTCAGGGCCTGAAGGCAATCACTTACGACGGAGACGGGAAACAGAAACGGAAAGGGATAAACGACCGCGATCTGGATACCAGTAAAGTGAACAGTCCAGTCATTATTCTGGGTCAGGAAACCCCGGAACGGGACGACAACGCCCTGATGAATCGCGTAGTACTATGTGAAGTCCCCAAACGGACAGAAGAATATACTGCCCGGGAGACTGAAGTATTTCAACGATTGAAAGATTCCGAAAAGACCGGACTTTGCAATGTTCTGTTTGAGATTTTGAAGCTACGTCCGATTGTACAGGACCACTTTAAACATCTTGAGCGAACCACAAACAAGGAACTGACCGACGCCGTACTCTCCGGAGGGGATGCTTCAGGCGACATGGTCCGGATTATAAAAACAGTCTCCCTGTTCCTGACAATGTGCCGTCTTTTTAGAAACATATGCTCCGCATCTTCAATTACCCTTTACATATCAGGAATTTTTTTAACCTGGCTAAAGACAAGGTTAAATGGCAAATAGAACTAATCAGTCACTCTGACAAACTAGCCGGATTCTTTAAGGCTATTGAGGTGATGATAAATACCGGGACTATAAAAGAAGGACGCGACTACGATATCTCCCAACCAGGAAAATTGACATTAAAAGCTTCAGGTGGAGAATCGGCTCAGGTCAATCTAAAAGCCGACGAAAAAATCCTGTTCATCCGCTTGGCCAATTTATTTACCTATTACGCAAAATCGTCCTACAATACAGAAAGTGCAACACAATCGACTATCGAACAGAACTTACGGTCAAATCCGGCCTATATCGGTGTTGTCAGCAGCCGGAAATTCCGATGGAAAGAGGTCGAAGAAGTGCCGAAATCTGAAGTAAGCGGCAATATGGAAATGATCCGGATCATGAGAGACAGGATACAAACAACTTCCTGTATTGCCCTAAACTACGATATATTCCGGAAGTATTTCGATATCGATCTGGAACGAAGTGCACCTCCTGAACAACCCGAAACAACTGAACTGAAAGAAAGACAGCTTTGTGAAGACAAAGTACTATTCTAAAGAGACAACCCGGCCGATTGGCCGGGTTTTTCAATTCCCGGTATTCTCGGCAAGAATACCGGAACCTTTTTTTTTTCATATAAGGACTGGCCGGAATCGAAAACCATATGAGTCCGATCCAGTCATTTTTCTTCCCCCATACCCCCCCCCCAATATTCAGAGGAAAATTATAAAAGAGAGTTTTTCTGAAAAATTTTCCAGAAAACAGCGACCTACCGACCTACCGACCTACCAAAGAAACTTTTTTCAAAAATAGAAACACACGTAAAGCTTTATATATTATATATTTATAAGAAAAAATTATATATATATTCATAGGTAGGTCAATGGTAGGTTGGTAGGTTTTGTAGGTCGGGTAGGTTTTAGCCTTATTCAGTGTTTTCTCCCTGTAAAAATCCTAAAACCTACCAAAAACGTCAAAAAAGGGCTTGGTAGGTCGGGTAGGTCGTCATTTTTCTATGTTTTTTTCACCTCTCCGTTTTTGCTTTTTGCGTTATTTTCAGTATATTAGCTTTTGAAATCCGGCCGTGGTAGGTCGGTAGGTCGGTAGGTCGCAAAAATTAGTGAAAACAATTTCAAAAAATAGTTTTTTGTCTTTTCCTGACAAAATCAGAGATATTAAATTCGGTTGAAAATGGAAATTTATACAGTTAAAGTTGCAGTGAAACCCTATACAAAGGCATATCTGGAAAACAATTACGGCAATCCGGCGGATATCCGGCAAGATCCCGAGCTGAATGACATGGTCACCATGATGCTCCGCGAAGGATCCACGCGCCTGGATAAAATCATTTCATCCAACTTTCCGGCTACCGTGGAGCTGAGAATCACAAAGGATACTTTCTTCCGGTATGGATTTACACTCACTAAAACAGAAACGCTGAAACTAAATTCCTTTCTTGAAAAAAGAATCAAGTTTTTGGCCCGTATTCACATCGCATACCATCAAAGCCTGGGCTATTCGGTTGCGAAATGTATCAGGGATTTTCAGGAAACTTTCGGCTTCCCGGAAGACGTCTGGGGATATGATTCCATTAAAAAAGATTTCGACCGGAACGGTTCCCTGGTACAAAAACGGCTGATCGGAAATTTCAGGAACGAATTAAGCAGAATATTTATGGAAATATTGTCGGATATCGGGACACCGCTGAAGGTTGTCGGTAAAAGACAGCTTTAATAACAACAATATGGATAATACAGGTGGTTTAGTAAAAATATATGTCTGTCCGGTTTCAAACATTAGTGATTCTGGCCAGATTATAGATCAGGAACGTTTAATTCAGGTTAATTTCATTCTGGATTCTGCCAAACGGAAATGTACCCGGAAAGATGATAAAAACGGGGAATATTACGACCTGAAAATAGAATGCACTGTTGCCCGATCCGATAAAGACAACTTTTACACCGAATTACTCCTGAACAACTTCGTTGTGATCACATCCGATAGTAATAATATCACCCGGATTGACGGCACCCGGAATGAACCCTTGCGTTATGAAATTGAATCAGACACCGGCGAAGAATTTGAGGACCTGAATTGTGTAAAACTCGAGTTTTCCCGAAAATTACGCTTCCCTTCCCCGTTAATAAGTTTGTAACTGTCCTTTTTCCACCTGTCCGATAGCCATAATATTGCCTGAAAAAAACAATATTATGGCGACTACAGAATTCGACATTGATTCCTATATCGGGGAATGGGGCTACTCAAATCGTTACATTAAATCTTACCTGAATGCTGCCGGAAAAAATCCGGTTATTTGTCATGTTTGCAGTGGTGGCGGCGACTTCCTGATGGCAATCAACATCAAGGATCAGTTTGCAGCTCACGGAAGTGTAACTGTAGATATTTCAGGGTACGCAGCCAGTGCTGCTACTTTAATAGGCCTGGGTGCAAAACATACCCGTATCAGCAATTCATCTTTCTACCTTATACATAAAGTCATGTCCTGGGTGGATGCCTGGGGAGGCATGAATGAAGATCAGATATCCGATCTGATTACTCACCTGGAAAAAGTTAAAGATGAAAATGAGAAAATGACTCTGGTAGCTGCAAAAAGCATATGCAGACAGATCCGGAAAGCCGGTTCTGGAAATTCTGAACCTGATGAAAGAAGAAAAATGGCTGACAGCCGATGAAGCAAAAAAAGAATGGGGCTTCGTTGACGAAGTATATAACACTACAACCACAAAAATCAATCTGGCAAAAGTCTCTGAAAAGTTCAACATGATGGGGCTTCCCAAACTTCCGGATTCTTCCGCATCTGACGACGACTCACTCGTTGGTAAAGTTGTTTCCGGAATCCGCGAATTCTTCAGCAAAGAAAATACTCTGATTTTTACACAATCCAAAATAGACCAAAAACCAATGAAACAATTCACCCTACTCAATTCGATTCTGGCTGTCACATCTCTGGAAAGCCAGGACGGGAAAGGCGCATATCTGAATGAGGCACAACTTCAAGCCTTCGAAGATGCTATTTCCGGAAAGGACAACCGGATCACTGAACTCACTCAGCATGAAACAAACTACAACAATGCAGTCGATAAACTGAACGCCCTGCATCCGGATGTTGCTTCAGCAAAAGACCTGGCAGAAAAAGTAAATGTTTTATCCCGGAAACTGGCAGAAAAACCGGGTGTTCCGGCTTCCGGACAGTCTGAAAATCCTCAGAATCAAAACGACGGGGTTGACTGGGATAAAATGATGTCCCTCGAACACATGAAAGATTAACCTTTAAACATCAATAACACAATGAATGTATCTGAAATTATCACCGCTTTCGGTGCCTATTATCTGAACTCAGGTCAGAACATGAACAACATCCTCCGGATGCTGACCCAGGGTGCTGTTACTCCCTCCTTTATGACTCCGATAAAAACGGAAGAGACGATTTACCGGATGTCTTCCGTCACTGTCGGGAGTCTTGTACAATCTTTCCAGAAAGACTGGACTCCTTCCGATCCGGGAATATTCGTTCCGAACGAAATCCGGAAACGTCACATGAAAATAGATATCGATATTTTTCCGGACGATATCGAAGACACCTGGTTGGGTTTTCTGGCTTCAAACAATTTGTCCAAAAAGGACTGGCCGCTTATCCGTTACATGATCGAGAAAGTATATATTCCGAAAATTCATGAGGATCTGGAGATGAAAGCCTACTACACCGGCAAGTACAAAGCTCCTACTGCCAAAACAGCCAACAAACCGGAAGATGTTATGGACGGTCTGAAAAGCTGTATACAGAAAGGAGTAGATGCCGATAAATCACACGTTCTTACCGATATCGGTGCGTTATCAAAAACAACTGTCTTCGACCAGGTAGAAGCTGCTATCGATCAGATTTCGGACGTTTACCAAGGTACAGAGATGCTTGTTTGTATGGCTCCGGTTTTTGCACGTGCATATCTGCGCGACAAACGCTCACAGGGATTCTACGACATCACCTCTGCTAAGCAGATCGATCTCGGTATTGATTTTTCACCCAGTCGCGTATGTCCGCTCCCGTCCATGGGATCATGCACAGACTTGTTCATCACCCCAAAGGCAAATCTTTTGCACATTACTGACAAAACAATGAACAAAGAAACCTTCAAAATCGAGGAGAGCAAACGTACCGTATCCCTTCTGACCGACTGGCCAGGAACGTGTTGGAATCGCTCTGGACGAACTTGTTTGGACGAACATTACAAAGACTCCCGGCGAAGGAGCATAATTTGTCATTCTTTAACCATAGCCTCGGGCTAATAAACTATATAAAAAATGGCTGTAGATTTTACTGATATTGATAAAAATCTCCCGGATGGTCAGAATATGGGCGGTATTCCGCAGTTGGTATATTTCGCTTTACAAAGTGACGTACTATCCTGGCCGACACCTCCAACCACCGACACTGAAAACATTACTATGGAGAAAATGGGAGCTTTAGTCGGAGATATAAAAATGAAAGTCGGAAAAAAAATGAATAGTTTCTACATAACCGACGATGAAGGGAAACTGGATTTCGAAGGTGTAGGAGAAAAAGACGGGAAAAGCTTCATCATGAAGCTGCGTATTTATAATCCGGGATTGCAAAGTAAATTACTTGGTTTCATCAATCTTGCAAAAAATGAGAACCTGGTATTTATTGCTCCGGACAACAATGGCAATAATTTCCTGTTAGGTGACGCACTGCGGGGAGCGATTCTGGATAGTATCGACGGGATGACCACCGGACAGAAGACTGAAGAGCGTCCGGGTGCCGGAATGATATTCTCGTATAAAACAGCAAATATTTGCCAGTACACTGGCACAATTCCATCTGCTGTTGTAACTGAACCAGGTGCGTAACCAGGTCCCGGTTTCTCCCGGGACCACATTTCTACAAAAAATGGGACTTATTAAGAATCAACAAATCGAAATAACCAACTGGCTAAATAGCGACCGGAATTACGACGACGGAGTTTTTCTCTATCAAAAATATGGGAAAAATCCGGTTTTGAAACGCCTGTTTCCCGGTAGGGAAAAATTCCAGGCAGAAAAGCTCGCCTACGAATTAGGAAAACTGATCGGCCTTGGTTTCAACCAGACATTAGAAAGTCAGGAACCTGATAACAAGCAGGTCCCGGATTCCGGATCTGATGAAACTACCCCGAATCCGACCAATACCCAATTAACCGATAAGGCTGAGACATTTGCCGACAAAGCCGAAAGTTTCGCAGAAGATGCTGAAGATTTTGCCAATGCAGCCGAAGAGCATAAAAACAGTGCTGAAGAATTTTCGGAAGAAGCAAAGCAAGCAGCTAACGAAACAAAAGAATTTGCCGACAAAGCCAAGGCCGCAGCCGAAACGCTCGGAGCCATGACCGCAGGTGATCCGGTTCCTGCCGGTAACTACCCTCCGGTAATAAACAGGATTATTGCAGAGTTTTCAAGGCTTTACAACGAGCGCGGAATGTTGAAAAAACAGGAAAACGATACACCGGACGAAAACACGCCGGAAAATATCGAAACACGCCGGAAAATTATCGAAAAAATCGAATCCATTTCCGCGCGTATGGATATCCTCTACGCTGCTAAAAAGCTTATCTGGAGAAGGATATTGTTCCGGATGAAAAAGAGCTTTATCCGGTCCCAAATCAGCAAGCAGCTTCAGATCCGACTGATTCCGGCCAGTTAATCATTAAACGGAACAACCTGCGCAGCTCTATTACCCGGGCAAAAAATCAGCTCGAATATCAGAGCCAGAAAAAAGCGGATAAACCAAACCCTATGCCGGATTGTCCGAAACGCAGGGAACTCGAAGTAAGGATAGCAGAGAAAGAAAAAGAACTTGCGGAAATCGAAGCAAAGCTGAACGATGCTGATCGATCTGAAAAGCCTGAATAAAGCAGAGCAAAACACAAAAAAGAACCGGAAAATCAACCGGTTCTTTTTTTTATCAGTTCCTGAATGCAGGAATCTGGCTGACTCAGAAACATCCTTGCGGAAACAGATCGGAATTCTGGAACATAATGTTTGCATAAACTTTTGGAGTTATGGCAGCTTTTCACTCCACGAACTAATGTTTTACATTCTTCAGCAAACAGGTCCGGCACATATCAACATGTGTACCTGGTCAATCAGTCAGGATGCTATCGAAAAGATCATCCGGAAATATCAAAAAGGTGAAATCCTTTCTATCCGTTTCCTCCTCGATCCGCGTGTAAAGGTCTGTAAAGCCAAACCGCTTCAGATGCTATCTGCCACTTTCTCGCATAAAATTCTTCGCGTACATGCAAAAGTTGTAACAATCGAAAATGAAGTCTGGAAGATATCGGTAGTCAGCAGCCAGAACGCAACAACAAACCCCAAACTGGAACGCGGTGTAATCTTTATTTCCGACGAAATATTCAATTTTGACAAAACCGTATTCGAACATGAATTTAACACAGCAAGAACTGGAAACAATCGAGAAACTGGCAGGACTGTTCTACACCCCCAAACAGATTGCAATAATTCTGGAAATAGATCCGGAAATGTTCGAAGCACATATCCGCTCCGAAACTGGAAATACATATAGAGCATATTACAAGGGCTATTACGAAGCTGATATCGAACTCCGGAAAAGCATCACACAATCTGCATTATCAGGTAGCTCACCGGCACAAACAATGCTCCGGGATATTCAAAAACAAAGCAGAATTTCAGAATAATTCATATATTTGCAAGAACATTAACTGTTTAAAACAATAAATTAACCTTTAAATTATCAGACATTGAAACATATATTATTGATCTTTTGCCTGAGTATAAGCTGTTCTTTATTTGCACAAAAAAAATAAAGAATTCTGTCGTTCTTTCGACAAATGACACTGTCAGTGTTAATGACGCCATCATTTTGAAAAAGGGATCTTCACAAGATGCTGCTTTCAGTTTTGTACGTACAAGGTCTGATTACAGTGTCTCTTCCCAATATAGTAATACACAACAAGAAATACTTTATTTCAAGGAAATAGATAATATTTGTTATGCTTATACATTCAGCTTTATTATTGATTTGGAGAAAGCCTTGAAAAACGGTGAAATCGTAATTGGTAGAGTAGCAGGGAAGACAGCAGCAATCCCTGTTACTAAATCATTGAAGATAGATCCAGAAAAAGTACTTCAACCGGAGTCCAATTCATTCATCTGAAATAAATGAGTTAGACGTACCTATAATCAAAACACAAGAAGATTCTATGCCTGATGAAATGCAATATTTTTTATTGCCAAATTGTCGGAACTCAAAAAATGTTGAGTAGTAAAGTGACTATTACTATTGATTTCGGTCAAGTGAGAAAAAATTTGTATCGGATCAACGTTTAAGAAATAACAAAGGTGAGGTTGTTGTATTTAATTCTATGGTTGATGCAATGAATTGGATGGGAGCACGAGGATGGGAATTTGTTCAGGCCTATGTTTTAACAGTTAGTAATCAGAATGTTTATCATTGGCTGCTAAAAAAGTCGACAAAAAAAATGTCTGAAGAGGAAAGGGAAGGACTTCTTGAGATGTTTAAAACCAAGCAGGATTTTAAGAATAAAGATAAATAAGAAAAACGGAGCTTTAAGAGCTCCGTTTTTCTTTTTCTCTCCAATTTTGCCATCTCAAAAATTTTACCTATCATTGCAATGTTCAAAATCAATACTCGAAGGTGGAGATAGACCGCCCTCAATCCGAGTTGCGGATTTTTTATGTCTATCACTCAACACATGATAAACGCATGCGGCGTGTACCCCCGTCTATATTGCTATAATGGCGTATAGAACCCTCCGAGTAGGATTTGAACAACGGGAAAGGCACGCCGTTTTTGTGCCTAAAAAGTTCAAAAATACTCGAATTATGGAAAAAGAAAAACACCGCTCCCACTGTCGCGGAGCAAAAACAAGAATTCTTGTTACCGAAATCTGCTAATGTATTTAAATCTGAACTTCTTAGAGCAGCCCGGGAGATTTTCAGTATTGCTAATAGAATCCGGATACAATCTGCAATACTAACGGATGATGATCTGAGACCTTACACAAAAAGAATTCAATGGTAGTATTCAGGAATTCACTGATGAAATGAACGTTTGTGCATCCTGTTTGATGTCTGCCTATACCAGTCTTGAAAAACTGAATGTACGTAATACTTCTGTATATTCTTTTGGAAAAGGAGGAAAGCCATGTGTAAAAAGAACTTACAGAACAGGCCATACAGGCCCTTGACGATCTGATGTGTGAATTCATAAAGCGTTATGCTCCGGCAAAGTCCTGGGAGCAGGCCGACGAACATTTCACATCGTCCGAAATCGCTGAAATGTTCAATTCCGTTTATCCGATACCTCTGGAAAATATTTTCGAGGCGTTGAAATCAAACGGCTTTACATGCGTACCTTTATCCGGACAGCCGACTTTCGTCTGGCTGCTCACCCTTAAACAGAAATAAACTTCGCCCCGGTTCACGCCGGGGCTTTTCTTTGTCCTTTTCCATCGTCCGGATCCTGCTTTCCTTTGCAAAAACATCGCTATGAAAGCACTCGAAAATCAGGACTACGAAACCATCAAATCCTACATCCTGGAAGGAAATGAATCTACCCTTCCGCTCCGGCAACGTGAAATGCTCAACCGCTGGGTCTCTGCCTCCAAACTTCTGGAAAAAAATCCGGTAACAAAAAATGCAGTTGCCATCCTTCAGGCAAAAGTATCCCGGCCTGAGCCGGACACAGGCTTATGAAGATTGCCGGAACGCCGTCCGTATGTTCAACAGCAAACAAACCTTCGATTATGAACTCTGGCGCAACTGGCTATTAAACGACATTATCGAACTCTGCCAGAAAGCAAAGGACACCGGTAATCTGAAAGCCTGGGCAGCAGCTCAGGCAAATCTGATAAAAGCTCTGGGCGAAGCTCCGGAGAATAACATCGACCCACGTCTGTTGGAAAAACATCAGATCGTTATCCCGATCCAGGTCAACAACAATACCTACAATCTTGACCTGAACAAATTTCTGAACATACCGATCGATCAGCGCACACGCATCGCAGATGCTCTGATCAATCCGGCTACCGACGATGATATCACCGAAATCATGAACTCATGATAGAGCAAAAAATACAATTCAACCCGGCACAACAGATCGGCCTACTCCTTCAGGCCAAAAACAAATGTGACATCTGGGGGCGAGGCACCGGGAAATCAGCCGGAATAGCCTGGGACATCAACCTGATTAACCGGACCATGCCCCGGGCTTTAACTGCCGTAACCGGACAGACTTTCGGACAGCTGCTCACACGTACACTCCCATCCACTTTTAAGCTACTTGAAAGTATGGGCTATAAAATGCACGTCTCAGCCAAAGATCCCGGCAACTACGTCATCAACCGCCGACCGCCGGATCATTTCCTGCAACCCTACGAAAAAAAGTAATGAAGTTCGACAATTTTATTAGCTTTTCGAATGGTAACGGCTTATTGCTTCTTTCTCAGGACCGCGCCGGATCAGCGCGTGGAGCATCCGTCGATTACGAGATTCTGGACGAAGCACTGACAATAAATAAACAACGTTACGACGAAGAAACATCACCGACCAACCGGGGAAATGAAGGTATTTTCGGACCACACAGTCCGCAACCGATCCCCTGGCACCATGGTTTCCACTTTTATTCCAGTTCCATGCCGTACACCGCCGAACAAAAATGGCTGCTTGATATCGGCAACTACTATGAAAAAGAACGCGGAATCCGGTTTTTCGAAATCTGGAACCGGATAATAAAATTACAGTTGGAGCTGCTCGACTGCGAATCAGAATCCGAATTCAAAAGTATCTGGAACGAAACGGTTCGTCTGAAAACGAGTATTGCACCTTTTGTCAGCAAAGACGGCCCACTGTTCACGCTGGCCAATGCTTTCGATAATATCCAAAACGTAGGCTTTTCCTATATCAGACGGGAATATAAAAAAACAAACGCTGCTGACCTTCCTGATTGAGATCATGAACATGGTGATCGATAAAGTAGAAGATTGCTACTATCCACTCTCCGACCGCCATATCTATTATAATGCTACGAACGACGCTTTTATCCGGGACGTAGCAGAAGATTCAAATTTCGACCGGAACCGGCTTTCCGAAAAAAGATTGCCGCTATGATTCGGATTGTGACACACAAAACCTCTGGAACTTTCATTCGACTGGGGTGCCCGGATCAGCCTGATGACCGTCAGCCAACCCCGGAATTACGATTTTGTCACCGGCCTTTTTTCTGAGATAGAATTGCAGAATTTTATAAATGAATTTTTTTCGTCAAACCCGATCAGGCACCCACAACAATGATAAATGCCCTGATCGACTCATTTTGTCGTTACTACGAACATCATCAGGAACGTACCATCATTTACATCCGCGACCGATATGGAGATCACCGACAGGCAAACAGTTCACAAAGCTACAACGAACAGGCTATCGAACGGCTGAAATCAAACGGTTGGTACGTTATTCCTCACGTTCATCAGGGGATGGAGCCACCCCAACACGATAAATTCCTGCTCATCCAAAATATTTTCAAGGAAGCAGATCCGCGTTTCCCCGGTATCCGGTTTAACGGCGTCCGGTGTAAATTCTCCATTATCAGTATGAATAATACCCGCGTAACCGAACACGATGGCCGTTTCGGGAAGGACAAAAAAGCGAAAGCAGTCGCAGCGGAGTACTTCCGGAAGAAGCAACTCACTTCGGCGATGCTATCGACAAAATTATCTGGACCAAATTCAACAGTACATTACGCTTCAACAACAACACTTTTGTACCCGTCCGCATAAAAAATTGAAAAAAAGTTGACAAAAGTTTTTGTAATAAACTAAAGTTTATTATCTTTGTAGTGAAGTTTAACCCCAAATACTAAGTTTATGAGGGAATCTTTAAAAGAGTTCTTGGAAATTATTGAAAGTTGCGATCAGCCCACCACCTTCCACCGGGCAATGTTGGAAAACCTTTTCCTTCTTTACTCGAAAGGTTGGAAACAAATGGGGCTGACGGAGACAGAAAAAAGAAACGCTGATTAATGCGATTCTGGATCAGTTCTCTAAACTGAAATAAACCAGGAACGTGTCCCCTTCGGGGGACACATTTTAAAGATTATAAAAAAGGAGGAAGTATGAAAAAGACAACACATTTTTTTTTAGCAATGAGGATTTAGACAATATCCTCCGCGGAATGGAAGGTTTAACAACCGACGAAAAAAAAAGAAGCTTATCTGGATGCCCGGCTGAAGGAACTCGAAAGCCTTCCGGACTCCCGTAAAAAAGAGCTGCAAGAGGCTGCTCGTGCAGGAATGCAACCAACCCTCGAACTGGCATCGCACATTAGTGTCATGAACGAATTACAGCGGATCGGCAATATCGTTTCATTTGCATCTATTGCAAAAAGACTATTTCGGAAAATCAAAATTCTGGATCCATCAGCGGATAAACGGATATCTGGTGAATGGTAAACCGGCATGTTTTACAAATGAGCAAATCGTCCGGATGGCTGAAGCACTGGAAGATATTGCAAAGCAAATGCAGGAAGCCGCTGCACACCTGAAAGTCATTGCTACCCAGGAAAGAAGCACTGTAAAAAAAATTAGAAACAGGAAAGGAGTAATTTATGATTAATCTGACAAAGCATTCAGTTAATGGCAAGATTTCTGTAAAATCCCTGGTTAAAACTTTTGATGAATACCAGGCTAAAGAAAAAAGAACTGGCCAATAAAATGTTTCACCTGCGCGGTGTATTTCCCCGACCGGAGGAATATATTGAGCTACGCAATGAAATGGCACAAGTAAAAACAACATTGTCCGACCTCCGGAACTGTCTGAAAATATATTGCCGGTATGGAAATATAAATGGCAAAGAAGTAATAAACGACTGTGAATTTACTCCTCCGGACGATTGGAAAAAAAAAAAAAGAAAGAGTATTTGATACTGTTTAGAAAAGCGGAGCTTACAGCTCCGTTTTTTGTCCTTTTTCTCCTTTCCTTCCCTCCTATTTTCGCCGAAAAGATTTGAACAATGGCAACGATTCGGCGAAAAACTGTTCTTCAGGAAATGGACGTTAAAACAAACCCGAGAACCGGGGAACAGGAAGTTTTAGTATTACTTTCGATAAACTAAACGGCGAACGGGTATTTATCCCGCGTGCGGTCTGTTGCGGTCTGAACATGGACATGACAGCAAACCGTTACAGGGGAGTACTTCCGTTGATAAAAACGGTAACTCAACCGGCCATCCCACTCCGGTAGGGATTGACCGGATCATTCGTTTTAACGGAAAGGAGGTTGTGTTATGAGTGTTAAGCTGCTTACCTCCGGAAATGGTACCCCATTAATGGCCTACGGTGAAAAATTCTTCGCTTCTACCACCGGCGCACCCGAAACGGTCAAATCCTCCGTACAAACCGAAAAAGTAGAAGATTCGGTAAAAGTAGGGAACTACGAATGTTGCGCCTGGACCACTTCCAACGATTTCCCACAAAAAGCAGCAACAATAACCGGGCAAACCGGAGTTCTCAGCACCGGACTTAAATTCCTGCACCGGGTTGTCATGGGGCAAGGCGTTTTTCCTTGTAAAGTTGCCGGATATGACGCAAAAGGCAATGAGCTGTTAGAAGTCATTAATGATTCTCAGGTTTATTAATTTCCTTCAGTCCCGGACAGTCCGGCGTTATCTTGCAAATGCCTACCGGGATATCCTGAAATTCGGGATATCCTTTCCACAGCTGATCCCAAATATAGCAGGGAATCAGATCGTTGGGATAAATGCCATCAACGCCCTGCATTGCCGTTTGACAAAGCCGCGTAACGGCATAATTGAAAACTGCATTGTCTCCGGAGAATTGCCGGATATCTCTAATCCCCAAAATATCGAAGTTTATCCAGTCCTCGATAACTACGATCCCCTGGCCGACCTCGAGCGTATCCGCTACGCCGGAAAAATTGCCGGAAGAAGTTACATCTATCCGCTCCGCGACGAGTGGGACAGCAGCGACATTTATCCTATGCCTGCCTGGTGGGCTGCCAAATTAGCCGGATGGATAAGTATAGCCAATAAAATCCCTGCTTTCCTGGACAAAGCCTATGAAAATCAAATCAGTTGGACCTGGCATATAAAGATACCTTATGCGTACTGGGAACAAACGGTATCCGGAAAAAGACTACAAAAAATCCGGAAGAACGGCGGCAAAAAGATTCAGGAAGAAATGGACGCTATCGAAGAAAGCCTGACAGATACAAAGAACGCAAACAAAGCCATTTTCACCCATTACACGATCGGAAACAACGGAAGGCCTGAAGAGCAGTGGATTATCGAACCTCTCGATAACAAATACAAAGCCGACGACAAACTGGTCACTTCAGCAGCTGCAAACAGCGAAATCCTGTTTTCGTTGATGGTCAATCCGAATGTGTTGGGTGCCGGAATGCCTGGTGGCACATATGCCGGAAATCAGGGCGGAAGCAATATCCGCGAAGCCTTTCTGGTAAACATCGCCATGGCCTGGCTCGATCGGCAGAACCTGCTCGATCCCATCGAAGCAATGCTGGAGTTCAACGGAGTAAAAAGACATACAGCTACGCTTCCGGAATACAATATTAACAACCCTCGATTCAGGATCAGGGACCACTAAAAACCTTTGGCATAATGTTATTCTCAGAAAACCCAGATCAGCTAATTGATGAACTGAAGGACTACATTCAGATTGCATCATCCTACGACTGTAGCCGGATTCAAAATCTTTTACTGGCTACGGAAAACACATATATAATCGCTCTGCTTGGGACCAAGCTGTTCAACCGGATCGCAAAAGATCAGACAACGTTCCCCGATGAAATCGGAATGTGCCGGAAAGCAGTTGCAAACATCACTGTGTATGAGAATTTCACACTCCTGAATACACTCCTGCTTTCCGGAGGATTTGCCCGGGGTTGCCGGAGAAAATACCGATTCTCTCTATCGTTATCAGGAGGAAGACCTGAAACAGATCTTCAGGCGAAATGGTTTCGATCAGCTCGACCTTATCATCAATCATTTTCTTGACAAAATAGATTCGTTCCCCGAATTTAAAGAGTCTGAGTATTACAAAGCCGGACGGGGAGAACTGATCCCGGACCGGTTTGTTTTCTCACAATATTACAAAAACCAATAGGACATATCGTATTCCGTTATTTGCAAGCTTTTATCAGACGGGCCGAGGATCTGGATATATCCGATATCGTTGATTTGAGTGAACTCCGGCAGGCGGTGTTATCAGGCACCATTTCAGATCAACAACAACGCACCATCGAACTGGTTCGCCCTGTTATTGTCTGTCTGGCTGTTGCCTACGCCATGGAAGATATGGGAGTAAACATAGACAATGCCGGAATCTGGATGGAAAGAAGAGTCGCAGCCGACGGTATCCGGGAAAAGAACCCACCGGATACAATCCTGGTCAACACATTGGTTTCAAAATACAGAAATATGGCAAACAGATATTTACGCGAGCTTCAGAAACATCTGTCCGGAGCGACAAATACCAATCCGCTGATCCGGGATAATAAAAACAAAAAAACTACCTGGCAATGAGAGAACACATCATATACCTATGGAATTACCTCTATAACAGCATAGGGGTCGGCCTGAACAGCTTTTTTGTTTGGATTAAGGTAAACGACTGGTTAAGTCTCCGCAATGTCAGTGAGCTTGCCGGAACATTGGTTCCGATCCTGGCTCTGATTTGGTGGTGCATTAAAATAATTCAAACCCTTAAACGCAGGAAACATGAGAAAAATTAACCTTATCGTAATCCATTGTTCGGACACCTATGCGCGGATGGACATCGGTGTGAACGAAATCAGACAGTGGCATCTTCAGCGCGGATTCAACGACATTGGATATCACTATGTCATCCGCCGCGATGGCGCGATAGAGCAGGGCCGCCCGATAGAAAAGCCAGGAGCGCACGCCGCCGGATACAACACAAACAGTATCGGTATTTGCTATGCCGGAGGAAAAGGAGACAATAATCAGCCTGAAGACAACCGGACACCGGAACAAAAACAAGCAATGTACGATCTGGTTGCCAGTCTGAAACAACAATTTCCACAGGCAGAAATCACCGGACACCGCGATTTACCCGGAGTACATAAGGATTGCCCCCTTGTTTCTCAGTCAAAAACGAATTTAAAACCAAGCAAGTATGATCGATAGGATTTTAAAAAAATTGGAAAACGACAGTTCTTGGACTGGCAATTTTAATAACTTGTTTTATCCTGGTGTTTATGGAAAAATCTACCCTGACGGAAGTTTCTGTATTTATTTGCGGCGGTTTTTCGTTCTCTTCAGTAAAGATTCCATGCTTCGAAAAAAAAGGTCCGGTAAGTGTAATTATTTTCGGGTCTTTACTCCTTTTTTTTGCCAGTTGCCGGCCATACAGGTCCTTTACAACAAACACCGAACGTATAGTCAGGGACACCATCACAATCAGGGATTCCATTCCTTTCCGGATAGAAATTCCGGGAGATACTGTCCGGATCACATCGGATTCGATCGTCTACGATACGGTTTGCCTCGATCAGCTCCAGTCTGGCCGTTTTAGTCTTCCGCCCTGGGAAACGTCTACCAAATTTGCTTATGCGCAAGCCGGAATTACCAATAGTGTGCCCTGGCTAAATCTCCGGCAGAATCCGATCAATATCGACACACTCATTTATATCAATAAAATCAAGATACTTGAACGGACCATCAGGGAAATGGAGTCCAGAATCATAGTGCCGGAAAAAGATCCGTTCTATAAAAATGTCTGGCTCTGGATATCAGTCATGCTGGGAATAGTTTTATTCAGAAGATATGCACGAAATTAAGATTACATATAAAAAGCTTTTTCCGGAACCGGGAGATCATCACCTCCTTCCCCACGACATGGAGCGAAATGAATTGCCGGCAATTTACCGCATTGCATAAACGTCAGGACGATACAACCCTCCTTGCAGTTATGCTCAATGTCCCGAAAAGAATAGTCCGGAAAATGAATTTACATCAGGTCTATGAACTGGCCAAACTTTTCGACTTCATTCAAAAAAGACACCAAGACCAGTAGTTTCAATATAGAATCTGTTTGTTTCCCGGGCTTGGGCACTCTTTATGCTCCCCGGCCCAAACTGGCAGACATGACATTTTTACAATTCATTTATGTAGATAGTTTCTACATGCAATATGCTGAAACCGCAAATCCGGACATCTTACGTGATTTCATAGCACATTTATACACTCCGGGAACCGGATACGATAAAAAATCAGCAGATCAGGCTGTACCGAAACTGAAAAAAGCCGATCTGCAGATTTTTGAAGCAATCGCATTAAACTACGGCCTGGTACGGAAATGGATCGCAGACAGATATCCCCTTATTTTTCCGGCTCAGAAGCAATCATTCGGAAAAAAGTCCGGTTCTTGGGCTGAAATCTTCGACGATATCGTCGGTGACGATCTGAAAGATCAGGACAAATACGCTGAGATACCGATAAATTCAGTGTTCAGGTTCATCACAAGAAAGATTAAGGAATCCAGAAAACAAAGAGAACATGCAGCAAAATTACACTGACATAGCCGACTATTTTGAGCAACTTGCAGATAAGCACAAACAGATAAAAACATTCTGCCGGTACGAACTCGATGAACTACTTTCCAAAACAGCCAGTATAAAGGCTTTCCCCTGTCTGGTTGTCGAAGGCTTCGACTTTGACTTTGCAGGCTCTTCTCCGGACAACATCCTGAAGAACCGGCATGGTGCTTTTTCAATTGTCGATAAATGCGACATTTTCAATCCGGCAAAGCGGTGTGAGACACTTGAGCGGACCGAAATTATTGCAGGACAGATCCTGTCCAAAATGGTTGATGATAAACGGCAGCGACTTCCATTAATGACCAGTTTTGAAATCAATTCTGCCGAAGGGCTTAATTTTATAAACCCGATACTTGGTTATGCCTTTTGCCGGATCAGCTTCACATTTAAAACGAAGATCGGGGAGGATCTGACGGTATGGCAATAACAATAAAACAACAACCGGAGGAATTATCCGCTTCCGGCAACCGGATGTATTTCCTGGTACATACCGACCGGACCAATACGATCAACTATAAAATGACAGCTCAAAGATTCAACTCATTGAGTCCGCCAATAAAGTCGTAGAATTGCCATTGATGCGGTTATATCCAAATGCTGACGGGGATGTAGACATGGATATCAGCAAAATTATCGATAACCGCCTCAGGCCGGAATTCCCCGGTTTGGAGACTAACGAATACTGCAAACTGAAGGGCTTCACTTTGTAGTATAAAGTTGTCTTTACTGAAGAGGGTAACTACATACCGATCAATTCCACAACAACAGATATACTGACTGCTGTAAAAGGAAAATTTCCGGCTTCTCCGTCTGAATTTATCCGGAAAAATGATTTTCTGACAAACTTTCAAGCTTTCGAAACAGTAGCCGACGGAGTCCATTTTTGGTAGCATTAATTCTGAATCCCGGAAGCTATACTATCAATTCCAGTTTTTCCTATACAGACGGAACTACCAGAACCACTTCTTTTTGGACGTATAACTACAACATCGCAATATGAAATGTACGCCATTCCAACTGGATTACAGCAGGCTTAAATTATCTGGGGTCAAAAAATATTCATTTTGGTTATCCGGAGGAACTATGTGCGAAAAAAAGGATGACCTATGATGTTGTCCGGATAGTAAAAGCCCATAAGCCTATTTTATACCTTAACCGACTCGGTGGTATTGACTACATCATTGTCTCAGAAATTTCTAACTCTATCAAGACAGATAAAGAGACATACCAACGTGACAATTCATATGCACAGGGTATTATCACAGATTACTCTGAAATTTTTGAAGTAACAACCGGATATATTACCAGGGATATGGCATTCCTGTCCAAAGAATTCATTCTTTCTGATTCAGTTTACACTTCAGAAAATAATGTATTGTTACCCATAAATATAGAAAAAGGCACATTCAACATTTATGCGGATGCCGACGATTTACATTTCTATACATTCAAATATTCATTTGCAAACCTGAATTTTCATCTTCTGTCATCCGGTACTCCTGAACCACTGCCCGAATCGGTCATGGCTTGCTGTCCGGACGGAGTCGATGATTATTTTACAATTACTTCCCCGACGCTGACAAATATGATGAATATATTCCCATGCGACCCTGGGCAGAAAATAGTTTATTCGATGGATATGATTCCCGGAAACGGATCCATGTTTTCCTTAGGACTAATGGCCGGAATTTATCTGGAATTTTTTTACAGCGGTTTGATATTTGGAATCATATGTCTATGTAAAAGCAAAAAATACATGTTTTATCAGGAATCATCTTCGGTTAATATTGATAAACGTGTAAAAGTTGAGCTTTCTGTTTCCAACAATAACAACACTCTGGAATTTGGGCTAAAAATCAATTCATTACCAGAAACACTGACGTTATCAGAGGCAGAAATTACCAATACAACTAATTTCATGTACTTATTCAAAAAAACAAATAATGTTCCTTATGGAGACAGTAAACTAATTAGTTTCAGTATAGATAAAATAATTAGCGAAACGAAAACCAACCTTATATTGTGGGATTTTTTAACGGAGAATCTTCAACCGAAAGATTAAAAAATAAAATCGAAAATGGCACAGCATATGACCTCATGGCAAATAACATTGCAAATATAGACGATATAATAAAACCACTTAAAATTTGATATCATGGCAATCGACTTTACAGACATTACCAAAAACCTTCCATCCGGGAATAATATGGGAGGGATCGGACAAATCGTGTACTATGCCCTTCATAGGGATGTAGCGAAATGGCCCATACGACCCAAAGCAGGAGCAGACATTACCATCGAACAAATGGGAGAACTCTCCGGCAATATCGAAATGAAAGCCGGAAAAGCATTCCACAAACTATACATTACCGACGATGAAGGAAAACTGGACTTTGAAGGTGTCGGAGAAAAGGACGGGAAAAAAGTTTATTGTAAAACTGAGAGTTTACAACCCGGGATTACAATCTAAACTACTCGGTTTCATTAACCTTGTAAAAAATGACAATCTGGTATTTATCGTTCCCGACTGCAAATAGTGGCCTTTTCCTATTAGGGGATGAATTACGCCCTGCTATTCTTGACAGTATGGACGGGATGACCACCGGACAAAAGACCGAAGAGCGTCCTGGTGCCGGAATGATCTTCACATACAAAACACCTGGGATATTCCGGTATAAAGGTAATATCCCAACTGTAATTGTTCCCACGACTATTCGTGCATGTTGTCCGGACGGAGTAGATGATTACCTGTCTTTTAATGCCGGCATTACAAAAAACTTGTTTATGCCGACAGATAATAAAAAAAAGCTGATTTGCGTAATGGATTTGATTCCTGGGGATTCTACTTTCGAATTTAAAATGAAAGATACATTCTTATATAATTTCAGTTTGATTGATGGTTATGCTGTACTTTGGCTATTTATAAACGGAACTGGATATGCAATTATATTTCAGTCTGGAAAGAATGGAAATGAACGCATAAAAGTCAGGATGGAATTAGGACTTGAAAATAATGCTCCGATTTTTACTGCATTTGTGAATGATATACTGGTAGAGTCAGCAATGGAATCAACAGAAGATATTATCGCACCTACCGAAGATGCGATGAATATTTTGACAGCTCGTGGCGGATATTTTAGTGGAAAATTATTTTCGTTTGAAATATTCCAAGAAAAAACGCCAATTACAAAATGGAATTTTCAGGGAGAAATTCCGGGTGAATGCCTAAAAAATAAAGTAAGTACTATGTTTGCACTTACTGCCAACAACGTCGATGATATGAGCCAGTTTATCAAAGACATCCCTATTCCTGCATAACCAGAACCGTCTAAAAGACGGTTCATTTTAATACACATTATGATTGAAATGTTCGTAAACGACCAGGCTTTAACTCTGCCTGATGATTTAAATATCCGGATTGAACTGAACTTCCCGACTTTCGAAAGTGATGTCATTCCGGCAAGTATCATTTATCATTTTGATTTACCATTTCTCGGAAATGAATCAATTTTAAATTACAGCAACCATATCGAAGTAATGGGGAAATTCTATGAATATCCCTGGCGAATGAACTTTGACGGAATAAACCTGTTTTCCGGAAAACTGATTGTAACATCTGTTGCTGAAGTCTTCCGATGTGCTGTAACTTTACGACAGCTCCCTGCCGATTTTGCCGATAAGAATATTGATAGCTTCACATTTCCTACCTTGCAATTAGTTCCTACAGGCTCTGGAATCAACAATACATCCCAAATTCCGGGAATCACACATAAATTATTTACACTCCCCAAAATATACGCACCGGAACTGTTTTCGTCCAATCCGGCATGGTGTAAAATTGTCAACCGTTTTCCATCTACCGAACAGAACCGGTACAGCGAAAGTGCAATTCCAATATTCTACGTATTTAAAATCCTCGAAATAATATTTACTTCAGAAGATTTTTTCGTAGCATATAGCGATTCAGCTTTAGCAAAAAATTCCCTGATTTTCGATTCATTATTATTCTTCAATAACTACACTCTCGATACCATCTCCGGAAGAATACGTCGGAACATCATCTTTAAATATATATTACTACAAGAATAATATATATCCCAAAAATCATTTGCCTGCCATTAGTGTAAATAGTGTATTGGTCGGCCTGAAACAAATGTTTACCCTGACCACCTTTGTCGATAACCAGACCAACATGGTTCAGTTTCTGTTTTTCAAAGATATTGCGGATTCGAAAATCCTCGATCTCTCCGATATTGTTTTGGACGGCCATGAGGTTCTGATCAACGAACCGACCGCGTTTCATTTAAAATTCAGTGACGACGATTACAAGGTCGATGGCCCTGTAACCGCTTACGGGACACTCAGCCACGCCGGTACTCCAAGCCGCGAAGATTTACTGATAAGTGTGCAGGCTGTAAACAGCTATTATAAATCAGTTCCGGGCTCTGATTTCACCCCGGGGGTGACGTGATCGACATCCTGGAATGGAAAAGAGTGGGTAACAGCTTCTTCCCTCTGAAAACTAATCCCGATCTCTCAAAAACAGAAGAGGTATCGATCGAAGCATCTCCTATGCCAATGGATTATTTCGCAAATACCCCCTATCCATTTTACGAAGAAGGAGGTGTTTCCCCACGTTTCGCGCCAGACGCTTCCAAAACAGATAAACTAATCTTCTTTTTTACCGATAAATTGAATCGGAACCTGGGAACATCATCGGAAATACAATCTAATGGAACTGTCTATTCCGACCGTCCGGGATTAAAAATAGGCACCTCATACGGTCTATATAACAAACTACTCAAACCCTGGTACGAGTTCCTTGAAAACGCAAACGAATATACTTTTTTCTTTCAAATGTTCCATTGAGGATATCCTTCGGATCATTCCGATTTTCGGATATCAGGAAGCAAGTACACGAGACCAGATCCGCCGGATCCGGGTCCGAATCAAGTCTATATCCCCAAACAATTCACATTCGAACTGACTCATACAAAAATAACCTGTCAGGCAAAACTCATGAAAGATGACGGAAATCATTGAAAATATTGAATCATTCAACAAAGATATCGTCTCCTGGGGACACCGGACCCGACAGACCATCCTGGGAAAGATCCCAAAGGGCCGGCATGCTTCAGGTGCAAAAGAAGAACCACTGGCCCGTTCATTCCGAATGAATACTTCAAAAACATTCGGAGAAATCGACCGGATCGGTTTTTCTTTCAGCCTGCATGGCGTTTTCCTGCAAAAAGGAGTCGGACGGGGTTATATTTCCAAAAACGGTGTCGTTATGCGAGGCGAACGGATAAATCATTCCAGAAATCCCAAAACAAAATCAACCGACTTCAGAACCATTCCCGGCGTTATCTCCAGGCGCAAACTGGATTGGTTCAACGGTCCATTGCAATCCAGATTCGAAAACTTATCGGATCTTGTTGCTGAACACAAAAGCTGATCAGGCTATTCTTAATTTCAAGCGGATGAAAATTCAATAAAACTCCGTAAACGCTTTGCCACCTCAAAAATTTTCCCTTATCATTGCAATGCAAAAACAAACTCAGTAGGGTGGAGATAGACCGCCCTTAAATCCATAGGCGGATTTTTTATGTCGATCACTCAACACATGATAAACGCATGCGGCGTGTACCCCCGTCCTTAGCTGTAATGGCGAAAGGAAACCCTACTGAGAGTTTTTGCAACGGGACAGGCACGCCGTTTTCTGTGCTTAAAAATGCAAAAAACTCAGTATTATGGAAAAGAAAAACACCTCTCCCACTGTCGCGGAGCAAAAACAAATCTTAGAGACTTGTGTACACAAACTTGAAGAAGTCAATGCCTGTATTCTGGCAATGTATCCCGCGTTATCAACCAATCTGCCTTTATCAGATTATACGAATGAAGAACTGATTGCCCATGAACTTTGCGAGGATATTTTTTCAGATTTTATCCGGTTTGGACATATTCTGATCGAAGTTGTCAGAAAGGAGGTAGTTTATGAAAACTAACGAACCAATCAAGATCCAGCGGATGAAAACCATTATCTACGGTTCTCAGCTAAGGGAAGAGTATTATTTCTTCACATGGAAGGGATATTGCTGCGAAGAAACATTCTCGTACGACGAAATTATAGCTATTCATGAACTTACAGGCCGGATGATTGCAGAACACAAAGAAAAAAGGTGGCTTATAATGGACAAAAAATAAAATTCTTCAGTTTGTTGCCCAGTTACAGGAACTCCGTGACAACGTCGAAGATTTCATGTATTTTTCTACCATACCCGTAGAACATCTGGAGATTAATTTCAATGAAGGTATGGATAGAGCAGTAGAAGCTGTATTATTCCTATACGGGGAAATCGTGTTAGACGAAATTCAGCGTAAAAAGTATCAAACTAATATCACAGCCCGGCAATCCGCCGGGCTATTTTTTGTCCTTTTTCTCCCCTCTGATCCTCTTTACCATTGCCATAAAATATTACAATTATGGCATCTAAAAGCACAATTAACAAACGTGTAAACATTTACATCAACGGCCCGGGAAGTCAGCAATGACATAAAATCCATCCGGACTGAAATGCAAAAGGCAGTCAATGATATTGCCCGTATGAAACGCGGCAGCGATGAATACAACGCGAAAAGCCAAAGAAATCCGCACCCTTAAAGCCATTATCCAGGAACACAACCAGCAACTCCGGACAACGGAGCAACGGTGGTCTTCTCTAAATAACGTTGCCAATGGCTTAAAAAGAAATATTCCGGTATTATTCTTTCTTTTGTTGGTTCGCTCACCGGAGCAACATTAGGTTTTCAAAAAGTGTGCCGAAGAAGCTGAAAAATTTGAGGAAAATTTGGACAACCTTTCTGCCCTGACCGGACTGGGAGGGAAAAAAATCTTTCCTGGTTAGGCGATCAGGCAAAAGAGATGTCTGTAAAAACAACAGAGTCCGGAATAAAAATCAAACAATCGGCAACTGATATTCTGGACGCCTTCACAAAAATAAAGGATCACAACTGCCGGAACTGCTCAAAAACAAAGAAGCTTTTGCTGCCTTAACGGAAGACGCTATTATTCTCAGCGAAGCTGCAAAGATAGAGCTGGAACCGGCAACAGCATCCCTAGCTAATGTCATGAATCAGTTCAATGAAAAATCTTCCTCCAGTCGCAGGATCATCAACGAACTAGCCGCGGGGTCTCAGACCGGTTCGGGAGATATCCAGTATCTTTCCAATGCAATAGAAAAATGCGGTACCTCTGCCTACCTCATGGGTATGAAAACCAATCAGACAATCGGTGTAGTCGAAGCTATTGCCCCGAAATTCAAAGATGCATCTCAGGCCGGTAACAGCTTTGACAAGGTATTGCTAACAATGAAAGATAAACAAATCGGTTATCAGTCCGGCCTGTTTAACATGAACGATGCATTGGATGAACTTCAAACCAGATTTGCTAAAGGGGAAAAAGCATCCGACCTTTTTGGAAAAGAACACGCGAAAATGGCTGAAGTTCTCGTTATGGCTAAAGATGATGTAATACGCTATACTGAGGCTGTTACCGGAACGGACAAGGCGTTGGAACAAGCAGCAAAAAATACGAACAACAGGGCAGCCAAACGCGCTCAGGCCATGAATCGTCTTAAACTGGTGATGATTGATCTCGGAGAAAAAGTAGCTCCGGCAATCACCATGGGAACCAATGCGTTCACTTCTTTCCTCACTTATCTTTCAAAAGCCCCGACGCTCTTCCGGGAAAACAAACAGCTTATTCTTGCTCTGGCTACTGCTTTTGTTGTCCTTCAGGGAAAAACTATTCTTGCTACGCTAGCTTCCATGAAAAACCGTGCAGCACATCTGCTCGAAGCTGCTGCAAAAATGAAGAATGCAACGGCAACAGCCTACTTAAATACCTATGCAGAACAATACAGGATGACTCAAGGAAACGTTTCCCGGGGAGTGTTGAAATTGCGGACTTCATTTTCCTTACTTTGGAAAACAATTGTTGCTAATCCAGTCGGAGCAATAGTTACAGGAATATATGCTTTGATCACTGCCGTGAATTTCATGGAAAAACATACCGATAGTGCCATGAGAGCCGAAAAACTCAAAAATAGTATCCTTTCCAAATCCGAAACAGCAACTAAACTAGCTACCGATGCAAATAGAGAATTTGCCAAATCAATCAGCAATGTTAATCGCCTCAGTACAGAAGAACGTCAACGTCTTCGGGAACAAATCAGCGATCGTATAAAATTGACAGAGGCCACATTAAACCAACTGAAAGCCGAACAAGCCGAATTAAAGCAGACTGCAACTAAAGTCGGATTCTGGCAAACACTAAAAAACAGCTTTCTCTCCGGTGGATTTGGTGAACCTTCCGTCAATAATTATGAGAATTTCCAAAAATTACAGCAAAATGATGCCTTAAAAAACGGTCAGGAAGCAGCTGATGAAATGAATGAAAGTATCCAGAAACTCGAAGAAAGTAACGCGTGACTTAAATCTCAATTAGATGATTTTAATGAAACATTTAATGCTTTTGAAATAAACGCTGATAAGATTGGTACTAAAACTATTACAGAACTTCAGGAAAAAGTAAATCTGTATCGTACCGCTTTGGAAAATGCGACCTTACAAAGTGAAGAATATGAACGGATTCAAAATAAACTAATCGCAACTGAAAAACAACTGAATCAGGCAATCAAATCAAGGGACATAAACGATACTCCCCTACCATCAAAAGACAATAAAAATCCACTTCAAAACAAAAAACTAGAAGCCGAACAAAAGCTTGCCACTGCAATCTCTCAAATACGGAAAAAACTTTATCTGGAAAACCTTACAGAATCAGAAAAAGAAAATTTTGCAAACTCAACAACAATACAATGAACTAATTGCTCTCTGCCAACAATTCGGGATTGATACAATAGAAGTGTATAATGCATACTCAGAAAAGATAGAAGCCATTATTGACAGAGAACTGGAAAATGAAGTTAGTGCATCCATTGCAGCACAAGACCGAATTAATCAGGCTTTAAAATGTCTTCCTCGGAACGGGAAAAAGCTAGTGTCAGGCAAAAAATATGCGGAATTAATCGCACTTGCTGAACAATATGGAATTGATACTTTGGCTTTAAAAAGAAAAAATGGATGAAGAATTAGCCTCCATAAAAGAAGACGAAGAACCACAAGATATATTCGGAATGTCACCCGAAGACTGGGAGGATCTGGAGGGGAAAATAGGAAAGGCGATTCAATTGGCCGGTCAATTAGCTGATATCTGGGGACAATTTAATCAGATTCAGGCCGATAAAGAAAAAAAAAAGAACTACAAGAATATGAAAGGAGTTGTAACCGAAAAAAAAAAAGAACTACTCAATAAACAGCTCAACGCCGGGAAAATAAGCCAGGAACAATATAACGCCCGTACCTCCCAACTGGATGCTGATTTAGAAAAAAAAAAGAAAACTGAGATAGCTAAAAAACAGGCAAAAAACGTGACAAAGCGCAATCAATTTTTTCGGCTATAATTAGCACTGCTTGCTGCAATAGCCCAAGCCCTTCCGAATATTCCATTATCTATTATTGCCGGTATTATGGGGGCTGCACAAATAGCAGTCATTGCCAGTCAGCCACTTCCCGAATATGCAAAAGGTGGTCTAACCGATGGCGCAAAATGTACATTGCCGGAGAAGCCGGACAGGAATGGATTTCTCCCAACTGGATGCTGAAAGACAAAACAACCGGACCAATTATTCAACAATTGGAAATGGTCCGCTCCGGTATCTTATCTCCGGAACAACTGGCTCCGATCAGACCGGATTTTCAAACTATGTCTGCTATTCCAATGTATGCTTCAGGTGGATTTACATCTACCGGTTCGATGGAAACAAACTATTACACCACAACAACCACTACAAATCAAGATAATGACACATTGATGAATATCAATGAAAATATTAAAATCCTTATTGAATATCTTTCCGATCCACGTAATCGACAAGCAGTTATTTCCAACGATCTATTGCAAAAACACAACGAAAAGAAATAAACATGATAAATCGTTTAAAAAGCTTGTAATTCAGAAAGATTATAAACAATGAAATTAATACAGTTCTATTTTAGATAAAACACTGCTAATAAACTCATTGTTGTCATCAACTCAAAAAAAATAAAACGGTTTGACTATACTCACCCGGAGGCCCTGCCCTATCACTCAACGCAATTTCACACATACTTTTCAGGAAATATGACAGGTCAGGTCGCGTCCTACTTAGACAGCAAAACCGCATAAAAGTCCTACTGTTTCTGCGGTTTTGATTCCGAGAGTTGTGAGCATTTGTGTGCAATTGCATTTGCAATTGGTAGGTTGATAGGTCGCAATCACAAAGTATCAAGACAGGGAAACTTGTTTTGAATTTCCTTATTGACAACACCGAGTTTATGCTTCAGATAGATCTCTGTGGTTTGTACCGATGTATGTCCGTTCTGGTCGCGTAGAGCCAACATGTTTATATCGCTGTCTGCTGCCAGTGAATTACCGGTGTGTTTCCAACTGTACAGCTTGTAACTATCCGGCATATTTAATCGGGTCCGGAAACCATTAAAACGGTTCTTCAGATTATTCTTTCCAAGTGGTGTAAGTCCCGGTTTATATTCTTTACCAAACACATAGTAATCCCGGTTGTATTGCTGCAATTGGTAGATATTCCGCAGTTTCAGCATAAAATGTCGTGGAATGGTTGCATAACGTTCCCGATTCGTTTTTGCCCGGAATCGATCCACATTAATCAATCCTCTTGCAAAATCAATATCCCCGATCTTCAATAGTCGTAATTCCTTTCCTGGTCTCAGAAAACAATATGTTTCAAATTCAATGGCCATCCACAATTGTGGGTCATTCTTTGTAATAGCTTCCCGGAATATCTCGATATCCCATTCAGCAACCGGACGCGGTGCCATATCTTTATCCACACCTGAAGGAATATTGTAAACCGGATTCTCCGAGATTTTACCCTGATCTTTTATAAAATCAAAAGCAGAACTTATAATTTGACGATAGTCATTTATTGTACCGGTTGCCAGTTTTTTCTTATTTACAAGATAATTGAAAAACTCCAAGATTAACGCATTATCAAAAGCTGTAATATCAATCTGGCCTTTGTTGGCTTCAGACCATACAGTCAGCATCCGTAATTTACTAACATACGTTTGTATTGTTTTCTCCTCCAGTTTCTCTTTCTTCTTTTCCTCGATATACTGAGATGCAAACATTCGAAAAGTAGCATTAGCAGCCTTTTGGGTACCATATATGTCGGCCACATGTTTATACTGAAGTTGATCTTCATATATAGCTTCAGTATCATCCAGAAAAGGAGTCCACCCCTTCTTCAATTTAACAGTAAGTTCCTGAATAATTTTGTCAGCACGTTCACGCCGTACCGATTCATCCGGATGGGATAAACCGACATGATCCTTAAAACGTTCCATCTTATCCGTCCGGGGATCACGAACAGAATAATAGACAAACCATTTTTTTTGACAAATTACCACCTGCATCGTTCAATTTCGGCAGGATCACTATTTTTTCCTTTTCATGACATCTGGTTTTTAGAGCTTCCCAACATCAAAAACCATTTTTGTCAACTTTTGTCAACTCCTCAGAAATTTGTCAACTTTAAACAAAAACGCACTGATAATCAGTGCGTCCTGTTTTTGTCGAGATGACTGGACTTGAACCAGCGGCCTCCACGTCCCGAACGTGGCGCGCTACCAACTGCGCTACATCTCGTTTGCGGATGCAAATGTAATAAAAAGTATCAGGAAAAAATACTATATTTGTTGAAAAATTTTTCAACTTAATTCAAATACGATGGATTCGATAAGACAAAATAAGGTAGCACGCCTGATTCAAAGAGATTTAAGTGAGATGTTTCAGCAGGAGTGTAAAGAATATACAGAAGGAGCAATGTTGTCGGTAACAGCGGTACGGGTCAGTCCGGACCTTTCTTATGCCAAGATTTATGTCAGTATTTTCCCGTCGGAACGGGTGGAGGCTGTCATGAAAAGCCTGGAAGAAAAAAAATAAAAGCATCCGGTTTATTTTAGGGAAAAAAGTCGGCAAACAAATGCGCATCGTGCCGGAACTTCGTTTCTTTGTCGATGACAGCCTGGACTATATCGACAAAATCGACGAATTATTAAAATAATTCATCTATCCGGATACCGCTCTTTGTTACCGGACATCAATTCAATCCAGGAATGAAACTGTCTTTGTTTATTGCCAAACGCTATCTGTTTTCCAAAAAGAAACAGAATGCCATTAATATCATTTCGGTCATCAGTGTCGTTGGAGTTGCTATCGGAACTTCGGCATTGGTAATCATCTTATCTGTTTTCAATGGCATCGATCTGTTATTACAAAAGAGTGCGGACAGCTTCACCCCCCGATCTGGTCATCAGTCCTCTGACAGGTAAATTCTCCCACTTCGACGATTCTTTGTATCAGGTACTTCGCAATAATTCGTCCGTTGCCTACTACCAATCAGATCGTCGAAGAGAAAGCGCTCGTAAAATACGATGACAAGCTTTCGCCGGTAACGATCAAAGGAGTTGCCGACGACTATGCCCGTAATACCCATTTCGAGGATAACATCATACAAGGTACCTTTCAACTCAAAACCGGAGATACCTACAAATCGGTTGTCGGTTACGGTCTGGCTGCAGAATTAGGTATAGGTCTCAATTTCCTAACGCCTATGGTATTTTATTATCCGGATAAAAATGCCGGAGTTTCTGCCTCGGCTTTAAATACAGCATACCTGTACCCATCGGCTTTCTTTTCTTCCCAGCAAGAAATAGAAGGCCAATATGTACTTACAGATCTTGAATTCGCCCAACGTCTTTTCGGCATAAACGATCAGATTTCGAAGATCGAAATTAAACTGAAAGACAGTAAGCTGATCCCGGAAGTAAAAAAAGAATTATCCGATTTCACCGATACAACATATCGTCTGGAAGACAAATACGAATTGAACAAGGCCTTTTATGCTATGATGAAATCCGAAAAGCTGGCTGTCTTTATGATTCTTCTGTTTATCTTATTGATCGCTTCGTTCAACATTATCGGTTCAATTTCGATGCTCATCCTGGATAAAAAAGAAGACCTCGGTACTTACAAAGCTCTGGGAATGACAAATCAAAGAATCATTTCCGTATTCAAAACCGAAGGAAATCTTATCACAATGGCCGGCGCAGTCATTGGACTCGTCTTTGGGACGCTCATCTGTCTGTTACAGGAAAAATATGGATTGATCACACTCGGCGACGGGAGCTATATCATCACGGCCTATCCGGTCAAAATTGTTTTCGAAGATATTTTACTCATCGTGCTTGCCGTCTTATCGATCGGCTATACAGCCTCCTATTTCCCGGTAAAATATCTGGTGAATAAACTTGCCAAATGAAGAAAGGAGAAAATATGAAAAAAGTTCTTTTGTGTATTATGTGGAATCTGTCTTTTTTTACATGGGATATGCTCCAGGAAAAAGAAGTAAAAGCGGTTATCGAGACGAATCTCGGTAACATGATTGTAAAATTATACAACGACACCCCCAACCACCGGGACAATTTCGTCCGTCTGGCCAAAGCCGGACACTATGACGGCAGTCTGTTTTATCGTGTAATCAAAAATTTTGTGATCCAGGGAGGTTCGTCGGATAGTAAAAAGCCATTAAGGGAGCTGCAATCGGGTACGGTAAACCGATCGTTATCGATGCGGAAATCAAACCGGAGCATTATCACAAAAAAGGAGCATTAGCAGCACCGCGCCAACCCGACCGGGTTAATTTTTTCAAAGAATCGGACATTTCCCAATTTTATATCGTCCAGGGTAGGAAGTATGATCCCAAAGAACTGGATATCATAGAAAAACAAGTAAATGTTCCGATCAAAAGGGCTATTCAGCGAAAATACTATACTCCGGAGAAAAAAGCTATCCTGGACACCCTCCGAAAACAGAAAAAAGTAAAAGAATTCCGGGAAATTGCCGAGAAAATCAAACAGGATATCGCTTTCGACTGGAATGCCAATCCCAACAAAATTTATATGCCGGAGGAAAAACGGAATGCCTATATAAACGAAGGAGGTATACACCATTTGGATAAAGAATATACTGTTTTCGGAGAGGTGATCGAAGGTTTTGAGGTAATCGATAAAATTGCCGCCCTTCCGACAGACGGAAACGACCGGCCTATCACCGATGTCAGAATAAAAGTCAGAATTTTGAGCGAATAACCCCAATGTATATGAGCAGTAAACTTCGCCATATTTTTATTCTGGCCAATATTTTATGGGTCGTGATTATTTTTATTCTCTGTGCGATGCCCAGTGATGACATCCCTGATCCACACTGGAATATCCCTCATCTGGATAAGGTAGTTCATTTCGGTATGTATTTCGTTTTATCCATTCTTTTTAATCTTTCCACTCGAAGAATATAGTTGCTTAAAACTAAGCCGGATCTATCTGATCGCCATCCTCGGTGGCACTGATCTACGGAGGAGGAATTGAAATATTGCAAGCCAATTTTTTCAACCGAAGCGGGGATGTGTGGGATTTGGTCGCAGATGTTTCAGGCGGCATCGCAGGCTGTCTGTGTTATCCTATTGTAAAAAGATTCATCCCCATGAAAAATTGAATTCTATTCTAAATTTCAATTTTCAATTTTTAATTCTCAATTAATTAAAGTAGTTTTGTGACTTTGATAATCAAAAGCCTTTACCATGTTAGACAAGATTAAGCAGATTATATCAGAGATCGGGAGCTTCACCGCTACCACACCTGCAGAGGTTGAGCAATTCAGGATTAAGCATTTGAGTAAGAAAGGTACCATTGCCGCTTTATTCGATGATTTCAAAAATGTACCGGCAGATCAAAAAAAAGAAATCGGAAAAGCTTTGAACGAATTGAAAACAGCAGCCTTAGATAAAGTGAATGAGTTAAAGGAAAAGCTTTTGTAATTCCGATCAGGGTAAAAACCGGTGTGGATCTCACTTTACCGGGAGACCTGATCAAGCTAGGAAGCCGTCATCCATTGTCCATCGTAAAGAATGAAATTCTGGCTATTTTTAATAAACTAGGTTTCACGATATCAGAAGGTCCGGAAATAGAAGACGATTGGCATAATTTTTCAGCCTTGAATTTTCCGGAAGAACACCCGGCCCGGGATATGCAAGATACCTTCTTTATCGAGAAAAATCCGGATATCGTATTGCATACCCATACTTCTTCGGTACAGGTTCGCGACATGGAAACTCATTCCTTACCCATCCGGTTAGTGACGCCGGGAAGAGTGTTCCGTAATGAAGCTATTTCAGCTCGTGCACATTGTATTTTCCATCAGATCGAAGCGCTTTATATCGATGAAAATGTTTCTTTTGCAGATTTAAAACAGACGCTGACTTATTTTGCCAAAGAACTTTTCGGTCCGGAAACCCGAATCCGGCTGAGACCGTCTTACTTCCCATTTACCGAACCTTCGGCAGAAATGGATGTTTCCTGTTCGTTGTGTCATGGAGAAGGATGTAATGTGTGTAAAGGTACCGGCTGGCTGGAAATTTTGGGTTGTGGAATGGTCGATCCCAACGTATTGGAATTAAATGGAATCGATAAGGAAAAATATACCGGTTTTGCTCTTGGAATGGGTATCGAGCGTATCACAATGTTAAAATACGGCATCAAAGATTTACGCTTGTTCTTTGAGAATGATATTCGTTTTCTGGAGCAGTTTACTGCAGCAATATAGAAAAGATAGAAGGTGTAAAATAAAAGGTAAAAGGTTGAAAAATATCACCTTATACCTTTTACCTTTTTATTTCAATATATCCATCAGCTTATCCAATTTCGGCGCCATGATGATTTCGGTACGGCGGTTGTGTGCCCGTCCCTCTACACTTTCGTTATTGTCCACCGGCATAAACTCCCCCGGCCGCAAGGTAAAATCTGTAAAGGATTCACCCCATAATCTTTGGTCAGAATAAACGTACGACAGAAGTAGCACGTACGACACTTAAATCCCAATTATCTTTAAATTGCACGGTTTTAATGGGTTTGTTATCGGTATGCCCCTCGATGAAAACATCGATATCATGCTGTTTTTTCAGCACTTCCGCTAATTTACCCAACGCTTCTTTACCCTGTTTGTTGACCTGTGCACTCCCCGACTCGAACAACAGCTTATCCGACATAGCCACATATATTTTCCCATTCTTTTCGGTCACGGTCAATTCATCCGAGCTAAATCCAAGTAAAGCATCCTTGACACTATTCAATAAACTTTGAAGACGTGCGTTTTGCGCATCGACTTCGGCCTGTAATTTATTGATGGTAGCTTCCCGTTCGGCCAGTTTCTCCATTTTTTCCTTCAGTAACATATTCAGTTTTTCCTGTTCGGACAGATTGGAATACAATGATTTTCGATAATCGCGGATGGCTTGACCTAAACGAGTCGTATCATTCATCAGGTCAGTGATCTGTTGCTTCAATTTTGCAATCTCATCTTTCTGTTGTCCCAAATTTCTGTTCAGTACCCGTTCACGGCTTAAAGCTGCCAACCGACCGTTTTCAGCGACCACGTACTTCTTTTTAGATACACACGACGTCACTGCAATCAATAAGCATAAGGCAAAAATGATTCTTTTTTCATTTGTGTAAAGAAATTATTTATTTGTAATATAATTAAAATCTACCGCTCTAACTACCATTTCACCACAAACTTAAAAAATTATTCTGCAATTATGAAAATCCCTTTTTATGGATAGAATTAATTGGGAAAGTAGTTCCGGGATAATGCAGAATATTCTAACTTTGTAGTTAGAAATACCGATAAGAACTATTTAAATATGATCCGGCTAATTTTACATCTTTTCTTATTTTTGTTCCTTTCTAGTTACAGTTGTGAGGCTTACCGCTTCTCTTCGTCCGATCAGAAAGTATTAAATTCTTTTTGGAAATATGCAGAAGAACATCGCTTGGGCAATGCTTCCTGTAAATGAAAGAATCCCTTCTATCGCCCGTTTTTTTTTTAGGGACTCCTTATCAAAGCAATACTTTGAACGTCACCCGGGAGGAACTGCCGGTTATCAATCTACACGAATTAGATTGTGTGACGTTCGTGGAAAATGTCCTTGCTCTGGCATTTTTGGAACAATATAATCAACAATCGACAGAGGCTTTCGTGCAAAATATTATCCGGCTCAGATACCGGAATGCAGAGATCGTCGACTATACTTCCCGTTTACACTATTCTTCAGATTGGTTATATGAAATGCAACAAGCTCATTTGCTGACCGATATTACACAATTTGCCGGCGGGATCCCTTATTCCAAGCAAATCTGCTTTATGTCGGAACACAGTCAGAAATATCCACAACTCCAAAAAGACTCAAGCTTACTTAAAAAAGATCAAAACCATTGAAACAGCAATAAATCAAAGGACGTATTATTATATTCCAAAAGATAAGATTAATGAAGCTTGTAATAAAATAAAAAATGGAGATATCATCCTGATCACAACGCATATAAAAGGGTTGGACACCTCTCATTTGGGTTTTGCCTGGAAAAAAGAAGGTAAGACTTATCTATTGCACGCTTCCAGCAAGGGTAAGCAAGTGATGATTAGTTCCCTTCCCCTCCAGGAATATATGGAAGGGATCGATTCCCAAAGTGGAATTATGCTCGCCAGAGCCGCTAAAACATTAGCAGAATAGATATACAAATTTTATTCTCTCATTCTGGCATAAGAATTGATTGATAAATCAAAAACTAAAACAAATATATTATGAGAAAGATTTTCACTGTAACGATAGTATTCGCACTGGCAATTGCCTTCAGCAGTTGTGCCACACGTAAAGTATCCCGTGTCAATACGAACGAAGTCATCGATTTAAGCGGTCGCTGGAACGATACGGACTCACAACTGGTTTCAGCCGAGATGATAGACGATCTTCTTGGAGCTCGCTGGTTGCCGGTTTATGAGAGAGCCAGCACAACAATAAACGTCCGGTAGTTGTTGTCGGAACAGTTACCAACAAGAGCCATGAGCACATCAATTCGGAGACTTTCATCAAAGACATAGAGAAAGCAATCATTAAAAACGGAAGTGTCCGGCTTGTACAAGCCGGGGAAAAACGGCAGGAATTACGTACCGAACGGGACGAACAAAACCAAGGTTATACTTCGCCGGAGACAGCTAAAAAATGGGGACTGGAATTGGGTGCCGATTTCATGTTGCAAGGAACCATCAATAGCATCGTCGACAGCTACAAAAAAAGAACAGGTTGTCTATTATCAGGTAGATCTGGAACTGACCAACCTGGAAACGAACGAAGTGGTTTGGATGGGAGATAAGAAAATCAAAAAACAAGTTAGCGACAGAGCCCTGTAAGAGAAAGGCCACCCAGATATTAATTTTAGATTTGCGGTTTTCGATCGATCACTTACGTACAGTTAGCTGTAACGTTATACATCGTAAGTCGCAAAAATCAAAAACTCTAAATAATGAAATTCCGGTTTTGTATCGTCCTATTCCTTTGTTGGATCGTTTCAAGTTGTGCCACCTGGTATCAACGCACAGCCGCATTTCAGGATGCTGTAAGTAAAGGCGAGTTCGAGCAAGCTGAAAAACTCCTGCAAAAGGATAAAAAACAAGCCCGGGATAAAAACAAAATACTGTATTACCTGAATCAAGGTTATGTCGAATTTATGTTAGGCCATTACGAAAAGAGTAATCAAGCTTTCGAAATCGCCGAACAGCTGACCGAAGACCAACAACGTAATCTGCTGACAGAAGCTGCCGTATTGATCTCGAATCCGGAAATCCGTCCTTATCGCCCGGAAGATTTCGAAGTGATCATGATTAACTTTTACAAGGCTCTGAACTACCTTCAGTTGAATAATATGGAAGATGCTTTGGTAGAAGTACGTAAAATCAATATTCGTCTACAGCAATTAAATGACAAATACCCGGATCATAAAAACCGTTATCAACGGGATGCATTTGCCCAATTACTGATGGGCTTGATATACGATGCTGCAGGAGATTACAATAATGCTTTCATCGCCTACCGGAATGCTTATAACACCTATCAAACCGACTATTTAAAAAATTTCGGGTTAGCTGCTCCCGAACAATTAAAAAAGACTTGCTGCGTACAGCCTATCAATCGGGACTCACCCAAGAGTTAGCCGGGTATGAAAAAGAATTCCAACAGAAATATACCCCGGCTCCGCTCCCGGCCAACGGACAATTAGTATTTTTTTGGCTGAACGGTTTCGGGCCGGTCAAAGCAGAATGGGGAATTACTTTTACCAAAATCGATAAAGGAGACGGGGTTATCGTATTTCACAACGAAGAACTCGGTTTGACCTTTCCTTTCTTCTGGGGAAACGGATATAGTGAAAACGACCGCAATTCCCTGGCGAACATCGATGTAGTCCGGGTCGTATTCCCGAAATATGTCGAACGCCCGCGTCCTTTCACCCAAGGAGTTATCAGCTATGACGGGAAAAACTATACTTTACAAATGGCCGAAGACATCAATCAAATCGCCTTCAAAACGCTGCACGACCGCATGTTGAGGGAATTATCCAATTCGCTGTTGCGGGTAGGCATTAAACAAGGCTTGAAATATGCAGCCTCCAAACAAAATGAATGGCTCGGTCTGGCCGTCAGCCTGACCAATGCAATTACAGAGAAGGCAGATACCCGCAACTGGCAAACCCTTCCCTACTCGATTTCTTATGCCCGGGTTCCTCTACAAGCCAGTGAAAACAATATCGAATTAAAGTTCTCAGGCAATCATCCCGGAACCCAGGATCTGCAAAAACTGACCATTCCTGCCAATGGTAAACGAACCCGCTTTTTCGTCTATACCACGCTATAAGGATAAATCAGAAATGCTATCCGGCCAATTTTTTGCGAATCGGCTAATCCCCGGTAAAAATTAGCGGACCTACGATTCTGATAGTAAAATCCAGTCAGAAAAACATAGGTCCGCCAATTTAAGTAGTATGAAGAAGATTAATGCACATCTTCTACAAAATGCTTGTAGAATAACGGAATAGTACGAATGCCGTTAAAGAACTGCTCTAACGGATAATTCTCATTAGGTGAATGGATAGCATCGGCTCCCAGTCCGAAGCCCATCAAAATAGATTTGATTCCCAGCACTTCTTCAAAAGTAGCGATAATTGGAATACTACCTCCCGAGCGCACCGGTACCGGTTGCTTTCCATAAACTTCTTCATATGCTTTTTCTGCAGCTTTATATGCAGGTAAATCTATCGGACAAACATAAGACGGTCCGCCATGCAGATAGCTTACTTTCACTTTCACATATTCCGGAGCAATGGATTCGAAATATTCCTGGAACAATTTAGCAATTTTATCGTGTTTTTGATTGGGAACCAAACGGCAACTGATTTTTGCATGGGCCACAGAAGGCAGTACTGTTTTTGCCCCTTCTCCGGTATAACCTCCCCAAATACCACATACATCGAATGTGGGACGAATACCGGTTCGCTCGTTGGTAGAGAATCCTTCTTCGCCATGTACGGCTTTTATACCTAAAGATTTTTGGTAAGCTTCCAGATTAAACGGAGCTTTGGCCATTTTGGCCCGCTCATCTGCACTGACTTCCAATACGTCGTCATAAAATCCGGGAATAGTGATATGTCCTTTGTCATCGATCATATCTCCGATCATCTTACACAATACATTGATCGGATTTGCCACAGCACCTCCGAAAATACCGGAATGTAAATCAGCATTCGGGCCGACCATTTCCACCTCCCAATAGGCCAAACCTCTCAAACCGGTAGTAATAGAAGGAACGTCGGGAGCTATCATACTGGTATCGGAAACCAGAATAACATCGGCTTTCAGCATCTCCTTGTGATCCCGGCAGAATTTCGGCAAGCTCGGAGAACCGATTTCTTCTTCACCTTCCAGCATAAATTTCACATTACACTTGGAGATTACCGGTTTTCACCATATATTCGAAAGCTTTAGCATGCATAAACGATTGGCCTTTATCATCGTCTGCACCACGAGCCCAGATCTTTCCGTCTTTGATCACGGGTTCAAAAGGCTGCGTATGCCACAATTCCACCGGATCGACAGGCATAACGTCCATATGTCCGTATACCAATACAGTCGGCAGAGACGGATCGATGATTTTTTCGCCATAAGTAACCGGATTTCCTTCGGTCTCATAAACTTCGGCTTTATCGGCACCGGCCGCCAGTAAAAGGATTTCCATTTTTCTGCACAACGATACATATCGGGCTTGTGTTCTACCTCAGATGAGATAGAAGGAATACGTATCAACTCGAACAGCTCATTCAGAAACCGCTCCTTATTCTCCTCGATGTATTGGTTTAATTTTTTCCATAGTTAGGTTGAAAATTGAAAATAAATAATTAGAAATTCTTCACAAACGGTATAAAGATAAGAAGAAAAGCTAAAAAGTAAAAAAAGGTAAAAGGCAAAAAAGGCATTTCCCTTTACAGACTAAATTATTTTCAATTTTCAATTTCTAATATTCAATTAATTACTTACTTTTGTTGCGAAATAGCTCACAAGTGAGTTGGGTAATAATATCTGAAATTCGATTTTACAGCGTCTTAAAACATAAATATTGAAACGGCTAAATTATGTCAGATCTTTCCGAAGTTAAGATTTTTTCCGGGGAAAACAGCAAGTATATTGCTGAGAAAATTGCTAAATCGTTGAATTTAGATCTCGGACAAAAGACTTTATTACATTTCAGTGACGGAGAATTTGCGACTTCTTACGATGAAACAGTTCGTGGTGATCATGTTTTTATCGTACAATCCACTTTCCCGCCTAGTGATAACCTCATGGAGTTGTTAATGATGATCGATGCGGCTAAACGTGCTTCTGCCTATAAAGTAGTAGCTGTCATTCCGTATTTCGGTTTTGCACGTCAGGACAGAAAAGACCGTCCGCGGGGTAGCTATCGGTGCTAAGTTAGTAGCCAATTTGTTATGTGCTGCTGGGGTCGACCGGATCATGACGATGGACTTACACGCAGACCAGATTCAGGGATTCTTCGATATTCCGGTAGACCATTTGTATGGTTCCACGGTACTTGCTCCCTATATCCGTTCTCTGAAACTCGAGAATCTGGCTATTGCTTCACCGGATATCGGCGGATCTAAACGTGCTAATTCATGGGCAAAATTCTTCGATTCAGGGTTAGTGATCTGTCACAAAACCAGAGAAAGACCGAATGAAGTGGCCGACATGAAAGTGATCGGAGATGTAGAAGGTAAGAATGTAGTGATCGTAGACGATATGATCGATACTGCCGGAACTATCTGTAAGGCTTCCAGTATCCTGAAAGAGAAAGGTGCTTTATCGGTAAGAGCCGTAGCTACTCACGCCGTACTTTCGGGAAAAGCCTATGAGAATATCGAAAAATCAGCTTTAGACGAAGTTATATTTACGGATTCTATTCCTTTACACCAGGAATGCAGTAAAATCAAAGTGATTTCTGTTGCCGACATGTTTGCAGAAACAATCCGGAATGTCGTTGAACACCGTTCTATCAGTGATCACTTTATTATGTAGTCTTTACCTGATCGGATATAAAAAAGCGAAGCATGGTCTTCGCTTTTTTTTTTTGTAACCTGGCTCATGGAATACCGTAACATAACGAAACGTTTTTTACTTAACCACACCCATAAATGATGCCCGCTTTAACTTCCCAGGAAACCAAACAGTTATTAGCATTTCAAACTAATGAAATCACCGAACACCATATCTACCATCAACTATCACTTTTACAAAAAATGAAAATAACCGCCGGATATTAACCGAGCTAGCAGCAGAAGAATCAGGACATTACCAGCTCCTGAAAACATATACCCAAAAGGAAGTAGGGCCTAAAAAAAGGCAAAGTTCGTTTCTATGTTTGGATTGCCCGTTTATTCGGGCTTACTTTCAGTATCAAACTGATGGAAAATAGTGAAAAATATGCTCAGGAAGCCTACCGTCAAACTCATTTGGAAGATTTACAAAAAATTGCCCGGGATGAAGAAATTCATGAATCGAGATTAATCGAGCTTATCGATGAAGAAGGGCTGAATTATATGAGTTCTGTCGTTTTAGGACTGAACGATGCGCTGGTAGAATTTACCGGAGCCCTGGCCGGCTATACTTTTGCCCTTCAACATGCCAAACTGGTAGCCCTGACAGGCGCTATTACCGGCATTGCAGCAGCTCTTTCCATGGCTGCCTCGGAATATCTCTACCCGAACTGAAAACAATGTTCACAAAAATGCACTAAAAGCCGCCGTATACACCGGAATCGCTTATGTTATCACTGTCGTTGTCCTGATTTTGCCTTTCGTCCTCCTGTCCAATGTATATTGGGGTCTGGGCGTCTGTCTGTTCGGAGCATTAGTGATTATAGCTATTTTCAATTATTATTATTCCATTGTCCAAAACAGAAAGCTTCCGGCATCGCTTTACTGAAATGGCAATAATCAGTATAGGCATAGCAGCGATCAGTTTCCTAATCGGCTATGCACTTCGGGTTTTTACAGGTATAGAGTTGTAAGCCCGGTTTATCTGACAGGATATACCCAGGTCAGTTCTTTTCCGGGTTCTCTCACAATCCGGTTCAGAGCCACTTGTGCCTCTTTTTACGAGTTTCATAGCCATCATAAGTGACCATGCTCATATTATAAAAAGGAACAATCCGGGAGTCGTAACCTTCCTGGATTAATTTAGCCTGTAAACGTTCAGCATTCTCCGGAATTTTAAAACATCCGCCCACCAGATAATAATTCACCTGTTTCACAACAGGTTTCGGTTCTTCTTTAGGAGGAGCCACCGGCTCCGGTTTTGCCACTTCAACAACTTCTACTTTCTGTGTCGTCAATTCTTCTTTTTACCTTTTTATCCTTACAGGAAAAAAGCACACAACAAAAAAGGGCTAGTAAAATAACAGTAATTTTCATCGTGCTGTAATTAATTTCTATCACTATTACGCTTTATCGGCGTTAAAGATAACATTATAAAATAATTTTAACAAATCTATGAGGTTATATTGCTTCTACTATTCGTTTACGGAAAATCCATAAACCCAGAAAGCACAAAAAACCATTCACCAATAAAATTTCAAAACCGAAACAATAGCCCCAAAACCATTGTTCTGAAAAATGATCGAGGACATAAGAAATCAGGGGTGACAGCAAACATATCCAAGGCAGAAATTTTCCTTTTACCTGATATTCGGTCATCAGCCCAAAAGTAAACAACCCTAAAATCGGCCCATACGTATAACCGACAGCTTTCAATACCGCATTGACGACACTGGTATTATTCAATTCCCGAAAAAGAATTACTACGATACACATCAATAGCGAAAAAGTCAGATGTACTCCTATTCTCCGGCGTTTTTGCAAAGGATCCTTTGGATCGATCTTCAAAAAATCGGATACTGAAGGAAGTGGTTAAAGAGGTCAGGGAAGAATCTACAGAAGAGTAAGCAGCTGCCGTTATGCCCAGCAAGAAAAAATAAACCGGTGGTTACTCCGAAATAGTTCATCGATAAAAAGCAAAAACATCGTCCGATTTTCCGGGAAGTTCTACGATTTGCATCTCCGCATATATATATAATAAAGCTCCCAACGCGAGAAATAAAACATTCGTAAGTAAAAACAGAAAAGAAAAAAGAATACATATTGATCCGGCAGTCTCTCAGTGAACGACAGGTCAAGCTCTTTTGCATCATATTTTGGTCCAATCCATTAATAGCAACCGTAATCGCTATTCCGGCCAGAAACTGTTTCAGGCTATTGTGGGAAGAACGCCAGTCCCAATCAAAGATACGGGCATAAGAACTCTCCCGAATAGAACCGGCCATCGTACTAAAATTCAGATCCAGCTCCTGACAAATGACGGCAATAGTCAAAACCACCGAAATCAGCATAAAAACCGTTTGTAAGGTATCCGTCCAAACAATCGTTTTTATACCACCCCGAAAAGTGTATATCCACACTAATCCTAAGGTAATAAATACCGTCAAAGCAAATGGAATTCCCAGACTGTCGAATAAAGCCAATTGCAATACTCCAACCACTAAGAACAAACGAAACGAAGCGCCGACCAACTGAGATAAAATAAAGAAAAACGATCCGGTCAAACGGGCTTTTTCACCGAAACGGATACCCAGCCAGGAATAAATGGACACCAAATTCAACTTGTAAAATAAAGGTAATAAAACCAAGGCAATCACCACATATCCGATGCAATTTCCCATTACGACGGGCAAATAAGTCCAATTGCTATTCCCGACTTCGCCCGGTATGGAGATAAACGTTACTCCTGAAAGGGAGGTCCCGATCATCCCAAAAGCCACCAAATACCAGGGGAAGTCCGATTAGCCGTAAAAAAGTCTCATTATCCTATTTCCGGGAAGTAAAATAACTGATCCAAAATCAGTATCCCGAAATAAGCAAGCAAAATAAATAGCACTAAACCCGACGACATATCCTTGTTTTAAGCCCATTACCGTACGAAAGTAATTATTTTTTTATACATTTGCTAAAGAACCCTAATTCCCTTTCCGATGCGGCTACTTTTTTTCTGTCTATTCGCTTGTTTCCTATTCAATTGCGGGCACCCAACCGTCCCCCGAAATATAGATGTTACCCGTATTTCTAAAAGCGACTTGCAGAAAGTCCGGTCTTTCGATCCAACCCAACTCATCGACAGTTGTACCTACATCCCTTTAGAAACCTCGGATCGGATTTTAATCGGCAGAGTAAAACAGCTGAAAATCACCGATAAATATATTTTCCTGGTAAATTCGGAAAACGATTCCCTCTATGTTTTCAACCGTCAGGGGAAATTTCTGAATACCATCGGTACCCGGGGCAGAGGCCCACGGGAATATCGTTCTATTCAATCTTATTGTTTTCCGCCTCAGGGCAGACACAGTGATTATTTTCGATTCTGATAAGCTCTTTTTTTTTATACGCCCACAAACCGATTCATCCGGAGTGTCGATCTGGTACCCCAACTACATCGGGATACCGATATCATCCGTAGTATAAACTCGATCGATTTTTGCCGAACCGGGGAAATTACTTTTCAAATACGACCTGATGTATCGATGTAACGTATTTTATTCCACTTATAATTACAATACCGATGAACTCAAAGATATCGGATATGTCCCGCTCTCACTCGATTTAGGCAATGCTCTTAACCGGGTAAACCTCGATTTTTTTGAAACGGCACCCTATAAACAAGAATTGAGTTGTGCCATACTCTATAACGATACGATCTTCCAATACCGGCAAGATTCTTTATCTCCCCCGTTTCATTATCGATGCATTAAAAGACAAAGTTATTCCGGACCGGATTCTCCGGCAACTGAACGGTTCGGATCCCATGAAAGCAGGCAGTCTTTTGGTCAGCTCCGATATATATCTTTATCAAAAATATATACGAATCGGATTCTTATTTTTTCATTTTATACAATGGCTCCGAACCTCAGGAACTGATCTGGAATAAAACGACACACCAAGGTATACTCGTCGAACTAAACGATAACTTTCGCGGTCACACTTATGCTCCGATGGCTGTTTCCGCCTTAGCAGTATTGAACGACGACGAAAAATACTATGATCCCAACAACGGAAATCGATATTTACCGGTCTCCCGACAAAAGCAAACCTTACAATTCCGACTGAAAGAAGAAGATAACCCTGTCATCGTCATTTATCACCTGAAACCACAATTCTAACCTCATGCAAATCATTATCCTTCCGGCTTATTATCGTTGACCGTCTGTCATCCGGCTACTGTCCGGGATAAAGATCTCCTGTATACCACGACCGGCAAGACTTACAGGAAATCAAACATTTCAAGCCGGAACAGCTTACCGGCAGCATTATCTGCATGACTTTAGAAACTTCTGTCATTTTATGTTCCGCCACAACTTTATCCTTTACTTTTTAGCTTTTACCTTTTAGCTTTTACCTTTTACTTTATATCTTTGTGCCTCAAAATGAAATCATAAACAATCTATATTATCATGGAATACAACTTTAAGGAGGTAGAGAAAAAGTGGCAGAGCTACTGGAAAGAAAATCAGACTTACAAAGTCGACGTCGATCCGTCCAAACCGAAATTTTATGTACTGGATATGTTCCCTTATCCTTCCGGAGCCGGTTTGCACGTCGGCCACCCACTCGGCTACATCGCATCCGACATTTATTCCAGATATAAACGTCTGAAAGGATTCAATGTGTTGCATCCGATGGGATTCGATGCATATGGTTTGCCAGCCGAACAATATGCCATCCAAACAGGACAACATCCGGCCATTACAACAGAGAAAAATATTGCCCGCTATCGGGAACAACTCGATAAAATCGGTTTTTCTTTCGACTGGGACCGGGAAGTGAGAACTTGCGATCCGAAAAATATTATAAATGGACACAATGGGCATTTATCCAAATGTTCAACCATTGGTTCAATAAAGATACTCAAAAAGCCGAACCGATCGCCAAACTGGTAGAAACCTTTGAAAAAGAAGGGAACGCAAATATCAATGCAGCCAACTCGGATACCCCGATCTTCACGGCCGAAGCCTGGAAAGCCATGGATATCCGGGAACAACAGCGTGTATTGTTGAATTACCGGATCGCTTATCTGGCCGATACGATGGTGAACTGGTGTCCTCAGCTGGGAACTGTGTTAGCCAATGATGAAGTCAAAGAAGGACTCTCGGTGAGAGGTGGTTTCCCGGTCGTACAAAAGAATATGCGACAGTGGTCTTTACGGGTTTCTGCCTACGCACAGCGTTTGCTGGACGGATTGAACCACCTGGAATGGTCCGATTCGCTGAAAGATATCCAACGCAACTGGATCGGACGTTCGCAGGGAGCCGATGTGATTTTCGATGTAAAAGACTCGGATATATACAATTGAAGATCTTTACAACCCGTCCCGATACGATCTATGGGGTGAGCTTTATGGTACTGGCACCGGAAAGCGATTATGTCAGGCAACTGACCACCCCGATCAGGAAAAAGCAGTAGCTGAATACCTTGACTATGTAGCTAAACGTACCGAACGCGAACGCCAAAGCGAGATCAAAACCGTGACCGGCGTATTCACCGGTTCTTATGCGATGAATCCGTTTACCAACGAAGCGATTCCGGTATGGATCAGTGAGTATGTATTGGCAGGCTACGGAACGGGAGCTATCATGGCCGTACCGGCCCACGACAGCCGTGACTACGCTTTTGCACGTAAGTTCAATCTGCCGGTCATCCCGGTTATCGATAACGGCCAGCCTATCGATCTCAGCAAGAGTTCGTATGATGCCAAAGAAGGGAAGATGATCAACAGTGGACTGATCGACGGCATGGAAGTAAAAAGAAGCTATCGCTTTCATCGCCGAAGAAGTGGAGAAACGGGGGGATCGGGAAGAGCAAGATCAATTACCGCCTACGGGATGCCATTTTCAGTCGTCAACGGTATTGGGGCGAACCGTTTCCTGTATACTACAAAGACAGTATGCCCTATATGATAGATGAGGCAGAATTACCTTTGGAATTACCTGAAATCGATAAATACCTGCCCACGGAAAGCGGAGAACCACCCCTCGGCCGGGCTAAAAACTGGACCACGAAAGAAGGATATCCGATCGAGTTGAATACCATGCCGGGATTTGCGGGATCATCGGCTTATTACCTCCGCTATATGGACCCGCACAACGATAAAGCATTGGTCAGCCATGAAGCAGATGCGTACTGGCGTAATGTCGATCTGTATCTGGGAGGAGCAGAACACGCAACAGGGCACTTGATTTATTCCCGTTTCTGGAATATGTTTTTATATGACTTAGGAGTAGTTTGTGAACCGGAACCTTTCAAGAAACTGATCAATCAGGGAATGATACAAGGGCGTTCGAATTTTTCGTATACCGCATCGTAGGGACCAATACCTATGTATCTGCCGGTTTGAAAAGTCAATACGAAACAACCGAGATCCATGTAGATGTCAACATCGTCAAGAACGACATTTTGGACACTGAAGCCTTCAGAAAATGGATGCCTGATTATGCCGATGCCGAATTTATTCTCGAAGACGGTAAATACATCTGTGGCTGGGCCGTTGAAAAAATGTCGAAATCTATGTTCAACGTAGTCAATCCGGACGATATCATCGAACAATTCGGAGCCGATACTTTACGACTTTACGAAATGTTTCTGGGACCGCTTGAAGCACACAAACCCTGGGATACACAAGGCATCGACGGCGTATATAAATTCTTACGTAAATTCTGGCGTTTGTTCCTGAACGGAGAAGAATTCTCTGTCAGTGACGAAGTACCGACCAAAGAAGAATTAAAAGTACTTCATAAAACCTTGAAAAAAATCGAATTCGATATCGAGAATTTTTCTTTCAATACTTCTATTCCGGCTTTTATGATTTGTACCAACGAATTGGCTGCACTGAAATGCAATAAACGGGCTATTCTCGAACCCCTGGTCGTTGCTATAGCACCCTATGCTCCTCATATTGCTGAAGAATTGTGGCATTTGTTGGGACATGCCGAAAGCGTAACCGGAGCAACTTTCCCTCAATGGGAAGAAAAAATACCTGGTGGAAGATAGCTTTGAATATCCGGTTTCTTTCAACGGTAAAGTACGTTTCAAACTGAATATGCCGTTGACTGCAACCCAGGCAGAAATCGAAGCTGCAGTCAAAGCCTCCCCTGAGGCAGGCAAATGGCTTGAAGGAAAAGAAATCCGGAAAATGATTATTGTTCCGAAAAAAATCGTTAATGTCGTGATCGCATAACCGGTGTAATTCTATATTATATAAAGGGAACGGTGTCAATACTGTTCCCTTTTTTTCTTTCTATTCCGAAATCGGAATAGAAAGAAAAAATAAACTTATGGCCGGGCGGCGGGCGACTGTACGATCCTACCGGGCCTCTTCAGATCCCGGATTTTGCCGCTTAGCAGTCGGGACGATCAATAATATACTTCCTGTACCGATAGCTCCCAATATCAACAAAAAAGAACACGTATTTTGAAATCTTCAAGGATAAGAAAAGCAGAAATACTGATCATGATCCACATACAGGCAATCGAAATGAATTTACCGGTTAAACTCATCCCTTGCCGGGATTCGTAACGGCGGATATATTTTCCAAGGGGGGAACGATGTAAACGATCATGCAATCGCTTCGAACTTTTATAAAATAACCAGGAACTCAATAAAATAAAAGGGGTAGTGGGTAATCCAGGCACGAATATTCCGATTATTCCCAAGATTACAGAAAGGACACCTATGGTAATGAACAAAAATTTTTTCATCGAATTTTCCTGTTAAGAAGTAAATATTGCTTTTACACTTTCGGTATACTGCTGTAAGCGGGTAGACTTTTTAATCCGTTTCAATAACTTTCCGGTCAGTTTCAGGCAAAAAATATTCCCACAAGGTCTTCATCTTCACCAGCAATTGAGTTTCTCCTTGAAGTACCTGGGAATAGGCTGAAAAAAGCTCTTCATGGAAGGCAAAATATATTGACATACGTTGTTCGGGCAAAAAGTTTCATTTCCTTTAAATTCCTTAGCCAGCAAAGGCGAAGACAACAATCCACGACCGATAAAAACGCCCTTCAGCAGGGGAAACCGAATCAGAATTTGTCGGATATCCGACAAAGATTCAATACCACCATTGTAGTAAAGCGGATGCTGGCAAAGCTCATAGAAACCCTGAAATGCTTCTAAATCCGGATGGCCTTTATATTGTTGTTTGCCGGTTCGGGCATGAAGAGCGATGCGGCTAAGGCGAAGGGCGTTCAACAATTCAACCAACACCATGCATTCGCTCGCATTTTCCCAACCCAACCGCATTTTCAACGAAAACTGAATTTCCGGATACTCTGCAATGGGAGCCAAAAGTACCTCCGCTACCTGTGCGGGATAAAGTAACATTCCAGCCCCTTTGTGCTTACCGGCAATCATCGGGAAAGGACAACCCAGATTAATATCGATCTGCCTGTATCCCTTCCCTCCCACTGCATCGGTCAACAAACGAAATTCATCGGCACTACCGGGAAGAATCTGAGGAATCAAGTCAGCAACCGTATTCGTTTCAGGTTCTATATCCCGGAGATCACGCTTGCGAAGAGCCCCTTTTTTTCTACCCGGATAAAAGGGGTATAGTACACCTCCACCCCACCGAAATAGTGAGCGAAAGCATTTCTATAAATCCGGTCTGTATAACCCTGTAGAGGAGAAAAATGAATAGAATATCTATCGGAATCCATAAAATCAATTTCGTTTGCAACAAAGGTAATATCCAAACACCGAAAAAATAACAGTAAACCACTAAAAGTCCTGTTTTATTTATAGAAATGATTTAAACCTCTTATTTTCGTGAAATTTTCTTTAGCAGCAGGATAGCGAAAGCCAGATAATTCCAAGATGTCCGGCTGGAAACAGTAGTGTCAAACCGGTTTAGAACCGTTCTGAAGCTATCCACCCAGGCGTCGGTCCGCTCTATGTAATACCTTTCGGCATACAGTTCGTCGTCCACCAGAATATCATCGGCGTTGTCCCTTCGTTTATTGGCACGGATGTTCGTGATGACTTCCTTCTTTCTCAATACGTTGCGCAGGACATGTCCAATTCAGTACGGTAGTTGTCAAGTAACTGAATCCATACGGATTTCCATTTGCCGCCCTTGCTCCATTCCCTGTAATGATGGTACACAGCCCCGTATGTCAGTACCTTGACGCTAAACAAGGCCTCTACCGGAAAAAAGCGACCATTGGCAGCCTGTCTTGAATTTGTACAAAATGGCGTTTGCCACCTCAATAAGGCAACTTTGAGTGACATAACCATGTTTTGCTGTGGAAAGCCAGGGCAATATTTGGTCACCTATAATATAAAGAACACATTTCTATTTGTACGCTGTATTTTAATATCTTAATGCATTTTTAAGAAACTAACATAAGTTCAAATCACTTCAATAAATGAACAATAGATAATCAATAAGTAAATGTTTGAAAAGTGTAAGGAAAAACTTTTCAAATTACTGGCATTCATCCATCTTTTGCTGAATCAGGCGGTGACGTTTGGAAAACGGAAAGAACAGGTTGTCTGTATGAATTTTAAAATTTTAATGTTAAAAAATAATTTGAATATGGGATATTACATGTATTATACATATATTTGTAGGCATATAAAATATGATATATACATGTATATTACAAAAAATAATTAAAAATTGTATGCAAAATCAAATTGATACTTTAAGGCAATTAAACTACGAATTGATTAAAAACCTGGGGTTGTTCAGGCAGCGGGCAGGGCTTTCCTTCGGACAACGTCACACACTATACCATATCAATGCCCATCAAGGACTGTCTATTCAGGAACTGGCAGAGCTTTTACAGGTGGATCACTCCACGATGAGCCGGAATGTCAAAAAAGCTGATGCAGGCGGATTTGGTGGAAACATTTCAGGACGATGCCGACAAAAGGCGGAAGATGATTGCCTTGTCTGCAGTAGGCCGGCAGGTGTTGGACGAAGCGACGGAATCCATCAATCTCACCATTTCCAATGCTCTGCAGTCACTTGATGAAGATGAAATAGAGAATGTCATTACAAATCTCAGAAAATACAGCAAAGCCCTGGAAGGGGTTCGTTGACAATGTTTTAAATTCGAAAACAGACAAAATATGGAAAAAGGAACATTGGTGCTGACACGGAGTGATATTCAGAATGCCCTTTCTTTGGCAGAATACTTACCTGTCATTGAAGAGGCACATGCGTTGCATGCACAAGGGAAGGTGTATGCGCCGGATTTACTACATGCGGATGTCAGGAACGGGGAATTTCATTTGAAGACAGGCGGGATATGTTATGGGGATGAAGAATATTATGGAGTAAAAATAAACGGAGGCTTTCCGGGAAATATGGAAAATTACGGTTTACCTAGCATTCTGGGGATTATCTATATATGCGATGCCCGGAACGGAAGTCCTATAGCTATCATGGATTCTGTAACTATCAGCAAATGGCGGACCGGGGCGGCGACAGCCGTGGCTGCCAAATACCTTGCTCCTGAAGGGAGGGTTCAATTAGGCGTATTCGGTTATGGCACACAAGCGGAAATCCAGGCGAAGGCCTTGTCATTGGTGAGACCCATTGAGATAATCCGGGTAAGCGGAAGAAATGTGAGAAAAGCGGAATCGTTTTCAGTCAGGCTGCAAAAAGAACTCGGCATACCGGTAATCTGCTGTTCCGGGGAAGAGGCTGCCCGGTGCAGCAACCTTATCGTAACAGCCACTCCGGCACACAAGTATTATATCCGCAAAGAATGGATACAGCCGGGATGTTTCATTGCCGCAATCGGGGCGGACAGTCCCGGCAAGCAGGAACTGGATCCGTGCGCTTGGTCGCTTCTTCCGTCGTTGTCACCGACATTAAGGTGCAGGCATGCCGGGTGGGGGAATCACAACACGCCATATCCCAGGGGCTGATGGGTAAGGAGTCCATCTATGCAGAATTGGGGAAATCGTCACAGGCCGGAAAATATGCCCCGCCTCTCCCGAATCAATCATTATCTATGATTCTACAGGCACAGCACTCCAGGATATCAGCGTCGGAGTGGCGATCGTTAAAAAATTGAAGTCAAAGCACTGTAACAGAATCTGTTTTTAGAAAAAAAACGCTTGTTTTTTCTGGACAATAATTCCAATTTTCCGTGTCCTGAACAACACTTTTTCCGATACTTTTCTGTTTCTGTTATCTATTAATTTTTAATTGTTTATATGATTTGTGATTTTTAGGTTTCAACAATTGATTCCGTTCGTTTTCAAGGTCTGCCGTATCCAGAAAAAACGAACGTTTTAAATTGTCGTTAAACCTTAAACTCATGAAAAAGAAAACACAACTTTACGGACGGGGAGTCCCTATGCTCTGCATAGCCTGCCAACTCACAGTGGCTCCTCTGTTTTTTTCAAGTCGTGTGCAGGCAGTCCCGGTCGCTCCGACCCTCCTGACGACCGCACAAACACAAGAGATGAGGACAATCAAAGGGATTGTCAGAGATGTCAACAACCAGCCATTGCCCGGAGCGACCATCCGGATTAAGGGTACCTCTACAGGCGTGGTGTCGGATGTGGACGGGAATTATACCATTACCGTACCCGATGACCCGAATACTACCCTGCTCGTGTCGTTTGTCGGCATGAAACCCCAGGAGCAGAAAATTTGGCAAATCGACGGCACTGAATTTCATCCTCGAAGAGGATGCCACCGTCTTGGACCAGGTGGTGGTGAACGGAGTATTTGAACGTAAGAGCTAACACTTTCACCGGTTCGGTGAGGACTATCGGGAAAGATGACCTGAAGCGCGTGGGGAACTCTAATGTGTTGCAGTCGTTGAAGAATCTGGATCCTTCCATCATGTTCTTCGACAACATGTCTTTAGGCTCGGATCCGAACGCTATGCCTGAAATGGTGTTGCGCGGTAAGTCTTCCATTAATATGGAAGATGTGGATCTGAAGGCGACCTACCAGAACGACCCGAATGCGCCTTTGTTCGTGCTGGACGGTTTCGAGACCTCTCTCCAGAAAATCATGGACCTTGATATGGACAGGGTGGAAAGTTTGACCATTCTGAAAGATGCCTCGGCAAAGGCCATTTATGGTTCGAAAGCAGCCAATGGTGTGATTGTCATTGAATTGAAGAAGAATCCGTCCGGAGACTTGCGCGTCACTTACAATGGAAGCATGGAAATCGAGGCTCCGGACCTCAGTTCGTACGATTTGTGCAATGCTGCGGAAAAACTGGAGGTGGAACAGGCTTTCGGGATGTTCAACGATCCGGGAGCCGATTTCGAATCACAGCGCATGATGATTAAAATGTATAACCAACGCCAGTCGGCCGTCAAATCGGGAATCAACACGGATTGGATATCCAAGCCGTTGCGGTTGGGTGTGGGCAACAAGCATAGCCTTTCTGTGGAATTGGGCGACAAGGCATTACAGGCCATCGTCGATTTGTCTTACCAGAACATCAAGGGGGTTATGAAAGGTTCGGATCGTACAAACATCTCCGGAGCAATCTCCCTGTTGTACAGGCATCAGAATTTTCTGTTCAGAAACCAGTTGACTATCACTTCCAACGAAGCGCACGACTCCAAGTACGGGACTTTCGATGAATACACCAAACTCAACCCTTATTACACACCCTACGATCAATACGGTCATTTGACCGACAACATCGTCCCTTCTTTGGATCCGGGAAACAGTGTCACGGTGAATGCATGGTATGAGGATATTGAATTTGAGGCGAATCCCCTGTACAATGCACAGTTGAACACACTCTTACAGGACAAATACGTCGACATCACCAATAATTTCGAACTACAATGGTTTGTCATGACCGGCCTGAAGGCTACAGCCCGTTTCGGACTTACAGAACAACGCAGCAGGAGCGACGAGTTTTATCCGTCGGATCATCTGAAATTCGCCTCCTACAGTACCGACCGTCTGACGGAAAAGGGGAGCTACGACCTGGAAAACGACGAACAACATTCCTTGAGCGGTAAATTCGACGTACAATATAACAAGAATTTCCTGAGTGTGCATGACATTTTTGTCAATGCAGGTTTTGATCTGTCGCGCAAACAGTCTTCCACCAATCTGCAACAGGCAGAAGGCTTTCCGAGCGACAAGATGACCGACATTATCTTTGCCCGGCAATATCTGAAAGATGCCAAGCCCAAAGGGACGGAGGAGACTGTAAAGGATTTCGGTTATTATCTGTCGGCAAACTATTCCTATGACAATCGTCTGAACTTCGACGCCACTTTCCGTCAGAGCGCATCCAGCATGTACGGAGCCAACAGTCGTTGGGGAAATTCTGGAGTGTGGGAGGAAGCTGGAACATACACAACGAGAGCTGGATGGAAGGTTCCAACATCACCCAATTGCGCTTAAGGGCAACGACAGGCTCGACCGGTTCCCAAAGCTCGGCAGCTTATAACACATTGGCCTCATACGAATATTTCCTTGACAAGACATACGGAGGCCAGTTGGGAGCGCAATTGCTGAACATGCGCAACGAGGATTTACAGTGGCAGGAGAAAGTAGAGCAGAACTATGGCTTTGACTTCAATTATAAAAACCGTTATTCGTTTACTTTCGAATACTACCATTCCATTACAAACAATGCGGTGAACCCTCTGAGCCTGGCTCCGTCTACCGGTTTCACCACCGTTCAGGAAAACGTCGGAAAAGTATTGAACCGGGGGTTCGACCTACGTGCCGGAGCGACCGTATGGCAACAGCCGGCAGACCGTTCCTATCTGTCGTTCTCCCTTATGATATCGCGCAACAAAAACATCCTGAAGGAAATATCCGAAGCCATGCGTTCCTATAACGAACAGCAGGAGGAACTGGCTACTGAAGGTAATGTACCTGTCCAGAAATATTACGACGGTGTTTCCATGGATGCCATCTGGGCGATGCCTTCCTTAGGGATAGACCCGGCCAATGGCCGCGAAATCTATATCGCGAAAGACGATAACGGCAATCCTTACCGGACCTATACTTACGATGCGGCCCAGCAGGTCATCTGCGGTGATGAACTACCCAAATTCCAGGGGAATGCCGGTGTCAATTTCGAGTACAAAGGATTCGGCATCAATGCTGTACTGACTTATCAGTACGGGGCCAAAATGTATAACCAGCCATTGGTTGACAAAGTGGAAAACGCCGACATGAAATATAACGTGGACCGACGCATCTATACCGACCGTTGGCGCAAACCGGGAGATATCGCCTTGTACAAAGCAATCAGCGAAGAAGTGTATGTGTCCGAAAAGCAGCAGTTCGCTTCAGAGAAGACATATCCTACCTCCCGTTTTGTGCAGAAACGGGTGCGAACGAATTGAAGATATCCTCCCTGCAACTGTCATACGACTTCTTCCGTCATGACTTTGTGAAGAAAATCGGTCTTGAAAGGATTCTGCTGCGGTTCAATGCAAACGACCTTTTCACCTTTTCAAGCATCGACATTGAGCGGGGAACCTCCTATCCTTTCGCCAGAACGTTCAATTTCTCCTTAAATGTGACCTTATAACACCGAGAACCATGAAAAAAGAATATCATATATAGTTTGTCATTGTTCCTGCTCCTTTCCCTGTCGGCCTGCAACCAATGGCTGGAAGTGGAGCCTAAAACGGAAATCAAGAGTGACAAAATGTTTGAGAATGAAACCGGCTTCAGAGATGCCCTGATCGGATGCTACATGATGATGGCGGATTCCACCCTTTACGGGCGGGAATCCACTGTCTGCTTTTTGATGTGCTGGCACAGCAGTATGACATGGCCACGAACAATCCTTACAACAATCTCAAGCAGTACCGTTATGAAAGCTATACGCCGGGACCATCGACGGTATCTGGCAAAAAACCTACCGCATCATCGCCAACCTGAACGCGCTGCTCGAAGTGAGCGACGAAAAAAAGGCCATCCTGCATCCCACCACTTACGGCATCATCAAAGGAGAAGCCATCGGTCTGCGGGCTTTCCTGCACTTTGAACTGCTGCGCATATTCGGCTGGGGAAATCTGGAGAACCAGCCTTCCAACCTGGACAAGCTTTCCATCCCTTACGTGACGGAGTATAGCAAGGTGCTCACCAAACAATCTACCGTAAAAGAAGTACTGGGATACATTCACCGGGATCTTGCGGAAGCGGATTCACTGCTGAACTACTGGGATTCTTACGGAACTGCAATCAAAGGAGATGACTATGAGATGGATGAGAACGATCTCTTTTTTTCAAGGAACGGAAGAGCCGTTTCAATTACTATGCAGTCAAAGCAACGGAAGCGCGTGTGTGTATGTGGGAGGGGAAATACAAGGAGGCTCTGGAGGCCATTGAGGAACTGTTCATGAAGAAGCAGGTTATCCCTTGGGTGGATCCTGAATCAAGTGTGCATGTGGAAGAAAAAATGAGGGATTTGTCGTTTACCGCCGAGCACATCTTTTATTTGGAAGTGAACCAGCTATATAAGACACTCCGTCCTTATGTAGAGCAGTACAAGATAAACGCGGACTTTTCCAGCACTGACAATGAAAAGGTGTTCTATACTACCAAGACCAAGGGGGAAAGCCTTTATGAAATCGCCGATGGGACAGGCGTGTCGGATATCCGGTATATGCGGTGGTTTAACAAGACGGAAGCGAAGGCCTGGACTTTTTTGAAATTCTACGAACCGGCAGATTCACAATCCAGGGCAAAAAACAAGATGCCCTTGATGCGCAAACCGGAGATGTACTATTATGCGGCGGAGTGCTACAACAACCTGAACAATCCCCAAAAGGCAGTCGACGCACTGAACGCCGTGCGGGTGGCCAGAGGCATCCTATATGAGAAAAACCTGCCCGCCTCCTTGAGCAAAGAGGAAATCAGCCGGGAAATACAGAAAGAATGGCAAAAGGAGTTTGCAGGAGAAGGGCAATTGTTCTTCTATTACAAACGATTGGGGTTGAACATTCCCAATGCCTCCTTAGGTGCCGGCGATGCCTTGTTTGTTCTACCCCTGCCCGAAACGGAGGTTGAAATAGGAGGACGTGAAGATTATGGCAATAGTATCAATAAATAACACAAGAACGGTTATGAGAAACTTTATTTTTCAGTTAATCATCATAGCTTCCGCCCTGTTTGCAGGGGTCTCCTGCTCCAAGGAGAAGGTGACGCTGTATACGGAAGCTCCGGGAATCTACTTCAACGGATTCTCCACCACTTATAATTTTACGGAACATCCTGAAAATGTGGAAATCGGATGTGACACTGTCAATATCCCTTTCCTCATTACCGGGAGTGCGATGGATAAAGAGCGTGTGATTAAGGTGAGGCTGTCACCGGAGGATACCGATTACAGCCGAGGAGAGTATGTATGAACTCCTGTCGGGGAGTGTCCCCGCAGGAAGTTATCAGGGGCAGTTGCAGGTGAAAATAAACTACAGTCCGTTGCTGGACGATTCCGTCTATGTGACCAGACTGCGGGTGGTGGCCACGGAAGATTTTCCTGTCACGGATTTGAACGGGAGGGTTTTCAGCCTGTATATCACCAATAAAATCGGACGACCGGCCAATTGGAGTCAATTAAATAACTATTTTGGGGAGTATTCCGACTCATGGTACCGTTTCATTTTAGATGCAACCGGGCTTCCCTCCCTCCCCTATTGGTCTCCCAGAGGCAGTGCGGATCCGAACAATCCCGATCCGGAACGCTGGACCATGACCGGTACAGAGGTAAAAGCCTACGCCGCTTTGGTGAAAGAAAAACTGACCGAATACAACAATGAGCATCCCGGCAACCCGTTGAAGCATGAAGACGGAGAATATAAGGGACAGCCGGTCACCATGCCTTAAATCATCACCTAAAAACTCAAAGTCATGAAGATAAAAACATTACTTGTAGCCCTATTGGGAAGCCTGTTTCTGGCTTCCTGTTTCGAGGACGACTCTTCCTTGAACTATAAACTGATGAACCCGATTGTCATCGATCTGGGTGATGAACCGACCACCTATAAAGTTTTCGCATTCGACACCTTGGAGATAAAGCCGATTACTTACAAAGAAGGCGTGCCGGACGCAGATCTCTCGTTCAAATGGACCCTGGAAGGCAATACCATTATTCCTAAAGTCATCGATTCCACCATGACCCTGAAATACATGGTCGATGTCAGTGCGCAAAACAATGCCTACAAACTGGTGTATGAAGTGAGGGACAATACCACGGACATCATCCAGGAACAAGTGTTCGATGTGACGGTGATGAGTCCGTTCGGGAGCGGTCTGATCGTGTGTGACACAAAAGACGAGATGACTTCCGATGTGTCGCTGATCATGGCATACAATTTCACCGATAGCTATCGCAAAGAACAGGATACGGTGATGCGGAATCTGTTTTCGAGTGTCAATGGTCGGAAAATCAATGGAGTTGCGACAGCCGTCCGTTCTACCACTTATCAGGTCAACCGTTCGCTGACCATCGGGACCGACCACACTTTGGACCGGGTGGACCCTTTCAATTATTCCTATATCGACGGCAACGGCGACATGTTTGTCATCGATCCCGGCCAGTACAATGTGACTACCATTGGCTATGATCCGCAAATAGGGGCAGAACTTCTTGCCATTACCGGCAAAATCTATCCGAGGAGCATGCAACAAGACAACAAGGTGTATTCCTATTATCTTCAGACCAGCGATATGTCCGACTATTACATGGGCATTTTCTACCGTCCGGCCTGGGAAAATGGAATCGGGTTTGACGAGAAAAACGGACGCTTGTTGGAATTTGACAGCGACGACCAGTTGAAAGTGTTCAACAGTGCCAAGCTTCCCGCCGACGCCCCTTTCGATCAAAACAAACTGCAGGGCTTTACCTGCCTGGCCATGTTTTCCGGTGACGACAGCCAGATGCACATCATCCTGAAAGAAAAAGACCCGAAAACAGGGAAGGCCAAGACCAACGGGAAAATCTATTCGTATATAACTTTACGGACTTATGACCCTGAGACTGATAATGGGAAACCATTGAAAATTATCGACCTGAACAGTTTTCCCGAGATTCAGGACGCACGCTTTTTGAGGGACGGAAACCCAGAATGTCATTTATTATGCCACTTCCACCAAAATCTATTCCATCAACCTGGCTATCGCCAATCCTCTTGTGACCCTAGAATATACGGCGCCCGAAGGAGAGGAAATCACTTCCATGATGGCATGGAAAGAATATCAGGGAAAAGTGGACTACACCAATCCCAATCCGAACGCGGATGCCGACGATAAGGTGATAGAGGTAAGCAACAACAACCGTATGATTGTATTGTCGACCTACAATCCCTCAAGCCGGGAAAGGGTTCGTCAGGACTGTCGCCATCGCCACCCTGGGTACGGGCACTTTGGAGAAGCCGGGAACTGCACGGCGAGTTCGGAGGATTCGGCCGCATTACAGCCACCAATATACAGAAAGCGTTCTAAAAACACAGAATCATGAGACATACACTATATTTATCAATTCTCGTATTGTCGTTAGTGACGGCATGTACTAAAGAAGCCGATATGAACATAGCAAAAAGAGTCGGAACATACTGTCAAGAAGAATCTGTTCCGGGTAACCAGGATAGAAGGACACAATGACCATTGGGGTGATTACATTTGGATTATAAATTACAACAAGGAGCAGATAGAGAGTGCTTTCCACATTGATACAGAGGGGGGACACCATTGGCAACTTCGGGATATCCAACAACTCGGATATCAATTATGAAATCGAAGTCAATGATTGGATTCCCAAGATTGACAGCGATTCCATCAGTCGTTTGGACCAATTTCTGAAAAATAAGTACGGGGCAAGGGAATTACAGTCTGAAAGACAGCATCCCGCTCGTTGGGAGGGTTTTGTATAGCCAGAAGGTCGATCTGTATGAGGACGGACGGATCAAACGGCAAAGCGTCGTGCATTACACCCCGAGGGAAGATGTGGGTACAGGCGAGGACTTTGACAACTCCTATCTGAAAACTTACAGGACAATCAATACTTATGAATACAATGAAAACAGCAATATCTGCATCAACCGGATTTATCATGATGTTTACGACCCGGAAGACATCCATCAGGAAACTTACGAACGCACCTTGCATAAATACGAAACATTGTATGAAGGCGACAGAATCACTTCCATCCTTTATATGACAGCCCCTGCCGGAGAGAACTGGATTGAACAGGACCGTTATTCCTTCACCTATTCCGGTAATCTGTTGCAATCCGTCACAAGCAACGGCAGAACCCTTGAATTCACATACAACGGAACGGTTCCTGCCACCGTCACTGACGGGGAAACACAATATACCTAACAAATTCGACGGAAATGGAAATGTGACGGAAATAAACGACGGACAAGGAAATTTCATGAAAATAACCTATGAGTCCGGGCACGGAAATTTCAGTGTCTTCACCCCTGTTATTGACCAAATGTTAGGGAAACCTTTCATCAAGTAAAAAACAGAAAAAGGGATTGCCGGAACATGTTTTGGCAATCCCTATAAATACACTATTTGTTTAACCTAGCAAAATTAATGATTATGAAAACAAATTTGCGAAAAATGATTCTATGGACAATTGCTTTGCTCGCAATCAGTATTATGACGACAAGTTCTGTAAACCCCGGTTATGATGAATTTGGTAATGACATTAATGAATGTTTGGAAGATCCTTGTCCAGAAGGCTATACATGTATGAATTTGCCAGGAAGTTTTTTGTGAGAAGCTCCAGATGGTGAAATTATCGAAGGAGATGGAGATTCTAGTAGTAAAGGTTATAAAGTGCATGATGGTGATTGTAGTTTCAGCGCATCTATAGATGCAGATGGTTATGTGACTATTTTTGGGATTAGAAAATTTGTAGGTCTCAATGCAAAGGGAGTATATAAAAAAAACATTTTATGGAGTCAGAAGAGATTGTGAATTGAATGGCACTTTTTATGTAAACCTCACACTTGTGCAAAAATTTTGGTTAGATATGAAATAATAATTTGTGAAGTCGGGAGATTCCCGACTTCAATTATGGTCAAAATGCTATGATTATGTCTAATATAAAATATTGCATTAGGATAGGAATTTTGTTTTTAGCCGGTATTATCGTTTTCGGTTGTAATGAAGATAGACAGAATGAAAAGGATTCCGATATATTTCAAATCAATATTCCTCTGACATCCGGGGATAAACCCTTATTTGCCGATTCGCTGTTTTGTGGGAAAGAAATAGTGCCCCTGGAAACAACTCCGGAATGCCTGATTTCCCAAATTGACAAACTGGAAATTGCGGATGATAAACTGTATCTGTTGGATGACGAACAGGGATTTTATATTCATTTTCAGTAGACAAGGAAAATTTATTCATGGAAGTTCTCCTATTTACATGACTGATGAGTATATGGTAAATTTTATAGAAGCATCATTTCTTGTTTCCTATCGGGAACAAGAAGGAAAAATACCTGAGCTGACTCAAGAATGGGAATTAAATATCAAGGAAGAAGATAACCCTTGTCTTTATTGTTATAAATTGAAGAATTGAGTATGAAAAATACCGAAAAAATAACAGTAAACCGCTAAAAGTCCTGTTTTATTTATAGCTTTGTCTGGTAATCATCCCTTTAAAATTCATTTTATGAAATATTTTTTCATGCTATTTGTTTGCCTGACGTTAAGTCATTTCGGTTATACCCAAAATGACGATCGGGGTTATATCGTAAAAGTGGGTGATAAAGCACCCGACATTACTATCACTTATACGGACGGAACCCGGAAAAAGCTATCCGATTTCCGCGGTAAAATCGTCATGTTACAATTTACAGCCAGTTGGTGCGGAGTATGCCGTAAAGAAATGCCTTTCATCGAAAAAAGACATTTGGCTGAAACACAAAAAATAATCCTCATTTTGCCCTGATCGGTATCGATCTGAAAGAAAACCGGGAACAGACAATACAGTTTGGCAAGGATTTAAAAATCACTTATCCATTGACCTTAGACCCCGAAGGTAAAGCCTTTTACTCCTTTGCTGCCCAGGGAGCCGGAGTCACCCGAAATATCATTATCGATAAACAAGGCAAGATAGTCTTCATGACCCGTCTCTACGATCCGGAAGAATTCGGGAAAATGTGCGAGGTCATCGACCGATTGCTGGATTAACCTTATCTCCAACTGTCATAATTGACCGCCGCTTCAAGGCGATTTTCAAGTGTATCGGATAATTGTGGGAAAAAATCGATGTTTGTGAGCCGTTCTACGGAATCCACAGTCACTGCATAATCCCGCAATTGCCTTTTTTCTTGGGTATTGGGAAGAACAAAAAAGCAATCATTTGCCGGGCCCCGGGAGCATAAACTACTTTGTAGAAAAAACCGGGAACGGTAACTCCAGTCCGACCGATTTTTCCTTTATTGTCTTTAAAAACAGGACCGGTGACAATATAAATCCGTTCTTTCTCTCCCCAATCCCGAACTAGCTTTTCCAGGCTTTTCCATATTCCCCGGTTAAAAACCGGCAATTGAGGAGAAATATTCGACATCAAAAAGGTTTCCTCCATCGCCTCAGCAGAATGAGCCATATCGGCAGCGGGGCATAAATGTCCGCGATCGTATCCACTTTTGATGTAATCGGAAGGCTTCGCAGATCCGGAAGGTACTTTTTTATCTTCCCTAAACCGGTCTGTACGCTCGGCCACCCTTTCTTTTCCTTCCAATTCCAAGGTATAATACACCCAATTGGCTTGTTTATGCCGACTATTGAAACTAAGCGTATAATAAGTATGACGAACAATTTCTCCCTCACCCGAAGGAAGCAATTCCGTATATTCAAACAACCTCTTTGCTTCATGCAAAGAGGCTGCTCCAATTTCTTTATCCGAAGTCCGGGAGACATAAAACCCCCAGACAATTCCCAAACCTAACAAGCCACCAATAAGCCTTGTCCAACGCCGGGAATACCTTTTTTTTTCCTGTCATTTACTAATCAGCTTGTACCCCTGTACCTTGTGCTTCAATCGCTTTCTTTATAGTTACATCATTCTGATAGAGAATCGGATAGAAACCATCGTCGTCCAATACATGCCGCCCGATAAAGGCTTTGATTAAAGAATCAAGAACATCATAAGAATCCCGGATCCCTTTTTCATCCCGTTTCAGTCCTTTAGCCGCTGCATAATCCGCCATCTCATTCACCAGATCGAAACGATCCAAATACTTCAGTAGTTGTTTATAATCCTTGATATTTTTAGTTTCCTGACGATGCCGGTCCATAAAATCAAAAGTGAAATCATACAAATACTGATTTTTCCGGTTTACCTCCACCAAATAACGGGAGAAACCGACCGTATCTCCGGGTACGAACAAATCGGGCATGATTCCGCCGCCACCGTATACCGTACGTCCGCCAACCGTCTGGAATTTAAGTTTTTCATCAAAATGTATACTATCTTTCTGAGAAAATTCCCCATGCAACAGGCGTTGATAAATATCTGTATAATATTTTTTCTTTTCCTTCGTCATAAGGTTTTTGAATAGAACGGCCGGAAGGCACATAATAACGGGCCACCGTCAATCGTAAAGACCGAATTATCCGGCAGCAGCCTTTGTTCCTGCACCAACCCTTTACCGAAAGAACGGCGTCCGACGATATTTCCCCGGTCATTGTCCTGTATCGCTCCGGCAAAAATCTCGCTGGCCGAAGCACTCGCCTCGTCGATCAGGACCGTCAGGGGCAATTGTTGATATTTCCCCTTGCCATTGGAATTATAATCCATCCGGGGAGAAGCTTTTCCCTGCGTATATAAAATCAATTTTCCTTCAGGCAAAAATAAAATTCATTGATCATACGGATTGCAATCGGAAGAATCCCTCCTTCATTCTCGCGCAGATCGACAATCAACCGCTTCATTCCCAATCCTTCAAGCTTAGCCAGAGAAGCCATAAATTCATCATAAGTATTCATCCCGAAGGTTTTCACCTTGATAAACCCGGTCGTATCGTCGAACATATAAGCCACATCCACACTTTTGATAGGAATACTTCCCCGGGTGATATTTTTTTGATCAACGGCTGTTTTTCTCCACGGCGGACAATCGTAAGCTGTACGTCGGTACCGATTTCTCCCCGCATCAGAGACATGATTTTATCCGTATTCATATTCCGGCCAGCGACGATAGAATCGTTGACTTTCACAATCCGGTCACCATCCTGCAACCCGGCAGCTTCTGAAGGTCCACCGGGAACTACTTTGACGACAGTCACCGTATCCAGATATTTATAAAACTGGACCCCGACTCCACCGAAATTTCCCACCATCTCTTCGTTCACCCCGCTGCATATCTTTAGCCGGAATATAAACCGTATGCGGATCGAGATCATTCAATATCTGAGGGATAGCATCTTCCTCGATTTTATGTATATCCACCGAATCCACATAGGAGTAATTGATCATATTCAGAATATAATCCAATTTACTACCTATCATCCGCTGCCCCATATTTACAGGCACTTCTTTATGATCCAACAGCGAATTGATCCCCATCCCTAAAACAATAGCCAAGGCAATAACCACCGGCAAGACAATTGCTTTCAATTTATTGTTGTACATATATTACTTCTTACGTTTTCCGATAAAATCAATCATCTCATAAAACCGGACTTTCCTTTCTTCAGGAACTTCTATTTTATCCAAAGCAATCCGGCTTTTTTCAAGATAATCGTCCACTTTAGCCCTCAGGGCCTCTTTTACTCCCGAACGATTGTATATTTCTGTCACTTCCTTGATCTTTTCCTGAGGATTGAATTTTTCTTTTCACGACCCACTTTCAATAAAGCCTTATCTTCTTCAGAAGCCAACTCAAAAAAGCTTTGATCAGCAGATAAGTCTTTTTGTTACAGAGGATATCCCCACCGATTTTTTTTCCCGAACTCTTCCACGTCTCCGTAGACATCGAGATAATCGTCTTGCAGCTGAAATACCAACCCCAGGTATCCACCGAAATCATAGAGCTCTTTGTATTCATGTTCAGGAGCGCCGGCAATCAAAGCACCGTGACGCATACTTCCGGCAATCAATACAGAAGTCTTCAGGTAGATCATCTGGATATATTCTTCTTCCGTTACATCGTCCCGGGTTTCGAATTCCATGTCATATTGCTGTCCTTTGCAAACATCCATCGCCACCTGGTTAAAACCATCGATTACCCGGCGTAAATAAGGATCCTCACAAGTCTCGATATACTTATAAGCCGTGATAGCCGCAGCATCACCACTCAAAATAGCCACATTACTATTCCATTTTTTATGGACAGTCTGACGTCCCCCGACGTAATTCGGCATCGTCCATAACATCGTCATGCAACAAGGTGTAATTATGGAAAATCTCAATCCCGATAGCAGATTTTAAAGCCTTCCCGATATCGTCCCGGTACAGGTTATACGCCATCAGAGTCAGTACAGGCCGAAGTCGCTTTCCCCCATCTTCCATAATATATTTGATCGGTTCGAACAAAGAATAAGGTTCTTCTACATATTCTTGCTTATCTAATTCAGCCTTAATAACTTCCCGAAGTTGTTCAATTGTATACATCATCTCCTTTCAATTTAGAAAGCTGCTAAATTAACAAAAGAAGCCGGAAATTCATCGGAAAGCCCGGAATTTTTATAACAACAGGGTAATACCTCCATTAAAAAATAATTTTTTACAAAAAAGTGCCCGGTAAACCGGACACCTTTTTATTCATGCGATTACTGACGGATTATTTACAATTTTCGAGTATTTGGCCGGCAATCTCAGCCGTTACATCCTGATCTTCTCCAAAAAAGCGACCTGACGTTGTGTAAAACGCTTCTGAATCTCGAGAATTGTCTCTTCCCCGATTCCGGCATCCCCTAAGCGAGTAGGTAATCCGAGACTTTTGAAAAATTCTTCTGTTTTTTGAATCGCCTTATCAGCTCTTTCTTCATCGGTTCCTTGATCGATATGCCAGATCCGTTCGCCATATTGCACGAGTTTAGCCATTTTTTTCTGTTTCAATGTACGCCATAATCCCGGTAGGACGATAGCCAATGTTGCTCCATGAGTCAAACCATGTAAAGCCGTCAGTTCATGACCGATCATATGGGTGGCCCAATCCTGCCGTACTCCCATAGCAACAAAGCCATTGAGTCCCATTGTAGCACAAAGCATAAACTCGGACATCAGCTCATAATTATCCTGTTTACGAAGAACCTCGGGAGCGATCTCTATTAAAGTATGGACAATTCCTTCTGCCCATCTGTCCATGAGGCGGGATTGTCCCGGAGTGGTCATATATTGCTCCATGACGTGCACAAAAGTATCGGCGATTCCACAAGCGACCTGATAAGGAGGCAAAGTATAAGTAACCGTCGGATCAAGAATAGAAAAAACCGGATAATTAGAATAGAAAGGATATTTTTCGGCTGTTTCTTTCCGGGAGATCACAGCTCCGCTATTCATTTCCGAACCCGTAGCCGGCAAGGTCAGGACTGTTCCTAAAGGTAAAGTGTGCTTCTCACAACCTTTCAACACCAAATCCCAGGCATCGCCTTCATACAAAAAAATACCGGCAGATATCAGCTTCGTGCCGTCGATCACCGAACCACCGCCGACAGCCAATAAATAATCCACCTTTTTCTCTTTTCCCAATTCGATAGCCTTACGCAACGTCTCGATCTTCGGGTTAGCCTCGATCCCCCAAAATTCCGTCACCTCAAATCCTTTTAAAGCTTCTTTTACCTGATCATAAACTCCGTTTTTACGAACACTTCCTCCTCCGAAAGTCACCAGTATACGCTTTCCGGCAGGTATTTCTTTCGCTAACTGTCCGATCATCCCTTTACCAAAAATTAGTTTGGTCGGATTTTGAAAAATAAAATTCTCCATAGTTTCTATATTATCGATTATCTGTTTTATTAAATCACTCTGACAAATATACCGAATATCCCACAATTAAAAAATATTTTATATCTTCGTAGAAACAAACAAACTATGGAAATCACACATCTTCCTGAAGACAATCTGTTTAAGACAGTCGTGGACGGCTACACGGCCTATGTCACTTATATCATCCGGGACGGCAAACTGGATATCCGTCATACTATCGTCCCCCCCGAAATCGGAGGCCGGGGGATCGCAGCTCAACTAGTAAAAAGCAACTTATGATTATGCCCTGCAACATCACCTCCAGCCTATCGCCACTTGCTCCTATGCTGTCGTTTGGCTGCAAAGACATCCGGAATATCACGGCCATCCCGGAAAAGATTACGGAGGATGCAGCAGTTGTGCTCTGTAATCGCAAATGAATTTTCATAGAATTCAAAACTCCAACAAAACAAAAAGAACCGGGTTCTTCCGATTCTTTCTGTTTTGTAGCCGAGCCGGGAATCGAACCCGAATCTAAAGTTTAGGAAACTTCCGTTCTATCCATTGAACTACTCAGCCAATTTTCAAGTGCAAAAGTAAGAAATTAATTTCTAATTTCCACGTTTTCCAATTTCCAAATAGTTATTATACCTTTGTTCCACAAATAAAACAGGTATGAAAGTAGTTATACAACGGGTTATTCAAGCCAGTGTCACTATTCAGCAACAGCTACATGCTTCTATCGGACGGGGAATAATGATTCTCGTGGGGATTCAAGCGGACGATCATGAAGAAGATATTGAATGGCTAAGCAGTAAAATCTGTAACTTACGGATTTTTGACGATGAAAACGGAGTAATGAATCGTTCTATTCTGGAGACAGCAGGGGAGGTTTTAGTAGTCAGTCAGTTCACTCTAATGGCTCGTACCAAAAAAGGTAACCGCCCCTCGTACATCGACGCAGCTAAACCGGAAATTTCCATTCCTTTGTATGAGAAATTCGTTCAATTGCTTCAGAAAGAGTTACAAAAGGAAATCAAAACCGGCGTATTCGGAGCCGACATGCAAGTCGGGCTAATTAACGATGGCCCGGTAACGATTATAATCGATTCCAAAAACAGACTATAAACCGAGTGCTTTATGGAGTTAAAAGAGTTACAGGAAAAAGTGGACGAATGGATTAAATCTTATGGGGTTCGTTATTTTAACGAATTGACCAATATGACTATCCTAACGGAGGAAGTCGGAGAATTAGCCCGTGTCATGGCCCGAAAATATGGAGAACAATCTTTCAAAGAAGGGGAAAAAGATAACCTGGCGGATGAAATGGCAGATATATTATGGGTATTGACCTGTTTAGCAAATCAAACCGGAGTAGATCTCACCGAAGCGATGGAAATTAATTTTGCAAAAAAAACGGCAAGAGATCTAAAAAAAAGGCATAAAAACAATCCGAAAATACAATAAGCTTTCACATATTCTTGTTAAATTTGTCCGTTAATGATTTATGGCGGAATCTCAGTATTGTGGTAAGAATTGACTTTTCGGCATTCGTAATAAATATATACCTATTGAAGATTTCATTTAAATTTCACTATGTGGACTAAGATTGCAGGGATTATTCTTCGAAATCGGATTGCTTTTATAGCCGGAGTATTACTCGGAACCATTTTCATGGGATTTCAAGCCAGAAAAATTCAAATGTCCTATGAAAGTGCAGATTTGCTCCCCAAAACAGACAGTGCCTATCTCGACTATACCCGTTTCAGAGAAACTTTCGGGCAAGAGGGGAATGTTATGGTTTTTGCCATTCAGGATTCCGGTTTCTATCAACTGAACAAGACCAACGACTGGATTCAGATGGGCAATGATATCAAAGCCCTTCAGGGAGTCAATGCCTTGATGTCTATCACACATACATTTAATTTACAGAAAAAATACCGATCTCAAAAAATTCGAAGTTCTTCCTATTTTTCCTTCTCACATCGAAACACAGGCAGAGCTCGACAGTCTGGCTTATGTGGCCGAACATCTCCCTTTTTATGACGGTATGCTTATCAACCGCGACAAGCATACCTACAATATGATGATCACCGTATCCGCCGAGGTAATGAATTCTCCGGCACGGGTAAAACTAGTACAGGATGTACTGGAAATCACCAAACGTTTTACTGAAAAATATCACCTGAAAATGCATTATTCCGGGATGCCTTATATCCGGGTAATCAATGCCGAAAATATCAAAGGCGAAATGTATATGTTCATTGCCCTATCGCTTTTGATCACAGCTATTATTCTCTATCTGTTTTTCAGGTCTTTCCGGATTGTAGGCTTCTGTGTCGGGATCATCGGGATCAACGTAATCTGGGCCATCGGTTTTATGGCTATGATGGGCATTAAGATTACCTTATTGACTGCCATGTTACCACCTTTGCTCATTGTAATCGGTATTCCCAACTGTGTCTACATGGTCAATAAATATCATGCCGAATATGTGAGGCACGGTAACAAAATCAAAGCTTTGCAGCGAATGATCCAAAAAGTCGGAAATGCATCCTTACTTTCCAACCTGACGACAGCTGCGGGATTTGCTACTTTCATCATCACTTCGAGCCAAATTCTTGTAGACTTCGGTCTCATCGCTTTTATCAGTATCTCTACCGTATTTTTTATCTGTCTGATTCTGATACCCAGTGTTTTCAGTTATTTACCCGTCCCCGATACCAAACAAACCAAACATCTTTATAATCCTTTTATCAACAAAGTGATCGATAAACTGATCTACTTGGTGATCAATCGCCGGCATACCGTTTATTATATAACAATTGTGCTCGTTATTGCGGGAATATTCGGAATCACTTTGATGAAAACCACCGGTTATATGGTGGACGATTTGAAAGAAACCGATCCCATCCGCCAAGATCTGTCTTTCTTCGAGTCGAACTTCGACGGATTGATGCCCTTAGAGGTAACCCTGGATTTCGGAAAACCGAACCAGGTATTCAAATTAAGCAATCTAGAGAAATTGGACCGGTTAAATACCGAACTATCACAAGATCCGGATCTTTCACGGGCGTTATCGGTAGTCGAAGCGGCCAAATTTGCCAACCAGGCTTATTATAACGGAAAAGCTTCTTATTACAAACTCCCCAGTAACATGACCAAAAATTTCATTATGAAATACGTCATGGAATCGACAGGAGGTATGAATGCCATGGCCAATTCCTTTGTCGATTCAACCATGCAAAAAAAGTAAGAATGAATTTCCGGGTGAAAGATATCGGAACCAAAAAAATGGAAGCTAAAGAAGATTCTCTGTATAAAAAAGATAGAAACGATATTCCCGAGAGATAAACATGATATATCGGTTACCGGTTCGAGTGTTATTTTTTTTCAAGGGTAACCAATACCTGATCAAAAACCTGTTTTCTTCATTGGCTTTAGCCATCGTCCTGATTGCAGGATTCATGGCCTGGATGTTTAAAAGTAAAAGAATGGTACTGATTGCTTTAGTACCCAATGTCATTCCTCAGATCATCACGGCTGCCGTAATGGGATATTTCGGTATTCCTATAAAGGCATCCACCATTCTCGTATTCAGTGTCGCTTTCGGAATTTCTGTCGACAATACCATTCACTATCTGGCTAAATACCGTCAGGAACTACAGGCTACCAATTGGAGTATCCGTTCTTCGGTAGTCCTGGCGTTAAAAGAGACCGGTCAAAGTATGATTTATACATCTATCATCTTATTATTCGGATTCGGTATCTTCTGCCTGTCTAGTTTCGGCGGGACTTTCGCTTTAGGATTGTTAACCTCTATCACGCTGTTCGCCGCCATGCTGGCTAATTTAATCCTGCTTCCTTCTTTTTACTATTGACCATGGAGCACAGCATCAGTAAACGTACTTTCCGGGCAGAACCACTTCTTCAGATTTACAATGAAGAAGAAGACATCGATGAAGATAAGCTGGAAATAGAACATGAAGATAAAGAAAAACAGGACTGAGTATTTACTTAGTCCTGTTTTCCTGTTTACACAGTATCTTACTTTATCATCTGCAAAGCTTTGATTTCCTTCACAACCTGACTTCGTCAACGTGTCACCCAAAAATCATCTTCAAATAATGGGGCGATACGTTGATGTCGTTTCATGAGCATTGTTCTGGAGATGGTTTGCTTGTTTTGCGGCAAAGTCAGTTGTATTGTCACGATGGTCTGAGCAAGTGCCAGCACTTTGTCGACACTCATATTGATGTCGGCCAGTTTCAGCAGTCGTTCCAGTTCCTTATATACTTTCAGAGCTACGAAGCATATGCAGACGTGTGCCTCGATGCGGCGCCGTGTAAAGTGGAACATCGGTCGTATCTCGATATTGGATTTGGATATCCTGAAGGCCCTCTCCACGTGCCACAGGTTATGATAGGCTGGCATACACATCTGAGGCCGGTATGTCTGTATTGGTGAGATAACCTTTCAGACCGTCCCATTTCGCATCGGATTCAAGTTTGTCGTAGTCGATAGTTACTTTTACATCTCCTTCCATTGAGAGGAACTTGTTGTAGCCACGCTTGTTGATATGCTCTTTGGTGAGAGATCCTCTGCGGTAGGCTTTTTCAAGCCTGCGTACACCCTTGTCGCGGTTGTACGCGTCCTTGCGGGCACGGTCTGAGGTATATCCGACCAACAGCCTTTTACCTTCTCCTTTGTCGCATTCAATCATCTGACAGTCATTCTTCGGCTGGCTGAGTATCCATTCCTTTATCTTCTTGCTCTCGGCCTTTATTTTCGCGCCTATTATATATTTGTAGCCGTTGGCTTCGAGATCGGCTACATTATCGGAGTTCATAAGACCGGAGTCTGCCACAACGATAAAATCTTCCAGTTTATATTTGCGGACAAATTCAGTCACGACCGGAAGCATCGTATGCCCTTCGTATTTGTTGCCCTCGTGGATGCAATAGGCCAATGGATAACCGCCGATACTCACCAACAGACCCAATATAATCTGAGGGTTCTTGTGCCGCCCTTCCTTGGAGAAGCCGGTCTTGCGCAACTCATCTTCATAATCTGACTCAAAATAAAGTGTGGTAACGTCGTAAAACAACACCCCGATATGACCACCCAATATCTTCCGGGTATGCTCTACGCTTATTTCCTGAACGATGCGGTGCTGACTGTCGCTGAGTTTGTCAAGATACCTGTAAACCTTTGACAGACTTACATCATCGTCAAAATGATTCTTGAGATATTCCACTGTGGCGGATTTGCTCGCAGGATAAGACAAACGCGCTTTAACCAGCTTGCGGAATATCCCATCATCTATGCGGCTGAATCCGACATTGTCAAACACGCGGTCAAGTATCAGGTCGGCTCCATTGACGGTGATGTTTGTGATATTGGACAGAAGCCGCTCAGCATCCATACGCTCCTGCTCACACTTACGGCGTTCATCACCGAACAGGTCAAGACGAGGATGTCTGCGCTCTTTCTCCCGTTCAATCCACTCTTTGCCCTGATTTACAAAACCGTCTATCTCATCGTCTGAGCTGGCAATGCCAATTGTAACGAGTTCATTCATTTTGCCGTTGGTTTTCTCAACGACAATAATGCCGATATTGCCTGATGGATATTTCTTCTTCCTGACGTACATTTTTGCTCCGTGTCACCCATTTTAGGGTGACACAAATTTACAAAATCCTATTTATTAGGTAATTATAAAATAGCGGTTTTTGTAGTGACGAAGTCAGGAAAAACAGGACTGAGTATTTACTTAGTCCTGTTTTCCTGTTTACACAGTATCTTACTTTATCATCTGCAAAGCTTTGATTTCCTTCACAATATCGTCCATTAATTGAGAAGCCCCGATCCGGAAATAATAAGGAGTCAGCCATTCACATCCCAGAACATGATTTACGATAGTCAGATATCGGATGGCATTCTGAGCTTTCGACACTCCTCCGGCTACTTTCAACCCGATCCTTTTTCCGGTTTGGGCATAATATTGCCGGATTGCTTCACACATCACATAAACCGACTCCGGTGTTGCATTCACAGGGACTTTTCCGGTAGAGGTTTTGATAAAATCAGCTCCTGCATACGCAGCGATTAACGAAGCATTGAAAATACTTTCCAAGTCTTTCAGTTCGCCGGTTTCCAAAATGACCTTTAACCGGACATTTTCACAAACTTTCCGGATAGCCTTCAATTCGCGATATACTTTTTCATAATTTTTTTCCAGAATATCCCCGACCGAGATGACAACATCGACTTCTTGTGCCCCTGCACCGATCGCCATTTTACATTCAGCCAATTTTATTTCGGTAAATGTCTGGGAATTAGGAAAATTTCCCGCCACTACTGCCGTCTGAATCTCCGTTCCTTTCAATCCCTCCCGAACAATTCCGGCATAATTAGAAAAATACACACATAGCAGCGACATCCCGCAAATTAAACTTCTTCAGTTTTTTCAGCAAATCAGCAGTAAAATTCTTTACTGATTCTTCGGTATCTGAAACTTTCAAGGTTGTGTAATCCATACAAGAAACACAAAATTCCAGATTTTCAATACAATAAGCCTGCTTAATCTCTTTTTTCTACAACACCATCCAGTTCGAACTGAATTTTTTCGTCCAGGCTGACACAATTGTACGTTGCTAAAATTTCTGATATACCATCCATTATCTTGTTGTTTATTTATCTTATTAAAAGAGGACAATCATACCTCCAAAAGCTTCCGATCGCTTTTGGATAGTTTCGATAACACTAACCGATATGAATTTCCTATCCAGATTCTGAGCATATTATCGCTTACCGAACCATCTATTAGTACGGTATTCCAATATCTTTTGTTCATATGATACCCAGGAAGCACAGCAGGAAATCGTTCCCGCAATTCAATAGCCTCTTCCGGATCACATTTCAGGTTCATTTTTAACTCGCCTTCATCCATCGGAGCAAAACAAAACATCTTCCCACCTACTTTGAAAAACAGTACATCACCCCATAAAATTTCAGTTGTCACAAACTTCAAACTCTGGCAATATTCAGTCAGTTCCTCTATATTCATGGACACAAAATTACATAATGTTTACGAGCTTTTAAACTTTTCTCCCCCCGAAAATATTTATCTTTGAATGCCGTTTATAAGTACAAGTCAGCAGTCAGAATTAAGTCATTATTTTGTGCAGATAATGAAAGGTTTACACTATTGATACAAAACAAAATAAAATATCCAGCAATCAAAAAACAACATAAATATGGCCAAAAAAGAAGGTAACGAAACCCCGTTAATGCAACAATATTATGCTACTAAAGCTAAATATCCGGATGCCATTCTATTGTACCGGATGGGAGACTTTTATGAAACATTCGGGGCAGATGCTATCACCACTTCCAGAATCCTGGGTATTACCTTAACCAAACGTTCCAGTGGTTCTCCGGGTACAGTAGAATTAGCCGGTTTTCCTTATCACGCGATCGACACTTATTTACCGAAACTTGTCCGTGCAGGACAGCGGGTAGCTATCTGTGAACAGCTGGAAGATCCTAAGAAAACAAAATTCCTGGTAAAAAAAGAGGGGTGATCGAATTGGTCACTCCCGGAGCTTGTTACAGCGAATATTCCACCGACACGAAAAGTAACATCTTCCTGGCCTCGGTCTATTTCAACAAAACGGAAGCCGGATTATCTTTATTGGATTTGTCCACAGGTGAATTTCTGACTACCGAAGGTTCGCATGCTACGATCGATAAATTACTGAATAGTTTTCAACCGAAAGAAGTCATCTATCCCCGGGGGCAGGAAGCCCGTTTTCATGAACTTTTCGGTAATAAATTCTATATCTATCCCATCGAAGAATGGTTTTTCGACCGGGACGCGGCCAGCGAACGCCTGGAGAAACATTTCGAAGTCAATTTCTCTGAAAGGTTTCGGTATCGAACATATGAACTGCGGTATTTCCTCCGCCGGTGCCATATTGAATTACCTGGAGATGACCAAACACGATATGATTTCTCATATCACCTCTATTTCCCGGATCGACGAATCGCACTGTGTCCTGCTCGATAAGTTCACTCTTCGTAATCTGGAATTACTACATTCTGCTTACGAAGAAGGACGGTCCCTGGTGGATATTATCGACCGGACAATCACGCCTATGGGAGGACGGACGCTAAGAAGATGGATTTGTATGCCTTTGAAATCTCCCGAAGAAATCAATCAGCGACTGGATATCGTCGATCATTTTATCCGGCAGGAAGACCGACGGTTACAAGCAGAAAACTTTCTGGAAAGCATCGGCGATCTGGAACGGCTTGCTTCAAAGATCGGCGTAGGCCGGATCACTCCCCGGGAAATGAATCAGCTGAAAATTGCCCTATCCTGCATCGCGCCGTTGAAAGATCTTTGCCAGCAGAGTGAATCGGCCGTTATGAAAAAAATGACAGAACCCCTGAATCCTTGCACGGAATTATTCGAAAAGATCAAATTTCAACTTCAGGAAAACGCTCCTCATCAGGTCAACAAAGGAGGAGTAATCGCTACGGGAGTAAATGCCGAACTGGACGAACTTCGTAATATCTCAAGCAACGGCAAAGAACTGTTGCTCCAAATGCAACAACGGGAGATAGAAGCAACCGGAATCCCCTCTTTGAAAATCGGATTCAATAATGTCTTCGGATACTATATCGAAGTAACCAAAGCCCATAAAGACAAAGCACCGGCCAACTGGATCCGCAAACAAACCCTGGTCAACGGGGAACGTTACATTACCCCCGAGCTCAAAGAATATGAAGACAAGATCCTGGGAGCAGAAGACCGGATTTTAGCCATAGAAACAGAACTGTATAACAATTTGCTGCAAGAAGCTGCCGGTTACATCCGCCCTCTGCAAGAGGATGCCAAGATTATCTCAGCATTGGATGTACTTATTTCTTTTGCCGAGATATCGATAGCCAATAATTACCACCGGCCGGAGATCAACGATTCGGATGTACTGGACATAAAAGCAGGACGTCACCCGGTTATCGAAAAACAATTGCCCCCGGGTGAGGAATACATCAGTAACGACGTACTGCTGGACAATAAAAAACAACAGATTATCATCATTACCGGCCCGAATATGGCCGGTAAATCGGCTCTCCTCCGGCAAACTGCCCTGATCGTGATTATGGCCCAAGCCGGCTGTTTCGTACCGGCAGCCAGCGCCAAAATCGGTTATGTCGACAAAATTTTTACCCGGGTTGGAGCTTCCGATAACATTTCCCAAGGTGAATCCACTTTTATGGTCGAAATGAATGAAGCTGCTAATATTCTCAACAATATATCCGACCGGAGCCTGGTGTTATTCGACGAATTAGGACGAGGTACTTCGACTTACGACGGGATTTCGATTGCCTGGGCGATCGTCGAAATATCTGCACGAACATCCGAAATATCATGCCAAAACGCTCTTTGCCACCCATTATCACGAACTGAACGAAATGGAGCATTCTTTTATAAAAAATAAAAAACTATAATGTATCGGTAAAAGAAGTCGCACACAAAGTTATTTTTTTGCGTAAGCTGGTTAAAGGAGGTTCGAACCACTCGTTCGGTATCCAGGTTGGAAAAATGGCCGGTCTCCCTCAATCTGTTATCAAACGGGCCGATGAAATCCTGAAACAACTGGAAAACGACCGGGATAAAAATGGCACGATCCAAAAGAATGTCGAAAGTATCGCTTCAGCACGTGAAGGCCTCCAATTAAGCTTTTTCCAGTTGGACGATCCGGTTCTTTCGCAAATACGTGACGAAATCGCAGGCCTGGATATCAACGGTCTGACTCCGCTCGAAGCCCTGAACAAACTGAGTGAAATCAAGAAAATCATTTTAGGATAAAATAAATCCCAGAAATATCAGCACTTTTAGTAAATCCGATCGGCAACCTTCAAGACTGGAATAATTTCAACCGAAAGATTCAGGTTTGCCGATCGGATTTACCTTTATACGAAAAGTCTGTATTTCGACTTTTAAATAAAATCTTCTTTATTTCCTTTTCAACTTGGTTCCTAAAATAATCACATCTTCTTTAGGACGATCGTTCGAATCGGTTGCGACAAGCGCTATTTTCTCAAGAACATCCATTCCCTCCACAATCTCTCCGAATACAGTATAGTCTCCATCCAGAAAGGGGGTTCCCCCCACCGATTTGTACATTTCCCTTGTTTCCGGTGACATTTTATAAGGATTTTCGGCATATTGCTTTTCTATCTCCTCATTGACGTACCGTAGCAAACTATCTGCTTTTTTTGATATTGTCCTGTCTTTTTTTATACCGTTGAAATTCTTCCTGTAAGGGTTTAAATAACCGATCCCCCAACTGATTTTTCGCCGCCAGCCATTTTCTTTTTTTTCTATCTGGTCCAGCTCCTGGATCCGTATATGTCTTCCCCTGAACCAGATAAAACTGTTCCCCCGACGATCTTTTCTCCGGATTGACCTCGTCTCCCCTGACGTGCAGCAGCCAAAGCACCTTTGAAATGACGATACTCCGGACGAATCTCGGCCTCGATGGTATATCCCGGATTTGACATTCCTACTGCCGTTTCTTTCGGAGCATGCCGTGAATCGGAAGAACCGCCCTGAATCATAAAATCCCCGATCACCCGATGAAATAAAAAGACTATCGTAATGATGCGCTTTCACCAATTTCAAAAAATTCTCACTATGCCGGGGTGTATTTTCGTACAACCTGATTTTGATATTTCCTAAATTCGTGCTTATCTCTACCAATTTATATTTTTTTTTAGCCCCGTATGACAAGGCCGATACGCACAACAACACGAACAAACAAACCGTTCTCATTCCTCTTCTATTTTTAGAATCACAACATCCCTCAAGGGGCGGCAATTATCGTCCGTCTCTTGTTCGGCAATAGAATCGACAATTTCCATTCCCTCGATCACTTCACCGAAAACAGTATATTCCCCGTCTAAATGGGGACTTCCCCGATGGTCGTATAGGCTGCCCGCTGTTCCCCGGTAAGTTTCAACTTCACCTGATCGAATAAAAAAGACGGGTCGTATCGGATAGCTTTTCGTTCAACTGCATCAACTTCTCATAATCATTTGCTAGTTGATACTTCAGGATTTCTCCTTCACAAGCTTGTTGTAAACGATTAAAAAGGGCGGTATAGCGCTTGTTATTGATTTTCTCTATTTCTTCATCGATGATATCGGGAGTAAAAATTCTTCCCTGCACGATATAAAAATGCGATCCGCTGGAGCTCCGTTCCGGATTGATATTATCGGCTTCACGGGCCGCTGCCAGTACCCCTCTTTTATGGAAATATTTCGGGACAATCTCTGCTTTCAATGTGTATCCGATATCGTTAGCTCCCAAGACCATCCCCGGACGTGCCGATTTCGAATCCGGATCACCGGTCTGAATCATAAAATCCTTTATTACCCGATGAAAAAGCATACCGTTATAATAGCCTTCGCGGATTAATTTCAGGATATTATCACGATGTAATACCGTCTCATCATACAATTTCAACCGGATATTTCCCAAAGAAGTCTCCATGCGGATAACCGTGTCCTTTTTCCGCTCACAAGCTCCGAGCAGCAGGCTTAACACCAGGATAAAAACAATTCTTTTCATAAACTACAACCATTAGGACCGAATGATACCTTTCTTGTCAGCAAAATTAATTTATCTCGGCATAAACTAACCTATTTTTTACTAAATTTGTGACGAAATATCGTTTTCCGGTTCAAACCTGTATATTTGCGACAAAATTCTTTGACAATGAAATTTACACTGCTATTTCTATTACTTAGCTTTTTGATTTACGGTTGTAAAAATAAAGAACTGCCGGCCAAGTACCTGAGTACGATTACTGTTGTCCGCGAAACAGGAGGCAACCACAAACATACGGCAAACCGGCGAGGAAGCTACTTCACCTTCCCATGCTACGCCAATACTTCCCCAGCAAGCTAATACCCATAGTGGTACCAGATATCATATTATCGTGGGGAGTTTCAGCTCTGCAGAAAAAAAAAACGGCGGAACAGCTTGTCGAAAAATTAAAAGCCCAGGATTATCCGGCCACATTGATCAGTTCTTCCCAAAGATATCGTGTCAGCATAGAAAGTTTCCCAACAGAAAACGAAGCGAATGCAGCCCGGGATGAATACCGGAAAATCACCGACCGGCAAGATATTTGGGTTCACAAAGTCAACTGACCTATAAAAGGATTCCAAATACAAAAAACAAACCGAACAAAAAACCCAGATAAACCTGCAAAGGAGTGTGTTTTTTCAGATACAAACGGGAAGTTGCCAATATACCGGACAAAAGCAAAAATAAAATAAAAAGCATTACGCACGTCCCCCTGATAGTTCATCCCCCAGACCAGCAGAAAAAACCACATAATCCACCGATAGCCGTCATATGCATACTGATCTTCCACCGGAAAGTAATCACTGAAAAAGTGGACAACAAAATAATCAACACCAGGTATAGCTGCCTTACGATATTTGTATAACCGATACGTCCCAACAGCCAAAAACCTAAAAAGGCAAAGGCCACAGCCACCAATATCGGATATACCCTTTCTTGTTTATCGTTCAACTCATAACTGCGGATCAACCTGAAATGCTTAAACAAAGGCAAACTGATAACGGGCATGATCAAAAGAGCGAATACGGTCACCAGATAACAATACAATTTTACCCCCAGGGAATATACGCAAACAAAGTGTTATTATTGAAGATAAAAAAAAAAAGAATATACAAAGGCATCAGCATCGGATGCAAAATATAAGATATTGTTTGAGCTATATATTTCATCGATAGAGGTTTAGTTTATATTTCACGTCTTAATCGGGCCACCGGAATATCGAGCATTTGCCTGTATTTGGTAACCGTTCTCCGGGCTATCTGATAACCGGCCTTCTCCATCAAAATCACTAATTCGTCATCTGTCAGCGGTTTTTTCTCGTCTTCATCATCGACCAATTTTTTCAACATATTCTTCAATTCACCTGTACTTACCTCCTCACCACTTGTCGTTTGCATACTGCCAGTAAAAAAATCCTTTAAAGCATATATTCCAAACCACGTCTGAACGTATTTTGAATTGGAAACCCGTGATATCGTTGAAACATCCAATCCGGTAATATCAGCTATATCTTTTAGAATCATCGGTTTCAACATCGTTTCATCACCGGTCAGGAAAAATTGTTTCTGAAACTGTACGATAGCGGTCATGGTCAGCATCAGGGTGTTGTCTCGTTGTTGTACCGCATCTATAAACGATCTGGCAGAATTCAATTTATACTTTACAAACGACACGACATCTTTCTTATTCTTAGGCGACTGGTCTTTCTGATACTGTTCAAGAATATTCAGATAAGCTTTATTGATTTTCAATTCGGGAATATCCCCTGAATTTAAACTCAGCTGCAATTCTCCATCTACCAAATCGAGCATAAAATCCGAATAATCTTTTCGGCCTGTTGTCCGTAAGAAAAATCGGCGACTGTCCCCCCGGGCTTAGGATTCAATTTCAAAATTTCGTCTATGGCCTGTTTCAGTTCTGTATCGCTCAATCGTAGTTTCCGGGATATTTTTTCGTAATGTTTACGTGAAAACTCTTCGAAACATTCTTCCAAAATTGCTTTGGCATCCTGCAACAGTTTGTGCTCCGGATTTTCGTTCAATTTATGTTGAATCTGCAATAACAGACATTCTTTCAAATCACGGGCCCCTACTCCTGCCGGTTCGAACTCCTGAATAATCTTCAGCAAGCGTAAAACCTCTTCCTCAGAGACCTCGATCCCTGCACCGAAAGCCAGATCATCGACAATATTCTCGATATCCCGCCTTAAATAACCGTCCTCATCGATGTTTCCGATGATATATTCAAGTGATGCGCCGCTCCAGATCGCTCAACGGACGTGTCCCTAATTGTGCGATCAGACTTTCCCGGAACGAGGACGCCTGAGAGAATACAAAATCACGTGTCTCCTCGTCTTTAGAAGCGTTGGAAGAATTCAAACGGTAATCAGGTGTATCGTCATCATCTGTCATGTAATCCTCTAAAGAAAAATCATCGTCACCTCTCAAATCATTTTCCTCTTCGCTTTCACCTTCCTGATAATCATCATCAAACTCCTCTCCCGAATCGGTGGCAGTTTCCTCGTTTACATCCGTTTCTCCTTTTTCTTCCACCTCCTCCAACAAAGGATTTTGCTCCAATTCTTCTTTTATTATCCGCTGCTCCAATTGATACGTAGGAAGCTCCAACAGTTTAATCAACTGTATTTGAAGAGGATTAATCTTCAATCCTAATTTCTGCTGTAAACTTTGTTTGAGCACGTTTTCTATTCTCTCATTGAAAATATACCAATGTAAAAATTACATTGGTATACCGAATTAATTTTTAAAACTCTGCATTCTTAGGTGTACGCGGGAAAGGAATCACATCCCGAATATTTCCCATACCGGTTACGAATAACAATAAGCGTTCGAATCCTAAGCCGAACCCACTATGAACAGCCGATCCGAAACGACGTGTATCCAAATAATAGGACATGCTCTCTTCGGAAATCCCCACTTCGTTCATCCGGGCTACCAATTTATCATAGTTCTCTTCACGCTGTGACCCTCCGATAATCTCACCGATCTGCGGGAACAACACACCCATGGCTGCAACCGTTTTTCCGTCCGGATTTTGCTTCATATAGAAAGCTTTGATTTCTTTGGGATAGCCTGTCAGAATCACCGGTTTTTTAAAGTGTTTTTCTACCAGATAACGTTCGTGTTCACTTTGCAAATCGACACCCCAGCCATCCACCGGATACTGGAATTTTCCATTCTTATTGGGCTTACTATTTTTCAGAATCTCGATCGCCTCTGTATAATAGTCACTCTTTCGAAAGAATGAGTCAGCACAAAATTCAGCTTCTCGATCAATTCCATAGAACGTTCTTCCGCTTTCTTATTCTTTTCTTCCTCCTGCTGACGGGCACTCAGGAATTTCAGATCATCCATACAATTGTCCAAAGCATAACGGATCAGGTATTTCAGAAAATCTTCCGCCAAGTCCATATTATCGTCCAGATCGTAAAAAGCCGCCTCCGGTTCGATCATCCAGAATTCCGACAAATGCCGGGTCGTATTTGAATTTTCAGCCCGGAAGGTGGGTCCGAAAGTATAGATTTTTCCCAAGGCCATAGCTCCAAGCTCTCCTTCCAATTGTCCACTCACCGTCAGATTGGTTGCTTTACCAAAAAAAAAAATCCTGTCTGAAATCGACTTCACCCTCTTCTGTCAAAGGCGGATTTTTAGGATCCAGTGTCGTTACCCGAAACATCTCGCCGGCACCTTCACAATCGGAAGCCGTAATCAGCGGAGTATGCAAATTAAAAAGAACCCGTGCTGATCGAAATATTGATGGATAGCAAACGCCATAGCATGACGAATCCGGAAAATAGCCCCGAACATGTTGGTGCGAAAACGCAGATGTGCATGGTCTCTCAAAAATTCCAGACTATGCTTTTTTAGGTTGTATCGGATATTTTTCAGGATCGGCTTCCCCTAATACGTCCAATTCATGAGCCTGAATTTCATGCGATTGTCCGCTTCCCTCACTCTTCACCAACAATCCTTTCACATGAATCGCAGCTCCTGTAGTGACTTTTTTTTTCATCAACTCCTCTGAAATATTATTCATGTCAACCACAATCTGGATATTATTTATGGTAGAGCCATCATTCAAAGCGATAAAATTCACTTGCTTATTACCTCGCTTGGTTCTCACCCAACCACTGATTTCCACTTCTTTGTCGCAATCTCCAGATTGCAATAACTCTTTGATTGACAATTTTTTTTTGTGCTCATCTCGTTTAATTTACACATGAATCGTTTAACATTTTCTTCCGCCTCTTCAAGACACGGATTTCCAAAGATAACAAATTCAGACAAAAAAATAAAGTTCTCCTGCTTAAAACTTTATTCAATACCTTCAAAGAAAATCTCCTAATCAAACGACGAATAAATCACTGAACACATCGTCCGAAACCAACCATCCTTTTTCTGTCAGCCTGATCCGGCCGTTTTGACAAACCACCGACCCGTTTTCGAGAAAAGGGGCTAGTTTCGGACGAACGGTCTTCGAAAAGTCAGGAAACTGTAATTGCATCTTTTCTTCCTGAATCCCCCACATCGTCCTCAGGTTGGTCATGATATATTCGTTAAATTTATCTTTATCCGTCAAAATCTCTTTTTCAAAGCTTAACCTATCATTAGCTAAATTATCGATATAAGATTTTAGATGAGCTACATTCCATTGACGGGAATTCAGATCGAAAGAATGTGCAGCCGGACCAAAGCCCACATATTTCTGTTGTTGCCAATAGGGAGGTGTTATGTAGGGAATATTTAGAGTTTTTAGCGAAATTAGAAATTTCATAATGCTCGAAACCAATTGATTTCAAGTAATCGGAAACCCACAAATATTGATCAGCCAGTTCATCGTCGGTTTGAGGCTGAAATCGACCTTTCTGCATCAATTTTTCAAAGACTGTATTTGAATCGATGCTTAATAAATAAACCGATAAATGTGTTATAGGTAAATGATTTACGATTTCCAGATCTTGTTGCAAATGCAGTCTCGTATACCCCGGTAATCCAAGTATCAAATCTATCCCTATATTTTCAAATCCCGAATCAGCAGCCCACTCCACGGACCGGAGGGCATCCTGAGCCGTATGTGTCCGGTTTATCCGTTTCAGAACCTCATCGTTAAACGATTGGATACCGATACTCAACCGATTAAACCCCAAGGCTCTCCACCCCTTCAGTTTATCCCGGGTAATATCTTCAGGGTTTGCTTCGATAGTGCGTTCAGCTACGCAGTTCAATGCGAAATTCATTTCGAGTGTCGTAACGATATCGGTCAATTCATCCATACTCAACCATGAGGGAGTACCTCCCCCAAAATAAAGTGTCTTTACTTCCGATGTATCCAAATAATCTTTACGCAATTGTATTTCGTGTCCTAATGCAGCTATGTAGGCTTTTTTTCAGCTGAGTAGAAGCAACCGAATAGAAACCACAATAATAACACTTACTCCGGCAAAAAGGGATATGTACATAAATGCCCATAGCGATCTTTTTTGAAATTTCGATACAAAGCTAAGAACAAAATCCGGAACCAACAGAGTGCAGTCTTCATCTTTTTACTACATTTGTAAGGATTGTTGATAGCTTCTTATGCATAAATTCTTATTTATCATCGGTTTGTTCTTCCCAGGAATTGTTTTCTCCCAGACTCTTATCGTCGGGCGGGTAATCATCCATGACGGGACTCCGGTAAGCGGCGTCAATGTCTGGTGCCCCGAACAAAACAAGGGTACCTTCTTCCGATTCCACAGGCTATTTCGAGTTAGCCTGTGAAGTTCCCTGTACGCTGGAATTTTCACATGTGAATTACAAAAAAGAAAAGCTATACTTTGAAAGACACCCGGAGTCCATTTATCGTCATTCTAAGAAATAAATTCAACAACCTAAGGGAAGTTGTCGTTACCGGCCGATCGATTCCCGGACGCCTCTATTCCTCGAAAGAAGGTATAGAAATGATTCCGGCCATTCTGGGCGAACAAGACATTTTAAAATACCTGGCCACAACTCCGGGCATTATTACCACCAATGCACTCGATCCGGGGATTTATGTCCGGGGAAGCAACAGTTGCGAAAATGGTTTCCTCACCCATGATATGGAAATCGCCAGCCCGGATCATCTTACCGGAATCCTCTCTACTTTCGATCCTTTTATCCTGAATAATTCGACAGTCTATAAAAGCGGTTTCCCGGCAGTTTACAACAGTTACTTATCCTCTTACATCAATATGAGGCCGGATCCCGGAAACAAACAAAAATACGAGGGAGAAATCACTTTAGGCCTTGTCTCTTCTGCCCTGAAAATAAAAGGTCCGTTAGTAAGAGATCATACCTCTTTTTTGCCGCTTCATTCCGTACGTCCTATTTACAAACCATCGCCCGCTTATATAACAAATCGGTAAAAGACCAGAAACAACAAAATTTTATGCCCGAATATGCTTTCAACGATGCCACCGTCAGTATAGATTCCAAACTTTCCAACCGTTGGCGGGTCACTGCCTTCGGGTTATTTACGATCGACGGTCTAAGTATGAAGTTAAATGAAAATGTAAATTATGACTTTAACTGGCACACTTTTTCAGGCAATGCAGGTGCTTGGTATACCCCTGCAAACGGTGATATCCTGCATTTCCGATTAGGGGTAAAATCTGCTTTCAGTGAAGGAGATGCCGAAGGTACGATTCCTATGGGAGGTGGTAACCGGAATTATTCCATCATTGCACGGATCATGCTATACCCATTCTTTTCTGGACAAGTTTCAATGGAATATCGGAGGAAAATTCGAACAAGCCCGTTTTGAAACAGCCAATAGGCCCGATGCAGAAGAAAACATACTCATCCGCAGTTCTGATAAAAAATTCAATATCTATGAAATATATTCAGATATATCCTATCAAATAAATAATTACTTTACCTGTTATGCCGGTTTAAATTTTCAATATTACAACGGAAATTTAAAAAACTTCTGTGTTTCTCCCCGGGCAAAAATCAGCTTTTCAAAAAACAGATTCACTTTCTGGGCCGACTATGCCCAAACGGCACAATATTTAAGCCTTTATCCCTACTTTACTGTAAAAACTCCGGTAGATATCTGGTATCCTCTCGAAAAAACATGAAACCCGCGCTCTGCCACCAATATTCGATCGGAGCAGAACAGGAAATCCAGGGAGGTTTGACTTTATATGCGGGTATTTTTTATAAAAAAATGAAACATGTCAAAGATTTTTCCTCAGGGCTGTCCACTAAATACACTGCCCTGACCGACAATATGATTACCGGCAGCGGATATGCCCGGGGGTTTGAATTCAATCTGGCCCTGGAGCGTAGAAAGATCAGTGCCCGGTTTAACTATACCCTCTCGGAATCCAAACGTAAATTTGCTGAAATCAACAACGGAAAATCCTTTTTCCCTCCTTATGATGTCAAACACAATGTTGTGGTCAATACCTCCTACGATATCAGTACACGCCTTACTTTTAACAGTTTATGGACATTTTCTTCAGGGGTTTATACCACATTCCCTGTCGGAGTAGCTGTTGCCCATAACATTAGCAGCAGCCAAAACCAACCGGTCCTCGTGCCGGTCTATACAGACCGCTACAATTACAAGCTTCCCAACAATCATCGTCTGGACTTAAACCTGGATTATACGATCCCTTATAAATATGCAAGCTTAAAATTAAGTATAGGAGCCTATAATGTTTACAATCAATCGAATCCATCTTTTGTCTATTTTAAAGCTGAACAAACGGCAAACAATCATACAAAATTTATTCCAAAATCTAAAGTCATGTTGCCGTTTATACCGTATATTTCGTTTAAAATAAAATTATAAATGAAACACCGATACTATCCGATATTACTGCTGTATTTTTTCCAGGCAGCGTGTATGCCTGAAGAAGATCTCCCTATCCGTCATACCGGGGAAACTCCGGAGTATTTTATCGAGTGTTATTGTCAACCCGGCCGGCCGTTCGCTTTATCGGCAACGAGTGTGCTTCCGGTATCCGAAGATCTGCAAATCGACTTTTCAAAAGAAATGAAAGTGACCATTCATGCAGACAAAGCCATTTCACTGATACATGCTTTATACACTCTCCCCGGTTCCGAGTTTATATACAATTATGGAAGCCCGGAAAAATTTGAAGTCCGCTATATCGATTCTCTATTCCTCGATATTACTACGATCGATCACAAATCGATCACAGCTTCGACCTCCATCCCTCCGGCAGTATCTATCTATAATTGCCAGGTAGCAGGAAATGAAGCGATCATTCGTTTTTATATTTCGGAAAAAGCCGATGAAAACTATTACATTTATACAGCAGAAGCTGTCCATGCAGATTCGATTCTCAACAAAGAAGTATGTTATCTGGATTATAGTGAATTCCAACAGGAAGGCCTTACTGAAAAGTCCGTTATCCTTCCGGATATCGGACAGGCAGAGGAAATTATTTTCACGCTGAAACGAATTACGAAAGCTAATTACGATTACCAGGTATCCCTAAATGCAGCAAATACAGCCAATCAGAGCAGTATCACGACCCCTGTCCCTTTAAAAGGTAATCTGCAGGGAGCTCTGGGTATTTTTACTTGTTATACGGAAGACAAACAAACGGTTCCACTATAAGCTATCAGTCCCTATGCTATATATATTTTTGACAGTTATATACATATTTACACGTTATAAACGTAGAATTATTTTGTTACTTGTTCGTCTTCGGTATTCGTGTTCGGGGACCCGGTCGCTTCTGTCGGTCGTCTACCTTTTTCTTTCACTGACCGGCGGAACTCCTCGCAGGCTCGTCAGACACCACCGGTCGGGCATTCAGAAAAAGCAAGACGACACCCGACAGAGCTCCAATGGTCCCCGAACACGAACACCTCCGACTTACGTTATCACTGCATAGGAAACGAACTGTGACCTGAAAAGTATAAACTTCTATCAAACAGCTGTTTTTCTGAACCCTTACCTTCGGAATTAATTCAGTAATCGGTATTTTATAGGAATAATCCGGTCAGGTAACCCAGGTATCCATACTCCGGTCAGGGTGGCCTGCCCTTTCATTCAATGAAACTTTCCTTCTTTGCCCTGTCGTGCTGACGGAAGATGCAGGGTTTTATGCCGGAAGACCATTGGAGCAGGAACGAGGGTCCGGTTAGGATTTCCGAACGCCCGACCGGTGGTGTCTGACGAACGTAGTGAGGAGTTCCGCCGGTCAGTGAAGGAAAGCCTTAACGGACCGTTCCAGGCGAACCGGTCTGATGGCACAAAACCCGGAATCGGAATAGAAAGAAAAAATAAACCTACATTTAGTGTAAACATGTATATAAAATCAGGCTATTTCAAATCGAACTTCCCTATATCGTTTTTAACGATGATGCAGGAAATCCGGTTAATTTGCCTCTAACGAACCTGCTCAATGTGACTTATGTCAAAGCCGAACGTTATCTGATCCTTCATTACGAATAATTCACAAAATCTATTTTATAGACAAAACTCTTTGATTATAAATAATCTTTGATTAAATTTGCCCCTCATTTTGGAGTGGTGCACACTTTTAAACTGCAAGGTTGAACCTTAGCCATTTACCTTGCAGGCACATTTTCAGTGAATGGGATTTTGGCCTGCCCGACTATGCGTTTTTCCCATTCTCCGTTAATTGCAAGGGTTTGCCGCGCCAAAAAACAAACAGATGTATCATTAAAAATTAAAAAAAAAAGTGGATCAAGTAAGTTACAAAACAACTTATGTCAACAAAGTCACCGCACAAAAAAGAGTGGGTTATTGTTGACGCAGAGAATCAGGTTTTGGGACGTCTTGCTTCTAAAGTTGCGAAACTGTTAAGAGGCAAATACAAACCGTCCTTTACTCCGTTTGAAGATTGTGGCGACAACGTCATCATCATCAACGCAGAAAAAGTAGTGTTAACCGGTAATAAGTTAACCGACAAATTGTACACTCGTCACACCGGATATCCCGGAGGCCAGCGTCACACCTCTCCGGCAGCAGTATTGAAAGTACATCCGGAAAGAGTAATCGAACACGCCGTTCGTGGTATGCTTCCTAAAAACCGTCTGGGAAGAGCAGTTTTGAAAAACCTTCACCTGTATGCAGGCACCGAACACAAACACGAAGCTCAACAGCCGAAGGTAATTGATTTAAACTCTTTAAATTAACAGATCATGGAAGTAATTAACGCAATCGGTAGAAGAAAAGCAGCAGTAGCTCGCGTTTACGTCAGTGAAGGAAAAGGCAATATCACCATCAACAAACGTCCGTTGGAAGAATATTTTACCTTACCTACACTCCAGTACATTGTTAAACAACCTCTCGAACTGTTGGGAGTTACCGGTCAATATGACATCAAGGTAAATCTGGACGGTGGTGGTTTCAAAGGCCAGGCAGAAGCCCTGCGTCTGGGTATCGCCAGAGCTCTGGTTGAAATCAATGCAGAAGACAAACCTAAATTAAGGGCAGCAGGTTTCATGACACGTGATCCTCGCGAAGTTGAACGTAAGAAACCGGGGCGGCCCAAAGCACGTAAGAGATTCCAGTTCTCTAAACGTTAATCTCAGTTTAGTATCTAAATTGACAGGACTCCTTCAGTGGGACTACCTGGCAATTGCTTAAATGAAGAATGTAAACTTTTTAAAAACACAAAAATGTCAAATACGAATTTCGACGAATTATTAAATGCAGGTTGTCACTTCGGACACCCTCACCCGTAAATGGAATCCTAAAATGGCTCCTTATATTTTTATGGAGCGTAATGATATCCACATCATTGACCTGAACAAAACAGCCATCATGCTGGACAAAGCTTCTGCAGCACTGAAACAGATCGCTAAGTCAGGCCGTAAAATTCTGTTTGTTGCAACAAAGAAACAGGCTAAGGACATTGTTGCTGAGAAAATTTCTAATATTAATATGCCTTATGTGACTGAAAGATGGCCGGGTGGTATGTTGACCAACTTCCCGACAATCCGTAAGGCAGTGAAGAAAATGACCACCATCGATAAGATGGAGAAAGACGGTACTTTCGACCACCTTTCAAAACGGGAAAAACTTCAGATCGCTCGTCAGCGGGCAAAACTCGAAAAGAACTTAGGAAGTATTGCCGATCTGACCCGTCTGCCAGCAGCTCTTTTCGTTGTGGATGTAATGAAGGAATATATTGCAGTGAAAGAAGCTAAAAGTCTCGGTATTCCAGTATTTGGACAATGGTAGACACCAACTCTGATCCGAGTTGTATTGATTTCGTCATTCCGTGTAATGACGATGCTTCTACTTCTATCAGTTTAGTTATCGACCGGGTAGCCGATGCTATCAAAGAAGGTTTGTCAGAACGTAAAGCTGAAAAAGACAAAGAAGGCACCGAAAAAAAACCGGCAGCTAAGAAAGTAGAAAAAGTAGCTGAAGGCGAAGCTGAAGAAGTTGCAGAAGAAGCAACAGAAGAACAATAATCAAAAAATTACAAACATGGAAATAAAAGCAGCTGATGTAATGAAGTTGCGTCATGCAACTAATGCCGGAATGATGGACTGTAAGAAAGCACTTCAGGAAGCTGAAGGAGATTTCGATAAAGCAGTAGACATCATCCGTAAAAGAGGCCTGATTGTTGCTAGCAAACGTGCAGACCGCGAAGCTAAAGAAGGCTGTGTTTTTGGCTCACGCAGAAGGGAAGAAAGGGGTTTTGGTAAGCCTTAATTGTGAAAAAACCGACTTCGTAGCTAAAAATGAAAACTTCATCAATTTCACCAAACAAATTCTGGATGCAGCTTTTGAGAATATGCCTGCTGATAAAGATGCTCTTTTGGCATTACAAATCGGTGGCCGTTCTATCGCAGATCAGATTTCAGAACAAACCGGTGTGATCGGTGAAAAACTGGAATTAGCTTATTATGGCAAAATCGAAGCCGAAGCTACTATCGCTTATATTCACCCGGGTAATAAATTGGCTACTGTGATCGGTTTCAACAAAGATGCCGATACCCAAGTGAAAAAAGACATAGCGATGCAGGCTGCTGCAATGGCACCGATCGCTGTCGACAAAAACGACGTTCCTCAGGAAGTGATCGCTCACGAACTGGAAATCGGACGTGATAAAGCACGTGAAGAAGGAAAACCTGAAAACATGCTCGATAAAATCGCTGAAGGCCGTCTGAACAAATTTTATCAGGAGTCTACCCTGTTGAATCAGGCTTTTGTAAAAGATGCTAAACAAACGATCAAAGCTTATTTAGCAAGTCAGGACAAAGATCTGACCGTAACCGGATTCATTCGTTTTACACTGAACGATTGATCCGAACCCAATACAATAAGAGAGCCTTAGAAATAAGGCTCTTTTTTATTACCTCCGCCAAGCATAAATTTTTTTTTATTCCTTTATAGCCGAAAATGAAAATGAAACCTGCAACTTCAGGTAACCGAATTCATTTTTATACGTACGAAATATCTATAAAGGAAAAATGATGAAAATAACCAGATATTTACTTTTCTTTGCGTGCTTTATACCTCTCTTGTATTTCAGGGATTTTACTCCCAATAATGAATTGAAATATCTGAGTATTGCAGATGAAGCTCTCCGCGAAGGCCATTGGTTCACCTTTTGGAATCATGGCGCCCTATATGCCGACAAACCTCCTCTTTACCTCTGGATTGTCATGCTAGGTAAGTGGCTACTCGGTACACATTCGATGTTTTTCCTGGGATTGTTTTCCCTGATCCCGGCCTTGTGGATCCTGTTCATCATGGATAAATGGGTAAACACAGCCTTACCCTCCGACCTCAGGTTAAGCAGCCAATTCATGCTTCTGACGAGCGGTTTATTTACAGGCTCGGCCATTGTGCTACGCATGGATATGCTGATGTCTTTATTTATCATTCTAAGCCTGTATACTTTTTACCGCATCTATACCGGCCGATGTTCTCCTGCTGACCCGATCAAACTACCGATTTATATCTTTCTGGCCATTTTTACTAAAGGTCCGGTAGGTTTGATCATTCCTCTATTGACCATTCCGGCTTTTTTATTGGTAAAAAACAATTCAAAACCATCGGTAAATATTTAGGTTGGAAACAATGGAGCATATTAATCGGGCTTTGCAGCTTGTGGTTTATTGCTGTATATCTCGAAGGGGGAAAAACCTATCTGAACAACCTGCTTTTCCACCAGACCATCAACAGGGCCGTCGATTCCTTCCATCACAAAGAACCCTTTCTGGTATTATCTGAAAACGATCTGGTATTCACTCGCTCCCTGGACCCTATTTTACGTTGTCGTTCTCCTCATCGGGATACGCAAACACCTTTACAATAACGATATAAAACAATTATTCCTGACCATCCTTCTTACCGGTTTCGTGGTACTTACTTTTTCAAGTGCCAAACTGGATATTTATCTTTTACCCCTATTCCCCTTTATGGCTTATTTGGCTTTCCTATTACTCCCCGAAATAGCACTCCCCAAAATCTATTTTACTATCGTTCTACCTGCAGCCGTACTCGTATTCGTTTTTCCGGCTTTATTCTTCCTCCCAGCCTTTCTCTCCCTGCCTTGGTTAGAAAGCTCTTATTTCTATTTCGCCGCCTTCCTGCTGTCTTCGTCGGCTATTCTGTGCTTATATTATCTTTACAAAAATAGATTCACTAATGCGACGAATAGTCTTTCTGTCGGTTTGCTCTTGTCTATTCTCATTGGATCGGTGAACATTTCCGAATTAAATAAATACATCGGTTTGAAAAATATTACTCAAAAAGCGACAAGAATAGCCCAAGAAGATGGTATAAAAAATTACTATTTCTACAAACTTCGAAGTGGAAAGAATTTAGATTCTTACCTAAATAAACAAATTAATGAAGTAGATCTACCCACTATAGATAGTCTATCAGGAAAACAAAATTTTATTCTATTCGTAAATAGAAACACACTCAAAAAAAAAAGTAAATTATATAATTTTTCAAATAATAATGAGTCATATACAATTGGAGATTACAGTATTATAATTTTCCAACAAAACTAAAAATTCAATGATATACGCACTCGGTTTTTTAGCACAAATTTGCTTCTCTGCCCGCTTACTTATTCAGTGGATTATATCTGAAAAAGAAAAGCAGGTAGTATCCCCCTACTCTGTTCTGGTTATTAAGCTTATTAGGTTCATACTTACTTTTCTTTTACGGTTGGTTGCGAAATGACTTTGCCATAATTTTAGGACAACTTATATCCTACTACATCTACATTTGGAATTTGAACATGAAAAACAGCTGGCAAAAGATTCCGGTACTCATCCGCTACATTCTCCTCATAACCCCGGTCGTAGCCATCGGATATATGTTAGCAGAGGTAAAAGGGTTCATCAATCAATTTTTCTACAATGAAAACATTCCTTTCGGCCTGCTTCTCTGGGGGTCTTTAGGGCAGATTATTTTCACTCTTCGCTTCGTCTACCAGTGGGTTTATTCGCGTAGGCACCATGACTCCATTTTACCGATGGGATTTTGGTTGATCAGTCTCAGCGGATCGTTGATTATCGTATCCTATGCCTTGGTGAGGCACGACCCGGTTTTAATTTTAGGCCAGTCGACGGGATTAGTCGTCTATTGCAGGGATATCTGGATTCTTTATAAAAATAAAAAACAAAATCCTGACCGGATCGAAGCTTAGAGCAAATTTCAGTTCTGTTTTAAATAGTATTCGCAGGATAAACATTTTTTTAGATAATTTCAACTCATCGGAAAAAATCAGCTTTCCTAGCCGGTTCTTACCAACTCTATTCTTAAAAAATCTTTATTAAAGATGAGTATCTGCTATTTCATAATTTATATATCGTTTTTTCATCCAACGATACGCAAAGCAATCTTTAAAGGGTGATATGAGGCGATTGTATAAATTGTATTTCGATTTTTCAGCTATTCGCGGGTAATGACGCACCGGTACTTGTTTCACTTTTCCTTGTTGTAGCAGGATCAGAGCCGGTAAAAACGATGCATTCCAGTAAAAAAGGTATTCGTTGCGCATATTCAGTATGCAAAATTTTTAAGGGGCATCCGGTGTCTTTCACCCCATCTTTTGTCATCAGTCTTCGAAACCCATTAGCTACTTTCGAGGACATATTTTTCACCAGACTATCCTTCCGTCCCACCCGAATCCCCATGACCAGCTCATAATCATCGGTATATTCCAACAAAAGATTGAAATCTTCAGGTGTGTAGTTTGTAAATCAGCATCTATATATCCGACCAACCTGGAGCAGGTATAATCGATTCCTGCTTTCATAGCTGCGCTCAATCCACAGTTTTTAGCCAAACCGATATAAAAAAAATCTTTATTCCGCCGGCAAATTTCTCTGATCAAATCACCGCTCCCATCTTGCGACCCGTCGTTCACAAACAAAATACAAGATTTCACTTTCGATTTTTTCAGAAAAGCCGACAAAGCAGTTTCAAGCCGCAACATATTTCCCCTTTCATTATATACCGGAACAATCACGGTCAGGTCATAATCAGAAGTTTTATTAGTCATCATATTTAAAAATATAAAGTTGTATTAATTCATCCTATATTCAAACTATAGTAATATTAAAAATGTATCTTTACGCCGTATTTTAAACCCTATTTTTTCTAAAATGCGAACATTTTCTCACCCCGGTTACAAACGGTTCTTATTGTCTGTAGGATGTTTGTTATCCATACATTTCACCGCTTTATTCTTTCTCACACTATTCAGACTCGTTTTTTCTTCAGCGCCAATTACGATTTTCCGGATCAGGAGCATGTCGGTTTTATGTCGATATGGCCTGCCTTTATCCGGGGAGTCTGGTTCGATAATGTAATCGCTTGTTACATACTCCTCATCCCTTTAGTAGCTGTTTCCATTTCGGCTTTGTTCAACTACTACGGAAAAATACTCTGGAATGTTACATGTATTTTTTTTTCAGTTTATTCTATGGAATCGTATTGCTGGTTACGGCAGCCAATATTCCCTATTTTCAATATTTCTTTAAAATCATCAATTCGTCGGTCTTCAATTGGTTCGGCTATATGAATACGACAGCCGGCATGGTATTCGGAGAAACCTCCTACTACCCTCCTTTGATCGGCTTTCTATTGACTTTAGTGTTATTTATCTGGCTCATGCGACGATTGATCCGTCATTTTCAACGTTTACTAAATACAAAAAATCCGTCTGTCTTTTGGCTCGACCGTATTTTATATCTTCCTGACAGCCGGCATCTGTATCGGCCTCTGCCTGTTCGGTATCCGGGGACGTACCGGATATAATCCGATAAAAGTCAGTGCAGCTTATTATTGTACCGATCCGTTTTTGAATCAATTGGGCATCAGTCCGGTATTCAATCTGTTAAGCAGTACGTTAGACGATTCACGGAAAGAAAACCGATACCTTCATCTTATGCCGGAAAACGAAGCGTTGGAAAATACCCGACACTATTTAAACCGGCCGGGAATCGAAGGGATCTCTCCCATTGCACGCCAAATCAACGCCTCCGACAGTTTAAGACGTCCGAATATTGTGCTGATTTTTATGGAATCGATGTCTGCCCATCTGATGAAACGTTTTGGACAGCAGAAGGAGCTGACTCCTTTTCTGGACAGTTTATACCGACAATCCTTAGCATTCTCTAATTTTTTTTATTCCTCAGGAATCCATACGAATCATGGCATGTATGCGACCCTTTATTCTTTTCCTTCCATCTTAAAACGAAACGCGATGAAAGGTTCTGTCATTCCCACTTATTCCGGTCTTCCGACTATATTAAAAGAACAGGGTTACCGCACCATGTTCTTTATGACCCACGAATCCCAATACGACAATATGAATGCTTTTTTTCGTACCAATGGCTTCGACGAGATCTTTTCTCAGGAAAACTACCCGTCCGAAAAAAAGTAGTCAATGGTTTCGGCGTACAAGATGATTTTCTTTACGACTATGCACTGAATCATTTGAAAAAACAGTCCGCTCAGACTAGTCCGTTTTTTGCTGTCTTACTTTCTATCAGCAACCATCCTCCTTACGTGATTCCGTCCTATTTCCAGCCTAAAAGTAAAAACATAGAAGAACAAATCGTAGAATACGCCGACTGGTCGATTCGTCAATTCATACATAAAGCCTCGCAACAACCTTGGTTCGACAATACGATCTTCGTCTTATTGGGCGATCACGGAAAATTAGTCGGCAATCCGGATAGTGAAATGCCTCAATCGTACAATCACATTCCTTTGATGTTTTATGCTCCCGCACTTCTCACCGCAGAAGAAAAAGAAAAATTTCGGAGGACAGATCGACGTAGCTCCTACTTTATTGGGTATGTTACGTATCAATTATATTCAAAACAATCTGGGAATAGATTTATTAAAAGAAGAACGTCCTTGTATGTTTTTTAGCGCAGACAATATGTTAGAGTCAAAGACACAAAACATTTCTATATTTACGATACGGAAAGTAAACAAGAGTTCAATTATAATATTCATAACGGAACTCTAAGCCCGGCAACAGCGAATACGACATTCGACTCACTGAAAACCTATGCCTTCTCCATGTTGCAAACGACAGAATATCTGATCCGTAAACAACTGACAACCGACAAACCACATTCTAATCCATAATAAACCATGAATACAACCCACCTTATTATCGTAGTTCCGTGTTATAATGAGGAAAGCGTACTTCCGGAAACTATCCGGCAATTATCCGGCGTCCTGAACAGAATGCTGGAAAACGGAAAAATCTCCATTGGAAAAATATTATTTGTCGACGACGGCAGTAAAGACAAAACCTGGGAAATCATTACCGAGGCAGGTAAAACAAACGGACTCGTCGGTGGTTTAAAATTGGCTCATAATTCCGGTCATCAATATGCCTTGTTAGCAGGCCTGGAATGGGCCAGTACACACTGCGATGCCGCCATTTCAATCGATGCCGATTTACAGGACGATGTCGATGCTATCGAAGAGATGACCGATTGTTTCCTACAGGGAGCGGATATTGTCTATGGAGTAAGGCGGGAACGGACGACCGATACCTGGTTTAAGAAAAATACAGCTTTATTATTCTATCAGCTAATCCGTAAAATGGGAAGCGATGTCGTCTATAATCATGCCGACTTCCGACTGATGAGTAAACGCGCATTACAGGCACTCGTATCCTATCCGGAACGCAATCTATTTCTTCGTGGAATAGTCCCGGCTAATCGGTTTCCCCGAAGCTTACGTATATTATGACCGGAAAAGCCGGTTTGCAGGAGAATCCAAATATCCGTTCAAAAAGATGCTTTCTTTTGCCCTGGACGGTATTACCTCTTTTTCTGTAAAACCGCTTCAGCTAATCCTGACGGGAGGATTTATTTTCGGAATAATCGTCCCCATTATCATGATTATTTACGCCTTGGTACAACATGCTCATGCCCATACCATACCGGGTTGGACCTCCTTACTGGTCTCTATCTGGTTTATCGGTGGAATGATTATGATGGCTATCGGAATAACCGGAATATATATCGGAAAGATTTACAAAGAAGTGAAACAACGTCCCCGTTATTTTATCGAAGAAGATGTCAATCTGAAATAAATAACCGGGCTATTTGCAGATGGTCGGATATTTTCCGACCATCTGCAAAACACGGTTTCTGTTAAAAACGTTCTTCCGTTTCTGCATTTCCTATCGCCTTCTCTTTGGTAAAATGAAGAATATGGATTATATCTCTGACATCACAACTCCGGCGATTCGAAGTATAAACCGTATCTAAAACATATTCCTCTCCATATTTCTGACGAAATTCTTCCAATAGCCCCTGCTTCACTAAAACGTAGCCTTCTTCAGGCAATTCTTTTTCAAAAAGCGCCATCCGGTCACCATTGAAAAAATTGACACTATAGAAGAAATAAGTATAAGAATAAATTTTTCCTTCGGGCACCCATTTCCGTGCTTCCTGCGCCAAACCGATATCCGATTTGGTATTCAATACGGCAGGCTGATAAACTCCGTCCAAAACGACAAATATCGTAAACAATAATCCGCACAAAGCATACAATACCTGAGTATTCCAGGGTTTACTTTTCAATTTTCTAAGCAAAACAACGACAGCAACAAACGGTAAAAAGATCAGAACAATATTGAATAAATTCATTGGAATTTCTTCCAACGCATGCAAAAAAGCGATATTCTCTACAGCCCTTTTACCTCGCAAAAATCGTGTCGGGAACAGCTCCTGCTTTCACGACAAAAAATACGACAGTCAGTAAAATAATAAGGCAAGAGATAACGATAGCAAAAATCTTTATGGCAGTTTTCCCCATACGAACCAACCAAAGAAAATAAACCGCCAGAAAATAACCGATAAAAGGGTATATCGGTAACAGATAAACACTTCTCTTACTTGCAGGGATACAATAAAATACAAATATCAGTGCTATAGTCAAAAAAGAATACAAGTGAACCGGATCACTGGTCCGGACTTTCTCTACCGTTTGTTGCCACTTCTCTTTCCAGGTCCCGGTCCATTTGCGGTAACGCAAACAGAAAAGAGAGAAGAGCAACAACAAAGTCCAGGGAGATAGCCGGCCATAAGCATATAAATATTATAATAAAAAAGGATTTTCATGGGAAGCATAAGACATCTTACCTAAAAACCGCCCGAAATTTTCTTCCATCATCAAATCTAAAAATTCCTGCTTTCCTTCGTTGTAAGCCAAAACATACCAAATGGCAGGTAAAACACAAGCCAATAGGGCTATCCCGATAAAACGCAAAACCAATTTCCAGAAATGTCCTTTTCTTATCCAAAGAAATACGCCGGCTACCAAACAAGGTAAAATAATCCCCACCGGTCCTTTAGTCAAGGTAGCACATCCCATAAACAGAATAGCCAGCCAGGGGATCCCTCTCATATCTTTTTCATACCACGAATAAAAACGGATAATAGCCAACACAATAAAAGCGGTCAATACCATATCTACCCGGCAGGTGAAACCGGCACGGTGTACCTCGAAACAGGTCAACATGACAAAGGCGGTCAATAACCCGACAGTTGCCCCTTTACGTCTGGCATAAAACCAATAAATAGCGGCAGCCATAATGATCAGGGCCAAAGCAGACGGAACCCGGGAGGAGTATTCGGACACTTCACCGCACAAAGTGGAAACAGCAGCCACACTCCAATGCAAAAAAGGAGGTTTAAAAGCAATCTCACCATCATAATTCCGGGGCAAAATCCAATTCCCGTGTTCCAACATAGAATAAGCCACAATAGCTTCCCGAGGCTCACCTTTCGTATTATAATCCGTTAAACCTAAAAAGAGGGAAAATGGTTAATACACATATTGATAATAATATCAACAAATTACGATTCTGTTCGTTCATCTTCATCAATGATAAAAAATTAACAATAAAAACTACGATCTATTTTTTATACAGGCTTTGCTCTATAATCGGATAAAAATAACTAGTTTTGTTGTAATTTTTCACAATATAGAAAATCTTTTTTGATAGAATAAACGATAAAAATGAAATCTGTCATTCAACTTTAAACCTAACATGATGAAATTTAACAGGATACTTCTTAAACTCAGCGGAGAGTCGTTAATGGGCGCTCAAAAATACGGGATAGACGTGACCCGTGTCGAAAGCTACGCCCGACAAATAAAAAGAAATCGCCGAAATGGGCATCCAGATAGGAATAGTAATCGGCGGAGGAAATATTTTCCGGGGACTGAGCGGTACCAATAAAGGATTCGACCGGGTTAAAGGAGATAGTATGGGTATGTTGGCCACCGTAATCAATAGTCTGGCACTCAGTTCGGCACTCGACAACGAGAATTGCCGGAACAAAGTACTGACAGCTATACGCATGGAGCCCATCGGAGAATTCTACTCCAAAGCCAAAGCGATAGAATACCTTGAAAACGGCTATGTCACCATTTTCAGTGCCGGAACGGGTAACCCTTATTTCACAACCGATACAGGCAGTAGTTTGCGTGCCATAGAAATAGAAGCCGATGCCATGTTGAAAGGGACACGGGTAGACGGTATTTATACCGCCGATCCGGAAAAAGATCCGACAGCCACCAAATTCGAGAAAATCACGTATGACGAAATTTATAATAAAGGGTTAAAAGTCATGGATCTCACCGCAACGACCATGTGCAAAGAAAACCACCTTCCTATCGTTGTTTTCAATATGGATGTTGAAGGAAACCTTAAAAAATTAATGGAAGGCCAACAGATCGGTACGATCGTCTATTAATCTGCTAATATAATATGAACTAATAGGTTGATGTTTGTTATTAGCCCATTATTTATTAGCAAATGATGCATACATGAGTATCCTTGATTCTATAAATACACCTGAAGATTTAAAAAAAAAAGTATCTGAAGATTCATTGATTCAGTTATGTCAGGAAATCCGGCAGAAAATCATCGATGATTGTGCCGAAAATCCGGGACATCTCGGATCAAGTCTGGGAGTCGTAGAATTGACTGTTGCGCTTCATTATATCCTCGACACCCCTTACGACAATCTTGTTTGGGACGTCGGACATCAATCTTATGCCCATAAAATACTCACCGGCCGCAAAGAACAATTCAAAACCAAACGTATCTACGGAGGAATCAGAGGTTTCCCGAAGATATCGGAAAGTGAATACGATTCGTTCGGTACAGGTCATTCTTCTACTTCGATTTCGGCAGCTTTAGGCATGGCTATTGCAGCAAAAAAAATCAACGGAGAAACCGGGCGGCAAAGCGTGGCCGTAATCGGCGACGGTTCGATGACAGGCGGAATGGCTTTCGAAGCCCTCAACAATGCCGGGGTATACGATTCCAACCTATTAGTCATCCTGAACGACAATAATATGGCGATCGATCCCAACGTAGGAGGCTTGAACGAATATCTGTTGGACATCAGTACTTCTAAGACCTATAATAAAATCAAGGGGGGGGATGTATGGAACGTTTTAGGTAAACTAAACCGGATCAGTCCAGGCATGAGGAATTTTATCCAGAATATCGACAATAGCATAAAATCGATGCTTCTGAAAAAAAGTAATCTTTTCGAAGCTATGGGATTACGTTATTTCGGTCCTGTCGACGGCCACGATATCCATCATCTGATCAAAATATTACGGGACCTGAAAAATATACCGGGTCCTAAAGTTTTGCATTGCATTACGGTCAAAGGAAAAGGATTTAAAGAAGCCGAAATCAATCAAACAATCTGGCATGCCCCCGGCAAGTTCAATAAAGTGACCGGAGAGCGAATTAAAGAGAATAATCCTAACATTCCGGCCAAATTTCAGGATGTTTTTGGAAACACAGTCACAGAGCTGGCGAAGAGCAATTCCAAGATCATCGGAATCACCCCTGCTATGCCTACCGGCTGTTCATTAAATATCATGATGCATGAAATGCCGGATCGTTGTTTCGATGTCGGGATTGCCGAGCAACACGCCGTCACTTTTTCTGCCGGCCTGGCGGCAAAAGGATTTGTTCCTTTCTGCAATATCTATTCTTCATTTATGCAGAGAGCCTACGATCAGGTGATTCATGATGTCGCCCTACAAAATCTGAATGTTGTATTTTGCCTCGACCGGGCCGGTTTTGTCGGAGCCGACGGAGCCACCCATCATGGAGCTTTTGATTTAGCCTATTTCAGATGCATTCCGAATATGATCAAATCGCAGCTCCCCTGGACGAAGCGGAACTGAGAAATATGATGTACACCGCCCAATTACCTGACCAGGGACCTTTTTCCATCCGCTATCCACGCGGAAACGGTTTTCTTGCCGATTGGCATACTCCTTTTCAGGAACTGGAAATCGGTAAAGGCAGATGTTTGATCGAGGGAGAAAAAATAGCGATTTTATCTATCGGAAGTATCGGAAATGTAGCGAAGAAAGCTGTATCTCACTTCGAAGAATCGCTCGTCGCCCTTTATGATATGCGTTTTTTAAAACCTATAGACGAAGAATTATTACATACCGTTTTTCAAAAATTTTCTAAAATAATCACCTTGGAAGACGGAACGATTCAAGGTGGATTAGGAAGTGCTGTCGCCGAATTTATGGCCGACCACCAATATCATGCTACTATAAAAAGATTAGGAATTCCGGATAAGTTTATCGAGCACGGAACTCAACAACAATTATATGAAGAATGCGGATTCGATGAAAAAAGCATAACCCGGTGCATTCAGGAAATGCTCATAGAAAAGGATACCAGAGAATGAAAAACGAATTAAACAAACATTCAAATATAGTTTTGCCGGACTTAGGGTCTTGTTACAAAAAACTAAAACAGACCTTTACCAATCTTTCGGACGAAGAATTAAAAGGCCTGCTTCGTCCGGATTCGGTCAAATATTACAAGAAAGGTGAACTGATTTACGCGGAAGGCACAAGAATCAAAGGTTGTTATTTCATATACAGCGGAATCATCAAAATATATCAAACAGGACATGAAGGGAAAGAGCAAATTATCAAATTCGATCAGGAAGGAGACCTCTTCGGCTTCCGTTCAGTCATCCGGCACGAACCTGCTTGCACCTCTATAGAAACACATTCAGAGGCAATTCTATGTTATATACCCGATTCGGTTTTGTTAAACTTAATCCGGAATAATTCAGGTTTTGCCTACGATATGATGCAAATAGCCTGTAAAGAATTGGGCGGCGACTCGAGATCGTTACATCCGGGATATTGCACAAAAATCTGTAAAAGAACGCCTGGCCGAGATCTTACTCCTCATTGCAGATGATTTCGGTATCGAACAAGACGGAAGTTTAAAACTGAATATCACCCGTGAAGACCTTAGCAATTTTGTCGGGACAGCGACAGAAACCGTTATTCGTTTACTTTCCGACTACAAAAACGACGGATTGATCGAAGTCAAAGGACGTAAAATAAAATTATTGAATATTGAAAAACTGAAAACGATTGCAGGAATGTAAAAAATATTGTATCTTGAGGGGCATTTAAAAAGAGGAACCTTCAAAAGAAATACAATATGTTACAAATCTCAGAAAAAGGAAAAAAAATCCCGGCTTCTCCGATCCGTAAGCTGGTCCCTTATGCAGACCGTGCCAAAGAAAGAGGAATAAAGGTCTATCACCTGAATATCGGACAGCCGGATATCGCTACTCCTGAAGTAGCTTTGAAAGCAGTCCGGCAAATGAAACTTTCCTGTAATCGAATATACGGCTTCCGCCGGAAATCATACACTTCGTACCAAATTAGCCGGATATTATCAGAAATTAGGGATCTCCCTGACCGAAGAAGACATACTGATTACTACCGGTGGCTCGGAAGCCATTCTGTTTGCTTTCATGAGCACCTTGAACGAGGGAGATGAAATTATTATACCGGAGCCGTTTTACGCCAATTATACGGCTTTCGCCTTAATGGTCGGAGCCAAAATTAAAACGGTAACAGCAAAAATCGAAGACAATTTCGCCCTTCCACCGATGAGTGAATTTGAAAAACAAATTACACCCAAAACCAAAGGAATTGTAATTGTCAACCCCAATAATCCGACAGGTTATCTATATTCCCCCAAAGAGCTGGAAGAGTTGGCGAAGATTGTAAAAAAACACGAATTATACCTATATTCTGACGAAGTCTACAGACGATATTGTTATGATGGCTTAAAACATTTTTCAGTAATGAATCTGAAAGGAATCGGAACAAAACACCATTCTTTTCGATTCCATGTCGAAGCGTTACAGCGAATGCGGTATCCGTGTCGGAGCGATCATCACTAAAAATAAAGCGATATTGGATGCAGCCCTCAAATTCGGCATGGCCCGCCTTTGCCCTCCCGCTTTGGGACAAATTGCAGCCGAAGCCTCTCTGGACACCACCGACGAATATTTTGAAAGCGTCTATCATGAATATATCAAAAAGAAGAAACTTCATGGTAGAAGCCTTGAATAAAATGCCGGGAGTGGTTTGTCCTATACCCAAAGGGGCCTTTTATTCCATAGTCAAGTTGCCTGTCGACGACGCTGAAAAATTCGCTCAATGGTTATTGGAAGAATTCGACTATAACGGTCAAACCGTTATGCTCGCCCCTGCCAGCGGCTTCTATTATACTCCCGGATTAGGCAAAAATGAAGTAAGAATAGCTTATGTACTAAAAATCAGTGATCTTCAAAAAGCGATGGAAATTTTATCCGTAGCTTTTAAAGACTTACCCGGAAAGACATTATAAATTAAGAAACAGATTAATAGGCATTTTCCGGGAAGTTTTAGCAGATAGCTTTCAGCTTTTAGCTTTTAGTTTTATCTTTGCAGCAGAAAAGAATTATTTTTTAAAATAAAATTATGACATCGGATTCCGAATTTAACACCATCAGACCCTATTGCGATAGCGAAATAGAGGCAGCAATAGAACGTCTATGTAAATCAGAAGAATTTTTGACTCTGTTTACACACCTAACTAAAATGGACCGTGCAACCATACAAGGAGCTTTACAAGGAATTCGAAGCCGTGCGGAATTTCAAGCCAAATTTTTCGGTCCGGCCATCCAATCTCTGATCAATACGACTACAGACGGAATTACAGTATCAGGAATGGAATTGGTCGACAAAAATACTTCTTATATTTTTATGTCCAATCATCGGGATATCATTCTCGATTCAGCCATCCTGAATGTGCTTTTGCGTCAACATGGTAATATAATACACCCGGGCTGCTATAGGAAGTAATCTCCTGATCAACGACTGGGTAACCGATTTGGTCAAATTAGATTCTTGTTTTGTCATAGAGAGAGATATAACAGTGAGAGAAATGCTTACGAGTTCGGCTCTCCGCTCAAAATATATCCGGGAAGTCATCGAAGAAAACGAAGATTCGGTATGGATCGCCGAACCGGAAGGAAGAACTAAAAACGGCGATGATAAAGCCCAACCCAGTCTATTGAAAATGCTGAAGATGAGCGGTCCGACCCAATTCGGGATCAATTTCAGAGAACTACATATCATGCCCCTCGCCATCTCCTACGAATGGGAGCCTTGCGATGCCCTGAAAACCTCGGAATTATATACCAAAACCGTCGGAGAATATATCAAAACTCCCGAAGCCGATATGAACAGTATGCTCACCGGGCTAAGTGACTACAAAGGACGCGTACATTTCCATATCGATCAGCTCACAGATCAGGAATTCGATGAACTGGGATCAACTTCCCTCCAATGGAGACAGAATAGAAGCACTCGCCGGAATTATCGATTCTAAAATTCATCAGAATTTCAAGCTTTGGCCGAATAATTACATTGCCTATGATTTATTACATTCGGTAAATAAATTCAAAGCATTCTATACCGAAGAAGAAAAAGAAACGTTTTATCGAAGTGATGACTCAAAAAATGGATAAACTGGAAGGGAATATTTCCCTACTGAACAATATTTATCTGGAAATATATGCTAATCCGGTAAAAAATCAATTGAAATTATAATCCTTCGTACAGCAAGGACGAATACAATGTTTAACGGATAGAAAAAACGATTCGCCTGCCGCATTTTAATTTTACATATAAGTTATACCCACTATGAAAATTATTCGCCTACTGATAATACTCACTGCTTTCTTACTGATGATATCGAGTGCACTATCTCTATTTAGCAATACCGATAGGACACCGGTCTATATCAACGTCGCTTCTATGGCTTGTTTAATGATAGTCGTTACACTGTTAAACTTCAAGAATAAAAATAAAAACGAACAATAATGTACAAAGTAAAACGTACAATTTACGTCGATAACCAATCGATTGACGTTTGGTTCGGATTAGTAAGCAAAACCAAAAACGGTAAAAACGGAAAATATACGGTCTATCTGTTGACCGACGATCCCAACAATCCTTATAATCACGCGGAGCCTATCTTGAGCAATATCACCTCAAAAGAAACAGCCGTCCGAAAAGCAATCGAATATACCAAAGAGCTGTTTCATAATATATTGATCAGCCAAAAAAACAACAATAAATCGCAAGAAGACAATGGAAAGAAAAGTCAGAGTTAGATTTGCTCCAAGTCCGACGGGAGCGCTTCACTTAGGAGGAGTAAGAACAGCCCTCTTCAATTATCTGTTTGCCCGCCATTATGGTGGAGATTTTCTTTTAAGAATCGAAGATACTGACCAAACCCGGTATGTACCCGGTGCAGAAGAATACATTATAGAGTCTTTGAAATGGTGTGGCTTAAAAGTGGATGAAGGAGTTGGGGTAGGTGGAGAATACGGTCCATATCGTCAAAGTGAAAGAAAAGAAATCTACAAAAAATATGCCCTCCAACTCGTTGAATCGGGAAATGCATACTACTCTTTCGATACAGCCGAAGAATTGGATGCGATGAGAAAAGAGTGTGAAGGACGTGGGGAAACATTTATTTACAATGCCACGAGCAGAGGTAAATTAAAGAATTCCCTGAATATGGATGCCGGTAAAGTAAAACAATTGCTGGAAGCGGGTGTGCATTATGTCATCCGTTTTAAAATGCCCGAGCATGAAGATCTTCTCCTTCACGACATTATTCGCGGAGAAGTCCATTTCAACAGCTCCCTGCTTGACGATAAAGTGCTCTATAAGTCGGACGGAATGCCTACTTATCACCTGGCAAACATCGTTGACGATCACTTAATGAAAATCACCCATGTTATCCGTGGAGAAGAATGGTGGTTGCCTTCTCTTCCCTTACATGTGTTGCTTTACAAAGCCTTCGGTTGGGAAGACACCATGCCTGAATTCGCTCACCTCCCGCTGATCTTAAAACCGGTAGGGAACGGCAAATTAAGCAAACGGGACGGTAACAAAATGGGATTCCCGGTATTCCCGATGGAATTCACAGATCCCGAAACCGGAGAAAAATGGCATGGCTACAAAGAAGACGGTTATTTCCCTGAAGCATTCATCAATATGCTGGCCCTTTTGGGATGGAATCCGGGTACGGACCAGGAAATATTCTCCCTTCAGGAGTTATGCGAACTATTCACTTTAGACAGAGTTAAAAAGTCAGGAGCTAAATTCGATCCCGAAAAAACAAAATGGTTTAATCATAAATATTTGGTGGCTAAACCGGATGCTGAATTAGCAGATCTAGTCGACGAAATGCTTAAAGCAGAACAAATCGTTTTCGACAGGAAAAAAACCGAGAAAATCTGTAGTCTGATGAAAGAACGCTATAATTTTGTAGCCGATTTGTATGCAGACTGCCGCTTTTTTTTCGTTACTCCTACCGAATTTAATGAAAAAGATACCAAAAAATATTGGAAAGAAGATACACCTGCTTTAATGCGTGAATTACTGGAAATACTGAAGAGTATCGATGATTATTCTTTTTTGCCAATACGGAGAAAATCATTTCTGCCTGGATCACCGAAAAAGGCTTAGGCTTCGGTAAGGTAATGGATCCTTTCCGGGTAGCCATTATCGGTGCTGCTAAAGGACCGCATATGTTCGATGTTATCGAAATTATCGGTAAAGAAGAAACGATACGCCGTATGGAAAAAGCATTGTCCACTTTATAAAACCAAATCATGGAATCGGAAAAACAATATGCCATGTTTATTCATCTTTCCCAATTGGCCGGAAGTATCGTCGTCGGTTTGGGATGGATATTGCCTTTAGTATTGTGGCTGACTAAAAAAGATAGCTCCGAATACATCGATGCCAATGGAAAAATCGTGATGAATTGGATTATTTCCTGCTTGATTTACGGTATTGTCAGTGGTATACTTTGCCTTATAGGGATCGGTGTCGTCCTGCTCATCGCCCTGGCGATATGTAACCTGACATTTATTATCATAGGTTCCGTCAAAGCAAGCCAGGGAAACTTATGGCCTTATCCTTTATCTATTCCATTTATTAAATAAAGAAAAGCAGTTATATACATATTTGCACTTATAATCGTACATTAGGGTAAACATGTATATAAACATAAAGAAAATAACCGGAAACTGATATTCCGGTTATTTTTTTTCTCGCTTTGTAACAATCTACAGGTGCTGTTCGTCATAGTTGAAAATTGTCTTAGCTATGAAAAAATTTATCGTAATCCTTTTTATCCAACTTTATTTTCACAATCAGTTTTGCACAAACCGATGCCGCTTACCGGATCTTCGGTGAAATTATGACAGTAGAGAATAAAGTCTATAAAGGTTTCATCACTTGGAATGGGAACAAAAATTATTGGATAGATTTTTTCCTGACTTCGTCACTACAAAAACCGCTATTTTATAATTACCTAATAAATAGGATTTTGTAAATTTGTGTCACCCTAAAATGGGTGACACGGAGCAAAAAATGTACGTCAGGAAGAAGAAATATCCATCAGGCAATATCGGCATTATTGTCGTTGAGAAAACCAACGGCAAAATGAATGAACTCGTTACAATTGGCATTGCCAGCTCAGACGATGAGATAGACGGTTTTGTAAATCAGGGCAAAGAGTGGATTGAACGGGAGAAAGAGCGCAGACATCCTCGTCTTGACCTGTTCGGTGATGAACGCCGTAAGTGTGAGCAGGAGCGTATGGATGCTGAGCGGCTTCTGTCCAATATCACAAACATCACCGTCAATGGAGCCGACCTGATACTTGACCGCGTGTTTGACAATGTCGGATTCAGCCGCATAGATGATGGGATATTCCGCAAGCTGGTTAAAGCGCGTTTGTCTTATCCTGCGAGCAAATCCGCCACAGTGGAATATCTCAAGAATCATTTTGACGATGATGTAAGTCTGTCAAAGGTTTACAGGTATCTTGACAAACTCAGCGACAGTCAGCACCGCATCGTTCAGGAAATAAGCGTAGAGCATACCCGGAAGATATTGGGTGGTCATATCGGGGTGTTGTTTTACGACGTTACCACACTTTATTTTGAGTCAGATTATGAAGATGAGTTGCGCAAGACCGGCTTCTCCAAGGAAGGGCGGCACAAGAACCCTCAGATTATATTGGGTCTGTTGGTGAGTATCGGCGGTTATCCATTGGCCTATTGCATCCACGAGGGCAACAAATACGAAGGGCATACGATGCTTCCGGTCGTGACTGAATTTGTCCGCAAATATAAACTGGAAGATTTTATCGTTGTGGCAGACTCCGGTCTTATGAACTCCGATAATGTAGCCGATCTCGAAGCCAACGGCTACAAATATATAATAGGCGCGAAAATAAAGGCCGAGAGCAAGAAGATAAAGGAATGGATACTCAGCCAGCCGAAGAATGACTGTCAGATGATTGAATGCGACAAAGGAGAAGGTAAAAGGCTGTTGGTCGGATATACCTCAGACCGTGCCCGCAAGGACGCGTACAACCGCGACAAGGGTGTACGCAGGCTTGAAAAAAGCCTACCGCAGAGGATCTCTCACCAAAGAGCATATCAACAAGCGTGGCTACAACAAGTTCCTCTCAATGGAAGGAGATGTAAAAAGTAACTATCGACTACGACAAACTTGAATCCGATGCGAAATGGGACGGTCTGAAAGGTTATCTCACCAATACAGACATACCGGCCTCAGATGTGTATGCAGCCTATCATAACCTGTGGCACGTGGAGAGGGCCTTCAGGATATCCAAATCCAATATCGAGATACGACCGATGTTCCACTTTACACGGCGCCGCATCGAGGCACACGTCTGCATATGCTTCGTAGCTCTGAAAGTATATAAGGAACTGGAACGACTGCTGAAACTGGCCGACATCAATATGAGTGTCGACAAAGTGCTGGCACTTGCTCAGACCATCGTGACAATACAACTGACTTTGCCGCAAAACAAGCAAACCATCTCCAGAACAATGCTCATGAAACGACATCAACGTATTGCCCTATTAGTTGAAGATGATTTTTGGGTGACACGTTGACGAAGTCAGGTCGTCCTGCTCATCGCCCTGGCGATATGTAACCTGACATTTATTATCATAGGTTCCGTCAAAGCAAGCCAGGGAAACTTATGGCCTTATCCTTTATCTATTCCATTTATTAAATAAAGAAAAGCAGTTATATACATATTTGCACTTATAATCGTACATTAGGGTAAACATGTATATAAACATTAAAAAAAAAATAACCGGAAACTGATATTCCGGTTATTTTTTTCTCGCTTTGTAACAATCTACAGGTGCTGTTCGTCATAGTTGAAAATTGTCTTAGCTATGAAAAAATTTTATCGTAATCCTTTTATCCAACTTTATTTTCACAATCAGTTTTGCACAAACCGATGCCGCTTACCGGATCTTCGGTGAAATTATGACAGTAGAGAATAAAGTCTATAAAGGTTTCATCACTTGGAATGGGAACAAAAATTATTGGATAGATTTTTTTGAGGCCTCGAAAATTGAAAATCCTTATCGTTCCTATTTCAAAAAGGAGCGACGGATTGGTTTTCAGAGCAAACGACAGGGAATTCATAACACCTCCGACACATAATTTTTGTTGCCGTTTCGGAAATATAAAAAGTATCCGGCCCACTGACGTAAATGAAATCGTTCTGCAATTAAAAAACGGAGACCGACTCACTTTGGTCAAAGGGTACTCATCGGCCATAAATACCCATATACGAATTACTACTCCAACCGAAACGACCTCGATAAAATGGGATCATATCAGTGAAATTCATTTTATGGGAGCAGACAAGGAGGCCATTGCCCCCGAAACGAACCAAGTCGCCGGTTACGGTAAAAAGTACCCAGGGTATATACAAGGGAATCATTTATTGGAATTCCCAGCAAAGACAAAGTCAGGAAAAAAATGAACCAGATAAATATTTTTTTAAACAAAATAAAGAAGTTATATGCATTCAAAGGTAAAAACGGGAACCATACTTTCGGATTGATCCCCTTAGTCTCTCCAAACGATGACCCTGCAGATGCACAGATCAATGCACTTTACCCAGTAGAAAACATAACGATCAACATGCCCAATATCGGTAGCGTATGTGTATCCCGGGCACAATTCGAAGAATTGACGATCATCCCCATCTCCGAATTGAATTTATTGAGTTATGACGATTTTCCAAGTCCCCAAGCCATAAAAGGAGAAGTAGTCACCCGCTCGGGACAAACTTTCGCCGGTAACCTGGCTTACGATCTGGACGAGAGCTATGAATTTGAAGTGCTCGACGGTAAAAACAATACGATCAGCTACCGTATCCCGTTTCGTTACATCCGCTCCATCGCACCAAAAAATTACAAATATTCCTTTATCACGCTACGGAATAACAGTCAGCTCAGCCTGGGAGAAACTTGTGATGTCAATCAGGATAACAATGGAATTATTATTTTCAGGAACGGTCAAAATCCAGTATACATCCTATGGTCGGAAATAAAAGAAATCAATCTGAAATGATCAGGTTGTAATCATCTGAATAGCGCTTTTCTATTTCATCGAAAACCTCCCAAAGAACGTCGATCGTCGGAGCCTGTAACATTCGGATCCGAAGATCCCTGAAATGAGGTAAACCTTTAAACATAGAGGCCATATGACGCCTCATATGCAGTAATCCACGAACCTCGTCGATCCACTCTACCGATAAGAGAATTTGTTCTTTGATCACCTCGATCTGTTCTTTTACAGATAAATCGGGTAATAACTCACCCGTTTCAAAATAATGCCTGATTTGTTTAAATATCCAGGGATGCCCGATCGTAGCTCTTCCGATCATTACGCCATCGAACTCCATACCTCTCGAAAGCCTCTTTCGCTTTCTCCGGAGAAGTAATATCTCCATTGCCTAAAATAGGAATTTTTATCCGGGGATTATTTTTTACCCGGGCAATCGGTTCCCAATCGGCTTCTCCGGAATACATCTGAGAACGGGTACGCCCATGAATAGCCAAAGCCTGAATCCCCACATCCTGCAAACGTTCAGCAATGTCTTCGATAATGATATGCTCACAATCCCAGCCTAAACGGGTTTTTGCCGTCACAGGAATCTTAACGGCTTGTACAATCTGCCGTGTCATTTCAACCATCAAAGGAATGTCCTTCAACATGCCGGCCCCGGCCCCTTTCTGAGCAACCCGTTTCACCGGACATCCAAAATTAATATCTATAAAATCAGGCCGAACCTCCTCCACAATTTTGGCAGCTTCGACCATAGAATCGATAAAACGTCCGTAGATCTGAATCGTAACCGGACGTTCTGTTTCATCGATCGTCAATTTTTTCAACGATTTATTCACCGAACGAACCAACGCATCGGCAGATACAAACTCAGAATACAACCAATCCGCACCATATTTCTTACAAAATTTCCGGAAAGGGAGGATTGGTCACATCTTCCATCGGAGCCAATATCAATGGCCTGCCTCCTACTTCTATCCCAGCTACTTTCATTTATTATTCAGATATTTTAAACATTATATTAACGGTCTTCCCGGCAAATACGCTAATTTTACGACAAAAATAAATAAAAAAATGCAGTTGTAAGATGATGTTACTGATAAAAATCAGCCTATTATTTAGCCTGTTATTGCCTGACTCCGGAAAATGGCAAAGAATTCAGACCCCGGAATGTATTTCGTTCCTGTTTCCCAATACTCCTGAAAAGATTGTAAATACAAACAACGGGATACGTTCCACCATTTACCAAACCAAAGATCTGACCTGCGTATTTGGAATTGTTTGTTCAGATATGTCATCTAAAAAGATCAGAATAACAAGTGAATACGCTCAAATACTTTATGAAGAACTTAAAAAAGGGAGTTTATCCATCGAAACGGCGATCCTCAAAGAAGAAAAAACGATTCCTTACGAAAATATGATTATCAAAGAAATTCAATACTCTATCTATAAAGATAAGTATGAGATGACCTATATTAAAAGATTTATTTTCAGAGATAATTATATTTATCAAATATCGATAGGAGGACGTACCCGCCATATGTCTGTCATTCAAAACGAAATGGAAACATTCTTCAATTCTATATCCTTCCACGATCCTACAGAAAAAGATAAACGAAGTTCAGAATTAGTTTTATTTGTAACTTTTAGCTATATTCGATCGTCATATCTGCAACATGACGAGAAAAGAATATAATAAATGCGTTGATGATTTCGCAGATGCTTTGTTCCGATTTATCGTAAAATCCAGTCACAACAAAGCATTAGCTGACGATATCGTACAAGACAGTTTCCTGATTTTATGGGAAAATGTCTCCGAAATTGCATGCGTTAAAGCGAAGTCATTCCTTTTTACCACCGCCTATCACAAGCTGATCGACACGTTTCGTCATGAAAAAAAAAAAGAATGCAGACTTTGAAAATATAAAATCCGACAAGTTATTTGACCGAGGAAAAATTTACCGATTTAAATGAAATCCTCGAATTTGCACTCAATAAATTACCGCCGATACAGAAGACGGTTGTATTATTAAGGGATTATGAAAATTACTCTTACAAAGAAATTGCAGAAATTACTTCTTTATCCGAGACTCAAGTGAAAGTGTATATTTTCAGAGCCCGGAATTTTATGAAAGACTTTATTCGTAAACCGGAACTGATACTTTAATACAAATACTATTATTAACAATATATCATGAATATAAATAGAAATAATTATGAGAAATATTTCATCGACTACTTAGAAGGTACTCTTTCTAAGGATGATATTCATGATTTACGGGTATTTCTTTTGTTTAATCAAGATCTGGCGGAATTATTGGATGACATAGCAAAAATAAAATTAACCGCTCCCTCGGTCCGATATACCCGTAAAGAAAACCTCAAAAAAGATGAACTCCATGCATGTAAAGATTATTATGCGATCGCTATTGCTGAGAATTCGCTCAGCACACAAGATATTTCAGACATTAAGCACTCTTCCCGTAAACAAGAAATAACAAAACAGGCAGAAGTATACCGTCAACTGAAACTAACACCGGACACGAAAATACGTTATACCCGAAAATCCAAGCTTTACCATTCGGCTTACCGGCAATTAGGGTACAAATATAGTTCGATTGCTGCTATTCTCCTTTTGATACTGACCATCGCTATAACAGTCCTGAAGTCCGATGATATTCACCCCCAGGCAACCGAAATAACCATGGTCCTTCCGCCTGCGATCGAGATTCCTGCTATAGATCGGGTTCTATTTATAAAAGAGCAATCTTTGCCCCCGCTTCCTTGTCCAAAGCCGGTTATTCCGGTACAACCGACAAGAATCCCGGTAATGACCATCCAGGAATTACCCATTTGTGGAATAACTCCTACTTCGGTTCAGGAAGCGGCAAAAATCCGGATGAGTTCTCCTGCTTTTAATTCTTCGGAACTTATTTTAACAGAAAATGCGATAGCCTGGAAGCCTTCGGAAAGTAAATTTTTAAGTAACAACCTCTTTTCTTCTATGATCAATACAGGAAAAATGATTGCAGAAAAATTGAAAAACAATATCGGTAAGGAGTAACAAATATCCCCCCCTTAATCCGTCACATTCGAAATAACACATAAATAATTAAAAATAACAATCATGAAAATTCTACTCGCTATCATTTTGATTTTTCCAATTTTCAATATCGTAGCACAAAATCCGGTTCAACCGAAGGATTCTACTGTAGGAAAAGACGAATTGATCATCATTTCACCGGAAAAAAAAGTCCATTCCGATACCTCTGAATTAATGATTATTAGAGACAGTAGTCAAAAACACAAGGAAGCAAATATTTCCGAATTATTTATCATAGGCCGTAATGCCTATAAACGGGGACATATCTGTAAAAACGACCAATACCCGCCATTCGAAGGACATTGGAGTGGATTCTATTATGGTTTCGTCAATTTCGGTAATACCGACTATTCGATGTACGAAGGCACAGCATATGAAGAATACGGAGAATTTATGGAATTGGATTGAGTCATTCTTTTTTTGCAATGCAATTCAATGTCTTTAAACACAGTATCAATCTGGTACATCGAAATAACTTCGGTATTGTATGGGGGGCCGGGTTTGAATATCAGCGGCTACGGTTCGAAAATAATTATAGTTCCGTAACCTGGGCCGATCATCAACTTATTCCGATCGACTTACACGAAAATGATAAAATTGCCAGTGTTAAACGTAGTAGTTTTAAAACTTTCTACCTGACCATCCCTTTAATGCTTGAACTTCAACTGCCTGCGGCTAAAAGAAACCGATTCTATATTTCCGGAGGTATTATGGGAGGGGTAAGATTACATTCGAAAACAAAAGTCGTTTATAAAGATAGCAGCGGGGATAAACACAAAAAGAAAGAAAAAAATAATTTCAATATGGTCCCCTTCAAAGCCGATCTCGTCGGAAGAGTGGGCTATAAACGCCTGAGCCTTTGGGGAAGCTACACGCTGACCAATATGTTCAAATCCGATAAAGGCCCGGAACTGCATGCTTATACGGTAGGCATCGGTGTTACCTTTTAGCAAACGATAAAAAGTTTCCGGGAATACAGCAGTCAAATTATTGGCCGGCTGCTGTCACCTGGAAACTTGAAAACACAAACTATTCGTTCATCACCTTTGTTTGCCGGTCGATGGAAGCTTGGTGAATCGCTTTGAAAACTTTTTCTAAAAACTCATTATCCAGTCCCGTCTCAGCTCCTTTGACAAACACCTTTTCCAGGATTTTATCCCAACGTCCGGGTTGCAGAATAGTAATATTATTTTGCTTTTTATATTTTCCGATTTCGTCGGATACCTTCATCCGCCGGGTCAATAGCTCCAATATATCGTTATCGATATCATCGATCTGCGCCCGCAATTCATCTATGTTTTCCTTGTATTCTATGTTTTCCGAATCTATATCCCGGATAATCAGTTTTCCTAAAATTTCCCGAAGAGAAGTCGGTGTGACTTGCTGTGCAGCATCACTCAAAGCTATTTCAGGACAAATATGGGATTCGATGATCAGTCCGTCGAACCCCAAATCCATCGCTTGCTGGGAAACTTCCTGAATATATTCCCGTTTACCTGAAATATGGCTTGGGTCACAAATCATCAACATATCGGGAAAACGCCGTTTTATCTCGATAGGTAATTGCCACTGAGGAACATTGCGGTACTTGGATTTTACATAAGCAGAAAAACCCCGATGAATCACACCGATTTTTTTCAGTCCTGCCATATTTAAGCGTTCCAAAGCACCGATCCAGAGTTCGACATCCGGATTGACAGGATTTTTCACTAAAACCGGAATATCGGTACCTTTTAAAGCGTCGGCTATTTCCTGCATAGCAAAAGGATTGGCAGAAGTACGTGCCCCGATCCACAACATATCCACGCCGGCTTTCAGAGCTTCGTACACATGTTTGACATTAGCTACTTCCGTAGAAATTTTCATTCCTAACTCACGCTGCACCCGCTTCATCCAGACTAATCCTTCGGAACCGACTCCCTCGAAACAATTCGGACGGGTACGGGGTTTCCAGATCCCTGCCCTCAAAACTTCCACTCCGGCGGCCTTCAAACCTTTGGCTGTTTCAAAAACCTGTTGTTCACTCTCCGCACTGCAAGGTCCTGCAATAATAATAGGCTTAGTAGTATCTGTAAATAATCCCCAGTCCTCTACTTTTACCAAATCTAATTTTGTCGCTGTCATATATTTCTTTTTTTTATAAATTCAAATCAGTATTCTTACCGGATGATCCTTTTTTATCTTATTAGCCTTATGGATCAAGTCCTTCACTCCTTTTTCATCATAATCTGCAATATGTTTTTTAAATTCCTGCAATTTTTCGATATAGGTATCTAAAACAGTCAATATATTCTCTTTATTCTGAGAGAATATCGGAGCCCACATGTCTGCATTACTTTTAGCCAATCGTACCGTCGATGAAAAACCACCGGAAGCCAGGTCAAAGATATTCTTTTCATTCTTTTCCTTTTTTTTTTCCAAAACAGTCAACGCAAGTGCAAAAGAAGTGATATGGGAAATATGGGAAATATAAGCCGTATGCATGTCATGATGTGCGGCCCGCATATATATCACCCTCATATTGAGGCAATCATACATTTGCTTGACCAGTTCGACGGCTTGCATATCCGAATCTTCAGCATTGCAAATAATGCCTGCCCGTCCGTCGAATAATCCGGGCAAAGCAGCCCAAGGACCCGAATATTCTGTCCCTGCCATGGGATGAGCAGCGACAAAATTCTTCCGGTTCGGATGATAACGAACCATATCGTTGATTTTTTCTTTCGTCGAACAGACATCGGTCACTACCTGACGGTCCACCTTATCCAGTATATCCGGGATCATCCGGATAGCTATACTTACCGGCACAGCTACGACAATCATATCGCTCATAGCAATACATTCTTCATAACTGACGATTTCGTCTACCAATCCCAATTCCTTCGCAGCCGAAGCATGCAAAGCATCCGCTTCAACCCCGACAACACGATCGGCAAAACCCCGGTTTTTCAAATCTACTGCCATAGAACCACCGATCAATCCAACTCCTATTATTCCAACTTGCATATCAACATTTCTTTTTTTTATCCGACATTTACAACTGCTTCAACACCACGAACCATGTTTAAAATGACTCACATGTAAAACCCGGCGAATCCGTCCGGCAGCTTCACGTAATACCTCTTGTTTCGCACACAATGAAATCCGGATATAACGTTCGCCGTTACTTCCAAAAATAAAACCGGGAGCAATAAATACATGCGCTTTTTGCAAAATCATCATATCCGACAATTTTTCCCCCCCACTCTCTTCCCGGTCATCGATCTTTCCCCACAAAAACATACCTCCGCTATGTTTATCGTATCTCACACCCAACAGATCGAAAATTTCTCCGGCCAATTTCTGTCTTTCCCGGTATTCTGCATTCAATTGTGCATACCAATCGTCTTTTTTGGGATAAAGCTTTCACAGCTGCCAATTGGAGCGGTTTGAACATACCCGAATCCATATTGCTTTTCACTTTCAACACCTGGGAAATGACATCTGCATCTCCGGCAATCATCCCGATTCTCCAACCCGACATATGATGTGCTTTACTCAGTGAGTTCAGTTCCACACAGCAGGTTTTCGCCCCATCGATACTCAAAATACTCAGTTGTTCATCATTTAATATAAAACTATAGGGATTATCATTACAGATCAAAATCCGGTGTTTCAAGCCAAACTCTACCAACCTTTCGTATAATGCCATCGTAGCTTTTGCTCCGGTAGGCATATTCGGATAATTTGTCCACATCATTTTTACCCTGGAAAGATCCCTGTTTTCCAACTGTTCAAAATCGGGCATCCATCCGGTTTCTTCCTTCAAATCATAAAGCACGATCCCGGCTTCTGCCAGTAAAGAAGCCGAGGAATAAGTGGGATATCCGGGATTAGGTACAAGCACTTGATCTCCTTTATTCAAAAAAGCCAGAGACAATAACAAAATTCCTTCTTTAGAACCGGCCAAAGGTTGAATCTCCGTATCCGGATTCAAATCTACCCGATAATATTTCTTATACCAGGTAGCAAATCCTTCACGCAGTTCTTTTATTCCTTTATAACTTTGATAAGCGTGATTACCTGGATGCTGAGCCTCTTTGATCAAAGTCAGGATAGCTTCCTCGGGTGGCATCCGGTCAGGGGCACCGATTCCCAGATTAATCACTTCGGCTCCTTGTCGGTTCATCAAATCAATCTCTTGTAATTTTTTTTTTGAAAAATAGTATTCACTGACACTATTTCGTTCTGTTTGCCGGTTTAATTATCATCGTTTACGATTTTTGATTTACAACTTATATACTTTCTAATCAACAATAACTTTTATATTCCCCCATCACTGTCAGTTCATCGACCAATGGTCTTACAGCATTCATCGCTCCCAGATAATGTCCGTAATCATCGAATTTCAGATCCACATAAAAAAAATACTGCCACTCCTTCCCCGGTATAGGCAAGGATTGTATTTTCGTCAGGTTAAGGTCATAAAAGGCAAATATGGAAAGTACCTGCGATAACCGACCTGTCTTATGAGGCAACGTAAAGCAAATCGAGGATTTATCGATATCTTTCTCTGATACGGTAATATGGTCGTCCAGGATCAGAAAACGGGTGAAATTTTGCTTATGAGTCTCTATACTAGCCTGAAGAATCTCCAAACCGAATAATTCTGCAGCCAATTCAGAAGCAATCGCACCGATCCGTCTTTGTCCGTTCCGCATTATATCGGCAGCACTTTTGGCTGTATCTTCCGATTCTACCAAACGGATATGTGGATATGATTTAAAAAATTCACGGGTCTGGGCTATAGCCATATAATGTGAATGCACTTCAGTAATCTCTTCTATAGTCTGCCCGGGCAAAGCCATCAGGTTTTGCTGAATCCGAAGGAATACCTCCCCTTTCACTTTGCGGGAATGTTTATGCAACAAAGAATAATTCGGTAATAATCCTCCTGCCACGGTATTCTCGATAGCCATGATAGCTCCCGAAGCTTTTCCCTGATCCAAAGCAACAAACAAATCTTCAAAACTAAGACATTCACACACACCGATCTCATTTCCATAAAACAACCGGGCAGCTTGCTCGTGAAAACATCCGTGTACTCCTTGAATTGCAATTTTCGTCATTTTCCGTCACTTTTAATTCGTATATCGGTCAATAAAAAACCCCGGACATTATGCCGGGGTTTATATTATTCCATTATTATTTTCAGGACAAAATACACAGCCTCCGGCTACTCTTCATAAAATAAAAGTAGAAGTAAAAATAAAACCAGCTGCTAAATCGAAAATACGTCGCCATCTTTGTCCAAATAAAAAAGCCCTGAGTGATCAGGGCTTACTTTAATCCTATTTTTTAATCATTACACGGAAGCCCTTTACTCTCTGCTAAAAAAGTAAAAATAAAAAATAATATGCATTCCAAAATGATTTCATCGCTCTGTTTTTGTTTTGTGACGACAAATATACAAACAAATCTATTTCTTGCAAATGTATCCCATTTATTTTTCAGAAAACCGATACTTTTTTCACGGTTCTTTCATTGAACTCAAGCAAACTGAATTTTCGAGTCAGAATACACTCCTCCCGCCCCCGAAGGGGCACGTCCTGAGTCTCCCGTATTTACGGTTTATAATTTTTGATTTATGGTTTAGCTGTTATATCCAACCATATTCTTTCTACCTCCACCACATCCTCCCCTTTCCGTCTCAACTCCTCCAACATCTCCCGCGCCATCCCCGCACACTCCTCCTCCTCTACGTAATAATAACAGTAGGCCAGCAACTTCACACTCTCCGCCGAAACAGCCAAGCGGTCCAGATTCCCGCCAACCACATCCAGCACCTCCTGCAACAGCCCCTCATCACGCGTCACCTCGTAAGCATCCAGCAGTGCCACAAGCAATGCCGGATCCGAAATATCCAGTCTCTGCCCCGCTTCCACACACACGCTCTCCAGGGCATTCGCCACATCCCGGGCCTCTTCCCTCCTTTCCGCATCCACACGGCATTCCCCGTACTCCCGGCAAAGCCGTAAAATTTCATCTGATAAATGTTCCATCTTATTCCTACATTTTATCCGTCATCTACCTTTTAACCTACATCCCTTATTAATCCAACATATGGAAACCGAAAAGCATTTCATTCGCTCTTAAACGTCACATCATCCCTCCGCGGATGTACAAACTCAAACTCCAACGTCCGTGCCAGTCCCTCTCCCAACGTATAGGGAGCCTTAAATCCCGTCGCCAAAGCCTTCGAAGCATCGAACTCCGTCGTCGCACAAAATTTCTTTACCCGAACAGAACTAACCGTCAGTTTCTTCCGCGTCACGAAAGCCAACAGGTCAAAACAATATCCCCCCCAAGCATACCCAGCCAATAAGGAAAATGTGTCAGCGGGATATGCTTATCCAGCACCTTACTCACATGCCCTACCAGCTCATTCATCTTGAAATCAAGCTTGTCGATATAATTGTATGTATCGATCAAAAACCGGATAAACGCCACGATATTACCTACGTATACCATCGACTTCCGGTTATTCCCCTTCCCCACCATCAGAAACTTTCCACTGGAAATCTGACGGAGCAGATTATACACATTCCCCCGGTTCCTCTCCTCGGAAATCACTGTCGGAGGCAAGATACTGATACTCCAGTCCGGATGAAGCCTGTGCCATTTTTCCAGTCCATCTCCGCAAGCCATTTGTTCTTCCCGTAATGATTGAAGGGATCTTTCGGATGCTCTTCGTTGGGATTCTTTTTATTCAACCCATACACAGCAACGGAAGAGGTAAAAACGATCCGCTTTATACCATTCGCCTCCATCACAGCCAGCGCATTCTGCATCCCACCGACATTCACTTCATAATAAAGCGAAAGCGGCGATGCATCATCCCGATGCTCCGCCGCCAGCAAGACCACAACGTCTGTTCCCTTCAGCAATTCCGTCAGCTTCTCCCGATCCCTCACATCCCCCGTCACCGTCACATCCGAGAAAAAATGGCTGGGCTGTTTATCGATATTCTTTAACTCATAACCATCGCTTTCACGCAACAAATCAATCAGGCGTGTCCCGACGAAGCCGGAACCGCTGCAATTTTTCCTGCCAAGGGATTCTCTACAAGCACATTCACACTCTTTTCTATCCTGAAACGTATGTTCTGAGCAACACGTTTCCCAAAATGACTATCAACGAAACGGACCGTTTCGATCAAACTATCTATAGCCCGAGGAGTCCAGTTTATTTCCATTGCATTGCCTGATCCAATTTTGCCATAGCCATTTCAGTAGAACACATCTTTCCCTCTTTAAGCATTTTCAGAGCCTCTTCTACAGAAGAATACAGTAAGTCCTTCAAAACTTCATTTTCCTCTGCCTTTACATTTTCATAACGGAAGACTACATATTTATAAACGTCCCGTAATCCCTCCTCGGCCAGTTTTATAATTTCCCGGAAAATATCCATCCGTATCCCATCCAAGTTCACTGCTTCCATAACAATCGGTTTTTATCTGACAAATATAAACTTTTATCAGTAATTATCTTTATTGTCCGCCCTAATTTGTTGAAACCAAAAGGTTCAGCCTCCGACATTGGAAGCTACCACAGTCTTTCCGAAAGACAAAGCTTCGATTATACTCATCGGCAGGCCCTCATAATTCGAAGGAAGCACAAACACATCCACATATTCCAGCAGCTGCCAAGCCAACGTATTCCCTACCGAACAATAGATTCCATCACCATTTCATTTAAATACTACCTCCGGTGATCTTTTTATAAACCTTAATAACCTCCCGGATATCAAAAATTTCCTCGGCCAGTTTATGACTGAACTTGCCCATCGCATCCCGGGCCGTATCGCTCAAGCTCAGAAATTTCTTCACTGCCTCAATTAACGATTCAGTATCCCGGGGCCGTATAAGATAACCGTTTTTCCCGTCCATTACAGTCTCACGGCATCCCGGGATATCCGTCGTTATAATCGGCTTGCCCATGGCCAGTCCTTCCATTAATACCCGGGACAAGCCTTCATGATATGACGGTAAAACAATACAATCGGCACGTCCGATATACCGGTCAACATCCGGCTGATAGCCCAAATACCGTATATACCCCTTTTCATGATCATCATTCACTCGTTCTTCCGCCACATGATTCGGATAAGCCACATCTACACTGCCCAGCAACTGAAATTCACAATCCGGATATTCCTTACGGATCGCTTCAGCAGTATTTACATATTCCTCATACCCTTTGTCATAAAGCAGGCGGGCTATCATCAGAAAGCTGGTTTTACCGGAACGGGGCATCGGTCCTCCCGGATGGAAATAACTCAAATCAACCCCTTCCCCTCCTTTCAAAAGCACGAGTTTTCGGGAAGAAACAAACCGCTTTTCCTGCAAAAAACGATAATTATAATCGTTCAGCACCAACACAAAATCCGAAAATCGCAAGGCAAACCTATACAAACATCTTGCTATCCGGTTGCCTATTCCGGATTTATTGAAAACATATCCCAGACCGGCTATCATCGCAGAAGAATGCATACCGCACATGGCCGCTGCCAGCGTCCCGTAAATATTCGGCTTGATCGTATAGTGAAAAATATAATCCGGACGCTCCTTTTTTATAAATAGTCCACAAAGTATGACAATATTTCAAATCCTGAAACGGATTTTTTCCGGAACGGCTCATATTCACCGCAACCACTTTTATCCAGGAAAACTCTGGATCATAATCACAATTTTCCGGGGCCACCAAAACCACTTCAAAACCCTGTTCGGCATAATACCGAATCACATTCCCCCGAAAATTCAAAAGTTCACGCAGGCTATTATCACAGAAAAAAGAATCTTAGTACCCATATATTCCTTGTTAACAAACATAAAAAATGGTAAATTATCAGGCGATAATGATTTGGGTTAAATAAAAAAAAATTGAATTGTTTTCTCCTATAAATAAATATTGATATGCGACAAACAATTAGTTATTCGGTAAAACAACATATACAATCGTCTTTCTATATTTTTTTTATTATACTCTGAACGTTGGAAAGATACGCGACAACCGATGACAGGGTGATTACATGAAATATACGCATAATTATCAATAAATAGATTTACCTTAACTGTTTTCGTAAAACAGTGATTAAAAAGCGCCGGATAAACTTAGAAAAGGAAAAAAAAGCAAGCTCCCCAATAAAAAGCAACAGGCAGTTTACCTTTATTTTTCAAACAAGTAAAATTAGCAATCTCTCCTTTCTCCATCGCCCATAAATTGGAGGACAAACCTGCAAAACCATACAAAGGTTTATCATTCATAATAGTAACATACTGCTGTAACACGACACATTTTACACCGGAGGCTGCCACTTCAAGCCATACCCTGTAATCTTCAGCGTATTTCTGATGATTATTAAAACCTATACTATTCAGACTACTTTTTTTTTTACACACTACAGTTGAAGTGACAAAATAATTCTTAAAAATCAGTTGATTTAAACTAATCTGTTTTACCTGAAATTTCTCTTCGTTCCTTACAGCTTTTCCCACAGAAATTAATCCGGCAACAAGTCCTATGGAACGATCTGATTCAAAAAACTTTCAACTGATTTTCAATTTTATCTTTTACCCAGCGGTCATCAGCATCCAGAAAAGCAATGTATTCACCTTTCGCCAGAGAAATCCCACAATTCCTGGCAACCGAAGGTCCTGCATTTTTCTGGGTATGAAATCCGGAGGGGCCTCAACGAAAAACGCTGATACTCTTCCAATAATTTTAATGTCTGATCGGCAGAGCCATCGTTAATGACAATAATCTCAATATCAGGATATGTCTGGTCATTTACCGAATCAAGACAATCGGCAATGGTTTTTTCTGCGTTATAGGCCGGAATAACAACACTAACCAACGAAGTTTTTATCATAAAGAAGGAAAATCATAACAATATTCACTCAACTGCTGTTCTATTTTGGATATAATCGTCCTGTCCACCTTTTTTTTTTTCAACCACAATTGCGTATTATTAATAGAAACAGAAGGATTAAAATACTTTCGGGGAAAGAGATGTTCCTCCGCGGTTAAGCCAAGAAAATTCATGACATTTTTTGAAAAATCAGGATAATGATAAACCGCATCTTCAAACTTCAGCCGCAGGACCTGCTCCGAATCTTTCTCCCGTTTCAGTTGCTCACGCATCCCCCGGTATAATCTGATATACCGGTCCACATCAGCAGGCACCCAGCCTTCCCCCCATCTCAGCACATTTTCCATATAATAATCCCTCGGATCACGGTCAACAACTATGATTTTCAACGAATCACAATAATTCTCATAACGCCGTATATTCGTCGGTGGCATCAGCTGATCAAAAAAAACATACTTATATTCTTTTTCCGGATCCACCACTGCACATAACTCATTCATGTATTCCCGGACACAACGATAAAAATATTCCCGTCCGGGAGAAGAAAAATACATCGGCTTACGCGGCACATATCTTGCAATATAATGCCGGTTCCCCTGTAGTAACCTCAACAAACGGGGATACACTTTATATTTGAGAATCGCAATCCATTTCGGTTCCAGTATCTGATATTCTTCCCAATATCCGTCCCATTTCACATCGGTTATTTTATCCAAAAAACGATACGAAATCTCCCGGAACTTCCCGTCAAAAAATTTCTCATACCTTTTACTCAGAAAATCCCCGCTCTGATATTCAATATATACCGGACAAAGTTCTGGATAGCAATATCAGAATTCAACCGGTGATAGTTATGCACCAAAGCATCTTCGAGAGTAGAAACCCCTCCGTAATCCTGCAAAAAGCGGAATTCATAATCCCCGAAATTCCGGATACAACCAAATTCCCGCAAAAAATCCGTCACCACTCCCGAGCCCGAACTCCCGAAACCTGCACAGGAAATTATTTTGTAGTCTGCTTCCATCTGTTCTGAGTTAATAAATAATAAAGGTGAATCACATGAAAATACAGCCTAGGGAACCGGGTATACAATATAATTTCTGTTCTTTTCTTAAACCCGGCAGCCAAATTCCAACACGGAAGTTCTAATTCAGAAAGTCTGTTTAGCAATACCCTGCCATATTTATCTGAACGGCTGAATAGTATTTTGACAATCCCCAAATACAAATTAAGGTAGTCAAATTCCAAAGCATCTTTTAAAGCAGGGGAAGCAGAAACACTAAATGCATATTCCTGCAAATTTTTAAAGGCCTTAATAGCATCCTTATATTTTTCAAAAGACACCGTTGACAAGGCAGAAGAATTACGGGTAACAATAATCAATCCTTGTTTATTCATACTTCCGCACCTTGTAGAAGAGAGTAAACATTTTCCTATAAACTCGGCATCTTCTCCATACCGGCACGAAATATTATATTCTATATTATTCTTTCTTAATATTTCAGCCCTATAAATGGCATTCCCCGTACAAATCCAAATCTGTTTCTTTAATTTCTTTATCAGAATTTCTTCCCCGGTATAAACACCTTCCAGATCATTTCTGTTCTCTTTAAATCCGTGATCCTCTCCCCAATAGCGTTCTTCATATCCGACAAAGGATACATCCAATCGGTTACGGTAAATATTCTCCATCCATAGCGGCAAGATATCATCAAAAAGCATGTCATCTCCGTCAATAAATAAAATGTATTCTCCGGTAGCCTGCTTCAAACCCAAATTACGCGCAAAACTTACGCCACTATTACCAATACTAAAATAACGGATAATATCATCGTACTCCTCCTTATACCTCCTTATTACATTCAGGGTGTTATCCGTGGAACCATCATCAATCAAAATAATTTCCAGAGAGGAAAAATTTTGCCTTGACAAAATAGAATCCAAAGTGACCGGTAAATATTCCGCTACGTTATAACAAGGAATGATGATAGATAATTGATTCTCCATGCTTACTTTTTGTTAATAATAATATCCCGGTAAAAATCCAGAAAAAAGTATTCAGGACATTAGCTGCATACATCATATGTACCTCAAAAAAAAGCGAGGAACACGACAGCCCAGATAAAGGATTTCATCCCTATTAATAAACGATACATGGATTTATCCGCTTTTCTCAATTTTACCCGGAGTACAACTGTCAACAGACCAATATAAAATAACAGGACAACTATTCCCAGCATAACAGCAGTCTGTAAATAGAAATTATGGAGACCGCCTCCAATCAGTCCTATATACTCTACAATTCGGGTTTCGGGCCAGCATAACAGAATTAAAATTACTATACCCGGTTCCCCATAAATAATAATCCTGCAAAGCCGCAATCCCTTCCAGCCATAACAAATCCCGCCCATTCAAAGCATTATCCTGAGCTTTATTAAAAATCAAAGACACCCAACCAATCAACGTATCACCATACAGAATCAACAGCACTACGACCAATAATATCAAGGCAAACGCCCAAAATTTATATTTTGGTTTTAACTGTAAAGCAACATAGAAAAAAAAAAAAAGAATATGCCCAATGCTCCAAAAGATGCCCTGGATTTACACAGTAAAAGAGCAAGAAGATTAATGAAAAAACAAAACCATAAAATCCGGTTTGAGTACCCCGTTGCCCGTAAAAGCCAAATAAAAGCAACCGCCATTAAAGACACATACCCCACTGTATTGGGATTCAGATATAAACCGACAAAAGCCCCGTCAGAAAAGCGGATATACTCCAGCTCCCCATAAGTAAATCCGATGCCGGCAAAATAGAGGAATAAACCTGCTAAAGAAAAAAGAAACTAATCCAATAAACGAATACTTTAAAATAAGATTGTAAGGTATTTAACAAAACATCCCTGTTCAGGTACTTATAACCTGAACCTAAAATAAAAAATTGCAAACAGGTTAAAAAAAAAGAATTTTATATCTGTAAAAACAATCTGATGGATACACAAAACTGAAAATAGCAAAAAAAAGCAAACAATAAAACACTGACATTAGAACCAGGATAAGAATATTGCTTCCATACCTTGAGAAAAAAGAATAAACAACCCAACCAATAATAAGACCGTATTAAAAAAGAAACTGAACCCTGGCAATTGTCCGACAACCGAAGTAAAGAGAGTCGTAATTACGATAAAGCAATAAGTATAATGACGTTCTAAAGAATATATACTCATCCTTTTTGATTAAAATTTCACCTGAACAATATGTTTCCCCCCGTTTATCTTTTGGCGGCAATTCCATATAATCCCCGAAAACGGAACGAAGATAGGCATCGACCCGGGCGGGCGCTTTAAAACAATGATTTTCAAATTTTATTTCTGACAAAGGGAAAAGCATATCTTCACTACATTTCAAGGGAGAATAAACACCATAAGAATATCCGATAATTGATGGTTTCTTTAACCACCCCAGTAAACGGAACAGGCCATTTCCTCCCTTAAATAGCCAAAACAGGACCGTAACGGCCATTTCCTTAACGATATGTGTCCGTCTTCCGGGGACAAATTTTCTTACCAGATAATTCATATAAGAAGATACCTTTGAAAAAAATGGGAAAACCGGTTCCATGGAAAAAATATCGATATAAATTCCTTTATAAGCATACAATTCATCATATTCCCCCGTTTCTTTTATTTCAGAATCCGTTTCCCGTATTTTAGCAAATGCCAGATAATAATTACGGTCCGTTTCGTGCGTCTGCAGCCTGTATTGTGCAGGTAATTCCTCTTTCAGGCACTTCAGTAACCGGACATAATCCTTCTTCATCAACGCAATATCAAGATCGTCATCCCACGGAATAAAACCTTCGTGCCGGACTGCCCCTAACAACGTTCCTCCCTCAATCCAATAGGGAATATCATGCCGTCTGCATATTTCATCCACAACCACCAACATATCCAGCATCCTCAACTGCAAGCGTCTTAACTCCGAACCTTCCGGATTATACTCTTCCCTCAAACTTTCCTGATTTTCCATAACATCATTTGATCAAAGCCCGTAATTCCCTGTATACAGACAATTTCAGCACATAAATACTCCCTAAATAAAAAACAATTCCCACAGCAATCCCCGCAACCAGTTGTAACCATAACAGATCACAAAGGGAAGATGCCCCCACCACAACCCCGCCCATGGCAAAAAGCCAGCAACCAATACGGAGCAATATCTCTGACCTGTTTTCCCAGACTCAAACCAATCAAAGACTTTGTATAATACGTATTCAGATACGTCGCAATAAGCGAATACAACACACGCCCCCAACACATTCCCACCAATCCGAACGGAACAGAAGAAAATAATATCACCGTAGCTATAACTTTCTTCACCACTTCCAGCCGCAAAGCCAGATCAGAACGCCCTTTTACATAAAGCAGATTCAGATTTATAACGCTCAGATGGTCAAACATCCAGTCAAAACATAAAATCTGAAGCAAAACGACAGCCCCCACCCACTTTTCGGTCAGCAACAATACAATCACAGGCTTTGCCAGGGCAGCCAATCCCATCATCAAAGGGAAAATAATAAAAGAAGCCAAACGGATATATTTCCGGTAAACATCCGCTAAACGGTCCGTATCATCCTGTATGCTACTCAATATAGGAAAAGTCACCCTCGAAATGACGGCATTCAGATTGGAAGACGGAAATATGGCAAACTGCTCCGCCCGTGTATAAAACCCCAGTTCTCTGGCCGAAAACTTTCTGCCGATAACCAAAACATACAAATTATAATAAATCGTATATGAATCAATCCGAAACCAATAATTTGGACCCAAAAGCAAACAAACGCCTAAAAGAACTGACAGAAAATACCAACAAAGGCCGCCAACGTAAAAAATAATACAGCAGCAAAGTCAGGAATAGTGCATTCATTAATGTCTGCACCACCAGGGACCATACCCCCAGCCCGTATAAGCCATCCAAATGCCCATCACTCCCGAAACCACCGCTGCCGTGAAAGAAGCTTTTGCCTGTGTCTTAAAATCAATGGCAATGGTCAGTTTCGTCTTATGGACAGCCGACAAAGCCGAAATGATCAGATTCAGTGCAATCACCCGTGTCACCGCCACCAAAGCCGGCATATGATAAAAATCGGCTATCCAAGGAGCAGCCACAAATAAAATCAGATAAAATACAACCGCCATAACAATATTGAAATAAAATACGGTAGAGAAATCCACTTCATTCCGGTCTTTCCGTTGAATCAGTGCATTGGTAAAACCGCTATCCACAAAAGCCTGTGAAATTTGTAAAAAAATGGCAAGCATCGCTATTAGGCCATAATCCGACGGTAATAACAAACGCGCCATTACGATATTGATCAGGAACTGAACACCCTGTAAAGAAAATCGTTCTAAAGCACTCCATATCACCCCGTGAACCGTCTTTGTCTTTATACTATCTGCCATTCATTTTCAATATTCATGTTTTACAGGATTTATTTCTTTTTCTTCCGCCGTGCGCTATCAGAATCATCCCATACTCCTCAGGATTTCCATTTTACATATTAGGAACAATAATCCGGTCAATCAAAAAACGGTCTGTCGAATCCAATGAATCGAAATCAACAACGGCAGGCAAGTCCTGAGAAAACACATCCTGAACCTTTCTGACCAACTCCCGGGTATAATACAATTTCCCGTCCGACACATTTTCTATTCCATCCAGATAAATCGATCTCCGGTTGGCCTCCCGCATTTCCTCCATCGTAAATATACTCGTATCAAAATACGAAGTCACCGTACCATTACTTCCGTCGATTATATAAGGATATCCTCCGATCTCACCACATACACCCGGAGAATGTACTTTTTTACTTTTTCCCCATTACGAATAGCCCGTAAAACGGAACAGATAATATCAAAATTACTCGAAGCATTCATCATATTCCGTTTCTGATCCGAAGGCATCGGGATCCGGCAAGCCTTGAATACTTCCTCCTGTTCAAATTCCAAAGACTTCCCCTGATATTTTATATCCAACAAAATCTTCTGGCCTTCGGAATGCCCTTCCTTACTAATTACCACATCATGAAAATGACTTGCTGCCAATGTAACATCTATCGCGTTCAAATCATCAATTCCCCATTTTTCAGCCACATAAAACCTGATGCGGGGAATCAGGTGATTCAGATTACCGCTTCCGAAATCAAAAAAGGCCTTACCGACGGATTTTAACCAGGGAATTACAGCATCTGAATACGAAGTATTTATAGTAATCGCCCGGCTCCCTGCCATTTCGTATGCTTCCATTATATTTTTCGCATAACGGACAGATAAGGGGGCCCAGATTCCGTAAGCCCTCAAATTATGCCAGGATATACTCCCGTATTTCAGTCCAGAATAAACCCGGCTGCTATTCACGATAAAATCGGGTGAATATTTTTTAATAACAGCACAAACCGATCCAACATCTTCCAAATCACAATTTCCCTCTATATCGATCTTACTTTTCAGACATCCCCGGATCGCCGCAGCCGTCCTGACAATATTTACATCCGTCAGCAATTTTTCCCGGCTTCTTCCGGTCACCACAAGATGTAAACCCGGATCTCCCAAACTTACCAGATAGTCAAACAGATATAAGCCGACGCTCCCCAACCCCATAATCATAATAGTCACAGGTTTCTCCTGTTTTATCTTAGCCTGCAATAAAGCCAGTTTTTCATTCAATGTATTCATTTTTTCAGTTTTGAGTATACAAGCTCATAATCGGCAACTGTATTACAATTATACCATAATTCAACCGGAAGAATTTCGTAATCGCGGGAAGACAGTCCTCCGAAATATCCCTGAATAATCTCAAGATTTGTCCCCTGCCTCTGCTTTTCCGTAAGCTGCCGGGCTACTTGTGTCAATAATCCCGGAGAAACAAACTTCCACATTTGGGCAGAATTATATACAGCCTGAAAGGGCTCCGGAATAAAAAGTGATTTGTGATTCACATCATACAAATAATGAACCTGGCCAGCCTCATCCAGATACAATACCACAGCCTTGTCCGACAAAATAAATTCCCGGTTTACAGTAATCACATCCCGGCACGATTCCAGCACTGCTGAAAAACTTCGCCTGTCAAAAACAAATCTCCCTCAACAAAAACCACTTCTTCCGTTCCTTCCGGAAGTGCCTCGATTCCCTTGATCAGACTATATCCCGAACCATATTCACGGTAATAAGGATTATATACTAAGTCTATTTTTGATTTGAAACACGAAAGATTTTGTTCTGCAAACTTCCTCCAGTTGTTCATACAAATATCCCCCGACAATAATATACCGATCTATATTCTCCGCCTTATCCAATATCTGATATAAAAGGGAATACTCAGGCGATTCCCGGTAATAAAGACATTTCAGGGTATCTTTTTCCGTATCACGGTTAAAACGGGTAGCCGTTCCGGCTACGGTAACGATTAATGTTTTCATAGATCAATGTTTAACACATCTGTCCAGTCCTTGCTGCAAGTCAACAACAGGCGTCCAGGAAGTGCGGCTGCGGATTTTCTCTGTATTCAATATTCTCCTCTCCGGATCGGAAGCCCGGTAACCCGAAAATTCTATCCGGGGCTCAGAAATCCCTAACCTTCCGGCAATCATATGGACCAGTTCAACAATGGTAACTTCTTCATCCGTAGCCACATTATAAACCGATCCGTCCAGCGCTTCCTCCGAATCCATTAAAGACAGCACGGCCCGGCAGCTGTCTATATTATGCAAAAAGGAGCGACGGTTTTTTCTGGAATTTTCCAACAAAACAACCTTTCCGTCCTGTTTCAGGCTATGGATAATATGAGGGATAATGTGCTTTGGATAAAGTTCACTATCACTATATACATTGGCAAAACGGATAGAACAACCTTTTATCCGTCCCTTCATGACAGCATCTTTCATAAAAAACTCCGTCAGTAATTTTCCCACAGCATAACTGGTCCGCTGGCTATGTTCCGCTGTAGCCAGCAACAAATAATCATCTTCGCATACGCCTCCTGCTTCATTCCACGATTGCATCGAATATACTTCCGAAGTGGAGCAATTCACATAAGTATCCGCACCGTTTTCGATAGCCTGTTCCAAAAACTTCTTCATCCCCATGACATTGGTCTCAAAAGTATGTTCCACCTCATAGAAATGTTCCGTATGCACCACAGCAGCACAATTGATATATATCATTCGTCCGTCTCCGGGCAACCACTCTTTTGCCCTGTGCCGGATATCTTCCATTTGCCCTTCATCATTCAGGTCATATTCAAAAAAAAAAAGCGGGATTTTCCCTCAAATCCTTTACCGAATCCGGCGAACTGGCAAAAAAATTATCAAATCCAATCACCCGATGGCCTGAATGCAGTAATTGGCGGGCCAGTTCATTCCCGGTCATTCCGGTAACCCCGCTGATAACATATAAATTTTGTTGCATAATTAAATTCCTTTAGATAAACGATCCCGATAAAAAACATCTGTTTCTTCCGTATATAAACTTTGTTCTTCTGCTATATCGTATTCTACACTATTATGATGATATCTCTCTTCCACCAGGTTCACATATAAATATTGTGCCCGTGGGTTATGGTTTCGGGGCTGGCCAACGGAACCCGGATTAAAAAAACCGTCTTTTCCGGTTTCTTAATTCCGGAAAGTCTATTTCATAAAATACTTCCAGATGATGAGGTATATGGGTATGTCCGGAAAATACGTAATCGTAAGCAGCATAATTTACCCCCCGGACAGATTTGTATTATCCATCTTTCCCCAATAAGGATCCGTCCAGTCTCCATGCAGGCATAAAATCCTTTTTATTACCAAGTGTTATGACTTTCCGGCCGCCACTTTCCATTCCGGTTTGCAGATAGGCGATACTGTCAGCCGATAATTTTTTTTTTGTGCATAAGCCAACATTGCCCTTCCCCGGTCACTGGAAAAGCGGCACAAATGTTCTTCAGGACACATAACGGCGACTTCGTGGTTACCCCATAGATTACAGACCACCGGATATTGCCGTTCCAATTTCTTTATTTCACTGATCACTTCATTGGAACGCATCTCGTAATCGATCAAATCACCAAGCAAGATAAGAGCATCCGGACTATAATTTGTCTGAAAATCTTTCACCACAGCCCGTAAAGCAGACAAATTGCCATGAATATCCGATAAGACAATCAGTTCATTCATTTTTAAGATTTTCCATAAAATGATTTTTATTCTCTGCCGGGGTCGTGGTAGGGCGTCCTAAATCTTCGCGGGAAGCAATCTTCACCCGGATTTCGAGCAATGCCGGGCCATCCGCCACAGACAAGTGCTGTAAAGCCTGCCGGATTCCCTCCCGGGTGGAAACCGAATAAACCACAGGATAACCGCAAGCCCGGGCTATGGACGGAATGTCCAGCCGGAACCCGACAGTCGGCTGACCGCCTACCGATTCATGGGCTCCGTTATTAAAAACAATGTGGCGGTAATTGTGCAGTTTCAAGCTGCCCACGTTAGTAATGGCCCCCATATGCATGATAAAAGCCCCGTCACCATCCAGGCACCAAATTCTGCGCTCCGGTTTTTCCAGTGCAATCCCTAAGGCTATCGAAGAACTGTGTCCCATGGAGCCCACCGTCAGAAAATCCCGCTCGTGTCCCTGATGCCGGGCCTCCCGATATTCAAACAACTCCCGCGAAAGTTTCCCGGTAGTTGAAACCACCACATCTGTTTCTCCCAATTGATCCGCCACAAACTCCAACGCTTCTTCCCGCGAAAGCGGATAGTCGTTCTCCGGTTTATTCTGCAACCGATATTTTCCGAACAGACCTTTCCGGATAACAATCGCATAGGGACGGCTTCCGGTTTGGGCTTTTTGTAGCATTTCGCCGGTTTGTTGCAAGGCTTCCTCCTCCTGATCCGATAACACAACATAAGGAATCTGCATGGCTTCCAACAAATCCAGCGTCACTTCGCCCTGCTTTACATGCTGAGGCTCGTCCTTACCCCCCGGTTCGCCCCGCCAGCCGATCATCAAAAGGACGGGCAAAGCGTATACCTTTTCGTCCATCAACGACAGCAAAGGATTCACCGTATTTCCCAGACCCGAGTTCTGCATATATACCAACGGCAACCGACCCGAGGCCATATAATGCCCGGCGGCTATACCGACGGCTGCACCTTCGTTGGCAGCAATAATATGGCGTCCGCACGGAGTGTGATCCGTCACATAGGCACAGAAATCCTTCAGCAAAGAATCCGGCACTCCCGTAAAGAAATCAACCCCGTGGGCCTGCAACGTATCGTATAGTTTTTCAACTCTGACCATATCCCTGTTATTTCGTTCCCGGTATCAATTCCAATATCTCCTTAATCGGCATACAATAATCCCGCACCTCCTGTGCACGTCCGTTTTCCAAAATCGCACGCGCCACACGGGTCATGGCCGGATAGGCTGCACGCAGCATGTGGTTGGCATAAATCACGACATTCACGCCCCATGAGTGCAATTCCGCTTCCGTCACATGATCATAAGTCGTCGGCACGACAACGATAGGCACATGAGTATACTTTTGCCGGAAAGCCTCACAGAACTCCCGGATATCTTCTCCAGATTTGTTTTTGCTGTGGATCATAATACCGTCAGCCCCTGCTCCCACATAGGCATAAGCACGCTCCAGCGCATCGCTCACCGGTTTCCCGGCAATCAGACTCTCGATACGAGCAATCACCATAAAATCATCCGTTACCCGGGCATTCTTGCCGGCACGGATCTTATCACAGAATCCCTCTATCGTATCCTGCGTCTGAACCGCATCCGTCCCGAACAGGGAATTCTTTTTCAACCCCACCTTGTCCTCGATGATCACTGCCGAAATGCCATGCCGTTCCAACGTACGAACAGTAAACACAAAATGTTCGATCTTGCCTCCGGTATCCCCGTCAAAAATGATCGGCTTCGTCGTACATTCCAGGATATTGTTCAAATCCTGCAAACGCGTAGTCAGGTCTACCGCCTCTATGTCCGGCTTGCCCTTGCTCGTTGAATCCGTCAGGCTGCTCGACCACATACCGTCGAAAACTTCCCGCTTGTCCCCTTTCTGCACTTCCAAGTTTTCAATGATCAGTCCGCAAAGCCCGTCATGTGCTTCCAAAATACGCACGATAGGTTTGGCCTCAATTAAACGACGCAACGACTTCAAGCGGACTTCCGGAGTCGTGCCGATCGTTTTTATCTCCTTATCCAGCCCAGACGAATTGATTCCCTGCGTATATGGTATTTCGATCACCTTCCCCCCCTGCTCGTTCATCACCTCGAACACCTGTTCGCGAATCTCACGCAAAGGACCGCTCTTCCAGTCGTCCCCGTGGATGATATAATCCGGCTTCAACCGTTTCAGGTTGTCCACATAACTCCATTCCTCCTGGGGCACTACCCGTGATACTCCCTTAATATTTTCAACTACCTCCCTGCGCTGATCATAAGTCAGATAGGGAAGCCGTTTATGTTCGGCTATAGCCTTGTCGGTCAATAAACCGATAATCACTTCCCCGTATTTGGTCGCTTCATTAATGATACGGATCAGGCCCGGATGCATGATATCCGCAGTCATTCCGATATAAACCGTCTTATTCATAAAGTATATATTTTCATCCTAAAATTGATTCAACAATATTCAACTATATTTTTCTCTGCATACTCCAGATCGGCCTCATCGTCGATCTCATACCACTTCAGACCCTCTATCTTCAGGACATAAAGCGGATGCCGCGTCTGGGACATACGGAGAAGTTCATACTCATACCCCAGTTTGGGCTGACGATCCACGATGCCGGCATAATCCTCACACATCTGCCGGTAAAAGCGGTTCGACAGCTTATGAATCCCCACCAGTTCCCCCTTGGCATCAAGCTCTTCCTTATTTACAGAGCAGCCGGTCAGGATATGACGAGCATCATATTCCACATAATACTGATCCTGAAACTTCGTCAGCGAAGATATCAGCATCACGTCCGGTTCAGGACAGTCCAAAAGGCCCTGTATCGCTTTCCGCTCAAAAATCAGGTCCGACTCCAGCAACAGGAAATCGTCCTCCCCAATCATCCCACGGGTGTTATACAGCGTGTACATGCTGTTCGTTTCCGCATAACGGGGACTGTAACAACATTCGATCTGCGGATACGTCGACTGCAAGGCTTCATACGCTTCTTTGCGGTAGCCCGTCCCAAGGATAATACGTCTGATGCCGCAATCTAGCAATGTCCGCACACTACGGACTATCATCGCTTCTCCGCCCACCTCCACAAATCCTTTGGGCACAAGCTCCATGTAACGGCCGAAACGGGTTCCCATCCCGGCCGCCATAATCATGGCTGTCTTTATCATATTATTTTGTCGGTATTATTGTCAAAGCATTCATTTGCCTGCGGAAATAACGGTAGACGGCAACAATCGAAACACAGGAATTCTTTGCCAGGAATACGGCAGCCGTCCCCAGATAACCGAATGAATCCGTCAGGTAAATCACAAAAACGGCAGTGCTTACAACCCTTAGCGATGCAATCAACCGTTCTATTAGATAAGTAAAAGGAATATAACCTATATAAAGACCCAGTATAAATATTAGGTTACGATTGACTGTAAGGATGTATATAGTTACCTTATTTTTAATTAAATTCCTAATGCAAAAAATTCCCGGTCTGCCTCCCGCAGGCCGGGATCGGTTTTAATCAGCCTACTCTTCTACGGGGCGACGGGGTCGGAATGTCTGGGGCGTCAGCGGAAGAATCAGGGGAATCAGGGTCGGAGGTCTCATCGGATTTCTTGCGGGAAGAACGACGGGCAACCACGTTGTGCGATTCGGTAACCAGCTGGTTGATGCGGTCGATGGTGTGCTTGTAGGCAGCGTCACCGTTCACAATGGCAAGAGCGTTGATCATTCCGCACAGTTTTTCGAAAGCCGCCTGTACAGCCTCCCGGGCTGCCTTGGCGCCTCCTGCAGCGGCTTCGGAAGCAGCATCCGAGCGGGTAAGCATCATCTGCTCGAATTGGTCGTTAGCCGTACGAAGAGCACTCACCCAATGCGCGGCAAACAGCGTCTGAATATGAGCGGCATTGGCTTCGAGCTCCAGGTCCTGCAGCAGATTCTTGATAGCGCCGGTTTCCTGACGGTAAGGCATCGCCGGAATATTACGGCCATACTTGTCGATCAAAGCCAGCAACGCCTCGGCAGCTTTCACCTGAGCAGCGTCGAAAGAAGTCTGATAAAGTTTCAACTGAGTAGTAAAACTACGGAATACATAATCGCGCTGACTATCAAGACGAGCGAGTTCGGCCGTATAACGGCTGCGGCGTTCAGGGACAAGGGCTGTGTCGTAATCCGAAAGCCGGGCTGCAAATGTATCGCACAGACCTTTCAGGGGTTCTTCTACCGACTCTTCCTCTTGAAGGAATGCCAGTATGTCCGAAAAGACCTGAAATGCTTCCAGGTTTCGCAACATTTTCAGATTGGTTGATTCAATCATAATAACCTCCTTTTTTATTGATGTTTATATATCCATCTCTTCGTTGCCGGAATGAACCGGCAAATCGTCCTTCCAAAGAAAAAAGCTGCCAACAGCAGCAGGCAAGCCACCCCCACACAGGAAAAACAGACAGCCATCGGCGATGAATTCCCGAGCGGAATTTCATTCCCTACGACCATAGGCTGGTAATTCCCGCGTGGGATTTTGTTGCCGACAGCCACAGGCTGAAAAGTCCACAAGGAAACCGGTTGCCGACAGTCGTAGGCTAAAAATTCCGAGAAGGGATCCGTTGCCGACGGCTGTAGGCTGAAAATCCCTACCGGGAATGGTTATCGTTTTTTACGTCGTTTTAATTCAATGTATTCGGTGTAGGTAATCCGGCTATACGGATTATGTGTTGTCACCTCCTGACGGATAGCCTTCGTGCCCCAGCGGATAAACCAGAAACGACGCGGCACACGGTGAACGGCCTGAACGAGAGTATCCCGGCTAAGAACATCACCCCGGCAGAGATCCCCGCAGACAGTGCCGTCGAACGTCAGCCACGGATTTTCGTAATGCAAGCGCCGAAGCGTATCCGCCACTGTAAGGGTATCACGCAGAACAACAGTATCGCGCAAGCGGACGGTCATCGGATAATGCGTTTTGACGGCCGTACGCGAAGCCGACTGCAGGCGACGGACTTTCAGTTGCAGGGTATTCACCGTCTTTTCCAATTCCCCCGCATACTCGCGGAACTCACGGTTACTCAGGGTTAGACGTTCCACACCAGCCGCACTCAGGCTGTCACGCATACGGTAGAACTGAATATCAGTCAGCAAACTGTGCTGATTTGCCTCCAGACGTCGACGTTCGCGGTGTTCCGAACGGTATTGCATCCATAAGCATATAAAGGCAGCGGCTATACCGGCGATCACCGCCATCCGGATCAGAAAACGTCTCATCGGTTATCACTCTTCGGTTATCGTAATATAATTCTTCTCTCCCCGTTGCTGAGCCTCCTTCAACATCCGGGTCAGGCGTAGCTCATAAGGGGTGGAATTGACCAACCGGCCAGCTTCGCGGTTTTCGCCCACAAGGATACAACCCGAAGTGTCGGCTGCCGTATTGCCACGGTGGATCAGGATGCCCGTAAAACCGGGTACATCCAAAAGCCTCGGAAGGTCACGACAGAAACGCGGTGAGCGGTTCACCGTCACTTCGTAACGTCCCGCCGAGATAGCAGTCCTGCCGGGAATTTTAGGTTCACTCCTCAGATCACGTACACGATCTTCCAGCGTATCAAAAAAATACAGACCGTCCACCGACAGACGGCCGATCGTATATTCCGTTTTCAGATAAAGACGTTGCAACAGCAGTTCCATAGTAAATACAATTAACAGAATCAATCAGTTTTCAGATAACGTTCCAGGCCTTTTTCCTCGAATAAAGCGATAGCAGCAGTGTCAAACCGTCCATAGGAACGGCTTAAACGGTAATCTTCAACCGTAAAGGACAAACGTTTCAGGGCTCCGGTAAATACTTCATCGCTCATCTCACGCCGATACCAGCACATCAACAGATATTCGAACTCATCCACCGAGGCCTCTATACGTTTCAGATATTGTATAGCCGTTTCACCGGCAGAGGTAAACTGTCCGTACGTCTTCTCGTCTTTTATTTTTCCGCGATTAAAAAGAATGTTGAAGCGATTACATCACCACCCACGATGGCAGTTAGGGTACCTATCAGGGTGGTCGGGCTGAAACGTTCGTATTTCCGGATAAAGTAAAAAATCAGCCAACCGACGACAGCGCCGATCAAAAACGGAGCCAAATGTTCAAGCATAAAAACTATATTTAAGATTCGTAAAAATCTGCCTTATCACCAGCTTCCCCCCCATCACAACTCCTCCCATCTGTCATCTATTTTGTCGCTACCGGGAGAATCGAACTCCCGCTCCCGAACCATCGTAGCGGCGTTGCCTTCGGGGGTTTCCCCACCGGACTGGATACCGGTTCACGCCCGGTCTGTTACCCTACGCGTGTAGCAACCCACGGCGACGCCACCGGGAGACTCTTTACCGTCCAAACAGGAAAAGGAACTCGGTCTGCCGGGGAAAAAACAAACTGAAAAGTATTCTGCCGATCGGCAGAATACAGACAAGATCAGGAAATAAAGAACATATTGAAAATCTGGATCGAAATTGCAATCCGTCGCAATATGTTCACAAAAAAAAGGGACGATTAAAATAGTCATGTTTTACCTTTTCTGTCTGTTTCCTAATTCTCATCTGATTAGTCTTTTCAAAATTTCTTCATTAACATTCCGGCTGTTTTTTCATTACAAATTAAATCGTCCGTTTTTTAACCATTTAAACTACTTGATTATCTCTTTGTAAGAATACACTGCAAAAATACATATAAATTTTGTTAGGAACAAACTATACTTGAAACTTATTCTTTAATATTTACCAGTTTTCTTCAGGAAAAATCCATGGGAAACCGATCTTTTCCAGTACAAATACAATTCTCAATGTTTAGAATATAACATATAAAAGCCTCCCTCCGATATACTTACTGATGAGCTTTTTTTTCTAACTTTGTCCGTATAAATTTTAATCCTATATTCATGTCAGATCCTAAGACCTTATTCCTACTAGACGCCTATGCACTGATATACCGGTCGTATTATGCTTTTATCAATAATCCCCGGATTACCACCACAGGAATAAACACCTCCGCCACCTTTGGTTTTTGTAATTTTCTGATCGAATTATTAGAATTAGAAAAACCGACTCATATCGCAGTGATTTTCGATCCCGAAGGTCCCACATTCCGGCACGAAATGTACACACCTTATAAAGCACAACGTCCCCCGATGCCGGAAGATCTGAGAAAATCCATTCCTTATATAAAAAAAATTATCGCAGGTCTGGGTATTTCTTGTCTGGATGCGCCGGGTTACGAAGCCGACGATTTTATCGGTACCCTGGCCAAAAGAGCGGAGAAAGAAGGTTATACCGTTTATATGATCACGCCGGATAAAGATTATGCCCAGCTGGTCAGTGAAAAAGTTTTTATGTATAAACCCGGACGTTCAGGAAATAAATCGGAAGTCTGGGGTATTCCCGAAGTATTGGATCACTTCGGGATCGAACGGGTGGATCAGGTCATCGATATTTTAGGACTGATGGGTGATACGGCGGACAATGTTCCGGGATGTTCCCAGGAATCGGCCCTAAAAGCGCTGCTGCCCTGGTCTATAAATATGGAGATATCGACGGAATATATGCCCATATCGATGAACTCAAAGGCAAACAACGGCAGAATCTGCTCGATTGCCAGCCAACCGTCCATTTGTCACGTACCCTGGTCACTATTTGTACCGAAGTTCCTACCGATATCACTCCCGAAGATCTTGAGAAGAAACATATCGATGTAAAAATTCTGGATCCTATTTTCAAAGAACTGGAACTCTTTTCATTGGTAAAACGGGTATTGAATACAGATATAGAAGAAGATACCTCAGAGAAATTGTCGGACATCAAAGTCAGTTATACCGACCATTCCCAAGATCCGGCTTCTTTACTGCAAAAACTGGAAGAAGCAGATCTTTATGCTTTATATGTTGTTTTCAAAAACGGGACTCTGTATAATTCCTGGCCGACTCATCTGTGCTTCTCGACAAAACTTCACGAAGTAAGTTATATCAATCTGCCTAATGACAAAAACAAGGCATTGGAAATCATACTCCAATTCCAGGCCATTTTTGAAAACAAAAATAAAATTTTAATATCGGCCGATGTAAAAAACGATATCATTTGGTTGAAAAGAGCAGGTATCAAACTCAAAAATGATATTTTCGACATTAAAATAGCCCATTATGTACTCCATCCGGACATATCACACGACTTAGGCCGGGTTGCTTTGGAATACCTCAATTATAAACTCTCGGGAAGTAAAAAAGAAGATCAGCAACTCACGCTCCAGTTCGATGAAGAAGCAGGGACGGAAGATAACGATTTTGCAGAGAAAACCGATGTTATCTTCCAGCTTCATGAAAAACTCTGTGACGATCTGCAACAGACCGGCTTACTGGCACTTTATAACAACATCGAAATGCCACTGGTTTTTGTACTCGCCGACATGGAATACGAAGGAGTAAGCATCGATTGTAACGAACTTCAGTCCATTTCAAGCGAACTAAAAGAACGGATCGATATCATTGAAAAAGAAATCTATGAATTAGCTCATCAGGAATTCAACATCAGTTCCCCAAGCAATTGGGTGAAGTACTCTTCGATAAACTGAAAATCGACAGTAATCACAAAAAAGACAAAATCCGGTCAATACAGTACTTCAGAACAAGTGCTTGTAAAATTAGAAGACGAACATCCCATTATCAATAAAATACTGGATTACCGGGGATTAAAAAAACTTTTGACGACATATGCAGAAGCACTTCCCAGTTTTATCGACCCGGGGACAGGAAAAATACACACTCATTTCAATCAGGCAGAAGCGGCAACCGGTCGTTTAAGCAGCCTGAACCCGAATCTGCAAAATATCCCTATCCGCACAGAAGAAGGCCGGAAAATCCGTAAGGCTTTCGTTACCGGTAATGACGACTATTTGTTTTTCTCAGCCGACTATTCCCAGGTCGAATTACGGTTGATGGCTCATTTAAGTCAGGATAAAGAATTGATTCATGCTTTCAATCACGGTATAGATGTACATACCGCTACAGCTTCAAAAATTTATCATGTCACCTTAGAGGAAGTAACTCCTGAAATGCGCCGCCGGGCTAAAACGGCTAATTTCGGTATCATATACGGTATATCTGCCTGGGGCTTGGCCGAAAGACTCCACATCAGCCGCAAAGAAGGCAAAGAATTGATCGACGGTTATTTCGATCTTTATCCAGGCGTGAAAAAATACATGGAAGAATCCGTCGAAAAAGCCAGAAAAAAAGAATTTGTCGAAACAATTATGGGCCGCAGACGTTATCTCCGGGACATAAACTCCCGGAATGCCGTAGTCAGAGGGATGGCGGAACGAAATGCCATCAATGCTCCGATACAGGGATCGGCTGCCGATATTATAAAAATGGCTATGATCTGTATCCAAAAACGCATTCAGGAAGAAGGATTGATGTCCAGAATGATCATTCAAGTTCATGACGAACTCAATTTCAAATGCCATAAATCCGAACAATATCTCCTGAAAAGCCTGGTGACGAATTGTATGGAGCATGTAATAAAACTCTCTGTGCCTCTAACGGTTAGTACAGGATTCGGAAACAATTGGTATGAAGCACATTGACCTGTAAAAAAACTTGTTTCAATTTAATAAATGTAAATTAATCCCGATTTTTTTATATTATTGCAATAAATTTCAATCAAACCAATATGCGAGTATTTATTAAAAATAGAATCCTGTTCTATTTTATATTTTTCATATATACTCCGGCTAGCTTCGCTCAGGATTATTCCTTTTCTCAATTTTGGGAGAATCGGATTTATTATAATCCTTCCTTCGTTGGTTTGAATGAAGGTGAATTCAACGGACAATTGACCTATCGGAAACTCTGGCCCAAATTTCCGGGTAATTTTTCAACGATTTTTTTTTCCGCCGATTTAAAAACATACAATAATTATGGATTCGGATTATCCGTTATTTCAAGTGATGAAGGGGGTGGTTTTATAAAATCGAACAGTATCGGACTATCCTACTCCTGGAGAGGGTATTTCAACAAAGAAAAAAAATATCTACTTTCAATTAGGAGTGAAAGGTTCTTATTATGACGAAAGGCTGAATCCGAACAAATACATTTATTCCGGGAATCTTCATGAAATATACGGTAACATTCTACCGTTACCGGCTTTGGACATTGTCAATGAAAAACAAAATTATTGGGATTTCAGTACAGGTTTTATGATCTATGTTCCCTGGGAACGTCATTACCGTGAATTTATGCATAATTTCATCGGATTTTCCGTCAATCATTTCACCCGCCCTAAAGACAATTTTATCGAAGAAAATGCCCGGATTCCGATCAAACTGAGTTTACAATGGAATAGTTTTATCAGAACCTCCCTTTATAGCCTCGACAAAAAAAAAAGTAGTTTATATGTTTGTCCGGGATTATTATATGAAAACCGAGGAGATCGATTATTATCTTCCTCCTCATTCGATAACTTTATCGTCGGTTCGGATATCACCACCGATCCCTTATTCGGTGGAGTATGGTATAGTTCTCAGCTCCTGAACAGCGATAAAGAAAATTATAAAGCGATCATTTTCAAACTTGGACTCAAGTTGAATTCTGCCAATAAAAAATTTGAATATCGTCTGGCTTATTCCTACGATATGTCTCTTGGAAATTTAGTAAAATCAACAGAAGGATCCCATGAAATCAGTTTCAACATCACCTACAGATTCAATGCCAAATACCGATATAACATATTTTCATTCTGAACAAGATAGCCTGTCTATTCTACCATTACATCAAACTGAAACAGACACATTTGAAATCTATATGCCTGCTGGTCGATTTTTACCTTCGACACAGTTGGAACACAATAAAGACCTGTTCGGAAACGTACTATTCACAGTCGGTTTCCTGATTATTTTTGCATTTGTAAGATTAAGAGGTAAAGATCTGTTTTACAATCTATTGAATACATTATTGAAAAGGAAGAAAGCTGAAATTATTTTTGAATGAAGGAATATCTTCCAATCTGATCTGTTATATTCTATCCTTATGTTTGTCCTTCTCCATCATTTCTATCGGTATCGTCTATATCATCGAAGGAAATTTTATCAATTTATTTACATTATATCTTTTCATCGGCTTATTTCTTTATCATTTTCTTCTTCTCTTGATTGTCCGGTTATTCGGATGGACTTTTAACGCTAAAAATATGGCCGACGAAGTCATCGTAAATTTATGGACTTACAATATTTTGTCAGGACTTTTGATTTCACCTTTTGTAATTGCAATCTTTTTTTCGTGAAATCTTTTGCTGTTATTCCTCTATTAAAGATAGTTATATTCGGTGCAATTTTACTTATGATTGTTAAAATTATAAGATGGATTGAAATATTAATCACGCATAGGGTTTCAATTTTGTATATGATTTTGTACCTTTGTGCCCTCGAAATCATGCCACTTCTTGTGCTTTACAAGATGGTAGAATAACATCAGGGTATTAATTTAAAACTTTACTGCTTTGAAGATAAAAAAAGATACTCGTATCGCAACCGCAACCAACTACAGAAAAATCTCCCTATTCTGAACTAGCGGAAAAATACGGTTTAAAACTGGAATTTCGTCCTTTTATTAAGGTTGAAGGAGTTACAGCTAAAGAATTCAGACAGGAACGGATCAATATTCTTGATCACACTGCTATTATTTTTACCAGCCGTACAGCTATAGATCACTTTTTCAGAATCTGCGGAGAGTTAAGAATAACGGTACCGGACACGATGAAATATTTTTGTATTTCGGAAGCAACGGCTTTTTATTTACAAAAATACATCGTCTACCGTAAAAGAAAAATTTTCTATGGGGATAAGAAAGTGGATGATATGACTAAAATTTTACTGAAACATAAAACAGAAAATTTTCTTGTACCTCTTTCCGATATTCACAAAGAAAATATTCCCGGATTACTGGATCAGTTGAATCTGAAATACACGAAAGCTATTCTTTATAAAACGGTTTCCAGCGATCTGAGCGATATCAAAAATTTGAAAGAATACGATATCATAGCTTTTTATACCCCATCCGGTATAAAATCTTTATTCCAGAATTTCCCGGACTTCGTTCAGGATACCACAGTTATAGCAGCTTTCGGACCTGCAACTGCAGTTGCAGTCGAAGAAGCAGGATTACGGCTGGATATAAAAGCTCCGACACCCCAATGTCCTTCCATGACAATGGCTATCGAAGAGTTTATAAAGCGTTATAACAAAGAAAAACAAAACAAAATAATCCAAAAATGAAGCTAATCACAAAAAGTTTGACTTTTTGTGATTAGCTTCCCTATAAGTTACCAACCTGCATTTATGTACTCACTCAGCAAAGCCGAACGTCTATGTAGTAAAATTCTTTTCGAAGAACTATTGACTTCTGAGATCAGCTTTGTAAAATACCCGTTCCGGGTCGTACTCAAAGATTCGTCTATACCCGGAGAATATCCTGCCAAGGATAGCGATCAGCGTGAGTAAAAAGAAATTTAAAAGGGCTGTTAAACGTAACCGGGTAAAACGGCTGACCCGTGAAGCTTACCGTTTAAACAAACCCGAATTCTATCAGCATATAATCCCCGGACATACAGTAGATATTCTATTTATCTACCTCGATCAGAATCTTCCGGTTTTTTCTAAAACCGAAAAGGCCATAAAAAGTGTACTGAAGAAGATTCCATCTTTACTATCCTCTGTTTCCTGATCCCGGTAAAACGATCGTATGACACTTATTAAATGCATAATCAGTCACTTATTACTTTTACCGATTCGGTTTTATCAATACTGTATCTCCCCTCTAAAGCCACCCACCTGCCGTTTTGTACCCACTTGCTCCCAGTATGCGATCGAAGCTATCCGAAAACACGGACCTTTTAAGGGATTATGGCTGGCTATAAAAAGTACTACTCCGCTGTCATCCCTGGGGAGGCAGCGGCTATGATCCTGTGCCTTAAAAAATAACAATCCATCTTAAGGATTTGCTAATTTTCAATTTACCATTTTCAATTATCAATTATATATCGTATTTTCGTTAATTAAAAATCAGGTGTTGTATCACAAACAAAAATTTAAAATATAAATGAAAACAAAAAAGAATTCTACTTGTTGGCATAGCATTCATCTCGATCACTCTCGGATTGACCGCACTGAGAAACGATGATAAAAGCTTTGAAATCAGTAAGCAGCTGAATATTTATGCCACTCTGTTCAGAGACGTAAATATGTTTTATGTCGATGAAGTCAATCCCGGTGACCTGGTCACTACAGGAATAAAAGCCATGTTAAAATCTTTGGATCCATATACTGTTTATTATCCGGAATCCGAAATGGAAGATGTAAAACTGATGACTACCGGAGAATATGCCGGTATCGGTTCCGTCATCAGTAAAAAAAAAGGAGATCAGGTCATTATCCGGGAGCCTTATAAAGATTCTCCTGCAGATAAAGCCGGATTACTTCCCGGAGATATCATCCTGGCTATCGACGGAATTTCGGTGAAAGGTAAAAATACGGAAGAGGTAAGTACTTTATTAAAAGGGACAACCGGGAAAAGAAATCACCATAAAAGTTCAGCGTGAATTTGAGACTAAACCACTAGAAAAAGAAAGCTATACGAGAAAAAATCCAACTACCGAGCGTCCCTTATTCCGGTATGGTTAACGATACGACCGGATATATCTATCTAACCAGTTTTACCGATAAATCTGCTGCAGATGTCCGTTCGGCAATTATCTCACTAAAGAACAAAGGAGCCTCTTCTTTAATTCTGGACCTAAGAGGAAATTCAGGAGGTCTTCTGGATCAAGCCGTTGAAATAGTGAATTTCTTCGTTCCGAAAAAATTCCAAAATAGTCGACACCGAAGGGAAAGTAAAACAATGGGATAAAGAATATACAGCCAAAAATAATCCCATCGTACCCGATATGCCTTTAGTAGTATTGATCGACCGGGGTTCAGCATCGGGCCTCTGAAATCGTATCGGGTGCTCTTCAGGATCTCGATAGAGCTGTTCTAATAGGCGAACGTTCCTACGGAAAGGGATTGGTTCAAACAGTCCGCGATCTGGCCTACAATACGAAATTAAAAGTTACCACCGCAAAATATTATATTCCTAGCGGAAGATGTATTCAGGCCTTGGATTATTCCCACCGGAACCCTGACGGAAGTGTCGGAAAAGTGCCCGATTCTTTGATTTCAGAATTTAAAACCCAATCCGGAAGAAAAGTGTATGACGGTGGCGGAATCAGTCCGGATATTAAAATTACTCCGGAAGATTATGCAAGAATCACTCAAGAACTTGTTTTACAAGATCTAACATTTGATTTTATCAATAGTTATGCCCTTCGGCACCCCAATATTGCCCCTATCAATGAATTTAAAATTACAGATGAAATATACAACGAATTCAAAACCTATCTGAAAGAAAAGAAATTCAGTTATGAAACCGAATCACAACAGATATTGAATAAATTGATCGAAGCAGCCAAAGCCGAAAAGTATTATGACACCGCCAAAGAACAAATTGCCGCTTTGGAAAATGATTTCACCCATTCTATCGACCGCGATATGGACCTCTTTAAAGATGAGATCACTTCGTTTTTAACAGAACAATTCATTCAACGTTACTATTATCTGCAAGGGGTAATAGAATATAAAGTCCAGCATGATCAAGAAGTAGCTAAAGCGGTTGAAGTATTAAACGATAAAGAAGTATATCGAAATACCCTGAAACCTGTCAAATAACTAAATAAAAGGCTGTTTATAGAAAATTTTTCTATTTTTTGTGACTGCCTTAAAGACCGATTGGCGAATCTAAAGTTTACAACTTATATTTACGATCGGAACTACAGATTCGCCAATCAGTATTAAAACAATACATATTAAGCTTTAAAGCAGCTGATTTACCTCGGCACTCTTTCGGATAAACTCTTATTATTCGGTTTCTTGATGAAAATACTCATGAATAAGTTGTGCTTTCTTCTTCCCGATCACCTTAGCCAGTTCTTCAATAGACTTTTGTTTGATATTACTAACTGACTTAAACTCATGCAATAATATAGTTTCAGTTGCTTCTCCGATACCCTTAATATCACCTAATATACTGTTAATCTGTGATTTTTCTCTCAATTTACGATGAAATGTAATACCAAATCGATGGGCTTCGTCCCGGATATGCATCAACGTTTTTAAAGCCATCGAATTTTTAGCCAACAGATAAGGATCCTTATCTTCAGGAAAATAAATTTCTTCCATTTGTTTTGCCAATCCTAAAATCGGTACTTTCCCATATAGATCTAATTTTTTCAAACTATTTACAGCCGAATGTAACTGTCCTTTTCCTCCATCGATCACGATCAGATCCGGTAATTCCAGACCTTCATCCAATACTCTTTTATATCTCCGGAAAATAATTTCTTCCATAGAAGCAAAATCGTCCGCCCCGACGACTGTTTTCACGTGGAACTTTCGATATTCTTTTTTTAGCCGGTTTACCATCGATAAAAACTACACAGGAAGCCACCGGATTAGTCCCTTGAATATTCGAATTATCGAAACACTCCATACGATGTGGTAATGTAGGCAGTTTTAGTTCTAACTTAATGGTTTTCAATATATTAAAACTCAAATCTTCTTTCTTTAGATTCCTCTGCCGTTCTCTATCCAATCTAAAATAGGATACATTTCTTTCGGACAAATCCAATAATTGTTTCTTGTCACCTCGTTGAGGTATCACATATTGCACTCCTTCCAATTGAACATCCGGATAAAAAGGAACAATAATTTCTTTCGAATTACTATTCACCAATTGGCGGATCTCATAGATAGCGAAAGCAAGCTAAGCTTCCTTATCTTCTTCGATCTTCTTTTCTAATTCAACTGTATGTACTTGTATAACAGCACCATGAACAATTCTCAAAAAATTAACATAAGCATATTTCTCATCTTCCAAATAAGAAAAAAAACATCTGTATCGTGAATCGTAGTACGGACAATAGTCGATTTAGATTGATAATTTTTAATGGCTTCAAGTGCTTCTTTCATTCGATTGGCCTCCTCAAAATGCAGTGATTCCGCATACGAATTCATCTTCCTGGTCATAACCTGAATGACAGAAGACAAATTACCTTTCAAAATATTCCTCACCTGGCTGATAAATTCATCGTATTCTTCTTCCTGTATTTTACCAATACAAGGCCCGAGACAATTACCGATATGATATTCCAAACAAACTTTAAAACGGTTGTTATAGACAGCCTTCGTATTTAATGCAAGCTTACAAGTCCGTAATTTGAATAAAGATTTAATTAAAGAAATCAGTACATGGGCAAATTTTCCCGAAGTATAAGGACCGAAATATTCCGATCCGTCGTGTACAAAACGGCGGGTAAGAAACACCCGGGGATAAGGTTCTTTCTTAATACAAATCCAGGGATAAGATTTATCGTCTTTCAATAAAATATTATAACGCGGCTTATATTTTTTGATCAGATTATTTTCTAAAAGTAATGCATCTTGCTCACTATTTACAACAATATACCGTAAATCCGTGATTTTATTGACCAAAATCCGGGTTTTATTTGACTGATTACTTTGATTTAAATAAGATAATACCCTATTTTTTAAATTTTTAGCCTTTCCAATATATATAATTACTCCAGAAGAATCGAAATATTGATATACTCCAGGTGAAGAAGGTAATTCACTAATCTTTTTTTTTTTCAAATGGTCATCATATAAAGCCATAACAAATTCAATCTGCTAAAAACTTAAATTTACTATATTCGAACAATCCTCTTTCACCTATTTTCAATTCAGGTATCACAATCAGAGCCATAAAAGAAAGAGTCATAAAAGGTGAATCGAGTATACACCCATTATGATGCAAAATTTGAATTAATTTATTCCAAATCATAGCTACCTTTTCACCATTTTCATCAGTCATAATACCGGCAATAGGTAAAGATAAAATGTCAACTTCTCCCTCAGATGCCACTGAAAGTCCTCCTTTTGCTGAAATAATAGAATTAAGAGCAATCAATAAATCCTGATCATTACATCCTACTGCAATGATATTATGGGAATCATGCGATATACTACTTGCAAAAAGCACCTTTTTTCAGACCTATTCCATGTATAAAAGCAATCTGAGGAGGTTTATTCTCATAACGATTCAGATAAATAATCTTGAGTATATCTCTATCCAAATCAGATTCAAAATTATCGAATGAATCATGATTTGAAAAAATTACTTTATCTGTAATTAATTCCCCATCATACACCTTGATAGAAACGATATCGGATGTTATGGGTTTTCTCAAATCGGAAAGCTGGAGTAATTTCCGATTGAATTGATTCAAATTCGAAAAATCAGAAACTTCAGCTTTAATATCCGGCATAGACCAAGAACTAGAATATTTAAGTTCACCCTGTATGTAAACTTCCGATACTGAAAATGATTTTAAGTCTTCAAATATACAAAAATCAGCAGGATCTCCTATCCGAAGTGTACCTACCGGTAAGTGATAATGTTGTATAGGATGAAGAGAAGCTATTCTCAAAACCTGAAATAAATCGAAACCATCAGCAATAGCTCTTCGAACTATCTTATCGATGTGCCCGCAATGAATCAAATCTCCGGGATGAGAATCATCTGTACAAAACATCAAAGAATAAGGATGACTATTTATCAAGGATTTTAAAGCCTCGTAATTTTTAGCTGCACTTCCTTCCCGAATTAGAATTTTCATTCCTAAAGAAATTTTTTCCAAAGCTTCGGATAAAGATACAGATTCATGATCAGTAGAAATGCCTGCACTTACATATTGTTTCAAAACTTCCCCTATTATCCCCGGAGCATGCCCATCGATCGGTATATTATATTTTTCAGCTAATTTCAATTTACGCCATACTTCAGCATCTTTTTGTAATACTCGGATATATTCATCATTTCCGATAGAGAAACAAACGAATAGTTTTGTAATAATTCCTCGATATGATCAGAATTTATTTCAGCTCCTGAATAATCAAAAGAAGTAGCGGGAACACAAGAAGGCACTGAAAAGAAAATTTTGATGGGTGCTTTCCAACTATTTTCTATCATAAACCGAATACCTTCTATTCCTAAAACATTGGCTATTTCATGAGGATCATTAATAACGGCTACTGTCCCTTTCGAAATAGCCAGTTTTGAAAATTCTTCAGGCACCAGCATCGAACTTTCAATACGTACATGAGCATCTATAAAACCAGGCGCTATGAAATTTTGATAAGAATTGGAATTTTCTAAAATATCGGTAATTATTCCATGGTCTATACAAATTGTTCCGGGAAAAAAATCCGGTTATTATAGATATCAATAATATTACCTTCAATTTTTTTCATCGGTTCAAAAATTCTTTTATAAAAATATTTTATAAAACACATATTTCACCCTTCGCACCTTTTTTATGTTCCACGTGAAACATTCGCCTCTTTACCGTCCCATCAATATCAAAAGAACATTAATATCAGCTGGCGACACACCACTTATACGAGAAGCCTGACCTATTGTTCTAGGTTGAATCTTTGACAATTTTTGACGAGCTTCAATAGACAAATTCGTGAGTTCTTCGTAATTAAATTTTCCAGCAATGACTAGATTCTCTAAACGGGATAATTTATCGGCTAACATTCGTTCCCGCTCGATATATCCCGAATATTTTATAGAAATTTCAGCAGCTTCAATGATTTCATCACGCAAAACAAATTCCCCGATAAAATTATTCAACGAAGGTAAAACATCGATCAAAGCCAATAATCCCACTTGAGGACGACTAAGAATATCCACCAACTTCATTCCTTGTCGGATAGGTGCTGTATTCAATGAAAGTAGAAAAAGAATTGATTTCATCAGGTTTAACACTAAAATTCTTAATAAAAAATCAATTAACAAATCTCTCTTCTCTATTTTATCCAAATATATCTTATGTCTATTATTAGTAACTAAACCAATCTGAAATCCCTTAGGTGTCAAACGCATATCCGCATCATCTTGTCTCAATAAAATACGATATTCTGCCCGGGAAGTAAACATACGATAAGGTTCATCCACTCCTTTCGTCACTAAATCGTCTATGAGTACCCCAATATATGCTTCATCCCGATTCAATACAAATTCAACTGAAGAATGTAAAGATAAATGGGCATTGATCCCGGCCATCAATCCTTGTGCTGCTGCTTCCTCATAACCTGTCGTTCCATTGATCTGACCGGCAAAATAAAGTCCTTGAATCAATTTAGTCTCTAAAGTATGATAAAGCTGTGTAGGAGGAAAATAATCATATTCTATCGCATAACCCGGCCGGAAAATTCTTACATTCTCGAAACCTTCAATCAAACGCAAACCGGTCAATTGTACATCCCAGGGCAATGAAGAAGAAAAACCGTTTAAATAAAACTCTGTAGTAGTTTCTCCCTCCGGTTCCAAAAATAAATGATGACTGGTCCTATCGGCAAAAGTATTCAATTTAGTCTCTATGCTGGGACAATAACGAGGACCAACGCTCTGTATAGTGCCGTTGAATAAAGGACTATCGGTAAACCCCTGCCTCAAAGCATGATGTACAGCTTCGTTACTATAAGCCATATAACAAGGCCTTTGGATCAGAGTATTCCTATAATCATAATGCAAATAAGAAAAACAATGAAAATCATTATCCCCGCCTTGTTCGGTCAATTTAGAAAAATCGATACTTTTTCCGTCTATACGGACAGGAGTACCGGTCTTCATCCGCCCCGTTTCGAATCCCAAGCTACACAATTGAGCTGTTAAACCGTGAGAAGCCGGCTCGGAAATACGGCCTCCTTCGAAACTTACCCGACCTATATGCATTAGGCCGTTTAAAAAAGTTCCGTTGGTTAAAATCACCCGTTTCGCATTAAAAACGACCCCCAAGGCTGTCTTAACCCCGTAAACCTGCCCATCTTTCACTACCAACTCTACTACATCATCCTGCCACATATCCAAACCATCCGTATGCTCGAGCTGATACCTCCAATTAGCAGAAAATTTCATCCGGTCGCATTGTGAACGAGGACTCCACATAGCAGGACCTTTCGAACGATTCAGCATTCTGAATTGAATCGAGCTCTGATCAGTCACTATACCGGTCAAACCTCCCAAAGCATCTATTTCTCTCACTATCTGACCTTTAGCAATACCTCCTATCGCTGGATTACAAGACATCTGAGCTATCTTATTCATATCCAGGGTGATCAATAAGGTATGAGATCCTAAATGAGCTGCTGCACAGGCAGCTTCACAACCCGCATGTCCGGCGCCGACAACAATTACATCATAATCCGGTAAAAGATTTGCCATTTTAAAGCGTTTTAAGAAGATCTAAGCAAATATTTTCATTTTTACGCATTTCCTTACTATCGACATCCGTTTTATCTTTAAATCCGATTAAAAGTGAAGAACTGAATGACAAATCACCCTACAGAACTCATTTTCAAAAAAAAGTAGAAAACATTTCGAATTCGATTTCACTGTATCCAAACTAATGAATACATCGCCCGAAAGTACATCTCCTTCGCAATAGTCGAAAGTAATAACATCAGTATAATAATCGTGTTTCAAATATTGACGATTTACAGCAAGTATATAGTCATCGTCACAAAAAATAAAATTGATAGCACCTACCGATTTATTATAATGTCCGGCAATCACCTCGATCCATTTACATATCAGCTTATCAGAAAAAAAAGAAAAAAGGATAGTCTGCTTTTCCTTCTCTATAAAACAAAATTTCTTTCATTGAAATAGCTTAAAAACGTTATTATAACCCAGGAAATCTTTCCCACAAAATAAAAAACGCTGACACACACATTCACTACAAATTAAAAACCAAAGTCACCGTAGAACCTCCGTTTTCAAATATTAACTCATCGGACAAAGTTTTCATCAGATATATAGCCCACGACCGGTTATTTTATTGATATTATCCGGTAAAGTCGGATCCGGTATAACTTCATAATCGAACCCCTCTCCTTCATCACTGACTGTCACCTTAAATTGTTTATCTGTTTTCTCAGCTACTAAACTCACCATTTTATCCGGTTGGCGTTTATTTCCGGATAAAATAGCATTATTAACCGCTTCGATAACCGATAAGCTGATCTTACCATACAATACAGACGGTAAAAAGCAAAATAATCAGTAAAAGTTTCTACAAAATTCTCAACTTTGACAATATTACTGATTTCTGACGAAATTGAAATTGATAATTTATTCATTCCCAAGCTTTATATAGTAATGGTTGTACATTGATTTAAAATAAGTATTTAACTTCAAATCAGACTTTTGAATATCCGTTTTAATGAAAGCCGATTTCTTTTGAAATTCAAACATCTGCTCAGGCCGATGAAACCGAGTCTGAGTGGCCGATTCAGATTTACGTTTATCTTCAAAATTCCTCTTTCTCTTTTTGATGCTTTTTCTGACATTAATAATTTATTATAAATTAAGTTATTCCGATTAATTAATTGACCGGAAACCGAATAATTAGCCATATCTCTAATATTTTGATCGATCAATTGGTTGATCTCATTCAATAATTGTTTTTCTCTGCTTGACATCGAACCAGCTTCTGAAATAAATTCATTCAAACTCTTTCTGAAGAGTTCGTTCTCTCTGATCATATTATTGATTCTTTGATGTAAAGGTTTACCTTTTTTTCACCATTTTTCATTTGAGAAACTAAATCTTCCAATTGCTTCTTCAGATTACGTTGAAATTGCTTCATTTTAGGATATCCACTATCACCTGATGAATTTCTTTGTCTTTTTTTTTTATCGGAATTTTTTTCTCCCCGTCGTTTACCGGATCGATTTACTTCTTCCTTAGCTTTTTGTAATGCATCGGTCAAAGATAAAGCAATATCATTCAAATAATTAATAATATAATGCTGCTCTCCCCTTAATAAATCGCTGCGTCTATTGTCCTGAATGTAACCCGGTAATAATCCGAATTTTACTTCAAGATCATAAAACTTTCGGTCCAAAAGAGAAGCTAGCATCAAATTCGACTTAGCCAAGACAGATAAACTATCTTTTATTATCTTATATTCCTGTCTTTTTAAATCCTGAATACGGCCTAACTCATTATATTTCAAACTTTGAGCTTGTACATCAGAAAATTGCTGTAACAATTCTTCCTGTGATAGCGAAATTATTAAAATATTTTGAATTATCAATTCAATATCATTCTGAGGCAAGGATTTATTAACAAAATTTCGTTCTTGTTGTTGTTTCATTCTTTTTGAAAGTTCGAAAAGATCATCTTCAATCTCTTCTGACAACTTTTTATCTTTCTTATTCCCGGATATATTTTGCCTTTGTTGCTGCATTTTCCAAGACAATCGATCGAAATCGGTCTTAAAATCTTTCAAATCGAAAGGTTCTGACAAGGTTGGAATTCTCTGTAATCAACTCTTCATAATTATTTTCTATCGCTCTCAAATCATTCAATATGCTTTTGTTCCGGGAATAAGCAGAATCCCGATCGAACGATTTGTTTTCCAGTAAACGCTCTAAACGGGCCTGATCCGATTTCAATCGATCGATTTGTTTAGAAATCAAATCATGCCTCTCTTCGATTTGAAACCGTTTCAACAATTCAATATTCCGATCCAATTCTTCACTGACCTGATCGAAAGTAAATTCCATTCTTTCGTCCAAATTTTTAAATTTATCTTTCGAAAATTCTTCGGAAAGCTTTGAAAATTCATCCAACAACTGTTTTATTTCACTATCCATCAAACGGTCCAGTAAATCCTGAATCTTCTTTTTTTTGCTTATCGATCAATAAACTGTCCTGAACAGTAAAACTTCGATTCAAATCCGATTTCTTCTGATTATTTTCTTTTACAGCTTCCAATAATCGATCCAACTGCTCTTTTTTCCGGACAACCTCCTTCGACAACTGTTGCTTTTCCCAATCATCAGTCGTATTATCCAATAATTTTTCCCGTAAATCCTGGATACCGGTAACAATTTCACCTGCTATTTTCTCAGCTTTCTTCAGATCATTGTTGACCGATTGACTAACTTCCCGGTTATAATCAAAAATAGTATTCAAATCAGGAATCCGGTAAATCAGCCGGGAAGAACGGGTACTCTTCGGACCGGAGAGATTATCGTTATCAAAAACCTCAAAATAATAATTTATTTCCGTTTTATCGGTACCGGCAAATTCAGCAAAATCAAAACTAAAATAAAATTCCTGTGTATTCAAATTCTTCATAAAAGATACCGGTACAACGACAGTCCTGTCTGTTCCCAGGGAATAATTGAAGCATAGATCTGAAAATCCATAATCATCGGTAATCACCCCATAAAAATAATGAAGAGAATTTTTTCAAAGAATCCTGAATCTCCGTAATTTGAATTCCAGGGTATAAATCAGAAATGCATATAATATTGAAATTCAACAATTGACGATGAGAAAAAAATAAGCATTACTACCGGACAATATATATTCTCCCGAAGCTTTTATCTGTCTGGAAAAATCGGTCTTAGATACCGACTTCAAAGGAATAGAAATACTTTGTTCTTTATCTTCAAAAAATAAAGAATCCAAATTAGAATAGGTCAATTCAAATTGTAAAACCGAACCGTACAACACTTGCAAATCGACTGTATTGGTTAAAATTTCGGGCTCCTTTCCTATATAAGCAGGAGGAATAGCTACCACTCGATAACCGTCGATAGAAGGAGTCGGCAACACCCTCAAAAGATAAGAATCGCTAGTTTGATCCTGCGTTTTAAAATAAAATTTCAAATCATTATTAACCAGTTCGAAATCATACGTAAAAATTGAATCAACGGAAGTCATTAAAAATTCTCCTCCGCCATAACAAATAAAAACAGGTTTTACAGTTGCATCGGGAATGGAAAGACTCAATTGCACACCTGAAAGGTCTTACCATATTCTACTTCCAAACTTCGATTTAAAATGTGAAAACCTACCTCATTCGAAGGGCCCGAAACCTGTCTGTAATCTTTTAAATCCGAATAATAATCATACCATTCAAAACCGGTAAAGAAAAAAAAGAACAAAAAAGAAAAACAACAATAACCGATAATTTAAGATACAATATTCTGGGAAAAGACAAAAAAGAACGGGATGCGGTCAGCTGTCGATATTTTTGATTAAAAGCCGCTTGTTTTAACACTGTTTGTCCGATAACCAATTTATCCCGAAAAGCCAGATTATACACAGATATAAAAATATCGTCGACCTGACGGGGTATAACAGACGAGATTTGTTTTATAAGAATATCCCTGGATAATCGAAAAGACAAGAAAAAACCGAATGAACGGTAAAAGGGATAAAAAAGAGAAAAACTCTACTCCTAAGAGTAAAAATAAAATCAGATAAAGAACATATTTAAAATCGGGTAAAAGTCTGAAAAAAGAAAGAAGTCCGGCATAGAAGAATAAAAAAAGTAAAAAAGTAAAAAGCACAACCGCTACACCCTTCAACAGATCAAATCCTAATAACTCTAATCTGAAACAGGACAATTTCCTTCTAAAATGATTCTTCAGATTCTCATACACAGATTCCATCACAATTATTTAGCTAACCAAAGCTCCGGATTCAATTTCTCTGTATCCTTAAAAACTTCAAAATTCAAAACACTCCCTTTTTTTCTTCGTCATGAGCAACTTTTCCGATCACCTGCTTCGTTTTAACAACATCTCCTTGATTTACTTTTTACCTCCTGCAAATTAATATAGACAGTAAAATAACTTCCATGACGTATAATAACTACATAACTGTCGATATCATTCATATACATAGCCACACTAACCACTCCTTGAAAAACGGAACGCACTTCAGCATTTTTTGAAGTTGTAATTCCAATCCCCCGACTGGCTACTTCAACCAATTTATGTATCGAATGATTAAATACACCGAATTTCTCAGAAATGAATCCTTCAGTCACCGGCCAGGGTAACTTTCCCTTATTTTTAGCAAAATCGTTCGATACCAATTGTTCTTCAGGAGTCAGTTTATAAGTCGAAGTAGTGCTACCGGATTTCTTGATTTGATTGGCTATCAATTTATCCAACTGTTTAGCCAACCTCTGACGTTTTTGCATTTCGGCTTGCAATTTTTTCCGAAAATCTTTCTCTTTTTTCTGAATCTGAGCAATATATTGATTTTCTTTCAATTGTTCGGATTCTAATTCTTTACTCTGTACACCGATTTCATTCAAAGCAGTATTCTTTTGTGCAAACAAATCCTTCAATTCTTTGTTTTTAACATCCAAAGAATCGTTTACCGCCTGAATCATATGTAATTGACGTTTAGAATATTCCTGAATCTGTTGAAAGTATTTAAACCGATTATAAGCCTGATTAAAATCTGCTGAAGAAAAAATAAACATCAATTTATCTGTTTTATTCCGTTTTTTCCAGCTACCATACACCAATTTCGCATAAAGATCGAGCATCGACTTTTTGTTCTCTTCCAGTTCTTTAATACGCTGCTCATTGGCAGAAATATTATTCTGAATAAGTCCTACTTCCTGATTTAAAGAACTTAATAGTTTTTTACTCTGTTGAATCTTCTGCCTTAAAATATTCAATTTCTGAGTAGAAACAGACTTGTTCTTTTCGGCTTCCTTCAACAATGAATTTAAATAAGCGATCTCCTTTTCAGTCTTAGCTTTTTTGTTTTTTAATATCACTGATCGATTGAGCTGAGACATTTATCTCAAGCGAAAAAAACACAAAACTAACAATATACCTAAAAACTTGTAGATCATGAATTATTCTATTCTTTTTAAATTTAGGAGAAATTTTAAAATTCGGTTCCAAAGGTACGTCGAAATCTATTTTCAAAAATTTTAATTCCAGACTGGTTTTATTATTTCCAACCGCTAATTGGAAGACAATCTTTTTCCGGAAAATTCTTTTCCGAAAACTGTTTAAATGCTCCATAATTCACACTCACAGACATATCTTCATCCAGATCTTCTACAGATACTTTTACAGGCCGGAAATACTCAGGATCTATTAAAATCCGCTGCAAAACCAGCATAAAATCTTTATTCTTTCGTTTTTTCTTATAGAATTTTTTTTGATCTTACGGCTAATTGCCCTTTCTTCTACAGTAGAAAGTTCATATCCCAATTCTGTCTTATCCAATTTATATTTCTTTTCCTTACCTAAACCTGCACAATCCTGAAAATCAAAAAAAAAGCATTCGTGATGATCTTCTCGACACAATCGAAACTTACCCGGACATCGAACTTATCATAAAAATAATCATAATCGGCTACAAAGAAGTTCTTATGATAAGTGTCTACAAATTTGATACTGTCTTTAGTCAATAAAATACGCGCTACTTCGATTCCTAATGGTGCTGTAACATTAGCCTGAATAAAACTATCCCGGCTTAATTTTCAGAGAAGCCTTTAAACTATTGGATCCTTTCCCGTCTTTATAGGAAATATCCATCTTTTTTTAGCAAACAAAGTAGAATATTCCAATTCATTATTTTCGATATTTTTCAATAGCCGGCCTTCCGTTATAGAAGGAATATTCTTTTTTTACCGCTATCTGTTTAGCAGAACGGCAAGACACTATTGAAACAACTACGATTATCAACAAAAATATATGTCCACCCAGTCTCATTTCATTCAATTCATCGTCTTTTAATCGGATAATTTACCGGATTGTATCTTATCATTCAATTCTTCCGAAACCCCACCTCCCATTTCAGCTGCTTTTTTCCACATCTTCAAAGCTTCCTGGTGTTCTCCACTCCGATACAGGATATCACCATAATGTTCATAAAGCACACCGGAAGGATCCTTATCCTTTTCTATAGCTAATTTAATATAATACCTGGCTTGAGAATATTCTCCCCGTTTATACAACACCCAGGCATAAGTATCCAGGTAAGTTGCATTATCGGACTCCATAGCGACAGCCTGTGAACTCATTTTTTCCGCTAAAGCCAGTCTTTCATTCCGCAAAGAGAGATAATAAGCATAATTATTCAATACCAATATATCGTTCGGATTAATTTTCAATACTTCGTCGAACATCTTGAATGCCCTCTCCACGCTATCCAAATTGTAATAACAATCAGCTAAATAAGAATAAAACTGGGATCTTAATTCGGGCTTATCGTCTGTCAACTCAACGCCTTTTTTCGAACAAAGGCAAAGCTTCGGCGAATTGTTTTTGCATCATCAGAGCGATTCCCCGATAAAGCATAGGGTAAAGGTTGTTCCGGAAAATACTTTATAGCTTCTATTCCATGCCGATACATACAAGTGGTATCTCCCATCTCGTTACACATCAGCAGCAATTCTTCCCAAATCAAATAATTATTTTTGTCCTTCGAAAGAATATACTCCAATTCATTCCGTGCTTCAGCCAATTTATGATCTTTTTTCAGAAAATCCGAATGTAAAGCCCTTACCGACAAATCGTCGCTATATTTTTTGCATCAATAGATTCATATAATTATCCAACTGACTATCGCTTGTCAATGTCGTATCAGGATTCAGAATCAACTTCAGAATATATTGTATTTTATATCCATTCTCGATTTTATCACTGACCAAAGCTTCTTTCGTATGTCTATCGGCTTCTTTCAATTCTTTCTTACTCCGATAATAATCAGCCAAATAGAAATGAACAAAACCGTTATCAGGCTCGGCCTTCAATATACGATCCAGAATTTGTAATCCTTTTTTATCCTGATTATAATTGAAATAAAGTTCGGCTAATAAACTAAGGTATTCGCTCTTATCCGGGAACTTCCGAATCAACTTTAATAATTCGTTGGATGCTTTCTTAACATCATCGAGTTTAGTATACAACTTAATTTTTTCGATAGATACAGGTTCGGTTATGCCGTTCTGTTGTTCATAACGGTTCGAATACCTCGATCGCTTTCTGCCATTTTTCGACAGATATATATAACTCCGCTTCGATCAAATAAAATTCTTCTTTATTCGGATATTTAGCAATGATATCGGCATATACATTACAAGCCTCTTCGATCATCGCTTTCTTTTGCAAAATATTGGCTAACAATATTTTATACCACATATTATCCGGATTTCCGGCCACAGCCTCACGAGCTAACTGCAAAGCACCGTTATAATCTTCACCTGCAGTCAAAATACCGGCTATTTCATATTTTGCAACTGAACTGGAAGGAAGGATTTTAAGGCAATTATCGAACCATCCGATAGCAGCCTGATAATCCCCGGTAATTTTACTCCTGACCCCTTCCATAAAAAGAATAGTCAAATTCTAATCTGGTTTTCTCATCTAGCTCCTGTATGTTCTCCGTTTTCTTTTTTTTTCGGCAAAAGCAGGTAAAATAAAAAGAAAACAAAGCATGAAAGCAATCCATCTTACCATATTTTTTTCTATTCTTTAATTTTATAATTATTTTTTTCCTGTATGACCGAATCCTCCGTCTCCCCGTTCGCTGTCCGATAGTTCATTTACTTCTATCCATTCGGCTTGTTCTACCTTGTTAATGACCATCTGACAAATTCTTTCTCCGTCTTCGATCGTAATCATATTATTAGAGAGATTCACCACGATAACTCCTAGTTCACCACGATAATCGGCATCTAAAGTTCCCGGACTGTTCAATAGTCCTAAACCTTCATTTAAAGCCAACCCGCTACGGGGACGGATTTGTGCTTCATATCCCTCGGGTAATTCGATAAATAAACCTGTTGGGATCAATTTTTCTTTCCAAAGGTTTCAACGTGACGATTTCTTCCAGATTAGCCCTAATATCCATACCAGCCGAAGCTTTTGTTTTATATTCAGGTAGCGGATGTTTTGAACGATTTACAATTTTGATTTCCATTTATCTTAGATTATTCCTATTTTAATACAATCTTCAAACTTTACTACTTTTTATTTTTCAAAGGAAATAGCTTTCCATAAAAATTTGAATAAAGTGTTTTGCAAAGTTACACAAAGACGTTTTTCAACAATCATATATTCATTATTATATTTTTATTCTTTTATAAAAAAAAAATGATGATTATAATAGACTGTTAGTTGTCTTCAAAAAATGTTGATCGATTTATTTGATTTTATCGTTCTTAAAAATTGGAACTGTGTTTCTAACATGATATTGTAATATAATATGTTTTTATTCAATAATTTATATGAGTTATTAACAATTGTCAGTAACCTATTTCACAGAAAAAAAAAATAGATTTTGAACTGTGGAAAACTGTTAGTAATTTGTATAAATGTTTTGAGATAAAAATGAATTCTTTTCTTGGTTATTCGGGTGAAATATCGAATAAGAGTTGAAAACGAGATATCCAAATAAAGATATGAGTTTCTTTAAGTAGTTTTCAACAGCCGATTAATAACTTTTCAACAATATTTTTTCTAAGCAACAATCTCCGGGAATTGATTCGATCAGAAAATATAATTACGCTGATCAATTATAGCTTTTGCAGAATAGAAGTGGTAGAAAAAAACCGGGAGTAAGATCTATTGTTATAATTTCCCCTCCTTTTGCTTTTACGATGTCGTAACCTACAATTTCTTCGGGTTTATAATCACTTCCTTTTACTAAAATATCGGGTTGAATAAACCGGATCAGTTCCAGAGGAGTATCTTCGTCGAAGAAAATAATTTTGTCTGTAAAAAGAAGTGAAGCAAGTAAGAGAGCCCGGGCTTCCTGGTTATTGACAGGACGTTTATCACCTTTTAATCTTTTGACCGACGCATCGGTATTCAATCCTATAACTAATTTTTTGGCCAAGACCGGCAGCTTGGGCGAGATATTCGATATGTCCCCGGTGCAGAATATCGAAACAACCATTCGTGAAAACAATTTTTTTCTTCTTTAAATCTCCATTGACTCAAAGTATGGATCAGGAGTTTCTTTTTCTCTGACAATTTTATTTTCTATGAATGATAAGTAATTCATTTACAATTATTTTAATCTGGGATTTATTCCCAGATCATATCAATCGATTGGTATTGGTGTCCGGAAATACCAAGGTTGGCGTATGTTTTTTAGCTTCTTCGAAGTCCATCGATGCATAGGAAATAATGATGACCACATCTCCTACTGCACATTTCCGGGCCGCCGGGCCGTTCAGACATACGACACCTGAGTTTCTTTTCGCCTTTAATGACATAAGTTTCTAATCTTTCTCCGTTGTTTACATTGACGATCTGAACTTTTTCATTCTCGATAATATTAGCGGCTTCCATTAAAGCTACATCGATCGTTATGCTACCTACATATTGAAGGTTAGCTTCAGTGACGGTTGCTTTGTGGATTTTAGATTTGACTACTTCTATAAACATGATGATAATTTTAAAATGGATTTAAAATTAGAATACAATGTTATCTATCAGTCGGATTTTTCTTCGGCATATACAGCTACACAAGCTACTTTAGTTCCTTCTTCTGACCAGTTTTCCACAACTTTTAGAGTGGTATCGTCGACAATTTCGACATACTCTGTTTCCAGGTATGGATTATTGTTGATTTCGTCAGCAATCCATTTTTTCAATTCACTGACATTCATTTGTGAAGCTAAGTTACGAGCTTTTTTAAAGTAGCGTATATGTGAGGAGCATTTTTTTTGTATTCTTCATCGAGCAATGTGTTACGTGAACTTTTGGCTAGTCCATTTTCTTCCCGGATAATCGGACACGGAATGATTTCGATGTTGTATTTTAATTGTTTCACCATATTTTTGATAATAGCGATTTGCTGGAAATCTTTCATTCCGAAGAATGCTTTATCAGGTTGAACAATATCGAATAAACGACTCACTACCTGACCTACTCCATTGAAGTGACCCGGTCTTTTCGCTCCTTCCATCACTGTTTCTATATATCCGAAATCGAATTTTCGGGTATCCGGTTCCGGATAAATTTCTTCAACAGAAGGTGCGAATGCGATATCACAATCTACTGTTTTCAGTAATTCGATATCTTTGTCCAGTGTTCGGGGATATCTTTTCAGATCTTCCTGATCATTGAATTGTGTTGGGTTGACAAATATACTGACTACAGTGATATCACTATTGTGTTTACTTTCTTTTTTACGAGGGATAAATGTCCTTCATGTAAAGCTCCCATTGTGGGAACAAATCCGATTTTTTTCCCTTCTTTACGGAGATTTTCCAGAAGGCTAATTAGTTCATTTTTAGTGTTTAAAACTTGCATGATACTTCGTTAAAAATACGGGATGCAAGTTTACGAACTATTTTTATAATTAGGAAATGAACTAGCTTAAATTATTTTATTAAGGTTTAAGGAAAAAAAAAGAAATCTGTTATTTCCGGACTTATCTAATGTATTGAGAGTTAAAACGGATAAAACATTCGATTGTACAGCATACTATAGAGTTTATAAAAAGTTTATAAAAGTATAGAGATGTCCTTCGGACAGGGTTTATGGAACTTTTATTCAGAAAATATTTATTTATATAAGGTATGGATAGCCGGATGGACGGAAGTCAATGCTTCGATTAATTCGCTTCGGCTGACTCCTTCGCGCATAACGATAAAAATAGTATCGTCTCCTGCAATAGTTCCCAGAATTTCAAAGTAATTTTCACTGTCTATGAGGACGGTTACTGCATTGGCATATCCGGGCAAAGTTTTGATAACAGCCATATTGCCCGAAAAATCGATACTTATTATGGTGTCGGTGATAATAGCCGAAACTTTTTCTTCCCGTTGTTCATTTTGAATACTTTCAGGAATTACATAAATATACCCTTTTTTCTTTATGCGGGATTTTGGCAACTTTCATAAATTTCAAGTCCCGGGATAAAGTGCTTTGGGTAGCTTCGACGTTCATTTCTTTCAAACGGAACAATAATTCTTCTTGTGAAGAAATGAGTTCCGATTCGATCCAGTTTGCGTATAGTTAAAAGTCTTTTGGTTTTATTTCTCATAAATGATATCGTTAAATAATGGTCATAAGGCAAAGATAGAGATTAAATTCAGAATTTGAAATGATATCGATTTTGAATATGTGAATATAAATGCATAAAAAAATGCATAAATATTCTTGTAGTGATATGAAAGTTTTTTTTACCTTTGCGCCAATTTGGACGTTTGATAAATTAGTTCATTTAAATAGATATGCAAAATTTAAAGAAAGCGCGTTTAGTTCTGCAGGACGGAACTGTTTATGAAGGAACTTCATTCGGATATGAGAAGTCGGTTTCCGGTGAAGTAGTGTTCTACACGGCGATGACCGGTTATCCGGAAAGTTTGACGGATCCCTCCTACAAAGGTCAGATTTTGGTTCCTACCTATCCTATGATCGGCAATTACGGAGTTCCGGTGGATGATGAGGAAAACGGGGTTTCAAAATTTTTCGAATCGGATAAAATTCATTGTACAGCGATTTATCATTTCCGATTATTCATTTGCATATAGTCATTGGAATTCGCAAAAAAAGTCTCGGACAGTGGTTGAAAGAACAACAGGTACCGGGACTTTTTGGTATAGATACACGGGCATTGACAAAGAAATTGCGTGAACATGGAGCTATGTTGGGAAGAATAGAATTCGATAATATTTCGATTCCCTTTTATGATCCCAATGAACATAACATTGTGGCCGAAGTTTCTACAAAGGAAGTTGTGGAGTACGGACACGGAAAATATAAAGTGATCTTAGTGGATTGTGGGGTGAAGTATAACATTATTCGTTGTCTTTTGAAACGGGATGTGACCATTAAACGGGTTCCCTGGGATTATGATTTTACTCAGGAAGAGTGTGACGGATATTTTTTGTCCAACGGTCCCGGTGACCCTGCTAAATGTGATATAACCATCAAGCATATTAAAAAAATTTTGACCGGTGATAGACCGATTATGGGGATTTGTTTAGGCAATCAGTTGATGGGCAAGAGCTGCCGGTGCTGTGACTTATAAATTAAAATACGGTCACCGCAGTCATAATCAACCGGTGATGCAGCCCGGAAGCAACCGTTGTTATATTACTTCACAAAATCATGGATTTGCTATCGATGATAAAACATTACCGATAGATTGGGAACCTCTTTTTGTGAATGTCAATGACGGTACTAACGAGGGGATACGCCACAAAACCAAACCTTTTTTCTCGGCCCAGTTCCATCCCGAAGCTTCCAGCGGGCCTGTAGATACAGAATATCTGTTCGATAAGTTTATCGAGAACATGGAAAAAGGTAATAAGTAAAACATTTTAGGTAAAACCAGCTAAGATTAAAATCGACATGAAGGAAATAAATAAAATATTATTATTGGGTTCGGGAGCATTGAAAATCGGTCAAGCCGGTGAATTCGACTATTCTGGATCCCAGGCTTTGAAAGCCATCCGTGAAGAGGGAAAATACAGTGTGCTGATTAATCCGAATATTGCTACTGTGCAGACTTCGGAAGGGGTGGCCGATAAAATTTATTATTTACCGGTTACTCCTGAATATGTAGAAGAAGTCATCAAAAAAGAACGGCCTGATGGTATTTTGCTTTCTTTCGGGGGGCAGACTGCATTGAATTGTGGTGTCGAATTGTATCAGAAAGGCATCCTTGAAAAATATGATGTGCAGGTATTGGGTACTCCTGTGCAGGCGATTATCGATACGGAGGACCGGGAGATTTTTGCCAATAAATTACGCGAAATAGATGTAAAAACCCCTCGTAGTATTGCTGCCAATAGCATGGAAGAAGCCATCGCTGCTTCGAAAGAACTCGGTTTCCCGATTATTGTACGTGCTGCCTACACTTTAGGAGGTTTGGGTTCAGGCTTTTGTTCCGATGAAGAAGAACTTCGTAAATTGGCTGCCAGTGCTTTCTCTTATTCGCCTCAGGTGTTGATCGAAGAATCTTTGAAAGGTTGGAAAGAAGTAGAATATGAAGTTTGTCCGTGATCAGTACGATAACTGTATCACTGTATGCAATATGGAAAATTTCGATCCACTGGGAATTCATACCGGTGAAAGTATCGTAGTGGCTCCTTCTCAGACTTTGAGTAACAGTGAATATCATAAACTCCGGGCTATCGCTATCAAGATTATTCGTCACATCGGAATTGTCGGAGAATGTAATGTTCAGTATACCCTGGACCCGAACTCTGAAGATTACCGGGTGATCGAGGTGAATGCCCGTTTGTCCCGTTCCAGTGCTTTGGCCTCGAAAGCGACGGGTTATCCCCTGGCTTTCGTAGCTGCCAAATTAGGATTGGGATACGGTTTACATGAGATTAAAAATTCTGTTACAAAAGTGACTACCGCTTGTTTCGAACCGGCTTTGGATTATGTCGTTTGTAAAATTCCGCGCTGGGATTTGAATAAGTTCGAAGGAGTGTCCAAGCTGATCGGATCCTCTATGAAGAGCGTCGGAGAAATTATGGCTATCGGACGTACTTTTGAAGAAGCGATACAAAAAGGACTCCGGATGGTGGGACAAGGTATGCACGGATTTGCCGGAAATAAGATTGAAATCCCGGATATCGATGAAGAATTGGTGAATCCCACGGATAAACGGGTTTTTTGCTATCGCCGAAGCTTTCGACAGAGGATACGATGTGGATAAAATACATGAGATGACACGTATCGATAAATGGTTTTTGGAGAGGTTACAAAATATCCATTATCTGAAAAATGAGCTGAATAAATATTCGACCATTACAGGAGTGAGTTCTGTTCTGCTTCGGAAAGCAAAACAAATGGGATTTTCAGATTTTCAGATCGGACGTCTGACAATCAAAGACGATCGGCTGACTGCTCATCAAAAAAATGCTGGAAGTGCGTGAATATCGGAAAGGATTGGGAATTTTACCTTGTGTTAAACAGATAGATACGTTGGCCGGAGAATATCCGGCAATGACCAATTACCTGTATGTGACCTATAATGGGACGGAAAACGATATTCAGTATGAACATGACGGCCGGTCGGTCATTGTACTGGGTTCCGGTGCCTATCGGATCGGTAGTAGCGTAGAATTCGACTGGTGTGGGGTCAGTGCTTTGAATACGATCAATAAGATGGGATACCGTTCTGTGATGATTAATTATAATCCGGAGACGGTGAGTACGGATTACGATACCTGCGATCGTCTTTATTTCGACGAATTGTCTTTCGAGCGTGTGATGGATATTGTAGAGCTGGAAGAACCGAGGGGAGTGATTGTTTCTACCGGTGGACAAATTCCGAATAACCTGGCGATGCGTCTGAACGGTCAGCATGTCAATATTTTAGGTACATCGGCAGAATCCATCGACCGGGCCGAAGACCGTCAGAAATTTTCTACGATGTGTGATCACTTGGGTATCGATCAACCCCGCTGGAAAGAATTGACCAGTCTGGAGGATATTTATACGTTTGTCGATGAGGTCGGATTTCCTTTGTTGATTCGTCCCTTCATATGTCCTTTCGGGAGCTGCAATGAATGTTGTATCCAATAGGGAAGAATTGGTTCATTTTCTCGAACTAGCTGCTGAAGTATCTAAAGATCATCCGGTTGTGGTGACCGAATTTATCGAACAGGCTAAAGAAGTAGAGATAGACGCCGTAGCTCAGCATGGAGAAATAAAAGCCTATGCCATTAGTGAACACGTAGAGTTTGCCGGCGTACATTCCGGAGATGCTACGATTGTCTTTCCGGCACAAAAACTATACGTGGAAACCATGCGGCGGATTAAAAGGATTGCCCGTGCTATTGCGAAAGAACTGAATATTTCCGGGCCTTTCAATATGCAATTCCTGGCCAAAGACAACGATATCAAAGTGATCGAATGTAATCTGCGTGCTTCGCGGAGTTTTCCGTTCGTATCGAAAGTTTTGAAATATAACTTTATCGAAATGGCAACCCGGATTATGTTGGGTGAACATGTAGCCGAATTGAATAAATCGGTTTTCGATTTGGATTATGTCGGAGTCAAAGCTTCTCAATTTTCGTTTGCCCGTTTGTTAAAGGCCGATCCGGTGTTAGGAGTGGATATGTCGTCTACCGGAGAGGTGGGATGTATCGGTGAAAACTATTACGAAGCTATCTTAAAGAGTATGATTTCTGTAGGTAACCGGATTCCTGAAAAGAATATTCTGATTTCTTCGGGCCCCAGCCGTTCAAAAGTGGAATTACTCAATTCTACAAAAATGCTCATTGCCAAAGGATATCATATTTTTTGCAACAGCAGGTACGGCTAAGTTCTTTGAGGAAAACGGTATTCGTGTCACCATCCTTCATTGGCCCGACGAAGAGAAAGAACCGAATATTATGGACTACCTGCGGAATAAAAAAAATAGATATGGTGATTAACATTCCGAAGAATCATACAAAACGGGAATTGGATAACGGTTATAAAATCCGCCGGGCTGCCGTGGATTATAATATCCCTTTGATTACCAATGCTCGTCTGGCCAGTGCTTTCATTTATGCCATCTGTAAAGTCGACCGGCAAGACATGGCGATCAAGAGTTGGGACGAATACAAATAATGTTGTAAAGGGTATCGGGACCTCTATCCCGATCGTAGCGAAGGATTTTCGGATGGCAGAGGGCCAAAGGAGATCCTTCGCTTTGTATTGGTTTATTTCAACCATCTTTTCATGGTTTGTCCTTGACACGGCATAACGTTGTTTCCGCATCGCTATATGCGAATTTAAAGCTTTTTTTAGAATACCAGGCTGTAGATATAAACCAGCATGGAAAAAATCGATACGATTATGTCACGATTCTAAATAATTTGATATTTTTAGGCGGTTTAAATTTGATTATGCCTGGTAAAAAGATAGAAATTTCGGATGATTGCTTGATGAAACAACTGAAACTTAAGTCGTATAGGGCTTTTGAAGTGGTTTTTAATCGTTATTATGCGGGATTATATCGTTTTGCTTTGGCTTATCTGATGAATCTGTGAATTAGCGGAAGATGTGGTTCAGGAAGTGTTTTGTTCGCTCTGGACTTCTTCGCTTTCAATTCCCGAAAGTACCCATCTGAAAAGTTATCTTTATGCTTCTGTAAAACATGCTTGTCTGGATTATTTTAAACATTTACAGGTGATAGACATCAATCAGGATAAATTGACAGAAGCTTTGATTTTTTCCGGGACAATAGAATATGAAGATAATGAGGATTTATTGGAAAAGGTGAAAGCATGTCTGGATAAATTACCTGAGCAACAAAGACGGGTATTGGAATTAAAAGTATTCCGCGATATGAGTTATCGTGAGATAGCAGAAACATTGAATATTTCAGAATTGACAGTCCACACCCACATAAAGAGAGCATATAAATTTATACGGAGTTCTTTGCCTTTGCTCTATTGTTTCCTGAAATATTGGGAGCAATTATAGAATTTTTATTTTTTTTCTAAAAAAAAAAAAAAAAAAAAAAAAATACCCTGATTTAAAAAAAAAAAATACTGTCTTTATATAAAGAGAGTGTGAAAAAAATTATGAAAATTGATTGGAAAATTATAAGGAATTGGGCTTTGGGAGAAGCTTCAGAAAAAGAAAAACAAGAAGTGGAGAGATGGGGGAGATGGGAGAAGAAAAACCGGAATTTTCTCGAAGATACTTATAACTATTATTGTGAAGAAAGTATGGTAGAGAATCCTTCTCCGGAAAATATGAAACGTGTTTGGAGAAAATTGGATCCTTACAGGCAGATGAGAAGACGTCGGATGAGGCAGATGAGTTTGGTTGCCGCCAGTGTGATTCTTGGGATTGGAATATTTTGGGGAGATCATTTTTTCTCCGGGGTAAAAATGGAGAAAACTTTTTCAAGAACGATTCCTGTACGGTTGATAACCTCAGACGGTATTCAGCATGATCTGAATAAAGGTACATTGAAAGATTCTTTAAAAGTTGGTTTTAAGAATGAAATTTCAGAGGGATTGCAACTCGGTACTGTCATTCAGAAGAAAGAAAAATGACGGAGCGTTTCCATGAAATTATTGTTCCGCGTTGTGGAGAATATCGATTGGTTCTGTCCGATGGGACACGGATATACCTGAATGCCGAATCGTCCCTTCGTTTTCCGGATGTTTTTGGGGATGAACGAAAAGTATATTTGACGGGAGAAGAAGCCTATTTTGAAGTTACACAGGATAGTCTGCGTCCCTTTTTGGTGGAATTTGAAGGAGCCTGCGTTAAGGTGTTGGGAACGCAATTTAATGTAAGAGCATATCCGACGGGCCCTTCTTTCACGACATTGGTTTCCGGTTGTGTGAAAATAGTGCATAAAAATCAGGTTTTGCAGTTGGAACCTGGTCAGCAGTGTGAAGTAAGAGAAGAGAAGATGTTGTTGCATAATGCGGATTTGATGACTGTTTTAGCTTGGAAAAACGGGGGAATTCATTTTTAAGGATGTTGCTTTGGAAACTATAATGGATGAACTAGCCCGTTGGTATGAAATATGCAAGTGGACTATGAAACGGAAGATTTGAAAAAAAAATGCGGTTTTACCTTTATGTGGAGCGAAGTGAAAACCTCGAAGAAGTGCTGCAGAAAATAGCTTTGACAAACCAGGTAAAATACCGGGTTAATGGAAAGAAAATCATTATACAGAGATAAAAAACACGAAAAGTGTTGACCCCACTTTTCGTGTAAAACCTGCTAATAATATTAACAAGTTGTATTAATTCTACAAAACTATGAAAAAAAAAAAACGAAGATTATACTTCGGTAATCTGCCGAAGTATAGAATTTTTAAACTCAAACCATTTATTTTCTTGATTTTGAGTGTCTTTTTATTTCGGACAGTTATTTGGACAAAGAGATAATCCGAAAATAACATTCAATTTTCAACGGGCTCCGTTTTTCAAGGTCATAGAGAATATCCGGCAGCAAATTCCTTATGAATTTGTATTTAATTCAGAGGATGTCCGCTCTTTGAACAACATGACCCTTTCCCTGAAAAAGAGGTTACTTTACAACAGGCATTGGATGCCCTGTTGGAAGGTTCCGGTATGGAATATGTGATTGAACAAAAAACAGTGGTAATTAAAAAGAAGGTAAATTCTCCGTCAGAAAAATCAAAATCGATTTTATTGAAGGGATTTGTTACTGATCGCCAGAAACATCCATTACCGGGAGTAACGGTAAAATTGATAGATATGATGTTGGGGACTTCTACCAATCATAAAGGTTATTTTTCCATTCAACTTCCGTTGGAGCGGGGGAACACTTGAGTTTTCTTTTATAGGATATGTTTCACAGAAAGTGAATTTTACAGAACGAACGACAGATACACTTCGGATTGTGATGGAAGAGTTGATTGTAGGGATGGAAGAAGTTGTGGTAACCGGCTATCAGAAAGTCGATAAGCGGCGTTCTACCAGTGCTATTACCTCGGTGAAGGCTTCGGATGTATTGGTTCCCGGAATGAGTAGTATTGACCAGGCTTTGGAAGGAAGGATTCCCGAACTGATGTTAATTACCAATTCCGGTGAAGTGGGTGCAACTCCCAGGATACGGGTACGCGGAACTTCAACTCTGATTGGTAACCGTGAACCTTTGTGGGTACTGGATGGTTTTATTATGCATGATCCGGTGAATGTCAGTGTGGAGGATTTGAATAATCCGGATTATATCAATATTGTCGGAAATGCGATTGCCGGAATAAATCCTCAGGACATAGACCGGATCGATGTGTTGAAGGATGCTTCGGCGACAGCACTTTACGGAACTAAGGCTGCCAATGGCGTGATTGTCGTAACAACAAAAAAAAAAAGGTTCTATTGGACCTGCCCGTTTTTCCTATAACCATACATCGAAATTGACCCGCCGTCCCCGGTATTCGGACCGGAGCATAAATCTGATGGATTCCCGGGAACGGGTACAGTTCGGAAAAGAATTGAGCGATTTACATTATCAGTTTCCGTCGAATATGCCTAAAGTCGGATATGAAGGAGCTTTGTACACGTTATTATTCCGGTCTGACTGATTATGCTGGTTTTAAACAGGAAGTGTTGCGTTATGAGACAGTCAATACCGATTGGTTCGATATTTTGACTCAGGATGCCTATTCCCATGACCATACCTTCGGGGTGTCCGGAGGATCGGAAAGTATGCGTTATTACGTTTCATTAGGAGCCAACTTCGAGGATGGGGTATCGAAAACAACAAAAACGGAACGGTATACGGCAATGGTAAACCTGGATATTAATTTTTCACCGAAAATAAGGGCTAATTTTTTCTTTAAACGGGAATATTCAGCGGAAAAATCACCTGATGCCTGATATTGATGCGATGGATTATGCTTATAATACTTCCCGGGCTATTCCGTGTTATGATGAAGACGGTTCTTTATTTTATTATGATGCTATTGGTTATGGAGGAAGTAATGTAAGTCATAAACAGTTCAGATATAATATTCTGAATGAAATCAGAAATAGTTCTAATGATTACCGGGGAAGTACTTTAGGGGCGAATCTGACTTTGCGTTACAACATCCTGGAAGACCTGGAGCTTTCCGTTGCTGGAAATTATATGCACAGCAGCACTTTACAGGAGCAATGGTGGGGAGAAAAAAGCCATTATATAGCCCGCTTGAAAAATGCCGAATATGAAGAACTTGGAAAAACGGGAGATGCAGGGAATTGTATTTTACCTTATGGAGGTATACTGAACACCAATAATTCGGAACAAGATTCTTATACTTTCCGGACTCAGGTGGAATACCGGAAGATGTTCGGGGAAAATCAGCAACATTTGGCATCTGTGATGGGAGGTTTTGAATTGAACGGAAGTACTTCCAGGAGTATTGCGGATGAGAACAGAGGATTTGTGAAAGAACGGGGATTGCAGTTCATTGACAATGTGAATCTGGAGGATTATCCGCACTACCAGACCTGGATCAATAAAAATCACCGGTCATTGTTACATGGTATCAACCATGAGATTTCAGGTTACCTGACATTAAGTTACAGCTATAAAGATTATTTCACCTTAAATGCCAACGGACGTTTTGACGCTTCCAATAAATTCGGAAGCCGTAGTAATGAAAAATTCCTCCCTATCTGGTCGGTTTCGGGAATGTGGAATCTGAAAGAAACATTTATGAAGCATGCAGATTTTATTTCAAATATGCGTTTAAGGACTTCTTACGGAATACAGGGAAATATGTTGGAAGACCAGAGTCCGAACCTGATACTGAGACAAGGGACAATTAATCCGATGTATAATGAAAATATTTCAATTGTAGCCCGTTATCCGAATCCGAATCTGAAATGGGAAGAAACCCGTCAGTTCAATGTGGAATTGGATCTTTCCTTTCTGGACAACCGCATAGGGATAAACGGAACATTATACCTGAAAAAGACGGAAGATTGTTTTACGACCGTGCAGGTCTCTTCTGTGAACGGGGTACCGGGCCATTCTTATGTCATGAATGGGGGAACCTGGAAAATAATGGTTATTCTGTCGGTTTGTCCGGAGTTCCGGTGAAAACCCGTGACTGGCAATGGAATCTGTATACTTATTTTTCAGGTAACCTGAATAAAGTGCGTTCTCAGACAGTAGAAAAATATACGATAGATTCTTATTTAAACGGAACTGCATTGGTAGATGGAGAGGCGGTCAGTAGTTTTTATTCTTATCGTTTCCTGGGCCTTAATCCTGCGAACGGCGTCCCTGTATTTAATGATTATGCAGATCGTATGCATTTACTGGAAGACCGGGAATTGGAAGATATTGTTCTGATGACTATGGAAAAAAAGCGGGCAACGGGATCCGATTTTTACAGGTAGTTTGTCGACTTCACTAACCTATAAAAAGTCTTTCACTTTCTGTGAATATGTCTTATAGTCTGGGATCGAAAGTGCGTTTATTCAGTCTTTATGAACCGATTTTGAATGGAGTAAGTGCTGAAAAAAAATATAAGAAAGGAATTTGTTAATCGTTGGATGGCTTCCGGGAGATGAATTGAATACCAATGTTCCGGTGATTTTAAGTCCTTCGGATCCAGATTATTTCAGTTCTCTTGTTCATTTTTCTTCTGTGACGAGTTCAGATATTTCTCACATTCAGCAATTTGCTAATAGTGTGTGGGATATGTACGATAAATCCGATATACGTGTAGTGAGCGGTAATTATTTGAAATGTTCTTCTTTGTCGTTGCGTTATACGCTGAATACCGAATGGTTGAGGAAGACTCCGTTTTCAAATGTGCAATTGAGCCTCAACAGTATGAATCTTTTTACAGTTTCTGCAAAAGCTCTGAAGGGACAGGATCCGTCGCAGGCTGGTTTTGCAAAACCCAATTTGTCGGTAAGGCCTTCGTATACTTTCCAATTGAATGTAACTTTTTAAAAAAACAGTAGAATGAAAAAGAATATATTACTTGTATTGGCTGTGATGATATTGGTTCGCTGTGGCTATCTGGATGACTACTCCCAGGATATGGTCGTGGTGAAATCGGTATCGGATCTGGATGAGGTATTACTTGGAAGTGTATATATACCCAGCAAGGAAGAAGTACAAGATTTAGCTTGGGGAGATATTGGTTGGTGGCTGCATATACTGGACGACGATATCAATACCGTAATTACTGATCAGGCTGAAAACAGAATATGGAATTCAGCTATGAATTCGGCTTATTTCGGTTATACCACCTGGCAAATGGAGGTGGGAAGGAGCTATAAAGGAGATGAGCTGGCTGCAGATAATGCCCTTTGGGATGATCTTTATCGCCGGATCAATGTCACTAATATTATTTTGGATGAAATCGAAGATTTAAATCCGGCTACCGAAGAAGAACGGCTGGATGCTTTGAGAGTCAGAGGGGAAACGCATTTTTTACGTGCACAGTTTTATTTCCTGCTTGTAAACATTTATGCTCAGGCCTACGATCCGGAAAATGCAGAGACAACCCTGGGAATTCCTTTGAAACTGACAGGATATGTAGAGCACGATAAAGACAAGGCTTCTCAGTTTGAACGTGTACCGGTTGCGAAAGTATATGAACAAATCGTGAAAGATCTGAAAGCAGCAGTGGATTATTTTACCCAAAGTCCGCAGACACGTTTATTTTACAGGGCTTCCGGGAAGCTTCGCTATTACTGTTAAGCCGTGTATATCTTTACATGCAGGATTGGAAAAACGCCTGGCAGGCTGCAGATGATCTGTTAAAAATCAAATCTTCACTGAAAGATTATGCTGTTGTGAAGGATGAAGATGAGGTTATTTCCAGGACCAATCCGGAAATATTGTTTTCTCAGGGCTCATTAAACGTACAAAATGCTTTTACCGGTAATGGCGGTGATTTTTTGTATTGCTAACGGATTGTATCGGTTATATGCAGATAATGATTACCGGAAAGAATTGTTTTTTACTCCGGCTTCTTCCAGTGACAGCATAGCATTGGGACGTAAATATAAACGTGGTTTACATCAGTCATATGTTTCGGGATTTATTTTTTATTACGGATTTCAGAAGCTTACCTGAATATTGCTGAGGCATGTGCGATGCTTGACGATCCCTCAGGGGCGTCGGATTGGTTGAATATTTTCCGGAGAAACAGGATTGAAGGTTGGCAGGATGTAAGTTATGATCAGAACACTGTGATAGAGGAAGTACGGAAAGAACGTCGCAGGGAATTGTGTATTGAAGGGCACAGGTGGTTTGATCTGCGGAGGTATGCTGTGTGTCGGAAAGCTCCTTTACGGAAAGCAATAGAGCGTGTTTTTGCTGTATACGATTGGGATAGTAAAATGAAATTCATGCGTGGAGAAGTTTTCCGTCTGGAAATCGATGATCCGGCTTATGTATTTTCTATTCCTAAATCAGTATTGGAATTTGATACCGATATGCCTGATAATGTCAGACCGATGCGAAGATTAACAGAGGTAATTAATGCAAATTTTGATTGATTATGAGAAGGTTTATATATATATGTTTCTGCCTGCTAATGATAGCGTGCAGTAAGGAAAGTACATTGGAATCCCGGATAAATCTGGATGAATTGTATGTTATACAGGATGATCCTGACGATCCTGTAAAGCATCGGATTTATGAAATTTATGAAACTTATGGGATACCGGTATATTTCAATGATACGATCGGGAGGATATTTTTGAAAACAGACGTCCATGGGCAACCGGTTTATCAATATGAAAAACTGGATTTGGCTTGGGGATACGATAGTTATAAAAAACTGGAATATCATTATCAGTATATAACTGATCCGGAAAAACAATTGGAAGTACTGACCTGGATCGGGCAATACCTGAGAGATGCTGACAAAGCTTTATTCCCTTTTTGTTTTTTTGTCCCGGAATCGGTGACAACTAAAAATTTGGATAACAGGGAGGTGACAGAAGTCGATCAACAGTTTATGATAGGTTTCCGTACGTTAACTATGATTATGGGAAATTGGGAAGGAGAAAATCCCGGGGATATTCTGTTGAATATGAAAAGGAATATGGTGACTCAAAAAATCAAAAATTATTCAGAAGACTTGGCATATTTCAACAAAAAGTTTCCGATGCGAATTGGTACGGGACAAAGTATTGGTCGGAGGTGGATAATACCATTACTACTTACTGGAATTGTGATGTCTTGAATCCGGATTATACGGGTAGTCTGACCGGGGAGGCTTTGGAAGAGCAACGGGTAGAGGCGCGGGCTGTTACAGGCCGTTTCGGTTTCGTTATGGGAGATGAGTGGGGAGGTGGATTGTTTACTCCTTATGATACCCAGAGAGATCTGGAGTGTTTTGTAAAAGTTATACTGGCTACTGGTTCGGATGAGGTTTTCCGTGAACAATGGGGTACTTATCCCCTGGTCATGGAAAAATATGAGGTGTTGTATGAGATTATTACTGAAAAATTGGGTGTTGAATTGTAAAACGGGTATTATGAAAAAGATCATATATATATTATTCGGAATGTTGGCGTGGTGGTCTTGTGAAGATGAAAATTCTTTGATCGGACCGGAAGGAGTCTTTTCGGAATATACTGATTCAAGGGATGGAAAGATCTACCGTTGTGTGACTATCGGAGACCAGACCTGGATGGCGGAAAATTTGGCCTACCGTCTGCCTTTAGGAAGTGTAGACGGTTGTTATACTTATCGGGAGGAGAATTTGGATACAAACCGCATTGAACCTGCTCGGGCCCTGTTCGATGAGGTTGTACAGAATGCTATAAATGACGGGAAGATCAGTAGCGATCCTTTACCGGAAGCACCTTTTTTTTCCCCGGCATCTTTTGTTATGATGTATCTTGACTACCCTGGTTCGGCAGTGAGTATTGTAAATTTAATTGCTAATACGGTAACGTGGTATCCTTCCATGCAATCCACGGTGGAAACATTAAATCAAATCCTGGCAGAAACTAAAACAAAGACTATCGGTTTGACGGCAGAGGAATATTTTTTTTGAATGCGGAGGAAGAGAATGACGGATATGCAGAAAAGTACGGTTTGTTGTATACTTATGATGCAGCTCTAAAGGCTTTGCCAGATGGATGGCGTTTGCCGACCGATGAAGACTGGAAAAAATTGGAAACAGAACTTTATATGGACGGCGATGAACTCGGATTATTGGAACAATGGCGCGGGAAACAGGCCGGTATGCTATTGAAGGAAGAAGGTACCGGTTTCAGAATATTGTATGGAGGTACCCGGGCCTATGGAACTTTTGCCTATGGAACTCCTTATATGAATAAAGATATGAATGCTTATTTTTGGTCATCTTCCAAGATTGTGCAGAGTGATTCCGTTCAGACAGGTATTATTCGTGCTGCTTCAAAAGTGTATGAAGGGATTCTGCGGGGAACCTCCAATTTGACGGCGGCTTATAGCGTACGTTGTATAAAAAGAATAAGCCGGTAGTATGGAGTTATTCAGATATGTTACAGGAATAATTTGGGATTGTTAATTAATTTAAAAAGAAGATTTTATGAAAAAATTGATGTTGGCTTTTGTGCTGCTTTTTAGGTGTAGTAGTGAGTGTAAAAGCACAGAGTATATATGGAGATAAAGTAAAAACAGATGTAAAAATGAAATATATTTATTCATTTGAGGAGGCTTTAAAAAAGCCCGGGAGGTGAATAAGCCTATTTTTGTGAATTGTTTTGCTGATTGGGCTGTGCCTTGCCACGGGATGAACCAACTGGTTTTCAGTGACCAGCAGTTTGCCGACTGGATGGACCGGCATTTCGTAAACCTTTTTATCGATATAACTACGAATGAGGGACGTCCGTTAGCTACCAAATACAATACACTCCAAATGGCCCATTATATTGTATTGGATCAGGACGGAAATTTGATTTACCGGATTGTTGGCGGGCATCAGTTACCGGAATTTCAGGAATTGCTTGCGAAGGCCCTGGATCCGAAAACTACACTGCCGGAAATGAACCGGCGTTATGAAAAAAGGAGAACGTAACCTGAAATTTTTACGTGCTTATGCCGATGTTTTAAATACAGCCTCTGAGGATGAGAAAGCTAAAAAGTGATAGAAGATATTTTTGCCCGTTTAAAGGATAAACAATTGCCGAAGGAAGAGAACTGGAAATATTTTATGCAGAAAATACGGACCAATGAAGATGAATTGTTTAAAAAGCTGATTACCCGGAAAGCTGAGTTTGTGAAAAATATAGGGCAGGAGAAAGTGGATAGATTTATTTCCGGGATTTACTTTGCCAAATTGTTCCCTTATGCCTGCGGAACGACTCCTTATGATGGTAATCTGATGGTAGATCTGGCATTGGAATTGCACAAATGTAATCTACCCGATACAAACGGGGTTTTTGCTTTGTATAATATAACCAAGTATCGCGGAGAAAAAAGAAGTACGATAAAATGATTGAAGCCATGCGGGCTGGAATTCCGGATGTCATAAGGAATTGGCCATGAATCTGGATGTGTGTTTGGGGGATATCAAAGGATTACCCAATCAAGAGCGGGATTTGTTGATCGGATACTTGAAAGAACGTTCCAAAGATTTGCAAAGACCTCCTTTGAGCTATTATGAACAGGCTATTTCCAATCTGGAAAACCGGGAAGGTGTCCAATTTCAGGATTTGATTTATGAAGAAGCCTTGAAGAAAGCGGGCAAAGAGGGGAAAATGGTGTTTATGGATTGTTATACCGTTTGGTGTGGCCCTTGTAAGATGATGAATGAACGGGTATTTACACAAAAGGTTGTCGGTGACTATTTTAAAAAACATTTTATTCCTTTGAAAGTAGATATGGAAAAAGGTGAAGGGATTGCTTTACGCAAAAAGTTTGATGTAAATGCATTTCCGACAATGTTTATTTTGGATGCTGAAGGAAATATTGTGGGTAAATTGCAGGGAGCACAGGATACGGATATTTTTTTTTTGAAAGAATTGAAAGAAATTTTGGGAGATGAATAATTTTGGGTCGTTATGTACTATTTTACAGGAAGTTAAAAGATTTTGTAGAGTTCGTAAAAATTTAAAAATAATAATACCTCTTAAAGTTTACTTTTGATGAGGCATTATTTAATGTATCGTGAATGTAAGATTTCTGAAATTACTAAATCCTCTGAAAAACTCAGGGGATTTTTTATGCACAAATCCCAGACTTTCCTAAGCCTGGGATTTGTTATTACTCAAAGATCTTTGTTCCGGTATTAATATTTTGTCCCGACTATTTACGATATGTATACCTCAAACAAAATAGAAGATTTGATATTTTTTTGTTGTTTTTATTTCTCAATCGGTCTGCATCTCTACAGCAAAGTGATCCGCAGCAATATTTCGGTGGCCGACCTGTGGCAGCGGCCCGGAAGTGCCCGAAGACAAAGTGTTTTCGCTCTCCGACTTTGAGTGTTAAGCGGAAAAAGCTTCTGGTTCAATCTGATAGAAAAGAATGATTTCCTCTGAAAATGATGTTTTTAGAGAAAATCATTCTTTTTAATTGTCTCGAAGCATAGATTATCCTATATTTGTCATTCAAGCTGATTTTGCTGAATTTTAAAATATAGGGCACCATGATTATTTCTAAAATCGAATTATTTAACTGGAAAAACTTTCACCGATGTGAGGTTGGAGTGCAAGAGCGGTGCTTTGTTGTGGGAGCGAATGCTGCAGGAAAATCCAATTTTATCGATGCACTTCGCTTTTTGCGGGATGTTGCTAAGCAAGGTGGGGGGGACTTCAAACGGCTGTGCGGGTGAGGGGCGGTATTACAAAAATACGTTGCCTGGCAGCCCGTGAGCAATCGAATGTAAAGTTGGCTATCGAATTAAGTGAGTCGGATAGTCGGGAGCTGTGCTGGCACTATGAATTGAACTTTAAGCATACGGGAGGAGGAATACGGGAAAATCAGGTAAAAATTGTTTCTGAGAAAGTTTTTTCGGGGAGAGAACAGCGCTATGTACTGGATCGTTCGGCTGAAACCTTGGGAGAGGATGAAGAAACATTGAAATATACTTATTTGGAACAGCCGAATGCCAACAAAGATTTCCGGGTGATTCAGCAATTCCTGCAAAATGTCGAATATCTCAATGTCGTCCCACAAATGGTCCGGGAATCAGCTTCGTCTAGTTATAGCGGGGATAAGGAGGATTATTATGGACGTAATTTTTTGAAAAGACTGGCTTTGTTAAATGATAATACCCGTCGCTCTTATTTTCGGAAAATCAATGAATTTTTGAAATTGGCGGTGCCCCAGCTGGAGGAATTATCTTTTGTTAAAGATGAGATAGGAGTTCCGCATCTGGAGGCACGTTATGTACATTGGAGGACCCGGGGGAGTAAACAGCAGGAAATGCAATTTTCTGATGGAACTTTGAGGTTGATCGGTTTTTTGTTTGCATTGATTGATTCGAACGGAGTGTTATTGTTGGAAGAACCTGAAATAAATCTTCATCCTGGGATTGTGGCCCAATTCCCTGAATTTATAGCAAAAATTCAGCGAGTGAGTGAAAAGGGAGGCAGGCAGGTGTTCATCACTACACATAGTTATGATATTTTGTCGAATGAAGGAATAGCTCCCGAAGAAGTATTGTTGTTGACCAATAGTCCGGAAGGAACTGAAGTGGAAGTGTTGTCAAACGTAGAAAAGGCAAAAAATATTTTGGCAGCCGGTTTCTCTATGGCGGATGTGGTAATGCCATTGACAAAACCCTGGTCGATCGAATCGATGTCTCACATAAAATTAGACTGATCTATGATAGGTGTGTATATTGTGGGAGAAGACGATGTCACCCGGCATGTCATTTACCGGATATTGAGTTATTGTGGTGCCGGGCGGTTTACTGTTTTGATGGAATTACCGGCAAGGGGAGGAGAAATTAAGAATAAAATTCCGAATTTCAATCAATTAGCGATGAAATTTCCGGTTATCTTATTGACGGATTTGGATGCGGATAATTGTGCACCTGAATTAAAGAGAAAATTACTCGGAGGGTTGGAACAGGCGGAGAGAATTTAGTGTTTAATGTAGCTGTAGATGAAGCTGAAGCCTGGTTAATGGCTGATCGGGATGGATTTGCAAAATATATCTCTGTCGATGTCGATCAGTTACCTTGTGCCGGACTGCAGAAACAAGGAGGAGCAAAAAGCCTGTATGGAAATGCAGTTTAGTTGTAAGTCTTCTTATTTTCTGACCCATATTCTGATTCGGGAAAGTTCGGACCAGACGTTGAAAAAACAGTTGATGGCTAAAGGGAAAGCAAGTAAAGGACGGGAATACAATACGGCAATTCTGCCCTTTATCAATGAGTGCTGGGATATTGAATCGGCTATGAGGAATTCGGATAGTCTGTGTCGTATGGTGGGACGTATAAAAGCGTTATTATAATTTATAGATAGTTTGAATATTAGGTAAAATGTTTAAAAAATATTGGAAATTCTTTGTGATCTTTTGGTCGGTAGTGCTGGTAGGCATTATCGGAGTTTTTGTTTTCTTTTGGTTGATATCGGCCCGGGAAATTAGGATTTATGCCTACATTTGAAGAATTGGGGAATCCCAATAATCGGTTTGCTTCCGAAGTTTATTTTGCCGACGGGCCTATCATGAACCGTTATTTTGAGAAGGAGAACCGGAAATATATCGAATACCGGGAAATTCCACAATCTGTGATCGATGCGTTGATCGCTACCGAAGATGTCCGTTTTTACGATCATAGCGGAGTCGATGTGAGGGGATTGTTCCGGGTAGCTAAGGGATTACTTACGGCTAATACTTCGGCCGGAGGTGGAAGTACCATCAGTCAGCAATTGGCGAAAATGCTCTTTCCCCGTGAATCCGATTTGAATGTGTTTGAATTGGCGATTCGTAAATTCCGGGAATGGGTGATTGCAGTACGTTTGGAAAAAAGCTATACGAAAGAAGAAATTCTGACCATGTATCTCAACAAATATGATTTTCTGAATCTGGCTGTAGGAATCAGTTCGGCTGCAGATATTTATTTCCAGGTTCCCTTTGGATTCGTTGAAAGTCGAACAGGCGGCTATGTTGATCGGGATGGCTAAGAATTCTTCTTACTATAATCCGGTCCGTCGTCCTGAGCTCACTCTAAATCGCCGGAATGTCGTTTTATCTCAAATGTATAAATACGATAAAATCACCCGCGAAGAGTGTGATTCTTTAAAGAAGTTACCCTTGGGATTGAATTTTAAACGGGTCGATCATAAAGAAGGATTAGCAACTTATTTCCGGGAATATCTTCGTTTGTTTATGACTGCGAATAAGCCCGATAGAAAACGTTACAGAGATTTATCACAGTTCAGGCTGGATTCGATTGCCTGGGAAACCAATCCTTTGTATGGGTGGTGTAAAAAGAATGTAAAAGTAGACGGTTCGCATTATGATTTGTATTCCGATGGATTGAAAATCTATACGACTCTGGATTCCCGGATGCAGAAATATGCTGAAGAAGCCGTACGCGAGCATCTTTCCCAGGATTTACAGCCTTTATTCGATAAAGAAAAAGTGAAAAAACACCGTCCTCCTTTTTTCTAACGACATGACACCCACCGAAATTGAGGAGGTGTTGGACCGTTCTATCCGTCAGTCCGAGCGTTACCGGGTACTGAGCAAGCAGGGGATGAGTTTCAAGGAAATCCGGAAAACATTTGACCAGCCTTTGAAAATGCAGGTATTTACCTGGAACGGTATCCGGGATACAGTGATGACGCCCTTGGATTCTATCAAACATTATAAATCATTTTTCCGCTCGGGATTTATGGTCATGCAGCCTCAGACAGGTTATATCAAAGCTTATGTCGGCGGACCGGATTACCGTTATTTTATGTACGATATGGTGAGTGCCGGAAAGCGACAGGTCGGTTCCACCATCAAACCGATCTTATATACCCTGGCTATGCAGGAAGGTCTCGGGCCTTGTGATAAAGTGCCGAATATTCCCCAAACCTTTATCCTTCCGACAGGTGAACCCTGGTCGGCACGGGGAGGTACGAAACGTCAGGGAGAAATGGTTACTTTACGTTGGGGATTGGCCAATTCGGAGAATAATATTTCGGCTTGGGTATTGAAACAATTTACTCCCGAAGCTGTTGCTCAAATGGCCCATAAGATGGGGATTACCAGTTTTATCGATCCGGTACCTTCTGTATTTTTAGGTACTGCTGAAATTACGGTAAAAGAAATGGTGGCTGCTTACTCGATTTTTGCGAATAAGGGTGTATACAATTCTCCGCTGCCTGTCTATCGGATTGAAGATAAATATGGGAATGTACTTCAGGAATTCCGTCCCGAATCCCGGGAAGTCATCACTGAGAATACGGCTTATCTGATGTGTAATTTGCTGGAAGGCGTAGTGACTGGCGGGACAGGTGTCCGTTTACGTTATAAATATAAACTGATGAATCCGATGGGGGAAAGACCGGTACCACCCAAAAGCATGCCGATGGTTGGTTTATGGGTGTTACTCCCGACTTGGTCGGTGGCGTTTGGGTTGGAGCAGAAGATCGTTCCATCCATTTCCAAAATCTGGCTAATGGACAGGGAGCTAGTATGGCCTTACCTATTTGGGCTAAATTTTTGCTGAAAGCTTATGCCGATCCCCGATTGAAAATGTCCGACCGTCCTTTCGACCGTCCTGCCGGAATCAATAAGCGTCTGGATTGTGATGAGACGATTTCCGAGGCAGAAGTGAAAGAAATGAATAACGGTATCCGGGAAGATGAGGAAGAATTTTATTAATCGGATTATAAGTTGATATGGTAAAGTCGAAAACAATATATGTGTGCCAGAATTGCGGGGCGAAAGAGACTAAGTGGACCGGGCGTTGTAATGTTTGCGGCGAATGGAATAGTTTTGTGGAAGAAGTCGAGGTAACTTCGAAAAGCCGGGGAATGCAGTAATAGGTAATCCTTCCTCCAAAGCGTTGCGTTTGTCTGAGATCAAAGTGAATGCAGATGTTCGGATGGATACCGGAGATAACGAGCTGAACCGGGTATTGGGAGGAGGTATGGTTCCGGGATCGATGATTCTGTTAGGTGGTGAACCGGGTATCGGTAAATCGACTTTAGTATTGCAGTTCGCTCTTCATAACCGTTGTGGAAAAGTGTTGTATGTATCCGGTGAAGAAAGTATTTCGCAAATAAAGATGAGAGCTCAGCGTTTAGGAGCCGAAAACGACGAATGTCTGTTCCTTTCCGGAAATTCTTTGGAAATGGTCTTGCAGCATGCACGTGCTATTCTGCCCGATTTATTGATTATCGATTCGATACAGACTTTAGCTACCGAAGCTGTAGACTCTATTCCCGGTAGTCTGTCTCAGATTCGTGAATGTACCAATACCTTACTCCGTTTTAGCAAAGAAAATACGATTTCTACTATATTGATCGGCCATATTACGAAAGACGGCCAATTGGCCGGTCCCAAGATATTGGAACATATGGTGGATACTGTTCTGCAATTTGAAGGTGATCAGCAATATATGTACCGTATTTTAACGTTCGATGAAGAACCGGTTCGGTTCGACTTCCGAAATCGGGATTTATGAAATGTTGCAATCAGGATTGAGGCAGGTCACCAATCCTTCCGAACTACTTTTGTCCAATCATGATCAGGAATTGAGTGGAATAGCGGTTTCTGCTACTGTAGAGGGCGTGAGACCGATTTTATTGGAAGTACAGTCTTTGGTGTCGACAGCCGCTTACGGAGTTCCTCAGCGCTCTGCTACGGGCTTTGATTCGCGTCGCTTGAATATGCTATTGGCAGTGCTCGAAAAACGGGTCGGTTTTAAATTGGCTGCTAAAGATGTTTTCTTGAATATTGCCGGTGGTATCCGGGTGAGTGATCCGGCACTGGATTTAGCCGTAGTCATGGCTGTTTTGTCGTCGAATATCGATGCAGCTCTTCCGGCAGATACGGTTTTTGCCGGAGAGGTCGGGCTTTCAGGTGAGATTCGGGCTGTCAGTCGCATCGAACAGCGGATATCGGAAGCTGAAAAACTAGGTTTTAAACGAATCTTTGTGCCCTTGGGAAATAAAAAGGATTTACCCGCAAAGCGACTCATATCGAAGTGGCATTCGTTTCCAGAATAGCGGACATCTGCCGCAGTCTGTTCGGGTGATTCGGGAAAGTTCAGCGATCACAGCGATCATCTGCCCTGAAGCGGGAATAAGCGAAATGTTTTACAAAAATTGCAGATCTACCGAAGACCTGTCTAATAAATATTCCTCGGATCAAACGATCCGAGGAATATTTATTAAATGTCATTATACCTATTGCGTAGGCATCGAGCTTATCCCATATATGACTTTCGTTATTTGGAAATTATTGGGGGCAGCCCAATAATCCGGCCAAGCTTGTCTGTATGTTTCGAGTTGTTCGTCAGGAACATATATTCTATAGCTGGCATTGGTGACTGTCCAGCCGTCTGCTACGGGAAAAGCACCTTTCCCCAAGGTAGCCGGAGTCTCATCCGGACATAAGATCGTTTCCAATGCAGAACATCGATTGAATGCATTTGTACCGATTCTTTCGAGTTGTGTTCCGAGAATTACTTTTTTCAATGATGAACATTGACTGAAAGCTTTATCATCAATCACGGTAACTGCATCGGGAATTGTGATCTCTTCCAAGAGAGAACAATTTATAAAAAGTATTATTAGATATTCTTTTTAGTGATTCCGGCAATTTGATATTTTGTAATTTAGAGCATTGCTCAAATGTATTGGAGGGTAATTCTTCAATATTGGCCTGAATATCGGCCGAAATCAATTCGGCGCATTTACTAAATACAGCCCTATCCAATGAGACAACACTTTTCGGTATGGTAATTCGGGTCAGTTTTGAATACCCGAAACAAGTATTTCCAATTGATTTTAAAGTATTCGGTAATTCAATTGTTTCTATGCTGCTCTGCTGAAAAGCGACACCCTCTATTATCTCGATCCCTGAAGGTAAGACAATGCTTATTATTTGGTCTTCATAGAGGAATGCACCGTCGTTCACCCGTTCGACCGTTCCGGTATAAGCCCATTTACCCTCTTTGGTATTTTTGTCGTATGTACATTGCTCGTCAAGAAACGTGCAGTTTTTACCCCCGAAACGAGGGCCATATGCACCATTATTCCACCCAAGTTGTTGGTGTGCCGTATATTCGATATACTTCATCTGTTTGACAACCAGTTTTCGCATTATGGTGCGTTCGTCGTCTGAAGCGAATACCAGTATCCCGCTTTCCGGTTCGCTGATCGCTGCCGGTTCGTCGGGAGCGGAAACAGAGATTTTCTTACCGGTTTTATCTACCGTAACCTTGTATCCGCTGTGCGAAATGCATGCGATGGAAATTTGTGCGTTCAAAGGATTCGTCAATTCGTAGTTTACTACTGCCGTTGTACCTGCGCTACAGTAAACCGTCATCTCTTTCACTTTGTCGGTTCCCGAGACGAACAAAAGAGTCGAATTTGTCTTTGTAGTAAGGCAGTTTTATCTGTTCGCCGTTTTCAGACAGTGTCAGAACGAGATAATCCGGATCGGAATTGTCAACATCGCTGAACATCGAATCTCCGTTCTGGCCGGGATCGCCCGTAGCCCGATCCAGTTTCGTCCACATTTGTCCCCCGTCGTAAGAGATATACCAATAACCGTCTTCCCTGATCTCCAACTTAGGGGTGATGCCGTTATCGCCTTTGTTTCCGTTATCGCCTTTGAGGGATTCCAGCCATTCTTCTTCGGTGCCCCGATAACCATTTTCGACCGCCAGTTCATAGGCCGATTTGCCGTCGTTGCCATTACTTCCGTTGAGCGATGCAAGCCATGCTTCGAGCGTGCCCCGGTAGCCTTTCTCGACTGCCAGTTCGTAGGCCGATTTGCCGGCCATACCTTGTGCCATGACCCGATCCCCACGGTCGTCCGTCAGCCATTCACCGTCGAACGTCCAATAATAGATGCCGCCATCCTGTTTGATCCCGATCACCGGCGCCGTACCTTGCTGGCCGTCTTTTCCGTGGTATATCGTTACAGGACCGCTTTTGATGAAGGTGATCGTGTAGCCGATCGTTTTCCCGTTTTCTACTACCGGGGTTACACCGGTCACGTAATCGTTGCCCTGCAATGCTTCTACGATCAGTTGAAGGGAGGTTATATTGGTGTTCATCCGGCTGCACAACTCTTCGAGCGCGGCCAGACGCGAATCTATATACTCGCTCTTGTTCCATATGGCGATTTCGTCGTACTCCGTACAGGAAATCAACGACAATAAGCCAAAAATCATACAAGTTATTATCTTCTTCATGACATTTCCAGATTAAAAATTAATTCCCATTCTAACGATGAAACAGTGGTTCCTGACATGTTTGTATCCTACTTTGTGGTTATCTTCCCCGTACATCGTGTCGGTTTTGTCGATATCGATAAGTCCTGTATGGTAATCCGCTCCGATAATGAAGCGACCGAACGCAGCATCGACCCCGCACGAAACGCCCATGTCGTGGCGCGAAAATCCACCTTCTTTTTTAAAGATGGAGATTTTTTTCATCTTCAACCTCACGTTTCCCGCCTATACCGACTGCGTACTATAATCCTGCGAACGGTATAAATGCGAAATGTTTTCCTAACGCGACGGTGTAGTCGATACCCACAGGGATCTGTATGTAATTCATCGTGGTACGACTGTCGTCGAATCCGTTGACCTCGTATCCTTTGTTTATAAAGCTCACTCCTGTTCGCAGGTAGAACGGCAGTTGCCGGCTAAGCCTGACCCGGTCGGTTACGCCGATTTCGTAACCCGGTTTTGCCGATGAGGTCAGTCCGTAAGAGGTGATCCACGAGGTACAGTATCCAGCGTGTACACCGACGGTATTTGCCGGATACGAACGTACCGGCTTTATATCGACGGTTGTCGGTGTAGAAGTTGCAGGATGGGCTATTTCCTTATCCGCAGGTGCTTTGGTCAGGATAGTTTGTAAAGACTCGGTGTTTTCGGCTTTGTATGATGGAGCCGCTTCAGGTTGTTTTTCGCAGTTTTTCTCTACGACAAGCAGATAGAGCGTGATATTGACGCTGTTGCGCAGATCGGGAAAGAAGTGCTCCAACATATAATTATACGGTTTACCTTTCTGCAAATCCATCAACTGCTTTTTACGGCCGTCGACGATGTGTCCCTTGTCATCGTAAATCCATAGCGGAGTATGGTCGAGAATGTCCAATACTTCGTTACGTCCTGCCATGTCGGATGCTACGACTTGCTCCCGTAGCATGTTCCATGCGACACCTTCGGCGTGATGTTCGATCAGATGGGGAGGAACGTTTCCTTCGCGGACAAGATAGGCTTTCAGCTCTTCCGCCCGCCGGGCCGCCAATTGTTCGTTTGCCTGCACCGCTCCGTCGGGAGAGGCATATGAACGGATGACGATCTTTTCTACACGGTCGTTTTTTAATGTCGCGCCGATCGAATTTAAGAAATACTCCAGCTGTGACCGATTGTCCCGGAATGAAGGATCGACATTACGGTACCCGCGGCGATAATAGATTTTTATAGAATCCGCCGCTTCCTGTGTCTGCACGCTTCCAATGGTCAATGCACAGGTAAATAGAAAGAATAAGATTTTTTTTTCATTCGACATTCAAATATCATCGGATTAATACTTCTAACCAACGATAAACTTGGATGTTATCCTTTGTATCTATCTTGTTTAAACGTGCCTCTGAACGCCTCGGACGAATAATACATGGTATAAAACCATATAACGGCACATATGGGCAATCATAATTCTTTGATTATAAAAATATTATATATTAATCTTGTACATATACTAAAAACGATATAAATTTGTAGTTGAAAACCAACGTTTTAATCAACGTATAAACACATAAAGGAGGATAGTTATGGCGGCTTTCTGTCAAATCGAGCGGGAATCCGGTGATATACCCGAATTTCCGTCATTTCTTAAGCATTGATTTGTTTGTTTTTAAATCGACTGATTCTAAGTTGTTCTTTGTTTTTTGTCCAGCGCCTTCTGGACAGATGGGTATTTCATCCTGAATTTGGCAAATGTATCGCGCGAAAGATCGAAATGTTTGCAAATATCGCTTATGGACTTCCCCTTATTAAGCATCGTAATAACGACCTGTCGATTCTTGATCAGTACGTTCATCTTGGTATAGCTACCGTGGCGCCGTCCCAAAACCATTCCCTCCGCACGCCGTAGTGCCAACGCTTCGCGTGTACGCATAGAGATAAGGTTACGTTCGATCTCCGCCACCAGTCCGAAAGCGAAACACAGAACTTTGCTGTTGATCGTGTTGTCGAACGAGTAGCCTTCCTTGGTCGTATAAAGATTTATTCCCCTTTCCAGACATTTGCCCATAATCGCCATGATATCCGTGAGCGTCCGGCTCAGACGCGAAATTTCCGTGACGATCAGTGTGTCGTCTCGTTTAAGTCGGCGTAACAGTACGCCCAGTTTGCGGTCGCGTTCGCTCTTTTTGCCGCTGGCAACTTCTGTGACCCAATGATTGACGATGAGTTGTTTACTTTCGGCAAAACGCCTGATTTCATCCTGCTGGTTGGCCGGATGTTGTTTTTCCGTGCTGACACGTAGATAACCTATTATCATGATATTAATAATTTTAACTGAGGCAACATCACCTCGTCCGGTAAAATTAGTCGTATGCTACGGGTTTCGGGATACATTAGTGCCGGATATAAGAAATCCGGGTTATTGGTTGGCTGGAGTCATCATTATAATTCGGCCGTTTCCTGAATCGTTCCGGGACATGATTGTTAGTTAAAACAACTTGCTTAAATAGTAGAAAAACAAGCATAAAAAGAAAACCACCTACGAAAGTAGGTGGTTTATTCTCAGTGACCTCGGAGGGGCTCGAACCCTCGGCCCATTGATTAAGAGTCAATTGCTCTACCAGCTGAGCTACGAAGTCATCATTTTGTCGCATACGGATGAATTCCGTTTTGCGGGTGCAAATATGCAACAATATATTTTTAATTCTGCAAGAATAAACGGAATTAATCTTCTTTGATGTTGTGGTAAACGTTGGTTACGTCATCATCTTCATCCAGTTTGTCCAGAATTTTATCAACTTCTGCTCTTTGTTCAGGGGTCAATTCTTTCGTATCGGTAGGGATACGGGTGAATTCTCCGCTGACGATATCGTATTTATTTTCTTCCAGGTATTTTTGGATATTTCCGTAAGCATCGAACGAGCCATAGAGATTGATTACTCCATCTTCGTCTTCGAAGATTTCATCTACTCCGTAGTCGATCATTTCCAGTTCGAATTCATCCGGATCGAAATTTTCCGGTTTATTGATTTTGAATACACACTTCCGGTCGAACATAAAGTCGAGTGAGCCGGTCGTTCCTAGCGAACCCCCGAACTTGGTAAAGGCATGGCGTACATTCGCCACGGTCCGGGTGTTGTTGTCTGTAGCTGCTTCTACAACGATGGCAATGCCATAAGGTGCATATCCTTCATAAGTGATTTCCTTGTAATCAGAAGTATCTTTAGAGATTGCTCGTTTGATAGCCCGTTCTACATTTTCTTTAGGCATATTTTCAGCCTTGGCATTCTGAATCAGAATACGAAGACGGGTATTGTTTGCTGGGTCGGGGCCACCGGCTTTTACGGCAATATCGATTTCTTTTCCGATTCTCGTAAATGTACGGGCCATATTACCCCATCTTTTCAATTTGCGTGCTTTGCGGTATTCAAACGCTCTTCCCATAATATATTTTATTTAATTCCTTATTTTGTTGATATTTATGAGGCGCAAAGTTATATTATTTCGGTCAAAAAGTGAAAACTAAAAACTAAAAAGTATCTGTTAATCCCAGTTTTTTAGTTTGAGAAGATGATAATCAGAAAATTCACTGCCTGGGTTTTCCAGATAATAGATCATGACCCGTTTCGTCCGGTGGGGTAATTGGCTGAATAACAGATCTAATTTTTCTTTATTTAATAAGTTATTACACAAGTCTATATAAAGAATATCCCTGCAATGGTTCAGACAAACGGAAGTCAGGTGATTGAATGAACAATACAAAGATTGAAGCTTAGGGCATAAAGAAAGGTCGAGGGTTTCCAAAAGATTATAGGAAACATTCAATTGCATCAACTTTGGATTGGAACTGAGATCCAGGGTTTGTAAATTATTGGAATTGCAATGCAACTCTTCCAATGCCGGACATGAGGAAAGATCCAGTTCCTTCAATTCATTGATCGAACAGTTCAGATATTCCAAAGAAGGACAATGTTCGAGTTGTAAATCGACTAAATTTAACCGGCTGACATTCAGATTTGAAATCCGGTGGCCTGAAATTTTGATATGAAACAGTCCTTCTTGCTGATAGTGATGGACGATGTTGAAGTATTGTTTTTCTTTCAGAATTGAACTTGTTCCGTCTCCCCAGTCTATAGACAGATCACTGGCATATATTCCTGCCTTAAAGGGGATATTTGCATAGCTGATAAAGTGGATGGGTGGAATTCTTCCGCACTAATATTCATTTTAATCGTAGTTTAGTTCTAAAAAAAAAGCGTGTTCCGAGTGTCTGTCAGAAGGGTACCGCCAAGCACCTAAAAGCAAAACACAACAGCCCACGCTTATGCATGAACATTACATTTTATTCTTGCTTTTGTTCAAAATTGGCGGTTTCTCTGACAAGAATAAAATAACGACTAAATTCTATATTTCCCTTCTCTAAGGAATGTGACAAACATAATAAAAAATAAGAATTAAATAATCGTCTGTAACCTATTTCTGCATTTTTATGGACTGTTGTTTTGCTTTTTAGTCTTTATTCATAAATTCATAATTACGCGTACATACACTGTTTTATTTGTTTAATGTAAAATATATATCTTGATTTAGCTAGTTATTTCGTATCAAAACTATATTAAACTTCCGAGAACTTTTGTGTTATAATCGTTTTTATTTCAGAAAATAACAGAAATCGCTTTCTGAAACTTTTCATACTTACAGGCGTTAAAAAATAAAAAGTCGATATGGCAGTTTCTGTATCCTTAAAAAAATTGGCTGAAATACTTGGGTTGGCTCCTTCTACCGTTTCGCGTGCACTGAAGGGGCATCCGGATATTAGCCGGGCTACTCAGGAAAGGGTGAGGGCTTTGGCACAGGAATTGCACTATAAACCTAGTGCGTTGGCATTGAGTCTGAGAAATAAAAGATCTAACTCGATCGCTATGCTGGTTCCTTTTTTAGGAAATTATTTTTATGCCTGTGCTGTGAGTAGTGTGATTCGTTCTGCATATTCATCGGGGTATAAGGTGATTGTGTTTGAAAATGGAGAGGATTATGAACAAGAGGTAAAGATCTGTCAGTTTCTCCAGAAATCCGGGATCGATGGCTTGGTAGTTGCGCCTGCCAGGACGACGAATGACCTGGATCATTTTGTGAAATTGCAGCATGAGGGGATTCCGATGGTGTTTTTCGATCGTATAGCTCCCAATCTGGATACCGACCGGGTACTCGAAGATGATTATAAAGGAGCCTGTACGGTGGTCAGACATATGATTGACGGTGGATGCCGGAAGATTGCACATATCGCTTTGCCCCGCCGTTATCTTTGGGCGCAGAAAAGAGAAAAAGGATATTTGCAGGCGTTGAAAGACCGGCATTTGTTCACCGATGAAAAACTGATCGTCGAATGTGAGGATGGGTCGGAAGTTTATAGAATTACCCGGCAATTGGTGTTGCATTCCGGAGTCGATGGTATTTTTGCCGCTAACGATGCGTTTGCCGTGCATGTATTGAGTGTACTTCGGCAGATGAAATGCAGGGTGCCGGAAGAAGTTGCTGTATGCGGATATGGTAACGAACCATCGACAGAAGTAACCTTTCCCGCTTTGACTACCGTGAATAAAGATGGGTATCGGGTAGGGAATATTGCTGCCGGTTTGTTGATTCGCCGCATTGAGGATAAAGAGGAGGTCCCGACAGTGACCCGGTTGTTGAAACCCGAATTAATTGTACGGGATTCTACTCTGTCTGTCGATCGGTAATAAATTTATTATATCTTTGATAAGTTAATGATTTACGAATGTTGATGAGAATATTGATTCCTTTTATAATTTTATCCTGTATCGTGTGTTGCAGGACAAAAGAATTGCGAATTCCCGATCAACCGGGCCTGTCCCATTTGGCTTCGCCCGTTTTTCTGAAGTCCGATACCACTTGGGTCGATCTGAAGGATTATTTCTTATATCCTGAAAAAATTAAAAAATTACTCCGTTTGCCGGTGTAAAGTTGTATTGGGACAAAACGGCCTCTACGTTAGGAGTAATTGCCGGGGATTCAGGTGTGTTATTATCCGGGATGAACATCCGTTACGAGGGATATGATTATCAGATTCCGGTGATGCGGCCGAATCCGGATGCCGGTTTTTATATCGGTACCGATGAAGTAAGGGGAGATACGTTTTTTTTACAGAGTACCTCTCCGGTAATAGACTGGGCTGTTTATTTTCAAAATTATAAACTGGCAGAAAATTTCCTTTCCTGTACGGAAAAGAGGGTAGGTATCGTGTTACCCGAAGCTGCCCGTCAGTTGAAGTATGGAGAGTTGAGGATTTGGGCGAGAGATAGTTTCAGTATTTCAAATGCGATTATTATCCCTCTTAGACGAGGCAAATTGATTACCGAAGTCGGGCAATTGAACGATACAGATAAGAGGACTACAGTTATTTATGGTTTGGAAGTGAAAGAGTTGGCCACGCCGGATACCGGGTTCATAGCCGATTCGATGAACCCGGCTTATTCGAATATAGAGGTTGCTGCTATCGGTCAAAAAATGGTAGAAGGTTATTTCAAAGACTTGGGGATAAATACGCTCTATTTGTTTCCGAAAGCTTCGGCTGATAGTTTGTCTGCCGATCTTCGAAAGTTGGAGCTGGAAGCTCGGCGGTGCCGGCTGACCGTTGTCGTAACGGACAGTCTTGCCGGATTAGACCGTTTTGTGTTTTTGATAAAGCCACTGCGGTTTTTGCCAGGTCGAATACGGGTTTTGAAATTTTAGCACAGGCATTGAATGCTACTTTTCAGGATGCAGAGAATGACTATTTAGGGATTCATTATTCGGGTAACGGCGAAGCTCCGCGTTTTGTCACCCGTACCGATGAATTTTCCCTTTTGCCTGTACAGAGTGAGCGACAGGATACGGTCTATCGGAAATTAGTCCAATTTCTGGCTTTTAATGTGACGATTCCGGGGATTCCTATGGTTGGGGAAGGGGATGAAATCGGTTGGCCGAAAAAGGAAGGAATACTTGGGCAGGGGGAGGAATGGACCGACGAACAGCTGAACGTGAAATCGAAGCTGAGTGCTTTAAATCAATTGCGAGGTGAACATATGGCTTTACTCTATGGGTATTTTATCCCCCTTCGGGTGGAAAAGCAAATTTACGCTTATATCCGTTCTTCTTTTCGGTAAAAATGTCCTCGTAGTTTTCAACAAAGGCAAAGAAACGGTCTCTTTAAAGCTCGATTTACCGGAGATGAAACGGGAGGAAAACTTCTCTTCCCTATTCGGTAACCGTTTTAGCTATGATAATTCGAAAATAATTCTGGATGTCCCCGCCTATGGAGTCGAGATCATTTATAATTGAATAGTCACCTGGGCGAAAGTTTATAAAGTTCATCGATTTTATAGATGCTTTTTCTTTGGCGAGGTTCTTTTTTTATTTCCTGACAATATGTGCTGGTATTCGATTGGGTTATGTCTTGAAGTTCCCTTTTGTTCAGCTTCTCTATGTATAAATAATAACATCGACTTAGTGAAAGTTGACAGGATTAGCAACTTGGGTATTGTTGTTTTTGTGTATATTTTAGAAAACGGATAAGGTTCGCTTTTCAGGCTTCCTGAGAAACGAACCGAATCAAAAAAAAAAGTGATGTTAATCCAATACCCCTTTAATACGGTCTTCGAAAGCTGAGAGTGCTGCTTTGGCTCCTTCTCCCATTGAGATAATAATTTGTTTATAGGGGACGGTGGAAACATCGCCGGCTGCATAGATACCCGGAATGTCGGTCCGGCAATGGGCATCGATGATGATTTCTCCCAGACGATTGGTCGCGACAATTTCTTTAAAAAGCACTGCTATTGGCTGCTAGTCCGATTTGTACGAAAATACCGTCCAGGGGGAACAAGCGTTCATTACCCGTTGTCCTGTCTTTTATGCGAATGCCTGTCACTTTTTCTTTGTCTCCCACCACTTCGGTTGTTTGGGAGTTGACCAGAATTTCTACATTAGGCAGACTTTTCGCTTTTTCCTGTAATACCTGATCGGCTTTTTAACTCTTCCAGGAATTCAAAAACAGTTACTTTAGAACAAATTCCCGCCAAATCGATCGCTGCTTCGATTCCTGAATTACCTCCTCCGATGACAGCCACGTGTTTTCCTTTATAAAAAGGACCATCACAGTGGGGGCAAAAAGCTACTCCTTTACCGATATAGTCTGTTTCGCCAGGTACATTCAAACGCCGCCAACTAGCTCCGGTAGCGATAATGATAGCCGGGGCGACAAATTTTTCTCCTCCGGTTACCGAAAGAATTTTTTCTTTTCCGGTATGCTCCATTTTTTCCACTTTCCGATGTTCGAACAGATCGATCGGATAATGTTGAAGATGGGTACGCAGATTATCGGCAAGCTGACTACCTGTCGTGTAAGGAATAGAAATCAGATTTTCGATACCCACGGTTTCTTTCACCTGGCCTCCGATACGCTCGGCAATGATGGCTACTTTCAGTCCTTTTCTGGCCGAATAGATGGCTGCCGAAGAGCCTGCCGGACCACCTCCTACGATCAGGACGTCGTATTTCTTTTCCGGGATTTCCTGGCCGGTATTCTCCGAACCGTAGGTCGCCTCCAATTTTTCAAGGAGTTCTCCGAATTCTCCCCGTCCGACGTGTATGAGCTTACCGTCGGCATATACCGAAGGCACTCCCTGTATATGCAGAGCCTCTACTTCGGCTTGATTTATCGCTCCGTCTACCATTTCGTGTTCTATGTTGTCGTTCAGGATAGCCATCAGATTCAAGGCCTGTACAACATCCGGACAATTCGTACATGTTAAGGATACATAGGTAGTTAACCGGATCGGTCCCTTCAAGGCTGCTATACGTTTCTGTAAGTTCCCGTCGGGTATGTTTTTCCCTTTGCCGTCGCTGTTGAGGATGGCCAATAGTAAAGAAGTGAATTCGTGACCGTTCGGTATGCCCCGGAATTTGATCCTCGTTTTTGTTCATTTTTCAGCAATTCAAATTCCAGCCCCTCTCCTTCTTCCAGCCGGTAATTGATTTTTTCTGAACAAGAGGCGACATCCTCTAATAGTTCGATCAATTCATTCCGGTTTTCGTGTCGGGGATTAAGCCGGATTAAAAAAGTGTATCGGGAATCCAGCGGTGCAAAAATGGTGCGTAACTGGTCTTTTAATGCTGTTTCTAACATAGCGTATATTTTTTTCAGAAGATGATAAAGGGTTTCAATGGCAGGCAGACTTTTCAGCAACCGGTCGGACCATTGAAACCCTGAAATTAGTCCGGGATTAAATTTTACCGACTAAGTCGATACTGGGCTTTAAGGTCGCTTCACCTTTTTTCCATTTAGCCGGGCAAACTTCACCGGTATGAGTGGCTACGAATTGAGCCGCTTCAACTTTTCTTAAAAGTTCGTTCGCGTCCCTCCCGATGTTATTGTCATGAATTTCTACAACTTTGATCTGGCCTTCCGGATTCACGACAAAAGTTCCCCGGTAAGCCATTCCTTCTTCCTCGATCATGACTCCGAACGCACGGCTTAAAGCTCCTGTCGGGTCTGCCAACATCGGATATTTGATTTTACGGATGCTTTCAGAAGCATCGTGCCATGCTTTGTGTACAAAGTGAGAGTCTGTGCTTACAGAGTAGATCTCCACACCCATGGCCTGAAATTGTTCGTACTTTTCAGCCATATCGACCCAAATTCGGTCGGACAAACAAAAGTGAAGTCGGCCGGATAGAAGAAGAAGATTCCCCATTTACCCTTTACATCTTTGTCGGTTACTGTTTTGAATTGACCGTTTTGAAATGCCTGTACACTGAATTCAGGAAGCTGAGAATTGATAATTGTTTGCATAATCTTTATTTTTAAATTGTTATTGTTTTTTCTTTTTTTCGATACAAAAATATATCAATTATGTCGATAAATAAAATATTTTTGATCGATAGTTTCTATGCTGATATAGATAAACCGAATGAGTGAAAAAAGAACCCTTATCTTTGTTGTGATTTTAAATGAAAGTTATGAGAAAGTATATTTTTGAATTGGAGATGAAAGTCCGGGATTATGAGTGTGATTTGCAGGGGGTGGTGAATAATGCCAATTATCAGCATTATATGGAGCATGCCCGTCATGAGTTTTTGGAGCATGCCGGTGCTAATTTCGGGGAATTACATCAGCAAGGTATCGATGCGATGGTGGCCCCGGGTCGAGATCGACTATAAAGTGTCTTTGATCAGCGGGAATCGTTTTTCTGTTAAATTGAATATATCCCGGGAAGGGGCTAAGCTGGTGTTTTTAGAAGATATTTATCGGCTGTCGGATGATAAGTTATGTGCCCGTGGCCGGGTGGAATCGATTTGTGTAAAGGATGGGAAATTGACCCGGGGAATTATTCGATGAAATCTTTGCCGATTATTTGAAATAATTTTGAAAAAAAAACAGCATTTTGTTTGGAGTGAAAGAAAAAAGCACTACTTTTGTACCCGCAATCGAACAAGATCGCACGGGCGCTTAGCTCAGTTGGTTCAGAGCATCTGGTTTACACCCAGAGGGTCGGGGGTTCGAATCCCTCAGCGCCCACAAAAGGAAGTCAAAAAGGCTTCCTTTCTTTTTTCCCGTAGTTAAAGAGGTGCGATGGGATCGATCGGAAAATCTGTTTTTTTCATGTCATAAGGGGCAAAGTCCCGAATAATCCCTCGGCGTTTTTTACAGTCCGACCGTAACGGGTCATACGGAGATCAGTTCATAATCGAGTGTCCCGACCCCTATTTTTTCTGCGTGTTGAAGTCCGGCCAGCCAATTGGTATCGGGATGGATCAGATGGAATTTATCCGTCCCTTGCAGGTGTTCATGGGGATGAGCTTCCGAGAGTTTATTCCCTCCGATGACAGGGGCTGCAATGACCAGGTCGGCACAGGCTTTATCGAGCGCAACCGGATCGAACGAAGCCAAAATTCCCAGATCCGGAATAATAGCAGCATCATTGTGATTCCAGCAATCACATTCAGGGAGACATTCATGATAAAGCTGATGTGGAAATGAGGTTTGTCCTTTAGTACGGCCTGTGTGTATTCTGCTATTTTATAATTCAGGCGTTCGGAAGTGTCGCTTTCGCCCATCACGGCGGCATCGTATTGACAAAGTGCCACGCATTGACCACAACCGACACAACGTGAATAATCTATTTCTGCAATATGTTGTGCATCGAAGTGGATGGCTTCGTGGGCACAATGTTTGATGCAGATACCGCATTTCTTACAGTTTTGGCTATCGATAACGGGTTGGGAAGCAGAATGAAGTTCGAGTTTCCCTCCTACACTGGCACATCCCATGCCGAGGTTTTTCAATGCTCCGCCGAATCCAGCCTGTTCATGTCCTTTAAAATGGTTCATCGTGACGATGATATCCGCGTCGGCAATCGCTGCTCCGATTTTCGGAGCCTGACAATATTCTCCCCCGATTTCTATTTCCCTGTACTCCGTCCCTTTAAGTCCGTCGGCAATGATTACCTGGCATTGAGCGGAAATCGGATTGAAACCGTTTTCCATAGCACTTTGCAGATGGTCTACGGCGTTGGCCCGGCGTCCGGAATAAAGCGTGTTACAATCTGTCAGGAAAGGTTTGGCACCTAAAGAGCGTAAAACTTGTACCAGGCGGGCGGCATAATTGGGCCGTATGTAGGCTAGATTTCCGGGGGTTCTCCGAAATGAATCTTTATTGTTGTAAACTGCTGTTCGAATGAAATATCGGCAATACCTGCTTTTCTGACCAAACGCTCCATTTTATCCAACAGATTGCTGTTGGGGGTGGTCCTCAGGTTGGTGAAATATACTTTGGCTTTGTTCATGATGGTTATTTGTCGGCAGGATAAATGATCCCTGATTGTTTGCGTACTTCATCGATGATTTCAAGCGTGGCGAGCGAATGATCATGACTATTGATCGTCGATTCGCATAGCCTTCTTTCTATCAGATCGATAAATTCCGCTATTTCATAATAATATTCGTTGTGTGAGGCCGGGACCGAAAGATCCTGGATTTGTCCCCCTTTGGGGATAAATTTTACTTCACGGATGGTTTGAATACGATCTAAAATAAAAAGTTCCTTTTTCTCCCTGGATTTCTGCAGGTAAAAAGGAATCTGCAATCTTTGAATACAGAACGGTAGCATTCAGGTTTTCGTATTCGAAGTTTACAGCCCCTTGGCCGTCTACTCCTGTCGAAAGTTTCAATCCTGTGGCGCTAATACGTTTAGGGCGGCCGAAAAGGACGACCAGGGGATATACGGTGTAAACTCCTAAATCCATCATAGCCCCGTTCGAAAGTTCGGGATTAAAAGCATTCAATACAATTCCCGCTTTTAATTTGTCATAACGCGAAGAATATTGACAATAGCTGGCAAAATAGCGTCTTAAGCATCCTGCTTCCGCTAAATGCCGGCGAAGTTGCCGGAAGTTAGGGGTAAGAGTCGATTTCATGGCTTCCATCAAAGTAACGCCATTTTGCCGGGCTACCCGGATCATTTCCCTGGCTTCTTTTTGCATTAGAAGCCAGGGGCTTTTCGCAAAGGACGTGTTTCCCTTGTTGCATGAAAAGAATACTCAAAGCCGCATGTAAAGAATTAGGGACAGCGATATATACGGCATCGATCAAAGAACTGGCTGCCATTTCTTCGGGCGAAGTGAAGAGGTGTGGTATGCCGTGCTTAAGGGCAAAAGCCTGGCCCGTTTCCCTGCTTCGCGAACAGACGGCCGTGGCTTCGAAACGCAACTCTTCGCGGGCTGCTTCAAGAATCCAGTCGGTAATAAAATTGGTACCTATTATTCCGAAACGTACTTTTCTCATACTTTAGAGTACTTTCAATTCAACGACTGCCGGACAGTGGTCCGAGTGCTTTACCTGGGGTAGAATATAGGCATCTTTTAGCAGAGGGATGACTTCCGGGCTGACCATGCAGTAGTCGATACGCCAGCCTTTATTGTTGTTCCGCGCATTCGCCCGGAAACTCCACCAGGTGTATTGATGAGGTTCTTCGGGATGAAAATACCGGAAAGTATCGGTAAATCCTGATTCCAGGAACAGGCTCATCCATTCCCGTTCTTCGGGTAGGAAACCACTACTGTTGGCATTCCGTACCGGATCGTGAATGTCGATCGGACGATGGCAGATGTTATAATCCCCGCAAAGGATCAGTTTTTTTTACGGGTTTTGCTGAGTTTCATAACATAATGCCGGAGGTCTTCGAGCCATTTCATTTTTTAAAGGCTTGTCTTTCCTCTCCGGTGGTGCCTGAAGGATGGTAGACACTGACAATAGAAAGGTCGCCGTAATCGGCCCGCAAGAAACGTCCTTCCCGATCGTATTCCTGCATCCCCATTCCGTATTCCAGATGATCGGGGGTGATTCTAGTCAGGATGGCTACACCACTGTAGCCTTTTTTCTCGGCTGAGAAAAAAAGAAAGAACGATAACCTAAAGCTTCGAATTCAAGTGTGGGAATTTGATCCGGTTGGGCTTTCGTTTCCTGTAAACAGACAATATCCGGTAGCTCTTCTGCCAGCCAGTCCGTAAATCCTTTCGATAAAGCACTACGCAGGCCATTGACGTTATAAGTGATAATTTTTTATAATTGATTTTCTTTATTACAAAATTAAAAAAATATTGGTAATAGAATCATCCGAAGAATCAATTGTGAAAATTAAAATTTGATCTTGCCGGTTAAAACACTGATCCCCACAAATCAGACTTTTTGATTTGTGGGGATAGCTCCTCAGGTAGTCCCTGATTTTAAATGTTATAGAAAGTCGTAAACGCTTTGATCACATAATCCTGATCGAGCACACCGGCTGTTTCACGAACAGAGTGCATGGCCCACATGGGGTTACCTATATCTACTCCGCGCATTTCCATTTGCGTCAGGAGGATATTTCCCAAGGTAGAACCTCCTGCCATATCCGAATGATTGACAAAAGTCTGATAAGGTACACCGGCCATCTTACAAATTGTAGCGAATACAGCTGCCGAATCACCGTCAGTTATATATTTTTGGTTTGCGTTGATTTTGATTACCGGTCCCTGGTTCATGATCGGATGGTTGGTCGGATCGTGTTTTTCGGGATAATTAGGATGCAAGGCATGAGCCATATCGGCCGAGATCATAAAAAAGAATTGTGTATGGCCCGGTAGAGCTCTTCGATTTTATAACCTTGGTTGAAAGCTACCCGTTCCAGAATAGTCCGCAGTATCGGTGATGCTGCACCTTGTTTGGTGCCGCTGCCTACTTCTTCGTTGTCGAAGATGGCTAACACTTTGGTCTTATTACATGGCTTGGAATCGAGAAGAGCCGTCAGGCCTGCATGAACCATAGCCAGGTCGTCCAACCGGCCGGAAGAGATAAATTCGTTGTTTAGTCCGAATAAAGTTCCTTTACCATATTCATATAAGGTGAGGTCGAAATCCAGGATATCTTCTGCCGGAATATTCATTTCCTGAGCAATAAGCTTCAGAAGGAAATTGTCTTTTTCGAAAGTCTCGTTGATCATGGCTATGACAGGAAGCATATCTCTTTGCTTGCTGAGCGGATTACCCTGATCGTTTACTGCCCGGTTGAAATGGATGGCGATATGGGGTATTTCAAGCAACGGCCGGTCGAAATTGATGAATTGAGTGGCCGGTTTAAGGGGTTTGTCACTCTTGACCATGACCCGTCCGGCCATAGACAGAGGCCGGTCGAACCAGGTATACATGATCGGGCCTCCGTAAACTTCTGTGTTCAGTTTCAGGTATTTCCCTTCCACCGGCATTTCTGCATGGGGTTTGATCCGGAAAGTCGGAGAATCACTATGTGCACAAATCAGTTTAAAGCCTTCTTCTGCCAAATTACCGTTGCCCGGAATAAAAGCATATAAAGAAGAATGATTCTTGGTCACGAAATATTTACCCCCGTGTTCGATATGCCAGGCTTCTCCTGAAAAAAGCTGTTTGAAACCATGAGCCTGAAGGCGTTGTTTGATGCTGAGGACAGCATGGAAGTTGGTCGGACTCTCGTGTATAAATTCGAGCAGATCCAAAGCGGCTTGTTTTTCCATAATTTATAGATTTATTTATAACAATTTTATTAGCGACAAATATACCATCGGTGGATGATCATTTTTTACCGACCTTAAATTAGAAAGAATATTTTAAATAACCTGCTCCCTTCCGGGAAACATTTTGAATGGAAATGCCGATTTTTTTGTGGTTTGAAAAAAAAATGGATTTGTTTTAGTGGTTTTGTTGTGTTTAATGTATTGATTATGAATAATTATAGATTATTTGAATTGTGTTGTAAATATTATTGATTTGATTTATAATTTAAGCGGTTATATATTTGTATCAAAGAAATAAGAAATAGTAGAAATCAATTAAAAATAAGAATTATGAAAACGAAAAATTTAATCGGATTGGATTCAGAGAATGCTCAACAAGTAGTAAACCTTTTAAATGAGTTGTTAGCCAACTATCAGATTTATTATCAGAATCTGCGTGGATTTCATTGGAACGTCAGAGGTAACCGTTTCTTCGTTCTGCATGCTAAATTTGAAGAGTTGTACAACGATGCTATCGAAAAGGTAGATGAAATTGCTGAACGTATTCTTACTTTAGGTGGTGTACCTTTGCATTCTTATGCAGCTTATACTAAAGTGGCTACTTTGAATAGCTAAAGAAAATGTTACTGACGGAGATGCTTGTTTGCGGGCTGTTGTAGAGGATGTGCAGGTATTGTTGAAACAGGAACGTGAAATTTTGAGTGTCGCTGCAGAGATTGGGGACGATGGGACTCAGGATGTGTTTTCTTCTTATGTTTCAAGTCAGGAAAAGCTGTTGTGGATGCTCGATGCCTATCTGAATCAGAAATGAGTAAGGTAAAAGGTATAAAGTAAAAAGTAAAAGGTGGAGAGATCGATTTTCCACCTTTTACTTTTTACTTTATACCTTTTACTTTCTTTCGCTTTGCTTTGTGTCACAAGGTACACACCTGTAAATACCAGTAAAGCGGCGATCGGTTTGTCCCAGCTGAATACATCTTGTCCGATAAGAATCGCTATAATGGAAGCGATGATCGGCTGTAAATTGTTGTACATACTGGCTGTAGTGGGACGAATTCGTTTCAAAGCCATAGGAACCAGGAAGTAAGCGATGCCGGTTGCCATAATGACTATATAACTCAGTTTCAGGATAACGAATGGGTTGCTTTCTGTGCCGAAGACTTTAGCTTCCGGCAGATCGGAAATACCGGGAGGAAAAGAGATAAGGGCTGAAAATAAAAACATCCATTTCATCAGAGTGATGGCGGAATAACGTTGTGAGATAGGACGGGTGATGACTAAATAGATGGCATAAGTGATTACATTAACGATGCAAAGTAGGTTACCTATCCAATTGCCGGATGAATCGGTATTTATAGCCGACGATTGAAAAATGATCAGTAAGGCACCCGATGCTCCGATCAAAACTCCGGCAGCTTTTTTGAATGTGACGGGCTCTTTTTAATATCAGGGCTGCGATCAGCATAACCGCGAGCGGGGTCATGGCTGCAATGATGGTAATATTGACCGGTGAGGTGTACAGAAGGGCATTGGCAAAAGATACTTGTGCCCCTACCAGACCGAATAAGGCACCCCCAAAGATCGTCCATAGATCCCGTTTTCCGACGCTTCTTCTTTCGGAGCCAGTAAGCCGATACCCCAAAAAACAAGGGTAGCAAAAACCATCCTTACAAAGGTAAGAGCATACGGACTGATCCATTCCGGGACAATGGTTTTCGCTATGGGCGTATTTAAGCCGAAAATCAGATTCGTAGCCAGTATTGCTCCATGTCCCAGCCATTTGTCTTTTGTCATCTTGTTTTTTTTGTTTTCTGCGGTAAATATAAGATAAATCGGCCGAATAATCTTATTTCTCGCTATTAGTAATTTTACTACTTATCAAAAAAAAAGGAGAAAAAAAAAAGATTATATAAAAAAAAATAACCATTAACTTTGCACCAGTCAAGTTTCCAATCGAAGCGTCGAACGGAATTAAAAGGGAATCCCGGTGAAAATCCGGAGCTGTACTCGCAGCTGTAAGTCCTATTAAAGTTTATCGCACTCTTTGCCACTGGTGAAAGCTGGGAAGGCGCGATAAGCGGGATGAGCCAGAAGACCTGCTTGATGAGATAGATTTAGTGACCACGGGATAATTGGCATTAGATTAAAATGAACAGAGGCTCGTCCACAGGCACCTATATTCTTTTTGATAACCGATTTCTCATTCGTTGCAAATCTGTCGCAATAAAAACGAATGTGTGTTTAAACTTTTTGTTTAACTTTTAATAATTAAGTTATGAAAAAGAATTTTAGATTCTTGGCAATGGCTGTTGTAGCAATGGCCGCCGCAGTGTTCACGGGATGTTCATCCGACGATGACTTCCTTGCTCCGTATGAGGAGAGTGCGATTCAAACCCGCGCGATAAGTTCTACCAATGCGCTTATCGATTTTGATAACGTACCTTCCAGCGTAATGGCTTCTGACCAGTATGGAAACAATCTCTATTCTGCCACGGCCAACGGCAAGCAGGTAACGACCGGCTACATCACTCAAATCGGGCAAACCGGTACGTACATTCAGTTCCCGATTAACTATTTGGAACAAGAATGGGTAAGCGGACAGCCTTGGGAATATGAATTTTGGAATGGTGGTTTTGCCATCTCTAATTTCCATAATCTGACACAGGGGGATTATCAAAACCAATGTAGCGTGTACTGGCCCAACGGCGGTCATAGCGGTAAAAATTTTGCTGTAGCTTTCGGTTATAGCGATTCATATAATGATTCACAAGCAACCTATGACAAGTGTGCCAAGATATATCTGACTGATTCAACTGGATACAAAGTTTACAATCCCAATCGTGCTGTAACTGGAATGGCAAAAACCGGAAGATTCAATAGTCTTTGGGTCTGCAATACGACTTATACTTACTTAGTCATGAAGGATGGCAACTCGTTTACACAAGGCTCTTTGCAAGCACAAAAAGGATGGTTTAAGGTGGTATTTGTTGCGTTGGATGCAGACGGGTAAACCTACAGGTAAGGAAGTAGAATACTATTTGGCAAACTTCGATTCCAGTAAAGATGCAGAATCAGGTTTGACCAATAAAATCCGTACTCGGATGGAATCAAGTGGATTTAAGCGGTTTAGGTGACAGCGTATGTACTGTAGCTATCAATTTCGAAGGAAGCGATTCAAGCGCATACGGATTGAACACTCCTGCTTACGTTGCTATAGACGATATTGATGTAACCGTAAACGAATAACATGAATTTGTGGCCAATGCTTTTTAACGGCAAGTGCAAAGTATTTGCCCCTTTTTATTATATCCCAATGAAGATTGGAAATCAAATACTTTCTTCAAGGGAATTTCAGCATTAAAATTATAAATATAATGAAGAAGTATTTGCTTTTATTCTCCTTGACGATATTTCTATTTGCATGCAACAAAGACGAAGAAATATCGCAGGACGTGATATTGCCTCCTGTCATTGAGTTGGATAGCGAGGACGGAATCTACGTTGTAAAGATAGGAAAAGAGGTCGTTATTGAGCCGACCTATCAGAATGTCGATTACGCCGTTTATTCATGGAAATGCAACGGTCGTATCATTTCCGACGAGCCTCAATTGAAATACATTTTCAACGAATGCGGTTCGTATTACGTTACCCTGCGTGTGGATACGAGGGATGCCAGCACAGAGGAAGAAATTCGTGTGGATGTCAATGAATTGGCTCCGCCCGTCATTTCATTGGTAACCCCCTCTATAGGGCTTAAAGTTGTCGCAGGACGTGAGTACATCCTTACACCCGACATTCAAAATGCAGAAGGAGCCACTTATTTGTGGACTCTTAACGGAAACGAAGTCGGAACGGAAAATACTTATACATTCAAGCAAGATGAGTTGGGAACTTATGAACTGACCTTAACCGTAACAAATGAAGACGGACAATCAGAGAAGACAGTTTCTATTGAGGTTGTCGATAAACTTCCAATTGAAATCGTAGTTCCGTCATCTTTATATTTCACCGAGGATAATACCAAATACGTAGAATTAGGACGTACTTTGTTTGTCCGCCCCTTTGTATCAATAAGTGCCGAGCCTTCTTATCAATGGAGTTTGGACGGGCAACCGATTGAAGGAGCCAATTCTTTGGTTTACGGTTTCAAACCTTCTAAAATCGGAGAGCATACGCTTACCTTTACCGTGAAATACGATAATCAAGATACAAAAGCAGTGCTCACCCGTAATATTTCGGTCTCCGGTGTCGATGAAGTCAGTGTCAATATTCCGGTGAAATGTTGTGAAGCGGCCGGAAAAAGACCTTTTGCTGCCGGAAATTCCATTTACAGCAATAAAGTATATGAATTTGTTCCGGCTCCGGGACAATTTGTAAACGAAACGAATACAGCAGGTTTCAATGGGGAAAGCACGCACGAAGCAGCCTGTGCTTACGCACAAAAACGTCTTGATAATGAACAATATGTTTCTCTCGGAGGTTGGGGAGGATATATTGTAGTAGGATTCGACCACAGTATCGAAAACAAAGGCGGTTATGATTTTTCCATCAAAGGAAATGCCTTTGATTCGTCAAATGAACCGGGCATTGTATGGGTAATGCAAGATGTCAATGGAGACGGCTTGCCCAACGATGAATGGTATGAACTGAAGGGTTCTGAATATGGAAAACCCGAAACCATTCAGGACTATGCCGTAACTTATTTCCGTCCCGGTCCCAACATGGATACTCAATGGCAGGACAACAAGGGAAATAAAGGGGCAATTGACCGTCTCGGCAACTATCACCCGCAAGAGTTTTATTATCCTTTGTGGATTGAAGAGGATTCCTATACGTTATACGGCACATGCCTGAAAGCACGTACCGAACAAAGCCCGTCGACAGGCATGTGGTCCAATAATCCGTTTGGGTGGGGATATGCCGATAATATTGGTGATGATATGCCCAATAAAGACAATCCTAACGCGGGAGCACTTGGAAACTATTTTAAGATTTCCGATGCGCTCAATATCGACGGCACGTCTGCAAACCTTTCCCATATCGACTTTATCAAGGTGCAGACCGGAGTCAATGTAAAAGCCGGATGGTTAGGGGAAAATTCCACGGAAGTTTTCAAGTTCTGTGATGAAAACAACAATAACGACAAATAAAATTCATTATGAACAAAATATATCATTTCATCCTATTCTGTTTCGCTACGCTCTGCCTTGCTGCATGTAGTGATGACGACCCTGAAGTAAGCGGAATAGACGGCAAGGATCACTTCATCTCCGAGTTTGCTCTAACTGTAGATGGCATTACCTATCAAGCCATGATAGTCGGGGACAAGATTACAGTTGAGATACCTTATAATACCAGTCTGAAAGGGGCTACCGTAGAGTATGCCCTTTGCGAGGGAGCCTCTATTAACCCGAATCCATCGACCATAGAGGATTGGGAGAATGAATGGAAATTCGTAGTTACCTCCAAAATGCAGGATAGCAAAGTATATTCCTATACTTATCAATATACAGACATCGAACAGAGCGGCAGCGTAGTACTTGCCACGCAAGCCGAGGTGGATAATTTTGCCAAGACAGGAATAAACAAAATCGAAGGCAGCCTGACCATCGGAACGGCAGACGGAGAAGAAATCACCAATCTGGACGGACTTGCCAACCTGAAACAAATCAGTAACTCTCTTGTCATCAATCCGTCTTACAAAGGAGCGGATTTGACGGGGTTGGATAATCTGGAACAACTCGGAAGTTTCAAATTAGGATCGACAACTTCTGCCAGTAAAAACATAACGCTCAAAACGGTTAATCTGCCCTCTTTGCTTGGAGTGACCGGCGATTTTGTCGTTAACAGTTCTGTCATTGAAAAAATATCTATACCCAAAGTCGAGTTCATTGGTGAGGATATGTATATAACTTCCGATGCTTTGCTTGATTTGGATGCAAATGCCGTTGAATCTGTCGGAGCTTCCTTAATTGTCAAAGGTTCGGTAGCGCAAAAAGAATCAGCGACAACCGAAGCCATTGTTTTCTCAGCGCTAAAACAGATCGGGAATGAACTTACAATCCAATATTTTCCCAAACTGCAAGGAATTTATCTACCGGCATTGGAAAGCGTGGTCGGTACTGCTTCATTCTCCGATATGTCCTCCATCGGAAGTCTTGCAATGACCGAATTACATTCGGTTGGAGGACTAACTATAAAAAATTGCAAAGAGATTTCCATTGTTGAACTTCCCGGTCTTATTTCCTGCGGAGAGACCAGTGTGGATGCGAATAAAGTCAATAAACTCAATATAGCTTCTTTGAAAGATGTACTCGGTGATATGACATTAAGTAATCTGCTCATAGAAGAGCTGGATTTGTCCCAGATAAATTTTAACGGAAATACACTTACCCTACAATGTGCCCGACTAAATAAAATAGTAGGACCGGAAACATTTAACGGTAGCCTTCTTCTACTTCCTAAATCCTGTCGATTGACAGAATTTACGTTGGAAGGAATCTCAAATATACAGGGTGACTTCCAATGCAAAGATTATTCTTATGTAAAAGAATTTGTCATGCCATTTATTCGTGTGGCAGGAGATATGACTATTGCATTGAATTCGGGAAGTGTTAATACGGCGGCGGAAATCGAATTTCCTAAATTGCAGGAAATTGGAGGGACCTTAACCTTAGGAAGTAATTCAAATGCCAATAATATTGCATTCCCGTCATTGAAAAAGATTCTCGGTTCATGTTCAGTTACGACTACTGATCTTAAGAATGATATTGAGTTTACCAATCTGGAAAGCATTGGAACGGATGGAGCTGATGAACAAATTAAGTTTGAGATTGAGGCTACTAATATTCTATGTCCCAAATTAAAAACGATAAATGGGAAGTTTGATATTGCAACATCTTCTTTTATGTTTGGTATGGAAGTAGATAAAGTATCTTATCCTAACGTAGAATCAATATCCGAAAATCTTTCAATAACATGCCCGTATTCTGATTTTGGTTCTAATGGTATTTTGTCCATTGATTTTTCAGGTCTCAAATCAGTAAAAGGGATTAGTATAAGCGGGCAAGGAGATGTTACTGATTTCAGTTCTTTCAAATACCTGTTTGAAAACAATGTTCTAACAGGAGAATCTCAATGGTCTGTCAGAGAATGTGCTTATAACCCCACATACCAAGATATGAAAGACGGGAAGTACAAGCTTGCCGAATAGAATAACGAAACAATAAATTTTCTGCCAATCCCCGGCATGCTTACCTTACGGTAAGCTGCCGAGGATTAACTATAAAAATAACGGTATGACCTATCACCAATTGAAATATCTGCTATGGAGCGTAGTTGTCGGAGTGACACTATCCTTGACATCCTGCATGAAGTGGGACTACGGCGATGCCGTGGAAGATTTCAACGCCACGGGAGCCGGACTGTTCATCACCAACGAGGGCAACTTCCAGTACGGCAATGCTACCTTGTCCTATTACGACCCGGCAACCAAACAGGTGCAGAACGAAATCTTCTTCCGTGCCAACGGCATGAAACTCGGCGACGTGGCACAGTCGATGACCATCTACGACAACAAGGGCTGGGTCGTGGTGAACAACTCCCACGTGATTTTCGCCATCGACCTGAACACCTTCAAGGAGGTAGGACGCATCGAGAACCTGACCTCACCGCGCTACATTCATTTCCTAAGCGACGAAAAAGCATACGTCACCCAATTGTGGGACAACCGCATCTTCATCATCAACCCGAAGAAATACGAAATTACCGGCTATATTCAAGTGCCGGACATGACGATGGAAAGCGGCTCGACGGAGCAAATGGTGCAGTACGGCAAATACGTCTATTGCAACTGCTGGAGTTACCAGAACCGCATCATCAAAATCGACACCGAAACCGATCAAGTAGTCGATGAACTGAAGGTCGGCATACAACCGACATCGCTGGTCATGGACAAGTACAACAAAATGTGGACGGTGACCGACGGCGGTTATGAGGGCAGCCCCTACGGTTACGAAGCCCCGTCGCTCTACCGCATCGATGCCGAGACCTTCACCGTGGAGAAGCAGTTCAAGTTCAAGTTGGGCGACTGGCCCTCGGAGGTGCAGCTCAATGGCGACAGGGACAAACTCTACTGGATCAACAAGGCCATTTGGAGCATGGACGTGACAGCCAGCCATGTGCCGGTACGTCCGTTCCTCGAATACAGCGGCACGATTTATTACGGACTGACGGTAAACCCCGCCAACGGAGAAGTGTACATCGCCGATGCCATCGATTACCAGCAGCAGGGCATGATATACCGCTACTCGCCCGACGGCGAACTGCTCGACGAATTTTATGTCGGCATCATCCCCGGTGCGTTCTGCTGGAAATAAAAAAGGAGGCAATATGAAAAGACTATATCTGTTATTCGCTTTGGCTGTTTGTCTCCCCGCCGCACTCTTTGCGCAGCAAACGGAAAGCAAGAAGAAATCGGCCTGGCATCTGACCATCCCCGAAGTCACGGTCATCGGTCATCGGCCGATGAAGGAAATCGGCGTGCAGAAGACGAAGTTCGATTCACTCGCACTGAAAGAAAATATCGCCCTCTCGATGGCGGACATCCTGACGTTCAACTCGTCCGTGTTTGTCAAGAGCTACGGCCGCGCCACGCTCTCGACCGTCGCCTTCCGAGGCACGTCGCCCAGCCATACGCAGGTGACGTGGAACGGGATGCGCATCAACAACCCCATGCTCGGCATGACCGACTTCTCCACCATTCCGTCCTACTTCATCGACCAGGCATCGCTGCTGCACGGTACTTCATCGGTGAACGAAACGGGCGGTGGACTGGGCGGTCTGGTCAAACTCGGCACGGCTCCTGAAGTCGCTGAAGGGTTCAACGCCCAGTACGTGCAGGGCATCGGCTCGTTCAAGACCTTCGATGAGTTCGCCCGCTTCACCTACGGAAGTGAGCGGTGGCACGTCTCCACCCGTGCGGTCTATTCTTCCTCGCCTAACGATTACAAGTACACCAACCACGACAAAAAGATAAACATCTACGACGAGGATAAGAACATCGTCGGACAGTATCACCCGAAAGAGCGCAACCGCTCCGGGGCGTTCAAGGACCTGCATTTGCTTCAGGAAGTGTATTACAATACCGGGAAAGGCGACCGTTTCGGGCTGAACGCCTGGTATATCAATTCCAACCGGGAACTCCCGATGCTGACCACCGATTACGGCGATGCCACCGACTTCGAGAACCGCCAGCGAGAACAGACGTTCCGCAGCGTCTTGTCCTGGGATCACATGAAAAGCAACTGGAAACTCGGCGTGAAAGGCGGTTACATACACACATGGATGGCCTACGACTACAAGCGTGAGGTCGCACCTGACAACTGGGCGTCGATGACCCGCTCCCGCAGCAAGGTAAACACGTTTTACGGTCAGGCGGAGGGAGAGTATTCTTTGGATAAAAAATGGTTTTTCACCGCCAATGTATCGGCACACCAGCATTTGGTACGGAGCGAGGACAAGAACATCATCTTGCAGGACGGTGGCAAGGCCATCGTGGGCTATGACAAGGGGCGCGTGGAACTCTCCGGCTCCGTATCCGCCAAGTGGCAGCCGATAGACCGCTTGGGTATGTCGGTGGTACTGCGAGAAGAGATGTATGGTTCCGATTGGATTCCACTCATTCCGGCTTTCTCATCGACGGTATCATTTCCCCGAAAGGAAATGTGATGCTGAAAGCATCCATATCGCGTAACTACCGTTTCCCAACTCTGAACGACCTATACTTTTTGCCGGGAGGTAATCCCAACCTGAAAAACGAACAAGGTTTCAGTTATGATGCCGGGGTGAGTTTTGATGTCGGCAAGAAAGGCATTTACAAGTTGAGCGGCGGTGCGAACTGGTTCGACTCCTACATCGACGACTGGATTATCTGGCTGCCCACCACCAAGGGCTTCTTCTCGCCCCGCAACGTAAAGAAGGTCCACGCCTACGGCGTCGAGGTCAAAGCGAACTTCGCCGTGCAGCCGGCGAAAGATTGGCTCATCGACTTGAACGGGTCCTATTCGTGGACACCCTCCATCAATGAAGGTGAGAAGATGTCGCCTGCTGACCAGTCAGTGGGCAAGCAGTTACCCTACGTACCGAAGCACTCCGCATCGCTGACCGGACGGTTGTCGTGGCGGACTTGGGCGTTCCTTTACAAATGGGCGTTCTACTCGGAACGTTACACCATGTCGAGCAACGACTATACGCTGACAGGACACCTGCCCGAATATTTCATGAGCAATGTCTCGTTGGAGAAAAACCTGTTTTTCAAACCGGTGGACATCCAGTTAAAATTCGCCGTCAACAACCTCTTCAACGAGGACTACCTTTCGGTACTCTCGCGCCCCATGCCCGGCATCAACTTCGAATTCTTCATCGGCATTACCCCGAAGTTCGGGAAAAACAAGAAAAAACAGTAAACGAAAATCCGCAACGATATGAAAACATGGAAAAACCTGAGCCTGATACTGCTGCTTGCGCTGGCATTGGCAGGCTGTCGCAACAAAAGTTCCAACCTCGCCGATTTCAACCGAACAGTCTATACACCTGAATACGCTCGGGCTTCGATGACATAAAAGGTGCAGACGGCAAAAAGAGCGTATTGGTTACCGTCACGAACCCTTGGCAGGGCGCCGACAGCATCACTACGAACCTGTTCATTGCCCGTGACGGCGAGACCGCACCCGAGGGATTCGAGGGGCAGGTACTAGAAGGCGATGCCGGACGTATCGTCTGCATGTCCTCGACCCATATCGCCATGCTCGACGCAATCGGCGAAACGGGACGCGTAGTCGGCGTGTCAGGCATCGACTACATCTCCAATCCCGACATTCAGGCACGGCGGGACAGCGTTGGAGATGTGGGCTACGAAGGGAACATCAATTACGAACTGCTGCTCTCGCTTGACCCCGACCTCGTGTTGCTTTACGGCGTGAACGGGGCAAGCTCGGCGGAAGGCAAACTGAAAGAGACAGGCATCCCGTTTCTTTATGTCGGCGACTACTTGGAGGAGTCTCCGTTAGGCAAGGCCGAGTGGTTAGTGGCACTCTCGGAGGTCGTAGGCCGGCGTGCGGAGGGCGAAAAGGTCTTCGTGGAAATTCCCGTCCGGTACAACGCTCTGAAACAGCGGGTGGCGGACAACGCCCTCGACGCTCCGTCAGTGATGCTCAATACGCCCTACGGCGACAGCTGGTTCATGCCCTCGACCGGGAGCTATGCCGTGCGGCTGATTACGGATGCGGGTGGCGATTACATCTACAAGAAGAACACGGGCAACGCCTCGACGTCCATCGATATGGAGGAGGCTTACCTGCTGGCATCGGACGCCGACGTGTGGCTGAATGTCGGCATGGCGAACACGCTCGACGAATTGAAGGCCGCCTGCCCGAAGTTCGCCGACATCCGCTGCGTCCGGAACGGCTTCGTGTATAACAATAACGCCCGTATCAACGCCGCCGGGGGCAACGACTACTGGGAATCGGCAGTTGTGAATCCGGACATCGTGCTGCGCGACCTGATAAAGATCTTCCACCCCGAACTGGTGGAGGAACCGTTCGTCTATTACAAGCAATTATTTTAATTTTAAATACATCAAATTATGAAAGTGAAACTTTTTATTGTAGCCATTATTTGTTTGCTACAAAGTTGCTCAACAACAGATTTCTTAGATGAGCAGAGAGTTGAAACGATTTCAAATGATAATAATGAGGTCTCTTATGTTATTCCTCTTGAAGATGCACTAAAAAATGTCGAAAAGGTTCTTGACTGCATTAATGGTGCTTCTGTTTCAAGAGCATCATCTCTTAAATCTGTAAAGAATATACAAATTCTTTCTATTAGCAATACCATTTCTTCTCGTTCTTCTCACGTAAACGCTGACACTGCGATATATATCGTTAATTATGATGACGGTTTTGCATTACTGGGGGCAGATTATAGATTGGATCCGATATACGCGATCTCTACAGAGGGTAATTTTGATCTGTCTGATACTATCCAAAACAAAGGTTTAGCATTGTATATCAATAGCCTGAAATCTGAAATTACCACAAAAATTAATTCTAATGAATCTAATTCACGGGCTTCTATTCCGGAAGTCGATGGTAATATAAATAGTCCTTACCAAATAACAGATATTGCCCTTTCTTACAAACGGGGTCCATATGGTAAAAACCGACTTTGGGGACAAAGCACTCCGTTTAATTATTATTGTCCTACCATATCTGGGACCAAGACTCTTGTTGGATGCGTTGCGGTAGCTACCGGTTTAATTATGGCTCATCATCAACATCCCGATTTTATTGATGGGGAACCCCTAAATTGGACAGCAATAGAGAATGGGCAATCGGATTTGGCTTTGTTCTTATATCGTCTTGGAGGGTCTAAATATTTAGATATGGATTATGGTATTCTTTTAAGTGGTGCTCTATCTACTAATGTACCTAAAACTCTGAGATCATTAGGATATTCATGTGGAGAATTAGAAACATACGATAAAGATAAAATTGTAGCACATTATTCAGAATCGTTTAATCCAATATATATGAGAGGTAATACAGGCTCAGATGATTATGGGCGTTATACTGGAGGTCATGCTTGGATTATTGATGGGGCTATGGATATTTGGATGAAATACGTAATGCCGGGGCGATTAATGGAAACTCATGCTATCTATTTCTATTGTAATTGGGGATGGGAAGGAAGTGCCAATGGTTGGTATAAGCACTTTTCGTTAGCTCCCGTAAATGGGCCTGAATTAGTTGAACATGGGGACCAGAATTCTTCAGTCAATTACAATTTCAATGTTAATATACAAATGATTCTTGATATAAAGCCTTTGTAACATATGGATAGATATCTTATGATGACTCTACTATCATTGCTGTTTCTGTCTTGTTCTCATGAGGAAAATAGCCTTACGAGAAAGGATGGGGATTGGGATGATGACATCAAACTCTCAAAGCATGAAATAGTCTTTGGTTCTGACGAAGGAAGCGAAGTCATTAATTCGGAAGGCCTTTGGTGGTTGTCTGGAGTTAAGATTCCTCAATCAGACATTTGGTACAAAGGTAACGGAGACATCCATACTACCGGTGAACTTGGAACTTATGAATGGATGACATTGGAAAAGCCGACAAATAAATCACTTCTTATAAAAGTTGACAAAAACACCGGAGGAGAACGGAATTTCCAAATTGTGGTCACATGTGGCGACTTCTTTGACTATATCCTTGTAACTCAAAAAGGTGTGAAATAAATGCGCTCCCGCTCGGCCATACCCTTTACCGCATTGTCTGCACTTACGGCCGGTCTTTTTCTGCTGGATCTGGCCGTCGGTGCCGTGCGTATCCCCGTTGCCGACGTGTGGGCGGCCCTGACGGGCGGCGATTGCCCGCAAGCCACGGCGAAAATCGTGGTGAACATCCGGTTGATAAAGGCGGTGGTAGCTTTGCTGGCAGGCGCGGCGCTGTCGGTCAGCGGGTTGCAGATGCAGACGCTGTTCCGCAATCCGTTGGCAGGCCCCTACGTGCTCGGCATCAGTTCGGGCGCGAGCCTCGGCGTGGCACTCGTCGTGCTTGCAGGCTTCGGTTCGTCGATAGGCATTGCCGGGGCGGCTTGGCTCGGAGCGGCGCCCGTGCTGGTCGTCATCGCCGCCGTCGGCCACCGCATCAAGGACATCATGGTGATTCTGATTCTCGGCATGATGTTCTCGTCGGGAGTCGGGGCGGTCGTGCAGATCCTGCAATACCTGAGCCGCGAAGAGGCTTTGAAAGCCTTTGTCATCTGGACGATGGGGTCGCTGGGCGACGTGACGGCGCAACAGCTTACTATCCTTGTGCCGTCAATCGTTGTCGGATTGCTGCTGGCCGTATGGACTATCAAACCGCTCAACCTGCTGCTGTTCGGCGAGGAGTACGCCGTGACGATGGGGCTGAACATCCGCCGCTCGCGCGGACTGCTGTTCCTCTCCACGACGCTGCTTGCCGGAACGGTAACCGCTTTCTGCGGACCGATAGGCTTCATCGGGCTGGCCATGCCCCACGTCGCACGGATGCTCTTTCGCAACGGCGATCACCGCGTGTTGGTACCGGGAACGATTCTTTCAGGTGCGGCGGTGCTGCTTCTTTGCGACCTCGTTTCCAAAATGTTCACCCTGCCGATCAACGCCATCACCGCATTGCTGGGAATCCCCATCGTGGTGTGGGTGGTCTTGCGCAACAAATCCTTTACGGCATGATACAACTGCACGATTTTTCCATCGGCTATGGAGAGCGCACGCTGCTCCACGAAGTGGAGGCCGCTATCCCGAAAGGCTCGCTGACAGCGCTTATCGGCCGCAACGGCACGGGCAAGTCGACGCTGCTCCGAGCCATAGCCGGACTGAACCGCCGCTATACGGGCGAGATACTGCTCGACGGACGCGATATTTCTGACATGAGAGCCGACGAAATGGCAAAGACGCTGGCATTCGTTACGACCGAGCGCACGCGTATCGCCAACCTTAAATGCGAGGACGTGGTGGCCGTCGGCCGCGCACCCTATACCAACTGGATCGGAAAGATGCAGGAGGCCGACAAGGAGATTGTCATGCGGTCGCTCGCCTCGGTGGGCATGGAGGCTTATGCGGAGCGTACGATGGACAAGATGTCGGACGGCGAGTGCCAGCGCATCATGATCGCACGGGCGTTGGCGCAGGATACGCCGATTATCCTGCTCGACGAACCCACCTCGTTTCTCGATATGCCCAATCGCTACGAATTGTGTACGCTTCTGGCACGGCTGGCGCACGACGAAGGGAAGTGCATCTTCTTTTCGACCCACGAACTCGACATCGCCCTGTCGCTTGCCGACAGCATCGCCCTCATCGACCCGCCGCAGCTGGTATGCCTGCCGACCGAAGAGATGCGCCGGAGCGGCTGCATCGAACGACTGTTCAAGAATCAATGCGTATCATTCGATGCTGCAGCAGTTATAAAAGTACGGTCGTGACAACAGAATATACGATAGAATATTTTACGGCTGATATAGGCGTAGATGAATACATCGAACGCTTCCGCGACGAGGCTCGTTTCATCGAACTGTGTGAAAAGTGTCCTAACTTTGGCTGCAGTTGGGGGTGTCCTCCTTTTGATTTCGATACCGACGAATTTTTGCGCCAATATAAATATGCACACCTTATGGCGACGAAGATTATACCTGACCGAAATGATATTCCGGTGGAGATGACGCAGGAATTTATCAGGCCGGAACGGGTCAGGATAGAAAAGGAACTATTGGAAATGGAACGGAAATATGGAGGTCGTGGGTTTGCCTATGTCGGAAAAATGCCTGTATTGCAGTGGCTCCGAATGCACCCGCAAACGCAACCGCCCCTGCCTGCACCCCGACAAAGTGCGCCCGTCGCTTGAGGCATTCGGTTTCGATATCGGTCGTACCCTTTCGGAACTTTTCGGAATAAGGCTCCTGTGGGGCAAGGACGGCATCCTGCCGGAATACCTCATGCTTGTAAGCGGGCTTTTTCATAATTCGGTGGCATATTGGCAGCGGTAATGCGACTGGCGAATATCTCTCGTAACAGTAATTGTGCCGTTTATTGTCATTCCGCACCTCCTTAATAAAGTTCTTAAACTTTACAGACTCATTTTTTTGTTGTAACATTGTGGTTTCGGAAACGTTTGAATTATTGTGGGTAAATACTAATATTAGAAAATGATTGTCTATGAAAAAGATGAAATTAGGTCTATTGCCTCGTATTATTATTGCTATTGCTTTAGGTATTGTGTGCGGACTTTTCTTTCCCGGTTGGATTGTCCGGATTTTTTTGACTGTTAATTCTTTGTTCGGTAATTTCCTGAATTTTATTATTCCGTTATTGATATTAGGCTTGGTGGCTCCCGGAATCGCCGATCTGGGGAAAGGAGCCGGACGTTTGCTGCTGATAACCGCTTTGCTGGCTTATGGTTTTACTTTGTTTTCAGGCTTTTTTACTTATTTTACCTGTGATCTTTCTTATCCCTGGTTGTTAAATACCTCCGATAAGCTGTCGGCTGTGGCGGATAATACCGTTGCCTTACAACCGTATTTCACTGTTGAAATGCCTGCTGTCATGGGAGTTATGTCGGCTCTGATATTGGCTTTTACGTTAGGTTTAGGAATGTCGGTGATCGACGGCAACCGGTTGAAGTCGGTTATGGATGATTTTAAAGACATTATCAATCAGGTGATTACTGCCGTGATTATCCCTGTTTTACCTCTCTATATTTTCGGTATTTTCCTGAATATGACCAATTCCGGGCAGGTTGCCGGAGTGATGAATGTATTTCTGAAGATTATTGTCGTTATTTTTGTGATGACCGTAGTCTTGTTGTTTATTCAGTTTTTTATCGCCGGTATGGTCGGTAAAAAGAATCCCCTCCGTTTGTTCCGCAATATGTTACCTGCTTATATGACTGCTTTAGGCACCCAATCTTCGGCGGCAACGATTCCTGTAACCCTGGAGCAAACGATACGGAATGGCGTACGTCCTGACTTGGCCGGTTTCGTTATCCCGTTGTGTGCTACGATTCATCTGTCGGGGAGTACCATGAAAATCGTCGCTTGTTCGATGGCCATCATGTTGATGAGTGGTATGGAAATAAATTTTGCCCAATTCGCCGGATTTATTATGATGCTCGGGATTGCTATGGTGGCAGCACCGGGTGTGCCGGGAGGTGCTATTATGGCAGCCTTGGGATTGTTACAGTCGATGTTGGGATTCGATGAAACTGCCCAGGGATTGATGATCGCACTTTATATTGCTATGGATAGTTTCGGTACGGCGACTAATGTTACCGGTGACGGGGCTATTGCAGTTATTGTAGACCGGATTAATTCCGGGAAATAGATACCTTTGTGAATACCGGATTTTTTGCCTCTGAATTATTTCTATATCTTTGCAGCGGAAAATCAAAATAATATGAACTTGAAGTATATACTGATCGTATGGGGAGCGATGCTATTTTGTGTGGGGTGTAGTGAAGATGACGTGGATTCCAGCTACTCGTTCGATGTGGCCGGGCTGAAAGCTACTGTGACAAATGACAAAGGAAGTGTTGTCGAGATGAATACTATTTTATTGGATTCTTTGCAACAACAGGGATTTGTAGGTGAAGTTAGTTTCTCTGAAGAAACCCGGGCCGAAAACGACCGTTTGGCTGAAGAAAAATTTGCAGAGAAACTGGAAAATATCAAAAATATCAAACCCGCCCGTTTGTTACAGCTTCTACCCGGAGAAAGGGTCATGGTAACTTTTGATTATCTGTTGAAACGCGGAAAAGATGTGCTCGAAGAGGAAGAAATAACCTTAGATGAGGCTATCGCGTTGTAGGGAACGGATTATTGTCCGTATCCAATGGTTCTGTCGGTAAATAATTGTTGTACAACGTATACCGAATCTTCGTAACTACCTGTATAATCCCAAGCAGATAAACACGACGGCTTGTACCATCATTCAGAAAAACCGCTTCGAATTTTTTTATAAACTACATTCCGTAGTTGAACCTTCAATCGGTCGATTTTGAAAATAAATATTAATCCTGATATTTATTGTTGTAATTTTGTTAATTATTTACTATTTTTGCATACCGAAAAGTATAAAAATATGCCGGATTTGAAAGATGAAATAGTGAATAAATCTTTTTTCCAATTTCTGAACAGAGGATATAAAGCTTGTTCGCTGAAAGATTTGGAGAAAGCTACCGGTTTGACGAAAGGTGCGTTTTATTATTATTTTCGGAATAAAGAAGAAATACTGAAAGCCGGTATCGAAAAGTATTTGTCCGTAGTCAGTGAGATAAGCGAAGAAGAGTTTTTGGAAGTCGGTTCATTGAAGGCCTACATAGATATCGTAGTGGCCCGGAAAGAACGAAGAGCTGAACAATTACAACAGATGTTCGACTTTTTTATTATAGATATCGCTTTTTTTCAGTTGGTTTTGGAAGTAGCCCCTCTCTTTCCGGAATATCGTAAATGGATTGACGAGTTGTCTAAAGATCGTTTGTCCCGTTGGGAATATATGATCTTGAAGGCGAAACAGCAGGGAGAGATCAAAGGTTCGCTCGATACTTCGGTATTGGCGCGTAACCTGATGTCGGTGTCGACCAGTATGTTGAATATCGAGTTGGGTACCGATAATTTGCACTTTATGTTTTCGGATATGCGTATGCAGTTTGAACAATATTATTTATTGATAAAAAATGAATAATACCCGTCGGCAAATCATAGAAACCGCTTTTCTGCTCTTCTTGAAAAAAGGGTTTAAGGCTGTGCGGCTGAGTGATATAGAACGGGCTGCGAAAATTACCCGCGGTACTGTTTATTATCATTTCACCAATAAAGAAGAAGTACTGAAGGAGGGATTGTATTCTTATTATGCCTTGCTGAACTCAAAAAGAACCGAAGAATTCGGGCATATTTCGACATTGCGGGAATATGTCGACCTCACTATTTCAGAAATTGACCGGGATACATAATTATTCAGCACGGACATTCAGTAGTGAAATTCCTGAAATTCTTTTGCCTTTCGTTGATCGTGGAAGTGATCGCCCTATTCCCCGAATTTAAAAAAAGTGGTTTTGGCTTCGAAAATGTTGCGACTTTCTAAGTTAGAACAGTTGATATTGAATGCCAAACGGGCCGGAGAATTGAGAAATGATGTGGATACCTCTATTTTGGCAAAGAATTTGCTGAATATTAGCGTCGGTGTGATAAACTATCTGATCATGCATCAGGATATATCTTATGCATTGTCGGCGGTGAGATCACAATATGAACAACTTTATTCTCTGGCTGTCGGAGAATAATTTTTTTATTGAAATACATACCGAAAAGTATAAAACAAATTACGTTATAATAGATAGAATTTATTATTCAATAACCGATCATATGAAGAAGTTGATTTGTGGAATATTAATGTTAGGAACGATTGCCGGTGTATATGGGCAAAAAGGTGATGAGCTTGGAAGAGTGCAGGCTGTTGGCTCTGGAAAATAACAAAAAGTTGAAAATGGCCGATGAGCAGATAAACGCAGCAAAAGCTAAAAAAGAAGAGGCTTTTACCAAATATTTGCCTGCTTTGGATGCGATGGGGACTTATATGCGCAATCAGAAAGAGATCAATTTATTATCCGAAGATGCCCATTTGCCTGTCGGTACGATCGGACAAGACGGTAAATGGACGCTCGGTAAAGATCAGATTATGATCGGAGCAGACGGAAAACCTGTGATGAATAACGGCCAATATGTCCCTAAAGATTATGCTCTGTTGCCCAAAGAGGCGATGACCGTGGATGATAGAAATATGGCTCTTTTTGCAGGTAGGACTGACACAACCGATTTATATGGGGGGTAAGATCAGAGCCTATAACCAACTGGCAGGGTTGTCCGAGAAATTGGCCGAGAGCGGGAGAGAACAGGAATTGCAAAATATTATCCAGGAAACCGACGAAGCTTATTGGCAAATCGTATCTCTGGTCAACCGACAGAAATTAGCCGTTAAATTTGTCGAGACTTTACAGAAATTCGAACATGATATCGAAGTGATGTACCGAACCGGCGTATCGACTAAGGCGGATATGCTCTCGGTGAAGGTAAAACTGAACCAGGCAGAGATGGCTCTGTTGCGGGTGGAGGACGGTTTGAGTCTGGCTCGTATGAATCTGAACCAAATCTGTGGATTAGCTGTAGATTCGGTTTATACCCTGCAAGAAGAATTATTGAATGTTTTGCCTCAGGCCGAACCGAAGTGGTTGAATATCGAGCAGGTATATGATAACCGTCCGGAGATCAGTAGCCTGACGCTGGCAACGGATATTTACCGGAAGAAAGAAAAGATTGCCCGTTCGGCTTATCTGCCGACAGTGGCTTTTATGGCTAATTATTTTGCCATGACCCCTTCTTTCTTCGATGGGATAAGTACCGGATTCGACGGGATGTGGAGTGTCGGTATCGGCGTTAAAGCACCTATATTCCATTGGGGGCTTCCCGGAAAACGGTGCGTAGTGCCAGGGCGGAGACCAGTCTGATGAATTTTAAATTACAGGAAGCCCGCGAAAAGATAGAGTTACAGGTAAGCCAGGCCCGGTTGAAGGTCAAAGAAGCTGCCCGGAAGATGGAAGTGGCTGAAAAAAATCAGGTGAAGGCCGATGAGAATTTGAAGTATGCCAACCTGGGATTTCAGGAAGGGACGATCCCGGTATCCAATGTGTTGGAAGCCCAAACGGCTTGGTTGGCTGCTCATGCCGATTTGATCGATACACAGATAGAAATGAAATTGTGTGAAGTGTATTTGCAAAAAGCGTATGGTATATTAGGCAAAGAATAGAAATTATAAACGAAAAGATAGTATGGAAAAGATGAATGGAAAATTGGTGACTTTTACCGGAATCATTGTTTTGGTGCTTTTGGTGGCAATTTTCGGTTTTCTGTTTTGGGAGCCGAAACCTGAGTATATTCAGGGAGAGGCTGAGGCAACGGAAGTACGTATTTCCGGAAAAGTGCCGGGGCGGATCGAAATATTCCGTTTTAATGAAGGAGAACAGGTGAGCCGGGGGGGATACGGTGGCTATCCTGGATAGTCCTGAGGTGCTGGCCAAATATAGTCAGGCCGAAGCGGCGGAGGCTGCTGCCCAGGCTCTGAACGAAAAGGCTGAAAGAGGTACCCGCTCCGAACAGATCGTAATGACTTACCAAACCTGGCAAAAAGCAAAAGCCGCTGCCGAGGTAGCGAAAAAAACATACGACCGGATCCTGAAACTTTATGAGAGTGAGGTTGTGCCGGCCCAGAAGAAAGATGAGGCCGAAGCTAATTACAAAGCTATGATGGCTACCGAACAGGCTGCTAAAGCCCAATACGAGATGGCACGCAATGGTGCACAAAGAGAAGATAAACAAGCTGCAGAGGCTCAGCTGAACCGGGCGAAAGGGGCTGTCGCAGAAGTGGAGGCTTATGTCAAAGAGGCTTATTTGATCTCTCGGATAGACGGAGAAATTTCCGAGCGGTATCCGAAGGTCGGAGAATTGGTCGGTACAGGGGCACCGGTGATGGATATTTTGGATTTATCGGACATGTGGGTATCTTTTTAATGTGCGTGAAGACCAGCTGAACGATTTCAGGGTAGGAGAAACATTTAAAGCTTTTGTGCCTGCTTTGGATAATCGCGAAGTGGAATTGAAAGTCACTTATCTGAAGGATATGGGGAGTTACGCTGCCTGGCGGGCTGCCAAAACGACAGGGCAGTATGATATAAAAACTTTCCGGGTAAAGGCAAAACCGGTGGACAAAGTAGATGGACTGCGTCCGGGAATGAGTGTTTTGAAAAAATTATGAGTACGCTCGGTTTGTTATCGGCTTTAATGAAACGGGAATTCAGACGTCTGGCTTCCCGGCGGATTTATTGGTTTATTCTGATTTTAGCTCCGGCATTTTGTTTTATCTTTTTTTGCCGATTTGTTGAAACAGGGGTTACCAATGAAATTGCCGATAGCCGTGGTGGATGAGGATAATACATCCTTGTCACGGCAATTGGTGCGTTCTTTGGATGCGATGGCCCAAACCGAAGTGGTGATGCGGACGGCTAGCTTTAAAGAAGCCCGGGAAGCGATGCAAACAAGCCGGATCTACGGTATTTTCCATATACCGGCGAATTTCAGACAGGAGGTGTCTGTCGGTAAAAGACCTGAAATTTCATTTTATACAAATGAGACTTATCTGCTACCGGGCTCATTGGGCTATAAAAATATGCGCTTGCAGGCCGCTTTGGCAAACGGGGCTGTACAACAGACCGTATTGTTGGCAAAAGGCGGGGGAGGACCGCTATTGAAAGCCAGGCTGTCACCGATTACAGTGGATACGTTTCCCTTGAATAATCCCTGGATCAGCTATGCCATCTATCTGGCAAGTATTTTAATGCCTGCTTTCGTTTTTATGTTTGCCATGTTTACCGCCACTTATAGCATCAGTCAGGAGACTAAAGAAAAAACGGCAGCCGATTGGTTGCGTCGAAGCAATGATTCTATTGTATTGGCTTTGCTGGGAAAGCTATTGCCTCTAACGCTGATCTTTGTCACTACCGGCTTACTGTATCTTTCTATATTGTACGGTTATTTACATTTTCCTTTGAATAGTGGATTTTTTCCCATGTTTTTAGCTATGTTGCTGTTGGTACTGGCTGCTCAGGGGTTTGCTATTTTTGTTACCGGTATTGCACGGCGCAATCGGATCGCCCTCAGTTTTTGCGGGCTTTGGGGAGTTTTGTCATTCTCTGTCAGTGGTTTTACTTTCCCGGTTCCGGCTATGCCTCAGCTGATGCAGTTGATGTCTGATTTATTTCCGATGAGGCATTACTATCTGCTCTATGTCGATCAGGCTTTGAACGGTATTCCTATGGCCTACTCCTGGAAACCTTATCTGGCTTTGGTATTGTTCGTTCTGTTGCCGTTACTGACTTTGCCTAAATTGAAATTGGATTTACAGGAAAATCGTTATTTACCCTAATGGGAGGTTATGATGAAAGATATCTATTTTATATTTCGGAGAGAGTTTTACCTGGTTTTTCGGGACCATGCAGTACTTACTTTCTTTATTTTTTTCTGTGTTTAGGCTATCCCCTGATTTATACTTTTATTTATAGTAATGAGGTTGTAAGACAGGTGCCCGTTGCTGTCATCGATCAGTCCAAGTCTCCTTTTAAGCCGTGAATTTTTGCGGATGTGGGAAGCTTCTCGAATGTGAAAGTCGTAGCCCACTGTAACGATCTCGGAGAAGCGCAGCTTTTCATGTGGCAGAAAGAAATATACGGTATTTTAGAGATTCCGGCGGATTTCAGTAAAGATATAAATCGGGGAGAACAGGCCCATGTCGCTTTGTTTTGCGATATGGGGGCTTTACTCAATTATAAAGCTTTACTTCAGGCGACAAGCGATGTGGCTATCACCCTGGGGAAAGAAATACAGGTAGAAAATTTACCTTATGCTTCCCGCATTCAGCAAGAAATAACCGCCTCGCCGGTAGAGATTTCGGAAGTCAAAATGTTTAATCCTCAAAGTGGTTTTGCTTCTTTTATCATCCCGGCAGTATTGATCCTGGTGATCCAACAATCTTTATTGTTGGGAGTGGGAACGATTGCCGGAACAGCCCGCGACAGGAATCCACGCCATAGCCTGGTGCCCGTCGATAAACATTACTGCAAACCCTGGTGCATTGTCATCGGTAAAGCCTGTGTTTATATGCCGGTTTATTTTGTGATGGGATTTTGGGTGTTCTTTATTGTACCCCGGATCTTTAGTTTAACTCAAATCGGCGCTAAATCGGAATTGATGTTATTCCTGTTCCCCTTTTTGTTGGCTTGTGTCTTTTTTGCTATTGCAGCTTCTTTTTTTTAAGTAGGGAGCAGGGAACAGCCTTTTTTTGTTTGTCTTTACCTCGGTGCCGCTCATGTTTATTTTTCGGGTATTTCGTGGCCGAAGGAGGGGATTGCCGGTTATTGGATCGCCCTGTCGAAAATTTTTCCTTCTACTCACGGAATCGACGGGTTCGTAAAAATGAACAATATGGGGGCTACCCTTGGAGAGGTGTTGCCGGAGTATCTAAATCTCTGGATTTTAGCGATTATTTATTTTATTTTGGCATGTTTATTGTATTATAGAGAAATTGTTAAAAGTCGTAAAGTACGTTCGTAAACGAATAATTAATAGGTGTGTACTATGATCAGACATTATTTATTCCCTGTGGTGGGAATTATCCTTGGATTTTCTGCTTGTCGTTCGTCGGAAACCAATGAAAAGCAGGTCTTGATGGTGAAGACCGAGACAGTAAAAAATTATGAGAACGAATTACAAGTGACCTATCCGGGGCGTGTTAAGGCTGCGGCCGACGTAGATCTGGCATTTCGGGTAGCCGGACCGATCATCCGGATTCCGGTGCAGGTGGGTAGTTTTGTGCGTAAAGAAGGAGAAGTGATTGCAGAGATCGACCCGCGGGATTATGAATTGCAGTATAAAGCTACCGAAGCCGAATACAAACAGATTAAATCCGAGGCTGAACGGGTGATAGAACTGTATAACCGTAAAAGTGTACCTGAAAATGATTACGATAAAGCGGTGTATGGTTTGCAGCAAATCACCTCTAAATATAATGCGCATAAAAATGCTTTGAAAGATACCCGGCTTGTCGCTCCTTTCGATGGGTATATCCAGAAGAAATATTTCGATACCGACGAAACGGTGGCTGCCGGAATGCCGGTTATATCGATGATCGATACCCGTTATTTCGAGGTAGAAATCGATGTGCCTTCCAGCGATTATGTCCGTCGTCAACTTTTTAACCGGTTTACGGCAGTTGCCGATGTCTTTCCGGATCGGGTTTTTCCGTTGGAATTGATCGATGTGACGAAAAAGGCTAATCTGAATCAGCTTTATCAGATGCGTTTGCGGTTGACTCCTGATCCTGCTATTCCTTTGGCGGCAGGTATGAGTGTGAATGTAACAATCGATTATGAAGCGGGAGGCGACAATTTGACAGTGGTTCCATTGAGTGCTATTTTTTCAGGACAAGGAAAAAATCGTCGGTATGGGTGTATCGGCCGGCGGATAAAAAAGTGACTCAAAGACAGGTTAAAATCCGGCAAATATTGAAAGAAGGCAGAGTGGTTTTGGACGAAGGCCTGCAAAGTGGTGAAATCGTAGTCACTGCCGGTGTACATAAACTGAAAGAGGGTATGGAAGTCGAGAGGTTGAAGCCTGTTGCCGATACGAATATCGGTGGTTTGCTGTAAACGGTCGATCCGGCCTGAAACTGTTGTCTTTTATTAATTCTGATTGGAATGAATCTTGCTGAATATGCATTGAATAATAGGGCACTGGTCAAATTTCTGATTGCAGTGCTTGTTGTTGGCGGAATCTTTTCGTTTGTCTCTATGAGTAAGCTGGAAGATCCGGAGATCAAGGTAAAAAAACAAGCTCTGGTCGTGACTGTCTATCCCGGAGCTTCGGCTCATAAAGTGGAATTGGAAGTAACGGATGTGCTCGAGAAAGAAATCCGGGCGATGGGAGATATTGCCAGTGTGGAGTCGAAATCGATGGCTGATCTGTCTATTATTACGGTCGAGTTGGAGAGTACGGTTCCCCCTGCCGAATTGGAACAAAAAGTGGGATATCTTACGGCGGCGGGTGACGAATGCAGCTTCACAACTGCCCGACGGATGTGTGACTCCTGTGGTAAAAGATGATTTCGGGGGATGTATACGGCATGTTCTATGCCATGACTACCGATGGCATCGCCGACGAAGAAATGGTTGAGTATGCCAATCTGGTGAAGCGTGAGTTACAGGATATACCGGGAGTGAGACGGGTGGATATTTATGGCGACCGAAAACCTTGTATCAATATAGATATCATACAGGACAAAATGGCTAATCTGGGTGTACATCCCGCCGAGATTTTAGCTACCTTGAACAACCAGAATAAAACGGTTTATTCGGGATATTTCAAGACGGGAAAGAGTAGATTGAGGATAGGCGTAGACGATAGTTACGAATCGATCCGTGATATCGAAAACCTGTTGATTCAGGGACATGAAAACGATCAGCTGCGATTGCGGGATGTGGCTTCGGTCACACGGGGATATCAGGATCCTTCCCGGAATGAGATGCGTTATGATACTGTTCGTGCACTAGGGATATCGATCTCTATGGAAAAAGGAGGGAATATTGTGACTTTGGGCGAAAAGGTGGATGCTCGTTTAGAGCAATTGAAATCTTCCCGTATACCTGTCGGCATCGATTTTCAAAAGGTATTTTTCCAACCCGATCGGGTGAGGGAGGCTATCGGTACTTTTATGATCAATCTGGTGGAGTCGGTGCTGGTGGTGATTCTGGTATTGATGCTGACGATGGGATTCCGGAGCGGGGTGATTATCGGTACGGGACTGGTGATTATCGTGTTGGGGGCTTTTTCGTGATTCTATATTTACTCGATGGAACTTTACAGCGGGTTTCCTGGCGGCTTTGATCGTTGCCATGGGGATGCTGGTGGATAATGCGATCGTGATTGTCGACGGAATCCTGGTGGATTTAAAACGGGGTATCCCTAAGCCTGCCGCTTTGACCAATATTGCTAAAAAGACAGCTATGCCCCTGTTGGGAGCTACTTTGATCGCCATACTGGCTTTCTTCCCGATTTTTATGTCGCCCGATACGGTGGGGGAATATGTGCGGGATTTGTTTATCGTTCTGGCGGTGTCGTTATTATTGAGCTGGATTTTGGCTCTGACACAGATTCCGATCCATGCCGATTATTCCTTCAAAGTGAAAAATGAGCATTTGAGTGAGGAACAATTATACGATAGCGGATGTATCGGTGGTTCAGGAAATTCCTGACCTATATGCTCTATCATAAGAAATTTGCTGTAGGAGCGGTTGTCATCTTATTGGCTTTGAGTGCCTGGTGTTTCCAAATATATTCCGCAGGGATTCTTCCCGGATTTGAGTTACACCCAGTTGTATATCGAATATAAAGTGCCTGAAGGGGGGACTTTGGAAGCCGTCCAGGGAGATATTGCAGAAATCGAGGCTTATTTACTTTCCCGCCCGGATATTACACATGTGACTTCGAGTTTCGGCGGTACGCCTTCGCGCTACAATCTGGTCCGCTCGATTGCTTTGCCGGCGATGTCGTACGGTGAATTGATCGTCGACTATACGGATGCCGATGCCCTGAAAAGTTCGATTCCCGGGCTACAGCAATATCTCACAGAACATTATCCGGATGCTTATGTGCGGATCAAGCGTTATAATCTGATGTATGAGGATTTCCCGGTCGAGTTGATGTTTTGCGGACCCGATCCGGCTGTATTGAAGAGCTTGTCGGCTCAGGCTGAACAGATCATGAACGATGAACCGACGGCTACTTTGGTAACGAATAACTGGGAGCCCGAAGCGCCGGTATTGATGGTCGATTATTACCAGCCGATCGCCCGGCAAGCCGGTTTATCCCGTACGGATGTCGGCTTATCTCTGCTCTCGGCTACCGATGGATTACCTGTAGGCTCTTACTACGAAGGAACCACAGCTATGCCTATTTATATCAAAAAAGCGTAGATAATGAAGGAGAAGAAACTGCTGCGCTGGAAAATATTCCGGTTTGGAGCGTCCTGCCTTCGCTTACCGGTTTGGATGGCGAGACGATAAAAGGGCTTTTGATGGGAACTGTCAAGAAAGAAGACCTTTTTTGTCGGAAGTGGTCGGTTCTACTCCGTTGTCACAGGCTACCCGGGGAGTGAAAATCGAGTGGGAAGATCCTGTCGTTTGGAGGTATAATGGACAACGGGCCATAAAAGCACGTTGTAACAATGCGCAGGGATATACCGCCGAGAGTGTACGGGGCAAGTTGATCCCGCTTGTCGATACGATCACCTTGCCTGAGGGATATACGAAACAATGGCTGGGCGAACACAAAGCGAGTAGCGAAGCCATGCGGTATCTTTTTAAAAAATGTGCCCTGGGCTATTGTTATGATAATTGTTATTTTGATCATGCTGTTTAAAGATTTCCGTAAACCTACGATTATTTTCCTTTTTGTTTGCCGCTGGCAGCTATCGGCATTGTCTTCGGGATGCTGATCAGTGGAAAAGATTTCGGTTTTGTCGCTATTGTGGGGGCCTTGGGATTGATAGGTATGATGATTAAAAATGGAGTGGTATTGCTGGATGAGATCACTTTGCAGATTGCTTCCGGCAAAGGGAGGTTAGTGGCTTTACTGGATTCGTCGTCTTCGCGTTTCCGGCCGGTAATGATGGCTTCTTTAACGACTATCCTGGGGATGATTCCTTTGCTGGGCGACGACTTGTTCGGTTCTCTGGCGGTCACTATAATGGGCGGATTGCTGGTAGGTACGGTGATCACTTTGGTGTTTATACCTGTATTGTATGCTTTATTCTTTCCCATCGAAAAGGAAGATAAGGTCGGAGCTTTGCATAAAAGCGATAATGAACAATTGGCTAATGAATGATCGACGAATGATGAAAACAACGCTATTAATCCTGACAGTTTTATTCTTTTCCGGAGTTTGTCCGGCTCAGATAGTCGAGCTCGATTTACAGAAATGCCGGAAAATGGCGGTAGAAAATAGTAAAAAATTGCAATCGGCAGAACAACAAGGTCAAAAAGCCGGTTTTGACAAAAAAGCTTACCGGGCTAATTTCCTACCTAAACTTTCGGCTACAGGTTTATATGCCTATGTACACAAGAAGATGAAATTCGATATCGACGGGGGGTATCTGCCGGTATACGATGTGAACGATGTCGGACAGGCAGTGCCGCTGAATAGTTTGTATATGCCCGAAGGCAAACCTGTATTGGGAGCCGATGGGATACCCCTGTTCAAACAATATGCATTTATGCCGGATATCGACCTGGCTTTGGGTATTGAAAATGCTTACACGGTAGGAGTGATGTTGGAAACAGCCTCTTTATATGGGGGGAAAGTGCGTTCTGCTTTTCGCATGGCTTCGATAGGTAAAGAAATTGCAGACCTGAATGTGAAATATAATCAGGCGGAAGTACTTGCCGAAGCAGATGCGGCTTATTGGCAATATCTGAAAGTCTGTGAACAGGTCAAAGCTGCCGGAAAATACCTCGAAGTTGTGAAAGAATTGGTGCGTAATCTGGAAGATGCTTATCGGACGGGGATGGCCGCACAGAACGATCTGCTGAAAGCGCAGGTTAAACAAAATGAGGCGGAATTGATGGTACAAAAAGGCACAGAACGGTCTGGCTTTGTCGGGAATGAATCTTTGCCGGATTGTCGGGGGTTGATCTGATGAGTGAGCTGACGGTCAGGGATAGCCTCGGAGAAGGGATCGTTTCCGGCCTGTGGGAAGAAGGGGATAATATCACCGGCCGTCCCGAATACAATATGTTGGAACGGCAAATCGAACTGAAAGAAAAAGAAGTAGCCTTTGACGCGTTCGGATTTTTTGCCTCAATTGGGAGTCTCTGCTTCGTATGGATATAGTGACGGGATTACGTTAAACGGCAAATCGGACGGTATCGCTTCTTTTGCAGCTTTGGCTTCGTTGAAAATACCTATTTATCATTGGGGAGAAGGACGTAATAAAGTCAAAGCCATGAAAGCCGAAGAAGAGATGGTGCGTTTGAAAAAAAGAAACCGAGCAGATGATGCAGCTCGAAGTGGCCCGGGCCCGCTATAATGTCGAAGATGCTGCTACCCGGGTTCGGCTCACACGACGGTCACTTTCTCAGGCCGAAGAAAACCTGCAGGTGAGTAAGAATCGTTTTGAAGTAGGAATGGAGACCCTTACCAATTACATGGAAGCACAGGCACAATGGCAGAAGGCTTGGAGTGATTGGATAGAGGCTAAGGCTGAACTTCGTGTGAATGAAACCTATTATTTGAAATCTACCGGAAGACTTAGCGACTAAGTCTCCGGTTTTTCTATAGGATTTTGCTCCTGGATTTCTTCTTCCGGTGTTTTTTCGGTTTTTTCAATAACGTACGCAGGTAAAACAGCCGTACCGTTTCCGGAGAGACTTTATAGCGCATTGCAATTTTCTGAAACGAGAAACCTTCGGTCCTTAAATCTTTGATTTCTTGTTCATGTTCGAATAACTTACCGGCCCGCAGACTGCCTTTGGGACGTCCTAACTTTATTCCTTGGGCTCTGCGGCGTGCCAGAGCTTCGCGTGTACGCTGAGAAATCAACGTACGTTCGATTTCAGCACATAGACCAAAAGCGAAAGCGAGTACCTGACTGTTGATAGAAGAATCGAATTTATATCCTTCCTTAATACTGTGAATGGTGATCCCTTTTTCAATCGATTGATGAATAATGTTCATGATATTCATCATTTTCCGGCTTAGCCGGGAAACTTCGGTAATTATCAAGACATCACCTTTTTGCAGTTTTTTGAGCAGTATTCCTAATTCTCTCTCACTTTCTTTTTTTTGTTCCACTCACGGTTTCTGTACACCACATGGTAATTTTCAGTTCTTGCCGATGGCAGAAATTAATTACCTCGCTTTTCTGATTCAGAATGGTTTGCTTATCTGTGCTCACCCGCAGATAAGCAGCAACTATAGGAGCTCTGTCCTTCAGTTCCTGTTTCTTTTTTTCGGGCATAGTTGTTTAGATCAGTATGAGATACTGTTAATGCTTTTTTTCTTTTTAGTTCACAAATATACGAAAGTTGGCCAGTTATGAGAAACTTTTGTGAAAAATGAGATCTGAAAATTAAGAGATTTGAACAGTTTTTGTTTTTTTTAACTTACCGATGGGAAAGAAATAAAATTAGTTTTCAAATTCCACCTACTTCGTGAAACATATATTCGATGTCGTAAGTATATATTAAGACTTTAATATTCAGTATATAATAAATAAATGTCAGATACGATGAGAAAAAGTAGGAATAGAATTATGAAGATGAAATGGCTGGTATGGGGTTGCATAGCAGCATCGATAGGGGATTTTAGGATCTTGTCGGAATAAGCAGGTTCAGGTAGATATTCCGCAATTAGTAAAGACAGCTCCCGTGAATGGACATGATGGGATGACTTCTGTCACTTATCCTGGAAAAATTCAGGCTGCATCGAATGTGAAACTGGCCTTCCGGGTAGCCGGACCTATCCGTAAAATTTATGTAAACGAAGGACAATATGTGAAAAAAGGACAATTATTGGCCGAATTGATCCCCGGGATTATCAGATTCAATTTAATGCTACTCAGGCCGAATATACCCAGGTGAAAGGCGAAGCAGACCGGATTATAGAGTTGTATCGCCGTGGAAGTGTTTCGGTGAATGAGTACGATAAAGCCGTCGCTGCACGTAAAAGGGTGACCGCTTTATATAATGCACACCGGAATGCATTGAACGATACCCGTTTGAAAGCTCCCTTCGATGGTTATGTACAAAATAAGTACTTCAACGCTCCTGAGATTGTGTGAATCAGGGTACTCCGGTGGTATCGATGATCGATAACGATTATTTTGAAGTGGACGTCAATATCCCTTCCGGAGATTTTATCCGGCGTGAGGATTTTATGACTTTCCACGCGAATGCCGATGTTTGTCCCGATTCGATTCTGCCTTTGGAACTGCTCGACATCACTCAGGGGGCAAATTACAACCAGTTGTTTACAGCTCGTTTCCGTTTAAAACGGAATCCGGTTCTGGCGCCAGGTATGAGTGTCTCCGTTACAATCGGATTTAAGCCCTCTTCAGAAGCGATGAGTATTGTTCCTGTCTCGGCCTTGTTTATGAAAGACGGACAGTCGTTTGTCTGGTTGTATAATGAGCAGGACGAAACGATCGAACCGGTGAGTGTCGCCGTAGAACGCCTGACAAAAAGATGGAGAAGCAATTGTGAGATCTGCTTTGAGGAAAGGGCAAACGGTGATTTCTGCCGGTGTCAATGATTTGAAGGAAGGGCAGAAAGTAAAACTTTTTACCTCCCGTCCCGGCTTCGAATGTTGGAGGGCTGTTGTAATGTAAATAGGAATGTCGGGCTTTCAGACCGGTATAGGACTAAATAGGAAAATCTTAAATTATGAACTTTACAGAATATGCTTTAAAAAAAATAAGGCGCTGGTTTATTTTTTTGTTTTTGTATTGGTAGTCGGAGGAATTTATTCCTTCTTTACCATGAGTAAATTAGAAGACCCGGCCATTACGGTGAAACAAGCTATGGTCGTAACTACTTTCCCCGGTGCATCTGCCTGGCAGGTGGAATTGAGGTGACCGATGTACTCGAGAAATCGATCCGTTCTATGGGAGACCTGGATCATGTAGAATCGCGTTCTATGGACGATATCTCACTTATTCTGGTCGAATTGAGCAGTACGGTACCATTAGCAGAATTACAGCAGAATTGGGATATCCTGCGCCGTAAAGTGGCGAACGTACAAGCTCAGTTACCGGCCGGTGCCCAGCCTTCGATGGTCATGCGTGGACGATTTCGGCGATGTATACGGGATGTTTTATGCAATGACATCGGATGGCTTCGATTATCAGAAAATGATGGACTATGCCCAGTTGGTACGACGTACTGTGCTGGATATCGACGGGGTGAGCAGTGTCGACATATATGGAGAACGGCCGGCCTGTATCGATATCGATATTCAGGAATCGAAAATGGCCAATTTGGGGGTTCATCCTGCCGAGATCATCCTCACCCTCCGCGGACAAAATGCAACGGTCTATTCCGGTTACTATAACAGTGGGGAAAAAAAGAGTACGCGTAGGAATAGACGGCGATTTCAATGGAATTGAAGATATCCGTAATCTCCTGATCCGGGGACACGAAGAAGACGATATCCGTTTGGGAGACGTGGCCGATATTACCAAAGGGTACGTTCAGCCTCAGCAAGAGGGATTGAAATATGATACGCTGCCGGCTATCGCTATATCGATAGCGATGCAAAAAAGGGGGGAAATATCATCCAGTTGGGGAAAAAGTAATCGATCAAAAATTGGACGAACTGAAGCAAAATATCATTCCTGCCGGTATAAATTTCGAGAAAGTATTTTTTCAGCCTACCCGGGTAAAAGATGCGATCAGTGTATTTATGGTCAACCTGATCGAATCTGTATTGATTGTGATCATCGTGGTGATGTTAGCCATGGGATTCCGTAGTGGTTATATAATCGGGATCGGATTGGTGGTAGTTGTTTTGGGTTCTTTTGTGATTTTACATATGATGCACGGCACTTTACAAAGGGTATCCCTGGCATCGTTTATTGTAGCTATGGGAATGCTGGTCGATAATGCCATCGTTATTACCGACGGGATTATGGTGGATATGAAACGGGGGATTCCCAAGCCGGATGCTTTGGTCAATATCACGAAGAAAACGGCTTGGGCATTGTTGGGGGGCTACTACGATCGGTATCCTGACTTTTTTACCGATCTATATGTCGCCCGATACAACCGGCGAATATGTCCGTGACCTTTTTATCGTATTGGCTGTATCGCTATGGCTGAGCTGGATATTGGCGCTGGCTTATGTTCCGATCCAGGCCGACCGGGCTTTTAAACCCAAAGTGGTCGAACCGGGAGAACCCGATAATCCGTTCAATGGCAGAATTTACCGGCAATATCAGCGACTTCTCCGTTTTGCCATCCACTATCGTTGGATCTGGATTGTAGCTACTGTGATTTTACTGGTTTTTAGTGTTTACGGTTATCGGTTTATAAAAAACAGGGATTTTTTCCCGACTTGAGTTATAATCAATTGTATATCGAATATAAAATGCCTTTCGGTACCAATCCTGAGACTGTCGAAAAAGATTTGGCCAGTATGGAAAAATATTTGATGAGTCGGCCTGAAATCACCGCCGTAACCACAAGTTTGGGTGGAACTCCCTCGCGTTATAATCTGGTCCGTACGGTGGCCGAGCCCGCTTTAAGTTATGGGGAACTGATCGTTGATTTTACTTCGCCGGCGGCTCTGGAAGGAACATTTGAATGAATTGCAGGCTTATCTTTCTTCTCATTATCCGCAGGCATATGTGCGGATGAAACAGTACAACCTGATGTATATGGATTTCCCGATTCAGTTTATGATTTCAGGTCCCGATCCGGCAGTATTAAAATCACTCTGTGCACAGGTTGAAGGGATCATGCGGGCAGATTCATCGGTAATGCTGGTAACCAATAATTGGGGCCCGGAGACTCCGGCGATGCGGGTGGATTATCAACAGCAGACTGCCCGGGATGTAAACCTGAGCCGGGAAGATGTCGGGTTGGCCGTACTGGCTGCTACCGACGGCTTGCCGATCGGTTCTTATTATGAGGGCGAACATCCTTTACCGATCTATCTGAAAAGTGTGAACGATCAGGGACAACGACCCGGGCAAATCGGTAATGTCCCGGTTTGGAGTATGGTTCCTTCGACGAATGGAATAGGCCTCGGTACAGTGAAAGAGTTGATGACCGGAATGATCGGTACCGATGATGTATTAAAACGATTGATCGGTTCAGTACCGCTCAACCAGGCTAGTAGTGGAGTGGAAGTCGGCTGGGAAGTACCGGTCGTACGTCGTTATAACGGACAGCGTTCTATTGCTGTACAATGTAATAACGCTCCCGGATATACGACTACCGCAGCCAGAAATAGCTTGCTTCCGAAAATCGAGGCATTGGATATTCCTCCTGGTTATACTACAGCCTGGCAAGGCGAATACCTGGCAAGTACGCAGTCACAGTTTTATTTGTTTAAAAATGTACCGATCGCTATCGTGCTCATATTGGCTATATTGATCGCTCTGTTTAAAGATTTCCGTAAGCCACTGATGATCTTGTTGTGTTTACCGTTGGCCATTACGGGAGTGGTGGCCGGAATGCTGATCGCCGGTAAAGAATTTGGTTTTGTGGCGATTGTCGGGGCCTTGGGATTGGTCGGCATGATGATTAAGAATGGGGTAGTTTTGGTAGATGAAGTCGATATTCAAATCCGTTCCGGGAAAGATCCTTTTCTGGCTCTTCTGGATGCTTCTTCCTCTCGTTTACGTCCGGTCTTCTTGGCAGCGATGACGACTATTTTGGGAATGATCCCTTTGGTGAACGACGATATGTTCGGGGCTTTGGCGGTTACGATTATGGGAGGACTGTTTATCGGAACAATCATTACTCTGGTGATTTTACCGATATTATATTCTTTATTTTTTTCCGTATCCGTCCTGCTAAACACGGAGAAGAAGAACAACAGCAACAACAACAAATACGAATCAATTGGAGGTAATATGAAGGCACTTTTTAATGATTTTGATCTTTTTTTCCTGGAGTTTTATCGGCTCAGGTGGAGCTGGATTTACAGTTATGCCGGGAAATGGCTATTCGCAATAGTAAGGAGATGGAAATCGCCGACCGGCAACACCGGAAGGCTATGTTCGATACCAAATCCTACCGGGCGGATTATTTGCCTAAATTGTCTGCTGTCGGAGTCGGATTTTTATAATCAGAAAAAAATATCATTATAAATTGAAAGGAGGATATCTTCCCACTTATAAACCGGGAGAGAATGGGCAATTGGAACCGAATGTAATGATCGATCCCGCAACCCAGAAACCGGTGATTGGAAGTGATGGCAATCCGGTTTTCAATGAATATGCTTTTTACCGGATATCCGTTTACAATTGAAGTTGAGAGGGGTTTATATGGCTGGGGCTCAGCTCGAACAACCGGTCTATCTGGGAGGTAAAGTCCGGGCTGCACATCGGATGGCACAATTGGGAGAGGACATCGCTGTCGAGAATATCCGGTTGAGCCGTTCTGAAATCGTGGTAGCGACAGACGAAGCTTATTGGCAACTGTTGAGAGTCGGCGAGCAGGTGTCCGCTGCCGAGAAGTACAGACAGGTCGTGAAAGAACTCCTGCAAAACCTGCGGGATGCTCAGGTGGTCGGAATGGCTACACCCAACGATGTACTGAAAGCCCAGGTCCGCTACAAATGAGGCTGGCTTGATGTTGCAGAAAGCACAGAACGGACAGGTGTTGGCGAGCATGAATCTATGCCGGTTGGTCGGCCTCAATCTGCAAACGGAATTACACCTGCAAGATTCTTTGACAGATAAGATAGATCCTCGCATCTGGGCTTTGGATACTTCTGTGGAACAGCGCCCCGATTATACGATGTTGGCTCAGGAAGTAGACCTCAGGAAAAAACAAGTCGATTTGACACGGGCTGATTTTTTTACCTCAGATCGGAGTGACCGCCGGTTATGGCTATGGAGGAGGATTGCAATTGAATGGAGATGATGAGGCAAGTGCTACTTTCTCGGCTATGGCAGCAGTGAAAATTCCCGTATTCCATTGGGGAGAAGGGAAAAATAAAGTAAGATCCGCCCGGATGGAGGAAGAAATCAGCCGTCTGAATCTTGAAAAAACAACGGATTTGATGCGTCTGCAAATTACTTCCGCCCGGTTTTCTGTTACAGATGCCCAAAAAACGGGTAGAGATGGCCCGGAATGCCCTGTCGCAGGCAAAGGAAAACCTGAAAATCAGCAATGACCAGTATCAGGTGGGTATGGAAAACCTCACTGCCTTGCTGGAAGCACAGGCACAGTGGCAAGAAACCTGGAGCCAGTGGATCGATGCGAAAGCCTTGTTACACCTGAGTGTATCCCAATACCTGAAAGCGATTGGAAAGTTGGACTGAAGATAAATTCGAAGACTACTTATGAAAATTTTGATTTGATTTTTCTTTTTGAATTTATTATCTTTGTTTTATTAATTATAAATTTTATTAAATGAAAAAAGAAGACTAATGTTATTTGTGTTTCAGTGTTAATTATGGGAATTGGTATTATTGGAAGTAATTAGAGTGTGAATGAGCATACTGCTGACTTTTTAGCTTTTGCTAATATGGAGGCATTAGCTCGTGGGGAATCTGGAAGTGGGATCACTTGTTGGAGGACTGTTTCGATGAATGGGGCTGGTAGGCCTGCTCATTACACTTATTGTGGAAGTTGTGATGCTGTATTGGCCCGGGAGGTTGCTGATAAAGATTATTGTCCTCGTTGATTTTAAGGGGTGTCAAATTTTTTTTGATCACCCCCTCATTTATTTGTATCTCTATGAGAAATCTGTTTTGTCTGTTTTTTGGGTGTGGTGCTGGCCATAGCTTGTACGCATAAAGAGTTTTATTCTTTTACAAATGAGAAGAATTTAGAAATGATATCGGTTAAGATCGACGAGATTCTTTTGGCCGATTTTATGATAAAGAAAGGGAATTATTTGTTCATGATCAGTACCCGATCGGATTCTATGGTTTATTTGTATGCTTTACCTGATTTGCAGTACTGTAAAAGTTTTGGGATAAAAAGGAAAAGGTCCCGGTGAGTTTATCTTGCCTATGTTTGTAGAAGCTCCGGGAAATGATGTTTATATATGGGGATATTCCGACGTTAGATTGATTCGTTGTTTTTCAGTAGATTCTAATGCACATATATTACTGTAAAGCAAGATTATCATTTGGATAAATACGAAACTTTTAATTTTATGCATTTGATCCGGGATTCTATATGTGTATATAGTTTAATGCCTACACAGCCTTTGGTAAAATTATACGATTTGAAAAATGGGAAAAATATGGGGGAATTGAAAATTGGATCTAAAAAAATAGGGTAAATTCCTATTTGTCCGATGGAGATGGGGTGATGGCTGCCAATGATTCGGTGATTATTGTCGCTTATCATTATAAAAAGCAGATCGATATTTATGATGTCAGTACTTTGAAACTGAAAAAGCGATTGATCGGGGATTACCGCCCTCAAAAATTAACAGACGATTTTACAGAAAATAAATATCATTATGTAGATATAGTTGCCGGAAAGAAAAAGATTCTATGCTCTATACCGGGGATGCAGAAATAAAGATGCCAAAGAAAATAGTGATATTCTGGAGTCTTTTGATTATGATGGAAATCCTGTTATTAAATATAAATTCAATGATTTAAGTCCCGATATTTTTTATGTAGATGATGAAGCTGCTGTTTTATATGGTTATAAGTCCGCATACCCGGACTTAATGCTAAAATATGAATTAGAAGAAAGACTTCCGACTTATCAGGTCGATATTGATGAAAAACAAAGCTTTCGTTCCGTGTGCCGAAACTGACGTTTGGCGATTACTGGTTGGAACTGCCCACGCGCTTCAGTAAAGGGCAGTTGACTTATTTACTATATGGCAAAGAACTGTCTTCCTCAGGCTCTTACCTGAAGCTGTGGGTGAAAAAACGATTAAAAATAAGTTTTGACGGCAAAAAAGAAACTGGAGAATTTCGATGTCCTGGGACATGTCAATAAGTTCTGTCGGCTCAAAATTAGCAATTATTTATGAAGGGGGTACTTTAAACCTAACCGGATGTATGGATAGCTGAGTTACCCGCTCGGAATAGTTTTCTGTAAGAAATTGATTTTAAATCTGATTCTAATATAAGAGATCAGGGAAACCTTCTTTCATTGAAATTTATGGTTTTCAGCTCCGGTTTAGCTTGCCATGCAATGATAACACCGCAGACGAATAGGTACAAAAAATCTCCTGCAGAGTTCTGTATTTGAGGAGGATAAATAGAACATCTGCAGGAGATATTTTAATTTGAAATCCGATGTTTTATTTTACGGGAAATTCCGGTATTGCCGGGACTTCTTTCTTTTCGGTTTTCAGTTTTTCCAGGATCACTTCGATGGCTTTGTTCAATTGTTGGTCTTCGCCGTTGAACTCCAGGTAAGGATCGTTTTCCAACAGAATATCCGGATCTACCCCGTGACCTTCGATGATAAAGCCGCTACCGTCAGCTGCAAAAGGAGCATAGGAGGGGGGTGACGATAGAACCTCCGTCGACTACCGGAATGGTGCCGCTGTAACCGACTACTCCTCCCCATGTCCGGTGGCCGATGACCGTACCCAGTTTATTGAATTTAAAACGATAGGGGAACAGGTCTCCGTCGGATGCCGAGTATTCGTTTACCAATAACACTTTCGGTCCGAGGAAAGTGCCTACCGGACTTACCGAACCCGAAGTCTGGTTGGTATGCATCGTATAAAAATGAGGGGTACGCATCAGGCGCTCGGTAATCATCGGAGATACATTTCCACCGCCATTGCCCCGATCGTCGATGATCAGGGCTTTTTTACCCAATTGCGGGTAATAATGCTTGACGAATTCGTTCAGCCCGTCGACACCCATGTCCGGAATATGGATGTAACCTACTTCTCCGTTGGTGGCTTCACTCACTTTCCTGATGTTATTTTGTACCCAATTGTAATAATAAAGTTGCGATTCGTCGCTGAGTGGGGTTACTAATACCTGGCGGGCTCCTGCTGTTTCAGGCCGGGTATTCACTGTGAGTTCTACCGTTTTGCCAGCTTTGCCGATCAGTTCGCTAAAGAGATTCTCGGTTTCTTTCAGCGATTTGCCGTTGATGGCCAAAATATAATGACCTTCTTTTACCTCCACGCCGGGCATAGTCAGGGGCGAACGGGTCGCTTCGTTCCAGTTGGCTCCTTCTATGATTTTGGTCACTTTAAAATAACCCGAAGGATCTTTTTTTTGAAACGGGCGCCTAACAAGCCCATCGGGATTCTTGCGGGTGTCGGATGTTCACCGTTGGCAGAATAAGCATGGCCGACACTCAGTTCTCCGATCATTTCTCCGATGACATAAGTGAGGTCTGTCCGGTGATTGACATGAGGAATCAGGACTTTGTATTTTTTCATACACTCCTTGCCAATCTACTCCATGCATATTTTTTAGCGTAGAAGAAATCTCGCATTTGCCGCCAACTTTCATTGTAGATTTGCATCCATTCCTGATGATAGTCGATGTATTTTTTCAGGTCCGAAGTAGAAATCGGGTGATTTACACTTACCGGGGCATTAGGGATGTCGATGACCTGAAAAGCCCTGCCTGATTGTGCAATTGCTTTTTCATAACCCGGACCGAAAATGATCCGGCTATTCAGATCTGTTTCCTTCCGGTCTTTCAGGTTATATATACTGGTATTACCATAACGGTTGAAATAAACCTGATTACCGATCATATGCAGATCGTGGTAATTTCCTGCTGAGACTGGTAGTTCGATAATCCGGTTGGCGATATTCGTATAGTCGTATTCATTTTTCGGATGCTCTTTCGTTGCTTCGGATTTCTTGGTCTCCCTGGTGGGCGGTGTTTGTTGGGGGAGCTTTCGGATTGTCGTTTTCCGGAGCAAAGGGAATGGTGGCATCTTGGGTAAGAGGCAAAATGTATATTTTATTCATATTGTTGTACACATGGTTCCATTCCGTACTACTGTAGGTCGGGTTGAAGGTACGGGCAGATACGAAAACCAGGTATTTACCGTCTTTACTGAAATTCGGTGAACTGACATTATACCAACCGTCGGTCATTTGATGTTTTTCTTTTTGCTATTCCGGTCATAAATGATGATGTTATCCATCTCTTTTTCCGGTTGGATGTAGGTGATATACCGGCTATCTTGTGACCAGTTGAACGAGTTGATCGGTCCGACACCGGAACTGGCGATAACTTCGGTTTTCCCATCGCTTACCTGAGTCAGATTAAGGGTATTCTTTTTTTTCACTCCAAAGAATGGAGCGGGAATCGGGAGCCCATTTCAGATCGAAGATATAGGTTTTCAAATCTTTCGTCAGCATTTTTTCTTCTCCGGTAAAAGCATCTCTCAGCCAGATATTGAATTCTCCGTTTTTGTCCGAGATATAGGCGATCCATTTTCCATCCGGCGACCATTGCGGATTGCGGTCGTTGGCATTTGAGGAATTGGTCAGATTATAGGTAATACCGGATTTTGCCGGTAGGGTGAAAATATCTCCCCGGGCGGCGACGACAACCCGTTCTCCGTTAGGGGCAACGTCCATTCTGCTGATTTGTCCGCTGACATCCTTCCATTCCGGTCGCGCCCAATTTTGGTCGTTATCGATCGATCTCGACAGGAATCGGGGAAGCCTTTTCGGTCCGGGTGTCGAATTCATAGAGGATACCGCCTTGTTCATATACGATCTGATCTCCTCCCAGGGCTGGGAATTTGATGTCGTAGTCTTTGTTGAAGGTTAATTGGCGGGTAGTCTTATCCGATAAGTTATAAACATAGAGATTCATGATGTCGTCCCGGTCGGAAATGAAGTATATTTTATTCCCGTCTGCGGACCACATGGGAATGATATCCTGGCGGATTTCGTCTGTTATTTTCTGTGATTGGTGTGTGTCGAAATCATAAATCCGAATGTCGTCGGCCATACCTCCCTGATATCTTTTCCAGGTACGGAATTCTCTGAATACATAATTGTAAGCCAGTTTTTTCCCATCCGGGGAATAAGATGCGAAGCCTCCGTTTTTGAGGGGGATTTCGACAGCTTCTCCTCCCTCGGCGGGAACAGTCATTAATTGTCCGGTAAAGTCGTTGAAAGTGAATTGCCGGGTGCGGAAACAGGATATGTTTGCTGTCCGGGGTCCAGCCGATGACGATGTTGTTAGGGCCCATCCGGTCGCCTAAATCATCCCGGTTCAGGGTTGCGGTATAGGTCAGACGCCGGGGAATACCACCTGCCGAAGGGATCACAAATACTTCTGTATTTCCGTCGTATTGCCCGGTGAATGCAATGTATTTTCCATCCGGTGAAATACGTGGAAACATTTCGTATCCGATATCCGAAGTTAATTTGCGGGCTGTTCCTCCTTGATCGCTTACCGTGTATAAATCGCCGGCATACGAAAAACGATCTGTTTACCGTTGATATGGGGAAAGCGGATTAAACGTGCTTCTTCTGCTTTGCCGATCGATACGATCAGAAAACAAATGAATGTGAATATAAAAGTTCTCATGTGTGATGAATTATAGGTTTGAACACAAAGATAACAATGAATATTTAATATAAAGAAATAAAAACTGCAGAGTCATAATAAATAATTACAAAGAGAAAAAAAAGCTTGGTGAGAATATCCCTGTAATTTTATGCTCTGCAGAAAACGAAAGGTTCGTTTTTTGGTCGGTTTACGACTTGGGAGGGTCAACCGACAACTCCTATGATTATGATCGTTCGATAACTAAATTTTTGTTGTATCCGTAGAATGGTTTGTAACCTGACAAAGGTAAGGTGAAATCTATTTTTTTGAATATCGGTTTCGGACATTGTGGTGGACAAATAGAGAAATAATGTTTAGTTAAATAATTGATAAATATGTGTTTGATGTTTTTGAAATGGGTGGACACTCCATTTCAATTTGCTTTTGTCTACCCAATTTTAATCTTTTTATCGGTTAGAAAATCCAGTTTATAAATTTTTCAGAAACTCATCCAGATCGATTTCTTTTGAAGTTTCGTCGAGATTTTATGCGCCAGTCGGTTTTTTTCTCTTTCGCAGGGCTTCGGGGCTTGCGTGGAAAATGGTGGTCATGTCTGTCATCCTCCACTGGTGGTGAATCATACTGGCTAATAATAATTCGTCTGTATTACATTCGGGAAACATGCGTTGAAACCGGATACTGAAGTTACCGTCAAAATTCGTCAACCGGTAGATTAGTCGCCCGGAAGAATTTGCTTTTTGCTGGATTAAAGCTTCGTAAAGTCTTTTGTAACTTTCCGAAGATAAATGATGGAGGCTTTTTTCCCGATTTAGCAGGCGTTCCAGTTCATCATAGGCAATATGATTTTCGGTGATGAATTCTTTTGTCATCATAAAAACTCCATTCCCGGTGTTTGATTGTTTCGGATCATTTTTCATACTGGACTTTCAATTTCCGGTGGCGGAAGTAAAGGAAAAGAGAGATAAGGGAAAAAGTAAATAGGCAAATGATGATGAGTAACAGGATTTGCGAGTAGTTTATCATCGGGGTATGGGAGATGCCGGATGAATTCCGGACTGAAAGGAGGGTGTCTTTCAATCGGAGGGTTTCGTCTTTCCAATAAAGGGCTTCGGCATAATTTCCCATGTTGTATTCCGATATTGGCTTGGGTTTGACAATAGCTGATGAGACGGCAGATCGAATCCTGAGTTACCGGTGTAGATCGCTTGTCTAGCCATGAAGACGGGTTAGGGGTGTGGGTTGCACATGAAATTATCAGTGTCAGTATAAAAAGTGAGAAAGATAGGTTTGCTCATGCGACTCCGTATTTTGTTTGCAAACATATACTATCTTTAACGGATTATCAATGTTTTTCCGGTTCACTTTTTTTAAAGACAATAATTTTTAAGCAAAATACACAACTTTCTAGGTTAACTATTTTTCTTTTTATGATTCTGCTTCCTGAATAATTATGTGAATTTTCGATTTGTGGATTCCCTTTTATAACCAAGCGGGAATGCCCGTATAAATCATAGGTCAACCGTTGGTTTACTTGTATCTCGGCTTTGGCTCCGATGGATAATTGGATGTCCGCATTTTGAGTTTCCAATTCCCGGGCTTCCAGACGGGCTGCTGTTTTCAAAAAATGGCTTGTAAGTTTTGGGCTTCTCCTTTGATCTCCAGGATTCCGGAGGTGCGTGCCTCTGCCTGAATATCTTCGGCTTTTTAGTCTGATCCGGATCTGGCCTCCGGTTGTTGCTTCCAGACGGATTGTCCGGAGGTTCCAGATTTGAGGCCAGGCATCTATTCTGGAATGGTTGGAGGCTTTCAGACTCCCGAGGGTCGGCATACTGATCAATACATTCATCGAAGCGTATTTGACGATATTTACGCTGTCCGGAATATAAATTTTTAATACCTTGTTTTTGACCGTAGTTTTAATATAAGAAAACAGGTTATCGTCAGCCTCTACGGTGATCGGTTCCATTTCTCCCCGGACGATAGCGACATCGATTCCCCGGGAAATTTCGATACTGGTGAAATCTGCTGTTTCACGCTGTTGTGTCAGGACATATCCCGAACCTTTTACATTTTTCTGCCCCCAGACAGCAGAAATAGTCAGATAGAAAACTAAAAAGTAATAAAATCCCGGTCGTTTATAAATTTTCATAGCGTTGAATTTTTCTCTGTTTAACGCTTTTATCCGGATCCGGGTTCGGTGAGAATAAAAAACTGCCGTTGCCGGCAGTCTCCTCAAGTTTGTGGTATAGATAGTAGTAATTGGTTATAAGTTTATCCGGCATTGATAAATTTCTTCACCAGTGCCTGAATATTTTTAGTAGGGTTAGTGTTTTCTTGCCGTAAGGTTTTATCGTGATATGGATTTAGTTTGTCGATCATTCCATCGATTAAGCTGGCACTGAAAACGCCCTGAGCTTCATATATGGCTCTTTGGTTAGCGAGGCATTCGGCCGATTCTGCACAAGAAGTCGGTAGATGGCTCAATCGTTCTGCTATATGCTTATGGGCATCGTCGAAAATGTTGACATTGACATACCGTTCCTCTGCATATGGGAGGGCATCGGGCATTTCGAAACCATGCCGTGCGGCTACTGCAAGTCCGGCTAATAACAAATACACATCGGCCGATCCGTCCGGACAACGAAATTCTATGGTTTGTTTAGTACTCAGGTCTGCATGGCCTGCTTGCTCGAGAGGATTAGCATCGGTGATCATTTCATTGGCTCCCTGTGTCCAACCCAGAGGTACACGTACCAGCACCGAACGGTTACGGTCGCCCCAGCAGATATTGGTCGGAGCTTCCTGATGCGGTACCAGACGAAAATAAGATGTCGGATTTGTATTACCGAAAGCTGTCAAAGAAGGAGCTATTTCCAATATACCGGCAATAGCTTTTTGGCCGCTTCCGTAAGTTGACCGTTTTCGATATACATGTTTTTTCCTTCTTTCATCAGACGGGTATGGATATGTAATCCGCTTCCGGCTTTTCCTGTCGTGATCTTGGGTGCGAAGGTCAGGTCTACCCCATATTGATAAGCAAGTGTCCGGAGTATCCATTTGGCGATAACCAACTGGTCGGCAGCTTCTTCTATATCGACCGGCAAAAAAATTCGATCTCATTCTGTTCGTATTGCAAGTTACCGATCGTGAAATTCCCGACTTCAGAATGGCCGTATTTGATTTGTCCTCCCGCTTGTGCGATGGCACGCATTGCTTCCTTTCGGAGATTGGCCCATTTGCAGAAAGGCATAGATTCATGGTATCCTCGCTGATCCGGTGTCTCGAATAAGTCTTCTTTCTCGCTGATGACATAATATTCCAGTTCCCCCATAGCCTGAAATTCCATACCGGTAACTTTCTTAAACTCTTCGTGTGCCTTGCGAAGGGTATACTCCGGAGCGCTCTCCAAAGGTTTACCGTCTTTCGTATAGTAACTGCAAAGAATGTCTAGTGCAGGAATATCACTGAAAGGGTTCAAAAAGGCAGTCCGGTAACGGGGTATCACGTATAAATCGCTTGAACCGGCCTGTATATAAGGAAATAAACTGGATCCATCCACCCGTTCACCATAGGTCAGAATGCTATCCAGGTGTTCCAGGCTGTTAATAATGAAGTTCAGTGTTTTCAATCGTCCGTCTGCTCCGGCATAACGAAAATTGATCATTTCAATATCGTTTTTCGTCACATATCGAATAATATCCGCTTTGGTGAACTCTTTTTGAGGCTTATTCAAGAATTTCACCAGTGGATTGGGATTAAGTATCGTATTTCCTTCCATAAATCCTTTGTTAACAGTTACGGAGCAAAACTATGAAAATTTTTCTAAATCGAGAACGTTTGCGTAACAAATTATAAGTTAAAATTCTTTTTTATTTTTAGGTATTGTTAGTTTTTGTCGCTCTTCTTCTCGGCAAATGACGGGAAAAAAAAAAAAGGTATAAATCTGATTTGTGGATAATTATGCATTTATTTTAAATAATAATGCGATTATATTCAAGTGTTTTTCCGGTATGGTGATGAGATAATTGCATAAATGTTTGTGTATAATAAATATTTGTGGATAGCTTTGTCCTGTTGTTTGAATGAAGAGGTTCGTTCAGGCACAATTTAGAAATATCAAATATAAATCATTAAAATTTTCAGGTGAGATGAAAATAGATGTTATGGTTGCTTCGGTCGGGCATTTGAAGTATGTAAAAGTAATAAACGATACCATTGATGAGGCTGCAAAAGCCCGGGGACGGGTATTGCACGAAGAACCGACGAATACATCGCCGATAAAATCAATCAGGGAAAAGCGATTATTGCTCTAAACCGGGAAGAGTTTGTAGGATTTTGTTATATCGAATCCTGGGGACATGAAAAAGTTTGTGGCTAATTCAGGATTGATTGTAAAGCCGTCTTACCGGGGAATGGGAGTCGCTAAGCGGATCAAAAAAAAGCTGCTTTCGATTTGTCCAGAAAAAAGTTCCCCATGCAAAATTATTCGGTTTGACGACCGGTGAACAAGTGATGCGTATCAATACCGAATTGGGATATGTACCGGTGACCTTTGCTAAACTGACGGACGACGAACAGTTTTGGGCGGGATGTAAATCCTGTGTCAATTATGATATCCTGCTCCGGACGAATATGACGAAATGCTTGTGTACCGGTATGGTGTACGATCCCGAAGTTGCTGCAAAAAAGAGAAGCGGATAAAAAGCTGGAAGAGAAAAAACAAAGCAACAGGATTGTAAAATTGTTGAAAAAAGTGATTTAATAGTCAGGATAAAACCATGAAAGAAAAAAGTAGTACTGGCCTATAGCGGAGGATTGGATACCTCTTATTGTGTAAAATACCTGAGTGAAGAATTGGGCCTGGAAGTATATACCGCTTTGGCAAATACCGGAGGATTTACCGAAGCCGAGCTGAAAACTGTCGAAAAAAAAAGCTTATGCATTGGGGGCGAAGGAACATGTTAACCTGGATGTGACAGAGGATTATTATGAGAAGTGTATCCGTTATATGGTGTTCGGTAATGTTTTGCGGAATAAAACCTACCCTGTATCGGTGAGCTCCGAACGGACTTTCCAGGCATTGGCTATCGTGAACTATGCAAAAAAAAAGTGGGAGCACAATATATCGCTCACGGGAGTACAGGGAGCAGGAAACGATCAAGTGCGTTTCGATTTGTGTTTTGCTGTTTTTGCCCCGGAGATGAAAGTAATTACTCCTACACGCGATCTGAGACTTTCCCGGGAAACGGAGATCGGGTACCTGAAAGCCCATGGTGTCCATTCCGATTGGAAGAAAATGGAATATTCGGTAAACAAAGGTATATGGGGAACTTCTGTCGGGGGAAAAGAAACTTTACATTCCAATACGAATTTACCGGATAAGGCTTATCCTTCTCCTCTCGTGAAAGAAGGTTGTGAATCACTTGAGCTGGAATTCGGGCAGGGGAGATCGTAGGAGTAAACGGGGGAGAAAATTTCCCGGATCGCTGCCATTCGTAAAATAGAAGAGATCGGTGCCGCCTGGGCGATCGGTAGGGATACCCATGTGGGAGATACCCTGGTCGGGATTAAAGGACGGGTAGGGTTTGAGGCTGCTGCTCCGATGCTGATCATTAAAGCACACGAATTGCTCGAAAAAAACATACACTGACGAAATGGCAACAATATTGGAAAGAACAACTGGGTAATTGGTACGGGATGTTCCTCCACGAAGCGATGTACTCAGAGCCTGTGATGAGGGATATTGAAAGATTTTTAGAAAATAGTCAGCAAAAAGTAAGCGGCAAAGTATTCATTCGCCTTCGGCCTTATCATTTCGATCTGATCGGTATCGAGTCGGAATATGATCTCATGAATTCGGGATTTGCCGAGTATGGTGAAATGAATAAGGCCTGGACAGCAGACGATGTGAAAGGCTTTACTAAAATATTGTCGATGCCTTTGCGGATATACAATGTAGTAAATGGATTATAACCCTGAAAATAAATTGCAATGAGAGTAGGAATTGCCGGAGCTGCCGGTTATACAGCGGGGGAATTGATCCGGATACTGATCGGTCACCCCGGAGCAGAACTCAGATATATTCAGAGTGAATCCCACCAGGGATTGCCGGTATATAAAGTACATCAAGATTTGTTGTATTCCCGGCTTGTTTTCTCGGATATCGATTTTTCAGATATTGACGTACTCTTTTTCTCTGTATGGGACATGGGGTGTCGGGAAAATTTCTGAATGTTCATCCGATCCCTGCAAATGTGAAGATTATCGACCTTGGGAATGATTTTCGTTTGGAAAAGGAGTCCAACGGTTTTATTTATGGCCTGCCTGAGTTGTCCCGTGAAGAGATTAGAAAGGGGCGATATGTAGCTAACCCGGGATGTTTCGCTACAGCCATCGAGCTGGGACTTATTCCGTTGGCTTCGATCGGGCGCTTACCGGAAGAGATTACTGTTGTGGGGATTACCGGATCGACCGGTGCCGGCCAAAAGCCGACAGCAGATACTCATTTCAGTAATCGTTGTAATAATCTCTCCAATTATAAGGTTTTCACCCACCGGCATTTGGATGAAATCCGGGAGACTTTGGTGAGAGCAGGAGCAAAAGGCTTCCCCGATTTGGCTTTTGTACCGGTGAGGGGGTGCCATACCCGGGGATACTGGTCAATACGGTGATTCGTACGGATATTACGATCGAAAGCATTACAGCCCTTTATAAAGCTTATTATAATACACATCCTTTTGTATATGTCTCTGACGAACCGTTGTATCTGAAACAAGTAGTGAATACGAACTACTGCTATATTCATATCTCTAAGCAAGGCGAACAAATGCTGATCACTTCAGTGATCGACAACCTGCTGAAGGGGGCTTCCGGCCAGGCAGTTCAAAATATGAACTTGCTTTTTGGCCTGGAAGAAACAACCGGTCTCCGTCTGAAGGCCAACTATTTTTGACTGAAAGCCTGGAAGCGATGTTTCTTTCAGCTTTTTACCTTTACCTTTTTTATTATGGGATTATTCGAAGTTTATAGTTTATTGGATTTGGAACCGGTAAAAGCCAAAGGAGCTTACCTCTGGGATAAAAATGGGGATAAATATCTTGATTTTTATGGAGGGACATGCCGTGATTTCCATCGGGCACAGCCATCCGGTATATGTGGGGAAAATGACGCGCCAGCTGAATCGGATCGGTTTTTATTCGAATGCGGTGAGGAATCCTTTACAGGATGAATTGGCTTTGCTATTGGGAAAAAGTTTCCGGTTATCCGGAATACAACTTATTCCTTTGCAATAGTGGAGCCGAAGCGAACGAAAATGCGTTGAAGCTGGCCTCTTTCATTACAGACCGGTCCAAAATACTGGCTATGAGAGCTGCGTTTCACGGTAGGACGAGTGTGGCGGTGGCGGTGACGGATAATCCGGCCATTCAAGCACCCTTGAACCGATGTCATGAGGTGACTTTTATTGGATTGAACGATCGGAAGGCATTGGAAAGCGAGCTGGAGACCGGTGCTTATGCTGCTGTGATTGTCGAAGGTATACAGGGAGTCGGTGGTATACAAATGCCCGATACCGGTTTCTTGCAGTCGATGCGCGAACTTTGCACCTCTACAGGTACTCTGATGATTGTAGACGAAGTACAATCCGGATATGGGCGTACAGGTAAATTCTTCGCTCATCAGCATGCCGGTGTTTTACCGGATATCATCACGATGGCTAAAGGGATGGGCAACGGCTTTCCGATAGGTGGTTTGTTGATTTCGCCTAAGATTAAAGCCCGTAAAGGAATGCTCGGGACTACTTTCGGCGGAAATCATCTGGCTTGTGCCGCTGCTCTGGCAGTATTGGAGGTTATACAACAAGAATATTTGGTCAATAATGCTGCCGGCTTGGGGAAATATCTGATTCAGGAATTGAAGAATATGCCGGGGGTGAAGGAAGTACGGGGAAAAGGCTTGATGATAGGAGTAGACGTGAAAATTTCACAGGAAGAGGTCCGGAAGAGATTGATCTCCGAACACCGGATAATGACAGGATATAGTGGAAATTATACCCTTCGTTTACTTCCGCCTTTGATCATTACCCGGAAAGAAGTGGATGAATTTTTGTGAAAGGCTTTCCGGCAAACGATGGACAATGGGATGGCTCGGTTACAGGAGAAGGTCGGCGAGACCTGTAGTCGCTGATCGGTACCTGGCAGCCTGGTGTCTTCGGGGTACGGATCACTTTATAAACTTAATAAATTCTTTATGATCAGAATAATAAAAATCGGTGGTAAACTGATCGAGAACGATGCTGTATTGAACGGTTTGTGTGATGAATTATCCGCCTGCTACCGGGATAGTGTATTGGTACATGGAGGGGGAAGTATGGCCGGACAATTGTCTGCGCGTTTGGGGATCAGGACCCGTATGATCGATGGCCGGCGGATTACCGGCCGGGAAACCCTGGAGGTTGCCGTGATGGCCTATGCCGGATGGGCGAATAAAAAAACTGGTCGCAGCTTTACAGGTACGGAATGTGAATGCCTGCGGCCTGTCAGGATGTGACCAAAAAGTGATTCTGGCACATAAGCGGGAGGTGAAAGAAATCGATTGGGGATTTGTCGGAGATATCGATCGCGTGGATACCGGGGTTTTGGCCGGTCTGTTGCATCGGCAGGTGATGCCGGTCATTTCTCCGATTACATACGATGGAGCGGGACAACTCTTAAATACCAATGCCGATAGTGTTGCCGGAGCTGTGGCGGTTGCTCTGAGTCGGATCGATGATACCGAATTGATATTTTGTTTCGATAAACCCGGCGTATTGCTGGATGTAAACGATGCGGATTCGGTGATCCCGGTGCTCGATAAAGAAAAGTATGCCGGATATTTGGAACAAGGAGCGATTCATGCAGGGATGATCCCTAAACTCGATAATGCTTTTAAAACTATAAAGGCCGGAGTAAAATCGGTGCGTTTGACGGATCCCTGCCATTTGGACGGGGGAACGGTTTTAAGATAAAAAGACGAAATATGGAGACCATAGAACTTTTAAAGAAAATGATTTCTATTCCTTCGTTCAGCGGGAATGAAGAACGGGTAGCCGATTTGATGGTAGCTACGTGGGTAGAACATGGATATTCCGCAGAACGAAGTGGAAATAACGTATGGGTAGAATCCCGGAATTTCGATCCGGTAAAACCGACGATTCTGCTGGATGCTCATTTGGATACCGTTCGGCCGAATGGAAACTGGGAGAAAGATCCGTTTACTGCCGTAGTGGAAGATGGAAAATTATACGGCTTGGGGAGTAACGATACCGGTGGTAGTGTAGTTGCCATGATGGCCGCTTTTCTACAATTGGCAGAAAAGAAACAGGCCTATAATCTGGTTTGTCTCGAGTCGGCAGAGGAGGAGAATACCGGAAAAAATGGGATACAGCGTATTGTCGGCAACTTAGGTAAAATCGATTTGGCCCTGATCGGTGAGCCCACAGGCATGCAGGCAGCTATTGCTGAAAAAGGTTTGATGGTCGTCGATTGTGTCGCGAAAGGAAAATCCGGACATGCGGCAAGAAATGAAGGACTGAATGCTATTTACGAAGCGATATCCGATATCGAATGGTTCAGGTCCTACCGCTTCGGGAAGGAATCTCCTTTATTAGGTAAAGTAAAAATGACTGTGACCGGAATCGAAGCCGGAACCTTACACAATGTTGTACCGGCTGAATGCCGGTTTATGGTAGACATCCGGGTAAATGAATATTATACGAATTCCGATATTTACGAGACGATTCGCAGAAATGTGAAAAGTGAAGTCCGGCCCCGTTCTTTTTCTCTCAACTCTTCGGCTATTCCTATCGATCACCCGATCGTATTGCGGTGTAAGGATTTAGGCTTGAAAACCTACGGATCGCCTACAACTTCCAATCAGGCCGTTATCCCTTATCCGTCGCTGAAGATCGGACCGGGGGACAGTGCCCGTAGCCATACGGCCGATGAATATATCGGATTGGATGAAATAGAGGAAGGAATCATGCTCTTTGTTAAATTGTTGGATGGCTTTTTGTTTTTAAGCCTATGTATAATCGGTCGGTTACCCTACTGGTATCCTCCGGAAAATGATCTGGGAGGGAGGCTGACAGGGGATCGTTAAAATTAAAATGATACTCATATGAAACTTTGGGATAAAGGATACGACATCGATCGTTTCACCGAAGAATTTACGATCGGTAAAGATAGAGAGTTGGATGTAATGTTGGCGAAAGCCGATGTATTAGGTAATATGGCTCATTTAAAAATGCTGCATCATATCGGGCTGATTTCCGATGGTGAATTGAAAGATTTGGCGCAAGGGTTGAAAGATATCTTCGCTGAAATAGAACAGGGAAAATTTCATATAGAGGCGGGGATAGAGGACATCCATTCGCAAATAGAATGCCTCCTCACCCGAAAGTGTGGGGAAGCCGGTAAAAAGATTCATACAGGGCGTTCCCGTAATGATCAGGTACTGACCGATCTGAAACTGTTTACCCGTACTGCCTTGATCGATGTGCTGCAACAGGTGACCTCCTTGTTTCATTTGCTTATGGAAAAGGCAGAAGCCAACAAAGATATTCTGATGCCGGGGGTATACCCATCTGCAAATCGCTATGCCTTCTTCATTCGGCATGTGGTTTAGCGCTTATGCGGAGTCTTTGGCAGACGACCTGTTGATGTTGAAAGCTGCTTACGATATGGTCAATACCAATCCCTTGGGATCGGGAGCCGGTTATGGTTCTTCTGTACCTTTAAACCGGACGATGACGACCCGGTTATTGGGATTCGGCGATCTGGCTTATAATTCAGTTTACGCCCAGATGCAAAGAGGGAAAATGGAGAAAAATGTACTCTTTGCTTTGGCTACTGTTGCGACGACACTGGGGAAACTGGCTGCAGACGTGTGTTTGTTTGCTTGTGGAAATTTTGGTTTTCTCAGACTTCCCGATCGGTTTACCACCGGTTCCAGTATTATGCCTCATAAGAAAAACCCGGATATCTTCGAGTTGATCCGGGCGAAGACCAACCGGATTCAGTCTCTGCCTACACAGATGGCTATGCTTTGTGCGAACCTGACTTCCGGGTATTTTCAGGGATATGCAGTTGAGTAAGGAGATATATTTGCCGGCATTTAAAGAACTGACCGATTGTCTGTTTATGACAGAGATGGTGTTGAAAGAAATCGAATTGAATCCGCTGATTCTTCAGGATAAAAAATACAGTTATCTCTTTACGGTTGAAGAAGTAAATGACAGAGTCGCTGCGGGGATTCCTTTTCGCGAAGCTTACCGGATGGTCGCTGAAAAAGTGCAGCTCGGAGAATATAGGGGGGATACTTCCGGCCTTTACATCATACCCATGAAGGAAGTATCGGCAATCTGTGTTTGCAGCAGATTCGGGAGAAATTTGAACGCCATAGTTCGGAATGGAAGCCGGAGCAGGTGTGGCGGGCAGAAGCAGAATTAATGGAATAGTTCCACACTTTTTCCACACTGTTGGGGAATCGATTCCCCATTTTTTGAAATATATCGTTTGGGATAATGATTTGATTTTTAGGCTTTTGTATCCGCTCTGACCATTGCTGTTTTTTTGTGGCATATATTTTTTCTTGTCTTCTATATAAAACAGAAAAAAACTTTAAAAAGACAAGGAGCATGAAAAATATAAAGAGAACATTATGGATCGCTATTGTGGTTGGGGCGTTTACATTATCTGCATTTGCCGTAGATCTGGTCCCTACTTCAGAATCCTTACTCCAGAAAGTGGAAAAAAAGAACGAAGTACGGACAGAATTGCCCCAGGCTGTCAAGTCGGCTGTGATTTCAAAATATGTCGCTTACGCTATTGAACAGTTTTCTTTTGAAGAGAATTCGGTCTATAAACTGATTCTGAAAGGCGATCGCAATAAATTGATCGTTTATTACACGGCGGATGGGGAATATCTGAGTCAGGAAACCGTTAAAACCGTACAAATGGTTGCCTTGATATAGTTTCTGATACCTAAAATGTAGGTTTATTCTATTCCGATTCCGGGTTTTGTGCCGTCAGATTGGTTCGCTTGGAACGGTCAGGTTAGGCTTTCCCTTCACTGACCGGCGGAACTCGCTTCGCTCAGACACCACCGGTCGGGCGTTCGGAAAACCTAACCTGACCCTCGTTCCTGCTCCAATGGTCTTCCGCCATAAAACCCTGCATCTCACGTTAACACGACCTGGCAAAGGAAGAATTAGAAAAATTTTATAGAATAAAATACCGGCTCACCTCTATCGGATTATGGATAGTTGGGTTACTTTACCGGAAAATATTTTTTCGTTGAAATTTATGGTTTTCAGGTCCGGTTTAGCTTGCCAGGCAGTGATGACGGGAGTCGAAGGTATTCGTGTTCGGGGGACCATTGGAGCTCTGTCGAGTGTCGTCTTGCTTTTTCTGAACGCCCGACCGGTGGTGTCTGACGAGCTTGCGAGGAGTTCCGCCGGTCAGTGAAAGAAAAAAGGTAGATGACCGACAGAAGCGACCGGGTCCCCGAACACGAACACCGAAGACGAACAAGGACCGGAATAATTCTACTATTTCATTCCTCCGTTCCAGTTGATCTTTTGTGAATAATACATGATGACCGCCAGGATGATGAATAATCCGAGGCTACCGGCTAATAAAGCGTAAGTCTCCATCTGAATCAATACAAAGATATAGAGATATAATAGAGCCAGCAATCCGCCTATTGTAAAGGCTGTTTTCCGGATTTTGAGAATTCCCCGCATATATAGTGTCAATAGAATAATAGTCATGATCGCTGAAATAAGATAGGCTAAATTAAACCCCAGATGTTCCGAAATGGCGATCAATAACGTATAAAATAAACATAAGCCAAGTCCTATCAGTAAATATTGGAAAGGATGGATATTCTTTTTTTGCATCACTTCCACAAAAAAACTGATCACAAAAGTAAGAATGATAATCAGGGAGGCATACTTCACGGAGCGCATAGATTGCTGGTATTGTTGTACGGGTAATAAGAGGTTGACTCCGAAAGAAGAGAGTTCTTCTTCATTGTGGTACTGGTTACTGGTGAATACCTGGGGGTAATTTCGGTTGAGGTTCAATACCTTCCAGTCGGCAGTGAAACCGCTGTTCGTAATCTCACGGTTCTCCGGTAAAAAGGCTCCCGTAAAACTCGGGGTAGTGCAATTGGAGGTTAGGTGGATTTGTGTCGTTTTACCGAAGGGACTGAATTGAATCGATTCTGAGCCTTTAAGCTGTAGTTGGATCGAAAATTCAATCGAATCTCCGGCCTGAAGTTTTTGGTGTTGAGGTAGTACGGAGGAAACACCCGAAGATAAAATAAAATCCGAAGGTAATCCTGGGTTGAATTGAAGCGTTTCTTTACCCCAGTCGACAGTTATTTGTTCGCTGATTCCCCGAAGATCGGAAATCCCCAGATTCAAGGTCGCATGCTGAAGCGCTATGTCTTCGGGCAAAATGGTGGTTTCGAAATGTTCCGGGATGATAAATTTGCCTTTTAATACTAACGGCGTTTTATATACGACAATATCGTATAAACCACGACTCAGTTCTTCCGGTTTCTACATTTCCTGTAATATCCAGAAGCTCGGGAAGAATATGGATATAGTTTTTGACTTTCTTTACCCTGATTTTCGTGGCTCCGTTTTCATAATAAGTCTCTTCGTAGTTTTCATAGCAGGGAATACTGATGAAAGGGCCTGTTACCAATTGTGAGCTGCTCCATTTGTTTTGTACTTCCGTTGTTGCTTCCGAGGCGGTTTCGGAACGTTCCGAGATTAATCCCCGGATCATTGCAAGCGGAATCAGGAGAATGAGAATTAAAACTCCGATTAAAATAATTTTGACAGACAAGGCATTCCGTTGCATAAACCCTTGGCGTGGGTATTTTTTCCTGGTTGGAAAAAGAGATTTGTGTTTCCATAATCAGAAGAGTTTAAATTTATTTAATAAAGAACTTTGTATTTCAAAGTATAAGTGTAAAAAAAATAGATATTATTATTCCAGTTGATTTTTTAGAAAATTTTCCAGGGCATTCAGGTGTTTTTTATAAAGCTTTCTTTTCCTTCGGGGGTGACAGAAAAGGTAGTGTTGGGTTTACGGCCGATAAATTGTTTGTAGCTTCGGATATACCCCAATTCCTCCAGATTCCGGGTATGGCTGGCCAGATTACCATCGGTTAGTTCAAGCAAATTTTTCAAGGATACAAAATCGATGGATTCATTGACCAGGAGTACCGACATGATTCCTAACCGGGCTTTACTTTCAAAGGCCTTATTAATATCTTCCAGGTTTAGTTTCATTTGTTCTTTTTTTTTCGTATTTCAAATGAAAAAAGATACCGTAGACGATATGAAAGAGGCCGAAGCCGACGACCCAAAACAACAGGGCATAATTTTCTACAAAACTATCGGCCAGGCCGAGAGCGATTTCCGCATAACCCAGATAGCGGGTATTGGAAAACGTATAATTCGACGCACTGATCAGAGCGACGCCATAGAATATCAGCATGATCGAAGAAGTAAGGCCATAATGGCTTTGCCAGATCAATGATATACAAAGTATTCCGCCTACAACCAAAGGCAGGAAGAAATTCCACAGTAGCCTTTTTGGTATTGAAATCGAATAAAAAGAGATTGGTTGTTTTGGTGGGCTTTGTGCCTGCACATCAGGATGACCGTAACGATACAAACGATAATCAGTAAAGAAGCGAAGACGATCAAAAGTTGTAGTTTCGCAGGCGTGTCGACATCCAGTCTGGGTACCGGTGTTGTATTTCCCAGGATAGAATAAGCAATTATCGCGGCGATACAGGCGTATATGCCGATGACGATAGAGGACAATCCGCTGAATGAGACAAACCGGGTGGACTTTTCCATCATGTTCCGGATGTCGTTTAAAGTGTTTAAAGCTTCCTGATTATTCATATTTCAAATTACTTTGTGATGCAAAGTTAAATATTTTTTGAAAAATTCGCCTTTTGAATTGACTTTTTTTTTGCGAAAAAAAAGATAAATGCTTCGTTTCGTGGAGTTAGTTTCCTAATTTTGTAAAACAGTTCAGTCGGTTCGACTGTTTTATAAATTGGTATATGGCTAAAATTTTATTGGTAGATGACGATACCACTTTTTGTCTGATGTTGAAAACATGGTTGACAAAAAAGAGGGTTTGAAGTAGAGAATGCTTTTTTCTTGCCGCGAAGCTTTGGCGAAGCTGAAAGGGACGAAATATGATGTCGTGTTGACAGATTTGCGTTTACCGGATGAGGACGGAATTTATTTGTTGAAAAAAAATATCAAGGCATCGACTCCTGAGGTTCAGGTGATTTTGATGACCGGTTATGCTGATATACAAACTGCGGTATTGGCGATGAAATTAGGGGCTTTCGATTATGTGGCGAAGCCCGTCATTCCGACGAGATTTTGAAAAAGATCCAGGACACTTTGGAACAGACTGCTGTTCCCGAACAAAAAAAAAGCGGACAAAAAGCCCCAATCGGTGCCATACATCAAAGGTACGAGTCTGGAAGCCGACAAACTTTACGAATATATTCGATTGGTAGCTCCGACTATGATGACTGTATTGATTACCGGAGAAAGTGGTTCCGGTAAAGAGTACATAGCCCGTTTGATTCATGCTCAGAGCAATCGTAAGGAGGCGCCTTTTGCCGTCGATTGTGGGGCGATCCCCAAGATTTGGCAGCCAGTGAATTTTTTGGACATGTGAAGGGGGCTTTTACGGGAGCTGTGAACGATAAGACGGGTTATTTTGTGGCTGCTTCGGGAGGGACGATTTTCCTCGATGAAATCGGAAATCTGAGTTACGATGTGCAGGTACAGTTGCTACGGGCCTTGGAAGAACGTAAAGTGAAGCCTGTGGGGAGTGATAAAGAGATCGCTTTTGATGTACGTATTATATCCGCTACGAACGAGAATCTGACAAAGGCTGTGGCCGAGGGGAATTTTCGGGAGGATCTTTATCATCGTCTGAATGAATTTTCTTTAAAAAGCTTTAAGTTTGCGTGAAAGAAAGGAAGATATTCCGGTTTTTGCCAAATCATCATTTTCTGGCTGCCTCGAATGAAGAACTAGGAAAAGATGTGATCGGTTTCGAGGATGAGGTAATGTCTGTCTTTAAAAACTATAACTGGCCCGGTAACCTTCGCGAAATGCGGAATGTGGTCAAGCGGGCGACATTATTGTGTCTCGGTGATTTTATCTCTTTGAAAGATATTCCGGCCGAATTGGCAGCTGTGGATCCTGTCCCTCAAATCGAAGATCTGGCTTTGAAGCGAGAAAAGAATGAAGTACAGCTTATCCGTGAAGCATTGGCGAAATGCCACAACAATAAAAGTGAGGCTGCACGCTTATTGAAAATAGACCGTAAAACCTTGTATAATAAAATGAAGCTTTATTCTATTGAATAAAGCTTCATCCCGGCAGTTGAATTTTCAATTATTATCGATAAATCCTGTTTTTATTCTGCCAGAATCGTTATTTCGGCACCGGAGGCAAAGTCCTGACCGTTCTGTTCGCTTAAAGCTGTGAAACGGATATAACCGGGCTTGCACCGGTTTGGCAAACTCAACTTGCTTCTCTTTGCTGCTATTATCGAAAGTACCTTTCTGAACAGGAGTTCCCCAGTTTTTACCGTCCATGCTTACCTGGATGCTATAATCTTTGATCTTACCGTTATTGCCGTCTTGGCGGGGTAAGTAAATGAAACCTTTGATATTCTTCACTTCTCCGGCATCCAGATCCACCCAATGCGGGTATTTGGCAACTGTTACGGAATACATCGTATGCCAGATTGTATTGGGATCTCCGTCTGTGAGGTGTGAAGCATCTCCCTCTCCGGCTTCCTGGCTGCTGGCATAGATCACAACAGTTTGGATGTTTTCCTGCTTCTCAAAGGAAATCTTCGTTTTGATAGCAGGTCTGTCTTTGAACCAGGCAGTTACCAGACCTCCTTCACGAAGTGATATCGGGGTTGTGTATTCTTTTTACTTTGCTTTTTCCAACGGTGTAGCAAATTGTTGCATTCTTACGGGCTGAGGTTTTATTTCTACAGTTCCCGACTTACTACGTGTGATAGACAATGGAATTTCTCCGGCAGGAGCGATATTGGCTATTTTACTCAGGTCTTTACCGGCAGGACGAATGATAAATCCGAAATTGTGATTGTTGGCGAAAACCCGGTCCGCTACCAAAGGACCACCCTGACCGCAACTGTTTCCTCCCAGTCCTGTCACTGCTGCATCCAGATGCAACCAGGTGTCGCCGGCTTGTGGCAACTGATAAGGATGGGAAGCCAGAATCAAATCCTGGGCCGAATATGGTAAAGCGGGAGACGGATAACCGATCGGTGGCTATAAATACAGCCCCCTGATTTGCCTGATTGGTTAGGGCACACCAACGCACATCTTCATGATTTCCCATGTCCTGAGGTTTCGGGAAGTTGACAAATTCTCCGGCAACCGTATTCTTATGCTGTTCAATGAACTGTCCGCTTTTCCGGTCTGCATAATTGTCGATCGGACCACGTCCGTAGTAGGTAAAATTGGCATATTCCTGAGGGATTTTCATGGCATAACCCAAACGGGGTAATACCAGATCAGGCTGATTGGAAGTAACACTGGCCTGTAATTCAATGGAACCATCCGGATAAACCGTCCAAATCTGATTGGTAGTGAATTTGAAATCGTTCGGACCGAAAGGGGTGTCGGTTAATTCTTCGATCGTATTCTTACCGGAACTGGTACCACCCAGTATTTTTTTGCTGCATGAGGCGCCTGGGATTCTACTGTAAAAGCCAATACAATACTTCCGTCCGGTTTATTCATAATCGTTGTTTCTTTGGCTTTGTGTTGTAAATGGTGTAAACCACGGTCAAACCACGAAGAATAGAACCAGTTGTCATTGTTCGTAAAAAGCACGGAGTACATCCAGTTTCGGTCCATTACCTGCTGCTATGATTGTTGTTGAATCATAAGTCAGACTGTAAATCGTTCCTGTGGATTCATCGAACTCGACTTTGAAATTATTCCCTTGGATCACAGGGGGGGCGGGCAGTCCTGCTTTTGTCGCAGGTCAGTTTTCCGCCTTGTCTTATCATCGTGCTGATGAGAGGCCGGTGGGCTTCTTTCACCTGAATTTGTTCTTCTGCAACCACGAATCCTTTTCTCGCCCAAGGCATATCGTTTTTCAGTAAAAACTGCACTTTTACGAAATATTCGGAATCTTTCTTCAGATTATTGTATTGATAAGGAATAACTACCTGTACCGTATGGCGGGCAGGAACAATGCCTGTAGTCACAGGACCGGATTGTATTTCCTTGCCATTTTCATATAAGGACCATTTTACATCATAATCCGAAAGGTCTTTAAAATAATATTTATTGAATATCCCGAATTGACCTTTCTCGATGTCAATCGCTTTCACAGCCATATTCTGATAGACTTTCTTCACTTCATAATACTGCGGTTTCGGTTCCAGATCACCGAACACAATGCCATTCATTACAAACTGACCGTCATTGGGGATATCTCCGAAATCTCCTCCATTAGGCCAGATAACGCTTACCGGTTTTCTTGTCATAATTATACATCGACTGATCCACCCAATCCCATATAGCACCGCCACAGAAGAAGTTGGTAGACTCCATAGCTTCCCAATAATCAATAAGATTACCGCAAGCATTTCCCATTGAATGAGCATACTCGGAGATATGGAACGGATATTTAATATCATATTTCCCCTGTACAGCACCACGTACCCAACCGATAGACGGATACTGATTCGAACCCATATCAACAATATCATTGTTACGTTCATATTGTACGGGACGGGATAAATCGAATTGTTTTAAAAGCTTCGTAGGCAGCGACAAAGTTTTGGCCGGGGCCTGCCTCATTTCCCAGCGACCAGATGACGATAGAAGGATTGTTTACATTGCTGTGTACCATTTCCATTACCCGGGCGACATGTGCATTTTTCCATTCAACGGATGAGAAAGAGAAGCCGCCCCGTAATAGTATTCATGTGATTCGATGTTGGCTTCATCATTCCAGATAAATGCCGTATGTATTACAGAGATAATACCAGTAAGGATCGTCGGTATAATGTGAGTTACGTACATGATTGATATTACCTTGCTTCATCAGCATAACCTCTTTTTTCCATCATCTCACGGGTTATAGCGTGACCTACAGCCGGGTTGGTTTCATGCCGGTTCACCCCTTTTAATTTTATCGTCTTGCCGTTGACATAGTAATAACGGCCGGCCAGGCCGAACTCATCCTGATCAGCCGGAGTGTCTTTGATTTCCACTTTCCGGAAACCGACAATCGTAGATACTGTCTCGATACTCCGGTTTTTTATGATCTTTCAGTTCCGCGATCAGGGTATAACGATAAGGAGTTTCTGCCGACCATTTATTCGGATTTTTTACTTTCAGAACCACTTTTTCCGCTTCCTGGGTATTTCCTGTGGTAATAGGTTCTACCTGGGCAACGACACTGTTCCGGATAGCCGCTCCCTTAGTATCTCTAGCCAGAATAACCGGTTCATTCTCGTCAGAATACAATTTGTTGGCATACAAACTATAGCATACTTTATATCCTTTGGCCGTTTTCTTTCCAAAATTACGGATATCGGCCTGAATTGTCAGAGAACCGTCGGTGTAGTTATTATCCAAATCCGGAGTTGCAACCAGATCACGTATCTGTACTTTAGGGGGTGGAATAAAGTGCTACGGTGCGGAAAATACCTGGCAAACGGAACATATCCTGAGCTTCCAGGAAAGAACCGTCGGAATTTCGGTAAACCTCTGCTGCGACTATGTTTTTCCCGGAACGCAAATAGTTGGTAATATTGAAATTAGCCGTATTGCGGGAGTTTTTGGAAAAACCGACATACATTCCGTTGATCCAGAGATAAAAGAAAGAATCGACTCCATCGAAACTGATAAAAACTTCGCGTCCGTCCCAGTGTTCGGGAATCTCGAATTCCCGACGGAAAGAACCCACTTCATTGCGATATTTGTAAGTTGTCCAGTTCGTTGGAGGCGTACGCATTACGCCACCCCGCCAGTCGTCTGCTTTTACGCTATGCATAAAAATGACAGGTTGATTGACATAGATGGGTACTCCGTATTTCAAACTGCCATCTTGCTGAACTCCATAAATATTCCAGCTGGAAGGAACCGGAATATTGTCCCAAGCCGTCACGTCGAAATCGGTTTTATAAAAAATCTTTGGGACGTGAATCCGGATCCGCTGCCCAGTTGAATTTCCAGTTACCGTTCAGCGATTGCCAATATATACTGTTTTCAGGCAGAACTTTTCGGGCACTTTTTATATCTTGAAAAGGAAAAAACCAAGCATGTGGCTGCTCTTTTTGTTTAGAGCCAGATTTTCCGGAGATTGCCACTCTTTTCCTGTTGGAGCCTGTTCCGAAGCATAGGTGTAACCTTTAACGGCGGTCGTACACCGAAGCTTTGTATGACTAACCCACACAGTAATAGACTTAATGTGATTATACGCATGATGTGATTTCGTTTTATAAATATTTGTTGAGATCCGCACATTCTGTCTACAATATTCGTTAAAATCTGTCGGATTCCCAAATCATTTATAATGAATCTGATGATTTTTTCTCGATGCTGATACAACGAGAAGTAGTAACCTGTCTTTAAGGCTGATCAGCGAGCCCTGAAAGGGAGCCTGATCAGAGATTTTGAAATCTTCTTTTAGTAACAGGATCGTTTTGTCGATTACTTCCTGAGTCAGGGATGAGATTTGATTTTCAGGGAGATCGTTTTTAGTCGCCTGTTCTAACTTTTCTAATAGGGGGATTTCTTCATCTATGTCCAGTTGACGGAACATCGGGAGCATTTTGTGGGCCAGTTGGACGATAGCTGTCCATTGTTTTTCTTCCTGATATTTTTTAATAATTCTATATGTTCCCGGGTTGTCATTACAAATGAATCGAGGATTTTTTGTAGGGCTTCCCGATCGTTGTCGACAAACTGAAGGATATGTTTCAGGCTATATCCTCTGCGTTCTATGTCCTGGGCTGGATTTGAATAGGAAGTGGTTGCCGGTTCTGAGAGTGAAATACCTGTCAGTTGGGTGATTAAGGCTGTCAGTTGACCGGAGGTGAAAGGTTTGCTTAGAAAAGCACTGAAACCGGCATCGAGGTATTCTTTTTCCGTCCGTCCGGAATCTGCCGATAAGGCTACGATGCAGAGATCGGCAGCATTAGGTAGTGAGGAATTACGGATTTGTTTAACCAAATCGAAACCGTTCGTTTCCGGCATCTGGATATCGGAAAAAAGAAGATCGTATTTGGTAGAGGCCAGCTTGTTCAGGAGATGCTGTGGGCTGGTGGTGGCTTCTGCCTGAATACCATAATTAGCCAATAGACCGACCGCCATTTCCAGTTGAAGCGGATCATCGTCTATAAACAGAATTTTAGATGAACCGCTCACCGGAATACCCGGTCGGGGGAGGAGGGGTGGCTCGGGGAAGCCGTTGAGGATGAGGTGGTACACTGCCCGAGGGGAAGCAGGATCGTAAAACAACTTCCTTTTACCCGGAGTGCTGTTCAGTTGAATTTCTCCCCCAGAAGATGGATTAATTTCAATGTAATCGTTAATCCCAGGCCTGTACCTTCTATGGTTGCATGTGAAGTTAGGCGTGTAAATTCCTGGAAGATGATTTTTTGCTCCTCGGGGAGTCATCCCTGAACCTGTATCCTGGATTTTTTAGTCTGATCTTTTCCGGATTGACGGTTTCGGCAGAGAAGGAGATATGTCCTGTTGTCGTGTATTTTACTGCATTGGATAAGATATTGGTCAGGATCTGCCGGATGCGCAGGGCATCTCCTGAGTAGTCTTTATCGAGATCTTCGCTGAAACGGGCTTTTAATTCCAAATGTTTGGCTGCTGCCAGTGGCATAAAAATTGTCCGTAATTTCCTGGAATAAATGATACGGATTGAACACGATATGCTCGACGGGCATTTTATTGTTTTCCAGTTTCGATAAGTCCAGCAAGTTACCGGATCAGTTTCAGGATATGTTCCGAAGAACCCCGCATGTTTTTCAGGAAATAACGTTGCCGTTCGTTGATGGGGGTGTTATTGAGCAGTTCGATATAACCGATTACAGAGCTTAGCGGTGATTTGATGTCGTGTGTGACGGTCAGGATCATCTTTTCCCGGCTTTTCAATAGTTGGTCGGCATAGCGGTTGGCTGCCTCGAGTTCTTTCCGATAGCGTTGGCTACGGGATAAATCGCGAAGAATGAAGAAGGTAAAGAACAAGATCAGCAGGAAGGCAATCACTGCCAGCCAGGCAAAAATCCGTATCATCGTGTTGAGGGTTTGTTCCCGGGTTTCTTGTTTGATTAGAGAATTCGTGATTTCTTCTTTTTTTTCATAGGCTCCTAATATTCGTTTCAACTGATCCGTAATGTAGGTGCTCTGCTGAATTAAGGCATATTCTTTCCGGTTGATTTGACGGGTAATATCCTGGGTTTGTTTTTGTACATCTTCCCAGGCTGTTTTTCAGAATATGAACGACACTGTCCGTATTTTGTAAGGCTGTTTGCCTGTTGAGCGTATCGATAACAGTATGATGAGAAACCGAAACTTTGAGTACGGAATCGGGCTCGGTCTTGGAAAAAAAAATAGCCAACGTCTTTTTCTTTTTTCTGATTTGGTGTACGAACTGTCCAGTGTCGTAATGTGTCTTTTCCGGATATCCGTCCCTTGCAGGCTGTCTCTTCCGGATTCTATACTGGCAATCGCTTTATTATAGAAATCATCCGGGACAAAGGATTGTTTTACCCGGACGATATCCTGCAAATTGCGTATTTTCTGATCGAGTAGATCATCGATCGTATCCAGACGGAGAATCTGGTCCAGACGGGTAGTTAAGTCTCTTAAAGAGTCTATATTCGATTCAACTTCCTCTATTAAATCCCGGTACTTTAGAAAATAGGATCTCGAACCGGTTTGTACAAAAGCATTTCCCAGCCCTTCCGATTCATAAAGCCCCGTGATCTGTATTGCCAATAATGAATAGTTTCCGGTTAGGATTATCACTATTTTCTTCGTTGACAATTAATTTCGTTATTTGCTTATAAATCAAAACAGCAGCCAGGATACTCAATAAGAACAGAAGACTATATCCTCCGATAACCTTCCATTGGGTATATTTTGAAAGTGAGGGCATGATCTCGTTTTTTATTACATTTCAATTTTTCACCAAATATAAAAAATGCATCAAAATTTAGAGTATGTCGTACAAAATTTTGAAAGTTACAACAAAAAACAAACGCTAAATAAATGAAAAGCATTTATTTAGCGTTTTTTGCTCTGTGATCCCGTGGGGACTCGAACCCCAATCAAAGGAACCGGAATCCTTCATTCTATCCATTGAACTACGGAACCAAATGCGTTGCAAAGATAATAAAAAAAAGAAAAGGGGAACCATGTCCCCCTTTATTTTTTAGAATTAATTAATGGGGTTTTTTCGTACTACCGTAATTAATTCTCAATGAATTAATTTTGCTTTTACGTAATTCCTGTTTGATATCGGTAACGACACCCATCGTTACATTTTTATCTACTTTCAGGTTATTGGTAATGCTATTTCTGTCTTCCTCTTTACGACTTTCACGTTCTGAAACCACAAAAGCTCCCAGTTCCTCTAAAGTTGCGAAACGATCGTTCAACTGGATTCGGGGTTCGGTTCCGTAAGCACCTTGATATTGAGGAGTTGGTTTACCTACATAAATATTACTTACGAGTGATTTCTTTTCCAGTTTTACGGTTTCTGTAGCCTGAGGCATCGCATTGGCAACCATTAGGGAAACTTCACGCATCGTGGTACTCACCATGAAGAAGAACAGCAACATAAACACGATGTCAGGTAAAGATGCCGTTGAAATTGCGGGCGTCTCTCTTTTTACCGTCTTTTTTTTTAAATTTTGCCATTATTTTTTCCCTCCTATGTTTTTAGGTTCTGCTTCAGAAATCTGCATCGGAACAACTTTTCTGACTGCTTCTTTTTTGGTCTTCATTCAGTTCATCAAAGTTTTTACCCCATTTCTCGTTGGCTTTTCTGTTTCTCAATTCATTATAAGCGGATGTCAACTGATCTTGTACGGCGATGTACATTTCATATGACGTTCCTTTATCACTCTGAAGAGAAACAATACCCTTCGAAACTTCCACGGGACCGAAAAGATCGATCGTTTTAATTTCTTTTTTTGGGGTAAGTCTTCGCTATTATTCGGATTTAGAACAAATTCGATTGTCCTGTCTTTCAGGGTAGAAACATCTGCCAATTCTCCGTTGATCGCCAGCTGATTGTTCCGGTTTACCAAAACCTGCAAAATATTCCGTTTTGCATATTTCGGGGCTTCGGTATTATCCGGCTGATAGGGCGGAAGTCTTCTGTATATACCGGAATCCACATTCATCGTCGTCGTTGCCAGGAAGAATACAAGCAACAAGAATGCGATATCGGCAGTCGAAGTGGCATTAATTTCTGGTGTTTTCTTTGCCATATTCCTTAGTTTTATCTCTATTCCCCGAAGGAATAGTATTATTTCATTCTTCTGTAAATTTCCGTTCCTAAGATAGCTAAAATAGCTGCTGCAAAAAAGGAAATACATCGTATACAAAAATCGTATCTGAGAAGATCAGCATGGATGGTACGTTATCAGGCCCCGTATAACCGACCAGTTTTATCGGGGTACCATCAGCCAGTGCATACCCGATCAGGATGACTACGACTACTCCGGCTAATCCGATAAAGCTTTTCATCGCTTGTTTCGGGCGGGTAAACAGACGAATCACCGGGAAGATAATAGCTGCAATGATTGCAATACCACACAGGATATATGCCCAATTCAATAATGTCGATGTATATACAGGAGTAGTGTACGGCTGATTCGGTACTTCACCTCCGAACATAAACAGCCCTAACAATACTACTGTAATGACGAACATTACGATTGTTACAAGGTTGAGTATTTTTTTACTATCCATGGTTTATTTGTTTTTTTTGCTCGTATTTAACCAAAATGTCTAACATGCTTACAGAAGCATCTTCCATATTGTTTACGATACCTTCTACTTTCGATACACAATAGTTATAGAATACCTGCAGGATCATAGCTACGATCAAACCGCCTACGGTCGTAATCAATGCCACTTTAATACCTCCTGCTACCAGTGCCGGGCTCATATCACCTGCTGCCTGAATCTGGTCGAAGGCCTCGATCATACCGATTACAGTTCCCAAGAACCCCAACATAGGAGCCAATGCGATGAACAATCCGATCCAGGTCAATCCTTTTTCCATCAAACCCATCTGTACCGATCCGTAAGAAACAACTGATTTCTCAACCATGTCGATTCCCTGATCGTAACGGGAAAGTCCCTGATAGAAAATACTTGCTACAGGTCCGCGGGTATTGCGGCAATATTCTTTGCTGCTTCAATACCACCGTTGTTCAGCGCGTCTTCGAAACCAGCGATGAATTTTTTGGTGTTCGTATCCCGGAAAGGTTTAAATAAATAACCCTTTCAATTGCGATGGCCAAACCGAAAATCAAACACAATACAACACAAGCCATAAATCCGGCACCACCTTCGATGAATTTCTGTTTGATCGCTGCATGCATTGAAGTGCTTTCAATTTGTTCGTCATCGATAGAAACTGTTGTTTGCTCGGTTTGAGCTGCTGGTGCTGCTTCGTCTTCCTGAGCCATTAGTTTTGATGCTCCAATAGTAAGCATTCCTAAAACTGCTATTAGTGCAAATAATTTTCTCATGATCTCTTTAACTGATTTTTAGTTTATAAATAATTAAAATTTAACTCTCAAACTTCAGGCGTACCCTTGCAAACCTTTGTATTCCCACAGGACGCACCAAAAGACGCGGCAAGGTACAAAAAAAAATGTTAAAACCCAATATGATTCATGGTTATTTCTCCTTTTTATTGATGAATTTAAGTATTTTTTTATTTCGTTAGCGTCACGGTATTTCTCCAGCAGATACATTCATTTTGCAGACAGCAGCTTCCATCGTAATGTCATATCCGCTTGAAACCCCGTAGTTTAATAACTCTCTGCTGGTCTCATAACGGCCCATTTCTACCGTTCCTCCCTGGCATTGGGTGACGTTGTATATGATGATGCCTTTTTGGGAGGCTTCTTTAATTTTTTCTAAAAACAACGGTCGGTCGGAGCATTCCCCGAACCATAAGTCTCCAAAATCAGTCCTCTTAGACCGGGAGTTTGAATAACGGCATCTATTAATTCCGGACGAATGCCTGGAAATAATTGCAATATGGCGATATTGGTATTCATTTCCGTAAATGCACCAATCGGCTCTGTCCGGGGAGTATAATCGATGGCTCCGTAATTATAGTGAATATGAATACCGATTTCTGCTAAAGGCGGATAGTTGAACGATTGGAAAGCATCGAAACTCTCTGCATTGATTTTGGTGGTTCGGTTACCCCGGAAGAGTTTGGCTCCGAATAAAATACAGACTTCAGGAGGTACAACTGCCTTGCCTTCGATGGTCGCCGCTGCAATTTCTAAGGCTGCAATCAGATTTTCCCGGCCATCGGTACGTATGGTGCCGATCGGAAGCTGTGAACCTGTGAAAACAACCGGTTTGGTCAGGTTGTTCAGCATGAAGCTCAGGGCTGCGGCCGAATAAGCCATCGTATCTGTCCCGTGCAGAATGACGAATCCGGAGTACTGATCGTATTTGTCCAGAATGATTTGGCACAGGTCGGCCCAAAGTGCCGGTTTCAAATCGGACGAATCGATGATCTCCGGTAAAGTATAACTGTTGATAGAAAAACCGAATTCTCTGATCTCAGGAACTGCTTTCGCTATCTGCTCGAAATCGAAAGGACACAATGCCCCTGTCGCCGGATCGTTGACCATTCCGATGGTTCCGCCTGTATATATTATCAATACCGATTTTGTCATTGTCATATCAAAGTTTATCGATGACCCCTCACACGTTTTCGCACTGCAAATTAAAGACAAATTCAAAGCATTTTGTGTCGTTATTTCTTCAATTTTTTTTTTTTGTCTCGAGACCCGTTAATTCTGCAATTTTTTGAGCTATTAACGGAATATAACTACTTTCATTTCTTTTTCCCCGGAAAGGGACTGGAGTCAGGTAAGGAGAATCGGTTTCCAGCACGATGTTTGCCGGGCCGATTTCGCGTAGGGTATCTGCCATCTGACTCTTTTTTGAAGGTAACGACTCCTCCGATTCCTAATAAATACCCCATGTCGATTGCTTGCCGGGCTTCTGCTGCATTACCCGGAAAACAATGCAGAATACCACGGGTATAAGGATGTTTTTTCAGCACTTCGAAAATCACCTCCAGAGAGTCACGGGAATGAATGATTACCGGCAAACCGGTTTCTTTTGCTATTCCAAGCTGATGTTCGAATGCTTTGATTTGTTCCCGGTAATAACTTTTATCCCAATATAAGTCTATACCACATTCTCCGATGCCGTAAAAGGTATGGTTACCCAAAGCTTTTTCTACCTGGGCCAGTTCTGTTTTATAGTTCTCATACACAGAAGTGGGATGTAGCCCCTGCCAAAGGAAATAACATCTCCGGGTGTCGGGCTGCCAGATCGAGCATCCGGTTGCGCGATTCACTATCGATGTCCGGAAGAACGATGTAATTCACTCCCGCCTCTCTGGCACGTTGTACGACAGCTTCCCGGTCTTCTCTGAATTCCTCTTCGTAGATATGTGAATGAGTGTCGATGTACATAAATTTGAAGCTAAAATGATTAGCTGAAAACTGAATGATTTTGCGGAAACGAAGATAATAAAAAAAGCGCACACCATTGAAGTGTACGCTTTAATTTTCAGGTAATCGTTTTTCAGCTTTTAACTTTTACCTTTAACTTTCTATACGTGTCCCTGAGCACACATTGCTTCAGCTACTTTTATAAAGCCGCCGATGTTAGCACCTTTCACGTAGTCGATCTTGTCTCCCTCCTTACCGAATTTAACACAAGTATCGTGGATATCTTTCATGATCTGAGACAGTTTCTGGTCAACTTCTTCAGCTGTCCAGCTATATCTCATTGAGTTCTGGCTCATTTCCAGACCTGATACGGCAACACCACCTGCGTTAGCTGCTTTACCCGGAGCGAAAGTGATATGAGAATTCAAATATTTAACAGCTTCAGCTGTACAACCCATATTGGAAGTTTCTACAACCATCTGGCAACCGTTAGCAACCAATTGTTTTGCATCTTCTTCGTTCAATTCGTTCTGAATAGCACACGGGAAAGCGATATCACATTTTACTTCCCATGGTTTTTCTTAGCGAAGAATTTAGCTCCGAATTTAGCTGCATACGGTTCTACAACGTCGTTGTTGCTAGCACGCAATTCCAGCATATAGTCGACACCTTCCTGAGTCAGACCTTTTTCGTCATAGATATATCCGTCCGGTCCGGAGATGGTTACCAATTTGGCACCCAATTGAACGAGTTTCTGTGCAGCAACCCCAGGCAACGTTACCGAATCCCGAGATAGCGACAGTTTTACCCTTGATGTCCTGGCCTTTTTCTTTCAGCATGTGCTGAGCGAAATATACCGTACCGTAACCGGTAGCTTCCGGACGTACACGTGATCCACCGAATTCTCTTGGTTTACCGGTCAGTACACCTACGAATTCGTTCCGGATTCTCTTATATTGTCCGAACAGATAACCGATTTCACGGGCTCCTACACCGATATCACCGGCAGGAACGTCTGTGTCTGCACCGATATATTTGCAAAGTTCAGTCATAAAACTCTGGCAAAAACGCATTACTTCATTGTCTGATTTTCCTTTCGGGTTGAAGTCCGAACCTCCTTTACCACCACCCATAGGCAGCGTAGTCAGAGAGTTTTTGAAAGTCTGCTCGAAACCTAAGAATTTCAATCCGCCCAAAGTTACCGACGGGTGGAAACGTAAACCTCCTTTGTACGGTCCGATAGCACTATTGAATTGAACGCGGTAGCCGCGGTTGATTTGTACTTCACCTTTGTCGTCGATCCATGGAACACGGAACATGATTACTCTTTCAGGTTCTACCATTTTTTCGAGGATCTTATTGGCCTTGTATTTCGGGTTTGCCTGATAGGTATCCCATACAGTTTCAATAACTTCTTCTACAGCCTGGTGGAACTCTGCTTCACCTACTGTTTTTTTGCCTTTAAGGCTTCCATGAATTCTTTAATTTCTGGTCTCATGTGTATAATTTTTAGTATGAGTTAATTCAAACGTTTTCGGATGTCAAAATTATCTAATTATTTACGATATCAAAACTTTTTGCAGTTAATTTTTTTATTAACAAACCTTGATTTTGCTTTCGGATTGATAGTTGGAGATATATCCCTGCTGATAATCTGTTACTAAAACTGAAATTAGTACTTCGGCGGGCCCTCTCGGAGTGATAAAATTACCGGAGAGAATACTTTTGCCTGCCAGACCGATTATTTTCCCTTCCAGTTCGAGTTGCCAATAGGATAGCCGCTAGTTCACTACTTGGACGCTGGGTCAACTGGCATAATTCATCGATATGCAGGGCTCCATTTTCACTTAAGAGCTGAATGAGTGTATTCCCTTGTTCGTCGTCGCTGAAATTCGGTAAGATCGTTTGTTGTAGTGTCGTTTTTTTATCGGGTAACCTAAGAGGTGGGCCACGTCGGTGGCATTTTCGGTTAATGCGGCAATGTTTTCTTTAATCAGAAAATTGCAGCCTGCCGAATATTTATCTTCCGGACGTCCAGGGAAAGCCATGACTTCCCGGTCGTATGACATGGCCAGGCGCGCTGTGGCCATAGCTCCTCCCTTTATGGCCGATTCGGCTACCAGGGTTGCATGACAGAGACCCGCAATAATCCGGTTGCGGCGTAAGAAATTGCTCGGATGTATATTCGCCGTGCAAGGAAATTCGCTGATCCAGGCCCCGCCGGTCTCCAGAATCTGACGTGCCATGCTTTTATGGGTCGCCGGATAAATCATGTGTAATCCATGTCCCAATACGGCTAAAGTCGTCAAGCCGAACTTCAGGGAAGCCCGGTGGGCCGAGGCGTCGATGCCATAAGCCAATCCGCTGACCAGGACAGGACGACAACCCAGATTCACCAGGTCTTCGACCAATGCCGTCACTCTGGCTTCACACCGGGACGATGCATGTCTTGTCCCTACGATGGCCAGATATTTATTTGCCGGAGAGGACTTTAACTTCCCTTTATAAAAAAAGACCAGGGGAGCATCGGCACATTGCCGGAGCAATTCCGGATAACACCCGTCTTCGATTGTGCAGATTTGTATCTCGTGTTTGTCCAACTGTTCTATCTCCGCTTCTGAATTTTGTATAGCCGTTTTCCGGTTAAAAGTGTCCGTGGGTATATTCAACTCCCGATAGAGCTGATTCAGCGTTTGGTCGCTTTCGAGAAAAAAACCTTCCAGACCTCCGCATCTTTCGATCAACGGGAGGTATATGCAGCTATTCAGCTTGGGTAATAAACTGATCGCAATGCGGGCTTTCACAGAGCTATTTCGATTCATGGCTAAAGAAGATTTAAATGGATCCGTATTTAACAAAGTTATGAAATATTATTGAATTATACTTCTTAAAAACAAGATATTATTCCGTAGCTTCGATGGGCAGAGAAGCTGATTTCTTTACTTTTGCCGTTTTCTCCGATTAATATTGGAGTTTTGCTTTTTCCTTTTTATTTTTGGCAAAATTTGCAGGTATATGAACAATATAATTTTTTTACCCGTGATATCCGGGCGGATTTACAATTGAAGCTGGCGGACTTCGGTATTGCAGATATTTTCGTACTGGTCGATAATAATTCCCGTAATTTTTGTCAGAGAAGTTTCGAGGATTTCGGTATTCCTGAAGAACATATTATTACAATTCCTGAAGGTGAACATCACAAATCTTTAGAGAGTGTGGCTGAGATTTGGCAGGTATTGTCCGATCAGGGGGCCCGGCGAAATGCTTGTTTTGGTGAATGTGGGAGGAGGAGTGATTACCGATCTCGGTGGGTTTGCTGCTTCTTGCTTCAAACGGGGAATACATTGTGTGAATATACCGACGACACTTCTGGCTCAGATCGATGCGTCGGTGGGAGGAAAGACCGGCTTTGATTTCAATGGATTGAAAAACGAAATCGGTAGTTTCGCTATCCCCGATTGGGTACTTATCGATAATCATTTTTTAGCTACTTTGCCCGAACGGCAGATTATGTCAGGATTTGCCGAAATGCTGAAACACGCTTTATTAGCCGATGAAGAACATGTGGCTGAAGCGATGCAGGTAGATTTTGCCGGAGTGGCGGAAGAAGATTTTTTTGAAGCTGATACGTAAATCCGTTGCGGTGAAAGCGGCTATTGTACAAAGTGATCCCCGGGAAAAAGGATTGCGCAAAGCATTGAATTTCGGACATACGGTGGGGCATGCTATCGAAAGTGTCGCTATCCGCCGTGGACTCGATATTTTCCATGGAGATGCTGTTGCGTACGGCATGATTGCCGAATTGTTCCTCTCCGTGCAAAAACTTGGTTTCGATGAAAAACATTTCGAGGCGGTAAGGAAGTTTATCCGCGAAAAATACCCGGTCTACCATCCTGTAGCCGAAGCGGACGAATTATATGAGCTGATGCTGCACGATAAGAAAAAAACGAACAGGCAGGGGTTAATTTTACACTCATACATAAACCCGGCGAATTTGACATCGATAATTATTGTAGCCGGGATGAAATTTTCGAAGCCCTTAAACAAATTTAATGGGAAGGGGAATGGATATAACTTTGGATTTCAAGTCGAAACGGGTACAAGGTACGGTTACTTTGCCTGCCTCGAAAAGTATTTCCAATCGGGTGCTCATCGTCAATGCCTTGGCCGATAGTGAACTACCGATAGAAAATCTCGCCGATTGTGACGATACGCAAAGTATGGTGCGGATACTGTGTAGTGAAAATAGCTATTTTGATGTGGGGCATGCCGGGACAGCGATGCGTTTTCTGACGGCTTATCTTTCAAGGATTATCGGGAAGTGGGTACTGACGGGATCCGAGCGGATGAAACAAAGACCCATTCGGGTGTTGGTAGAAGCTTTGAACCGATTGGGAGCACGGATCGGGTATCTTGAAAACGAAGGTTTTCCGCCATTGGAGATTTACGGTTCCCGCTTGGTGGGTGGAAGTATAGATATTCCGGCTTCTGTCAGTAGCCAGTATATCTCTGCTTTATTGATGATCGCTCCTTATATGGAAAAAGGATTGGAAATCCGGCTTACCGGCAAGGTAGTTTCGAGTTCCTATATCGATATGACTTTGCAGATCATGCGGGAGTTTGGAGCCGAAGTCGGTCGGGAGGATACTGTGATCGGAGTGAAGCCGGGAGAATACCGGTCTGTTCCTTACCGGGTAGAATCGGATTGGAGTGCTGCTTCTTATTTTTATGAATTGCTGGCTATCGCCGGAGAAGGAGAGATTATCCTGACCGGCTTGAAAGAAAAAAAGCATGCAGGGAGATTCCCGTCAGACTGTTGTGTGGAGGAAATTAGGGGTTCGAACCTGCTATGAGGGAGATTTAGTGAGATTATCGGCCGCAAAGCCTGAAATCGATCGGTCGGATTATGATTTTGTGGAAATGCCCGATCTCGTCCAATCGTTTGCTGTGGCTTGTTGTATGCGGCGTATTCCATTTCTGTTCCGGGGAGTGGAGACCTTGCGGATTAAAGAAACCGATCGGATCCAGGCGCTGATAGAGGAATTGGGCAAATTGGGTTATCTGTTGAAAGCTGAAGGAGATGGAGCCTTGATTTGGGAAGGGGAACGGACCGGAGGGCAGCCATGTCCCCGGATTGCGACTTATCACGATCATCGCATGGCCATGGCATTTGCTCCTGCAGCCCTGAAACATCCGGGATTAGTTATTGTGGATAAAGAAGTCGTTTCCAAATCTTTTCCCCCGTTATTGGGAAGCACTGGCCGGATGTTTTGGGACGAAATCCGGATATTCGGACTCTTAAGATCTTTTAGCTTTGAAAAAATTGTTTCACTATTTCACTGCATTCCCCGGTTAAAATGCCTGAGGTGATTCGGGTTTTCGGATGCAATACGGGAGGGGTCAGACGCGAGTATCCCCGATGAGGGTCGGGGGCTCCGGTCACTAATTCGCCGAGTTGTGCCCATGATAATGCACCGGCACACATGGTGCAAGGTTCCATCGTTACGTACAGCGTGCATTCATTCAGGTATTTACCTCCCAGATAAGAGGTTGCCATCGTGATGGCGAGCATTTCTGCATGAGCGGTGACGTCATTCAGTTTTTCGGTTTCATTATGGGCCCGGGCGATAATTTTTCCTTTACATACGACGACGGCTCCTACAGGGATTTCTCCTTCCTCTGCGGCTTGTCGGGCTTCCTGCAGGGCTTTATGCATATAATATTCATGTGTCGTCATCGGCTACGTCGGATCTGTTCGGTCGGGAAAAATTTACCATTCAGCAACTTTTACCCGGCAAAGTTAAGGATTTTTCCCGGATCACCGCCCGGAAAGCCGGTCTTTTATATCAATCGTTTGAGTATGATATTGAGTGGATTGTAATCAAAATATTTGGGTAGCAGATAAATTATTCCTAATTTTATCATCCCGAAACAACGGGGCATATGAATTGCTAGTTCATTAATCATTAATAATAATTTTATGCAGACGATTGACACTTACAATTTTCAAGGGAAAAAAGCATTGATCCGTGTGGATTTCAACGTACCTTTAAATGAAAAGTTCGAGATCACGGACGACACCCGTATGCGGGCAGCCATTCCCACGATCAGGAAGGTGCTTGCCGGCGGCGGTGCTGTTATTCTGATGTCTCATCTGGGACGTCCGAAAGGGGTTGACAGTAAATATTCGCTGAAACATATTCAGAAACATTTAGAAGAATTACTGGGACAACCGGTCAGATTTGCGGATGATTGCATAGGTGAAAGTGCCAAAAACAAGCTGCTGAATTGAAACCGGGAGAAGTATTACTGCTCGAAAATCTGCGTTATTATGCAGAAGAAGAAGGTAAACCCCGTGGTTTGGCTGACGATGCCTCCGATGAAGAAAAAAAAGCTGCAAAGGCAGCGGTCAAAGAATCTCAGAAGAAATTTGTCGCCGACCTGGCTTCTTTAGGTGATGTTTGGATCAACGATGCATTCGGTACCGCCCACCGGGCTCATGCTTCTACCGCTTTGATCGCAAAATATTTCCCCAACGATAAATTATTCGGTTATGTGATGGAAGGTGAACTGAAGGCGGTCGACAGTGTGATGAAAGATCCGAAACGTCCTTTTACCGCTATCATGGGGGGGATCTAAAGTTTCTTCTAAAATCGACATCATCATGAACCTGATGGATAAGGTGGACAACCTGATCCTGGGTGGAGGGATGACCTATACCTTCAAGGCTGCTTTGGGGGGGACATGTCGGAAGTTCTATTTGTGAAGCCGATAAGCTCGATCTGGCGCTCGATATCATGCGTATTGCCAAAGAAAAAAGGGGTTAATCTGGTATTGTCCGATCAGGCTGTCATCGCCGATGGTTTCAGCAATGATGCGAATACCAAATTGGCTGATCCCATGAATATTCCGGATGGCTGGGAAGGATTGGATATCGGTCCGGAGACTCGCGAACGTTTTGCTAAAGTAATCGAAGAATCCAAAACGATTCTTTGGAACGGTCCGGTCGGGGTATTCGAAATGCCCAAATTCGCCGAAGGTACCAGGGCTATTGCCGAGGCTATTGTGAAAGCTACTGAAAAAGGTGCTTTCTCTCTGATCGGTGGTGGCGACTCTGTCGCTGCTATCAACCAGTTCGGACTGGCCGACAAGGTCAGCTACGTATCTACCGGTGGAGGTGCCCTTCTCGAATACATCGAAGGAAAAGAATTACCCGGAATCACTGCTATCCGCGGAGAATAATCGTGACTTCGATAAAATAAATGAGCGTCCGTTGAAGTGCGGACGCTTTTTTTTATGTCATTAAGGTCGGATTTTTCAATTATATATTTTTACTTTTGTAGGAGTAAAACTAGTTTGTTATGAGCACGATGATTCAGGTAACAGAGCCGACGATGGTCCTCAATGAGGAAGTGTGTAAAAAGTAATATTGCCCGGATGGCGGCCAAAGCGAAAGCAGCCAATGTGGTATTCCGGCCACATTTTAAAACTCATCAGTCCCGGGAAATCGGTGAGTGGTTCAGAGCGAGCGGAGTGGATAAGATTACCGTTTCTTCATTGAACATGGCTATGAAATTCGCCGAATGGGGATGGAACGATATTACGGTCGCTTTTCCGGTAAATTGTCTGGAACACGAGAAAATCAACGCTTTAGCAGCTAAGATTCGTTTGAATTTGTTATTGGTCCATTCCGAAGGAGCCCGGCAATTGTCCTAATGCCTGAAATATCCGGTAGGCGTATATCTGGGGAGTAGATACCGGATACCATCGGGATGGGGTAGACGCCGGTAACTATGAAAAAAAATCGAACGGATCATGAATATCGTTGCTCCCGATGTGAATATCAAATTCGAGGGTTTCCTTACCCATGCCGGACATACGTATAATGCCCGTTCTAAAGAAGAGATTTTGCAGATTCATAAAGACAATCTGCGCATGCTTAAAAATATCAAAGAAAGATATATTGATCGCTATCCTCAGCTCAAGATTTCTTTAGGGGATACGCCTTCCTGTTCATTGGCCGATCGTTTTGGTGTGGCCGATGAAATTCGCCCCGGAAACTTTGTTTTTATGATGTAACACAATTGAAAATCGGTTCCTGCGACTGGTATAATATCGCTTTGGCAGTGAAATGCCCGGTGGTGGACATCAACCGGCACCGGAATGAGGCGGTGATTTATGGGGGAGTACATTTTTCTAAGGATAGGATCGATCGTCCCGGTAATCGTCCGCTTTATGGGATGGTTGCTGAAAACCATAACGATTATTGGGGAAATATTATTTCGGGTGTGGAATTGGTGTCCTTGTCCCAGGAACATGGCGTAATGCATTGTACGGACGATTTTCTCGATCGGCTTCATGTCGGGGATGTTGTCACCGTATTGCCTGTGCATTCCTGTATGACGGCCGATCTGATGAAAATTTACCACATGAACGACGGAAAACTGCCGCCCATATTTAAAGCATCATGGAGGATAAAATTAAAGTTGCCGGTGAAATAGCAGCTCATACTTATCCTTTGAGTGAAAAAAGCCTTTGCCGTTTGGCTGCTATCTTAGAACCACGGAAATTATTGAAGAATGAATTATTTCTGAAAGAAGGCGATGTCGCACGTTCGATGGGAGTCGTCGAACAAGGGATGGTGAGGCAGTTTTACCGGAAAAAAAATCTGAGATTACGGAGCATTTTACATACGAAGGCCATCTTTTCGTATGTCTGGAAAGTTTTATTCGTCAGATCCCGGGACAATTTTATGTTGAGGCCACTCGAGCCTACTCTGATCTATGAAATACCTTACGGGCCTTTTCATGAACTCATGCAACAGGATCCCGAAATTTTGCGGGTATATTGTACCATCCTCGAAAGTTCGTTAATCATTTCCCAACATAAAGCGGATGCCCGCAACCGGCATTCTGCTTTCGAACGTTATCGGCGTCTGGAGTTCGAACACCCTCAGATCGTCCGGAGGGCTCCTCAGATTCATGTGGCTTCTTTTTTGTGGGATGAGTCCTGAAACCTTAAGCCGGATACGGGCTGGTAAGATTTCTTGATACAGATCAAGAAATGTCCTGCCGGAAAGTATTTCAGTATCGAAAACGTTGTAAATCGGATCGAAATACAGAATTTTGCACTGTTTTTAAATCTTGTGCTATGATAAAATACTGTATTTTTTCTATTTTTTGTTTTCTTCCCTTTTGATTTGGGCGGATGAGTTACCCCAACTGGGTAAGGCTCCTTTGGAAAAAGTGATTCAGGCCATGACGGTCGACGAAAAGATCCGGTTGTTGACCGGAACGGGTGAGGTGGCCGAAGATATTTTGGTTGCCGTGGGCGAAACCGATAAAATTGTGCCCGGTGCTGCCGGTACCACCTATCCCATTCTCCGGCTGGGTATTCCGGCGATGGTAATGGCCGACGGTCCTGCCGGACTTCGGATTTCTGCCCGGCGTGATAGTTGTCCGCGAACATTTTATTGTACTGCTTTCCCTGTAGCTACTTTGCTGGCTTCGACCTGGAATACGGATTTGGTACAACAGGTCGGGCAGGCCATGGGTAACGAAGTGCTCGAATATGGTTGTGATATTTTATTGGCACCTGCTCTTAATATCCACCGGAATCCTCTGTGTGGCCGGAATTTCGAGTATTATTCCGAAGATCCTTTCCTGACAGGTAAAATCGCAGTAGCTATGGTAAAAGTATTCAGCAAAACGGCGTAGGCACGTCTGTGAAACATTTTGCCGTCAATAATCAGGAGACGAACCGGGATTGCTAATGATGCGATTCTCTCTCCCCGTGCGATGAGGGAGATTTATCTCAAAGGCTTTGAAATGGTGGTGAAGGAAGCGAATCCCTGGACGGTAATGTCGTCGTATAATAAGATCAACGGCGTTTATACCTCCGAGAGTTATGATTTACTGACGACGATTTTGCGTAAAGAGTGGGGATATCAGGGGATGGTGGTCACCGACTGGTTCGGTGGACGCGATGCCGTCGGGCAGGTCCAGGCTGGAAACGACCTGCTGATGCCCGGGAAAATTCGCCAGCAAGATAGTATCCGCCAGGCATTGAAGACAGGAAAACTATCTATGGCCGACGTCGACCGGAATGTACGCCGGGTGTTGGAGTTGATCCTGAAAACGCCCCGTTTTAAAGGATATCCCTATTCCGAACAGCCTGATCTGAAAGCACATGCTTCGGTTACCCGTGAAGCTGCTGCCGAAGGAATGATTTTGTTGAAAAATGATGGAAAAACGTTACCGTTGGGCCGCTGATGTGCGTGATATTGCCGTTTTTGGAAATACTTACCAGTTTATTGCCGGAGGTACCGGTAGCGGTGATGTCGAAGAAGCTTATTCTGTCTCTTTGGAAGAAGGATTGACCGGAGCCGGTTTTATCCTCGATAAGGGCTTGAAACAGCATTATTTGGATTATATCCGGGCTGAAGAGGCTAAAATCGATTGGAAGAAATACAACCACGTCACTCCTCCCCGTATCGTGGAATGTACTTTAGACGAAGGGTTGATCCGGCGAAAAGCCGAAGAAACGGATATGGCTATGATTACCATCGGCCGGAATGCCGGAGAATACAGTGACCGGAAAGTGAAAGACGATTTCGAGCTTTGTGCCGACGAACGGGAAATGCTGGAAAAGGTAACCCGAATCTTTCATCAGGAGGGTAAAAAGGTAGTCGTCATCCTGAATATCGGGGGAGTGATCGAAACGGCTTCCTGGAAAGACCGGCCCGATGCAATCCTGTTGGCTTGGCAGGGGGACAGGAAGGTGGAAACTCGGTGGCCGATATTTTATCGGGCAAGGTGAATCCCTCCGGTAAGTTACCGATGACTTTCCCTGTCCGTTATGAAGATGCCGCTTCCTCTGAAAATTTTCCCCTAATCGGCGATGAGGAAGCTCTCGATATTTACCGGGAGTTTTATACCGGGCCTAAAGGTACCGACCGGCCGAATATCGACTTTACCCGATATGAAGAGGGGATCTATGTCGGTTACCGTTATTTCGATAAATATCGGGTAGATGTTTCCTATCCCTTCGGTTTCGGCTTGTCGTATACCGGATTTACTTATAGCAAACCTCGGTATTTGCGTACAGAACAAGGATATGAATTTTCCTGTACAGTGACCAATACCGGAAAGATACCGGGAAAAGAAGTGGTACAGTTATATATCGCCGCTCCCGAAAAACAATGGTTAAACCACAGAAAGAACTGAAAGCCTTTGCCAAAACGAAAATATTGGCTCCCGGAGAGAGAGTGAGGTCGTTCGGTTGGTTGTCGGTTTGTCCGAACTGGCGTCCTTCGACGAGCAAGCTTCCTGTTGGGCAGTTGAATCCGGTCGCTATCTGGCTATTTGGGGGAGTTCTTCCCGGGATTGCCGTTTAAAACAATCTTTTACGCTTCGGCAAGCCGTGACGGGTGAAGAGGTGCATCGGGTTTTATTACCCGTACGACAACTCGAAGAGTTGTATTGAGTTCGACGGAGAAACGGGCCTGCCGTTTTTGGTTTTTCGTTTACTTTATTACCTTTGCTGTGATAATGAACGTTTTATTAGTTGAATAACATAATTTTATAACATTCCCGAATCGGAAAATTATTCTGTTTCTTTATCGGATTATTCCTTGGGTTTTCATCGTTTATTCTAATAAACCGTCTGATTATCAGTTTCCTTTCAGGGCTTCACAATAACGATGAATTCCGTGTATTACGATTTCAATTTCCTCGTCATCCAATACCTCCAGTATTTTGGATATCGTTTCATTAATCGAATCTGTTGCTTCTGCAAGCCGGGACTCCCCTGCTGCCGAGAGGGGTGATCACTTTCCTCCGTTTGTCCTTTTCATCCTGATAGATATCCACCAAGCCGGCTTGACTAACTTTTTTTATATTTCTACTCATCGTAGAATGTTCGACATGAAGAAAATCTGCTAATTCCTGAATAGAAAGACTTATATTGTTCTTTATATGATAGAGGATATGCCGCTGATTGAATGATAAGCCCGCACGATGTTTGAATAAACCCAATTCCTTGACCAGTTCATAGTTCAGTTGGCGGAGTATATCGATATAGTTTTGCATCATGTCGTTAATAAAGGTGTTTTATATATGTATCAAACATGGATTTTCTCTCTGCAAATATATGTATTATGCATATAAATCCAAATAAAGTTTGAAAATTTAACACAAATAATTTAAAAAATCCAAATTTTCCGGTTCAATTGCGCGAAAGTACCCGGAATCGGTTGCGTTTACCGAAAAGTAAATAAACACATCGTTGGCGTTGACCACAAAGTCATCGGATACTTCTTCGAGAAGTTCCATGCGTAAATACCCCTTTTCTTCATCCCGGTCATAATGTTTTATAGCGATTAATTTGAGCGAGAAATCTTTTTCCAGTTTGATATCTCCCAGTCGTCGTCCGACAAAAGCAGGGGGAAGCTTCATTTCATAAATATAATAATCCGGTGATACCTGATAAGAATAGATTAATGTAGTTAATTCGGTTTTTGTTGCGAAAAAATCGGCATATTCTTTTTCGAGTTGAATGATTTCCGTTATACCCATTGCTTCCAGAACCGTTTTATGTAAGGTAGAAATAGCCCGGACAATAATACGTTTAGCTCCGTTTTGTTTAAGAATAGCCACGGTCAGTATAGAAGCTCCTGCATCCTTACCTAACGAAACGATATTCAGGTCTGCATCTTTCAACGGTAAATTGCGGGCAGCCTGTTCGTTGTTGAGGTTCAGGCAGAGATCGTATTTTTAATACTATCTTTATATGCATTCACTTTATCTATATCTTTATCGACCCCGATAACTTCATATCCCATGGCCGTCAACCGTTGAGCCAGCGCCATCCCGAAATTCCCCAAACCGATGATAATACATTTCATAACAAAAACAAAAAACAAAAAACAATAGGCTAAAGGCTATAAGCTAAAGGCTAAAAGCTATAAGCTAAAGGCTAAAGGCTATAAGCTAAAAGTAAAATGAATAACAATAATGTCTACGTATATTTTAAAAATGAGTTCCTTTTCTTTTCCCCCTTTTAGTTTCCTCCTTTTCTTCTCCTTGTCCCTCGTTTCTTGCCTTTTTCTTTTCGCTTTTCGCCTATAGCTTTTCGCCTATAGCCTTTGGCCTTTAGCTTATAGCCTTTCGCCTTTTAAACAATCACATTCTCCTCCGCATAAGTATAACTTTGTGAACTTTGCCGGGGAATAAGTCCTGAAAGTAAAGTGATCAATCCCACTCTACCTACGAACATCGTCAGGCTGATGATGATTTTTTCCGGCCGTATTCAACTGGGAGGTAAAGTCGAGGCTAAGGCCTACGGTACTTATCGCCGACGTTACTTCGAATAATATTTGGGTGACCGATCCCTCCGGTACCCAAAAAGCCACCAGGCAGGTGGCGGTTCCGATCCACAGGATAGATAATAATATGATTGCATGAGCCCGTCGCACGTTTTCCGATGGGAGTTGACGTTTAAAAATTTCGATTTTTTCTTTTGCCTCTCAGCGTATTGATGATATTCTTCAACGCAATAGTAATCGTTGTTGTTTTTATCCCCCCGCCGGTAGATAAGGGCGAAGCGCCGATCCACATCAATAGGAGAGTCAGGAACCAAGTCGACGGCAGGAGAGAAGTCAGATCGACTGTATTAAAACCCGCAGTGCGGGGAGTCACTGCACTGAAGAAAGACACCGCCAGCTTTCCTCTTAATGGAAGCCCTCTCAGGCAATTGTTGTTTCTTCAGACAACCAGAAGAGTAAAGTTCCTCCCACAAGGAGCAGTAAAGTTGCCGTAATGACAATACGGGTAGTGGTATTCACAATTCTTACATGCGACGGCATGCGCTTCGAAGAGCCGGTAAGCCGGTAAAAAGGTTTCTGACTTTATGATTTACCAGTTTACCGTAATTGAACAGGATGGGAAACCCGATCCCTCCCAATATAATCAGGGTGGCTATCCAGCACTGTAAGCCGTATAAATCCCGGATACCCGGATGGTACAAATTGCCCGTTAAAGTTGAAAAGCCGGCATTGCAAAAGGCCGATACGGCATGGAAAATAGCAAAAAATATCTTATTCGGTATAAGGGAGGGGAGAGATCCCGGATCTCCCACCACAAGATCCAGGCTCCGACAGCTTCCACGATAATCGTCGTGAAAAAGTGTGTAGAAAAGAGTTCGGAAAATATTATTCATCGATTCCTCGCTCAGGATATTTTTTTAAAGCCATTTGATCGTTAAAAAAAGAGGTTTGGGTGAAAAAAGACAAAGCGATAAAACTGGTGAAAGTCATGACCCCGATCCCTCCGATTTGGATCAGCAAAAGGAGAACCACCTGACCTGTTGTAGTAAAAGTGGTGGCCGTATCGACAACCGTCAGGCCCGTAATACACACGGCACTCGTAGAAGTGAACAGGGCATCGATAAAACTCAGCGATCCATGATGCGCTTTCGGTAACATAAGCAGGAAAGCACCTGTCAGGATGATGGCCAGGAAACTGTAGACAAACGTCATTTCAGGTCTTATATGCCGTTGTAATCCCGTAACTACCACTTTCGAGAGATGGATGATGCTTATAAACAACAAGAGAATATGGGTCAGGATATGATCTGTTTTTTGTAACCAGTTGTCGGTGGGAAAATGAGCCGGTGTTTGGGTCAGGATAACGAATAACAAAAGTGCTAATACGATAATCTCTATCCAATATCCTTTCTCTTGCCAGATCTCTTTGGGATCCAGAAAGATCGTTGCGATACTGCCGAAAAAGAAAAATCCGGATGATGATATTGAATCCCTCTGTAACGTATCTTTTCCCTGCCTCACTGATCGCATAACCGTATTCGTAGGCCATCAGTACGATCGTTGCCACTGAAGCGAGGATAAATAAAATACGGATCAGCTGGACGGTCGCTTTTTTCAGGATACGTCGGAGATTGTTGAGTTTATATCTGAATTCGGTAGAAAACATATATACTGGGATTTAATATAAAATGAACGGGATTATATCAGAAAGGTTTTCTTCCGGAATTGTTTTTCTTTGTCAAAATTTGAATGAGTATATATTATTACGTCATTCTTTCTGCTTTTAATCTATAGCTCTGTTTTTTTTGTTCTTACGGTATGGGGGAAAAACAGATCGTTTTATTGAATTCTGTTGCATTTAATTACCGGGTGCGTTTTTCAAGATCCTGATCAACTTTTTGAATAATGCCATAAAATTTACTGAACAGGAAAGTATCTCGATGGGATACTGCCTGTCCGATAACCGGGAACTTTATTTTTTTAGGTCAAAAACCGGTATTCGGCCGTTTGGTCAGACTCGATCCTTTTGTTCAGGGGATAGGTTTGGGATTGGCCATCTGTGAAATGATCGTCCGGAAAATGAAGGCCGGATCGGTGATGACTCCCAACCCGGCGAAGATGTCGAATTTTGGTTTACCTTACCGTATAAACCTGTCCAACCCTCCTGAAAATAGGCTTATTTCATAAATACAAAATATACGGCCATTACCAGACATACTCCCGCTGCCAGGTGATTCCATTTTAATGTTTCTCCCTGAAAAAAAAGATCATCGTGAAAATGGCAAAAATGATAAGGGTAATCACTTCCTGGATCACTTTCAGCTGAACAAGTGTAAACGGTCCGCCATTGCCTTGAAAACCGATACGGTTGCCTGGGATTTGGAGCGAATACTCGAAAAAAAGCCATTCCCCACGATATCAGGATAACACCGATGAGCGGCCAGTTGTTGATCACTTTCATCTCTTGCAACTTTAAATGTCCGTACCACGCAAAAAGTCATAAAGATGTTCGAACAAACCAGTAATAAGACGGTATATAACCCTTTCATAGATTCAGGTAAAAATTAAAACTAAAAAGATAATGAATTGAAATCGTTTCAAGTGCCGCAAAATTATATCTTTTCTGATTTACTTATTCTTTTTTCTCATCTGTTTTTCATTTTTGTTTTCTATCTTTGTTGAAGGGTCGATTGTTGCGGCTTGCTCTTTCCACCCTTTTACATTTTTACCTTTTACTTTAAAGTTATGTCGAATACGGTTCATAGTATCGAAATCCGGAATCTCTGGAAGAAATACGATTTTTTTTGGGAGAATCTCAATCCCGATGTGAATATATTGATTGGAATCAATGGAAGCGGTAAGACGACCTTATTCAATATCATCGATTCCATCATGATGGCTGATGTAAAACGATTGAGAATTTACGGTGTCGGGGTAAAGATTACCATCGACGATTATACCGTCGATTTCCAACAGAAAATGACTGCAGGAGAGTTGAAAACTGCATTGAGAAACGTAAAATATCAAAAAATCAGTACTTTCGACGTTCCGTTCCGGGACCGGCCGAAAGCCGGTAAAGAGTATAGCCAGTTATATAACGAGCTGCATACTATTGTATACGATATCGGCGGGTCCAATCCTTCTTTCTCGGATTATCGGTTGAAAGCGACTAATTTCCCTGAAGAAGCCGGCCGGATTAATCAACGCATCAAAAACACTTTTTGAGACGGTCGACCGGCTTTTTGCCAAAACACAGAAGACCATTCAAATCGATCCGCATACCAATCATCTGATCTTTATCGACGATGGAGAAGTGATACCGCTTTACAAACTATCATCCCGGGGAAAAGCAGTTGTTGCTGATTCTGATGCGTGTATTCCTGATGGAAGAACAGCCTTACATCCTCTTGATGGACGAACCTGAAATATCTTTACACATTGAATGGCAATATAAATTATTCGAAGAAATCCGCCATCTGAATCCCAATTGTCAGATCATCACTTCCACCCATTCTCCCAGCCTGTTCGGCGATGGTTGGGGAGATAAGCTGGTATTTGTGGAAGACTTGATAAAGGTAAAAAAAGCTAAAAGCCAGAGGCTATAAGCGATAAGCTAAAGGGTGGAAAGTTAAAGTAGAGAAGATATGATACCGTTATTAAAAGATAAAAGTTATTCTTTTTTGCTGTTGAAATTGTACGCCTGGTTCAGTACTTACAGCAGGAAAAGAAGGAGTATGTGCTAAGTAAACAAATTTTGAAAAGTGGTACGTCTATCAGGGGCATTGATTCATGAAGCCGTTTTTGCTCAAAGTGATTCGGATTATTTAAATAAGTTGGCAGTGAGCTTAAAAGAAGCGAATGAAACGTTGTATTGGTTGAATTTATTACGGGATACCGATTATATTCATATTGATTTATATGAAAAATTAGCTGAAATTGTTAAAGAATTAATAGCACTTTTAGCTTCGTGTGTAAAAACTTTGAATAACAGACTAAAGTCAAAAATAGTTAATAGTACTCAGCCTATAGCTCTTTGCTTTTAGCTTTTTAGCCTATAGCTTTTTGCTTATTTTTTTTAACTTTTTACTTTATATTTTATGTTTGGTGCTCGTGCTGAGAATCCCTCTCGTGCTTCGCATTTTGCTAATGCGGCACGGCGTTTTGCTCTGGATGCGAAAATGTTTCGCTGTAGGGCGGCTGTACATGTTGAAAACAAAGACGATATTGCTTTCTGGGGAGCTGTACTGAAACATTTCCGGCCGGACGATAAGTTTCACTTCATTTCCGGTTCACGGAACGAATATGGACGGGAGACTTGTGGAGTTACCCAATGTTTGAAATATTTTGATTTCCTGAGTCCCGATTTCTTCATTTGTATCGACAGCGACTATCGTTATTTGTTGAGGGAAAGAAAGATTGATGTCAAACATTTCGTGCTTCTCAAACTTACACCTACTCTTTTGAAAACCACCACTGCTTTGCCGATGGCCTCGACGATGTGTGCAGCAGAGTCACCCACTTAAAAAATACGGTATTCGATTTCCGTCGGTTTCTGAGTGACTTTTCAGCCATCCTGTACGATCTTTTCATATGGCATCTTTACTTTCAGAATGCCGATCCCGTGCTTTTCAGCCAGTTCGAATTCGATGCTTACATCAGCTTGTCCAATTCCAAAGCTTTTCCTTTGGTATACGACAACGGGGCCCGGGCGTTGGATGAACTACGGATGAGAGTCGAAAGAAAAATCAATTACCTCGGACGTAAATATCCCCATGCCGATCTGGCTATTGTTCGTGAAAAATACCGCGAATTGGGATTAAAACCCGATAACGTGTATTTCTTTATTCGCGGTCACAACCTGTACGATTTGATTTCGATCGTATGTAAAGAAGTTTGTAAGGCTATGCTGCGCACAGCAAAGAAAACAAAGTTGTCACCCACGATATGGTCAGTGAGTTGTATCGCAGACGTAACAATCTCGACTACGAATTGCGACAGAACATAAAATACGGAGCTTATTTCCCGATCCGTAAACTAGAGCAGGATATTCGGGAGTTTTTGGGAAAAATTGACCGGTGCTTTGATAGCACTATTAGTTTTCCTATTTTTGGATGAAAATCTGTAAATACGAACCATGAGTGAATTCGATATAAGAAACACCGATTTAAAAAGAAACCGAAAAAGAGTTCGAGAGGGCTTTAAGGCCGTTGAATTTCGGCGATTTCCAAGGTCAGAAAAAGATTGTCGAGAATCTCGAAATCTTCGTGCGGGCTGCAAAGATGAGGGGCGAATCGCTGGACCATGTCATCCTTCACGGGCCTCCCGGACTGGGGAAAACGACTTTATCCGCCATTATTGCCAACGAATTGGGGGTAGGCATCAAAATTACTTCCGGGCCGGTATTGGATAAACCCGGAGATTTGGCCGGACTATTGACCCCAACCTGGAAGAGAACGACGTGCTCTTCATCGATGAAATATATCGGCTGAGTCCCGTAGTAGAAGAATATCTTTATTCCGCTATGGAAGACTATCGTATCGATATTATGATCGATAAAGGACCTGCAGCCCGTTCGGTACAGATACAAATCAATCCGTTTACCTTGATCGGCGCTACTACCCGTAGTGGGTTACTGACCGCTCCCTTGCGGGCTCGGTTCGGTATTAATTGCCATCTGGAATATTACGATACCGACATCCTTTCCGGAATCATTTCCCGTTCTGCCACTATCCTGAATGTGGGGATTACCGGTCAGGCTGCTATGGAAATCGCTTCCCGGAGCCGGGGTACACCCCGTATCGCCAATGCATTGCTGCGCAGAGTGCGCGATTTTGCAATGGTCAAAGGTAATGGAAGCATCGATCGTGACATCACCCGTTATGCACTCGAAGCATTGAATATCGATAAATACGGGCTGGATGAAATGGACAATAAAATCCTGCTCACCATTATTGAAAAAATTTAAGGGAGGACCGGTGGGCCTGACGACGATTGCTACTGCTGTCGGCGAAGATGCCGGTACCCTGGAAGAAGTGTATGAGCCCTTCCTGATCAAAGAAGGGTTTATCAAGCGTACTCCGCGCGGTAGGGAAGTGACCGACTTGGCTTATAAACATTTGGGGAAAACCCGTAGAAATGACGGTGGGGAACAAATGACACTTTTTTAAGGGCATAAGGGAAAAAAACAAAGGGAGAAAACTAATATTTTAACATTTGTTTTAGAGACCTGCCACAGAGCGAATTTAACAAATCGACCTTCCCTCTAGTAAAGTGTTAAAATCGGCTAGTGTTATGAAGTAACGTTATAGGTTAAAGTGTGTTAAGTGTGCAAAGTGTTAAATTTGAAGTGTTAAATTTGTGGGTATGAGAAAAAAAACAGATTATCATACTAGGTGTGGTTTTAGGTCTGTCATTGTTGGGATTGATCTTTACACAGGCGAGGTATTTTCAAACGGCTTTTCAGTTGAAAAAAGCACATTTTGATTATCTCGTCAATAAATCTATCGACCAGGTAACGACTTATTTAGAAGAGAAGGATAAGCAGCAGATGGCCGAAGAAAAGAAAAACGAAATCCACCATCTGGGGAAAAATGGAGTCGTCCATGAAATGCCCCGGCTCTGGATTTACGTCCTGGGCTCAATGTAAAGAATGATATGAATATTGTCATCGATTACAGCCGCTTCCCCATCGGTTACGACGAAAGGATAGAGAATGTATGGGAACTGTTCGGACAGAAAGGCAATCGGAATCTCCAGAATTCTATCCAGAAATCCCGCCAGGAAATCAAAAACAGTCTGGGAAAAAGAATATGATCTCGTGGTTAAAAAGATTCCCCGAAATGCCCGAAAAATCGATCGAAGAACGATTGGATGGCAGCGATCTCAAAGAGATTATCGGTGAACGTTTAAGGAATAACGGTGTCAAAATTCCTTTCTCGAGTATGCGGTAAAAGAGAAAGGGGAATTTATCCTCATGTCACAAAAAACTTCTTCAATCAGCATTCCGATTACACCTACAACCGGAAAATGAGTTTTGGACAACAGCAGGAACCGGCCACCCTCTTTCTGATTTTTCCCGATCAGTCACATGATCTGTTGTCTTCTGTCGTCTTGTTATTGCCCAGTTTGATCATCACCATTTTGTTGGTGTTGTGTTTCGGATTCTGTATCGTAGTCATCGTTAAACAGAAAAAATTATCTGCGATCAAGAACGACTTCATCAATAATATGACACACGAATTTAAAACCCCCGATAGCGACCATTTCTTTGGCTGCACAAATGCTTAAAGACGGGCTGTGAACAATTCCCCCTCTACCATCGACCATATTGCCGGGATTATCCGCGATGAAAGTAAACGGCTCACTTTCCAGGTAGAAAAAAGTGCTCCAGACCGCTTTGTTTACCGAAACCCGGATGAAACTGAAACTAAAAATGTCAATCTCAACGAGGTTGTTGAAAATCTTGTGACAAAATTTAGCCTGCGTGTAGAAGATAAAGGAGGACAACTCTATAGTTATTTAGAGGCTGACCAGGATGAAGTTTATGCTGATGAGGTACACATCACGAACGTAGTATCCAATTTATTGGATAATGCGATAAAATATTGTACTAAAGTTCCGGAGATCAGTGTTTACACCCGGAATAAAGGTCAGAAATAATTATTAGTGTGATAGACAATGGCATAGGAATTGCTGCGAAAGAGCAAAAGCTGATTTTCGAACGTTTTTATCGGGTTTCGACCGGTAATTTACATGACGTAAAAAGGATTCGGCCTCGGATTATCCTATGTAAAAACTATCGTGGAAGCACACGGAGGGCGTATCGAAGTGGAAAGCGCTGAAGGAAAAGGAAGCCGATTTGATATTATTTTACCATTAACCTCAAAAAACAAAAAAAAGTAAAGAGAACTTTATTTTTCTAAAAGCGTATATTTTTTTCAGAGAATTTATTTAAAAACTAAATAGTTATGGAGGAGAAAATAAAAATTTTATTAGCAGAAGATGATACGAATCTGGGTATGCTCCTGAAAGAATATCTGAGGGCAAAAGGATTCGAGACTGTTTTATGCGAAGATGGGGAGGTAGCTTATGAAGCCTTTCTGAACCAGCCTTTCGATATATGTATCCTGGATGTGATGATGCCTAAAAAAAGATGGCTTTTTTACCCTGGCTAAGGAAATTCGCCAGATCAACAGCGAAATTCCAATCATTTTCCTGACGGCTAAAAATATGAAGGAAGATGTCCTGGAAGGCTTCAAATTAGGGGCTGACGACTATATGAGCAAACCTTTCAGTATGGAGGAGTTATTACTCAGAATCGAAGCCGTACTGCGTCGTTCTACCGGACTCAAACCTGAAGATGAACAGGAAATCTTCAAAATCGGTAAATTGACCTTCAACTCTAAAAAACAGACCCTGTTCGATGGAGAAGAAGGAACAAAAACTGACGACAAAAAGAGTCTGAGTCTTGAAATTATTATGCCAGAATGTCAACAAAGTGCTCGAAAGAAATTATGCACTCAAAAACATCTGGGCCGACGACAATTATTTCAATGCCAGAAGTATGGATGTTTACATCACCAAATTACGTAAACACCTTAAAAAGGATCCTTCTGTTGAAATCATCAACGTTCACGGTAAAGGATATAAGCTTATTCTCTAAAAAAGAAATATTTTCTTTGCGGGTATTCGGAAGAATACCCGTTTTTTATTTGCTTTCCTTAAGGATAAAACTTTAACTTTGTATTTCAGAATAATCACATCGTTGTAACAGTTTGCACGTTGCGACTCTAATAACAAATCGATAGAAATGAAAATAGCGATAGCATGTGACCATGCCGGTTACGAGTACAAAGAAAAATTAGTGGCATTCCTTCGCCAGAAAGGTTATGAAGTAAAAGATTTCGGTACACATTCTGCTGAAAGTATGGATTTCTTATCCCGATACTGCCCATCCGATGGCTGCTGCTGTTGAATCCGGCGAGTTCGAGAGAGAATCGCGCTCTGTGGGAGTGGGAATGGGATTTGTATGACTGTCAATAAACATCAGGGTATCCGGGGTGCACTCTGTTGGACGACCGAAATCGCCTGGTTGGCACGCCTCCATAACAATGCCAACGTATGTTGTATCCCTGCCCGTTTTATCTCCTTCGACGATGCTCAGGATATCGTCGAGCGTTTTCTGTCTACCGAATTTGAAGGCGGAAGACACCAGAGAAGAATCGAGAAAATTCCCCTAAAATAAGGATTTATATTCTGTTTGAAATAAACAACTAGCGGCTGTCTATCGGAAGAATCAATTTTTTTTCTGTATATGAGAGTTTGATATTTGAATAGACATGTTTTTATTTGTTTATCATAAAAATTGAAGGTGGTGATTTTATTTGATTTTTTTTTAGGATTTGATTTTAAATATTCGGCATTTGTAAAATGGTGACAGGGCTAAAAAAAGAATGGTTTTAATCCTTCCGGTGAATGGAAGTAAAGCACTGGTGATTACGGAAGAGAGTGGTTAAATAAAGGTTAAAGCTCCCTATTTTGATCCGATCACAATCGCAGTTTATTAAATTCGCTCATCTTAAACTAAAATTATAGTAATATGATGAAATTCTCTTTCCTTGCTATTCTTATAATGGCTCTCATGTCATGTAATAATGCATCTAAAACTACTGTACGGGTTCATCTCGACAAACCCCAAGGTGAAATCAAGCCTCAGTTGATAACCAAAGGATTCTACTTACGTGATGGCTTTGGATTCGACGAATACTGCCCTTTTTTGTGATGGCTGAAAACCTTAAGCCGGGTTACGCTACCGTTGTATTGGGTAGAATGCAGGTGCCGGTTTATGTTGAACCGGGCAAAAGTTTCGATGTTTCTGTAAAATTCGAAGGTCGTCGTATGATTCCTGCATTCACCGGTGAAGGCGCTAAAAAGAATGAGTACCTGAATAGTCCGGCTTTACGGTTTAGCCCCGATTATAAGTTGGAAGAAGCTGAATTTTTTTGGCCTCTTTAGACGAACAAATAAAGAAATTGAATGAAAATTTGGATACCCTGGGATTCGACCCGCAGTTCAATCAGTTAGAGAAAAAAAGATTGGCTTATATGGTTTATGGACCGCTTCCTATTTATCCCCTTTATCATCCCTACTATGCACAGGCTCCTGATTTCAAGCCTACCGATGCTTTCTACAATAAATTGGTTTCTGCAATTACCGAAGATGAAGCTTTGATTGGTATGAATTGGTATCAGGAGGCGTTGATCGGTCGGGTTCAGGCGATGGCTGCTAAAGATCTGGAAGATCGCGATAATCTGACTTTCACGAAAAACAATTGGATTACGTTGAACAAAACTTCAAAAATCCTGCAGTTGTTGAATATTTGGTCGATCAAATCGTTACCGCTTATGTGAAAGATTCCGGTGTCGATCATTTGGCTGAAGTTGCTCCGGTATATAGTGCTAAAGTTACCGATCCTGCAAAAAAAGCTAAATTCGACGAATTGTGTGCAAAATGGGCTAGAATTGCTGTTGGACAGCCTTCACCGTCTTTCAAATATCTTGACATCAATGGCAAAGAGGTTAGTTTAGCCGATTTGGCCGGAAAATATGTCTATATCGACACCTGGGCTACCTGGTGTGGACCTTTGCCGGGGTGAATTGCCTCACTTGAAAACTTTAGAAGAAAAATACGGAAAAAAAAGAATATTTATTTCGTAAGTATTTCTTGTGACCGCGACAAAAAGCAGCCTGGGAAAAGATGGTAAAAGAAGATAAATTAGGAGGTATCCAGTTGCACAACGGTGGCGACAATACTTTTATGGATGCTTATATGATTACCGGAATTCCTCGTTTTATCCTTTTTTTGATAAAGAAGGAAAAATCATCAATGCAAAGATGACCCGTCCTTCAAATCCTGAAACAGCTAAAACTTTCGACGCTTTCTGGAAGGAATCTAATCAGCCGTTTTTCAAATCGGTTGTCCTCGAATGAATACCCCCTGAAAGTTTTATTACAAGCTTTTTAGGGGGTATTTATATGTCGAAATAAATGAGTTGGTGTATTTTATAAACTCATTCTATTTATCTTTTAAGTTACTACCGTTGACTTATCTTCTACATTTTTTTGTAACTGTTCAAACCTCTGTAATTATTTAAAAACCTACATTACCATGGATTAGTGTCACTTCGTTCCGGATCCGTATCTCCTTTTAGGTTGGCAAGCCTTGGATTGTGGTTGGTAATCTCGATCCGGAATGTAGTTTCGTCAACCGGTATCGAAGATGTGCCGATCTGCACGGCGCTGATCGGTCATCTCCGGCTACGTTAATCTTTTCCCGGCTTTGCCGGAAAATTCTGTGTATATCGGTGGAAAATATCTTCCAGCTGATAAACTTCTGTATGCAATGCGATAATCGGACAGCGGCGAACGGCAGCCTCGAAAAAACAAGGCTTCCCGTGGATCTTTCCCTTGAGGGGAAGTTAAACGCCAGCAGTTCGGAGCCTGTTGTGAGGTGTGAGTGAACAGTTCGCTTTTACTTAGCCAGTGTGTATCGCTTCCCGGGCTGAATTCAACGCGAAGTACCATCCCTTCGTCTGCATGTGTACAGATCTCTCCGATCGGTCGGTCCGCAACGATTTTTCCCTGGTTAATGATTATTACCCGGTCACAAATCGCTTCTACCTCCTGCATAATATGGGTCGATAACAACACCGTCTTCTTTTTTTTCCGGTTTCTTTGATCAAATGCCTGATCTCTTCCAGTTGGTTCGGATCGAGTCCCGTCATCGGTTCGTCCAGGATCAGAATCTCGGGATCGTGCACCAAAGCTTGCGCTAATCCCACTCTCTGCCTGTATCCCTTCGATAATTGTCCTATTTTTTTTTTTTTGAATTTCCGGCTCGAGTCCGGTTCGCTCTATGATCGCATTCACCTTGGCTACAGGCCGGCCGACACGATAAAGCCGGGTCACGTGAAGCAGATATTCCCGGATATACAGATCCGGGTAGAGTGGGTTTTGTTCGGGTAAATAGCCGATAATCGCTTTGATTTTCAGCGGATTTTCACGCAGATTCATCTCCTTGATCCTTACTTCTCCCTGATAGTCGTTCAGACAGCCGGTAATGATTTTCATGGTAGTAGATTTACCGGCTCCATTAGGTCCTAGAAAACCGCATATTTCACCTTCTTCCAGCCTGAAACCGATATCGTCCAGCGCCTTTTGCCGGCCATATGCTTTACTGACATGCTCTAATATTACCGACATATTCTTTTCGATTAAACGCGACTCTGTTTTTTATTTAAACCAACTGTTCACATCCTCATAATTCAGAATGTGGATGATCGTTTTGCCGTCTGCAGTGAAATTATGATGTTTACAGGCAAAAGATTACCGGTCATTTCATTCATTTCCTCACAGCTGAGTGCCGTATTGTAACTGATTGCCCGAGGCCTTTGCCAAAGCCAGTACCACCCGTTCTTTCATCTTCTCCCGGATACTGCCCTCCGTGTTTTTATAATGTTCGATCAGTTCGATCAGCACTTCCTTCGCCCGGGTATAAGATAAGTCCGGTGGGGTGGCATGTATGGCATAACCGTTTTTTTACCGAAAACATTTAATTCGAACCCTAAATATTCCAGGTCTGCAAGAATTTCTCCTACCAGCATAAAATCGCCTGCCGACAACTCCAGTATTTCCGGGAACAGACTCTTCTGCCCCGTTACCTTTTGCGTATTCAGGGTCGTCATATATTTTTTTCGAATAAGATGCGTTCGTGGGCTCTTTTCTGGTCGATCAGCATCAAACCGCTTTGTACCGGCGTAACGATATACCGGCCTTTCAGTTGGAAAGAGCAATTCGTATGCGGTACCACCGGATTGATATTTTCGGTCATTTCCGGTATCGAAGTCTGAATCGATTCCTCCTTTTCCTTTAAGCCGTCGAATAAGATATCCCAGTTGGCCGGTGCTTTTTCCTGGTGAAAACTGCTTGCCGTGCGACTGGGATGTTCGAAATCCGAATCCTGTGGATTAAGCTTACTGCTGCTGTAATTGAAAGGATTATAGTTCGGATTATAGTTGATTCGCGGAACATAGGGGGCTGCTGGCTTCTCCGTAGGAATGAGTTCGATACTTCCAGCCGTATCGAAGTCCAGGGGAGGAGTGATATTGAATTTTCCCAGGGCTTCCTTGATACCTGCCAACAGGATTTGGAAAAAATCCGTCTCATTCTGGAATTTGATCTCCGTTTTCGTCGGATGTATATTGATATCGATTAAAGACGGATCCACCGTAAAATAGATGAAATAGGAGGGGATACAATCCACACCGATCAGTCCCGAATAGGCCTCCGTCACTGCTTTATGAAAAAACGGATGCTTCATAAAACGGTTATTGACGAAAAAATATTGTTCGCCATAAGTCTTTCGGGCTTGTTCCGGACTGCAAATGAAACCTTTGATATCTACCAGACCCGTGGCACAATCGATATTGATCAGTCTCGAATTGATCGACTTGCCGAAAATATTTACGATCCGCTGACGTAGTCCCGAAGGGGATAAGTTGTAGATCACATTTCCGTTGTTCGACAAACAGAAGCTGATCTCCGGATTCGTCAAAGCTACCCGCAGAAATTCATTGGTAATATTGCGCAATTCCGTCGTATCGGATTTCAGAAACTTCCGGCGGGCAGGAATATTATAAAAGAGGTTCCTGACCGAGATGTTCGTACCTTTCGGACAGCTGACAGACTCCTGATTTTTAGTTCCGAAGCCGCGATAAAAATCGAGGTTCCCAATTCATCTTCTTCCTGCCGGGTTTTTAATTCCACTTCCGATACCGAAGCGATAGAGGGAAGGGCTTCTCCCCGGAATCCTAAGGTGTTGATACTGAATAAATCCTGTGCCGAAGCGATTTTTTGAGGTTGCATGCCGTTCGAAAGCCATCCGGGCATCCATGTTCGACATGCCTTTCCCATCGTCGATCACCTGTATGATCGCTTTCCCGACATTCTTCAACACTACCTGAATATGCTTAGCTCCTGCATCGATCGCATTCTCCATTAATTCCTTGACAACAGAGGCAGGACGTTGTACGACTTCTCCTGCTGCTATCTGATTGGCTACTGAATCGGGTAAAAGATGAACGATATCCATATTGATTGATGTAGTTAAGCTAATGTGCCGTTATATGATAGGACAAAGATAATGGATATTTGTCAAAGTCCCAGAAATCGCAGGATACCGTCCGGATTCTTTACAAACACATAAAAAAGGCCATGATGAACAACAACGTCAGGATCATAAACAAACGCAGCGCATAATTGCTATTCAGCCCGTTACGGTTCGCCTTCCGTTTTTCATACTCCTGTCTGAATTGTCCTTTTATATTCGGGATATAAGTTTTATCGTCGTCCTTTAAGCCGAGTTCTGCTTTTACCCTGCGCTCCCGTTCTTCCCGTTCTTCTTTGGCAGGATCCCAGTAGCGGGGTTTCAGATTGAATCTTCTGTATTCCGGTTTTTTAAATATCAAAAACATAATTACTACTGATTTTCAAGGTTATGATTTAAATCGTCCGATGGGGTAGAAGCTGCCGATGGCTTCGGACGTCCGCCGAAATGTTGCCCTATCCATTTCGGTACGATAAAAACACCTACGAACAGATAAGGATAATAAGTGATCAGACGCCATACGATGGCCATAGCGATCGCTACACCGGCTCCTCCTCCTATAATAAAGGAACCCAGATATTCTTTAAATACGAATTCGGCAAAACCGCTTCCTCCCGGAGTCGGACTGATCAGCATCATGATCCACATAATCAGTTGCCGGGCAAAAATCAGAAATTGAGTCGCCCAATCCGTATCCTTCAATACAAAAAAAGGCCATTAAGATCGCATTCACTACCCAATACCGTGCCGTCCATGAAAAGAAAGTGGCTCCAGAAAGTCTTCAGCCAGAAAGAAAACGGCATATGACGCAATTCGTAAGAGTTACGGATGATATCCGAACCTGCTTCGTTGGCACTGTGCCGCCATTTACGTAAAAGCTTTAATTTGAAACATTTCATCAATAGATATTTCAGCCCCCGGGGATTCTTGAAAAGTCCGTAACTCAGAATTAAAAGATATACCAGCTTGATCGAATAGCCGCCCACTGCAAACCAGATCAGGCTTTTGCTTACTCCCTGAACTCACTCCCGACATCTCCCACAACCCGCTCGAATCCACGCAAAGCAGAATAATCGGAAACATCAGAATAAAATAAAGCTCGTCCAGAAAAAGAAGTAGCCATGACAATAGCCGAGCTGCGTCCTACTTTGATCCCCTTTTATTGACAAAAAGAATAGCGAGACTGGTACCGCCGATCGCTGAGGGAGTTACCGCCGAGGTAAATTCCCAAAGAAAAATAATCCGGATCGACTTGATCCAGCTCAAACGATCCCCCCCGAAAGAACCCGGATACGGATAACGTACCCCAGATCACGGATAAACATACACATCACTGCTACGGAAAGCCAGAACACCGAGCTCCAGCCGAAAGAAATTTGCTCGAAAGCAGTGAGATCGAATTCCCGGTATAGCATATACGACACAACACCCAGACCGATAATGACCGGGTAAATGATCTTATAGGGACTGATCTTACGGGTTAGTTTTTTTATCTGATTCTTCCATAAAACGAATAATAAGAATTCGATAAAACAATAAAGTCCATAAAGTTAATGGAAAGTTTCCTGATAAGGAATACCTTCGGTCATAAACTTTATGAACTTTACAAACTTTAAGAACTCTGGAGTGGAGAGTATCGGGGTCGAACCGACGACCTCTTGCATGCCATGCAAGCGCTCTAGCCAACTGAGCTAACCCCCATAATTTTCTTTAACGCTGCAAAAATAGAATAATTCCCCAAATCCACCAAATAATCTTCGGAATTTTCTGATAAATCAACTTCCCTTCCTTATCGTCACCTTGATCGGATAATGATCCGAAAGCGTGATATCCTCCCGGATATAACCCACCGTATATAGTGTCGGGGAATGTAAGACGTAATCGATGCGGAAAGAGGGAAACTCTCCGATGTAAGTATTGCCGATGCCCCGGCCTTTTTCAATAAAACTATCCGTTAACTTCCTGCTTAATTGCCTGTAAGTATAGGAGAGAGGAGTATCGTTGAAGTCGCCGCACAATATCACAGGATAAGGGCTTCCGTCGATATGCCGTTGAATTTCCTCCGCCTGATGTGCCCGGTTTTTGTTCGCTATCATTAAGCGTGTCGTGAGATTCTTCACCCCTTCGGGGATATCGTTACCTTTCAGCCCTGAGCTGATTTCTTTCATAAATTGCCGCTCCTTCTTGCCCAGCTTGTAGGATTCCAGGTGAACACTGTACAACCGCACCGTATCTTTTCCTAGCTTGAAATCTCCGTAAATACAAGAACTGCTGTAACCAGGGGCGAAAGTCAGGTGTCCTTTGTGCAGAATCGGGAGCCTGGAAAAAATAGCCATATCCTTCTCGATATAATAATAGGGGTAGGTATGCAATTGTTCGATTACCGTTTTCCGTCGGTCCGGATTCCCGTTCATTAGAAATTCCTGCAAGCAGATCACATCCCCGTCGAATTTATTCAGATAATTGAATAATTTTTCCCTCGTGTTTTCTGATTACTCCAGCCATACACATCGAAATAACGGATATTGTACGACAAGAGCGACAAATCGTACGAAGCATCCCCTGTTTCGGTTTTCGCTGTCCCGTAGTAAGTCCTGAAAGTCGGATACCCGATCGCAATCACGACTACGATCTGCCAGGTCCTCCGCTTCCAACGGAAAATCCAGTACAGTAAAAAGGATAAAATTGCCGATCAGAAGATAAGGATAAGCCAAACCCAGTAACGAAAAAAAAAGACAAAGGTATTGGGGTTGATTATAGGGGAAAGATATGCTCACCTATTAACCCGAACGCAGCGATCAAACTGACGATATATACAATCTTATCCAATATTTTCAGCATAGTAGGGAAAACACTTCTGGTTTGATAAAGAACTGCTATCTGGTTTACTTACCTCCATAAAATCAGTTTTTTAGCCTTGAAGAGGATTGCTTTTTCTTCCCGGGTCAGGCTTTCGTAACCCGAACGCGAGATTTTATCCAGAATCTCGTTGATCCGTTCTTGCTCGTTCTTCTTATGGGCATTGTATTCCCGGTCGTTCATTTCGAGACATGCTTCTTATACCTCACCCTCATCTTCTTCTTCCGCTGGAAGAGCCGTCCGATCCCTTCGAAAAAGATTCACGATTCCTGAAGCAAAGTCCCGGTTTCTTCTCACTCCCACGATAAAGAACCACCCGAACAGGGCTCCGCCTAAATGGGCGATATGTCCCCCCGCATTTCCCGAAGATATACTCATAATATCGATCAGGGCGGTAAACAACGCCAGATAAACCAGTTTCACCGGTCCGAGCAAGAAAATATAGACCTTATGTTGCGGCAGATAAGTACATACCGCAAAGACGATTGCCATCACAGAAGCCGACGAACCGATAGCCCACGAGGTCAGCCGTAGCGCCGGGCGGGGGAAAGGACTGATTTGAGGCTCACTGAAATAAGGGAAAATATTATAGGCCGCAATATACAGCAAACCTCCGAATAGGCCACCCAAAAGATAGACACCTGTTAATTTACGTTCCGTAAAAGTAATTCAGGAAAAAACTCCCGAACCAATAAAGCCATAACATATTGAACAACAGATGTAAAAAATCGAACTGAGTAAACATATAGGTGAAGATCGTCCACGGACGGCTCAATAAATACTCGGATCTGCCGGCACGCCGATCCATTCCAGCAATGTCGGATAAAATTCTTCTCCTTTCCCCAACAACAACATCATGATATATATCAACTTCAAAGCAAGAAAAAATCCCGCAATTGATATAAATCAGACGGGATTGAGAGAAGAACCCTTCCGGAAAGAATTTTTGATCCCTTCCCGGATTCCTTCTGAAAAATTTCCGCCGTAATTGTTGTAATACATCATCTCTTAATAGAACCTTCGCCTGTTTTTACTCCAGTATTTGACCATAAAGAAACCGAACAACATCCCTCCCAGATGAGCGAAATGGGCTACATTGTCCGTTGCGCTATTCTGCATGCCCAGGAAAAGCTCCAGCAGACCGTATCCCAATACAAAAATACTTTGCTTTGATCGGAATAGGTATAAACATCAGATACAATTCCGTATTCGGAAACAGCATTCCGAATGCCAGCAAGATACCGAATATCGCTCCCGAAGCCCCGATCATCGGGACATTTACTTTCAGTTCTACGATCTGACGGAAGAGTTGTTTCCCTGCTACAATGTATTGTTGCGAATCCGGATTGTTGGTCCAATTATCCACCACCTCCCACACCCACTGGGCCGGATGGCCTAGCTGACGCTCCCACAAGCGTGCGCTAAAAGCGCAGGAGAAGGCGCATTCTGGAAGGCATAATATTGCTCCATCAGCCGGTGGATTTCCAACCAGCCGACCGCACTATTCAGCAAGCCCCGCTCCGATACCGCAGACAAAATAGAAAATCAGAAAACGCTGCGTTCCCCATACCGATTCCAGTATCCGGCCGAACATAAAAAGAGCGAACATATTGAAAAACAAATGCCCGAAAGACCCGTGCATAAACATATGTGTAACATATTGCCATGGGCGCCAAAAAGACAGATTGCGGCAAATGAAGTCCTAATAGATGGGCTGTATCCACATGCATCCGGCTATCGATAAACATACTCAGAAAGTACATCACGATGTTCAGAATCAATAAAATTTTGACAGCAGGGGTAATACCGGTAAAAGGACGATAGTTTTGCATCATTGTTCAGTTTTTGGATTGTGAATGCTGATCGGTTCGTGGCTTGGGCCTTTGTATAGGTCTCGAATCTCTGCGCTGATCCTGTCTCGGGCCGTTACGGAAAGGCCGTTGTCCTCCCCGTTCTCCGTTTCTTTCATTTTTTTTTCGTTACGGGGAGTGTTAGAGTTTCCATTTTCACGATTATTATTATTTCGTTGCCTGGAATGACGCTTCTTCTGCTTCTTTTCGTCGAAACGGTTCAGGCTTTCTTCTCCCACGCCGTCCGTATATTTTATATCTGTCGGGGGTATTTCCGCTTTCTTCTACCGCTTTTGGAGGAATAATTCCTTTCCGGTTCATCGCGATGATTTCCTTTACCCGTTTTACCGGAATCTGGATAAAAAATACCCTTCCCTTCTTTATCCGTACTATAAGACGTCATCTGACCGAAGATATCCGTTTTTTGATGGTAAAGCAAACCCTCTCCCGTATTTAAAGTAATATTGGTCGAAGGGAAGTCTTTCTGCGCATCGACGTACGCATCCACTTCATAGTTCAGACAACATTTCAGTTTCCCGCACTGTCCGGCCAGCTTCTGAGGATTCAGCGAAATATCCTGATAGCGGGCGGCTGAGGTCGACACCGAAATAACATTGGTGATAAAAGTCGAACAGCATAATTTGCGTCCGCAGGGGACCGATACCCCCGATTCTGCCTGCTTCCTGACGTGTCCCGATCTGTTTCATTTCGATACGGATATGGAAAGTCTCCGCCAACACCTTGATCAGCGTCCGGAAATCCACCCGGTCGTCTGCGATATAATAAAATATAGCTTTTGTTTTATCTCCCTGATACTCCACATCACCGATCTTCATATTCAGTTTCAGGTCGGCTGCGATTTTCCGCGAACGGATCATCGTATCGTGCTCTAAAGCAATGGCTTGTTGCCATTTCTCGATGTCGTGGGGTTTGGCCTTCCGGTATACCTTCTTCAGCGGATTCCGCTCGAGATCCACCCGTTTGATCCGGATTTGTTCCTTTACCAGTTCACCCGATAAAGATACCACCCCGATATCGTGTCCCAAGGCTGCTTCGACCGCCACGATATCTCCTGCTTTTAAAAGCTAGTTTCGACGGATTGCTGTAAAACCCTTTCCGTGTATTTTTAAACCTTACTTCTACGATCTCCGGGGCACAATCCGTCGCAGGCAGATCTTCCAGCCAGTCGTATACCGTCAATTTCCCCCGCTAGCAAACGATGGTCGATTACCGGTACATCCCGCCGCGGATGCTTCGTATGAAGTTCCTGAATTTCCTCTTCTTCCTCTTCTTTTTTTCGGGACTGTAAATTCCCCGGCTTCGATAATTTCTATCTCTTCCGTCTCTTCGATCTCTACGGCTTCCTCCGTCGGTTCTCCCGGTTGTTCACGGGGCTCCCCGGTCGAAGGCCCCGATTGCTCAGGCGTCGCTTTTGCCGTTTACTTTTTCTTGCCCGGGCGAAACGAATTCTTCTTCCTGGCTTATATTTTCGTTATTGTGTATATCGTTCATAAATTGATTTTTCATTATATATTATTGTACGTGAAAACAGTTTCAATTGGGTCTGATATTTTGCATGACTTTTATGCAGAGATCCGTAAAAATGATTTTTTGCATTTCCGTTCCGGCTGATGTCGCTATAAGCACGCTCGAACTCGTTGCTCAATGGAATGACATTTCCTTCATGTACATAAGGGGCAAAGCGTTGTGAGAAATTTTTCTCCCGTTCCGTCATATAATTCAGTTGCTCCAAACCGAAATTCCGGACAAAATTTTCCCGGATCATCCGTGAGGCATGCGCTAAGAAATTCTTTTGCCTTTCTCTTCCAAGGCTGCATATTTCATTGACCCATTCATTCACCGGAAGCATTTTTTTTTTTCTTTCCCAGCACAGCCGCATGAGGCTGATAAATTTTTCCTGGTTGTAAATTTGCTCTTCTGTTTCGTCCAGCAACCGCAGGGCTTTATACCAGTTTCCCGAAGCTACATGGGCATATTCTTCCGCTTTTTTGTGCAGCGATTCCTTTTTCAGCTATCAGCTGTCGTTGTATTTGCTCCTGATGCAGGGGAGGAATGTGAATACGCTGCAAACGCGATTGTATCGTATTGATGATCTGTTCCGGATGCTCCGAAACCATCAGAAACAATGTCTTGTCGAACGGCTCCTCGATGATCTTTAACAGTTTGTTCGAGCATTCCGGATTCATCTTTTCCGGCAACCACATCACCAGAATCTTATAATCCGATTCGAATGATTTCAGGTTCAGCTTACGGAGAATATTGGCACTTTCTTCGGTATATATCGCGGCTTGTGCATTATCCTCTACTCCCATTTCCGTATACCATTCTTCCAGACCGAAATAATTCGTCCGCGTCAGCAGACGCCGCCATTCGTTGATATATTCATCACTGACCGGGCTTTTTGTTTTCCGGACAACCGGAAATACAAAGTGCAGATCCGGATGGATGTATTTCTGTATTTTCCTACATGAAGGGCATTCTCCGCAGGCATCTTCTTTTTTATCACCTGTGCAAAAGACATATTGGGCGAATGCCAAAGCCAAAAGCCAGAGAACCGTATCCCGTTTCTCCGGCAAATAGTTGGGCATGACTGATCCGACCCGTCCGGAGAGAGGTGATCAGTCTTTGCTTGATATCTTCATGTCCGATTACATCCTTAAACACTTGTATGAATTTAGGGGTAAATCATTGATTCAGTTTAATGCCTAATTCCTTGAATTGCTCGGCCGAAATCTCCGACGGAGAATCGATCATCACATCCCGGCCCGAATTGTTTTTCGGGAAAGCGATGGTGTCTCGAATGCTGTCCAGGCCTGCAAACATAGAAACCAAACGGTCGAAACCGAAGGCGATACCACCGTGAGGAGGAGCGCCGTATTTGAAAGCATTCAACAGGAAACCGAATTGTTTTTTCAGCTTGCTCCGGGGTAAATCCCAGGCATTTGAACATCCGTTGCTGCAATGCTGTATCATGGATCCGGATAGAACCTCCCCCTACTTCCACGCCGTTGATCACCATGTCATAGGCATTCGCTCTCACATCTCCCGGCCGTGTTTCCATCAAATCGATATCCTCTGGATTCGGAGAGGTGAACAGATGGTGCATCGCATAAAAACGTTGTGTCTCTTCATCCCATTCCAACAACGGAAAGTCGACGATCCATAACGGTTTGAATACATTTTTATCTCTCAATCCCAGCCGGTTTCCCATTTCCAGACGAAGCTCACACAACTGGGGTAAAGTTTTGTTTTCGCTCCGCATAAGATTAGGAGCAGATCGCCCGGTTGAGCTTGGCAGGTGTCTAGCCATACTTTCAGCTCTTCGGCCGTATAGAATTTATCTACCGACGATTTTATGCTGCCGTCTTCATTGTATTTGACATACACCAATCCTTTCGCTCCTACCTGCGGACGCTTCACGAAATCGGTCAGCTCGTCCAGCTGCTTACGGGTATACGAAGCACAACCCGGGACACAAATCCCTCCGATATATTCTGCACTGTTGAATATTGCAAAGTCCTTGGTTCGGGCCAGACGGGTCAGGTCTGCGAATTTCATACCGAAACGGATATCCGGTTTGTCACAACCATATTGCTCCATCGCTTCATGCCACGTCATCCGCGGAAATGCCGGGATATCGATGCCTCTGATTTCTTTAAAAAGATGGCGGATCATATCTTCGAAAATACCGAGCACATCTTCCCGTTCTACAAACGACATTTCACAGTCGATCTGAGTGAATTCAGGTTGACGGTCTGCCCGAAGGTCCTCGTCCCGGAAACATTTCACAATCTGATAGTATCGGTCGAAACCGGCGACCATCAACAGTTGTTTGAAAGTCTGCGGGCTTTGCGGTAATGCATAAAACTGTCCCTGATTCATCCGCGAAGGCACCACAAAAATCACGGGCTCCTTCAGGGAGTACTCTTGATCAATACCGGCGTCTCTACCTCCATAAATTGCTTGCCATCCAGAAAATTACGTACCAAATGCGCCATCCGGTGACGCAATTCCAGGTTCCTGCGCACCATTTGCCGGCGTAAATCGAGATAACGGTATTTCATCCGGATCTCGTCACCCCCGTCCGTATTGTCTTCGATAGTAAAAGGAGGTATCTCCGAACGGCTCAGAATCTTTACCGTATCTAAGATAATTTCGATCTCTCCTGTAGGTATTTTATTGTTTTTACTGGCTCTCTCCACCACCTTACCTTGAATTTGAATCACAAATTCCCGTCCTAACTATTGCCACTTGTTTTTTTATCTCTTCAGAAGCAGATTCTTCTGCCACCAATTGGGTAATTCCGTATCTGTCGCGGAGATCGATAAATGTCATGGCTCCCAGGTTTCTGATTTTCTGAACCCAGCCACTCAAACAGACATTCTCGTTTACATTTTCAATCCGAAGTGCTCCGCATGTGTGTGTTCTGTACATTATATTTTGTTTTTTATAAAGTGATATATTAACAAGGGGGTATAAGAACCCTATTTACCAATTGGCGAAAATACTAAGAATTTATCAAATAATAGAAAATGAAAGGGAAAAAATGCTCCCGATAAATTCGTATCTTTGAAACCCGTTTAAATCGGATTTGCCATGAACTATATTGACATTGTTATTCTCTTGTTTTTTTACTATACGGCGCTTTCCGTGGATTCTCGAAAGGATTGATTATCGAGGTCGCCACTTTAGCCGGGCTGATATTGGGGGTTTTCATTGCCATACGCTACAGCCCTTTTACCGAAGGGATATTGAAAGACTTCCTGAATATCACGTCCGTTACTTGTCTTATATCGCTTTGGCCGTTACCTTCCTGTTGGTTGTGATTGCAGTCTATTTGCTGGGGAAGATGTTGACCAGACTGGTCGATATTATTTCGTTGGGGTTGGTCAATAAACTGCTTGGCACCCTCCTCGGTATCGCAAAATATTTCATTATGGTTTGTGTACTTTTAATGATTGTCGATGCTTTGAACGATAAATTCCATTTTATCAGCGAAGAAACCAGGGAGAACAGTTTGTTATTCGATCCTTTTCTTAACTTTTGCACAACAGATGTACAACACGATCCGCTTTTGAAACGATATAAAATAGAATACGATGAATTTTGTTGAAGAATTAACATGGAGGGGCATGATTGCTGATATGATGCCCGGAACAGAAGAACTATTGGCTAAAGGACAAACTACGGCATACGTAGGTATCGACCCGACTGCCGATTCTCTGCATGTCGGACATCTGGTCTCTGTGATGATGATGAAACACTTTCAGATGGCCGGGCACAAACCGATTTTTATTATCGGTGGAGCTACCGGTATGATCGGCGATCCTAGTGGCAAATCACAGGAAAGAAACTTATTGGACGAAGAGACTATCCGTAAAAATATGGCCGGGATCAAAGCTCAGTTATCCCGGTTTATCGATTTCAACTCCACTGCTTCCAATGCTGCTATTATGCTGAATAACTACGATTGGATGAAACAATTCTCATTTCTGGATTTCATTCGTGAAATCGGTAAGCATATTACCGTCAACTATATGATGATGTGCTAAAGATTCCGTAAAAAAACGCCTCAGTAGCGAGTCGGCCCAGGGTATGTCGTTTACAGAATTCACCTATCAGCTGGTGCAGGGATACGATTTCCTTCATCTGCGTAAAAACTACGGTTGTATGTTGCAGATGGGAGGTTCCGACCAATGGGGAAATATTACTACCGGAGGCGAATTGATCCGTCGTAAAGAAGGGCTCGACGCTTATGGCTTGACCTGGCCGCTGATGACCAAGAGTGATGGAAAAAAATTCGGGAAAACCGAATCGGGGAATATCTGGTTAGATCCCGAACGTACTTCCCCTTATAAATTTTTATCAGTTCTGGTTGAATACCACCGATGAAGATGCCGCACGTTATGTCAAAATCTTCACCATCCTGCCTCCCGCTCGGATCGATGCTTTGATCGCTGAACACCGGAAGCTCCGCACCTCAGGAAATTACAGAAAACCCTGGCAAAAGAAATTACTTGCCTGATCCATGGGGAAAGAAGCTTACAACCTGGCCCTGGAAGCCTCCCAAATCCTCTTTGGGAATGCAACCTCCGAGACCTTGAGGAAAATCGATGAAAATACTTTCCTGTCCGTATTCGAAGGGGTTCCCCAATACGAAATTGCGGCGGCCGATTTAAAAAGCAGGTATCTCCATTGTCGACTTCTTAGCCGATAAAACAGCCATCATGTCTTCCAAAGGAGAAGCCCGCAGAGCTTTGAAATCCAATGCTATCGGTATCAATAAAGAAAAAAGTACAGGGTGAAGAAACCATCATCGGTGAATCTCACCTCATCGACGGAAAATATATCCTCGCCCAAAGTGGCAAAAAGAATTATTTTCTCGTAATCGTTAAATAACGGCTCCATAAAATACAAGGCTACAAAAAAGTTTATTCTTTTTTTGTAGCCTTGTATTCTTTATTAGGGCAGTTATATACATGTTTATACTTATAAACTTACATTTAGAGTAAATTATGTATATAAACACCTTTTTTTATTTCAACTCCTCTCCCCCAACTCATCAACTCATCAACTCAGTAACTCAATAACTCAGTAACTCAATAACTCATCAACTCAGTAACTCATCAACTCAGTAACTCATCAACTCAGTAACTCAATAACTCCCTATCTGAAATGCAATCGGAAGCGTATAAGCCACCCTCACCGCTTTGCCTCTTTGTTTACCGGGTTTCCATTTCGGCATCACCGACACCACTCTCACCGCTTCCTTATCCAAAGAAGCATCTACTCCGCGCACCACTTTGATATTGCTCACACTGCCGTCTTTTTTCAACCACAAACTGAACGAATACTTTCCCCCTGTACCCCGTTCTCAAGGGCAATTTGAGGATACTTCACATGCTTTGAGAGCCATTTTTGTATATTCTCCGGAAATACCGGCATATCCTCGCTCGGCACGAAAGCGATTACTTCGTCTGTGTCGTATTCCTCATCGTAATTCAAATTGTTCAGGTCGAAAGATTCTTTATTATTACTTTCGTCATCTGGCATCGATGATATCCAGATCGTCCGGCAAAGGATCTGTTTCATCCACAATTTCCAGTAAATCGAAAGGCTTCGGGGCTGGGGGAGGAGGTGGGGTAATCTGATGCATCATGGTGATCGGTACCATCTCGATTTCGGTCGGGATTTCAGATACCGTGACGAAATCAGCGGGTTGACGCCCGGAAACTTTCCATTCGAATGCGAATAGAATAGTACCCAGGGCAAGCATAAGACCTATTTCCAAAAAAATATTTTTCTTGTTTTCAAGGTCTGCCTGAGGTGATTTTTTTACTTCCATAATCTTTCATTTTAATGTTTCCAGACTTTTCCGGTTCATTAAAAATAAAAAGAATATGTTAAAAAAACAAAATTATAAATGATTGATTTTAAGTATTTGTTAATATTAAAACGTTTTCATTGAGATGTTGTCTTAATATTAACAAATAGTAAAGAAACCTACTCCTCTGTTTCCGGATTGTTTTCGGTATAATCCTGGTATAAAAAAAAGTCATTATAGGGGAATCGTGCCGAATGGATCTCTTTGACGATATCGTAAAAAGCTTTTCTTTCAGTTCTTCTATATTCTCCTTTTTAACGGCCGATATATATACGGTTTCACTTCCCTGTCGCGACATCCACATTTGTTTCAGGTCGTTCAGACTATAGTTTTCTCTGGTCACAGGGGTTAAATCGTCTTCCTCCTTCTGTACATAATGAAAAGCGTCGATTTTATTGAAAATGATAATCGTCGGTTTGGGTTCTTTGATCAATTCTGCCAGAGTAGCATTGACCACCTTCATCTGATCTTCGAATTGCGGATGGGAGATATCCACGACATGAAGAATAACGTCTGCCTCGCGCACTTCGTCCAACGTAGATTTGAACGATTCCACCAGGTGATGGGGTAATTTACGAATAAAACCTACCGTGTCCGCCAGCAAAAACGGCACATTTTTAATCGCAATTTTCCGCACGGTCGTATCTAGTGTAGCAAACAATTTGTTTTTTCTGCAAATACATCCGATTTACTCAGCAGGTTCATCAACGTCGATTTTCCGACATTCGTATAACCTACCAAAGCGACACGCACCAGTTTACCCCCGGTTTTTCCGTTGAATGACCTTTTGTTTGTCGATCTTGGTTAGTTCATTTTTCAAACGGCTGATTTTATCCCGGATGATCCGGCGGTCGGTCTCGATTTCCGTTTCTCCCGGTCCTCTTAATCCGATACCTCCTTTTTTTTGTCTCTCCAGATGTGTCCACATTCCGGTCAGACGCGGAAGTAAATACTGGTATTGAGCCAGTTCCACCTGGGTTTTGGCATGTGCCGTACGTGCCCGGCTGGCAAAAATTTCCAGAATCAGGTTCGTCCGGTCCAGCACTTTGATTCCCGGAAAGACAGATTCTATATTTCGTAACTGTGTCGGGCTCAATTCATCGTCGAAAATAACCATATCTACCGGGTTTTTCTTCGGTGTAAGCTTTGATTTCTTCCAGTTTCCCTTTGCCGATAAAAGTGGCATGTACCGGTTTATCTAAATTCTGTGTGAAAATTTTTTACCGTTTCTGCTCCCGCTGTCTCTACCAGAAATGACAATTCGTCGAGATATTCGGTCATCTGCTCGTAGGTGATCCCTTCCGATTGAAGGGCTACTCCTACTAATATCGCTTTCTCTGCTTCCTGATCCGTATAATACATATAAAATAATAAAATTTGAAGGCTGCTGCAATAACGTAAAACAGAGGCCTGCTGTTTCGGCATTCACCTTTTTCATGACAAAAGAAAGGGCTGACAAAAGATGACAGCCCTTTATAAATTTGATCGATAATCTGCTAATTGTTCGATAACTGGAAGTTGATCGGCAGAGTGTAGGCTACACGTACAGGTTTACCTCTCTGCTTTCCTGGTTTCCATTTCGGCATCGACTGCACAACACGTACAGCTTCCTTATCCAAAGAGGCATCTACTCCTCTCGCTACTTTTACGTCGGTAATAGAACCGTCTCTCTCGATCACGAACTGAATGAAAACTTTCCCCTGAATACCGTTTTCCATGGCCAGAACCGGATATTTTACATTCTTCGCAATCCATTTCGATACATTACCACCCGGGAAGCTCGGCATATCTTCAACTACCTGGAAAATCTCTGACTCTCCGGTATTCTCTTCACCATATTCTCCAAAATCGGCGACATTTTCTATCACCTGGTTCTCCGATTGGTCTTCTGCGTCTAAAATTTCAAGATCATCGTCGATATTGGTGTCATCCTCTACAATATCGATCAAGTCCGTCAATTTCGGGGCTGGAGGAGGGGGTGGTGGAGGTTTTAGCATTTGTTGCGTAATCGGAATAATCTCATCTTCTATCTGTTCTTCAGCGGGAGTCTGAAATGGAGTTACTTGTTCGGTGGAAGATTTCCATTCAAAAGCAAATAACAGCACCGCTAAAGCCAGAGTAAGTCCGATCTCGAAGAAAACGCCTTTCTTCCCTTCCAGATCTGCTTTTCGGTGACTTTTTAATTTCCATGATATTAAATTAATGTATTTATGTTGTCTTTTTTCTAGGGGGTAAAAGTAAAGAAAAATCGGATTAAATACCAATATTTCAAACGTTTTTTTGAATGAAACGTTAAATTTTCAAGGAACTGTTTTGTCAAATCTTAAGGATTTTAACAATTTTACGATTTTTTTCTCCAAGCTTATCGTATTTTTTTGTAATCTTTATTTCAACCGACATGCTTAAAATTTATTATTTACGGATTTCCGATTTTCAGCATCTCTCCGAAGATGAACTGTTTCCGTTAGTAGGTGAAGACACGGTCCGGAAAGTAACCGGATACAAAAATCCCGGAGTCAGGCGTACAAAATTATTGGGTGAGGGGATGATTCGGCGGTTATTGTTCCGTTTGTGGGGACTGCACAAAGAAGATTACCTCATCCGTATAGGTGAACATGGTAAACCATTGGTGGAGAGCCGGTTTTCGGTTTGGTATAATTTATCGCATTCCGGTGATTATATCGTGGCGGCTTTTTTCGCATCTCGAAGTCGGAATCGATATCGAGCAAAAAAGGAAAGCCCGCATGGAAGTGGCCCGGCGTTTTTTCCATCCTGCAGAAATTCAGTGCCTGCAAAATCTTGCCGGAGATGCGCAGGATGAACTGTTTTTCCGTTATTGGTCCGTGAAAGAAAGTTTTTTAAAATACACCGGTAGCGGCTTATCCTCCCCCTTGTCCGGTTTCGAAGTCCGCTTCGACGATCATCGGCCCCGCATATTTCAGTCAGAAAACCTTCGAAATCTCTCTATCTCTGCCTGTCCGGTCGATCCCGCATACAAATGCTTCGTTTGTGCAGAGACTACCGAAGAACCCGGGATCTTTCCATTCCTCGTCCCGGATCTCTTCCTGCCGGATGAATAACCGTTGTTATTCGCTTCCTTCCGTTTAAAGTCCTTTTTTACACAGATATTCGGCAATCTGTACTGCATTCAGAGCGGCGCCTTTTTTTTTTTGATTTGGTCACCTACTAACCAGAAAGTCAATCCTTTTTTCGTCCGCCAGGTCTTTGCGGATACGGCCTACATACACCGGATCTTTGCCTGATAAGAAAAGAGGCATCGGATAATCCTGTTCTGCCGGATTGTCTTGCAATACCAGACCTTCGGCACGGGAAAAAAGCTTCCCGGACTTCCTCTACCGAGAGCGGGCGTTCTGTTTCGATCCAGATACTTTCCGAATGGGCCCGTAAGGCCGGTACTCTCACACAAGTAGAGCTTACCCGGATATCCGAATGCATGATTTTCCGTGTCTCGTTGAACATTTTCATTTCCTCTTTGGTATAGCCGTTATCCGTGAAAACGTCTACCTGAGGAATCAGGTTAAAAAGCCAGTTGATAGGCGAATTTCTCCACCGTAGGTGTTTCCCCTGCCAGGATTTGCCGGTACTGATTATACAGTTCGTCCATAGCTGCTGCGCCTGCGCCGCTCGCTGCCTGATAGGTCGATACACGGGCCCGGGTGATGTGGCTCAATGGTTCGATGGCTTTTAAGGCAACCACCAGCAGGATAGTCGTACAGTTCGGATTCGCGATGATGCCACGGGGACGGTCGAGAGCATCTTCCGGGTTGACCTCCGGTACCACCAAAGGTACCTCTTCGTCCATTCTGAAAGCACTCGAATTATCGATCATTACAGCCCCGTATTTGGTGATCGTTTCGGCAAATTCTTTCGAAGTACCGCCTCCGGCCGAAACGAAAGCTATGTCGATGTCCTTAAAGTCGTCGTTGTGTTGTAAAAGTTTTACAGTCAGCGGCTGACCACGAAACAGGTATTGGGTGCCGGCGCTCCGTTTCGAACCGAATAACACCAACTCATCCATAGGAAAATTTCTTTCTTCCAATACGCGCAGAAACTCTTGTCCTACTGCTCCACTTGCCCCGACGATAGCTATTTTCATATTTTCAGGTTTTAAAAATGTATGATTATTGGATTGCAAAATTAATGTTTTTGATGATCTCTAAAAAATATCCCGGTCGTTTTTTTTCATCAAACATACTGTGTGTTTAATTTTAAACATCGGCTTTCCCGATAAACCTGTGTTTCCTCGGAGATTCCGGTTGTTAGCGTTTACCGGTGGTCCAGATGATTTTTTTCGATCATAGCTTTATCTTGCTTCTTCAAGCCCGAATTATACCAGAAAATAGGTTGATCGTGATCGGTCAGATACATCCTTCGCCGGGCTTTATAATCAGGGCTGATCAGTGAGTAACCGGTATTCAGTAATGGGGTCGTGATAGAGGCCATGTCCAGCATCGTGTGAAAAGCCACGATTGTAGATACCGGTTGTGTCTGGTTGGCGAGTGCCGTTGCATATCGTTCCGGGAATTCCTGCCGGTACTGATCGGAAAACCATAAGAATAGTGGTATGTGCAATTGATAATACGTCGGATGGGGCGAAGCATGCAGGAAGCGTTTCCGGTCGTCGTCCAACAAATCTTCCCCGTGGTCCGGGCTATAGTAAAGTGCTGTCGTATGATTCGTCGAATCCAGAATCTGGATCAGATGGTGCAGAAAAAAATAGTCCGTATAACGGATGCTGTTATCATATGCGTTGATCAGTTGTTGCCGGTTTTTCACCTCCACTTCTGTCGCTTCGTCCGGGGTAAAATGGGCGAACTCCTCGGATAACGTTCAAAATAGTTGAAATGTGAACCATAGGTGTGCAACACAAAAAATAAGTTATCCGGTAATGAATCGATATAATGCTGCACCAACGGAAGCATGGCATCGTCGTAGTTATTGACGGTATAGATCCTCCTGCCGATGCCGGGCGGATATTGTGTGGAAATCCGCTTCTGCTGCAAAAAATAGTCGGTAAAAGTACGGTTAGGCGTCTGATTCGAGAGGAAAATCGTTTTGAACCCTGCTTCTTTAAAGGCTTCGACAATACTTTTTGCCCATAGATGTCTTCGAAATGCTCGGCATTGGCGGCGGATAAAATCAGGGGGAACACTTTTATGTGTAGCATTTGCCTGTGTAATGGCATCTTTATATAAAGCCAGGCCCTGAATCTGGGATAACAGGGGGTTCGTTTCCCGTTCATATCCCCCAAAGGCTCCAGTTCACCGCCCGGCTGGCTTCTCCTACTACCAACACATAAATCTCCCCTATCCGCCGATTTTACACTTTTATGGGCCTGGAAAGTGAAGTCTTTCGACGTGAGAGGATAAATCATACTCCGTTGCCATTTTTTTCACGGCAAAACGAAGATTATAATAGATATTCACCGGGAATACGTCGTATTGCAATTTATAGCTTCCCGTATTCCTGTTCGTAGCCGTGAAGGTCAAACCGTACGAAACCAGCCCGATAATCAACCCGGTACAAGCCATCTTTTTCCGGAACACAGGCGTCAGATGCACCCTCTTTTTTACAACCGATAGCTGCAATCACAATCGTAGGGATATAGATCACACAAACCAGGATGATCGCCGGCCACAGATTATTTCAGCAATTCACTGGCTTCCGTCACGTTGGTCGTCGCCAGGTTCAGAAACATATCGACAGCGATCACCGATTCGCCGAACAGGTAGAATAAAACGATCTGAAAAGCATTGAAGATCAATTGCGGGATCAATATCAGCTGCATCAATCCGATATTTTTTCAACCACGAGAATACAAAAAAGATACATTCCCAACGGAAAAGTGACCAGGATCACCTTTCCCATAAAAGAATAAGGTTCTGTAAATACCAGCAAAATACAGGGAATCAGGTTGACGATAACGAAGAAACGGAATAACTGACGTGCATCGGTCAGAAAAACGTCGGAATAACAGATTTATTTGATGTAACATAGTCATTGTTTAAAAAAAGCTTCGTCGATATTAAAATAAAAAGCACTTTGCCCTTTTCCGAATCCATAATCCAACCGGACATTTACCCGTTTCTTGAATTCCCACCGGTAGCCGATGCCGTAAGTAGGCAGCGTTTCCTTCCATTTGAAGTACTTGAATTTCGGAAACACATTTCCTGCACCTCCCCAAAGGGCGATTCCATGCCGGTTGTAGATATGTTGTCTTAGTTCTACCTGAGTTTGTATCAGGTCGTTGTCCCGGTATTGTCCTTCATAATAGCCTCTCATCTGATAAGAACCTCCCAATAGGGCGACCATACTCAGGGGGTATTGCCGTAATTGAATGTCCCCCTGCAAATCGGATGCCAGAATGGCTCCTTTCCACAACTTATTGTATTGCCTGAAGAATACTTCTGTCCGTTTGAATTTGTTTCCCCAGAAATCCGGGAAAAAGAGCTGGTCGATTCTGGCATAAGTTCCCCGGTATGGATTAGGAAGAAAATCCCTCGAATCATAAGTCAGAAACAGACCGAATCCTTGTGTGGCGATATTTGCTTTTTCACCGTCCAGAAAACCGGGGTCTTTAAAATCTTTACCGTTGACATGCCTGAAAAGTCCCGTCACCCCCAGATAGGTGTTGGGAAACAGACGGCGTGAGAAATCCACCCGGATTTGTTTCTCCAGGCGTTTGTAAGTCGTGTAATGATCCTTCTGATTTCCGTTTGTATAACCGATACCCCAGTATTTACTCGGAAAAGAAAAGAAGTAAAAATTGATCCCGAGCCTGTATTTGTCTTCTTTAAAAATGGTCGTCCCCGGATGCCTAACAGATAAAAACCGGTGGTAGTTACGTCCCCGTAAAAAGAAATGTTGGAAGGCGGAAGGGTCAGATGCTCCCGGTCTACCCGGTACAGTCCCGAAGCTACCAGACCTAGTCCCAATTTGGTGTCGCTCGAAAAAATGCGGTCCGCCGATAACCGAGAAATCGAATCGTTTGGTTTCTTTCTCCTGGTTTGCTTCTGTGAAATAGCGGTATACATTTTTATACATCCTTTTGAAAAAGGCAGGACGTGACTCCAGGCTATCCACAGATAATGTGTCTGTAGTTGGGGTATTTCCATGGCTTATCGAGTAAGACAAGAGGAAGAAGAAATAAGATGAGGAGTACGCATTTTTGCATGCTTTTCTTTTTATTGACTTTATTTTCAAATGTTTAATGCACTTTTTTTCGTCCTGTACAAACCATTTTCGTACAAACTGTAAAAACATTTACGCAAGAATGATGCCAAGGTTCAATAAATGAAAATGAATTTGAGATGAAAAAAAGATTTTTATTCTATGTTTAGGAATAGGACTCCTCTTCTCGTACCGAGGGTTCGGACAAGTGGGAGAAAAAAGTTTTTTCTGTAAATATCCTGAATATGAATAATGACACTGTTGCTTTTGCCGATGTTGGGACAGAAAAATTTGCTGATATTTTATGCTGATCCTTCACATCCTGGACAGAACAAAACCTTCCGCGATTATTTCAAGACTCATCCGGTGTCAGGGCTGGAAATTACATCTTATGGTATTGTCAATTTAGCTGCCGCTCCGATGCTTCCGAATGCTTTGATTAAGAGAATGGCTTTGAAAGAGGTAAAAGGAACGGATGGAAAAATTTATTTTGATCCGGATGGGATTTTAGCTACGGCTTGGAAATTACCAGGAGCGAATAATAATTTTACAGTGATCTTTATTAATAAGAATCAGGTAATTGAGTTTTTATAAAGCTGGCCAGTTGACACCTGAAGAACAAGAACAGGTGATTGCTTTAGTACGAAAATATAGTAATTAGTTTTACTTTTTGATATCTGATTCGTACCCTTATTTTGTATATTTTGTAATTTTACGTTTGTTTTTTTTTATATTTGTGCAATTATCATTATTTGTACAACTATCATTTTCGACGTAAGTGAGTATACAGAGTGATACATATCTTTTTGAAATCGGGCGATACTGCGGCTTTTGAACGGGTATTCCAATATTACTCCCGAAGTATGTTTTATGTGGCGATGGGGTTAGTCGAGGACCGGCAAATTGCCGAGGATGCTGTACAGGAGAGTTTTATAAATTTATGGGCTCATCGGGGAACAGATTAATCCGGATTATGGACCTTCAATATTACCTGAATCAATCTGTCCGGAATTATATTTATAAGTATTTCCGGCATTGCCGGGTCAGGGAGAAGCATGCAGAAGCTTTGATCCGGGAGTATAAATTTTGGGCAGATTACAAATCCGAAGATTTGGCCGAGAAGGTAGAAAAATGTCCGGGAATTACTTCTCTCTTTACCGGAAAACTGCCGGAAAATTTTTTGTCATGGCTGTTATTGAGGGGACTGGTTATGCAGAAACCGCATCGAAACTGAATGTGTCAGTTAATACAGTCAAGTCACAGGTCAAAATTGCTTACCGTAAATTGAAGGGGATGTGGGGTATATCTGAAAATGAATTGCTTTTTGTTTCTAATTTTTATTTATTTGAAAAAATTTTAATAATCTTTTCACCCTTTTAAATGTCTTAGGGTTATTAAAGACAAATTGATTTCGATCGACTGTTTTTTAATACTATAGTTTTGGAAGGATGAAGGAGATTTTTTTACGAAAATATGGAAATTTCTTTGGGGAAAGAACCGGAAGAAAAGAGCTGGATTCAGACGAAATCTGGTTGTTGGAGCGGATGGATCGTATTGCAGCTATTGAAGAACCGGATTATGACCGGATGTGGGAACGGATTCGCCGGAAAACGATTTGTAAAAACTCACCACGGGTAAAACTCTGGCGGGGAGTGGCTGCGGTGGCATTGCCTATGGCTGTCATTTGTACAGCAGTTTATTTTTTCCGGGAAAAACGCAACAACCGTCCGGGCAATTTCTAGTGGAAAACCAGAAGGAGACTTCTTCCCGAATCAGTCTGACTTTGGGTAATGGAAAGGTGCTGAAGATTCCGAAAGATTCTGTCGGGGAGGTTTTGAAGACCGGACAGGTTGCTGTGCATCAGGATTCTTTGAAAGGGATTGTGTATATTGTTTCCGGAAAAGAAGACGAAAAATTACATTATCATACGATAGAGATACCGGTAGGGGCTGATTACCGGCTAACCTTGTCCGATGGGTACAGTTGTATATCTTAATTCTGCAAGTAAACTGACATTTCCTGCAGCTTTTGTCGGAGATGAACGACGGGTATTTCTGGAAGGGGAAGGTTATTTTGAAGTGGAGAGTGATAAACAGCATCCTTTCCGGGTGGAAGTGAATGGTACTATTGTCGAAGCTGTAGGGACAATTTTTAATATCAATGCTTATCCTGAAAAAGACGGAGTAGAAGCCACTTTGGTATCTGGTAAAGTGAATGTTGAAAACGGACAAGACCGGGTGTCTCTGATCCCCGGACAACAGGCCGTTGTGGGATGAAGAATATTGAGGTTTGTGAGGTTGATACCCGGGAATACATCAGTTGGAAGAATGGAATGTTTATTTTCAATGAGATGACTTTTGGAGAATATCATGGTGCAGATGCAACGTTGGTATGGGCTTGATGTCTTTTTTTCCAGAATGAAAGTGCTAAATCTCATGCTTTCAAAGGAATGATTGACAAGCACTTGTCACCCCAGGAAGTTTTCCGTATCATAGAAAAAAAACTGCAAATGTACGGTTTGAGATGAAAGGGGAATACGGTGGTCATTGAGTAAGAACAAAAAAAAAAGTCCTTATTTCGGGCATAAAATTTCCGGAAAAAGTGAAAGCGAACTGATGTAAATTGAATTAAATGAGAGTAAAATTCAGGCTTGAGAAAACAGAAAATGGAATCTGTAAAATTTGCAGTAAATATTTAGTAATTAAAAGATAAAAATAGTGTAAGATGATAAAAAACAGAAATGAGTGATCGGGAATTTGTGGTTTCTACCCGATTTTATTTGAATTCATTTGATTTCACTCAATTCAACTTAAATAAAGGACCCTTTTTAATCAAAATAAAAACCGGCGATTGCTGGACACAATCACCGGAAGATAACGTCCCGTTACTCTTTGGACGGAAATAACGGAGATGTTGGATTTCAAATACAAACTTATGAAAAAAAACAATTTTTTGTTGTACATCAGCGGCAATTGCCCCCAAAAACATTGCGTGTTATGAAATTAACGCTGATTTTGTGTTTGGTATTTCTAATCAAAGTAAATGCCAGAGGTTTTTCACAGGATATCCGGGTTTCGCTCGATTGTCAGAATGAGCGACTGGGAGATGTCTTTAAGAGCTGGAAAAGCAGACCAATTATTTTTTTTTTTCAATGTTAAAAGCATAGATACTGAAAAGAGAGTTTCCTGTCTTTCAAAGAAGAAGAACTTGAACGTGCCTTGAAGAGAATTGTAGGCGATCGTTATCAGTATGAACTTTCTGGCAATCTGATCATTGTTACGGAAAGTAAATTGGGTACTCCCACAACTCCTCAGGCTCAGAAGAGGAAAATTACGGGAACTGTCAAGGATAAAAAAGGGAGAGCCTTTACCGGGAGTGAATGTATTGGTGAAAGGAACATCTGTTGGGTCGCTACTGATATCAATGGTAAATTTATAATTGAGAGCCCTGTGGTGAAGTCGCCTGTATTGGTTTTTTCTCTCATTTGTGGGAATGTTGAATAAAGAGGTGACTGTAAGTTCGGATGCTCCGCTGAATGTGGTGCTGGAAGACGAAGAAAAGGTGTTGGATGATGTTATTGTAACCGGTTACCGGAGTATCAGTAAGACTACCTTTACCGGTTCTTCAACTAAATTGCAGCAGGATGACATCAAACTGAAGGGGTAATGGATGTCAGTACCGTATGCTGGAAGGGGCTGTCGCTGGTGTGAGTATACAGAATGTGTCCGGAACTTTTGGTGCTGCCCCGAAAGTGCGACAATGCGTGGTGCTACCTCTTTGTCGGGTGAGAATAAGCCTTTGTGGGTGATTGACAGGGATTGTACATGAAGACATTGTAAGTGTTAGTAATGATGATTTGACCAGTGGCGATCCTACGACCTTATTGGGATCGGCAGTGGCAGGTTTAAATGCCAATGATATTGAAAGTATTGATATCCTGAAAGATGCTGCTGCGACAGCGCTTTATGGGCCAGGCTATGAATGAATGGGGTGGTGGTGGTAACTACCCGGCGGGGGGCTGAAGGGCGCCCTGTTTTCCCCCGCTATTCCGGAAATTTTACCGTGCAACTTCGTCCTACTTATGCTGATTATGACATTATGAATTCCGGTGATCAGATGTCTGTATATGCTGAGCTTGAAAGAAAAGGGTTTTTTGAATTCGGACTTGGTGAATGCGTCGAATTCAGGTGTATGGAAAAAAATGTATAAAATGATTAATTCCTTTGATCCGGAAACCGGAAAGTTTCAGTTGGAAAATACCCGGGAAGCCAGGAATGCATTTTTGAGACACTATGCCAATGCCAATACTGACTGGTTTAAAATTTTTATTCGGAATTCGCTGCAACAGGAGCATTTCCATCAACATTTCAGGAGGTAGCCAGCGTAGCCGTTCCTCTTCTCTGAGTTTTCTGAATGATGAGGGGCTGGACTGTGGCTGATAAGGTGAGACGTTATGGCTGCGACTTCTGGGCCGCCGCAGGC